>Ga0075425_100000010_pt1 | contig 211200 bp, 192 predicted proteins | sample SoiMethybrSBSTD4_FD_75300 | JGI IMG/M metagenome (GOLD analysis project Ga0075425, IMG submission 75300) | Bulk soil microbial communities from a Populus tree surrounding site in Tennessee, USA - Soil MetaG P. TD hybrid SBSTD4 | ecosystem: Environmental > Terrestrial > Soil > Tree plantation...
AAGCAACTCGATCTGTCTTTGAAGATTCGCGACAAGCTGACCGAAACGCATAACGCGATCATTCAGATTCGCGACGTGAAGAAACAGATTGACGATCTCGTCAAACGGGTCGGTCCGCAATCAAAGCCGATCGCTGATGCTGGTAATGCTTTGAATAAGAAGCTGACGGAAGTTGAAGAGGCTTTGTATCAGACAAAGAACCAGAGCAGTCAGGATCCTTTGAACTTCCCGATTCGGCTGAATAACAAGTTGGCTGCTCTGCTCGGCGTAGTTGCTCGATCGGAAACGCCGCCGAATGAGCAATCGTTCGCGGTGTTCGACGAGTTGAATGCTGATATTAACGCGCAGCTTCTTAAGCTCTCGCAAATCATGAAGACCGACGTGCCGGCATTCAATCAGCTCGTGAAGGATCAAAACATTCCGGCGATCGTGGTGAAGCCATAGGAGTCAGTAAATTGAAGTGCGCGGAGCGCATGGCAGCATAAAGCCTGGGGCGCAAGCCCCAGGATCGAAGCCAGCACATTTTAGTTAAGCCCGCGAAGGGGGCGATAGCTTCAAAGCGTTGCGGCTGTCGCCCGCTCCGCGGGCTTCGATTTGTTTTGATCTGTCCTGGGGTTCCGCTTCGCTTCACCCCAGGCTTTATGCTGTCACCCGCTCCGCGGGTTAGGTTCCCATCAAGCGCATAGCGAGTTGAAAGTTGTTCACTTCTTAAACAGATTCGCAAACGCCTGCTTGGCGTCGGTTGGCTTGCCTGAAGATGTCTCACGTTCCACGACGGTGCGCGCCGCGAACAGTTCACAGGTGTTTCGTCCGCCCTTATTAAGGATGCGTGCGGTGATCGGTTTGCGGCATTCAAAGCGCGAACCGGGATCGAAAAAACTGCATTGCCGGCACGTGTGAAGATCGGCGTTGCACTTGGGGCAGGTGCTCTCCCGACCAATACTCGTCTGGACGACAGCTCCGCAGGCCGCGCACTTGACCTTCTGCTCAAACGCCATCATGCGAGGTGAGCGCGGGCCTTCGCGTTCGACTGGCTTCGATTGCGGCTTTGATTGCGATTTGGGACGCTGCTGCGGCTCCCGGTCGTTATCCATGTAGCCACGCTGGCGATATTTGCGGTCGCTCATCAATCCTCCAATATTGCCTACGAATACGGTTGGGCAGACATCATAGGCCAGATCTGTAAAAGCCCAAAACTGTTCGATTAAATTCGGTGACGCCTCAGTGGATGCGTGGTAGAATGCCGCACATTATGCGGTTTGATGTTGTCCTTATAAGAATAATTTTTACAGGAATTTTGCTCGCCGCGGGCTATGTTCTTCATCCGGTTCCCGGCCATCGAGCCTTTTCCACCGCGGCCGCAGGCCTGGTCGCGATCGCGATCATCTTCTTTGAGATGCGCATCCGCCGCGCGTCTTTGAAGACGTTGATTGGCGCGGCCGTAGGATCGATTCTTGGCATTGTCGGCGCGTTTCTGATCGGCTCGTTGATTAGCAGCCAGGAAGCGGTGGCGGTGCCGCCATCCACCAAGACCTTTCTGACGCTCGCGCTGACTTTCTTCATGGCCTATGTTGGATTGATGGTGGGCGCCGCGAAGGGCGACTATCTGGATCTTTCCGCGCTCGGTGGAATTTTCAGCGACAAAGCCGCACGCCGTGACCTGAAAATACTCGACACGTCGGTAATCATCGATGGCCGCATCGCCGATGTTGCCGAGACGGGATTCCTTACCGGTACGCTGATCATTCCGCAGTTCATTCTGCGCGAGCTGCAGCAGGTTGCGGATTCGCCCGACTCGTCGAAACGTCAGCGAGGCAGACGCGGCCTCGACATGTTGAATCGTCTGCAGAACAACAGCTCGCTCGACATTCAAATCGTCGAAACTGATTTTCCTTCCGTGCGCGAAGTCGATCTGAAACTGATTGAACTCGGCAAACAGATTGACGCGGTTATTGTCACGAACGATTTTAATCTCAACAAAGTCGCGCAGCTTCGCGGCGTGAACGTTCTGAATATCAACGAACTCGCGAATGCTCTGAAGCCGGTCGTGCTGCCCGGCGAAGCGATGCGCGTCTTCATCCTGAAGGAAGGCAAGGAATATAACCAGGGCGTCGCCTACCTTGATGACGGCACAATGGTGGTCGTTGATAATGCGCGTCGGTTGATTGGCAAGAATGCCGACATCGCCGTCACCAGCGTGTTGCAGACGACTGCGGGCAAAATGATCTTCGGCCGCATTTGGGAAGAAGCCGAAAACGGTGGCAACGGTGAACGATCGCGCCGGCCGCTGCGCGAAGTGAAAACGGCCCCCTCCTTAACCCGAATCAACGACACCGAAAGCTAGGATGAACGTCGCAATCGTTGTTGCCGGTGGAAGAGGCACGCGGTTTGGCGGCAACCGGCCCAAACAGTTTCTGGAACTGAACGGCGCTCCCGTCATTGTCCAAACGCTAAGACAGTTTGAGCGCGCCGGCGAAATTCAAAACGTGATTGTGGTCTTGCCCGCCGATCAAACGGCGGGCTTTGAGTCTCTGATTAAGAAATTCGATTTGAAAAAAGTCTCGCACGTGGTCGCCGGCGGCGAAACGCGCGCGCAATCGGTGCGAAATGGATTGGCAACGATTGGTGAAGCGAACATCGTTGCGGTGCATGACGGTGTGCGGCCCTTAGTTACCCCGGATGAGATCGATCAAGTTGTGCGCGTTGCCAACGATAACGGCGCAGCAGTTCTGGTCGCGCCGGTTGGCGACACGGTAAAAGAGATCGAGCACGATCGTGTGAAACGAACTGTCCCGCGGCAGAGTCTGCGACGCGCTCTGACTCCCCAATGTTTTCGTTTCGAGGTTCTAAAACGCGCTTACCTGCTTTTGCCGGAATTCGAATCGTCCGGAAACGAAGTAACCGACGAGAGTTTCCTGGTTGAGCAACTTGGCGTCGAGATCACCGCGGTAGAAGGCGGCGCGCGGAATATCAAGATTACGAGGGAAGAAGATTTGGTAATTGCGAAGGCGATCTTAAGCTCTTACTGATCTTCGTACTTTGTGCTTTGTACTTTGCTGTGGAGGCCCGAGGCGCTCCTCAAATTGTGCTTTGCAAAGCTCAAAGATCAAAGGACTAAGTACAAGTAATTTATGTTTCGTATTGGCATTGGTAGCGACATGCACCGCCTGGTGGCAGATCTGCCGCTCGTTCTCGGCGGCGTGCGGATTGATTCCGATCGTGGCGCCGAAGGTCATTCAGATGGCGACGCGCTGACCCATGCGGTCGCCGATGCGATGCTCGGCGCGTTGTGCGAAGCAGATCTGGGCGCGCATTTTCCTGACTCTGACGAGCAGTGGAAAGATGCCGACAGCTTGCAGTTGCTTGCTCGCGTGGTCTGGCTCGCGCACGAGCGCGGCTATCAAGTGGGTAACGCGGATGCGACGATCATGCTCGAGCGGCCAAAGCTCCGCGAGCACATCGATGCGATGCGCGATAATCTGGCTCGGACACTCGATATCGACGTTGCTTGCGTCAGCGTTAAAGCCAAGACCGGTGAAGGGCTCGACGCGGTTGGCCGAGGGGAAGCCGTGAGCGCGCAAGCAATTGTTCTGCTCGCCGTGAAAAAGCCATAACGCAAGTTGCTACCTTGAGATGGTTCACTGATTCAGTTTCTCTCAGCGGCTCTGCGACCTCGGCGTCTTTGCGGTGAATAATGTTTAAATGCATTCACCGCGGATACGCAGAGAACGCTGAGGTGGCGCAGAGAAAGTCAAAGCAGGGCACTACCCAACTTGAGGGTCGATCGACAACTAACCGCAAGATGACATCTTGCGCTACTTAATGAGACCGCAGGACATCATTCGCAAAAAGCGCGACGGTGCAGAACTCTCTCAAGCAGAGATTGAGCTTTTTGTGCGTGGGGTCACCAACGGCGAAGTCGCTGATTATCAGAGCACGGCTCTGCTGATGGCGATTTTTCTCAACGGCATGACCGACGCCGAGCAGTCAGCTTTGACGAATGCGATGTTGCATTCGGGCGAGATTCTCGACTTCTCAGATATCTCCAAGCCAATAGTCGATAAGCATTCAACCGGCGGCGTAGGTGATAAGACGTCGCTGCTGATTGCGCCATTTGCCGCCGCTGCCGGCGCTTGCGAACCGATGATCTCGGGACGTGGTTTGGGTCACACTGGCGGCACCCTCGACAAACTCGAATCGATTCCGGGTTATCGAGTAGATCTTTCTCTGGACGAATTTCGCGCGGTGCTCGATCGATGCGGATTCGCGATGAACGGGCAGACGGCTGAAATCGCTCCGGCGGATCGAAAGCTTTACGCGTTGCGCGATGCGACTTCAACCATCGAAGCGATTCCTTTGATCGTCGCCTCGATCATCTCAAAGAAATGCGCGGCGGGCTTGGATGCAATGGTCATCGACGTCAAGACCGGGTCGGGCGCGTTCATGCGCGAACCCGATCGAGCGAGGGAACTGGCCCACGCCTTGGTCAAGACGGGTAAGTCTCTCGGCGTAAACTCGCAGGCGCTGATTACAGATATGAATCAGCCGCTGGGCCAGGCAGTCGGCAACTCGGTAGAAGTGCTTGAATGCGTCGAGCTGCTGCGCGGCGAAGTTAGCGACGGCGCGAGGCCAGTGCTCGATCTTTCGATCGAACTGGCGGCGCGGATGTTGGTTTTGGCGAAAATCGAAGCATCCATCGACGCTGCCCGCGATCGCATCAAACAGGTTCACGAGTCGGGCGCGGCGCTGGAAGCTTTTCGTCAGAACGTCGAGGCGCAGGGCGGCGATCCGAAGGTGTGCGATGAGCCGCGAAAAATTCTGCCGTTGACAGAGAATTCGTTTAAGGTAGAATCCCGGCGCTCTGGTTTCGTCACCAAAGTTGATACGGAACAAATTGGTTACGCACTCGCCGAAGCCGGCGGCGGCCGTGTGCGCGTGGAAGACAAAATCGATCCGCGCGTCGGGTTTGTCGGCGAAGTGAAAATTGGTGACGAGATTCATGCGGGTGAATTGATCGGTCGAGTGGTTTGTTCAGATCGGCAGCAGGGAACTCAAGCTGCGGGGCGCATCCAGGCGGCTTATCACCTCGGCGACGAACCACCGGAAGCGCTTGAATTAATTAAGGAAATTATCGAGTAATGAAGTTGAAAGTTCTCATCGCGCTCGCTTTGCTGTCGGCTCTCCTTTTCGCCGGACAGGCCTGTAACCACGCGAGCTACGGCGCTGACGATCCGAGCAAGATTCGCGTCGGCATTGTCTTTGACATCGGCGGCAAAGACGATCGTTCGTTCAACGCCGCCGCTTGGAACGGAGTGAAGTGCGCCGAGACGGGCATGCTGCCCGACGGCAAGACCAGCTGTGGCAAGCCTCCTTTGAATGTAATCGTTCGCGACGTCGAGCCAGGCAATCCGGTTTCGATCGAGCCGGCGATGCGGGCATTCGCTGAACGCGGTTATGATCTCGTCATCGGCGTCGGCTTTGCGCAGGGTCCAATCATGCAAGCCGTCGCGAAAGATTATCCTAACATCCACTTCGCGATCATCGACGGCGTGATTTTCGAAGACGACGGCAAGACTCCGAAATCGAACGTGGCTTCGCTCGTTTTCAAGGAACATGAAGGGTCGTATCTCGTCGGTCTGATCGCCGGCATGACTTCCAAGACGAACACAATCGGTTTTCTCGGCGGCATGGACATCGGATTGATTCACCGGTTCGAGGGCGGATACGAGCAAGGCGCCAAAGCCGCGAACCCAAACATCCAAGTGATTCAGAACTACGTCGGCGTCACCGATGCGGCCTGGAATAATCCGGGCAAAGGAAAAGAGATTGCCCTGGCGCAAATCGGCAAAGGCGCTGATGTAATCTTCACTGCGGCGGGGAACTCCGGGCTCGGGGCATTCGATGCAGTCGAACAGGCTGGCAAAGATTCAAGCGGCCACGCGACGCACTTCGTGATCGGCGTCGATTCAAATCAAAACATGGTCAAGCCCGGCTTCGTTTTGACAAGCATGGTCAAGCGCGTCGACAACGCGGTCTATGACATTGTCAAGGACGTCGTGAATCATCAGTTCAAAGGCGGCTTTCACGTGTTCGGCCTGGATAGCGATGGCGTTGGCTATGTGATGGACGGGAATAATCAAAATCTCGTGTCGCCGCAGGCGATTCAGTCTGCCGAAGCAGCGAAAAAGAAAATCATCGACGGCCAAATCAAAGTTGTCGATCGAATGAATCAGTGATCGAACTGCGAAATATCACAAAGCGCTTTGGTGAAGTGCTCGCCAATGATGCGGTTAGCATCAAGGTGACACCGGGAACGATTCACGCCATCGTCGGCGAGAACGGCGCGGGCAAATCGACAGCGATGCGCATCGCCTATGGCTTCTACACGGCGGACAGCGGCGAGATTTTGATTAACGGCCAAGTGCGAGAGATTCGTACGCCGCACGATGCAATCGCGCTTGGCATCGGCATGGTGCATCAGCATTTCATGCTGGTTGAGCCGATGACGGTAGCTGAGAACATCGTGCTTGGCGCAGAACCGGGCAACGCGGCGTCGCTTGATTTGAAGAAGGCCGCCGAAGAAATTCGCCGGGTCTCAGACGAATTCAAACTCTCGGTCAATCCGAATGCAACCATTGAAAATCTCTCAGTTGGACAGCAGCAGCGAGTCGAATTGCTTAAAGCGCTGTATCGTCACGCGCAGTTGTTGATTCTCGACGAGCCGACCGCGGTGCTGACGCCGCAGGAAGTCGAAGAGTTTTTTGCGATTCTGCGCAGCATGCGCGAGCAGGGAAAAACGATCGTCATCATCACGCACAAACTTTCCGAGGTGCTGGCGATTTCCGACAATGTCACGGTGATGCGCGACGGCAAAGTCGTCGGCGATGTGAAAACGAGCGACACCAACGCGGCGGATCTGGCGCGCTTGATGGTCGGCCGCGAAGTTCTGCTGCGAGTGGAGAAGCCCGCCGCGAAACCGGGCGACGTGGTTCTGGCTTTGCGAGATCTTTCGATCCTGGGTCGCGATGGATCGAAGCGTGTCGACGGCGTCTCCTTCGAAGTGCGCGCTGGAGAAATCGTCGGCATCGCGGGTGTCGAGGGCAACGGCCAGACGGAATTGATTGAAGCATTGGCGGGATTGATTCCGGGCGCGTATGTGACTGGGTCGATGAGTTTTGAAGGACGCGATATCACGCAGCTCGATGCGCGAAAGCGAAAAGAGCTGGGCATTGCGCACGTGCCGGAAGATCGACATCGTCGCGGACTGCTGCTGGACTTCAGTCTCGCGGAAAACACGATTCTCGGCGTTCACTATCGCAAGCCTGCTGTTTCCGCTGGTGGTGTTCTACTCGATCAGAAAGGCATTCAAAAACGGACCGAGCAAGTCATTCGTGATTTTGACGTGCGCCCGCCCAATGCGGCGCTGCCGGCGCGCGCGTTATCGGGCGGCAATCAACAGAAGCTGATTATTGGTCGAGAATTTGAGTTACCGCCGAAGCTCCTGCTCGTGTCGCAACCAACGCGTGGCGTCGATATCGGCGCGATCGAATTCATTCATCGGAAGATTGTCGCGTTGCGTGACGAAGGATGCGCGGTCCTGCTCGTGTCTGCCGAATTGGAAGAAGTAACGGCGTTGTCCGATCGTTTGCTGGTAGTTCATAACGGAAAGATTGTTGGCGAAGTCGATCCGACAGTCGCAAGCAATGAAGAAATCGGATTGATGATGACAGGAGGAAGAGCCTAGTACTCGGTGGGTGCGGCATAGACCAGAACGCGTCGATTTTTGCGAAGTTGTTTTCAGAAAGCGTGCGGAGCACGCGATAGCATAAAGCCTGGGGTGAAGCGCAGCGAACCCCAGGAAGTAGATCAGCGAAGCATGGTTAGCCCGCGGAAGCGGGCGCCAGACCAATAAGGTTGAACGAGTAGGGATTTGTAATGCGAAGGGATCTGCTGTCACCCGCTCACGCGGGCTTTGGGATCTTTCTTAATCAATCCCTGGGGCTTACGCCCCAGGCTTTACGCTGGCGCCTGCTCCGCAGGCTTGCTTAACCATGAAGCTCTTCAAAGAAATCCTGTTTCCACTGATCGCGGTCATCGCCGCTTTCATCGTCGGCGGCATCGTCATTCTGATCATCGGCGACAGCCCGATTCAAACTTACAAGCTGCTGCTTGGGAGTGCGTTCTCGTGGCCGGACGGGATTGGCTACACGCTCTTCAACGCAACGCCGCTCATCTTTACAGGGCTCGCGGTTGCCGTGGCGTTTCGCTGCGGACTCCTGAACATCGGCGCCGAAGGCCAGCTCTACGTTGCGGCGTTCGCGGCCGCCTGGGTTGGAATGAAATTCGGCGCGCCCGATCCGGGAAACACTTTCGTCTCACAGATCGCTCATTTGCCGGGAATTATTCTCGTGCCTCTCTGCTGCATCGCCGCGATTGCCGCGGGTGCGATTTGGGGCGGCATCCCCGGACTGCTGAAAGCAAAGTTCGGATCGCATGAAGTCATCAACACGATCATGCTGAACTTCATCGCCGTCGCTCTGCTCAGTTACTTCACGCAATATCACTACAAAGTTCCCGGCGATCCGATCATGCAGACCGCGCCCACCAGTCCGAGCGCGAATCTCGCCCACCTGGGAAAATTTGTTCCTGGTCTGCCCGCGCGAATTCCTTTGAACCTCGCATTCATCCTCGCGATCGTCGCATGCATTCTCGTCTACATTTTTCTTTGGAAGACAAAGTGGGGTTACGAGATGCGCGCGACCGGCGCGAATCCCTCGGCGGCGGAATACGGCGGCATTTCGATTCGCAAGCAGATCATTTTAGCGATGGCAATCTCAGGCGGACTCGCGGGTATGGTCGGAATTAATGAGGTGCTCGGTTACCGGCATCGTTATTACGACGGGTTCTCGGCGAATTACGGATTCGTCGGTATCGCGGTCGCACTACTTGGGCGAAATCATCCGGTGGGAGTTTTTCTGGCGGCGATTCTGTTTGCGATTCTGCTGCGCGGGGGAATCTTTGTGGATGCGTTCACGATGCATGTCTCGAAAGACATCGTCGACATGTTGCAGGGAATTGTCATTGTTTTCGTCGCAGCCGAAGCGATGTTCCGCGGCCCGCTGAAACAGTTTGGATTGCTAAAAAGGGCGAAAGTCTGAAAACGGATGTTCGCAGGTTGGCGTTTTGTGTTTTTGTCCGCGCAGCGGACTTTTGAAAATAGCGCAGCGATTTATCGCTGGGAACTGGATCACGGAAGTCTTTTTCGAGTCCGCGAAGCGGACTAAAGAAACGGTAAGGTTCGAAATTCAGATGTCTCTCGCCCGCACCGCGGGCTTTGACCAAATGGTTAACACTCACCCAGCACTAAAAGTGCTGGGCTATTACCGGTCGTCCGCTTTGCGGACTTAACTAAACAGTGCGCCAAATTCTTACGCTTTCACTTTTGTTCTCGACGATTCGGTTGTCGACGCCGCTGGTGCTCGCCGCGCTGGGAGGTTTGTATTCCGAGCGCTCCGGAGTCATCAACATCGCTCTCGAAGGTCTGCTGCTCGCTGGCGCATTCACTGCGGCATCGGTGACGTACTACGCGCACAACCCCTGGGTCGGTCTCGGATCAGCGATTGTCGCCGGTGCGGCGGTGGCCGCGATCATCGCCGTCGCCTGCATTCGTTACAAGGCGGATCAAGTCGTCACCGGCACCGGCATCAACATTCTGTTCATCGGATTGCCTGCCGTCTTGAGCGGAGCGCTGTTTCTTTCATCCGGATCGACGCCGCAAATCCCGAAAGAAAATTTGTTGCCGGTGCTCTCCCGCTTTCTCCCGTTTATGCCGGCGTGGCGAATCTTTACGGACGTTTCGATCATTTCGCTACTCGCGCTCGTCGTAGTTTTCGTCACGCGATACGTTTTGTATCGCACGCCTTTCGGTTTGCGTCTGCGCGCGGTTGGTGAGAACCCGGAAGCTGCTGATGCGGCAGGCGTCGCGGTCAATCGCATGCGCTATGTCGGCGTGATTCTTTCGGGCGCGCTGGCGGGAATTGGCGGCGCGTATCTTTCGATCGGCCAATCGTCGCTGTTCACGCGCAACATGGCCGCGGGCCGTGGCTTCATCGCGCTCGCGGCTCTGATCTTTGGAAAGTGGCGGCCGGTGCAAACCATGCTCGCGTGTCTGCTGTTCGGTTGCGCGGACGCGCTGACGATTCAACTTCAGGGCGTGCCTGTATCGGTAAAGATTTTGCGCCTGGCAATTCTGCTCGTTTGCGCGTTATTAGGCTGGTTCATCACGCATCAGTTGACCTTTATTCGGTCGGTATTGACGCGAGCATTGCTGGGCATAACGCTTGGCGTCATCGCAGGTGTTTCAATTCTCTATTTCGCCACCCGCGGACTGGGAATGGTTGAAATCCCGGTTCAATTCATTCAAATGATTCCCTACGTCGTTACGATCATCGTGCTTGCCGGCTTCATCGGCCAATCGCGCGCGCCGAAAGCTCTGGGAACTCCTTATCAAAAAGAAAAGTGAGTGCGGCAGCGCAATTTGCCAAATTGCGCCGCGAACCGGCTTGAACTCTAAACTCAAATACTGTTGTAATGTCTCTCGCGTAAATATCAATGTCAGCAAAAGCAAATCCCTCGACTCTTTATGATCGCGCGCATCATGCCGCGCAGATGATTCGCTCGCGAATCAAACTACAGCCTACAGTCGCAATCGTTTTGGGTAGCGGTCTCGGCGCCTTCGCCGACGATCTAGCCGAAGCAAACTCAATTTCTTATTCGGAAATTCCGGGATTCGCACGGGCGACGGTTGAAGGACACGCCGGCCGTTTGGTGATCGGAAAAGCCGGCGAGGCGCCCATCGCCGCGATGCAGGGCCGCTTTCATTTTTACGAAGGTTACTCGCTGGAAGAAGTTACGTTTCCGATCCGCGTGCTGAAACTGTTGGGCGTGCGGACGTTGATCCTCACGAACGCGGCCGGATCGCTGAACACAGAATTCACGCCGGGCTCGCTGATGGTTATCAGTGATCACATCAATTTGCTCGGCGCTAATCCCTTGACTGGACCAAACGACGAGCGCTTCGGCCCGCGCTTTCCCGATCTCACCACGACTTACGCGCCAGAGTTGCAGACATTGGTGATCGAAGAGGCGAAGGCGATGGACCTCGACATGCGACGCGGAGTTTATGCGTCACTGACTGGTCCCAGTTATGAAACGCCCGCGGAGATTCACATGGTGCGCACTCTGGGCGGCGACGCGGTCGGCATGAGCACCGTGCCGGAAGCAATCGTGGCGCGGCACATGGATATGCAAGTGATTGGTATCTCGTGCATTACGAATCTGGCCGCCGGCGTTTCGAATCGTCCGGTCGATCACAGCCAGGTGATATCAACCGGCGAGCGCGTTCGCGAGCAGTTTACTGAATTGTTGAGAAGGGTTGTGGCGAGACTGGCATGATCATAGGTATCTGCGGCGGCACGGGTTCAGGCAAGACGACGGTGGCGAATCGGATTTTGGAATCGGTGCGCGCGGATGAAGTGGTTTTCATTCAGCAGGATCTTTACTATCGAAATCTGAAGGATATGCCGCTGGATTATCGTAACGCGGCCAATTTCGATCACCCCGACGCCCTCGATAACGAACTGCTTATCAAGCATCTCAAAAAACTCAACGCCGGCGAACCGGTCGAACTTCCGATTTATGATTTCAAGACGCACACGCGTCTGCCTGATACCACGCCAATCTCGCCGAAGCCGATCGTGATCGTCGAAGGCATTTTGATCTTTGCCGAGCCGCGCTTGCTCGAGCAGATGGACATCAAAGTTTTCGTTGATACGCCCGACGATATTCGTTTCATTCGCCGTCTGCGGCGCGACCTGGCCGAGCGCGGGCGCACGCTCGATTCAGTGATCGAACAATACGTCGCGACGGTGCGGCCGATGCACATGCAATTCGTAGAACCGTCGAAGCGTTTGGCAGACGTAATTATTCCCGAGGGTGGTCATAATCTTGTGAGCATTGATTTGATAAGCGGAAAGATTCGCGAGAGACTGGCCGATTCTTTACATACAGTTGGAGGGCACAGTTGAGCGAGTCTGAAAATGATTTGATCGCGATTGCGACTGAGGCGCGTCTGCGATCGGTCGCGCCGTTTTCAAGTTTTAAAGTGGGCGCTGCGTTGCGCACGAAAGAAGGAAAAGTATTCACCGGCTGCAATGTCGAGAGCGCGAGTTACGGCTTGACGGTCTGCGCGGAACGCGTGGCGATCTGGAAAGCCTTGTCCGAAGGCGAGCGCGACTTTACCGATCTCGTGATCGTCGCCGATACCGAGCAGTTGACGCCGCCGTGCGGCACGTGCCGGCAAATCATTTGGGAATTCGCCAAACACGCGACCATCCTGTTAGCGAACCTGCGCGGCGAGCAGGAAGAAGTTGATATCGCGCATTTGTTGCCTAAGGCATTCGACGCGAGGTTTCTGAAAGAAGCGGGGCGGTGAAGCGAGAAGCTTGCGGCTTAGCCGCAGCTCCAGTGCGGTAAGGCTCGGCCTTACCGTTACGTTCTAATTGATTAGAGGAGGCTCCGCTCTATTCATGCGTCGAGGCGGAGCCTCGATGCATGTATCATTACGTATGATTTGACCGGAAAGGCAAAGCCTTTCCGCACTGTGCTGCGGCAAGCCGCCAGAGACTCGAGTTCTAACTAGATTCTGATGCGACAACTCAAATTGCCAATGACTCGTCTTGTTGTCTTACTTGTTCTTATTGGTTCCTCAAATGTCGTCTTCGCACAAAGACCGGAGATCAAGGTGGACTTAATCATTAGAGGCGGCACCATCGTGACGATGGACGGCTCGCGACGCGTGATCGAAAGCGGCGGCATCGCGATCAAAAACGGCCGCATTGTCGCGGTCGGCACGGCTGCCGAGCTGGACCTCAATTACCAGTCTCGCCAGGTGATCGAGGCGCAGGGCAAGGTTGTCATTCCTGGCCTCATCAACGGGCACACGCACGTCCCTATGACTCTGTTCCGGGGTATCGCGGATGATCTCGATCTGCAAGAGTGGCTCACGAAATACATCTTTCCAGCCGAAGCGAAGAACGTCACAGAAGACTTCGTGCGCGTCGGCACGCGGTTGGGCTTAGCGGAAATGATTCGCAGCGGCACGACGACCTACTGCGACATGTACTATTTCGAAGACGCGATCGCGGATGAAACCTTCAAAGCCGGAATGCGCGGCGTGCTGGGCGAAACCGTGATCGACTTTGCAGTAGCTGACAATAAGACAAACGCGGAAGCGATGGCCTACGTCGAAAAGTTCGTCAGCCACTGGAAAGGGAATGCGCTGATCGTTCCGGCGATTGCGCCGCACGCCCCTTACACAGTCTCGGAAGATCATCTCAAAGCAGTGCGCGCGTTTTCAGATCGCACCGGCGCGCCTATCGTTACGCATATCTCGGAAACAAAATTCGAAGTTGACGAGAGCATCAAGCACAAAGGCGCGTCGCCCGTCGACTATCTGAACCGCATCGGCTTTCTGAACGATCGAGTGATCGCCGCGCACATGGTTTGGCCGAGCGAAGAAGAACTCGGCCTGCTGAAGAAGCTCGGCGTAGGGATCGTGCACAATCCGCAGTCGAACATGAAGCTCGCTTCCGGCGTGGCCCCTGTGCCCCAGATGCTGAAGATGGATTTGCCGGTCGGTCTGGGAACTGATGGCGCTGCTTCGAACAACGATCTGAATCTTTGGGAAGAGATGGACACCGCGGCAAAGCTGCATAAATTAATTAGCAAAGATCCGAAAGTCGTTACGGCTCAAGAGGCTTTTGAGATGGCGACGATTCGTGGCGCCCGCGCACTGCACCTGGAGAAAGAGATCGGGTCAATCGAAAAAGGGAAGCGCGCCGATTTGGTCATCGTCGATCTCGACGACTTGAATCAAACGCCCTACTACAACATTTACTCTGATTTGGTTTATGCCACGAAAGCCGGCGACGTGCGCACAGTAATCATCGAAGGGCGCGTGGTTATGCGCGACCGTCGTTTACTCACCTTGAACGAAGAAACAATCAAGGCCGACGCGCGCAAGTATCGCGAGCGGATCGTGCGGAGTATTGGCATCAAGACCTTGCCCGAAGACTAAATACGTCCAACTAGAAACTACTTTTCTTTTTCGCTGGTGGCCGTAACATCACGAAGCCTCGCCGCCTTGCGTCTTTGTCTCCAGCCGTTCGGTCTGGTTTTCAAACTTTCACCTGCCTCCAGGGCGCGCACGAATTGCAACACCTGTTTGCGTTGCTGGCCTTGCAATTCATCGGCGAGATTAACCAGCGCCGCAACCACTATGTGCTTGTGTCTAATATTCTCCAGACCAGGTTCATGCGTAACGTCCAGCCAGAGCTTGTGAATGAAATCGATTTCTTCATCGCTCAAGTCCGGCGGGTGCGCGCCCAGATAAAAGTCTTGAATCTCGCCGGCCGGCCCGATCACATGAAAACGAATCCTCCGCTGTGGGTTGTTTGGCAGCCGTTCCCATGCGTCGCCAATTAATTTCGCCTGACGTTCGGGTGTGATTACAGATGAGCGGCCCGCGATAATATCTGAGGAACCCAGTTGCGCGGCCGTCAGAGCTATCGCCTGAAAAATATCAGAGGAGGGGACCACCAGTAGGTGAACAGTCTTGCCCGCCTTTTCGGCCAGAGCCACGACTTTGCTGAAAAGATATTGTTCGTAGCGGCTGAACAAACGATCCTCGGCGATGTCCTGATACCCAGTGTCCGGCCCACGCATCAAATGGACGGTCATCACCACCAAATCCTTTTTGCCGGTGTGCGTGATTTCAAGTGCTTTGCGCAGATGGCCGAGAGTGTTGTAGTCGCGCACCAAACAAATCGTATTGCCGGGACGGACGCTCACCGTCTCGTTTGAGATGCCCTCACTTGTATTCAGCCGAAACTGATCCATCGCAGAGGTGGTGTGAATCTCCTCTGCATGACGGCGCTCATTAATTTTTTCCGAGGCTGTGAAAATCGCAAAGAAGACAATCGTGAACGCGATGCCGCTCACCGTGGCAACTTCCTTTGTGAGCAGATTTACGCCGGCGATCGAAAACAGCAGAGCGGTGATCACGCCTAATCCAATCGGCAGCTCGTTGCCACCCAGGTTTAAGTTGAAAGGTACCTTCCATTCGCGGCGGCTCTTGTCTTTGAAACGAAGCACCAAAACAGCGAGGGCTTTGAAGGCGAATGACCAAATCACGCCGAAAGCGTAAGCCTCGCCGAGCGTGTATGTATTTCCCCGCGAGGCGATGATCGCCACAAGTTGAAGAATCACGATCAAATTGATCATGCGATAGGTCGTGCCAAAACGCTTATGAGGCGCGCGAAACCAATCGGTCATCACACCATCTTCGCTGACGCGGTTGAGTACTCCGTTGGCCCCCACAATCGCGGTGTTGATTGCCCCGGCCAACATCAGGAATCCGACAATTACAATGAATGCCTGAAAGGCCAGCTTTAGCGTTGTGGGACCGGCCAGATTGATCGCAATACCGCTGATCAGGTTGTCGAAGTACCGGGTTCGTTGTTCGTCCGGAATGATCGCATAAGCGAAAAACGAAACCAGCGAAGTAAACAGAAGCGAATAAAGAAAGATAATCAGACCGGCCCGCATCAGATTCTTGTGCTTTGGATATTCAAGTTCGCGGTTGACCTGGGCCAGCGACTCCTCGCCGGACATCGCCAGGAATGAATGTCCAAAAGCCATGAGGATGCCTATCAATCCAATCAACATTCCGGCGCGCTCAGTCAGACTAAAGTGCGGCTCTGAAGTCTCATGCGGAGAAGCACTTTCATCCGCTTTATGCAATGCGTTTGGCAGAAGCCGCGGCATCCATCCAACTGCGTCAGTATCGAAGCTCAAGTTGCGAGGAACCGGCGCGGGCGGCAGTCTTTGCATTTGCGGGCGCGTCAGAATCGTGAATGTGGACCAGCCGATCAACAAAACGACCATCGCCGTTGTGACATACATGATTCGCAGCGCGTCGTCCGACGATTCATGAATGCCGCGCGTGTTGCGCCACCAAAAATAGATCGTAATGCCGGCAGCGATGCCCGCCGCCACATAATTTACAGTCGCAGCCGGGGGCGTCCACGGATGGCCCAGGTAAACTGTTATTTGCGAAATCAGTCCGACGATGTACTGGCCCGCGGAGACCCCGGAGATCGGCCCGGTCAACATGTAATCGAACATCAAAGCCGAAACGGAAAGCTTGGCCAGCGTCCCGCCCATCGCTTCTTTGACCACGCGATACACGCCACCCCGCGTGAACATCGCGCAGGATTCAATGTAGACAGCCCGCACGGCGTAAGAGAAGAGCATCACTCCGAGAATGAACCAGGGCGCTGCCTGGCCGACAGCCTTCTCGGCGATGCCGCCAACGTAGTAAGCAGACGATCCCAGATCGTTGAGCACGATTGCCGCCGCCCGCCAAAACGAGATGAACGACAGCATCACTGAGGTCGCAACGATGACTTGCGCGCGGCCGTTCGTTTTTGTGGTTTCCTGAGCTGCAGATATCTGGTTGATAGCTGGTTCCATTAGTCAGTCCGCGTCCCGCCAGTGCAAAGCGAGCATGAACTCATCGGGCGGTAGCTCGCCGATGATTATTCGATCGTTTGGCGGAAAATCATTGTTGTCCCAAAGGTATTGTGCGAGACAGCTTTCTGCGCACACGAGCCAAAATAGAGTCTTCTCAGCGAGCGGAAATCTTCTTCTCATCTGCACGAGTGCAATGACGCTCTGCTCAAAGCAGACTTTGATTTCTCGCTCGCGTCCGTTTTCGTTCTGAACGTGAAAACGACATTCTCGCGGCGAGTCGCTCAACGAGGCGTCAATTTCGGATGATCGAATAATGCTGAAACCGTTCTCAGTGAGGTATTTGATCGGCCGCGAGTCCTGAAGTAGCCGATAGGGTCGCGCTTCTTTTCTGCTGATCGCCATCGATTTCACCATCGGCGAGCGGCGTGTTTACGCCGCAAAGTCGATCGTTCACCAGACGATGCTAATGAATATGAAATAAAAAGTGGCTTAAGGATTAATAAAAAGTTCGTAAAGAAGAAGTGGCGCAAATTGGCAATTTGCGCTACGACCCGGGAAGGAATCGATAACCAACCCATGGGTCAGTCAGGATGTAGCGAGGTTTGGCTGGATCAGGCTCGATCTTTTTGCGCAGGTGACGAATGAAGACGCGCAAGTACTCAGTCTGATCGGTGTAGTTTCCACCCCAGATGTTCGCCAGCAGAGTGCGGTGCGTCAAAACTCTGCCGGAATTCTTGATGAGAAAAACCAGAAGGTCGAACTCCTTCGGCGAGAGGCGGATTTCTTTTTCGTTTACATGCACCGCGCGCGTGGCGAGATCGACGCGAAAGTCTCCGTGTTCAATCAAAGTAGTTTCTTCAGTGGTTGCCGGCGAGCGTCGCAGAGCAGCGCGCACTCGCGCCAGCAACTCGCCCATGCCGAACGGCTTGGTTACATAGTCGTCCGCCCCGGCGTCGAGCGCTTCGATCTTTGTCGCTTCGTCGCCTTTGACCGAAAGCACGATGATGGGAACGGTTGAGAATTCACGCAAACGCCCACACAATTTCAAGCCGTTCATGTTTGGCATCGAAAGATCGGTGAGCACCAGATCAGGAGTCCAGGCGCGAAAAATATCCAACGCGGCTTCGCCTTCGCCTGCGACCCGCACATCGAAGCCATGCTTCGTCAAGCCGCTGCGCAAGACCAGCGTGATCTCTTGTTCGTCGTCAACAACCAGGATGCGTTTGCGTGTTTCCATCTAGTAGATGTCGTCTTCCTCTCCCTATGGGAGAGGGCCGGGGTGAGGGGCGAAGCTACGGGAGAGAAAGAAAAGAAAGATAGCTCACCACAAGCCCTCACCCTAACCCTCTCCCACAGGGAGAGGGAACAGTTGAACCGGTGTTTCCGCTGAGTTGTTATCCACCCTTTCATCGTCGCCGACCGGAACGGTAAAGATCGCGCGGGTTCCATGGTTGACGCTAGCTCCTTCGATCCAAATTTGCCCGCCATGCGCTTCAACAATTCCTTTCGCGATAGCCAATCCCATCCCGATGCCGCCCACGCCGTCAGTTGCCGCGTCGTCGCGACCGGCGCGATAGAATCGTTCGAACACGCGCTCGCGCAAGCTCGGGGGAACGCCCGGTCCATGATCCTCCACCGCGATTTCGACCACGTCTTCGGCGACCCGTCGCGCTTCGATTGTAATCATCGTTTCAGTTGGAGCGTACTTGCTCGCATTATCCAGCAAAATATAAATAACTTCAGCGACCGCGCGCGCATCAACGCGAACTACAGGCAATTCTTCCTGAATCGAAATGCTGATTTTGTGCTGTCGCGTCAACGGCTCAGCCTGCGCGAGCGCTGCATCGATGATGTCCTCAACCGCGCCCCAGTTGCGATGCAGATTAATGTCGCCGGCTTCGATTCGCGCCAGATCGACGATGCCCTCGATAAATCGATCGAGCCGATCCGCGCCGTGCGTGATCACTTGCAACATTGATTGCTGCTCGTCGGCGCTCAGCTTCTCCACCTGCTCTGTTGCTTCACGATCTTCGAGCAGCAGCGTAGCGGACGCCTTGATCGAAGTAAGCGGCGTGCGAATGTCGTGCGTGACCGCATCGAGTAACGCGGACTTTAAACGCTCGCTTCGCTTCAATGCTTCGGCCTCGCTAGCGCGATCGAATGCCTGTTGCAACTCTTCGTAGAGGTGCTTGATACGGATGCGGGCGGCTTCGGCTTCGATGGCTCGTTCCTTCGCGCGCGCCGAAAGCTGTCCCACGGCCAGAGCTGTGATGAAGAATGCGGTCAAGGCGATCCAGTTCTGCGGATCGGCAATTGTGAAAGTATGAAACGGCGGGAGAAAAAAGAAGTTGTAGCTGAGCACGCCCAGCATTGATGCCAGCAGCGCGGGCTTGCTGCCGCGAAACATCGCGGTGAAGAGGACCACCAAAAGAAACCCGAATCCGATCGTGGTGGAATTGATCCGGCCGCGTAACGGAATCAGCAGCGCGGTGGACGCCGCGACGCTCAACAAAGCCAGGAGATAGCTGGACCATCGGTTCTTCCAAAAATCTTTCCAAGTCGCAGCCATTTCGGTCTTCAGTGCTTGAGATGGTAAGGAACGCTCGTGACCACGACATTCGGCTTGAAGAGCAGCGCGCCCTTTAACAGCAGCGAAGTCTGGTTGTGCAGCAGGTGATGCCACCACTTTCCGGGTATGAATTCCGGCAGAACGATCGTGATGATCTTGTCTGAGTTGAGCGAAATTCGCCGATCTACATAACGGACCAACGGCCCGACCAGCGATCGATATGGCGATGCAATCACTACCAACTCGACGCCTTCAGCCCATTCGCTCCACTTGGTGCGCAGCTTCTGTGTTGCTTCCTCATCGAGATTTATATAAAGCGCCGTTACGTGTCCCGGAGCAATCGCTTTCGCGTATTCGAGTGCCTTCAGTACCCCTCGATGAATGCCGGAGATGGGAACGATGACCTCATGATTGATCGGCCGGAGCTTTTGAAATCCCTCTGTCGTCAGTTGCGTGGCGACATCAACATAGTGCCGGTGGATCGAGCGGAAGAGCGCGACCAGCAGCGGAATCAGAACGACGACGATCCAGGCGCCGTGAATGAATTTCGTGATGACGAGCACGGTGAGAACGATGGCGGTCGCGATCGCGCCGAGTCCGTTTACCACGATTGACTTTTTCCAGTGTGCAGCTTCTTTCAGAATGAACGTGTCTGAAATATTCCGCGCACTCTCTCCCGGCTTGTTTGAAGCGGAAGCTGCCTTCAAAGTCTTGCCGGCGCGTCCAGCCTTGAGCCAGTGTCGCACCATGCCGAGTTGCGACAGCGTGAACGACAGAAAGACGCCGACCGCGTAAAGAGGAATCAAGCGGCTAGTGTCGCCACCAAACGCAACTACCAGCACCCCTGCGAAAATCGCGAGGATGATGATTCCGTTTGAGAAGACGAGTTTGTCTCCGCGTGTTGCGAATTGTCTCGGCACGAAACGATCGCGCGCCAGCAGGCTGGCCAGGCGAGGGAAGTCTGCGAACGAAGTGTTCGCCGCCAGGATCAAAATCAACGCGGTGGTTGCCTGAATCACGTAATAAAACCAGGCCATCGGCCCGGTGAAGATGATGCGCGCAAACTGCGAAATGACGGTTTCGTTTCCGTGCGGCTGCACCTGATAGAGATAGGCCATGATGCTGGTGCCGATGAACATCACCGCCAGAAGCGCGGCCATCCAGGTGAGCGTCGTCGCGGCGTTGCGCGATTCCGGTTGCTTGAATGCGGGAATGCCGTTCGAGATTGCTTCGGTTCCTGTTAGCGCCACGCAGCCGTTTGAGAATGCGCCCAACAGCAGAAACAAGCTTAGAGGTTGAACCTGATAACCCTCAGCGAGCTTCAAATGTTCCGGGTTGATGTTTGCGATGGCGCCGGGATGCAGAAAGTAATGAATGATTCCATAACCGATCATGAACAGAAAACTGATCACGAAAGAATATGTCGGCCCAGCGAAGAGCGCGCCTGACTCGCGCACGCCACGCAGATTGGCCAGCGCGATTAGACCGATGAGCATTAGGCAAAGGAAAACCTTGTGATTATCCAGCCACGACCAACGTGTTCCCTGCGCGGCTGAAGTGATGGCCGCCACGCCCGCGGAGATCGACACTGAAACGGTCAGAACGTAATCGACGAGGAGCGCCGCCGCCGCGACTAGTCCGGATGTTGTTCCCAGATTTTCTTTGGCGACGATGTATGCGCCGCCGCCTGATGGATACGCGAAGATCGTCTGCCGATAACTGATCGCAACGATTCCGAGCACGACCGCAATGACGAACGTGATCGGTACCACGTAATGGAATGCATTCGCCTGGCCGGCCGCATAAGCGACGGCGAGCACAAGCAGAATTTCCTCTGATGCATAAGCCGTTGACGAAAGCGCGTCGGAAGCGAAGACAGCCAGACCGGTCTTCTTCGAGAGACGTTCATGAATGGCTTGCGCTGTCTTCTTTGCCTTACCTACCAGAAAACGCTTTAGCGTATACGCCAAACGGTTCTTCCTCCGATAACTTTACTGGCACTGCACGAACTTCTAACCCGCTCGCAAACAAAGAGCCAACATTACTTCTTCTTCGTTTAATTCGGAAATCGTCAGCCAATAGTCATACGAAAATCTCAATTTCGCGAAACATCGTTCGGCGGATTCGCCGCGACAGATTCATCTCACGAATCGCGTTGGCGAGTTGAACTGAGGTCGAAATATCCGAACTATTTGATCGCGATAAATTGGCTGGCTGCTCATCAATCTTGACGGCCCGCTGATTGTAATCGACAACTGCGCCGTTTCGCATCCTCGCGCGAAGCGGCTGCAAGCGCGACCTTGTTTGAAACTTGACGAAAAAGTAAGGAATGCTATAATCAGGCCGAAATCGGAAGAAAACTTACTAAATGAAGATTTCCGCCCACGAAGAGTATGGCCTGCGATGTCTGGTTCAGTTGGCCCGAGCCGAGGCTGATGGCGAGTCTCTGACGCTGAATCAAATCGCCGATCGTGAGGGACTATCGGCCGCGAACGCCGGCAAGTTGATGTGGATTCTGGTGAAGGCCGGTCTGGTCCAATCGCAACGCGGAGCGAACGGCGGCTATACGCTGGCGCGGCCGGCGGCTGAGATCCGGCTGAACGAAGTTATTCGAATTCTCGATGAAGACACCGTCGATCAATTCTGCAAATCCCACACAGGGGTTCTTGATGCATGCATTCACACGAGCGATTGCGGCATTCGGCCGGTGATCGTCGGCCTGCATGAAATTGTGCAGAACGCTTTGGCGGAGATTACCTTGGCTGAGTTGATTGGATCGGAAGAGAACGTTGACGCGCGTCTGCACCAAATTCAAAAGCTGCAAAGCCCATTGAGGGTGATGCGCGTAAACTGAAATGAGGAACGATGAGTACTGCTGAGATACTCGCAAACAGAGAATACAAATACGGTTGGGTGACAGACATCGAGTCTGAAACGATCCCCCGTGGCTTGAGCGAAGACACCGTGCGTCTAATCTCGGCGAAAAAGAACGAGCCGGAATGGATGCTCGAGTTTCGTCTCAAGGCCTATCGTCACTGGCTGACGATGGAAGAGCCGCGCCGTTGGCCCAACATCAGCTTCCCCGAGGTTGATTATCAGGACATGATTTATTACAGCGCGCCGAAGCCGAAAAGCACGAAGGCGAGCCTTGACGAGGTTGATCCGGAACTGCTGCGCACGTTTGAGAAGCTGGGAATTCCGCTATCTGAGCAGAAACAACTGGCCGGTGTTGCTGTCGACGCGGTGTTCGATTCGGTTTCGGTGGCGACAACTTACAAAGCGAAGTTGAAAAAGCACGGCGTGATTTTCTGTTCATTCAGCGAAGCCGTCAAAGAGCACCCGGAAATCGTAAAGAAGTATTTGGGCTCCGTCGTGCCGACGAACGACAATTTTTATGCGGCTCTGAATAGCGCGGTTTTCTCTGACGGATCGTTCTGCTTTATTCCCAAAGGCGTGCGCTGTCCGATGGAGCTTTCGACTTATTTCCGCATCAATAATTCTGAGTCAGGGCAATTCGAACGCACGCTGATCGTCGCCGAAGAAGGCGCATACGTTTCCTATCTCGAGGGTTGCACCGCGCCGCAATTCGACAAGAACCAATTGCATGCGGCTGTGGTTGAGCTAGTTGCATTGGACGACGCCGAGATTAAGTATTCGACGGTCCAAAATTGGTACGCCGGCGATGAAACAGGGAAGGGCGGAATCTACAACTTCGTTACGAAGCGCGGCAAGTGCGCGGGACGTAACTCGAAAATTTCCTGGACCCAGGTAGAGACTGGTTCCGCTATTACCTGGAAATATCCGTCGTGCATTTTGCAGGGTGATAACTCGATCGGCGAATTCTATTCGGTGGCGCTGACGAATCACGCGCAACAGGCTGACACCGGCACGAAGATGATTCACCTAGGTAAGAACACCCGATCCACGATCATTTCGAAAGGTATCTCGGCCGGTCGCGCGAACAATAGTTATCGCGGTCTGGTGAAAGTCATGCCGAAGGCCGAGAACGCGCGCAACTACACGCAGTGCGATTCGATGCTGATCGGATCGAACGCCGGCGCGAACACTTTTCCGTACATCGAAGTGATGAACAACAGCTCGCAGGTCGAGCATGAAGCTTCGACCTCGCGGATCAGCGAAGAGCAATTATTCTATTTGATGCAGCGTGGCATCTCGCAAGAGGACGCAGTGTCACTCATCATCAACGGTTTTTGTAAAGATGTGTTCCTACAGCTTCCGATGGAGTTCGCGGTCGAGGCGACGCGGCTTCTGGGTCTGAAGTTGGAAGGCGCGGTTGGATAATCAAGCTGTCAGTAGTCAGCTCTCAGCCGTCAGCTTTGAATTGAATCGAGCTGACGGCTGAACGCTGATAGCTGATAGCGAATCATGGAGTGAATTCATTGTTAGAGATAAAAAATCTATACGCATCGGTTGATGGCAACGAGATACTGAAAGGCATCAACTTGAAAATCAATCGCGGCGAAGTCCACGCGATCATGGGCCCCAACGGTTCGGGCAAATCGACGCTCGCGAAAGTTCTTGCGGGCCACCCGTCATACGAAGTCACCGCCGGCGAAGTCATCTTCGACGGCAAAAATCTTCTGGACATGACGCCCGATGAACGCGCGCGCGAAGGCGTCTTTATGGCGTTTCAATACCCGATCGAAGTGCCCGGCGTTTCGAACGCGCAGTTTCTGCGGCTCGCTTATAACGAAAAACAAAAACATCTCGGTCAGGAAGAATTGGATCCGCTGGAGTTCAAGGATTTACTAAAAGAGAAAGCGAAAATCGTCGAGATGGATGCGAGTTTTATGACTCGTTCGGTCAACGAAGGTTTCTCCGGCGGCGAGAAGAAGCGCAACGAGATTCTGCAAATGGCCGTGCTTGATCCGAAGCTCGCGGTGCTTGACGAAACTGACTCGGGTCTCGACATTGACGCGCTGCGCATCGTCGCTGAAGGCGTCAACAAGCTTCACGATCCCGAGAAGGCCGTGATCCTCGTGACGCACTATCAGCGTCTGCTGAATTACATCGTGCCCGACTTTGTGCACGTGCTCTCGGCCGGCCGCATCGTCAAAGAAGGCGGCAAAGAATTGGCGTTGGAGCTGGAAGAGAAGGGTTACGACTGGTTGAAGAGCGCAAACGGAAAGAGCGCCAACGTTGCACCCCTAGCTGGTTAATCGTGAATTAAAATGACACCCGAATTAGTAACCGAAGCAAGTCGTTATCAAGAAGCGTTTCGTCAGGCGACGCAGGGACGCGCTGCCGATGAACCCACCTGGCTGCAGAGTCTGCGCGAAAACTCTTTCGAACAATTTGAGCGAGGCGGCTTTCCAAACGTCAAACAGGAAGACTGGAAGTACACCAACGTCGCGTCGATTGCTAAGGCAAACTTCATCCCGGTGCTGAAGAGCAATGGAAGCGTGCTGAGCAAAAATGGGGAAGGTCGCGGGTTGGCGTCTTTCATTTATGAGGAAGCGCGTGAGAGTAGACTGGTTTTTGTGAACGGAATGTTTCGCGCCGATCTGTCGTTGCGCTCAGCATTGCCAGAGAACGTGATGGCGATGGATTTGCGCGACGCGCTGCACACCCCTCAATACGAAACGACCGTACGCGAGTATCTTGAGCATCCCGTGTTGGCGAACGGGTTTGCGGCGCTGAATACAGCGTTGTTTACCAGCGGCTTATTCCTACAGATTCCAAGTGGGGTGAGCGTTGCCGCGCCGATACATTTGTTATTCATCGGCGAAGGCGCCGCTGAGACAGCTCCGCCGGCAGTATTTCCCCGCGTCGTGATTGTCGCCGAAGAGAACAGCTCAGCGACGATTATCGAGAGTTATGCCAGCCCGAGCGACGATAGCGTGTATCTCACCAGTGCAATCGTAGACTTGTCGCTCGCTGATGGTGCGCGGCTGGAGCACTATAAGATCCAACGCGAAAGTATGGGGGCCTTTCATGTCGCCACGACCCGAGCTGAGTTGGGTCCGAACTCGGGCTACCACACGACCACGATCAACTTTGGCGCCTCGCTTTCCCGTCACGACATTCGCGTGCAGATGGACCATGAAGGCGCCGAATGTTCGGTCGATGGCCTTTACATGGTCGTCGACGCTCAGCACACCGACACTCATTCGATGATCGATCATCGCCAGCCAAATTGCACCAGCCAACAACTTTACAAAGGCATTCTCGACGGCAAGTCGCATGCGGTCTTCAACGGCAAAGTCTTTGTTCGCCACGGCGCGCAGCAGACTGTCGCCCAGCAAACTAACAAGAACCTGTTGTTGTCGAACGACGCTCGGATCGACACAAAACCGCAGCTTGAGATTTTCGCCGATGATGTGAAGTGCGCGCACGGCGCCGCGATCGGTCAGCTCGCGGAAGATGAGCTGTTCTATCTCGAGAGTCGTGGCATCAATCCCGCGCTGGCGCGCAACATGTTGACTTATGGCTTTGCCGAAGAAGTGATCGAAAAAATCAAAATCGAGTCGGTCAGGCGAGAGTTGGACGAGGCGGTTTTGAATCGCTTGCACTCTGAATTTCGAATCGAAGCATAGATGGCTACAGTCGAAGAATTAATTCCAATCAAGCCAAAACCTACGCGCGCGTGGGACGTTGAGCGGGTTCGCAAAGACTTTCCGGTGTTGCGGCAGACAGTGAATGGCAAGCCGCTGATCTATCTCGATAACGCCGCGTCGTCGCAGGTTCCGATGATGGTGATCGAACGCGGCGCGCAATACATCGAGCAGGAACATTCGAACATTCATCGCGGCGTCCATTACCTGAGCATGAAGGCGACCACCGCCTATGAAGGTGCGCGCGAAAAAGTGAAGCGCTTCATCAACGCGCGCGAAGCGAAGGAATGCATCTTTGTGCGCGGCGCGACCGAAGGTATTAATCTGGTCATGCACGGCTACGGCCGTAAGTTCATCGGCGCCGGCGACGAGATCATCATTTCGGCGATGGAGCATCATGCCAACATCGTTCCCTGGCAGATGCTGTGCGAGGAGAAAGGCGCGAAGCTGCGCGTGATTCCGATGAATGACGCGGGCGAGCTGCTGATGGATGAGTACGATGCGCTGCTGAACGAGAGGACAAAGTTCGTTGCGGTCGCGCACGCATCGAACGCACTCGGCACGATCAATCCAGTGAAGGAAATCATCGAGCGCGCGCACAAGTATGGCGTGCCGGTTTTGATTGATGGCGCCCAGCAAGCCCCGCACGGGACAATCGATGTTCAGGATCTCGATTGCGACTTCTACACATTTTCAGGCCACAAGATGTTTGCGCCGACCGGCAGCGGTGTTGTTTACGGCAAAGCGCGTCTGCTGGAACAGATGAATCCGTTCCAGGGCGGCGGTGACATGATCAAGAGCGTTACGTTCGAGAAGACCATCTACGCGGATCTGCCGAACAAGTTCGAAGCCGGCACGCCGGCGATCGCTTCGCAAATCGGTTTGGGCGCAGCAATCGATTATTTGAATATTATCGGTCGCGAAAAGGCAGCGGCTTACGAACATGAATTGCTGCGTTACGCGACTGAGCGGCTTTCGGCTATCGAGGGAGTACGCATCATCGGCACCGCGCGTGAAAAGCTGAGCGTGCTTTCGTTCACGATCGACAACGTGCACCCGCACGACATCGGCACGATTCTGGATCAGCAAGGTATCGCGATTCGTGCCGGCCATCATTGCGCGCAACCCGTCATGCAGCGCTTCAAAATTCCCGCCACCGCGCGCGCGTCGTTTGCTTTTTACAACACGAAAGGCGAAGTTGACGTCCTGGCGGATGCGATTGAAAAAGTAATCGAGGTGTTTAGCTGATGTCGGTCCGGGAACGGATTATCACGGTTTGGTATGGACGACTTGAGGACGCTCCTCAGTTTCCCGACCTGGAGTATTGGCAGGCGCAAACTGACGAGACAAAATTTGACGCGGCGTGGGATATGGTAGTTGAAGCGCACGCGATAAAAGGGGAAGACTTGAGTGAATCAAGACTTCAGAGATCTGTTGCGAGCCTTCAACGAAGAGAAGGTTAAATATCTCATCGTCGGTGGCTATGCGCTGATCAAATACACTGAACCCCGCTACACAAAGGATCTTGATATTTGGGTCAATCCCGATCCTGAGAATGCTGCGAGGGTGTACCAGCGCTGACAACATACGGCGCGCCTGTTTCGGCGATGTCGGCAACGGATTTCATGCGCGAAGGATTTTTCTTCACAATGGGAATTGCGCCAAACCGAATCGACATTCTCTTTGATCTCACCGGTCTCAAATTCGAAACGGCATGGAATCGACGTGTGGCGGCCACAGTCGGAGAGATCGAGACGAATTTTCTTTCTCGTATTGATCTCATCATCAACAAAGAAGCAGTTGGCCGAAAACAAGATTTGGCTGATGTCGAGAAACTACGAATCGCAGAGATCCGCGAGGACCAAAAACTAATTTGAGTAACTAACGATGTCCGAACTCTCTGAGCTCTACCAACAAGTCATCCTCGATCACAACAAGAAGCCTCGCAATTTTCATAAACTTGAAAACGCGAACCGCGCCGCTGAGGGTTACAATCCGCTTTGTGGTGATCACCTGAACGTCTATCTTCACGTCGAAGACGATCAGGTTAAAGACGTCAGTTTTGAAGGTTCAGGATGTGCGATCTCGAAAGCATCCGCCAGCATGATGACGCAGGCCGTGAAGGGAAAGACCAAGACTGAAGCCGAGGCGCTCTTCAACGAGTTTCATCGCATGGCGACCGGCGAGTTGGATGAAGAGAACGAGCCGAATCATCTCGGCAAGCTGACGATTTTTGCCGGCGTGCGCGATTTCCCCGCGCGCGTGAAGTGCGCGACGCTTTCCTGGCATACAATGCATGCTGCATTGAATGAGCAGCAGAAAGTCTCGACCGAATGATAAAGCCGTTGCGCTCTCATTGACCGAACTCGACAGATCCCCCCGCATCGAAATGAAATTCCTGTTAATAATTTCATTGGTGTTCTTCAGTGCCGTCGCGTCGACTTCTCAAACAGTCGGTCAATGGCACGCCGGCACTCTTCGCGGGATGACGGTAGGCAAGTCAAAACTCGCCGACATGTTACGCGTCTGGGGCAAGCCCAGGTGGTCCAGTAATTCAAAACAAGAAGACGAAGACGCACGACAGGTCACCTGGACCAACTACGACAAGGTCGGCGAGTTTCCCGGATTGACGACCGTAGTCTCAGATACGCGCAGCGGAATAATCACCAGAATCAATTTTTATCCTGCCAAGCTTTCGCGCCAGGAAGCCGTCGCGCATTTTGGCCCCGGCTATGTTGTCACCAGGTATGCGTTTGATTCCTGCGTAAACGAAGATTCCGAAGCAATTTATGAATCTCCGACCGGTCCGCTGACGATAGTCGAGTATCGCGCGCGCGGAATAGCGATCTATCTTGGGTTGAAGGAGATGGTGACAAGAATCAGTTATGTGAACAGCCCGATTGGAAGCGCCAGGTCAAGATGCAGCGACTAAGGTTCTCGAATTCCTACGAACAAAAAAAGGCGGAGGCCCAAAGCCCCCGCCTTTGCTTTTTCAGTCGCAAGGCTGACGCCTCGCTAACTCCAGAGATCACCTAATCTGAAACTGCACAGAATGCAACGTCGGATCTGAGCCAACTGTGAAGTACAGGTTGTAAATCCCGGTTGCCAATCCCGTACTCTGCAGGTTGAAGATGTAACTGTCTCCAACGAACCTGAAGTTATTATCCGGGTTTGAATTTCCGGAGTCGGTGACTGGCCCGTAAACAGTAGTCGAAACCAGCGATATGCCGACCGCGGTTACTGCAGTACTCGCTGAAGACAAGTTGTTGCCATTCACGTCCGTTATCGCCAGCTTGATCGGAATGGTGCTTCCGCTCTGGTGTACCTTTGTTTGATCGTACAACGCCACGATCACATATCCGACCGTGAGCGTTCCAGATCCACTGGCAGAGTTGAAATTGCCGTCGCCGGCGTAGCTGTAACCAATGCTGTAAGCTCCCGGCGGCAGCGAGTTAGTTGCGAAAGTGGACGAGAAGCTCCCATCCCCCTGAATCGCAGCATTCTGCGTAACACTGTTCAGTGTGATCGCTACGTTTCCAGTCGGAACAAAAGATCCAAAATTAATCTTGCCTGAGAGGATTGTCGTCGCGGTCCCGAAAGAAATTGTCGGCGAACTCAAGTTGCTGAACGCTGGAGTCGCCTTCAACACATTGATCTGTACATTCTTGCTGGTGGCGTTGTAGTTCGCTGTGTCATTTGGAGTGAAGCTTGCGAGCAGCGGTTGTGACGCCCCTGCGTTGAGTAGAGTTCCACTGGCCGGTGTGTAGCTGAAACTTCCCGGCACATTTGCGGTAGCGTTAAGTTGAGCAGCACCCAACGCTGTACCGTACACAATGTCCGCGGGGTTGTTCCAGGTAATTATGGGCGTCGCCTTCGCGATCGTGAAGGCGCCATTGCCGGAACTGGTATCGTGATTTGCATCCCCGCCATAAGTGGCGCTCGCCGTCGCTGTTCCGGCGTTGGTGTTGTTTGCGTAGGACACCGGGACTGACTGGTTCAGACCACCTGCGCCCGTCACAGTTGCGGTGCAAGGCTCAATCGGACTGCCGGTGTAGGTCTCAATCACGGGACAATTGACGGTCGTTGTTGACGAAGCCTTCGCAATCATGAAGCCACCGTTGCCGGTGCTGGGTTCGTGATTGGCGTCACCAACAAACGTTGCAGCTGCCGTCGCTGTGCCGGCGTTTATGTTGTTTGTATAAGTAACCGGCGTCACCGTTTGGGTGAGTCCTCCGGCGCCGGTCGCGGTCGCAGTGCACGGTTCGATCGCAGTCCCGGTGTACGTTTCACTTGCCGGGCAATTTAGCGTCGTCGCTGACGAAGCCTTGTCGATCGTGAAGCCGCTGCTGCCCGTGCTGCCGTCGTGATTCGCGTCACCGCCATACGTTGCAGTCGCGGTGGCCGAACCAGCGTTAACGTTGTTTGAGTAGGTTGGCGTCAACGTCCCACTGAGTCCGCCTACTCCGGAATACGAGGCCGTACACGGTTCAATCGCCGCGCCGGTGTAGGTTTCATTCGTTGGACAGTTAACTGTGGTTGTGGATGGAGCCTTCGTGATCATGAAGGTGCTGCTGCCGCTGCTGGCTTCATGATTGGCGTCGCCGTTGTAACTTGCGTTGGCCGTGGCCACACCGACATTTACGTTGTCTGTGTAAGTAACCGGCACGGTCTGATTCAGGCCACCCGCACCCGTGACTATGGCTGAGCACGGTGCGATCGCCGCGCCCGTATAAATCTCGCTCGACGTACACGTGACCGTGGTCGTCGAGGAAGCCTTGTTGACTACCTGAGCCAATGCGGCTGACGTACTGGGCGCCGAAGTAGTGTCACCTTCATATGTCGCCGTTATCGAATGTGAGCCGGTTGAAAACACGCTCGATTCGAAAGTTGCGTGGCCGTTCTGATCGAGAGTGCGAGTACCGATCGGATTTCCGCCATCAAAGAAGTTGACGTTGCCCGTCGGCGTGCTGACGCCTCCATTGCTCACGGTCGCGGTGATGGAAACCGACTGACCGAATTGTGCTGGATTGACGCTCGACATCAGGGTTGTGCTCGTATTGGCTGTGAAGTCAATACTCAAGACGGGGTGCAGCTCGATGCCGTTCGGAGCTACGCCGGTCTGACCATGCTTGAAGTCGAAGAAGCCAACCCCAGTCACGCGCACCGGAATATTGGCCGTTTGGAAGAACGAGGTTGCCGTGAAGCGCGAGTCGAACTTCGCGCGCGAATCCATGATCCCCTGGGTGAACGGACTCGACACCAGCACGCGACCCTGACCATTCGGATTCGCCGCCAGGATACATGCCGGCGACGGGATCTCTACGATCATTGTGTGGCCGGTGCCGTCATCCAGCACGATGTGATAATCGACGTCGGTCTCTTTCTTGTAGAGAGTCATCGTCGCATAGATGGTATAGACGGTATCTTCAGTCGGCGCTACGCGAGCATTGTCGGGCGGTCCCGGAGGATCGGCTGGAGCTGGAATCGCGCCGAGAGCGGCAATCGTGGTGTTAACCGGATGATTAATATCAACCAGACCCGCATCCGAATCAGTTCCAACCTTGACCGACCAACGCTCGACCCCGCAAGAAGGGCTTTGCACGGTTAGCGTAATCGGTTCGTTGATCGAACGAGCCTGCGCGTCAGTTACGGTGGCGATTACATTCTTGACGCCCGTCGTTACGGCTGCGCCAATGATCGCTCGGTAAGAAAAGACCTTATCGCCGGCGGTCGTATCGCCGTGGGAACCGTCATCGTAAAACGTTTGTGAAGCCGGACCGCCGATGCTGGATAGATCAGCGGTTACCGAAATACCAGTGGAGATCGGGATTGTTGCCGGCATGACTGTGACCGTCAACAGACTTGCGCTGGCCGGATCGACTGAATCCGGAGAAGCAATTCCTAAGGCTGAAAGTTGCGCCGGATCACCACCGCATGAATGCGTTGGTGACGCGCTATTACGAGGAATAGGCCCATCGGTGAAAAAGTCATTCGCGTTGTTATCGCTATCCTGACAGCCATTGCCACGTCGTATCGCGGCAGTCGTGTTAGTCAACGTGCTCGTAGGAGCATTGCCTTCCGAACAGTTGGCGGCGCCATATCCGACGAAATCTACAACCACACCACCGAGTGGACACGAGCCGCTCAGCGTCGCGCTGCTGGCGACCAGAGCCACCTTGGCGTTAGTGCCACTCATCGTGATTACACCCGTCGCATCCGGCGTCGGCAGCGGCGTAGTGCCCCCGGTACCTTGGGATTCCTGAACCAGATAATAGTGGCCAGGCTGGATCGTTCCGGAAAGAAGTGTGGGTGGTCCATTAGCAGTCCAGGAGGTGGCGGTCGCCGATGTTGCCTGGACGCTCCAGCCATCGAGCACGACCGGAGTCGAACCAGAATTGTAAAGCTCGATAAAGTCGTTGAGGTAGGTCGCTCCTGAGTTGCCGCCGCCGCCGTAGACTTGACTGATCTTTACCGTCGTCGGCGGTGGTACGAAGTTAAAACTCGCGGTGACGGATTTATCGCCGTCCATCGTAACCGTGCAAGAGCCGCTCCCCGAGCAGGCGCCGCTCCAACCGGCGAAGCTGGAACTGGTGTCGGGTGTGGCCGTCAACGTCACCATAGTTCCGTCGGTATAAGTGGCGCTACAGGTTGAGCCGCAGTTGATGCCGGCAGGTGAGCTGGTCACAGTTCCACTACCGGTTCCTGTACGGCTGACACTCAGCGTCCTTTGGGTGGAGGTGAAAGTTGCCGTCACGCTACGCGTTGCATTCATCGTAACGTTACAAGTGTTCCCCGAAACGGAGTCACAACCGCTCCAACTCGAGAAGTTTGAATTCACATCGGCGGTAGTCGTTAAGGTAACGATGGTTCCGTTAGAATACGTTGCTGAACATGTAGCGCCGCAGTTGATGCCGGCGGGTGAGCTGGTTACGGTGCCGGTGCCGGTTCCGTTACGAATCACGGTTAGCGTTTGGGCCACCGCATTGAACGTCGCTGTCACTGAGCGGTTCGCGGTCATCGCCACCGTGCAAGTGTTTCCAGACGTCGAATCGCACCCGCTCCAGCTCGCAAAGGTAGAGCCACCCGTGGCCGTGGCCGTCAAAATCACCGAAGTGCCGCTGGCATAGTTCGCCGAGCACTGCGCGCCGCAGTTGATGCCGGCGGGTGAGCTGATCACGGTGCCGGTACCGGTTCCGTTCCGACTTACATTCAGACTGAAGTTTGTTGTGCCGCGAAGTGAGGTGATATATGCGGTGTTGTTCGCATTGTTTCCCACACCGAACGTCAAGCCAGTGGCCGCGCCGGTCGCACCCGTTCCGTCAAAGTCATTTATGCTCTGGGTACTATTGTTGGCAAAGACAAATTGACCAGTTCCCGACTGACCGGTAGCGATCAGCTTGGGTACTGCGGTCGCAGTGAACTGCGCCCCGGCCGCCCCGCCCGCCAACGCATGAATGCTTCCGGTAACGCCCGTGGCGCCGGTGCCAGCAGCTTTGATCATCACTTCTTCAACTTGAGCAATATCAAATGTTCCGCCGGCATTCGTGAAGTAAGTTGTGTTTTGAAGGCCTACATCTAAGTTAAAGTCGCCGCCTCCGACGGTCGTATCGGCCGCACTGTTGTTATTCCTCAGTACGATCAGTGTTCCGGAGGGCACACTGCTCCAAAGAGCATTGTTGGTAAACTGATACTTTCCGCCACCGTCATTAGCCATGTTGCTGGAAAAGTCTTTGAGGATCATGCCGCGCATGTCGAGGTTGTTTTGAATCACAAGCAACTCGACGATGTCGGCCGTCGATCCGGAATTGAAGTACTTGTTAATAACCACGCTCGGGTTGCCCGCGCTGCTAACTTTGGTACCTGATGCAGAAAAATAAATTGCCGCGAATATGAGGCTTAAAGAGAGAACGAGACGTAGTAGGGTTTTAGACTGAGACATTGATTCTTCCTCTTCTTCTTTCAGTTAGCTAGCTTGTTTTCCTCGGCCGGGCTTGCAGGTGAAGCAACTTAGGTGGGAAAAACGCAACTCAAATTAAGTGAATGCGTCTTATATCAAACTATTGATACGAAGGTCAATAGTTGAGACTGCTAAAAAGCTTTAGGCGGGTGTTGATTCTTGCCTTGATATGAGAATTGCGTCGCGCCGCCGGCGGCTGAGCCTTTGGTATTTTTTCGAGTCTTGCCCATAAGCTGCGGCTGACAATCTCTCACCTCCGATGCATAATGGCGCTTCACAACACTTCGGAGCATCTGATTCGTGATCATCTCTTCAATCGAACTGCGCGAGATTCGCCTGCCGTTAATTCATTTTTTCGAAACCAGTTTCGGCCGCACGACTGAACGACGAATCATTCTCGTCCGGGTTGCCGATCGTGACGGCGCGGAAGGCTGGGGTGAGTGCACGGCGGGTGAGGGACCGTTCTACTCTGATGAATGGGCCGAGACGGCGTGGCCAACACTGAAAGAGTTTCTGGCGCCGTTGGTCGTGAATCGCGAAGTCGAGGGCGCGTCGAGTATTTACGATTTGATGATGCGAGTGCGCGGTCATCGCATGGCCAAGGCGGCGATCGAGACCGCGTGTTGGGATTTGGAAGCGAAGCGGTTGAATGTTCCGCTGTGGAAACATTTGGGTGGCGTGCAGAGAGAAATCCCGTGCGGCGTTTCCATCGGGATACAGAATTCGCCGGAAGAGCTGATCGAAAAGATCGAAAAGGAATTGGCCGCTGGTTATCAGCGCATCAAGATTAAAATCAAACCGGGTTGGGATCTCGACATCGTCCGGCGAGTGCGCGAACGCTTTCCTGAGATTCGTTTGATGGGTGATGCGAATTCTGCTTACACGCTGGCCGACATCCCGCTCTTCAGAGCTTTGGACGAATTCAAACTGATGATGCTCGAGCAGCCGTTGGCTTATGATGACGTCTTCGATCACGCTGAGTTACAGAAGCAGATTCAAACACCGGTGTGCCTGGACGAATCGATCAAAACGCCGGCTGATGCGACTCATGCGATCGGTCTCGGCGCCTGCAAGATCATCAACGTGAAACTTGGCCGCGTTGGCGGTCACGCGCAGGCGAAGCGCGTCGAAGCGGTCGCGCGGGAACAAAGCATTCCGGTTTGGTGCGGCGGAATGTTGGAATCGGGAATCGGCCGCGCGCATAACATCGCGATGGCAACACTGGCGGGTTTCAGCTTGCCCGGTGACGTTTCCGCAAGCTCGCGTTATTGGGAAGAAGACATCATTGAGCCGGCGGTTACCGTGACACCCAAAGGGACTATTGTCGCTCCAAACAACCCGGGAATCGGTTTTGAAATCAATCGCGCGCGAATCGATCAACTTGCTGTGCGATCAGCTCAAGTCAATTAATGTCTCAACCGATCACCAGAGAAAAGATGCAGGCGCTGCGCGATCATTTCGTCGCGCGGCAGCATGAACTTTTGGCGCTGACTTGCGCGCTGGTCGAAACTGAGTCGCCATCAGGAGATAAAGACGGAAGCAGCGCAATCGTGGCGTTGCTCGCCAGCGCGGCGAGCAGCATTCCTTCAGTCAATTCTGTCGAGAGAATCAGCAGTGAAAATTTCGGCGAGCATTTGCGCATTCGGGCCTTCGCTGATTCGCCGAATGAAAAGAGCCTGATGGTTCTTGGACACACAGACACTGTTCATCCGCGCGGCGCAATCAAAGAGTGGCCGTGGCGCACTGAAGGCAATCGTGTTTTTGGTCCAGGCATCTTCGACATGAAGGTAAACTGCGCTGTCGCGCTCGAAAGTTTGCGCGCGTGCGAGGCCATCGGCCTCCGGCCGCGATTGCCGGTGACGATTTTACTGACCTGCGACGAAGAGACTGGCAGTCCGACGGGCCGACCTCTCGTTGAAGCTGAGGCCAGGAATGCGCACACGGTTTTGGTGCTCGAACCTCCGGCCGCAGGCGGAAGCGTGAAGACTTCGCGGAAGGGAACGGGAATGTTCACCGTTCAGATCGAAGGCCGCGCGGCGCACGCCGGATTGGAACCTGAGAAAGGCGTGAGCGCGGTGTTGGAACTCGCTCGACAGACAGTTCGGTTGCACGAATTGAACGATCCGCGGAATGGGACAACAGTCACAGTCAACGTGGTCTCGGGCGGCACGCATTCGAATGTGATTCCGGCGGAAGCCCACGCCGAGGTCGATATGCGATTCAGCTCTTCCGACGCGGGCGCGCTGGTTGAAAGAAGCATTCGCATGCTGACCGCGTTTGATCCTCGTGCGCATGTTACCGTCCGTGGCGGAATAAATCGGCCGCCGCTCGAACGTACCAAAAAAGTTGAAGAGCTTTACCTGCACGCGCGCACGCTCGCGACGCTGATCGATTTCGATCTTGGTGAAGCGAGCGTCGGCGGAGCTTCGGATGGGAACTTTGTGGCTGCGCTCGGCGTGCCGGTGCTGGATGGATTGGGCGTGCAAGGGGATGGCGCTCATGCGGTGCACGAGCACATCATCTGCGACGACATCCCCATTCGTGGCGCGCTGCTGGCGGCCTTGATTGCGACGCTGTAGCGCAAGTTGCCAACTTGCGGCCGCAATTTAACAAATTGCGCTACATAACATGAAAATCGCAACCTGGAACGTTAACTCGATCATCGCGCGCCTGCCGCTCGTCACTCGCTGGCTCGAGAAAGAAAAGCCGGACGTTCTCTGCATTCAGGAAACAAAATGCTCGGACGAGAAGTTTCCACTGCTTGAACTGAAAGCAGCCGGATACGACTGCGTGCTGTTTGGCCAGCAGAGCTACAACGGCGTCGCGATTGTGGCGCGCAACAGTTGCGCGAACGTCGTGCGCGGCTTTCCGGAAGACACCGCCGAGAGTCACGCGCGTCTGCTGTCGGCAGAGATTGCCGGCGTGTCAATCATCGATGTCTATGTTCCGAACGGGCAGGTGGTGGGTTCTGATAAATACCAGTTCAAGTTGGGATGGATGAAGCGGCTGCGCGAGTTTCTCGATCAGAATTACGATCCCAATTCGCCGGTTTTACTTTGCGGAGATTTCAACGTAGCTCCGGAAGAACGCGACGTACACAATCCACAACTTTGGCAGAATCGAATTCTTTTCAGCGAGCCCGAGAAAGCCGCGCTTCAGCACATCAAGGACTGGGGCTTCACCGATACGTTTCGCTTGCACACCCAGGAGGGCGGTCATTATTCGTGGTGGGATTATCGCGCGGGTGGATTCCGGCGCAACCTCGGGCTAAGGATCGATCACATTTGGGTGTCGCCGCCGCTCGCGCAGCGCAACACCAAATGCTGGATTGATAAAGAGACGAGAGCGTGGGAGCGCCCGTCAGATCATGCTCCGGTTGTCGCGGAGTTTGAATAGGCGTCTCTTAAAATAGCGAGGCCACGGTTCTCAATTTATGGAGCTGACGGTGTTCCGAGGTGAAACGAGAATCCTCCGACGAAACCGAGGATGATGTTAATAAGAATCAGCAGCGACCAAATCATCATGATGTTCCTGATGCCGAGTCGATCCGCATTCATCCAGCCCCAGATAAGGGTATAGAGACCGCAAATCAATCCCAGGATGCCATGCAACGGTCCTTTGTCCTGGAAAAGCTTAATGAGCACCATGATGAAACAAATGATGCTGCCCAGCCATACAACTACTCCAAGAATTCCTAACATTCGGTTTTCCTCCGTCTCAACAAGTTGTGAAAAGCAGTTAGTTTTGAATCAGTCGAACGAACGCGCTCTGTAGTATCAAGAGTCGCGCCAGCCAATAAAGAATTAGGCCGCTTAGAAGTAACGTGGTAAGTCCCGTGTATCGCTCAACGACTTCGGTACGATCCGCAATCCATTCAGCGCGTGTTCTCGGTGCGATAGTGCAAACAGTGATAAGTGCCAACGCGAGTACGACGATCGGCGCGAAGGCGTGCATGGTCAGAGCCTGTCGCCATTCGCCGTGAACAAGAAAGAGTGTCGCCCGCGTCATGCCGCACCCAGGGCAGGGAATTCCGAGCGTATGAAAGATTGGACAAGGCCAACTCGGAAACCTCAACAACGTGAGCGCCAGTTGCAGAAACGTGGCCGTGCAGATTACGTAGCCGAACCTGCGATCGCGCAGAATTGTCGCAAATATTGGCTGGAACAGAGTCGCTCGCGTCATGGATGCGGCGATATTCTACACGATGCGCGGTTGCTGTCTATCGTTTTTCGCTCGATCAATCGGAAGTAAGTTCCGCAGTCTTCTCGGTAATATCTTTCTGTGCCCACTCATTGTCGCGCGAGGCCTCGCCGGCTTTGTGACGTTTCGCTTCCTTCATCTTCTTTACGAGTTCCATGTGGGTTGAAAAATAAGGAAGACTCTTGCCGACGATCTCCTGCACAGAGTTGAAGCCCTTGTCAGTCATGAATTTCGCCAGGCCTTCCTTTAACTCGTCGACCATCTTCACGCCTTGCAGCATCACGCCGGTGCAAACTTGCACGGTCGAAGCTCCGAGCAGCATGAATTCGATCGCGTCACGTGAATTCTCTACGCCGCCGATGCCGCTGATTGAAATCCCCTCCGGCAGTCCGAGGCCGAGCTGACTCACCATGCGCAAAGCGATCGGCTTCACCGCTTGAGCAGAGTAACCGCCCGGAACGGTGTAGCCTTCGACAGTCGGCATCGGACGAAGCGTGTCGAGGTTCACGCCGATCACCGAAAGGATTGTATTGATTGCCGAAATACCATCGGCCCCGCCGCGCACCGCTGCCAGCGAAGGCTCTTTGATGTTCGTAATGTTCGGCGTCATCTTTGCCCACACGGGAATCGTCGCGACATCCGTGACCCAGCGCGTCACTTCTTCCGTCAAGTCAGGATGCTCGCCCATTTCCGATCCCATCTTGCGTTCAGTCATGCCGTGCGGACACGAGAAATTTAGCTCGAACGCGTCGACGCCGGTGTCCTGCACCATCTTGGTCAACTCCTGCCAGCGCTCCTTGCTGTACTCTTCCATGATCGAAGCGATGAGCACGTTGTTCGGATAATCCTTCTTAACTTGCTTGAATTCTTCCAACCAAACTTCGATCGGCCGATCCGAAATCAATTCGATATTTTGAAAGCCGATAACTTCATTCGTTTCGCGCGAACGCAGCTTTCCGTAACGCGGCACTACGTTGACGACTTTGCTTGATTCGAGACTGACCGTCTTCGCGACCGCGCCGCCCCACCCGGCGTCGAAAGATTTTGTAAGCACGCGCGCGTTTGTTCCCGGCGGGCCTGAGCCAAGCAAAAAAGGATTGGGGAATTTGATTCCGTTCACTGTGATCGAGAGATCCATTGATTTACTCCTTAAATAAGCCTCAGGTCTCAGAGTCTCAAGCCTCAGAAACTTAGTCTCGAGAAGCGACTTTGTATTTCCTTCCCGTCAATTCTGATTGTTGCAGATATCGGATTAACCCAGCGATGACGCGACTAAGCTCGACCGCCCTTGTGTAGAGTTCTTGAAATTGATCATCTGACAAGTATTTTCGATCATGCGCGAGATAGAGTTGAGCACGTACTTCGCCACACGAGCCCTTTGCCACAAACAAGAACTGAGTGAATTCCCTATCTCCATCGCGCTCATATCCTTCGGCAATATTAGAAACGATGGAAATGCCGGCCCTGCGAATCTGGTCACGCAATCCGTAATCACGACTAAAACTGGATTCGGACGTTACATCATAGATTCTATTCGTCAGAGCCCTGGCTAATTGCCAAGCTTCGATATCCTCGAATCTGCGGAACGTGCTCATAACTATTTGAGACTCTGAGACTTGAGTCCTGAGACTGACGTAGCCGGACCATTTGGTTTGAGATATTCCTTGACGATGCTGTACGGGACAAAGTTTTTATCAAAGTAGGCGATCACGTGCGGAAAGTCGAAATAAACCACCACGCCTCTAGGAGTCAGCCCAAAACCTGCAATTTCGGAAAGCTGCTCCATCGAAACGAGGGGTTCATCCTGGTTGTTTGGTTGACGGTTCTCGCGCTTCGCATTGTCTTTCTCAAGTTCGACGGCGCGCCGGTTGATATCGTCAGTAACGTACTTTGCGATCGCCGCGTTGTAATCGCTCTTTGGCTTGAAAAGATCTTCGAACTTGACCTCTTTGTTTCCGGCCAAATCATAGGTTAGCGCCCAGAAACTGTTGTTAGGATGCGCGCCACCGCCGTCATAGTATTCAGTCATTTCCACGCTAACAAGATCGTTTGTGCCGAGCAGAACGTTGTAGTTCGTATCGAACGCACCGCGCCCATCTACGGGTTGGAACTCACCGATCGCTTTTTGAACCAGCGAAAGAATACGGCGATTAAAAGCCTGGGCGGGGGCGCTAAGCGAACTGCTGCTGGTAAGTTGAGGATACGACACGGTGACACCTGTCTTCCGATTGCTGACCGTCTTTGGCATGAGTTGCAACCCGCCGGTGAATGCGAAGTGCTGTTCGGTGAGATCCAACATAGACTCGCGTGTGCCGTCCGGCTTTGACCAGGTGCATTCTGAATCGATCGGATCGTCGAGGCGGCGCTTGCAGACGATCTTGCCCGTCGGTTGCTTCCCTTTGGCGGCGAATTCAGACAATTCGAGCCGCCCTTGATCGTCGATGCGTCCAGTTAATCTAAGATCCTCGCCAATGGTGTCATAGAAATAAGTTCCGGAGACGTTATTGCCTTCGAAAGTCAGACGCATCTGGATGTGGCTGTTCCCGATGGAACCGCGATAGACCTTTGTTTGCGCGAACGCCTGCGCGGCGCAGAGCAAAGCACAGCCGAAAGCGAGAGAATATCGTAATAAGGTTTTCTTCATTCTAAAGTTCCGCATCTGCTTCGATCTCGATCAGCATTTGCGGATCGATCAAGGCTTTGACTTCAACCATTGCGGTCGCCGGCAAGATGTCTCGAAAGAATTCGCCATGCGCGCGGCCGTATTCTTCCCAGCGAGATATGTCAGTTACGAACATGCGCGTGCGCACCACATGCTCGAGTCCTGCGCCGAGACGATTTAGAGCTTTCTCGATATTTCTTATGCACTGCTTCGCCTGTTCGTACGCGCCACCAACTCCAACTATTTCGCCGTCATTGCCGGTGGCCGTCGTGCCAGTCACATAAATTCGATTGCCGACTTTCACCGCGCGCGAGTAGCCGACGATCGATTCCCACTTGGTTCCGGAAGAGATTCGTTCGCGTTCGGTCATCGAAGGGAATCAAGAGTTGATTTGATAGAGATGTCCAGGCTGAATTGTTGGCAGCAACTTTTCAAGCTCTCCAACTAAGGGACGCAAGCTTTCGATTGTGATTCCTCTGGCGGTTAGTACGCACACCGCGATTGAATGGCCGCTAAGATTCTGCTGATATCGAATATTCTGGTCCACTGTGATTATGATATCGAACCCGCTTAGCTGCGCTTGATTTAGGAGGTCGCCATTCTTGAGTGCTTCCCAGCCCAATTCTCTCGCGGTGGCGACTTCATGGTCGGTGATCTCATTCTTAAAAGATTTTGGAACGCAGTGATCAAGGAGAATCTTCACAGGTGAGGCAGCCCCTCCATAAATCTTTCGTAGGCTTGCTCCAGCGCCGCCACAGCCTCATCCCGAGGTACACCCTCAAAATCATCGAGAAAACTATCGAGGCTCTTCCCCTTGAGCAGATATTCCCAAAGATACTTCACCGGAACACGCGTTCCCGCAAAGCACGGAGTCCCTCCTAATCGGTCGACATCAATCGAAACAATACCTGCCCGTGGATCGGAAGGCGGAACCAACTCTGTACTTTCAAATTCAAGGACGCCCCGATTGCCCATGCCTTGTCTCCTTCAGGCCGATTATATGCCGTATACCGGTTAATCAGCCACCAATTGCCCATAACTGTCCGGCCGGCGATCGCGGAAGAACTGCCAGGTGTTCCGGACTTCGCGAATCAAATCCAAATCCAAATCGGCAACGACTAACGCGTCCTGGTCGCGTGGCGCCTGCGCGATGATCTGTCCGCGCGGATCGCAGAAGTAACTTTGACCGTAGAACTCGCCGATGTCCCAGGGCTGTTCGTGTCCCACGCGATTGATCGCGCCGACAAAGTAACCGTTTGCGACGGCATGCGCGGGCTGCTCCAACTTCCAGAGATATTCCGACAAACCGGCGACCGTCGCCGACGGATTGAAGACAATCTCAGCGCCGTTCAGCCCCAGGCAGCGCGCGCCTTCGGGAAAGTGACGGTCATAGCAGATGTAAACGCCGATGCGCGCGTAGGCCGTGTCGAACGTCGGATAGCCGAGATTACCCGGACGGAAATAAAATTTTTCCCAGAAGCCCGGATTGACGTGCGGAATGTGGTTCTTGCGATATTTGCCGAGATATTTCCCATCAGCGTCGATCACCGCGGCCGTGTTGTAATAGATGCCGGTGATCTCTTCTTCGTAAATCGGAACGATGATCACCATGTTGTGTTTCCTGGCTTGCTCCTGCATCAGCGTGGTCGTTGGACCATCGGGGATTTTCTCGACAGCTTCGTACCAGCGGACTTGCTGCTCGGCGCAAAAATAAGGCGTCGTGAAAACTTCCTGCATGCAGAGAATCTGGACACCTTGCCGGCCTGCGTCCTCGATCATCGCGAGATGCTTCTCGATGTTGCGACGCTTGATGTCTTCTATGGGCCCATCAGTCGAGCCGGCGTTTTTCGCTTGAATCAATCCGCATTTAACTGTTCGTGCCATATCAACTCCCTGTTTCAGTTTTCAGATTTAAGGGTGCAGGTTTCGGCGGCGCGATTCTCATCAGGATCAAGTAAACAACCGCGGCGACTCCGAACCCAACGAACCATGCGTAGCTGTAAAGATTGTCGAATAACCAAATCGAGATTCCCAGCTTGTGCGAAATTGGGCCGCTCCATGCCAGCGCACAGCCCAAGAGAGTAGCAGCGGCGGCGCGCACGTTCCAGCCGCCAAGATATTTGTAATCGCCGCGCGTGCGATAGAGATCGCCAAGCGCCAGGTTCTTGCGGCGCACCAACCAGTAGTCTGCGATTAGTACCCCGGCGATCGACCCCAGCCCGCCTGAATATCCGACCAACCAATCGAAAATATAACCGGATGGATCGGCGAGCAGCCGCCATGGTTGCATCAGGATGCCAATGATGCCGGTAATTAATCCACCGGTGCGGAACGAGATCAGTTTTGGAAACGCATTCGCAAAATCGTTCGCGGGAGAAACAACGTTTGCGGCAATGTTCACGGCGAGTGTTGCTACGACGACGGTGAACATTGAAATCGCGACCACGACGACTTGATGAAACTGGCCGACCAGCTTCATCGGATCCCAAAGATCGCCCGGCGGCATTTGTGGATAGATGATCACCGCGGCTGATGTAATCATGACGCCCATCGCCGCGAACACCGTCATCGTCGTCGGCAGTGCGACGATCTGGCCGACGGCTTGCTCGCGCTGGCTATGACCGAAGCGCGTGAAGTCCGGCATGTTGAGCGAGAGCGTCGCCCAAAATCCGATCATGCCCGTCAAGGAGATTATGAAGGTGGGCCAGAATTCTCCCAGGCTGTGAAACTTACTCTGCTGGCTCAACAGATAACCAAGTCCATGCGCTTTCCAAATCGCCCAGCCGAGCAAGAGCGCAGTCATTATCAGCACAAAAGGCGCAGCCCAGTTCTCGACCTTTCGCAGCAAATCCATGCCGCGATAGATGATGAAAATATTCAATCCCCAAAACAGCAGAAAAGAAAGCCATTCAGTTGCTGGATGTCCGGCGATGGGACCGCCGAGTAAAGAGTTCCATCGTGGAATGATCGCGGCAAACAAAGTGTTCAGTGCTTCGCCGCCAATCCACGCCTGAATCCCGAACCAACCGCACGCGACGATGGCGCGCATCAGCGCCGGCAAATTCGATCCGTAAGTTCCGTAGGCTGCGCGCGCAAAGACGGGGAAGGGAATTCCGTACTTTGTTCCCGGGTGCGAGTTGAGCAGAATCGGAATTAAGACGATCGTGTTGCCGAGCAGGATGGTGATCAGTGCCTGCCACCAGTTCATCCCGGCACTGATCAATCCCGACGACAGCATATAAGTCGGAATGCAGTGCGCCATGCTGATCCAAAGCGCCGCGTAGTTGTAAGTGGTCCAGTTGCGCTCGGAAACTTTGACCGGCGCCAGATCCCGATTGAACAGCGGGCTTGCGGCGATCTCTTCGAACGCTTCGTGCTTCAGCTCGACGCGGCCGTCCGGGTACTGGGTTGTCTCGTTTGAGTTTGCCAATGAACTATTGATTGAGTCTAAAGCTGACGGTCACCTGTGCCGAGATTGAAATTGTCCCGGGCGCGATCGCGCTTTCAGAGTCAGAGTTGCCGCCGATAAAGGTTTCTATCCTGTTTTGCGTCGCATTGGGCGGAGCGTACGGAACCGCACCGCTTTCAACGATCGAATACGCCGGGCCGATGGACTGTCCGATCTCGCCGGCCAACAGCCTGGCTTTCTCTTGCGCCGCGCGTATCGCCATGCGGCGCGCTTCGTCGCGGTGCTTCCGAGCCTGCGAGTCCAGGAACTGAAGGTTGCTTAACCGAGTGATGCCGGCCTTGAGAACGTCCGCGAGCAGCTCGTCGAACCGCGAAATGTCGCGCAGCCGGATCGCGACGGTCTTTGATACTACGTAACCAATTAGAACGCGATTCACTTTATTTCGCTCATCGTACGGCATATCGTCCGTGTTGTATTTCGGCTGGACGCTGATTTGACTGGTTTGGACGTCCTCAGGTTTGACGTTGTTCTTGCGGGCGATCGCCAGAATCTGCTTCACGCTGTCGTCGGTTCGTTTGTCGGCTACCAGCATATCGCGATCGACATTCTCGATGGCGAGCGTGAATAGAACTTCGTCAGGCGGCACGCGCACTTCGGCCTGGCCAGTAACCGTAATCAATGGGGGCTCGACGTTGTTCTGCGCCAGAGCAGGCAAGCTAACAATCACTAAGCTGCTAAGTACGAATAAGAACTTTTTCATTCGCCTGAACCTTTCTGATCGATTATCTGCGCTGCGCTTCATCGATGAACTTCCCCACGTCGCTCCGCAGTCTCGCCAGCGACTTCTCATCTATATACATCATGTGTCCGGCTTCGTAATGCGCCGTCGAGAAATTTCTTAACAGCACCGGGTCGAGACTGATGTGATGCAGCGTGTAATCGACCGCGAAGTAAGGCGTGGCCATATCGTAATAACCCATCGCCACGAAAACTTTTAGATAAGGATTTTTCGCGAGCGCGTTGCGGAGCGCGAGGCTCGTATCGACGTAGCCGTTATTCGTGCCCCAGTTCCAGGGCGAAGTGATGCCGCCGCCGAGAATGTAGTATTCGAGGTCGTTCTTGTAATTCAGTTCGCTGCGAACATAGTTGTTGAAAGTCGAAGTGTAAGGCGGACGAATTGCAGCCTCACTCGCGTCGAAATCGGGACCCGCCGTGACGTAGCTCGAATCATATCCGCGGAAACGCGCGTCGAGTCTACCAATCGATCGCTTCTCATCACGCAGCAATTCCTTGCGGAAAAAGTTCAGAGACACGCGCAGATTAGCATTATCGATGAATTGTTTGTCGAGCCCGGTGAAGCGAGCGAGCTGCGCAATAACATCGTCGCGATCCTTCCCGACCAACCGATCGCCCTTTTGCAGCGCCAGCATGTAATCGTTGGCCGCCCATTGCTCGGCTTCGTTGACGACTTGCTGGACCGATTTCGATTGCAGATCGCGCGGCAGCTTCTTGTGATACCAGGCGGTCGCGGCGTACGACGGCAAGTACATCACGTAGGGGATGTCGTTTCCCGCGGCAAAATCCGTCGTCTCGAAATTCATGATCGTCGAGATCAGCACGATGCCATTGAAGGCGATGCCACGATCGATCAAATAACCTGAAAGCGCTGACGCGCGCGTGGTTCCGTAACTCTCGCCCGCGAGAAACAGCGGCGAAGTCCAACGTTCGTATCGCGAAAGGTACATGCGTATGAATTCGCCGACGGATTCGATGTCGCCGTTCAGACCAAAGAACCTCGCCGCGAGTTCAGGCCGCGCTGCCCGGCTGTATCCGGTGCCGACCGGATCGATGAAAACCAAATCGGTTTGATTCAGCCACGTGTATTCGTTATCAACCAGTTGGTAGGGCGGCGGCGGCATCGTGCCGTCAGGATTCATCGGGATGCGCCGCGGTCCGATGCAGCCGAGGTGCAGCCAAACCGACGCCGAGCCGGGCCCGCCATTGAATGAAAAAGTCAGCGGCCGGCGATTGCGTGCACCGGCATCATCCAGCGTGTACGCCATGAAAAAGATTCGGCCTTCAGTTTCGCCTTCGCGATTCTTGATCGGCATCATGCCCGCGGTTGCCGTGTAACTGAGAGTCTTGCCGCCGACTTGAATCTGATGATGAGTTACGACCGGCGCTTCTTCCGGCGAGGGCGACGGCCGCTCCTGGGGACCGCGCGCTTGCCCTGCGCCCTGTGCGCCAGGGCCGGGTGTCGGTGTTGCTTGGGCCGGAGTCCCGCCCTGTTGTTGGCGTCGTCCCTGTCCAGCATCTTCTTGTCCGAAGGACAGTAGTGCGAAGCAAAGCAGAATGGCTGCGAGCATTTTTGATTAACCTTTCACATGGGTCGGGTCAGTACCATCCTCGTTAGCGGACGGATCAAATTGAAACGTTAAAGTCGATCGAAGATCCATCTGCTGACGCAGCTGGTATGAACTCGTTTTGGCAACAGCAAGGCGGCCATAGTAAGACAAACAAGGGGAGGCGACAAGTGATTTTGTTTGGAGTGCGCCGGCAGAGCGCAGCGGCGACGGCGCTTTGGATGGCGTGAGAATTCTCAGCTAGTTTTAAGTGGTTAGTGGTTTTGATCTAAATGTCGTCGCTAAGCCGAAGCGCGCACACGATCCAAAGCGCCGTCGCCGCTTCCGCTCTGCCGGCGCACTCCAAGCCGCTACTGGGGAATCGAAATCCACTTCGGCCGCCCCGCTTTCACTCGCCGATAGGTTCCCGTCGCGATTACGTTGTGACCGAATCCGCAATCAGCATCGAGACCTTCCTGAACAACTTTCATGCGGTTAGCTAAGAAGGTCAAAGTGATCTTGCATTTGGTTGTATCGCCGGGAATGAAAGTCGCGACGTTGCCTTCGATCGTAGCTTCACCAATCGCTTCGCCAATATTGGGATAACCAGCGCGCGTCATCCACTCGCCGTTGAATTGCACTTGCAGTTTGTGGTGACCGAGGGCGAGCACGCGAAAGTCGTTGCGACCATCTTTGTAAACGCCGTTGATTTGAGCAGGAGTTACTTTGCGCGGAGGCGTCTGCGCAAATGTCAGCCCGGCTTGATTTGAAAGCAAGTGCGCGCAGCAAAACGCAACGACGATTAGATTCGACCTGGAAAGAATCATTTATAAGGATTCTCGAATTTCGGTTTGCCGCTCCGAACCTTGCGATAAGTGCCGGTCGAGTTGACGTTATGTCCGAAGCCGCAGGTGAAATCTTCTCCATCTTGTTTTACCACCAGCTTGCCCGGTAGAAACGTCATCGTGATCTTACAGCCTTGCGTGTCCTCAGGAGTAAACGTCGCGACATTGCCTTCGATCGTCGCCTCGCCCGTGGCGGAGCCCATGTTCACGCTCTTGGCAACAGTGTGATAGAGGCCATCGAACTGCACCTTCAGTTTGTTATGGCCCAAAGCCAGAATGCGAAACTCATTGTCGTAATAACGATAGACGCCGTTGGCCTGGGCCGCGGTGACTACTCGAGATGTTTGTGCAGTTGATGATTGTGAACGGGGAGTGGCGAAGAAGATGGCCGTCAGAATAAGGACCGTTGTGATGTGAACTCTTTTCATTTTTCTCATCTGGTTGTTAATAGCAATCCGATTGGCTGTCACTTCCGCATTGAAACATGTAAGGGAACTGCGCTTTGGTCAAGCGCTCAGTTGCGTCCCAAACTCTTGTTTGCCGGTAACGATCCGATGTCCATCCCAGACGTCTTTTGTTCTTCCAGGTGGTCATTAACGCCGCTTCTTCGCCATCGCCGAGAAGATGTCGAGATTCGTGCAACAGCACCGCAGCGCGCTCGCAATCGTCGACCGGCACCTCAAAGAATTCAGGATACAAAGTGACGATCTCAAACGGAAAATTAGTGGCCGCATAAGCGTCTCGATGCCCGAGGTATCGGTTCCACCAACTGTCCGAACTGCGAAACGTCGTTAAGTGTCGCAGCACGAAAACCTCTCGATCAAATCCATGCTGCTCTAAGAACGTAATGCCGGCTTCGACCTTGGCACGTTGGTCAGGTTGCAAACCGTCCGAGCTTACCAGTAGCGAGACGTACCATATTATCAGCAGCATTGCGGTCGTCGCGAAAATCCAAACTACGCGCCGCAAGAAAGTTCGTCTGGGAACGCTGGTTGGTTCGGGAGAGACTGCGGTAGTCCCCTCGGACGGCCCATCATCCCACAGTGGTGCGCCGCAGCGCCGGCAGACTTCATCAGAAGTCGCGTTGACGAGTCCGCACTTCGGACACTTTCTTCGCGACTGAGGATTGAAAGACTCCTGGCTCATTGGTTGCCGTAAGGAATGGCCGTGGACCTTCCGTTTCGCCTTTTGGCTATACTGCCACGCACTCGCCGCGTTTCAGAAACTGTCCGTTGCCTGACTTGCCCTTGAACTCGCTTTTGTCAATCACGATTGAGCCGCGCGACAGGACAGTTTCGACGACGCCTTTGATCGTCTTGCCTTCGTAGGCGCTGTAATCGACATTCATATGATGGGTCTTGACGCTGATTGTCTGATCGCGATTCGGATCAAAAATCACAATGTCCGCGTCCGAGCCGACTGCGATCGTTCCTTTCTTCGGGAACAGTCCGAACATCTTCGCCGCCGCCGTTGAAGTTAATTCGACAAAGCGGTTGAGCGAGATGCGATTCTCGACTACGCCGTTGTAAATCAGCGAGACGCGATGTTCGACGCCGGGAGCGCCGTTGGGAATCTTGGTGAAGTCATCCTTGCCAAGCTCTTTTTGCTCTTTCATGCAGAACGGACAGTGATCGGTTGAGATGACTTGCAGATCGTCCATCTTCAGACCCTTCCACAGCTCGGCTTGATTTGATTTTTCGCGCAGCGGGGGCGTCATCACGTACTTCGCGCCGTCCCATCCGTCACCGTAATCATCGATCGAAAGGAAGAGATACTGCGGACAAGTTTCGGCGAAAGCCGGAATGCCTCGGTCGCGTGCTTCGCGCACCTGATTCAGCGCGTCGGTGCAGGAAAGATGGACGATGTAAACCGGCGACTCGGCCATCTCGGCGATCGCGATCGCGCGATGCACGCCCTCGGCCTCGGCGACGGTTGGACGAGTGAGCGCATGGTACTTCGGCGCGGTGTGACCCTTTGCAAGCGCGTGTTTGATGATCTCGTTGATGACGATTCCGTTTTCGGCGTGCATGCAAATCAAGCCGCCGCGCGATCCGGCCGCCGACATCGCGCGAAAGATCGTCGCGTCATCAACCAGAAATACACCGGGATAAGCCATGAACATTTTGAAGCTGGTCACGCCTTCGTCCATGACCGTGTACATCTCTTCGATCTGTTTGTCTTCGAGTTCGGTTGTGATCAAGTGAAAGCCGTAATCGATCGCGCACTTGCCTTCGGCTTTCTGGTGCCAATTGTCGACGCCTTGAAGTAATGATTCGCCTTTGTACTGCACCGCGAAATCGATGATCGAAGTCGTGCCGCCATGCGCCGCGGCGATCGTGCCGGTGCGAAAATCATCCGCCGCCGTCGTGCCGCCAAACGGTAGTTCCATGTGTGTGTGTGGATCGATGCCGCCGGGAATGACGAGCTTGCCTGACGCATCGATCGTCACGTCGGCTTCCATGTCGAGCTTCGCGCCGATAGTGGTGACGGTTTCGCCGTCGATGAAAATGTCGGCCTTGTAGTTGTCGGTGGCGGTGATGATTTGTCCGTTAGTGATTAGAGTTTTCATGGATTTGTCTTTACAAGATTCATTCTGGTCGCTAGGTCGTCTTGCGGCTTTGCCGCCTGATGTGCGGAAAGCCGGAGGCTTTCCGTCACGCAGCTCTTTTTAATTCGGCGAGGCTAAGCCTCGCCGATGCGAAGAAAATCAAACAACCGAGAATCGGAAAGGCAAAGCCTTTCCGCACATCAAGCGGCAGAGCCGCGAGCCAGCTCCGAAGTCAAGGCATCAACTCCTCCACTTAATGCGACTAATATCAACCAGTAGCGGTTCATCTTCAAGCGGACATCGCTTCCAGATCCTAACGCTTGACCAGCGATAATCTTCCGCACGCTCAACTAACTCAGCATGAACCGGGTTCTGATGAATGTAGTTAACCTCTCCATCAGCATGTCTTCACTAAGAATCGGCAGAGCGTTACTGTGGTGTTCCCAAAGAGAGTACCTGTGCCCGCGCGCCCCACTCTCACGCTGAAGCTTACGAAGTGAAGAATTATGGCCGTGCTCTTTCAGATGGTCAATTATTCGGCGACTTGTTATTCCGTTGATGTATTGAAGGATCTTCGACGGTTTTAACGAGGAATCCGTCAGCGCGTGAAGGTGGTCAGCCATGATCACGTAGGCGTAGATGGAAAAGCCGCCGGAGGTTCGAGCTTCATCCAGAGCCGAACAAGTTATGATCTTGATTTGATCTGTCCGAAAGACTCGAAGTCGATCCTTAGCGACGGCCGTAAGATAAAGAGCAGGAGTGTCTCGGGAGATGGTATGCACGAGGCGTAGCCTCAAAAGAAATTGAATGCTAACGGAAAGGCGGAGCCTTTCCGCACATCAGGCGGCAAAGCCGCCATACAAGTTGAGCATCGCAGGGCGGAAAGGGAGCCCTTTCCGCACATCAGGCGGCAGAGGCCCGAATCAACTTATGACAGCCCTGTCAATGTAAAAAATAATGCAGCCGTGACCCTAAATCACGGCTGCATTTACGAAACTCTGTGAGGTTTCTTTCCTACTGCTGTAGCTCACTCGTCAAGATGGCGCCGCCCAGGCCCGGCAGCGTTGCGTTGATCTTGAGGACCTTGTGCGAGTCCTTCGCGATCCAGATTGTCTGCCGGTCCGCGTCGTTATCCGCCGCGACTATCTCAACTTTGTAAGCGTCAAAGGTGCCGGCAGGGACGGTAACGCTTTCCGTGCCGATCACTTTCAAAGTCTTAATTTGCGGCTTCTGTTTCTGCACATCAAAATTGCGGAAGGTTGTGCTGTAATTCGCGGTCAGAGGTAATCGAGCTACGACATCAAACCCGCCACCGCCATCGGCAAAAATAATTCCGCCGACGTCAACCATGATCGGTTTAGACTGGCCGTTCAGCGTCATCGTTCCACTCGCCTTGTTGTCTTTGAAGTCGAGTTCGACAACCACATCGCCCTGATTGATTGAACGGTGCTTGAGCGCGAGACTGCCCTTCTCGATCGTTGAGATGTCGACGTTCTTTCCGAACGCCGGCGATTCGGCAGTTTCAGTTGCGATCCAATTCCCGCCAACCTCTTTTATTTCGGTATTGGTGGTAATCGGAATCGTCTGTCCCTGCACTGCCAGCGACGCTTTGTAATTGTACGAGCCGGCGTTGAGATCGGCCGCAGGTTTCGGTGCGCCCGCCGTAGCTTCAACCTTCTTCGCTATCGTCACGCTCTTTACGTCGACCGTAATTTCTTTCAAGCGGGCGGCGACTTCCGGCGTCGCGCTGTCCTGGAATCTTCCATTTAGATATTTCGCGAAGAATTTTTCAGCCTGAGAAAACATCGCCATGTTATTGACCGGGCGATGAAAGCCGTGACCTTCATCGGGCGCCACGATGTATTCAACCGGGAACCCGCGATCGCGCAGCGCGATGACTATCTGATCAGCTTCGCGTTTGTTCACGCGCGGATCGTTGGCGCCCTGCACGACGAGCAGAGGCGTCTTGATCTTGGTCGCCGAATTCAGAGGTGATTGACGATCGAGTTGCGCCTTGCCTTCCGCCGTGCGCGGATCGCCCATGCGCTGATAGAAAAGTTCGCGGCCCGCCTCCCAGTAAGGCGGAATCGTTTCCAGCAGCGTGTTCAGGTTAGATGGCCCAACGTAATCCACAGCGGCGGCGTAAAGATCAGGTGTAAACGTTACGCCGGCCAGCGTCGCATAGCCGCCGTAGGATCCACCCATGATGCCGACATGTTTTGGATCGGCGATTCCCTGTGCGACGAGGTACTTCACGCCCCAGGTAATATCATCCTGCATCTTGTCGCCCCATTGCTTATTACCGGCGTCGATAAATTTCTTTCCATAACCAGTCGACCCGCGAAATTCTGGTTGCAGCACTGCATAACCACGATTCGCCCAGAATTGCGCGAACGCATCGTAGCCCCAGCTATCACGAGCCCACGGCCCGCCGTGCGGAAACGCGATTATCGGGAGGTTCTTCGCCTCGACTCCTTTTGGCAAGGTGAGATAAGCCGGTATTTCCATGCCGTCCGAGGATTTGTACTTAATCGGCCTCATCTCGGCGAGATAATCGCGGTTGAGTTTTTCCCGGATGTGATATTGCAGCGTGAGCTTCTTCGTGCTGCGATCGAAGAGATAACATTCGCCCGGATCCGTATCGCTGTCGACATCGATCAACCAAACACGCTCGTCCTTTGTGCCGGAGGCAAAATCAATGTCCATTTTTGGGAACTGCTTTTTGAGTATGTTGTAATCGGCTTCATAGGACTTGTCCTTAAAGTAAACCCGCGAGCGCTCGTCTTCGTACGATGTGGCGACGAGATCGTCAGTGACCTCCGAGAAGGTTGCATTGCCAAGGTCAACGCGCTTCAGTGGATCCGACTCGACGAATTCCTCCTGGCCGGTCGCGGGATTAAATAGTTCGAGCTTCAGCAGATCGTTCTCCGCGCCTTTGTTCGTTTCGAAGTAAACGCGTTGCCCGTCCTTGTGATACTGAACGGGGCCGCAGTTTTCGAAGACATTGCACGAATAGACTTTCGTGAAACCCTTGTCGTTGACACGCAGGAGTTCCGTATCGCCGTTATCGGCCACGCGCGTCGCGAGCCGCAATTGATCCTTCAGATCGAAGGTCCAGCCGACGATTCGTTCGGTGTTCTGCCGCACGAGCGTGCGCTCGCCGGTTGATATCTTCACCTTGTAGAGGTCGTGCCACGCGTTGTCGCGATCGTTCAGCCCAACATAGATTGCATCAGGATCATGGCGCGGCACCGCATAGATTTCAGCACGCACGCCTTTCACATCAGTCAAGTTGCGCGCGGCCGGAACGTCCTGGCCGGCTGCCGGCGCGGCGTTCGGATCGACAGCGTACACCAGATAGTTTTCGTCGCCCGCTTTGTCCTGCACGAACAGAATGTATTTGCCATCGCGGCTCCAGAAGTACGCGGGAATTGGCCGCGACGTGTCCGCGGTAACGGGACGGGCTTTGTCGAAAGGATCCTCAGTGCGCTTGACCCAGATGTTGCGCGTGTCTTTGAACGGTTTGATAAACGCGATGAATTTTCCGTCCGGTGAAATCTGCGCTCCTGAAATTTCCGGATCGCCAAAGAACAATTCGCGATCGATGATCGGCGGCAGGCCTTTTGCGGGTTGTGCCGAAACTTGTTGAAAGCAAATGCCGGAGCAAGCTATCAGAGCGACCAGAACCAAAAAGACTGGCTTCAATTTGGCGAAGTTCATTGACTACCTCTTTCTGTTGATGGTTGAAGTTTTTGCAGTCCGAGTCTGAGAGACCTACTACGCATATCTGGGGAGATCGGTTTCCGGTACACGGAAAGAACTGCGGCTTTGCCGCCCGATGTGCGGAAAGCCTTCGGCTTTCCGAGCGAGCCTCTTTCTTTTCCGGTCGGCGAGGCTCAGCCTCGCCACTGTGAAGACTCTTAGGTCGTCGGACGGAAAGGCAAAGCCTTTCCGCACATCAGACGGCAGAGCCGGGCGCGCCAGAACTAAGCCACCGCGGCGAAACTCGCATCCAACGCCGCGATCAATTCGTCGACATGATCCTTCGTCGAGTTGAGCATCATGCCAGTGCGAATCACGTTTCCGTAGAGACCGCCTTTGCCCACGAGCACGCGACGCTTCTTGGTTTCTTCGAAGACCTTCACGACTGATTGCGGATCGGGTTCCTTCGTTTCGCGATCCTTCACCAGTTCCATCGCTTGCATCAGACCCATGCCGCGCACGTCGCCGATCACCGGATACTTGTCTTTCAAACCTTCGAGTTTCTCGCGGAAGTAACCACCAACTACTGCAGAGTTCTTTCTGAGATTGTCATCTTCGATCACTTTCAGCACGGCCAGCGCAGCAGCGCATGAAACCGGATTGCCGCCGAACGTGGAAAATGTCAGGCCCGGGAATTTGTCGGCGACTTCCGGCGTCGCCACCGTGATGCCGATCGGCACACCGTTGCCCAGGCCTTTCGCCGAAGTGATGATGTCGGGCTCGACGTTCCAATTCTCGATGCCGAACCATTTCTCACCGGTGCGCCCCCAGGCGGTTTGCACTTCGTCAGCGATGAATAGGCCGCCGTGCTTCCGTGTGATTTCAACAGCTCGTTCAAAATAACCAGCCGGCGGCACGATGAATCCGCCGACACCGAGAATTGGTTCAGCCATAAACGCCGCGATCTCGCCGGTCGTCGTCGTCATGATCAATTCTTCGATATCGTTGGCACAGGCGAGGCCGCATTCGGGATAAGTGAGTTTGAACGGGCAGCGATAACAATACGGCGCGCGCGCATGCACGAATCCCGCGACCTGAGGTGGCAGCGGGCGCCACGGCGCATGGCCCATCGCGGAAAGGGAAGTCGCTGAGCGTCCGCTGTACGCGTGCCGCAGCACGACGATCTCGTGGCGTCCGGTCGCGAGCTTCGCTGCGTGAATGGCGGTGTCGTCGGCTTCGGTGCCGCTGTTGGTGAAGAACGATTTCTTGAGTTTGCCGGGAGTTATCTGCGCGAGCTTCTCAGCCAAATCGGACTGCGGCTTGTTCGCATAAAGAGTTGACGTGTGCGAAATCGTATTAACCTGATTGATGATCGCTTCGTTAACCGCTCGATTCGCGTGACCCACGCTAACGGTCAGGACGCCGCCGAAGCAATCAAGGTACTTATCGCCCTTGTCGTCCCAGACGTGCGCGCCTTCGCCCTTCACCAAAGCGAGCGGCTCCTGGTAATAAGTTGCGACCGCGGGAAAAAGAAATTCTTTATGTTTGCGGACAGTTTCTGATTGGGCAGGTTGTGGTTCAGGTGAACTCATGATGTTGTCCTTTTTAGGCGGATTCTCATCAAGCAATACATGGCATACTAATACAGATTACCTTCGCGCTTACGGCCGGTGTAATCAACGTACACGACTTTTAGTTCCGTATAGAAATCGAGTGCCGTCGATCCCTGTTCGCGATCGCCGATGCCCGTGCCTTTGATACCGCCGAACGGAATGTGTGCCTCGCCACCGGTCGTCGGCGAGTTGACGTGGGTCATGCCGGTTTCGATTTCATCGACAAAGCGAAAGATGCGCGCGGCGTCGTTCGTGAAAATTGAAGAAGACAAGCCAAACTCGGTATCGTTTGCGACCTCTAACGCTTCTTCGAAGTCCTTCACGCGCATCACTGAGAGCACTGGCCCAAAGATTTCTTCGCGCGCGATGCGCATGTCCGGCGTGACGTGATCGAAAACCGTCGGCTTGACGAAGAAACCTTTGTCGAGACCGTTGCCGGTTGCTCGTTCGCCGCCGCAGACGAGTGTCGCTCCGTCTTCACGGCCGACGTTGAGATATTCGAGCACCGTTTTGAATTGACCTTCGTCGACGCTCGGGCCCATTTCAGTTTGCGGATCCATGCCGTCGCCGATGCGCATCGACTGCGCGCGCTTGGAAATGCGTTCGACAAACTCATCCGCGATCTTATCGACGACCACGGCGCGACTCGTCGCAGTGCAACGTTGACCTGACGATCCAAATGCGCCTTGCGCAGTGTTCTCGACCGCGAGGTCCATGTCAGCGTCTTCGAGAATCACCACCGGATTCTTCCCGCCCATTTCACATTGGCACTTCGCGCCGCGCCGCGAAACCGATTCGTACAAACGAATTCCCACGCCGTTGGAACCGGTGAAGGAAACGGCTTTGACCGCCGGATGATTGATGATCTCCTCACCCGCATCAGAGCCTGAACCGAGGATCAAGTTGAGCACGCCCGGGGGGATGCCGGCCTCTTCGAAAATCTGCACGATGCGCACGGCTGTTGCCGGCGTAATCGTCGCGGGTTTGAAAACAACCGTGTTGCCTGCGACCAGAGCCGGCGCGATCTTCCATGTGGGAATCGCGACCGGAAAATTCCAGGGTGTGACACACGCGACAACGCCAAGCGGCTGCTTGATCGTGTAAACGAAATTGGAAGGCAACTCGGAAAAAATCGTTTCGCCATTCATGCGGCGCGATTCACCGGCGCAAAATTCGGCGACGTTGATCGAGCGTTGCAACTCGCCGCGTGATTCCGAAATCGTCTTGCCTTCTTCGTGCGTCAGGATCGTAGCCAGCTCTTCCTTCGCAGCTTCCATCAAACGCGCAGCTTTTGCGACGATCTTTCCGCGCGCGGGCGCTGGCGTTCGCCGCCAATCATGAAAGGCTTCCGCTGCTGCTTCGACCGCGGCGCGCGCTTCTTCACGCGTAGCTTGCCGGTTAGCGCCGATGACGTCGTCGATGTTCGCGGGATTGATGTTGTTGACGGTTTTTGATGAAGTCGATTCGATCCATTTGCCGCCGATGAAGTTCTTATAAGTGTCCATTGCGATCTCTGTTCACGTCTCGTTTAGAGGCGGCACTTGTGCCGCCCGAAGATGCGTGAGCCGGACAAGTCCGGCTTCTAAACGTGACCGGTTTTTCAATGCGGGACTATATCATGAACGCCAAATTCGATCAGGTGTTGGTAAACGGGTGCAGAACTATTCGCCGCAAAGACACCAAGTCGCGAAGCTGCCTGGCTTTGTTCTCTTGTGCCTTCGCGTCTTTGTGGTGAATCTCTTACTCGGATGTCGAGGCGGGCGATTTCTTCTTACCAAATTCAAATCGTCGTCCAATAATCATTTTCAAAATTAGATGATCGGTGCTGCGCGTTAATCCAATCCCGATGCCGAAATTGAATTCCCATTTAGGCGACACGTTCAAATCAATCGCCGGAAAGATCTGATGCTCTTGCTCGCTCTTGGGATCAAATTTACTGAGCGGACCAAGACCACTGTAGTATTCGATTCCTGCGTCAACTTTCTTGGTGACTGAATAAGCAATCTTGAACGCGGGCGCGAATTCGAAACCGCGTTTTTTGCCGGGCCCGCTGAGCGCGCGCTCCAAAGCTGGGTTGAATGACAGATACCACTTACCCAAATCTTTATCGATGATTGGCCGAATCTCCCAACTCCACGCGTCTTCGGAAAAGTTTCGCCGCACGTATCCGACTTCCTGCGATAGGCTCACGCCGACGGGCCAATGCCATTTTGGCGGAATCCGAAAGCGTGGCCGAATATGCGTACCGACGAAATCCAGCCCGCTGCCGTTGCGCGCGCTGGTGAAAATGTAGAAGCCGGTTTCGAACCAGTCGTTAAAGCCGTGTGTGATCTCGATCGTTTCGTGCCAGGCGTGATGCGTCGGCAGCGTGCCGTCGTCGGTCTTCTTCGCGCCTTTCGCGGTGAAGTTGTTGTGCAACTCGATCATTGTGACGCCGCGCGGCACAGTTTCAGAACCATAAACCTGGATTTCGTAATTGTCCTGCGCAGTGATTTTCACGCACGCGCACAGTGTCGCGACGAAGATGATGAGAATGAATTTGAGTTGGCGTCTCAGCCGCGACTGCACCTGAAGAGTGTTAGCAGAGCCGGCGCATTCTACATCAGATGTCGCGGCGCCGGCAGGAACGAGCGCCGGTGACAGGGGGCGCAAGCGTCCTCGCTTGCCGGACCGAACTCCAGACGCGGCCAATAAGCGAGACGCTTGTGCTTCAGTCAGCGGGGTCGCGCTGCGCTTGCCACCGCACTCCAAATTATTACTATACTGCCAGCCAATGACAGACGCGTTTCGCAATATCTACGACTTGCTGCAACAGAGAGTCGCAGCCTCACCTGAGAAAACTTTTCTGTTTTCTGAAGCTGACGCGCGACAGTTTACCTATGCAGAGTTTCAAGTCGCAGTCGATCGCGCCGCGGCCATGCTCGCTGGCCATGACATTAATAAAGGCGATGTCGTTAGCCTGCTGATGCCGAACAGCGCCGAATATATCGTCGCGTATTTCGCTTGCTGGAAACTCGGCGCGCTGGCCGGCCCAGTGAATTCGCTTTTGAAAGAGCACGAGATCGAATTCGTCATGGATAATTCGGAAGCGAAAGCTATCCTGGTTCATTCAGAGTTTCAACCGATCATTGAGAAGCTTCGATCACGACTTCCGCACTTGCAGGCAATTATCAACTTTGATGACGAAGCGGAAGCTACGCGTTCGTGTCAGAAGCCCGACCGTCAGGGAGGGCAACTGACGGAACGGGCCCTCCCTGACGGTCGGGCTTCTGACACCATCGATCGCGAAGATGACGCGATTATCATTTACACCTCAGGCACGACCGGAAAACCAAAAGGTTGTTTGCTGACTCACGGAAATATCATCGCGAATGCACGCCAGATTAGTCAGTGGCTGGACTTTACCGAAAAAGATCGTTTGCTGACGATCATGCCCCTCTTTCATATGAACGCGGTTTCAGTTACGACGATGTCGGCGTTGTATGCGGGCGGATCGACGGTCGTGAGTCCAAGATTCTCCGCGTCGAAATTCTGGAGCGTCATCTCGAATTACCGGATCACTTCGTTTGGTTCGGTGGCAACGATGTTGTCGATGCTCTTGAATACTTATCCCGAGGGAGTGCCGGAAGGATTGAAAACCGATCAGCTGCGATTTGCCATGTGCGGATCGGCGCCGGTGCCGGCGGAAGTAATGAAGAAGTTTGAAGAGACGTTCAAGTGCCCCGTGATCGAAGGTTACGGTCTGTCCGAATCAACCTGTCGATCGACTTTCAATCCTCCCGACGAACGCCGTCGAGCCGGCTCGTGCGGTTTGCCGATTGGCAATGAAATGAAAGTCGTTGACGATGAAGATAACGAAGTTTCGCAAGGTGAACTCGGTGAGATCGTTCTGCGCGGCGAAAACATCTTGAAGGGCTACTTCAAAAATCCCGAAGCGACAGAGAAGGCATTTCGCGGCGGTTGGTTTCACACCGGCGACATTGGTTATCGAGACAAAGACGGTTTTTTCTTCATCGTCGATCGCAAGTCAGACATGATCATTCGCGCCGGTGAAAACATCTATCCACGCGAGATCGACGAAGTGCTCTATCAACATCCCGCAGTCGCAGCGGCGGCGACGATTGGTGTGCCGGACCAGCTTTACGGTGAAGAAGTCGCTGCGTTCATCGTCCTGAAGGATGGCCTGCGAGCAACCGAAGAAGAGCTAATAGCTCACTGCAAGTCCGAACTCGCCGACTATAAGTGCCCAAAGACAATTCGCATCGTCAAAGACATTCCGAAAGGACCTACGGGGAAACTCTTGAAACGCGAACTCGCAACGCAATTCGCAAAGTAGTTGATGGGGAAAAAGTCTTCTTCGTATCGCTCCGAAAGGCTTGAAACTCACGCCTCGGTTTGTTTCAGTAGCGCGTATGGCTTCGGAGAGTAACGGAGGCTGAGGATTTGACACCGATGTGCTGGTCGACTAAATTAGCGCCATCAATAAGCAAGTTGCAGCGCTGGTTCGGTGCGGATAACCAGCGACATTGATGGAGTCGTTCAAGCCCCAGGGACCGTTGCTCGCCCGCCGCTTATCGCTCCTCTACAGAACAACCCGACAATTGAGTGCCTAATTTGCGTCGACGTGTCTTCGTCCGCGTATGCACTTTGATGGAAGACTGGTCAGGTTTTGTTTCAGGTTCAAGCGATTGTGTCGTCGAACATTTGTCACCGCCACACTCGCTTCATAGAGTACGCACACTCGTATTTGAATCCACCGGCGGTTGGGTGCGGACACCCGACGGTGCGTGTGGTGTTAGAAGTCGACAGCCCCCAAGACCGATTCTTGCCCGCTTGCCGCTTCTCCCCGAAAGACACCCGCGGAAAAATTTTAGTTTGAGCCCTCTGGCGTTGAGGTTTGTCTCGCCAGGTCTCGGTCGATCAAAGGGAGGACGACCTTTAACCTCATTTCTTAAAGGAGAATGCTTCAATGAATTCAAAGAAACTAGCCGTATTATCGGCTTTGGCCTTAACGCTTGTTCTAGGCCTCATGTTTTTTGGCGGAGAGAGAACACGCGCCGCTGGCACTTGGTACGTCAACTCGACAACGGGCAGCAACTCATTCGACTGCATGTCGCCCGCGACCGCTTGTCAAACAATCAATGCGGCGATTGGCAAGGCCTCCTCTGGCGATACTATTAATGTTGCGGCAGGCTTATATAGCGAATCTGTTGCCATCAATAAGACACTCACCTTGCTTGGAGCCCAAGCGAATGTGGATGCGCGCACTCGTACCGGCGCCGAATCAATCATCGACAACGCATGCTCTCCGGTTTCAATCTACGCGGACAACGTTACGCTGAATGGTTTTACTGTCCAGGGTTCTACCACCGCTGACCCGTGCAACATCGCCGGCATCTGGACGAACCCCGGCTATTCTGGAACACAGGGTGGACATCAGATTCTCTACAACATCATTCAAAACAACATTGCCGGAATTGAGTTGGACAATAGCGGAGTGTTCCAGACGAAAGTGCAGTACAACTTGATCCAGAACAACAACAATGACGGGCCTGGGCCGGGGAATGGAATTGAGGTGACAACTTTCGGACTCAAAAATGCCTTGATCGACAAGAACAAGTTCAGCGGTCACGTGAACAGCTCCATGATAGTGGAACTTTCGTCGGATGGGATCGCGTTTTCCAATAACGAACTGGTTGGAGGTGCGACGGAACGAGTCGTCTTTGGGCTGGTAACAAATAGTTCAATTACCGGCAACACCAGCATTGGCTCAACAAGTTCCGGCACCATCAGACTCTTCGGCGGCAACAACGGGATCACAATTACCTGCAACACTCTGGCGAGTGGTCAACGTGGAATACGCGTGGACGACTGTTGTGAGCTTGGGCCAAACTCCAACATAACCGCGAACCAGAACAACATTCAGGGCAACGCTATCGCCGGTTTGGAAGTCGCAAGCGGCAGCTATTTCGGCGGGTCGCTTGATGCGACTCAAAACTGGTGGGGCAGCCCAAGTGGACCCTTTAACGCCACATCCAACCCCAGCGGAACGGGCAACGCGGTTGTAGATCCCGATGGCGCGGTCACTTTCATTCCTTACAGGACTAGTCCGAGTTCCTGCGCGCCAGTTCCGGATCTATGTCCACTCGATCCAAATAAGACTGATCCGGGTGTCTGCGGCTGCGGCACTCCTGACACCGACACCGATCATGATGGCACGCCCGATTGCAACGATGCCTGCCCGAGTGATCCTAATAAGACCGCCGCCGGCGCTTGCGGCTGTGGCCATGTGGACACGCCAGGCTGCACTACCAACAAGAAGGACTGCCACCAGTTCGTTGAGAACGAGGAGAAGAACTTCAATGATGGTCAGAAGAATCAGAAGAAGGCCTTTGACGATCAGCAGAAGACCGACAAGAAGAACTTCGACGCTACTCATCCGACTCCAGCCCAGAGGAAGGCTTTCGAGGAGGGGCAGAAGAACGATAAGAAGAACTTCGATGATCAGCAGAAAGCTGCCAAAGATGCCTTCCAGGTGCATTACAAGGCCGAAGAGCAGCAGTGCAATCAGCTTCCTAAGTAATGTCGCTGCTTTCTGACAAGCCTTCGCGATGTCAGAACGTGGATGTGCAACAAACCGAGGAGCAGCCCATCGAGTAATCGGTCGGCTGCTCTTCACTCATCGAAACCCGTGCGGTTGACAGGGTGAAGTTTCGAACATAGAGTACGCATGCTCTTAACAAGTTACCGCCGTCGGAAGGGTGCGGACTCCTGACGACAGCGGGTGGTGTTAGAAGTTGACAGCCCCCAAGACCGATTCTTGCCTGCTTGCCTCTTCTCCCCGAAAAAACACCCGCGGAACATTTTAATTTGAGCCCTCTGGCGTTGAGGTTTGTCTCGCCAGGTCTCGGTCGATCAAAGGGAAGCGACTCTAACCTCATTTCTTAAAGGAGAATTATCCATGAAACATCGAAGGCATTTTGAATTCTTAGCAACTCTACCGCTTATTCTTGTTCTGTTTGGGGCAACCACGGTGTTGGCTGCAGTGCACTGTGTTAACAGTTCGGACGCTAGCTGCACCACTCACGAGCCCACAATCCAGGCAGCAGTTACTGCTGCCGCGTCAGGCGACATCATTCTCGTCGGTCCGGGGACTTACAACGAACAAGTAACCATCACCCAGGACGACCTATCACTGTTCGGCGCGCAAGCCGGGAACGACGCCCAAAAAGGCCGCGGCGATGCCAAGAAGGAATCGACCGTGAATTCCGCTAATGGCGCATTCGTTGTGAACGGGAATCGCGTGATTCTGGATGGCTTCACCATTCAAGGCGCCAACGATCACCAGGCCATTGTTGGGAATAAGGACGGACTGAAGGTCTTCAACAACATCATTCAAGAGAATTCTGGAGTAAATGGAATGGGGCTGTTCACGCAGGGAAAATCTAACCTCATGGTCCGCAGAAATCTCTTCAGAAATGAAACGTATGGCGTATTCGTGGCCACTACCAGCAATGCCATTGTCTCCGATAACACCTTCAACGGGAACAATAGTTCCAGCTTTAACGCCGCTGCTATGGTCTTAAACGAAACTACGTCCAACATCAAAGTTACTAACAATCAAGGCGATAATAATCAAACGTTCATCGTCATTGGCCCAAGGACGACCAACGTCGAATTTAGTCACAATCAGGGTTCGCACTTTTCCGGTTCAGCCGTGTACGTTACGGGCACCAACGATCAGTTGGTGATCAGCGACAATGATCTGGATCAGGGTGCTTTTCGCGGCATTAAATTTAACCAGGACTTCGGCCCTGGCACTATCACGCACGCAACAGTAAGCTACAACACGATTAGGCACATGGGTACGTTCGGTATTTTTGTACAGAATCCCACTGACACCGGCAGCGCCATGCCTACGCTCAGTTCTTCAGTTATCGTGGGTAACACGGTCAGTGATAGCGGCATAGACGGGATATTCGTCGACGCTGGCAACTCCGGTAATCTCTTGACCCAGAACACGTCGAGAGGCAACAAAGGGTTTGACTGCCATGACGCCTCAATAGGCGGCGGAACTTCAGGTACCGGCAACACTTGGTTCAGTAATATCGGCAAGACGAGTTCGCCATTAGGACTGTGCTCGTCCAAGTAGCGCGATGGAATTTTTTTGAGCGATGCGGAGAGGAGCGGGCGAAGGAAAGCCCGCTTCTCTCTCGCCGCCAACATTGAATCAACGAATGAGCAACATCCGTTCTAGTAATTTGATTCCATAAATGAGATTGATTTAGAGTACGCACACTTAGCAGTATTACCGCCGTCGGAAGGGTGCGGACTCCTGACGACAGCGGGTGGTGTTAGAAGCCGAAAGCCCCCAAGACCGATTCTTGCCCGCTTGCCGCTTCTCCCCAAAAGACACCCGCGACAAATTTAGTTTATCAGCCCTCTGGCGTTGAAGTGCGTCTCGCCAGGTCTCGGTCGATCTCGGGAGGACGACCTGTAGCCTCAATCCTTAAGGAGAAGAAAATTTATGTTAAAGCGAAGACTATTAACTGGGACTGCGATAATGGCAGTTCTTTTCATCGCCAGCGTCGCAACCTCCGCAGCGACGACTTGCACTTTTACGACAGTCAAAAAAATAAGGACTCTGAATGGCGATTGCACAACGACAACCAGCATCATCATCCCTGATGGGTACACTCTAAACGGGGCCGGCCACACCATCACAGCTGTCGATCCGGTGGTCGGTCACTTCAAAGGTGGCGTAGTTCAGAGTGGTGGTGCTAGTGCAAATGTGACAAACCTCAAAATCACCACGAGCGGACTTTCTGACTCTTGTGATGGTGGAGCGGACCGCCTCAGAGGAATACTGTTTGACGGCGCCTCGGGTTCAATAACCAATAATCAAGTCTTCAACGTTAATCAAAATCAGGGAGTTGTTCTCAGTGGTTGCCAGGAAGGTAACGCGATCGAAGCCAGAAACTTCGGCGCGTCACCAACAACGATTCGAGTCGTCATTGATAGCAACACTATCAGTGGATATCAAAAGACCGGCGTTGTGGCCAATGGCAACACGGATGCCACGATTACCGATAATGTCGTAACTGGTGCTGGCCCGAACTTTTACATTGCCCAAAATGGCATTCAAGTCGGTTTCGGGGCTACGGGCATGGTCAAACGGAACCAAGTCTCCGGAAATTCGTACTCTGGGAACACCGATGCTTCCGGCGGAATTCTGGTCGTGGGCGGCCCGGGATACGGTGGCGATTTCTGCGTCAACGTACAGGTTGATAAGAATACCTTGACGGGTAACGACGTTGGAGTTTTTGTTTCGCAATACGAAGCCGATTTCAGCGCACCGGCGACCGCAACGAACATTAAGGTAATCAACAACACCATCAGCAATGATGCTGTCAATAATGGATATGTGTACCAGGCTGGAGTGTCGGACGTCGGCAATAACGATAAGATTATTGCCAACACTATCTCCGGCGCAGGTTACGATCCAGCTACCATGCCGGGATCTACTTTCGCAGTTGACGCGGATCCTCTTTTCACCAATCGGGCAAAAGTCCATGCGAATAAGTAAGTCCGATTAACGTGTTGTCCACTGAAAGGACAGGGGGCGAGGTCAAAAAGCCTCGTCCCTTAATTATTTTGGCCTCCAAATTATGCCATCACGTAGTAATTGAACGCGTACGTACGGGATTACTAATGCGGACGCGATCGATCAGCCACGCGCCCAACAGCCACACCGCACACACTCCAACTATCACTACGGAAAACCACTGACCATATGGACATTCAGGCGCTCGCATCGGAAGCTGACATACTCAACTCAAAAACGGTGCGTTAACTTATTGACAGTGGAAAATATGGAGTGTAGCGTCCCGCGAAGTCTCAGCTTCGATAAGTCAGGTCTTCACAAACGTAAGGAGAGTCGCCCCGTGAATTCTCAAAAACGTTTTGCAATCCTGTTGCTCGGTTGCTTGATCTTTCTCATCGCCGGAATAGTGCCGATTCAAAAGGCAGCGCAAAAGCCGGGTTCAACAGACGTTCCAGTTACAGCCGCACTCGCTGACTATCTCGACGTAACGGACAGCAGCGGTGCGACTCAACGCGTCTGGATGCAGCTTCGCAGCGACGGCGCCGGAGTTTACAAAAATACTAAAGACGTTCAGTCGATCGTACAGGGCGTGGGCGATTGGGTACTCGATACGAACTTCACGAAGTATTCAACCCGCAGCGTCTTTGTTGATTTCAGTAAGCCCATTGCCGGTAGCGGTCCTAATGGAGGCAATCCTACTCCACCGTTTACATCAGGCTTGGTTAAAGCGCGGATCATTTCGAAGTGTCATGAGACGAACAACAACTATTTCACCATTCCGACGGGACAAACCGTCGTGTGTCCCATGGTCGCAGGATTCTATGTGGGAGCCGACTTCTATCGGATTCACAATACGCCGAGTGGAGACGTTGTCTTCCCCTATACTGAAACGGACTTCGTGAACGTTACCTGCAAAAGCATGGGCGCGAACCTGCAATGCAACCAATGGAAAGTCGAGCCAAACGGTACCAAAGGCGGATGTGCGACGGCAGATTGCTCAGTCAAACAAAACGTCGTGAGGCTGGTGAAGGTCGTAACGGCTAAAGGAAAAACTACTGAGATTAACGAAGGCGACTTTTACATGAGCTTCTCAATCGGAATTACTAATCCGTAGTCAGTGATTCCGATTTTGACTTTATCGATTGATTACCTGGCCGTTTGTCGAACGCAAAAAGCGAGCAGTTATTGGTGGTTGATTGAATCGATCAATTATCCACGCACCTAACAACCACGCCGCGCACACGCCAACCATCACCACCGAAAACCATTGGCCGTACACACCCTCGGGAGAAAACTTTTCGGTGGCAGCATGAATTACTTCGCTGTTCGGCAGGACGCCGGCTTCGGAAAATTCATGGAAAGAATAGATCGCGACCTGGGCCATGAAGAGCAGTAAGAAAATCCCGGTGACTTGAAAGAAGCGACGTACATTGATCAGGTGACCGAATCGTCCCCAAGCCCAAGCCATGCTGCCGGCGGCCGCAAGTCCCATCAATGCTCCCCAAACCAATCGCGGCGTGCGCACCTGCAGAAGCATCAGTGCAGTCTCCATTCCTTCGCGGCTAATCGTCAGGGCAGTGAACAGAAAGATGCCGGCATAAGCCATCCATCCTGAACGCTTCGTCGAAACCAAGCCGAGCCGTTCTTCCATGCGCTCTTTCAATTTCGCGCCGTGCCGCCACATGTAGATTACCAGCGACGCCACCATCAAGATTGCGACTACGCCCAGAATGGCTTCGCGCAGCGCTTCGTTGCCGAGAAAGCGCGCGACGCCGGCGCCGAAATATTTCTCGACAGATTCTTCGTGACCGGTTTGCATTTGAAAGAGCAGGTAACCGAGGCCGCCGCTGATTGCCAAAGCGACCGCGATGGCGAAATACACCGCGGAGGCGAGTTGTCTTTGACCTGACTTGCGCAAGTAGGAAAAGATCACCGCGACGAGCAGAAATGATTCGAAGCCTTCGCGCAGGATGATGATGAAAGATTGGAGCATGGAACTTCGATGCCTGAACGACTTAAATTCACAGACCGGAGTCCGTGCCAGTTCGAAGTATGGTCAAGTTGAAAATGATTGTCAATATCGGGTGGAAGGCGAGTTGTGTCAGAAGCCTGACCGTGAGGAAGGGTTACTCAGCCGGCATTCCTCCCGCCGGAAGATGCTCCGCCGGGACCCCCGAGGTCGGGCTTCTGACACGATCACTCGCTCGGCCGATCGAAGATTCCGTTGACTACATAAAAGGCCACCATGCCACCGCCAATCACGGCGCAGGTCGCAACTGTTCGCCAAAGCACATCACTCTTGGCAAAGTCCCAAATGGCCAACAGGCAGGCCACGACGGCGATCAAGATGCAGGCGCTCGTCGTCCAGAAGGCGATCTTGGTGATGACACGTGGATTAAGGAAGCCTCGCTTCATAACGATCGTATAGCTATCGAGGCGTAGAAGCAGCGATTACCAGGTCAGCGCGAATCGCGCCGTACTCAGTCGCGGCGGTCAATCGAAGGGGAAGGTGGCGCGCGTCATCGCCGACCCAAATCCGAACTTGCAACTTGTCCGGCTGTGGGTCGTCGGTTGTCAGCGTCAGCATAATCGCGGGAATTTTCTGGCCGTTCAGATCAATGGTTTCACGGCGTGTTGACTTGACCAGCAGCGCGCGCGGATGATGCACGGCCATGATCGAAACCGAATTTTGTTTTTGGATCGTGAGATCAAAACTTCGCAGTGCATAGAATGCGGAAAGCAGATCGTGTGTGCCCACCGGTATCTCGATCTTATCGCGATTGTTTTCAGTGGTGGCCGCGCCGCGATCCTGGTCGAGATTATAGCTGCGAGTGCTGTGGTACTTGCCCTCTGAAAAATTTATTTCAGTTCGAAAGGGAAGCAGAGTCGCGGGATCCACATAAGAAGTCATCTGATCGTGAACCGCTATGATTGCCCCGTTGACGGTCTGCGCATTTACTGAAAACACGAGCCCGTCTCGATTGAAAAACCGGCCGCGGCTCTTCAGCGCGAAATTGATCGAACCCACGGGCTTATTGCTGCTGCCCAGATACACCTGATAGTTGAGTTGCTCGCCGACTTTGAACGGAAGATCGAGCACAGCCGCCGTTGCCGGCGGACCTTCAATGCGGCTCGGATCGCGAACGACCGGTGTAGGTGTCGGAGTGCTGACGGGACGAATGGTCGTGGGTTCGATTATAGTGCGCGGTGAAGTGATGACCGGAGCTGTTAACGCTGACCCGGCAAGTTCAATCTGAATGTCAGCCCCTTCGTGCCGCGCCGTGATCATGACAGGAACATGCCATTCGTCATCGCTGAAGTAAACGCGAATGTTGTCATTGTTTCCTTTGACATTCAGGCGCGTCGCAATCGCGTTGAATGAACCGACGCCCGTCTTGATCAATTGCTTTCCGATGACTTTGATCTCGCTCTGATACTCTTCATTTTCGTGACGGGCAGTAATGAAATATGACGAACCTACAGTCAGCGGCATCGAGCGAACTCGATAAAGAGCTGAGAGCAGATCATAAGTTCCGGGAAACTCACCAAAACGAAGCTTCGATGGAATCGCATCTGTTCCGTAAGGCTGGTTGTAGTCGACTGAAGCTTCCGAGGTGCGGCCCGCTTCGCGCACGACCTGTTGCGAGCGATACGGCAGACCGTTGTCCGGAAAAACGAAAGTCGTGTAATCGTTATTGATCGAAAGCAGCGCGACATTGACGACACCGGTTGTTTCGACGTGAGCTCTCAACTGAATTCCTTCGTGTCCATAAAAAGTTCCGCGTCCCGCGACGAACAATTCAACGTGGGCAGCACTAACAAATTGCGAGTAGTTTACGTTGTACGTCAGGCGCTCGCCGACGCGAACCGCGTTGGGGTTGAAAGTACTCGGACTAGCGTCCCGCTTTGTTTGAGCATTGATTGTGCAAGTGAGCAAAACAAGTAAAGCGACTGATTGCACAATTTTGAGTGAGAAGTTCACTGGTCGGTGCACCTACGAATGATAATGGCAAGTCGTTGCATCGCGCAAACACACTCTTTGGAACGCCTTAGCGGCAGCTTTGTTCCAACAGATATATCGGCCAGATATATCGGCAGTCTGATCGTAATGAAAAGATAAGGTGTTTATGACTGGCGAGCGGAAGCCTCGATCTCGCCTACGATGCTGATCGCTGCTGCTACTGGATCGGCAGCGTTCAAGATGGGTCGCCCAACGACAAGATAATCCGCGCCGGCGCGGATCGCTTCGGCGATGGACATTGTCCGCCGCTGATCATCGGCGCCGACGGCGCTGCGCATCCCCGGGGTTACGATTATGAAGTCGGATCGCGAAACTGCGCCGCGAATGTTTCTTACTTCCTGAGCCGAGGCGACGACGCCATCGAGCCCACAAGCTTCAGCAATTGAAGCCATACGGGTAACGACTGTTTCCGGCGCTTCATCGATTCCGATTCCTTTCAAAGTCTCTCGGTCTACACTCGTTAACAGAGTCACCGCGATCACTTTCGGCCGGGACAAATTTTCGCGAACGGAGACTTCGCTTACTGCTTCCGCGGTTCGTTTCATCATCTCGCGGCCACCCGGTGCATGGATATTGAAAATTGAGACGCCCAGCCGCGTCGCCTCAATCGCCGCCATCGCCACGGTGTTAGGTATGTCGTGATATTTCAGGTCGAGAAAAACGCGGCTACCACGTCCGACAATTGCTCGCACGATGTCTGGTCCGGCAGCGGTGAAGAGCTGCATGCCGATCTTGAACATGCCGATGTGTTCGCGCAGTTGCTCGAATAGATCAAGCGCGCGCGATTGCGAATCGACATCGAGGGCGACGATTAGTCTGTCTTTGGTGGAGTTGGTCGTCAATTGTTAGTCAAACGGATGATATGCGGTGAGTCCTTTGCTGACAAGCTTCCAATGTGCGGATAGAAGGCGATTCTCCAGGCCAAGAGTCGTGCGGTCGTCGAGGTGGTTGGCTGCGAAAAACCCAGCGAGACTTCGTGTTCTTTCTTCGTCGCTTTAGCGGTTGCTAGTGATTTTGTTGGACAGTGGCCACACTGAAACCGTCAGCCGGAGAGACCAGGCCGCTCAACTCGAGAGGTTGATCGCTGAGGCGAATAATTACTTGAGAGTAATCACGTCGTTAGTAGCGCCGTCAGATCCATTGCCAGCGAATTTGTTGGTATTGGTTGCCGTGGCAATTGTGCCGGCACCTGATAGCGCAACTGAGTTGTTGTAAAAGCTATTAGTCGAAATACGCACAGTTCCGCCGCTCTCACAGTTCACCGCCAGTTCGTTGTGCGAGAACATACTGTTCTCGATGTTGATAGTGCATCCCGACGCGGCCCTAACTGCGCCAGTGCTGGTGCCAGTGGTGCGGCCAAAGTAAGAGTCGCGAATTGTGGCGCGGGCATTAGCGACGGCGTAAATTCCGTTGGTGCTGCCTTGCACGTTCACGTGGTTGAGCTGGGCAAGAATGGTGCCGGCAGTCGCATTCAAACGAACCGCGGTTGTGTCTCGCGTCAGCATGACGTTGTCAAGGAACAATAGAACGTCTTCAGCTGCTTCGACTCTGATTCCTTGATTTGCGAAATTCTGAATGCTGACGTTCGTGATGTGGACCTGAGCGCCTCTGAGGATGTCGATGCCAACATCTCCGGCGGTACCTGCCTGCTTTGCACCATTGATCGATAGGTTGCGCAAGTTCACGTCAGCGCTGTCCGGATGATTGATCCCGGTAGTATTGATATTCACGACAATACCGTTTGCGTTTTGCGTCGCCAGGATGGATGCCCAGCCGGCGCCTGTGCCACCGTCGATTGTGATTGCTTTGGTGATGGTAACTGAGCCGTATGAGTCCGGATCGACGGCATCAATTTCTCCACCTTCATGTGTTTTAGCTATCGCTCCTGCGAAAGTCTTGCAAGGAGCGCTGCGGCTGCAAGGATTGGCATCGTCACCGCCGGCGGCCACCGACGCGACCCAGGTGCGCGTGGCTTGCGCATGGGTTAGCGCGGCGCCTGACAATAAAACCGAAGATAAGACAATGAACTTCAGCACGAAACGCGAACTTTTCATGATCTGATTCCTCTCTTTGTAGATCGATGTTCACTCCGGTGTCCCTTTGAAATTTTGGTAAAGGCTGACTTGACGACACAATCTCGGCAGCCCCGCGGAAGGATCCGTCGCTCGTGAAATTCTCAAATTGTTTAGGGGGATAATGCGACGGAAATCCTATAGCCAACTCTGCTTGCGGTCAACGGATTAATGGCGCGGGAATGTTATGACTTCATTGCGCCGGCGCGGCTCGGCTGGGAGCCAAACCCGGCTTGGAATGCAGTATCTCTTAGCCGGAACGGCGGGCCTGACAGCCGACAGCTTCGTCAAGCGAGGCGAAGTCCTCTTGCGTTATTAGGCGCTGTAATCCTTCGTTAATTCGTCTTACTACTGCCGGTCCCTCGTAAACAAAACCGGTGTACAGTTGCACCAGGCTGGCGCCGGCACAGATCTTTTCCCAGGCATCTTCGGCCGCGAAGACTCCACCGACGCCGATGATTGGTAACCTACCTTGCGCCGTTCGATAAATAAGCGAGATTACCTGGTTAGACCGATCGCGAAGCGGACCGCCGCTGAGACCGCCCGCCCCACACGCCCGCACTTCATCAATCGAAGTTCGCAAACCATCTCGCTTGATCGTCGTGTTCGTTGCGATTATTCCAGAGACATTCGTTCGCAACGCAACATCGACGATCGATTCAATCTCAGCTTCAGAAAGATCGGGCGCGATCTTTAGCAAAAGAGGTTTCGGCTGCTTCAACAAATCGCGCCGGCTAAGCTCAGCGTTTCTCTCTTGCAGTGACGATAACAAATCCTTCAGCGATTCGTGTTGTTGCAACGCGCGCAGGTTGGGCGTGTTCGGCGAGCTGACGTTGACCGCGATGTAATCCGCGACGTCGTACACCGCATCGAAGCTGGCGAGGTAATCAGGAATCGCCTCTTCGATCGGGACGCTGCGCGACTTTCCTATATTGACACCGAGAATGCAGTTGGGCCGATGTCGTCGCAAATTCTCAGCGACTCGTTCGGCGCCGACGTTGTTGAATCCCAGCCGATTGATTAGCGCGCGATCTTGCGGAAGGCGAAAGACGCGGGGCTTTGGATTTCCTCCTTGAGCTTCATTTGTGACTGTGCCGACTTCGATGAATCCAAAACCGAGCGCCGCAAGTTCGCGAACGTATCTTCCGTTCTTATCAAGACCAGCCGCCAACCCGATCGGATTTCGAAACTCGAGGCCGAAGCGCTCAAGAGTGCCTGAAGCGGTTATTTGATTTCGGCTGGCGACGATTTGTCGAATCGGCTTGGCGCCGAGTAAGAAAGAAAGAGACGTTAGCGCGTAGTCGTGTGCTGTTTCGGGCGACAACCGAAACAGAATTGGCCGAAGAAATGATCGATAGATCATGAAGACGAGATGCCGAGGGATTGTAACATTCGACACGGGAAAACCAATTGCCATTTCCGGCGGCTTCTCATAGAGTACGCGGCGGAATATCAAACTGAAACGTTCTCGCACGCGTCTAACTTGGCAAAGGAGATAACGAACATGAGTCTAAGAAATGCTTTGCGAGTGATGGTGTTTGCGCTCTTTGTCTTTGGTGTTAGCCAGGCTGCCAGCGCGCAGGGCCGCTGGACTTTCCTGGGTGATAAGCACGTCGACGGTCACGACGATCATGACAAGATTTCTATCGGCAGCAAAGAAGGAACTTTCCGCCAACTTCAAATTCGCGTGAAAGTAGCCCCGGTAGTTTTTCAGCGGGTGGTGGTCCATTTCGGCAACGGCGCTGACGAAGAGCTGCAGTTCCGCGATCGAATCAACGCCGGCGGTTCGACGCGGCCACTGGATCTGCGCGGCACCGATAGGATAGTCAAGAGTGTCGAGTTCTGGTACGAGAAAGCGCGTTGGGGAGAGCGACGGCCGACGGTTGAATTGTATGGCCGCTGACTGATTTAGTTTTTGCGCAATTAAGAAATCTGGCCAGGGTTGTCACTCAGTCGAAAAGCAACACACCCAATTAGGATACGGACGAGCGTGACGAAAAAAATGGCGGGTGACCCAGTGACGAGTCACCCGCCTTTTATTCGATCAGTTAAGTTCGATTAGTTGCCGAATCGCTGCCGGAATTCTGTCGAGGTAATAAAGGCCTTGACCATTTCGGCATTGATGTAATTGCCATTGAACTGATTGAGTTTCGTCAACCAGAAATCGAAGCCCGTGTAGTCCGTGTCCGGAGCATCGTTCGGGTTCCGGCGAAGGAAGCCGAAGTACTGCATCAAGACGAAGGCTCGATTAAACTCAGCACTGACGGTAGTCGGGTTCTCGGCGATGCTGCGCAATACCTGGGCGCGAGTCTTGATTCCGCCGCTTAGATCGCTAACCAGTTGATTTCGCTGCGCAGTCGTCAAAGGATTTCCGGCGTTCGTATTTAGCATGTCAACGAATGTAGCCGCGGTCATACCCGCCGGATATGCCGTGGTAAATCGGGACCGCAGTACGAATTCATTGATGTACGCAACCTTGTTGTTTTCCAGAACAGTGTCCCATCCCGGCTGACCGACGATGACACCGTCCGCGACCTTCTGCCGATCCAACAGAAACTCGTCGAATCGGATGATTGGTACCGGCAACGAATGCACGCCGCCAAAAGTCGACGAGCCTGTCCCACTACCATAAGCGGTCTTGTAGAGGCGCTCGACCAGATATCCCGTCTCATTAAATTCGATCGACAGGAAGAACGCGGCGGCCACGTTTACTCGGGCCGAATCGATGCATGTTTGATTTGAGCCGCACGAGGTAATCTGAGCAGTCCAGAAAGCCAAGCCAGCGCTGTCTGGTTGACGATTAAGGAAATCGCGATAGAGCTGCTCAACGAAAGCGCTGGCGTTGTTGATGGGATTTCCCGAAGCGACGACATCATCATCAATGATCGAGAGGGTTGCCGTCGATTGGCTGCCCAGCAGCGCGCCCGCGCTTGGATTACTTAGGACTAATTGCAGTGTCTCAATTCCTTCGATATACGAGTCGTCGGAAATGAGAACGGTAAACGTCCTGGTTGATTGTCCCGCAGCAAACTGAATAGTCCCGAGTGTGCGGGTAAAGTCACAGCGATCACGCGCAGCGCCGGAAATTAGCGAGCACGGGACGAAAATTGAAGGCGAACCGCCATCGTTGGTCGCGTAATCTATCGACGCGGGCAAAGAAACATCGCCGGTTCGACTTACGCTAACGGCAATACTTCCCGCGGCTTCGTTAACCGAATACGACGAAGAAGTAAACTGAATCACACCGTTTGGCGGACTGTTGACTTGTTGACCTCCGCTCAGAGTGCCGCTACTGGCCAGGCAATTGGTGTCGCCTGGATAATCGGCACTGATGCCGTGAAGGCCTAACGCCAAGCTGGAGGTTGTAAAAGTTGCGACTCCCGAAGCATTCAACGTACCTGTCCCGATTGTCGTCGCACCATTCTTGAACGTCACTGTTCCGGTGGGCGTGACGCCGGAGGTAACCGTGGCGGTAAAGGTTACGGGTTGACCAAGCATTGACGGGTTCAAATTAGAACCGACAAGTGTCGATGCCGGTGCTTTGGTGACGTTGAAGCTGCGATCAACCGGCGTCGCGGCGTTGTAATTGCCATCACCGGCTTGTGAAGCTCTCACGGTCACAGTGCCAAGACCAGTCAATGTCACGGTTCCGCTATTGATCGTGGCCGGCCCGGTTTGGATCCCAAAGGTGAGTGGCAAGCCCGAGCTCGCAGAACCGGAAACAGTGAACGGCGCACTTCCGATAGGCTTATCACTCAACGCTCCGAAGCTGATCGTTTGATTTGCCTTGAGCACATTAATCGAAACGTTCTTCGAAGCGTTACTGTAATTGGCCGTGTCCGTGGGCACGAAATTCACCGAGAGAATTTGTCCGTTCCCGCCGTTCAGCACCGTGAGCGCCGGCGGCGTGTAGGTGAATACTCCCGGAACGTTCGCGGTCGCATTCAGCTGAGTAGCACTCAGTGCCGTCGGATAAGTGATGTCCGCCGGATTACTCCAGGTGATCACGGGCGCGCCCTTAAGCACATTGATCGAAACGTTCTTCGAAGCATTGTTGTAGTTGGCCGTATCTGTCGGCACGAAATTAACTGAAAGGGTTTGACCGTTGCCCGCATTCAGCACCGTCGTAGCCGGCGGTGTGTAAGTGAATGTTCCCGGCGTGTTCGCCGTGGCGTTCAGCTGCGTTCCACTCAATGCGGCCGGATAGGTGATGTCAGCCGGATTGCTCCAGGTGATCGAGGGCGTCGCTTTCAGCACGTTGATACTGACGTTCTTCGACGCGTTGTTGTAGTTGGTTGTATCGGTCGGCACAAAATCGACGTGCAGATTCTGAGCATTGCCGGCATTGAGCACGGTGGTAGCCGCCGGCGTGTAAGTGAAAGCTCCGGGCACGCTGGCTGAGGCGTTCAATTGCGTTCCGCTCAAGGCCGTCCCATAAGTGATGTCCGCTGGGTTGCTCCAGGTAATCACCGGATTGCCCTTATTGATCACGATGGTGTAGTTCTGACTGCCCTGATGCGAAGCGCTGTCATTTGCCTTGACCGTAACGATGTAAGTTCCTACCGCGGTCGGCGTTCCCGAGATCACAAAGTTGTTGCTGCCGTCGACACTGCTCGAGAATCCCGGAGGCAGAATCACTGGTACGGTGGAGTAGGTGTAGGGGCCGGTCCCGCCTGACGGAGTTATCGTCAGACTGTAAGGAGTGCCGACAGTGCCTGCAGGCGTGGTCGAAGGACTCATCACAATGGTAACGGGTGGCGTCGGAGGAGGCGGATTGCAAATGGCGGTCTCTGCGGTTAGCGTCGCAAATGGAGTTTCAACAACGCCCGAAAAGGCGACGTTGTCAACGGTCCATCCGGTTGATCCCACCGAAGAGTCACTGGCGGCGCGGAAGCGCACCTGGACCGTCGAGCCGGGCGCGATCGCCTTCGTGAACGAAGTGTGAATAGTGCCGGAAGTCTGCACAAAACCACTGCGGCCCTTGAGCGGGTTAACGTCTCCGCTGTAGTTGAGAATGGTGCCGTTGTAGTTCGGCAGTCCGCCGGTCGTGCCCATGTCGGCAAAGGCGCCGCCGTTGACGGAGTACTCGACCACTGCGCCGTCGTAGTTGCCGCCCCCGTCGAACTCAAAGCCGAACGAGTGATCAAAGGCGACGCTCACCGAGCCGCCACCATTGACCGTCATCACTGGCGACGTGAGCACGGCATCCGAGCCAAAGTAAGAATCCAAACCATACCACTGATGATTCGGAGCCAAGCCGGTTGCCGGAAGCAAAGTCCAATTTGTGGACGAAGCCGGCATGTTCGGCGCGCCGAGGTTGAAAAGGGTGCTGGTCGTCCAGAGATTTCCCTTCTCGTCAAACGCGTCCGTGGCTGAAGACGCAGGGACTTCATCAACGTTCAAGTTGTCGTAGAAGTGCGCGGTGACCGGTCCGGTTGTCGGAGGCCCGGCATCCTGAATCGTAATCGTGAAGTCTGAATTCTCGATTCCGCTCATCCCGCTCGCCGTAACCGCGACTGAACCGGTGACGGTCTGGCCGGGCTGTGCATTCGGGAATGTTATCGTCGCGCCGCTTGGGAAAGTAACATGGGCGTTGCTGCTGGAGACCGTTGCCGTCGTCGCAAAAAGATTCTGGGTGCCGTTGTTTTTGATCGAAACGTTCAAAAGACCTTTCTCGCCATTGTCGAGATAGCCGTCGAAATCACAACTGCTCGTACTATCGTCCAACGTGGCACTGACATAAGTAAGACTGTTGCCCGCGTCAAAACTTTCCGTCACCCCTGAATTGGTCGTCGAGAAGCGGTCAGGCGCAACGGCTCCGACGCCTATGCCGCGCTTGGCAAAAGCCTGCGCGAAGAGCCGCCCGTCGTTGTAGTCGTAAGCATACGCTGCCGCCAACACGGCGTCGCGCGCCTCGGTAAAGGTCGGCGTCACTGGAGTCATCTTGAACGACGCGACCAGATAATTCTTCATTCGGTCCTGTGCCTGCTGGAAAGTCAGACGCGGTGTTGCGCCCTGCGTGTCACGCAGCAAAGCCGCATAACATTCCCAGAGCATGCTGGCCCACACTTCGCCGGTGTTGTGAACTTCAGCGTTGTTTGATCCGGTCTGCCCAAATGCCACCGGGGGCCCGGCCGGCAGCGCCTGGCCGTTCGTGATGTGCTTGAAGGTGAGGGGATTGATGTTGGCCATGTCCGTCGAATAAGGATAGCGACGGATGCCATAGTAATAGCCTTGATTCTGAGTGCCGTTGAATGGGACACCGCTGGTGGCGTAGGTGGCCAGAGCATAGGCCCCGTTCCAGTTAGCATTACTGGCGACCGAAGTGTCATCGGGGCGCACGGTCAAAGCGAGCATCGCATCAAAGTCGCCCCAGCCTTCACCCATGCCGAGGCCCTGACTCTGTGCCGGGTTCCCGAACCCGACGAGTCCCGAGCTGTTGCCGATCAGGCGGTTGCTGATGTAGTGGCCCCATTCGTGAAATACGACCTGCGCGTCGAGCGCGCCATCGCGATCGGCGACGCGCAGCAAGCGCGCGGTGACTGTATTCGCGCCGATCACACCCTTGATTGCCTGGCCGTTATTCCAGGAAATAACACCAATCCCCTTTGTGTGACTCGTCAGCAGACCGGTGATGTTCGCGACCGACGTGGGACTAGCCGAGGTGTAAACCATGAGCGCCGCCAGGGCGCTGGTGGCATGGATTTTTGTGATGCGGGTTGAGAAAGAGCAGCCGGTCCCGTCGGTGTTGTCAAAGTCGAACATGCCGATTTTGCCGGCGAGGGCCGCGGCGTTAGTGATCGTGCAAGCGCTCGGCGAATTGCTGAACGTCGCGATGACAATGTCGGCGGTGTTATCGAAGTTGTGCGTGCCGGTTTGGGAAATTCCGATATTGACCTTGCCCTGAATCGCGGCAGGCGCCTGGATATCCAGCATGTTCGCCGGGTTAATGAAGTTGTACATGCGCATGCGCGGGCGGCCGCCGTCGGCGGGCGTCAACATGTTCGCGTTGTTAAAGCTGGAAGTATCCATTGCCTGGCCCTTGATATTGTCTGAGCCCAGCCCGCCGCGACCGAAGTTGTTGGTCTGTGCGTTTCCTGCAGCCTCGTTGAATCCTGAGTCGTAGTAAAAGTCATGCAAGAAATTAATGTCGTAGAAAAGCTGAGTGATCGATGCTTGACGGGCGTTGACGCTGTAGGCATCGACATCAGGTGTAGTGTTGTAGATGAATTGATCGACGGCCGACGTGAACGCATGATGATCGCCTGTGGGAGGATCAGCCGGCGGTTCGGCAGCCGGACCGAAGCCGTTGTCGACGTTGCCGCCCGCGTTAACCAGGTTCACGAAAGCTTCAACGTTGTTGCCGCTGGTGGTTGTCGAGCCCGGCGCCAGCCATGGATCGTTCTGACTGAACGGAAAGTTTGGCAACTGTACATTGTTCGGCGAAACAAAAGGAAACTGCGCGCCATCAGGCGTCGTGACCGCCTTCGGATGTGGGCCGTTGCCCGCCGGGGTGTCATAAGGAATGCCGGTAGCAGGATCCGCCCAGACACGATACGTGAAACCACCCGGTCCAAGATTTGATTCGCTTCCACCGCTCTTAACCTTCTGTTCCGCAATCAGGTTGTTGCGGAAAAGGACTTGACCGTCCGTCGCAGAGATTACATACGAGTAAGCTCTTTCTTCGGGCATCCAACCACCCGTCTCTGCCGAGAGCACATCACCGCCGCTCGATGGCAGATAAACGTCGGCCTCGATGTAGTAAGCCGGCACGTACTCGTCGACCAGATGGTAGTAGACCTTCTTGATACGGGCGGGATCGTCCACGAAAGTGAAGCCCGGTGTCGCACCGCGATCCGCGGTCATTAATAAGTAAGGGTTTGGCTCGGCGCTCGCGGCCTGCACATTGTGCAGCACGGAGGCGTTAATCGAACTGCCGGTTAGATCTTGAAGAGCTTTTGCCAGTGCCTCACCTGGCCCAAAACTGAACTGTTGCGAAGCGGCTCCCAAGCCATCATTCCGACCCGTCAAATATCCTGACAAGGCGATCAGTTCGCGCTGGTGATTCATGATTACGTTAATTTCGTCGCGGAAAACTTCTACTCCATCGATGTCCTGCTTCAATTTGACAACGATTGCGCCTTGTCCGGTGTCGTGGACGCTTGCGACGCGAGCATTCACGATGTCATCAGGCGAGAGGCGATATCTTGATGCGTAGCGGGTCAGGTAATCTTTAGCCGCAGCGGCTGCGTCACCTTGATTGCCGCTCTGCGCAAATGATTGATCCGGACTCTGGGCTGCCCACAGAAACGTGGGAACTCCCAGACGCGGCTCACTCTGCACCATGTGCCCGCCTTCAAATGGCTTTTGACCCTGAGCGTCGGCCTGACCTGCAGCGGCTGCGCGCCTGGTACTGGCGCCGAACGCATCAAAGTTAGGAAGCTCGGCTACTTTAGTTGGAGCTGGCGTGGTTGGCTGCGGTCCGGGTGCGGCGCCGCCTCCGAATGGAAACAACATCGCCACGGCTAACAACGCTAAAATAAATCCAAGCAGATAGGGGAACTTGCTTCTGAGGGTCATTGATTCTCCTTACAAATAGACTGATTCGGAATGCAGCTGCACTTACAGGGGCACATGCGACTTATTCAGTTCTAGTTGAGTTTTATTTACTGCGAAAGTTTGAGACGCAGTGTTGCGTCACCTCATTAATAGTCGAGATCGAAAAACCAACCAACTGATTCGGCGAAATCGTATGGCAATCGAATTCGGCGAGTAGGAAATGAGACTGATAAATCTGCCCAGCAGTTCTCGATAGTTATCCTGGTCGGGTCCAGGCCTGGTACTTCCGAAGAGAAACGCAATTATAGGGATGATTCGGAAGACGTCAAGACAAAATTGAATCTAAACGCCAAACGCTATCCACAGCTTCCGCTTCGCCGGGCGATTACTGCATGCAAATTTATGACGCACTTGCGGCTGGCCACTTGTCACTCAACACATTGCTTGTTAGTATCTTCCCCCGGTGGAATTCACTGAGAAGGCCCGCATCATGGACGAAGCGCGCATCAGTCGCGCGCTGGCTCGACTAGCTTCGGAAATCGTCGAAGAAAATCACGGCATAACTGATTTGATTCTGGTTGGAATTCGCCGGCGAGGTGTGCCGCTTGCCAATCGCATCGCGGACAAGATCGCCGACCTGGAAGGCACGCGTCCGCCGGTTGGGATTCTCGACATCACGCTTTATCGCGACGATCTGTCGACCGTGGGAGCAAAGCCAATCGTCAGCGGGACTGAACTGCCCGGAGATATCGAAGGGCACACGATCGTTTTGATTGACGATGTGCTTTACACCGGACGCACGGTGCGCGCGGCTTTGGATCAACTGATTGATTTTGGGCGGCCGCGTCGCGTGCAGCTCGCCGTGCTCGTCGATCGCGGTAACGAGCATCGCGAACTTCCGATTCAGGCGGATTACATCGGCAAGCTGGTGCCGACTAAGAAGAGCGAGATCATTAAAGTGATGCTGACGGATTTTGACGAAGACGAGGGCGTCGTTATCGTTGAACGACCGGCAGCAGAAGCTGCAGCGTGAAGCGGCCTTCGAGGCCGCTTTTTTATTGACGATAATCAGCATCGTTTAGAGGCGGGCGTTGCCCGCCGTCTGAACGAAACCATATGTTTAGAGGCGGGCGTTGCCCGCCCTGTCAAGCCATAAATTAACCGGCGGGCAACGCCCGCCTCTAAACGAAATCATTGAGTACAGATTTCAATCTCAAACATCTGCTCGGAATCAGAGAACTTTCCGCCGATCAGATAGTCCATCTGCTCGACACGGCAGAAACTTTTCGCGACATCTCGAAACGCGAAATCAAAAAGGTTCCGGCGCTGCGCGGCCGGACCGTCATCAACCTTTTCTTCGAGGCTTCCACGCGGACGCGCACGTCATTCGAAATTGCAGCCAAGCGTTTGTCCGCCGACGCGGTCAATATCAGCGTGTCGACATCGAGCGTTTCGAAAGGTGAGACGTTGCTCGACACCGCGCGCAACCTGCAAGCGATGGCGCCCGATTGCATCGTGATTCGACATTCGTCGGCAGGCGCGCCTTTTCACTTGAGTCGCGTCTGCGATGCCGCGATCGTGAATGCCGGCGACGGCGCGCACGAACATCCAACCCAGGCCTTGCTCGATGCGTTGACCATTCGCGAACACAAAGGCCGAATCGACGGATTGAAGGTTGCGATCATCGGCGACATTCTGCATTCCCGTGTTGCTCGCTCGAATATTTATCTGCTGTCGAAACTGGGTGCGACGGTTAGCGTCGCCGGTCCCGGCACGCTCGTGCCACCCGAGTTCGCCGAACTGATTGAGCAGGGCGTCCGCGTCGAACAAAACATCCAGGCCGCGATCGCCGACGCCGACGTGGTGATGATTCTGCGCATGCAACGCGAGCGGCAGACCGACGCTTTCTTTCCGTCCATGCGCGAATACGCCGTTCATTACGGTTTGCATCTTGATCATCTGAAGCTGGCTGCGACGGATGCGATCGTCATGCATCCCGGCCCGATGAACCGGGGCATTGAAATCTCTTCCGAGATTGCTGACGGCGGTCGTTCGCTGATTCTCGATCAAGTCACCAACGGCGTGGCAGTGCGGATGGCGGTGTTGTATCTGCTGGCTGGAACGACGAGTGTGGATGGTGAGACCAGGCGTGAAACTACCTCGGTGGCGGAAGAAAGAAGCGGCTCAGTGAAACGACAACGGAGCCGTAAGCGCTCGTCGAGGGAAGAGTAGTCAGGTTATGGCGGCTTTGCCGCGCTCCAGGGCGGTAAGGCTTGCCTTACCGTCGGATCGAGTTGATGACATTCCGTCGAGGCTTAGCCTCGACGCATAAAATCGAAATAGGAGTTCACGGTAAGCCACAGGGCTTACCGCACTGCGGCGCGGCAAGCCGCGTCTCGTTCAGATGGTTCAATTCGCAGCGTAAGTTAATAAAACACGCGACGAGAAAATGCGCTTACTAATTCAAAATGGCTACATCATCGATCCGGCGCAGGGCCTGAATACCGGTAAGAACCTTCTCATCGAAGATGGCCGCGTCGCCGGCGTCCTGGGCTATAACGATCCGATTCCTCACGCAACGGAACTCTTCGATGCGACCGGATTGATCGTCGCGCCTGGTTTCATCGACATGCACGTGCACCTGCGCGAACCCGGGCATGAATACAAAGAGACGATCGCGAGCGGCGCGGCGGCTGCCGTTGCCGGAGGTTTTACGACCGTCTGCGCGATGCCGAACACGAGTCCGGTGAATGACTCGGCCGCGGTAACGCGGTTCGTGATCGAACAAGCAGAACGCGCCGCGCTCGCCAGCGTGCTTCCCATCGGCGCCGTCACGAAGAATTCTGAGGGAACGGAACTCGCGGAAATGGGCGAGATGAAGGACGCCGGGATCGTGGCGGTTTCTGATGACGGCCGTCCGGTTCCGAGTGCTGGCATGATGCGTCGCGCAATGGAATACGCGCGTGGTTTCGATCTCCCGGTAATCGATCACTGCGAAGACAGATCGCTGGCGCGAGGCGGCGCGATGCACGAAGGTCACTGGTCGCTGGTGCTCGGCTTGCGGGGCATGCCTGCCGCTGCGGAAGAAGTCGATGCTGAGCGCGATTGTTTGCTCGCGGAACTAACCGGCGCGCGCGTTCATCTCGCTCACGTGTCCACGCGAGGAGCGATCGAAGCTGTGCGTCGCGCCAAACAAAAAGGTCTGCCAGTCAGCTGCGAAGTCGCGCCGCATCATTGGGCCCTGACTGATGAAGCATGTCAGAGCTATGACACGAACACGAAGATGAGCCCGCCGCTGCGCTCGCAGGATCACATCGATGCGATCCTCGAAGGCTTGCGCGATGGAACGGTCGACGCGATTGCCAGCGATCACGCGCCGCATCACGCGGACGAGAAAGCGCTGGAGTTCGATCAAGCGCCAAATGGAATCGTCGGATTGGAAACCTCAGTTGGCCTGGCGATGCGACTTGTCAACACGGGAGTTATTTCGTTGGAACGTCTCGTCGAACTTTGCGCGACGAATCCGGCGCACATTCTGAAGTTGCGGGATCGTGGCACACTTAGCGCGGGTTCGCGCGCCGACCTCACCATCATCGATCCGGAAATGACCTGGACCTTCGACGTGGCCCATTCGAAATCGAAGAGCCGCAACACACCTTTTGATGGCCACAGCTTTCAGGGTGGCGTAGTCGCCACGATCGTCGCCGGCCGCATTCTCTATGAACACCCAGAGTACCGGAGAGTCGCTAAGCGCCGGCGCGAGTCGGTAGCGGCAAACTGATAAGAAATCCGGCGCATTTCATTCCAAACCCGAAGTCTGCTCCGAGCCAAATACCTATGGTGCTCCAATTGCCGCGATGTCCTGGGGAGAAATATACATGTACCCCAGGGGTAAGCTGATATCTTTCGTCCAGAGAACTTGTCCGTCACTTGCGCGAATGCGGGCCAGATAGCGATCGCCAAAGAGAGCCATCACGGGATCGCTCCCAACCGCTGCCAGTTTGGTTGGGATGTAATAGGTCAAACCAATGCGGTACAGCAACGACGTTTGCCAAACCAGGGCGCCGGCAGGATTGAACTTGCGAACCGTACCCCTGGGATCGAGATTTGAAACATATTCGACCCCGCCACCGACCGTTAGATCGGTAACGCCCCAGGGATCGAAGTAGTAGATCAGGGGAATTGGCACCTGCCATATGACCGCGCCATCACGCTGGCTCATTTTGCAAAGGAATTGGGACCCAAGGAGTGCAAAGAAAGACTCGGCGCCGGTGGCCGCCAGTTTTAAGGGCAAGTATCGCAACGAGCCCACTTGCACCGCGCGTTGGACCGACCAAATAAGTGCGCCGTCGCTGGCTCGGTACCGTGCAACCCGACCTCCCAAATCCTGATTGCTCACAAAGACGCTGCCTCCGGCGACCGCGATGTCAGCGACAATGTAGGTTGTGTACCCTATCGTTGTGCCGGCGTCGACGACCCAGAGAATTGCTCCATCCGACGCCTGGAGTCGAGCAAGAAAGCGATTTCCGAACACCACGTAATAGGAAGAGCTATCCTCGACCGCTATCCTGGTCGGTAAATATGTGGTCCCGTACACGCGATAGACTTGATGGATGCGAGATACTTCTGAACCATCTGAGATCCGATATCTGATGATGCTACCGGCACCATCCGCATAACTGGCGACCACTTCCTGAGCGGACGCTTGCGGGCCTGCGAAACAGGTCACAACCAGGGAGGCGATAGCCAGGGCGACAAGCCGTAACCAAACCTGAAGTCTCTTCATTGTATTGATCCTCCTCTTTGTCATTTGGTCGGCGCCGGGATGCTCCTTTGAGCGGGGGCCCAGAACCAATCATCGTTAAGAGGATAAATTTCTGATGAGAACGTGAGAAGAGAATTCAGCAAAAATATTTTGTATATTTTTGGCGATTGCATCGGTAAACTGACCAAACGCGCAAAAATAATTTGGCTTTGAGAAGTCGAGGCTCATTCTTAGATGGAAATGCCAAAGCCCGAAGCTTCACCTTCGAACAGCGTGCTGAGCCGGTTCATCGCGGCGAATGGATCCATGATCGCGGATATCAAACGAAAGTTGCGGTCTCGCGATTATGAAAACATCAGTGCCAAATCCGTCAAAAGCTTTCTTGAAGCAGCGGCGCGGGTACTGGACGATTACAATGTCACGACTGATTTATTTGTTAAGACTGCCTTTCTCAAGGCGCTTGTCCGTGCCTGGGAAATTGCTGACGCTACGAACAGGTTCAACACTACGAGCCTTGGTGAGAATTACAAGGATATCCGCAGATTCTCACGCAAAAGATATGATGAGATTTTGACGTGGCCTCTCTGCGATCTGGGTCGAACTGAGAAAGACTATTACAAAGAGGTTGCCCGTTCGTCCTTAATAGGAATCGCTGAGGAGTGCCGCACATCCGACAGCCGATTTTGCCGGGAGAGATTGACGGAGCTGGTTCGATTTGTTTCGACAAGGCTTCGCGAATCCGTTGAGTATCCGTGCGACGGGACTTTGGCCCAGTTTTATTACTATTTGGCGAAAGTTGAACGAATGGAAGGGGATCTTTTCAAGGCCGAGAAATCGATTGGCCGGGCAAGCCATCTGTACCTGAATAAGGCGCGCACACTTAGTGAACGTAACGAAGAGAAGGAAGCGGAGGGACGTCCAGATGAAGAGAACGAAACCGAGGAAAAGATCCTCGAGGTGAAACTTCGGGCTGGCGTGGTCGAAGTGGCACGAGCTTGGTTGTATTTCAGCCAACGTCGCTATGATTCGGCCAAACATACGGCCGGGATGGCCCTGATTATCCTTTCCCAATCGTCGGACTGGCTCAGTCAAGCCAACGCTCGATTGGTGGTCGCAGCCGTTGACCGAGTAACTGCCGACACTATCGGGGACCTAAACATGGTTATCAAGAATCTCGAAGACCTGAGGACACTATTTGAACAGCGGCATCACTTTCGTCTTCAGGCCCGGACGGAACACGAACTTGTTCTCACTCTCATCTTGCTTGACGGCATGTTCGAAGAATCTGCTAACGTTCGGGAGAAGGTCAAGTCTCAGGATCCTTTGGCCAGGGCAGAACAAATCCTGGAACAGGGACCTCTTGCGCAGCGGAAGACTGGCCGATGGGCGGCATTGTTTTTCGCCCAAAAGAGCCGCGTTCTTCGGCGTCGAGTGGCGAGGAACCTTCCTGTCGAACGTGACTTTACAGAAGCGCTCAACGTAGCCAATCAAGGACTTGAGACGGCCATTCGGTCGGAGGCCCGCGATGCGAGAATAGAAACCCTAATCGCCCGTGGTGAAGTACTATTTCAACAGGGCGTTGGCTCTCACCTGGCAAAACAAGAAGCAGAAGACAAAGGTCAGTCCGCCAGAGGCCCAACCATGGCGCGCCGGGAAGCTAACCAAAGCCGGGACACTTCCCTTTCCTTGTTCATTGGGACTGACCAGATGCCCACGAGAATTGATCTAACAAATTCGAAGCAATGTTTCGACCGCGCACGCGAAGACTTTACCCAGGCCTTAAAGTGGCTTTTTCGACAGAGTTCGCAAGGCGGGTATGCGGAGTTGTCCGCGATTTGCCATCTGTACCTGGCACGGATTGCTATTCGTTCAAGTCAATTTGGACTCGATGAGTTTAGCGATGCTGAATATCAGCTCTACGAATTCCAGCGCCTTGGTCAATTTGAGCACGCCTGGCTAAGGCGGCTGGAGGCCAAAGTTCGAGCCGAGCTTGAACGGAGAGATGAGTGGGCCCTGATAATAAACTCAACGACGTACGAGGACGCGGACATTGAACTCAAACAATTCATGATTAAGAGAATCGAGAGGACCAACCCGGGTATCCACCAGAAAGAGATTGCGAAGATCCTGGGGGTAGACCGGCAAACTCTTAGGAATTGGAAAGAGTTGATTAGAGATTTCCCTAAGAAGGGAGGCGGAAAAAGTAGCTGACTTCGAGCAAAGAAACACCGTCTACGAATCTGCCAATCTAACGGAGCAGATGGTGTTCAATCTGTCGGCTGTCGAAGGTCTGGGGTGGAACCAGTCAAAAACGCCAAAACTCGCAAAGCTAAATTAAATACTCTACCTTTCCCTCCGCGTTGTTGCCGTCAGAATTCGATCGGTATAGACTTTACTCAAGTCGATCTCGCAAATTAGTCTCCTGCTGTTGCGGATTCGACCACCCCGAAAAACTTGCGTTCCCCGCTCGAACTGCTGACGTACCGAGTTTGAATCCCTGTGACTGAGAAACAGCCATAGCTAATCGCTGTAATCAGGCAGACGCAAATGGCGCAAACTTCTAAGCGAATGAAAATGTTGTCGCGATATGTGATCGCGATTGGAGGAGTTGTGCTTGCATGGCTTCTTCGCGAGGCCTTCACGCCGATATGGGGACAAACCTCGCTGCCTTTCATTTTCTTCTATCCGGCAATCGTGCTGGCCGCGTGGTATGGGCGCTTGCGTTTGGCGATAGTCTCGATTGGTCTCAGCGTGCTGTTAGCGACCTACTTTTTTATCGAACCGCGACATACGTTGGGAACTTCCAGCATCGGGGACTTCATCGGATTATTAAGTTTCGTTGGCGTGAGCTTTATCATCGCGGTGGCAATTGAATCGATGCATCGCGCTAATGCGCGGTTGACGAGCGTAGGTGATGAAAGCCGGCGCGCCGATGAACTGTCGGCTCACCTTGCCGCGATCGTTACCTCTTCATCAGATGCGATTATTTCGAAGAGTCTCCAGGGAATCGTCACCACGTGGAACGACGGGGCCGAGGCGATGTTTGGATACACCGCGGCGGAAATGATTGGCCAGCCGATTCTTCGTTTAATTCCGAAAGAGAATCAGGCCGAGGAAGATTACATCTTGTCGAGATTGAGGGCCGGCGAGCGTGTCGAACACTTCGAGACAGTTCGTCTTCGCAAAGATGGAAAACCAGTCGATGTGTCGCTGACGATTTCTCCGATCAAGAACAGCTCTGGAAAGATCATTGGCGCCTCAAAGATCGCGCGGGATATCACGGAACGCAAAATCGCGGAAACCGAACTCGAAATGTCGCTGGCGCGCGAGCAGGAATTGAGGTTGGCGGCGGAAGAAGCGAATCGTTTAAAGGATGAGTTCCTCGCGACGATGTCACATGAGCTGCGCAATCCACTGAACGTGATTCTTGGTTATTCCGAGTTGCTGTTGCGGACTGATGAGATTAAGAATTCGCCGCAACTGCTGAAGATGGGCGAAGCACTCAGACGAAACGCGCTCGCGCAATCGCACTTGATTCGCGACCTGCTGGATCTTTCACGGCTGCGTAGCGGCAAGCTCACCCTAAATGCTGAGACGATCTCAGTCATGACGGCGATCACGAACGCCGTCGAAACTGTCCGGGCAGAGGCATTGGCGAAGAATATCACGATGACGATCGAGGTTCCTGATGAGGCCCTTTTTGTTCAGGGCGACCTGTTGCGAGTCGAACAGATCGTCTGGAATCTGCTCACGAACTCAGTAAAGTTCACGCCGCCCGGCGGCAGCGTTTCAGTTCGCGCCACGAAAGTCGGCGCCGATGCTGTATTGGCCGTCGCCGATACCGGACAGGGAATCGACGCCGCATTTCTGCCGCATGTCTTTGAGATGTTTCGGCAAGCCGATGCGAGCACAAGCCGGGCCCAGTCAGGGATGGGAATTGGGCTTGCGCTCGTGAGCCAACTTGTCGAACTGCACGGCGGAGTTATTTCAGTGCAATCCGCCGGCGAAGGCCTGGGCGCGACGTTTGAAGTTCGGTTGCCGCAAGCCGCCGAGACCACAACTGCGATATCAGCGTCTCTTGATCTTACGCCACGCACGTTGAGCAGACTCGGAGTGCTGGTACTTGATGACTCGGAAGATACGATCGAGATGCTGCGAAACTTGCTCGAGCAAGGCGGTGCGCGCGTGACGACTGCCACCAGCGGTGTCGAAGCGCTGCGGATCGCAAGTGAGCATGATTTCGATGTGGTGCTTTCAGATATCTCGATGCCGGGCATGGATGGTTTCGAGTTCGTGCGGCGACTGCGCGAATTGCCCGGGAAAAAAGATGTACCGGTGCTGGCGTTAACTGGATTTGGGCGGCCCGAAGATATTAATCGCGCGCAAAACGAAGGATTCTTTTCGCATCTCACAAAGCCATTCGACCTGGGAACACTCTCCGAGATTTTGGAAGCCGTTCCAACTCGCAAGCACTAGCGTTCCTTTCGCAAATCCTCGCACTGCTGAAACAATCCAGGTGCGGTTCACGTATGCAGACCGAATCGCAAGACATTTTACGGCGTGCACTAATCTTTTGAGCCGGCCAATTCGAATAGCGAAATTCAAGGAGACAACGGACGGCAACGAGTAGAAGGAGATTCTTAAAGCTTTCTGCGATCGCCGGCGGCAGCGTCGGCCTGGGATTGATGGCCGGCTCGTCAAATTTCGCGAGCGGTCTCGGCGAATCCGTTTCGACATTCGGCCGCGCCGCGAAGCCGCTGAAAATTTTGATTCTGGGCGGCACAGGTTTTACCGGCCCCTTCCAGGTGAAGTACGCGTTGAGCCGCGGACATAAAGTCACGGTTTTCAATCGCGGCAAGTCGCATCCCGGCGAGTTGCCGAAGGAAGCCGAGCAATTGATCGGCGATCGCAATGGACAGCTGGATGCATTGAAGGGCCGCAAGTGGGATGTGTGTATCGATATTCCAACCACGCTGCCCGTTTGGGTTCGCGATGCCGCTCAGATTCTTCAGGGCAACGTCGATCGATATGTGTTTGTGTCTACGATTTCAGTTTACTCAGAGCTCAAACCCGGCGCTGATGAGAATGCGCCACTGCAAAAATACACTGGCGCCGATGCGATGAAAGAAACGTCGGCAACCTTGACGGCGTCGAATTTTGGGCTTTACGGTCCATTAAAAGCTTTATCGGAGGCGGAAGCCGAAAAGTGGTTTCCTGGAAAAGCGTTGATTGTTCGTCCCGGACTAATAGTTGGTCCAGGTGATCCATCTGATCGATTCACCTATTGGCCCGTCCGCGTCGATCGCGGCGGCGAGGTCCTCGCTCCGGGCAATCCCACCGATCCGGTTCAGTTCATCGATGCGCGCGACCTGGCCGAATGGATCATCCGGATGGCCGAGCAGGGAACTGTCGGAACTTTTAATGCAACCGGCCCAAAAGAAACATTAGGTGTCGGAGGGATGCTGGACGGCATCAAGAAAGCGACGAAGTCGAACGCACAATTCACCTGGGTCAATGCGGACTTTCTGGCCGAGCAAAAGGTTCGGCCTTGGTCAGACATGCCGGTGTGGGTTCCGCATCGCGAAGATTCTGGCTTCACCTCCGTGAGCATCAAGAAAGCCCTGGACAAGGGACTGACTTACCGCTCACTCGGTGACACAACCGAAGCGACGCTTGCATGGTTCAAGCAGCAACCCGCTGATCGACAAGCGAAGCTGCACGCAGGTTTGACCGCCGAACGTGAAGCGGCGGTGCTCGCTGCCTGGCATGCGAAGCAGAAGTCATAATCTGAAACGTCAAACGGTGTGGAAGATCTATGCGTTTCCCTCTCCCTCTGGGAGAGGGTTAGGGTGAGGGCTTACGCGATTGATTAGTTAGATGTGCTCGGCGCGAGGCTTAGCCTCGCGCAGAGAAAAATATTCCTGTTAGCGTAAGCTGGGCACCCTCACCGCAGCCCTCTCCCAGAGGGAGAGGGAGGAAAATCACATTCGTGCTTGAGCATCAAGAACACAATTCTGACGACGAAGCGGTCTCAACCTCTCTCCAACTCTTTCGTATAGTTGTCGACGTCAGATCTAACGAACTGCGCGCGCTTCTCCTCGCCTTCATCTATTACTTCCTCGTACTTTCCGCGTATTACGTCATCCGGCCGATTCGCGATGACTTTGGCGCGGCGGGCGGTGTCGAGAATCTTCCCTGGATGTTCACCGGCACCCTGGTCACGATGCTGATCGCCAACACGTTGTTCTCTGCATTGGTCGCAAGGTTTTCGCGCCGCCGATTTATCCCGGTCGCATATCGCTTCTTCATCGCGAATCTTCTGATCTTCTTCGCGCTGCTTCTGTTTGTTCCCAAGGGAAATCAGATTTGGATCGGCCGCGCGTTCTTCGTTTGGACCAGCGCCTTCAATCTGTTTGTCGTTTCAGTGTTCTGGGCGTTCATGGTCGATGTGTTCAGCAGCGATCAGGGCAAACGCCTGTTTGGATTCATCAGCGTCGGCGGAACTTTGGGGGCGATCGTGGGCGCGGCGATTACTGCGTCACTGGTTCGGAAAGTCGGCAGCGTCAACTTGCTTCTGATTTCGGCGGTGCTGCTCGAGTTAAGCGCGCAATGCGTGCGTCTGTTTCCAACCGTTGTGAAAGATCGCGATCCCGCGAAGAAGAACGAAGAATCAGCGATCGGCGGCGGCATCTGGACGGGTATTGTTCATAACTCCAAATCGCCTTATCTGCTGGGAATCTCTGCGTACATGTTGCTTTATTCGATCACGTCGACGCTTTTGTACTTCCAGCAGATTGCGATTGCCGCCTCAGCCTTCACCGACCGTGCCGCCCGCACAGCGTTCTTTGCGAAGATCGATTTAGTAGTGAACCTGTTGACGATCATCGCGCAAATTTTCATCACTGGGCGATTGTTGAAATGGCTGGGTGTCGGAATTACTCTGGCACTGCTTCCGGCCTTCAGTGTGATCGGATTCGCGGCGATGGGCTTTACCCCGACGTTGACTTTGCTCGTTGTGTTTTTGACGTTGAGGCGGGCGGGAAATTTTGCGTTCGCACGACCGGCACGTGAAACGCTTTTCACAGTTGTGCCTCGCGAAGACAAATACAAATCAAAGAACTTTATCGACACAGTGGTGTATCGCGTCGGCGATCAAATCGGAGCCTGGACCACCCCGGCGTTGGGTTGGCTGGGCCTGTCGCTGACCGGCGTTTCGTTCGTCGCCGCGCCGATGGCCGCGGTGTGGCTCTTGATTAGTTTGTGGCTGGGAAAACGACAGGGCGCGATGGCTCACAGTCAAGACAGATTAATTTCTTTCTCAACCTCGGTGCCCTCTGTGGTAAAAAGTGATCCATGAAAAAACTGAACTGGCCGATCTGGCTCGGTCTTCTGCTCAGCTTCTTCGCGTTCTTCAGTTACCCGCTCATCTTCGTTAACTGGGCTTCGACGCGCGACTTACCCTGGGCCAATTTTATTCTCTTCGCCATCGCCGATGTTCTTATCGTCATCGGAGTGCGACGGGCATTCGCGCCCGGCCGTCGCGTCATCTCGAAAATCGTCGCGGCGATCGTTGCGATGTTGAGCGGTCTAGTGCTGGTTGGATTTATCTTTGTGGCGTTTATCGCGTCACGCCAATTGCCGGCTTCAGCAAATGCGCCTCAGGTCGGACAGAAAGCTCCAGAATTCGCGCTGCCGGATAGCAACGACAAAACGGTTTCGCTTGCCGAAGTTCTTTCGCAACCAATCAGCGGAAAGACACCGAAAGGCGTGCTGTTGATTTTCTATCGCGGTTACTGGTGACCTTCATGCAACTCCGAGTTGCGGAGCATTCAAAAGAACCTCGATCAATTCAGCGCGGCGGGAATTCGCCCAGTCGCGATCAGCGTAGACAGTCCGGAAGAGTCGCGCGATCTTTGTCAGAAGGCGGGCTACACCTTTACTTTTCTATCCGATCAAAAGCTGGATGCGATCACCCGTTACGATTTGGTGCACAAAGGTCAGGGTGAGAAAGGCCAGGATATATCACGGCCGGCAGAGTTTCTGGTCGACTCAACCGGCACGGTTCGCTGGCGCATGTTGACAGAAAATTATTGGGTACGCGCGCGGCCAGAGCAGGTTTTGGAGGCTGCGAAACAACTGCGTTGAGCAAGTACTCCCTTCTCCGTTTGTGAGAAGGGTCGGGGATGAGGGGCTGGGTGTCAATCCAGTTGTTGAAGTTCTCTTGCGAGAGATGAGTTCGCTTCAGATGCGAACTCATCTCTCGCAATATGAAGTGTAAGTTTCGATTCGGTACTCAAGCCCTCACCCAACCCTCTCCCAGAGGGAGAGGGCATATCGAATAAACTCGAAACTAGGGTTGTTTCTGTTGGGTCAAAGCTTTTCTGATCTTCTCTGCTATATCCCGTGTCTGCGAAGCAAATTCGCCGTTAGGATCCAGTCTAAGATATTCATCAAACTCTTTTAGCGCGTCTTCCGCGCGGCGCCCTTTGAGAAGCAGGTTCCCCTTCAACAAATGCGCGGCGGCGAGGTTCGGATCGAAATCTATCGCTTGCTTAACTTCCTGATAGGATTTTTCGAGCACCGGTCGAGATTGTGACTCATCTTTCACGCCGGAAACTTTTTCCCAATAGACGCGCGCCAGCGTAAAGTGTCCCTGAGCTGAACGAGGTTCAATCACCAAACCGTCTTCCAAAACTTTCGCCGCCTGATCGTATTTCTTTTCGCGGCGATACACTTCTCCGAGCGCGAAGTACGCATTGCCGGCATTCGGATCGAGTTGAATCACTGCCTTAAGGGTTTGCTCAGCTTTGTCCCAGGCGCTCAAATCCATATATGCCGCGCCAAGTTTCAGCTCGGCCTCAGTGAAATTCGGATAGAGTGCGATTGCCTTTTGTAGATGTGGGACCGCCTTTTCGATATCATCTTTTTTCCCCGTATCAATCAAAGCGACGGCCTGATCGAATTCGGCCCTGGCGGCGGCGGGAGGAAGATTCGCAGCTAACGTCCCCGTGACCGGACTGGCTGTTGGCGCGGAGCGGTCCGTTCTTAATTGAAACTGTAGATTGGCGGTGATCGCCGTGGAAAGATCGACGTCTTGTTTTTCCTCAAGGTAACCCGGAAGCTTTACTCTGATTGTGTATTGGCCAAGCTGGAGTCTTGAAAACTGAAATCTGCCGTTACGATCGGCGTACTGTTGACCGATGAAACCACTGATGTACGAGTCGCAACTTATGATTGCGTTAAAAGCGGGCTGATTACTTCCCGCATAGCGAACCTGCCCGCTTATCTGCCCGATTTGCGCGAGCAAAGGACTCGACGATGCTAATACGACAGCAATGCATGCTAGCAGACGGAAGCGCACTGGTACTTCTCCTTGCTTAATAGTTCTTCTGGTTGAATTGCGGCAGTCCTGATTCACACTAGCTCTTCGCTCATGTTCTGCTGGTTCTCGATCCTCTGCTTTACCTTCGCATCTTCGCATCAGAAAAAAGAATAGGGAGGGAGCCGGGCCCCTCCCTATTTGAAAGGAATTACTCTCCGCCCATTAGAATTCGAATCTAAGACCAAGTCTCATATTGAATGGCGGATAGTAAGCAACAGGCTTCAGGAAGTCCGGATTCGGCGGATTCCCCAGGACCGGATCAAAGGTCAAAGACTTATTCTGATCCGGCAAGCGCACTTTCTGGCTGTTGAAGATGTTGAAGAAGTCCGCTACGAACTTCATGTGCATCTTTTCCGAAATATGGAGCGGATAATCAGCGTGCAAGTCGAAGCGAATGTAGCTCGGCGTGCGACCCAGGCTGCCGCGCCCTCCTTGCGGAACTTCTCCGGCGTTCAAGTAAACCGGATGAGCCAACAAAGCGTTAATCGGCAGGCCCGTCTCGAAATGCGTATTGATACCTACGTTGAGACCATTCAACTTACGAAGGCCACGATCTTTCGAGAAGCTGTAGCTGCCGTATGCGTTAACGATGTGCCGCCGGTCCGTGTTGAGCGGTCCGATGGCAAACTGATCGCCCAGCAGGTTGAAGTTCCCAGAAGTGAAATCGAACAACGAACTGATGCCGGGATCGGTTTGTCCATTGTCGTTACGCAGGTGGCCTTCGTAGTTTCCACGTAGACTGGCAATGCGCCAGTTAAAGAAGCCTTGCCACCCGTTCGCAAATCTACGATTCAGTTCCAGCTCAAGCGCCTTGTACTTGCGCACCGCATTCGGAAAGCCGTCGGGTTTGCCGTCAGGCGTCACAAATGTATCGCCGGTGGCGGGGTTAATGCCGGTTTGAGCAAAACAGACCGCTTGGGTCGCCGAGTTCTGGAAGAAGTAGTTGGGCTGAGCAAGTCCGGACATGACCGTGGCTGCACAACCGGTTGGAGTATTCGTTATCAAACCAGCGCCATTGAACGACGGGCTGAAGACGAATGGCACGAGATTGGTGAACGCATCCAGATGCGTACTCGGGTTAACAATCGAATAGACCTGGTTGATGAAGAAGTTGCTGCAATTAGGCCAATCGCACGACAACGCAGCTTCGGGCGAGAGAATAGCAGCATCTTCAGTGATCCGCTTTGTGTTCCGATAGATGTAACGAGCTGACAACGTCCAGTTCCGAGGTAACTGTTGCTCGAATCCGAATGTGTGTTCGTCAGTAAAGCCGAGCTTGGTTCCCGGCGAAAAGGTCTCCTGGCTGCTGGTTGAAGCGGTGCCCGGAGCGATCTGATGCGCAAGATCGATGATCGGGTTCACAGTGCCGAACGGGTTGATCGTAGCAATTCGCTGCCCGGCGCCATTGACGGTAAAGTCTGGAATGTACAACCCTCCAGTCCAGTCTTGCTCAGACGAAAGTGAGCGTTCAGCCAAATCCAACGGCAGGTACTCGAAGAACCGTCCAAAGTTGTAAAAGGCCTTCGTTTTGCCCTTACCAAACGGATCGACTGTCACTCCGAGACGCGGCGCCCAGTTGTCTGTCAGAGCGTAATGCGTGCGTGTGCCGCTCAATACACTGCCGAACATTGTCTCTGTTTCCCAGCGCAGACCAAACAGGCCCGTGATGTATTTATTGAAGCGCCAAGTGTCCTGTGCGTAAGCGGCATTGTAGTTAGAGTACGTCTGGAAGCTCGGTGTTCCGAATTCGCCGCGAATTACCTGAAGCCGTACCGGAACCATCGCGGTGGTGCCATTAGCCAACTGCACCGGGAAGAGCGGGAGGGTACCCCCGGACGTGCTCGGACGGAAACGGAGTCGCCACTGAACGTTGGCTGTTTGCCCTGAGGCAATACCGTTTCCCGTCGGGATCGTCCAGGTCGGGCCGCTCCGATCACGCGTGCCATCATAGTTGCCGCGTTGGAACGTATAGCCAAAGCCGATATTGTGCTCACCCCACAAATGCCAGATCTTTCCCAGATTGAAATCTGCGCGCTTGGTCCTGCTGACTGTTGGTTCAAAGAAACCCAGGCCCTGCGCAATGAAAGTGCCACGCGCCGGCAACTGACCGGTGAACGCCTGAATATTAGCCTGATCGGCGCCACGTCTATCAGTTATCTGGTTAAGGTTGGCGAATCCTGACTCGTTGAAATGAGTTCGACCCATACCCAATGACGCATTGAGCGTAATGCCATGTGACAGGGTACCGTTGTATCGCAGAGAAATATTGCGTGTGCCGTAGTCAAGCTGACTATCAGCCGTGGTGTTGTCGATATTCAGTGTCCTGAACGACGAGAGGTTCGTCTTTGACGGGTCACCGAAAATCGAGAACGCCAGCGTGTTATTGGAATTGATATTCCAATCAACCTTGCCCGCATAGTTATATGTGCGGGTGCGGTTCGCAAAAGCCGGGCCACGTATGAGCCTCAAACCAGAGTTTGCGAGGTTGTTCGCATTCGCTTCCGCCCCACGCACAATGGCTCGGTTCACGCTGGGGTTGAATGATCCAAAGAAGAAAAGTTTGTCTCTTGCTCCGGGTACGTAACCGCCGAAATCAGCGCCGAAATCGTAGGCCTCCTGGTGCAGCAGCTTTCCACCCACATTAACTCTGGGACCCGGGGTATCTTGTGCTTGCGCCGCCGCGGGAATAACTGTGGTTCCGTCGTCCGGCTGCTTTCGCGTCGCTTCGAATGACTTAGGCTGAGCGTAGCCGTAAATCGCGCCGTGATAGTCGCGACTGCCGGACTGAGTAATGATGTTGATGATTCCGCCTTCAGACTGACCATACTGCGGTTCGAACCCGGCGGTCTTAACCTGCACTTCTTTGATGAACGACGTGTTGATGCCGGTTCCCAAGGCGCCATAGGTGCGTGAGAATGTGCCGATTCCACCAAACGCCGAGTCGGTAATATTCACGCCGTCGGCGACGTATAAGTTATCCAGCGCAGAGGCTCCGGAGATTGACGGATTGTCCTTACCACCTCCCAGACCGTCCGTCGTACCCGGCGCTAAATAGAATAGCGACGAGACGGCTCGCTGGACGGGAATGTTGTTGTAAAGCTGATCGTTTAGATTCGTGCTCGTTTCCGTTTTGCTGGTATCAACCGCGGCGGCGCCCGTAACTGTAACAGTCGCGGTTACCTCTCCCGGTTCTAACTTGATCGCCAGGCTTTGATCTTTACCGACCAGCACCGTCACGGCCTCTACCGAGGTTGTCTTGAATCCTGTGTTTGAGACCTTGACGTTATAGTTACCTGGAATCAGGTTCTCGACTCGAAATATTCCATTGCCGTCAGTGGTAGCTGTTTTTTCACCTAGCGGCCCACTTACAGTGACTGTTGCACCGGGCACGGCGGCGCCGTTCTGGTCAGTCACAGTGCCAGTGATATTTCCGGTTGTGGCAACCTGAGCAAGTGCGCTAGCTGCATACAAACCCAAACTCACTGCCAGTAAAAACATGAAAACTTTTCGCATTATGGTCTTCCTTTCATGAGCGTGTCGGACTTTAAGAGCGTGTCGGAACCAATCGGCGCCTGCCTACTCGTGCGTCAAGCAAACGGGCCCTCGACACAAAGAAAAAAGAGGGGGAAGCGGACGCGCTTCCCCGGAAACTGATCGGACAGAGAATGATCAGAAAAAGATTTCTCAACGCCAACTGAACGTTGCGCCGGTCGAACATAGAAATAGTCGAGCTTCTGCTCATAGACACACACATACTGGGTCCACAACCGTGAAGGTCGCGGCGCATGTCTGCTCCAGCATTCCTGGGGTGAATGTGAAGATCAGTTCGGTGAAGAAGCAACGAAGGTGCCAGTGGAAATCGTCACGCAGTTGTTGCGAACTGTTTCATGTAAGTTCGCCACGCGTGAACGACCACTGAGAACTCGATCGAACAGGATCGTCTTAAGGTTTGTCGTGATGATTCGAGGCCGGATCGTTTCTTTGTCGATTAATTGCCCGCCAGAGAGTGGTGCGACTTACACAGATTCTTCTTTCCGTCTCCAGTTTGTTGCATAACTGCGAGAGCGAAAGTCCTGGCTGTTCAGTCAGAGCACGCGATACGAATTCCAGCAACTCTGAATCCAACTTTGAATTTCTGTGAGCATTTGCATTGTGATGACGAGGTTCGATGCTGCCTGTCTCTCGCGCCAACCTGATTAAGTCGCGAACGAAGCTCAGACTGACATCGAAACGCGCCGCGAGCGCGCGCTGCGATCCTTCGCCACGGCGGTAGGCTTCACAAACTTTGGTCCGTATGTCGAGAGAGTACGCTCTCATCACATGCTGTAGTGTTGGACGTATCTGAAACAATTTTGGTTTACACAAATTTGTGACACCGGCTTTCGAAATCGTGATCCAATTTCGGAAAGCCTCTCCGAAAATCTAAAGATTCGCAGAACCCGCGCAATCAATTCTGCCGTCGGCAGAAAATCTGGATCGACATACGGAAAGTTGTTATCTTGCGGAAAGCGCGCCGTAGAGTGATCTTGATTTTCGATCTTTAATACAAGGAACGCATGATGATTGAATTAGCGGACGCGATGGCCGACACGTCTGCTAACACTTCGGATGAGTTGCATGCAAGATTGAGGGGAGCATTCCAGGAAGAAACAATTGTTGGAACTCGGCGCGCAATTACATTTGAGAGCTATTGTGCGACACGATCGCCTCTTCGATGTTGAAAGCACCAACTTTTATCGACCAAATTTCGTTCCAGAACTCAGCAGTAGAAATGTGCGTACTTCACAACTCTTAACATCTTTTTGCTTGCGGTTAACACGTCCTGGTCTAAGGCGGCGTATGCTGCCGTTCGATTCCGCGCCCGTTTTCTGAGGTGCACATGACTTTGAAGAAAAGAAATTTACTCGGCGGTTTCAATCGATTCCGGCTCATGCTGACGCTGGTGCTGGCGGTGCTTTTGCCCGCGGCAGCGCTGATTTATATCAACTTCAGCCAACTGCGCAGCTTCAAACGCGACAAGGTTTTGCAGGCCGCGATTAATCGTGACTTTCAGCAGATGCTGGCCATCTCTGAAAAGAACATGAACAACAAGGCCTACGCCAAAGTCGAAGACGTGATGGACCGGTTTCCGTCGAGCAGAACCAGCGATGCTGAAAAAGAGAAGAAGCTCGATGACATTCTGGCTCAATGCTCTTGCTTTGATCACGCCTTCATTTTCGACGGCGTGGATCTGACGTTTCAGACGCAGGCTGGTCAGATGACTGATAGGTTTGTGCGCGAAGAGCACGATCACCTGGTCGACTCATACCGCACCTCGTTTAACAGTAAAGAGGAAATTAACTGGATAACCGAGAACGTCAACAAAAAGCCGCACCACATCATTTTCTCGCCAATGCAGTCGAAACGAGCCGATGGCCCAGCGTATTTGCTCACCGCATTTTTCCCCTTGCCCGAGACTGCATCTGATGACCATGCGTTTGGCGGCATCATCTTTGATCCGTGTTACCTGAAGAGCAACTTCTTTCCGGAGATGTTGGATGCTTCGATTAACCAAAAATCGAGTGATCAGAGTGGCAACCGGCTCGCTATGGTTATTTATCGCGCCGATACACCTGAAGGGAGCGAAATCAAACCGATCGTCGCGACGGCAGGATGGGATCAAGGCAAGCCCGAGGTGATGCGCAAAATGGATGGCGTTTTTGGCGGGCTGGCATTAGGCGTCAAGTATCAAGGCGTGAGCGTCGACGCTTTGGGCGAAGCGTGGATGCGTAACAGCTTCATCATCCTGGGATTTCTATCCGTCATGATCATTGCCGGCCTGGTGCTCACGAAACACATGGTCAGCAAAGAGATGGCGGTGGCGAAACTAAAATCAGATTTCGTATCGAACGTTTCGCATGAGCTGCGCACGCCGCTGGCCTTGATTCGTTTGTATGCGGAAACGCTCGAACTTGGCCGCATCACTACCAAAGAGAAGAAGCAGCAGTACTATCGCATTATTCGCAAAGAGAGCGAGCGCCTGACAGCGCTCATCAATAACATCCTGGATTTTTCGCGTATCGAAGCGGGCCGCAAAGAATATGAGTTTCGCGAGACCGACATCGCCGATCTCGTCCGCAACACGTTGGATTCTTATCGATATCAAATTGAGCAGCAGGGCTTCGCCTTTGAAGAAAGCATTGACGCCACGTTGCCCAAGGTTCGCGTCGATCGCGAGGCAATCGCACGCGCGCTGGTAAACCTGGTGAACAACGCGCTGAAGTATTCCGCTGACGAGAAGTTTCTGGGCGTGAAACTCTATCGGGAAAATGGCGCGGTGAAACTCGAAGTTGCCGACCGCGGCATCGGCATTGCTCGGCGCGATCAATCGAAAATCTTTGAAAAGTTTTATCGCGCCGGAGATCCACTGGTTCACAACACCAAGGGCAGCGGCCTCGGCCTGTCGCTGGTGCGACACATCACTGAAGCGCACGGCGGCGACATCGTGGTCGAGAGCGCGCCGGGAATGGGCAGCAAATTTATTTTGTCGCTGCCGCTCGAGACTGCGATGAGCACGGTGCCAGAAGCCCTCGCGTCAGCGAGGGCCTCTGGGTAAACTCGCCCTCCCTATCGACCACCCCACGCGAGATGCTCGCGCGGGGACCTCGGTAGGTCGGGCTTCTGACACGTTCGCCTTAGAATTGGATTAACTGAGTATGACTAACAACGAGCATTCAAACGGAAACGGCAAACTCCGCGCAAACGGACGTGGGAATCTCGCTGATGGCGAGACAAGTGCGAAGAGAACTCGCATTCTGATCGTTGAGGATGAACCGGCAATGGTGGCCGGTCTGCGCGATAACTTCGAGTACGAAGGCTATGACGTGATCAGCGCGACCGACGGAGTTGAAGGATTGGATCGAGCACTCGCGGATAGTCCCGATCTGGTTGTTCTCGATGTGATGATGCCGCGCATGAGCGGCCTCGATGTTTGCAAGCAGCTCAAGATCAAAAAGCCGCAGCTTCCGATCATCATGCTGACCGCGCGCGGGCAGGAGATCGATAAGGTCGTGGGCCTGGAACTCGGCGCCGACGATTACGTAACGAAGCCATTCTCGATTCGCGAATTGATGGCGAGGGTCAAAGCCGTGCTGCGCCGCGTCTCGCCGCAGACTCCGGAGGACGTCTATCGCTTCAGCGATGTTGAAGTGAATGTGCGCAGCAACGAAGTGTTGCGCAATGGAAACCGGGTCGAGCTTTCCGCGAAGGAGTTTGCGTTGCTCGCTTATTTCGTCGCGCATCCGGCTGAGACTTTGAGTCGCGATCGTTTGTTGGACGCCGTGTGGGGTTACGAAAATTATCCGAATACGCGCACGGTCGACACGCACATTGTTCACCTGCGGCAAAAGTTGGAACCGAATCCGGAGGAGCCGCGTTTCATTCTTACCGTTCACGGCACGGGTTATAAGTTCGTCGGCTGATACACGCGGCTTTGCCGCCTGATGTGCGGTAAGGCTTTGCCTTACCGGAAGCGGTACTTTGTTATTTATGATTTCCGTGTCCGAGGCGCAGCCTCGGACCGGAGGACGAGGGGTGAATGGTCGTCCACGGAAAGGCGGAGCCTTTCCGCACATCGGACGGCGGAGCCGCATACGAAATATGAGTCAATCGTTAAGCTATTTTACGGAAACCAGACGAGATAACCGCCCTCATGTTCGGGGCCGCGCTGTTTCTCGGAATCCCAGGCGACAGGATTTGGAGCTAAAGCTCGCCGCGCTGCAGAAAGATTACGCCGAATTACACACGGCGATTTTTGAGGCCGCGCAGGTCCACCGGCGTCTCTGCGCGCCGCGACAATTGCGATATGCCGATTTTGAAATTGCCAGCGAGATTTTCGCCGTGCGTCATCTGCCGGGAGACTTCTTTACGGTTGAAGAAACAAGTGACGGTGTGATTCTCGCGCTTGGCGATATTTGCGGTAAAGGTTTGGCCGCCGGAATGTGGACGACGCATTTGGTTGGACTCGTGCGAGCGCATACCGCAAGGACTTCATCGACCGAGGAGATTGTGAGCGCCGTTAATCGCGACATCTGTCTGATGCCGCTCGTGCGTCCGCTCGCGAGTCTCTTTCTCGCTAATCTCAATCCGGATACCGGCGAGCTCGATTACTGCAGCGCCGGCCACCCTCCTGCTTTTCTCTTGCGTGCAAACGGCAAATTGGAATCGCTGACGGACGGCGGCCTTTTGTTGGGCGCGATCGAGGATGCAAAGTATGCGCGCGGATCGCTTCAACTGAATTCCGGCGACGTGCTTTTGGTTTACTCCGACGGCATCATCGAATCGCGTAATCAGAATGCTGAAGAATTCAGCTACGCGCGTCTGGAGTCTCAACTGCGAAGCGCGCAGACCGAGTCGGCCGATGCGGTTCTGTTTTCGGTGCTGGGAGCGGTGCAGGATTTCGCCGCCACGCGACCGCTGGAAGACGACATGTCGCTGGTAGTCGTGCGGCGCGCCGCCGATTAATCGGGCTCTGCGCCTGCGGCTTTTGCTGCCAAGACGACTTCCGGTGATTCCGGTGCAACCTCGGCTTCGCGCGGCGACTGAACTTCGTGTCTCGCATACTTATCCAAACCAAATCCCAAAAAGAGCGTCGCCGCGATGATCGCGCTGGAAAAGAAGTATGGCGATGAGACACCGAGCGTGTCGAATGCGCGGCCGTAAAGCACCGGCGCAATCGCGCGCGTGATGCCGCCGTAAGTTTGTTGCATACCCATGTAAAGCCCGCGTTCTCTTTGACTCACGACGCGCGACAGCAGTGCGGTGACGCAGGGAAACGTGAATGCGGTGCCGAGTGGAATCAGCGCCACGGCGATCGCCAGCGTTCCGAGATTGCCTGAGAGCGGCATGCCGACGACGCCCGCGGCTAACAGCACCAGACCCAGCCGCGATAGTTTCGCTTCACCCAGCCAATCGACCATGCGACCGAGCAGCAGGACGCGTGTGAAAACTGAAATCGCGGCTGTGTACATGAAGAAGTAGCCAATCAGTTGGGCAGTGACGTGGAAGCGCACATTCAAGAAAAGCGCCAGCACGGCGAAGGTTCCCTGGAACGCACCAATCGCAATCGCGTAAATCCAGATCAGCCGTGATGCAGGCTCACCCGAATGCGAGATCACCCGCCAGATGGCCTGGCGCGACTTGCGCGCTGGTTCGCCGCTGTCACCCGAGGCAGCATTTTCAGATCCGCGAGACTCAGTTAGATAGCGCGCCGCAAATATGATGTTGATAAGGCAAAGCGCGGCCGCCAGAATTCCGGGCGCCGCATGCCCGATGGCTATCGTCGACCGTCCACTCAGGGCGTTACTCGTGCCCAGGGTTACAGCGAAGGAGCCAAGCACCGGTCCTATGACAACGCCAAGATTCGTCGTTGCCGACAACCACCCCAAAGCACGTGTGCGATCCTTCGGCTCCGTAGAGTCGGCGACGTAAGCTTGAATGACTCCGACAGTGCCGCCACCCGCGCCCTGCACCACTCGCGAAATGAATAACACCAACAGCGAATGGGCGAAGCCAAAAATAAGATAGGCAATTCCAGAGGCGGCCAAGGCGATAAGCAGCGTCGGCCGGCGGCCAACTCGATCAGAAAACTTTCCCCAAAGCGGCGCGCTTAAGAGTTGCGCAACCGTGTAAGAGCTGACGATGAATCCGAGGATCGTTCCGACGCCGATATGCAGATGCCACACCGTCAAACCGGACCCGCTTAAATCCTGCACGTAATACGGCAGCAGCGGAATGATCATCAGCAATCCCACCATGTCAATGAATGCCGTGATCATCAGGGTGAAGAGTTTCGCCGGGATCTTGCGCACCTCTTTGTAGAAGACGTAGGCCAGAGCGATCGCAATCGCGCCGAGCAACACGCGCACGATCGGCGAGTGAAACGACTGGGCTATGTTCTGTTGGATCAGAAGCATTCGCGTTCGGAGTTGCTCACAATTTCGCGAGCCATAATAGCAGCATCGGTTGCTGAATCAGCATCGGCGCGACGAACTGAAATGTAAATTGTTGTTAAGAGTTTAAGTTGTCTCGCCGTGTTGGTTTGCGGGTTTGCCGCCGCGCAATGCGGTAAGGGGTACTGATTCAGTTTTGAATCAATGCGTTATCAATCAATGTAATGCAAGGTCCAGAAAACGCCGTTCTTTAGCCGCCTTCAGGTGGCTTGCCCGCAGGGTTCTTAGACCAGCCGTTTACGGCTGGGGCCAGGTACGGAGCGAATCCAAAGGCCGTCTCAACGGCCTTACCAATGATTGCTAAAGCAACCACGCTTGAAGCGCGCTAAAGCGCGCTCACAAAGAGTGTCGTTGTCTGGCCCAGCGCTAAAAGCGCTGGTCTAGGAACCCTGCGGGCAAGCCATCTAAAGATGGCTCATAGTTACGCACACCGTCCGTCTTCAAACTGAACCAGTACTCGGAAAGCCGAAGGCTTTCCGCACGGTGCGGCGGCGAAGCCGCGACGCGACATCAAGCTAATCCAGTTGATAGTTTTTCAACTCGCGCCGCCAAACGGGGTGCGTCAATCTTTTTTGCCATAGACGCGAACGACGGACTCGGCTGCTTCCAACGCAACGCCTCAACGCGTTTGAAAAGTGGAATGTTCGTGCGCAACGTCGCCAGGTCCTTGAACAATAAGGCGAGCAAACGGTTGTCGGACGAAAGAGTCTCAGCGGGGAAGTCTTCGATGTGACCGAAACGATTGATCAGTGAAGCGGCGGTCTTTGCGCCCAGGCCTTTGATGCCGGGATAACCATCGGCCGCATCGCCCACCAGCGCGAGATAATCAGGAATGAACTCAGGCGCGACGCCGAACTTGGTCTTGACCGCGGACTCATCGCGAATTTCATTCTTGCGTCGATCGATTTGCACGACGCGATCGCCCACAACGCATTGCGCGAGATCCTTGTCAGGCGTCCAGATGCAAACTTTCTCGACTCGTTTGTCTCTTGCTGCCAGGTGAGCCGCAGCGGCCAGCGCGTCGTCGGCTTCGAATTCAACCATCGGCCAGACGACGACGCCCATCGCATCCAGCGCATCCTCCAAAGGATGAAATTGCGCCCAAAGGGCGCGCTCAATTCCGGCGCCCGTTTTGTATCCCGGCCACAAATCGTTGCGGAAAGATTCGATGACATGATCAGTAGCGACGCCGATGTGCGTAGCGTCGTCTTCGATCATCTTCGCGATCATGTTCAGTAGACCGGCGACCGCGCCAAACGGCGGATCCGTTTTGTGGAAGCGACGCAGACCGTAGAAGTGGCGGAACAGTTCGTAGGTGCCGTCGATGAGGTGAACGATCATGAAGAGGATTTAGCCACAGATGAACACGGATTACTCAGATTAGAACGGGAGCTAATCGGTTCGCTGTTTAGTAGCGCGCAGAACTACCAGGAAATTTTGTTTTGTATCTGTGTAAATCTGCGTTCATCTGTGGCTCGTTCTATTGTCCTGGTTGATAGGTTCGTTCGGTATGACCCTTCAGTTGTGCCGGATAAAAATAGACTTCGCGAAGATCGCCCGTGCTGTATCGCCTTGCTTGATCGTTGAAATGCTTTGACGCAGGATTTCCGCTTTCGCCGCCGGCGGTAACCGCGATCGCGCGAATCTTCGGACCGAACTCAACCACTGCGACGAAGCTGTTGCCGCTCGTGCCGTAGATCTTTTTCGATCCTTTGTATGGCCGCGCCGCGAACGAAGCCAGCGATCCCCAGATCGCCGAAGGGAAACCGACGGGAATGCTCGGGCCGGCGTCGGTGAACGGATGAACAATGTCATCAGTCAGTCTTTGAAAGCGATTGATGTCGCCCCAGGGAGTTTTCCACGTGCCGAAATCGGTCGTGAGTTTGTCCGAAGCGCCGGCCAGAGAATTCAGCAACTGCTCGGGCTTGGCTTTCGTCGCGATGTATTCGGGAAGGGAAATGCCCTCGCTGCGCGCATCGACATTCAGGCGGCGCTGGAGGTCCTCGCCCCAATAAACTGCGAGCGATGTCGGAATCGATTTCTCAGACCAGCGCAAGTCCCAGGCTTTCAGCATTGCAATCTGATCCGCCAACTTCGCTTTCAGCGGATTGCTTGCCGGCGTGTTGTCCCAGGCTTTGATCAGCGCCGGGATTGGTTTTTCAAACCAGGTCAGATAACCGTCGTACGCCGCAGCCCGCAGCGATTCGATCGTGAAATCCTTTTTGTTTTGCAGCACGCGAATCGCATGCAGTCCGCGCGGCGATTCGATTCCGTTGTCAACATACTTTGGATAATCCGATTGCTTTGGACTGCTTGGCCCAGCAGCAGACCATGGCCAGTTGTTGCTGTTGTAGAGCCATCCGCTCGCCGGATTGAGAAGTTTCGGTGTCTCGTCCACAGACAAGAGACCGCGCCAATCGGTTTCCGGGTTGCTGCCATCGACGGGCTTGGTCCAATCAAATTTCGGATCGCGCCGCGGAATGAAGTTGCCGTGAAAGTACGCGATGTCGCCGTCGGCGTCCGCAAAGATCGTGTTGTTCGAAGAGTTCGTGTGCAGCTCCATGATTTGCCTGAACTCTTTGTAGCTCCGGGCTTTCGTACGCGAATACGATTGCGTCAGAGCTTTCAACGGTTCCTGCATCAGCGCGATGCTCACCCACTTTCCATTCTGCGCGCGAATGATTGGGCCGTGATGCGTCCGATATACGATGAACGTGCGTTCCGCCATGCCTGCGTTTGTCTTGTAAGGCACCACGATCGTCGAAGTCGTGACCGGCCGTTCTTCGTTGCCGTACTTGTAGAAAAACTTGTCACCCTTTTTAACGATCGTCTCCAAATACTCATCCATCTGATCGACGGCGCTCGACGTATGCATCCAGCCGCAGTGCTCGTTGAAACCTTGATAGATGAAGAACTGGCCCCAAGTGGTCGCACCGTAAGCGTTCAGGCCTTCGTCGCTCGTCATCTGCAGTTCTGATCTGAAATAAAAAGACGTGTGCGGATTTATGAGCAGCAGCGAGTGATGTCCAACTGTATTTGCCGGAGCGATGGCCATGCCATTCGAGCCGCCGGGATCGATATTCGGATCGCGTTCTTCGTTCATCGCGAGAGGCGTAAGTGGAATACCACCACTATAGAAAATCTGTAACTGAGCCAGATTAATCGTTTCGATGTCGCCACCGATGCTGCCTTCGCTGAAAGTAAGAGCCATCCAGGGTTCGAAATGCGTTATGACTTTTGGCTTCACGTCCGGATGCTTCGAGAGATAGAAATTCAACCCGTCAGCCCAGGCATCCATCAAAGCCTTCAACCATGCCGGGCTGGATTGGTACTTCTGCTTCATGTCCGCCGGATCGATGAAGATCTTCATCCGCAAGTCGCGCCAGATTGCGCTCTCGCCTTCCGTCTCAGCAGCGCGGCCAATTGAATTCATGTAGTTGGTTTCGACCCGATTGAAATCATCCTCAGCCTGCGCGTAGATCATCCCGAAGACCGCGTCCGCATCGGTCTTGCCGTGCACGTGCGCGATGCCCCAATCGTCGCGGGTGATCGTGACGTGGCTCGCGCGTTGCTGCCAACGCGCAGCTTCGGAAGTTTGAGCACGCGCCGCGACGGCCAGAAACCCAAGCAGGGTTAACAGCAGCAGACTGCGAACGAGTTTCTTCATCAGAACCTCCGGGGAAGTAGTCATGGATTGTAACGAAGCGCTGATCAATGAAGGAGCGCCGTTAGGCACGGAATATTTATAGCATGCAATCGTCCAAAAACTTATTTGCCGAAGCAAGCGAGGCTGGTTTCGCTCGGTTCGGCATCATCTTCAAAAATGACGCGGTGGCTATAAATATTTTGCTGCTATGCGGTGAAAACACGCCATTTACTTTCCGAGGATTGGTCGAATTCGCCAGCGGCCATACGCGACCAAAATACAAAGCAGAGCAGTCACGCCCGGAAGCAATGCCAATCCTTTCATCGGCCCCATCAGCGTAATGACCGTTGCGCCGATCGTGATGATCGCGAGGCCCGCAGCGGCGAGCGGCGTGAGACCAGGTTTGATTCGAAGTAAGGAAGGAAGAATCAACCCGAAGCCGCCAAATATCTCGCACACGCCGATGAAGTGCAGAAATAATCCCGGCAATACCACGGGCGCCTGATCGTTCATTTGCTGAGCGGACATGACGAATTTCATCGAGCCGCTGAAAAGAAACAGCAGCGCGAGTAGGACTTGAATGATCCAAAAGAGAATATTCATTGAGCACAAATCCCTTCTCTAATCCACGGGCGGAGGTAGAGCTTTACTCGCGGCAGCCTCAGATATCTTTTTCATCTGCGTCAGGCCTTTCTCGAAATCGCTGCCGACCATTTTGTCCATGTCCATAAACATGGTGAAGGCCTTTGAAATGAAATTCTTGTCACCGGACATGGTCCACTTAACGTTTGTTTGATTGCCCTGCGGCGTAAAGATGAAGTCGGTCGCGTTGGTGGCGGTAAACGGTTTAATGAATTCGAGCTTTATTTTAATGGCCTCGCTCGGCTTGCTGTCTGTGATGGTCATTCGTCCTTCGCCAACGTCCTTGTTGCCAACCCAGCTGTAGACGGCGCCGTTGCCAGCCGGCGCGCCCGAGTACGTTGTCTTCATGTTCGGATCCATCTTGGCCCACGGCGACCACGCTTCCCATTTATGAAAATCGTTGACCTGCGCAAAGACGACGTTAGCAGGGGCGTTAATAGTAGCCGAACGCTCGACTTGATAGTGTGCGGGCTGCATCGCGACGACCACGCAAAAAATCGCGATGATGATCACAATTACGACGATGCCGTAGAGCAGGATTTTCTTAATCATTTGGATCTCCTTTTTGATCGGGGAATCGGGTGCCTGAGCACCTCACCACTTTTCCAACTTTTATTCTCGGTGTTGATACAAACCCAGAATATTGCCCGCCAGATCTTTGAACCTCGCAGTTATCTCGGGTGCATCGGCTCCAATCGGTTGCACGATCGCGCCGCCGGCCGCGGTTACTTTTTCGATCGTCGCAGCGACGCTGTCAACCATAATGTAAATTAACAAGCCAACTTCCGTCATCGGTCTACGATTGAGAACCCAGGTGCCGCTGACCTGGCCGACGCCATCGTCGAAAGCCAGGTGGCCGTCGCCGCGCGTGCGAACGCTCCAGCCGAAAACCTCTTTGTAGAAATTCGCCGAGGCGTTGATATCAACGGCGGGAATTTCGATGTAACAGATTTTGCCGTTGCCCAGTGTTGGATTCTTGGTTTCGCTCATAGCTTTTGATTGTGTCGGGAGCCCGCGCGTAAGCCTCTCATTACGGTTGCCCTCCCTTACGGTCGGGCTTCCGACATTTACATCTCCTGCTCAGTATTGACCATCCACGGAGTGCCATATCGATCGACGCACATGCCGAAACCCTGCGACCAGAATGTTTGACTGAATGGCATTGTGATGTTGCCGCTATCGGCCAGCGCGTTGAAAATTCGCTCTGCTTCGCCTTTATCTTTCACGCCAATCGAAACGGTAATTCCTTTCGGTTGCGTGTAACGATCCGGCGGCGCGTCAGCACCCATGATAGTTTGATCATCGACCTTCAGCGCTGTGTGCATGATTAGGCCATGCGTTTCCTTCGGAAATTGGTCCGCAGCACCGCCCGGCATCTCGCCCCAGGTCATGCTGAAGACAATCTTTCCGCCCAGCACTTTTTCATAGAACTCGAAAGCTTCCTTGCATTGTCCATTAAAGTTCAGATGTGGATTAATGTGCATGATGGTTTCCTCCTGCGTTTCTAATCTTATTTCCCCTCGTAAGCGTCTTTCATCTTTTGCAGGTCGAGCTTCTGCATTTGCATCACAGCCTGCATCACGCGTCCCGATTTTTCCGCATCTCCCGACATCAGTTCGCCGATCGCGGTGGGAACGACTTGCCATGACAAGCCAAACTTATCTTTGAGCCAGCCGCACATGCTCGGCGCGCCGCCGTCAGCCGTGAGCTTGTCCCAGTAGTAGTCGATCTCTTCCTGCGTCTCGCAGTGAACGACGAACGAGATGGCTTCGTCAAATTTGAATCGCGGACCGCCATTTAGCGCCGTGAAACGTTGTCCGTCAAGCTCGAAATTGATAATCATGACCTGGCCTTTGGGTCCCGGCCCGACCTCTCCGTAACGGACAATCTGGCCCAGCTTTGAATTCTTGAAAATCGAACAATAAAAATTCGCCGCGTCCTCAGCCTGATTATCGAACCAAAGAAATGGTGTGATTCTGTCGGTTACTGACATAGTTTTGTCTCCTTCTAATGGTTAGTCGAATGAGAGTCAGCCAAATCGACACCCGTCGAACAATATTTTTGAGACTGTCTGCGAATTACGTCCAATGAGTCAGCCACGTCGCAAACGCAATCCACGCATGCGTATTTCCGATAACTATTCGCAGCGGATGTGAGATAACAAGAATTGCCCCGCCAATGACCGTCGCTCGGTGAGGCCGTCCGCGTGTGGCTATGTCATAAATCAGCAGCGGGAGAATCAGCAGGTCGCTCAGACCGAAAAAGACCAACGGCCCGCCCTGTTCGAAGAAAGCGCCCGGAAATCGCGCGACCGCAGCCGGCATCAGGGTGATCGTCGCAATCACCATCAGACGCTTGTGAATGTCGATTCGATTTCGATAATAGAGCGCCGCGCCGATCAGCATTCCAAATACCAGCACATCGCCCAGAGGGATCGTTAGAAAAGTCAGTCCGGAAGAGAAACCGGGCGGTGGCACCACAGTTTTCGCGCGCACGATACCCGTGACTGTTCCCACGATGACCATGAGCGTAGCCAACACGCCGCCGGCGACGCCTAACTTCCGGTGAACGCGCGTGCGCTTTGACGCGACGAGCGTGGTTTGGATAAGGAAGAGCGCGATCCATGACGAGAAAAGAGTGCCGTGCAGAATGAGGAGCGGCATCAATGGCTCGGTCTGGAAATATGGTCTGAGAAAGAAAGTGCGCGAGAAACCGACAAAGACCAGGAGGAGAAATACCCCGGACATCGCGGTGTAAAATGCGCGTTCACGAAACTTCACGCGATCGCGATCCTCAAACGTTTCAGCCAATGTTGCCAAGACTGCTTGTCCTCCCGTCAGGAAATTAAGCCCAACTAAATCCGTGCTTCGACAGCGGCAATGAACGAATTCTCTTTCCGGTGACCGCGAAGATCGCATTGCAGATCGCCGGCAGCACCGGAGGCAGCGCCGGCTCGCCTAAACCGGTCGGTAAGAATTCAGTTTTGAGGAAGTGCACTTCAACTTGTGTCGGCGCATCAGACATCCGTACCGGCGTGTACTCATCAAAGTTCTTTTCTACAGCGCGGCCGTTCTTGATGTTGATCTCGTAACCCATCACGTGACTCATGCCCTCGACGACTGAACCTTGGACTTGATTCACTGCGTTCAGCGGATTTACTACCTGGCTGCCAATGTCCGCGGCAACCCAAACCTTGTTGACCTTAACTTTGTTCGACGCGTCGACCCTGACTTCAGCAACTTCAGCGAAGTAGCCGGAGTGACTGAAATGAAACGCCACGCCTTCGCCGGTACCCTTCGGCAGATTGCGCTTGCCCCAATTTGATTTTGCGGCGACGAGTTCCAGCACGCCGCGCATTCTTTTGGCATTGAAAGGCGCGCCCAGTCCGCCGCTCGGCGGAGCAGACTGGCCGGGTGAGGGCGACGGCAGCGGAATCGGCGACGCGTCGAGAATCGAGTAGCGAAACTCGACCGGATCTTTGCCGGCCGCTTGCGCGAGTTCGTCGATGAATGATTGCATCACGAAGGCGATGGCATTGCTGCCGGGCGCCCGCAGCGCGCCGGTCGGCACGCCTGAATCCATTCCGGTCGTATCGAGAGCAAAGTTCGGAACAAAACGGGCAGGGAACTCGGTCCCACTGATTCCGGCACTCGATGCAAACCGCTCGGCGGTTCCGAAAGTCACGAAGTGATTTCGCCACGCGATCAACTTAGCGTTAGCATCGACTCCACCTTTCAGAAAATGAAATCCCGCCGGACGATAGAAGTCGTGCGTCATGTCGTCTTCGCGCGTCCACAGAAGTTTCACCGGCACGCCGATCTGTTTCGCGATGGCCGCAGCTTCAACGACATAATCATTGCTCAGACGTCGCCCGAATCCGCCACCGGTCCTCAGCAAATGAAGCTTGATATCCGCGGGCGCGATGCCGAGCGTCCGCGAAACCAGATTCAACCCACCCGCCGGCGTCTGCGTCGGCGCCCAGATTTCCATGCGGCCGTCTTTGAAATGCGCGGTGCAGTTTTGTGGCTCCATCGGCGCGTGTGCGATGAAGGGATAAGAGTAAGCAGCTTCGACAACTTTCGCAGCGCTCTTGAAAGCGGCCTCGACGTCTCCGTCGCTGCGCAACGATCGCTGCGGTTTCGCTTTCGATAAGCTTTCAGCTTGCGTGGCGAATCCGGCGCTGCTCTGCGAAGCCGTCGCGCCTTCATCCCATTTCACTTCCAATTTTTCACGGGCGGACTTTGCCTGCCACCAACGATCGGCCACGATCGCCACGCCGCTCAATAAGCCATTGAGATCGGTTCCACCTTCGACGATGAAAGCATGGCGGACTCCGGGCATCGCTTTGATCGCGTCGAGATTCGCGGACACCGCTTTGCCGCCAAACACCGGGCACTTTGTGAATGTCGCCCAGAGCATTCCGGGCACAGTGAAGTCGATTCCGTAAAGCGGCTTGCCCGTAACGATCGAAAAATTGTCGACGCCGTGCTGCGGTGTGCCGATGATTTTGTAGTCCTTCGGATCTTTCAGCTTCACCTTTTCCACGTCGGGTGGCGTCAACGTCGCAGCTTTCTCCGCCAACTTACCGTACCCGATCGTTCGCTTCGTCGCGGCGTGATTTACTTTTCCGGATGCAGTCGTCAGTTCCGCTTCCGGCACGTTCCAGGTTTGCGCTGCGGCGGTGATGAGCATCGCCCGCATCGCTGCGCCGACCTGCCGCATCGCATTCCAACTATTCGGGGTTGACGTGCTGCCTCCGGCCGATTGATTTGAATATTTGGTCGTGTCTAAGTCAGCTTGCTCAATGCGGACGTCTTTCCAGTCGACGTCTAGTTCATCCGCGATCGTCATGGGCAGAGAAGTCTTCACGCCCTGACCAATCTCAGGATTCTTTGCGATGATCGTGACGATGCCATCAGGCGTGATGCGAATGAAGGAACCTGGAACCGGGACTACCCGCGCTTGTTGTCCTTGTCCAAATAACGACGGCTTGAAATACAAACCGAGCAGAATCCCGCCACCGGCGACTGAGCTAACTTGTACGAACGATCTTCTACTGATCGATCTTGGTTTCATGACGGCCTCCCGCTTCCGGCTGCCGCCCTATGAATCGCTTCGCGAATGCGCAGATACGTTCCGCACCGGCACAGATTGCCGTCCATCGACTCACTAATTTGCGCGTCGGTCGGGTTCGGAATTTCTTTCAACAGTGCTGCGGCGGACATGATCTGCCCGACCTGGCAATAACCACACTGTGGTACATCGACTTCCATCCACGCTTTTTGCAGCGGATGTGTTCCATCAGCCGACAATCCTTCGATCGTCGTGATCTGCTTTCCGTTTACTTGGGAGATTTCGGTTACGCAGGATCGCGTGGCAACCCCGTTCACGTGCACCGTGCACGCGCCGCACATCGACATGCCGCAGCCGTACTTTGTGCCGGGAAGATTCAGCACTTCGCGAATCACCCAAAGCAGAGGCATATCCGCCGGCACATCGACAGTCACGGCTTTGCCATTGACAGTTAAGTTGAAAGCCATCAGCAGAACTCCTTCGGTGGGGTTTTTCTAACTCAGGAGGGAATGAAAAAGCAAACTGAATTCTCCCGGTAATGTTTCAGTTTGACTTTGCGAGTCTTGGCGCCTTCGCGTCTTTGCGTGAAAACCTCTTCGCGCAGCAGCGATTCACGGAGGCGCAAAGGCGCCGAGAACCGCAAAGTAAGACACGACGGAATTGTTTTGTTAATGCTCGACGTGCTTATAAACCGCGCCGCCTTTCATCACGAACACAACTCGCCGCACTGCCGTGATGTCTTTCAAAGGATCGCCGTCAATCGCGATGATGTCTGCTTCGAGGCCCGGCTTGATCGATCCGATAAGATTTCCCAAGCCCATCGCTTCCGCGCCCAGCGAGTTTGCTGAAACCATGGCAGTCATCGGATCGACGCCACCATCCCGCACACGGTCGATGAACTCTTCGGCGTTCCGGCCGTGAGCGCCGGCGACCGCGTCCGTGCCAAAAACAATTTTCAAGCCGGGAATTTTCGAAGCGCGCCGCACCAGCTCATGATTAATCGGCAGAATCTTCTCCATCGCCGCGAATCCTTCAGCGGTATAGCCGGGCGTGCCGAGATAACGATCTTTATTCAAAAGATAATTTTCGATCACCAGCCCCGCTTGCGGATCGAGATAGGTTCCTTTCGCCGCCATCAACTTCAGATCATCATCAGTCGCCAGCGTGCCGTGCTCGATCTCTGTACAGCCGGCGAGCGTCGCCGCGCGCACCGCGTCTTTGTAAGCATGGACCAATGTGCGCAAGCCAACTTTCTTCGCTTCATCGCAGGCCGCGTTTAGTTGATCCTGCGACAGCGTCATCCCGCCGCCCGAGCGAATGCTCTGCGACGCAAAGATCTTGATTAAGTCAGCGCCGGCTTCTTTTTGTTTGCGGATGAATGCGCGAATCTCGTCAGGCGTGCCGGTTTGCGGCCCACGTCCATTCAATGGCTCGACCGCGGTGAGAATGCGAGGGCCTGGCAGCAAGCCTTTCGCGATTGCATCGCGCAATGGAACATCAGTCGGCGACCCCACGCTTTGAATCGTAGTAAAGCCCGCCATCAAAGTGGCCCAAGCATTTTCTGCTGACGCATATGCAGCCTCGGGAGTGGTGCGTCCCGCGCCGCCGTTCTTTCCGTCCGGCCCAAAGCTCCAAGTGACATGGGCGTGCGCATCGATCCATCCCGGCAGGACTGTGAGGCCGCGCAAATCATAATCGACTGGTCCGGCTTTCGGATCGATTGCCACGATCTTTGATCCTTGGATGACGATGCGTGTGTTGTGCAACACATGACCCGCGCCATCGAGAACCGTGCCGGCAGCGATCACGATCCGTTTTGTTTGAGCGGGCGATTGCGTGCAAGCCATCAGAACCACAGAGACAGATAGAATGATTTTCGCGATTCGCATTTGAGCCAGGATTCCTCCATTGACACCTAATACTTATCACATTTGAATTCACTCTTGAGAACAAAATCTTGGCTCTCGCCGTAACAAACTTGAATCGCGAAAAAACATCATCAGCAAAACTCAATTGGAGGTTAACATCGATGACTTTGAAGACTTTCGGTTGCTTCGTTCTTCTCTTTGCTCTTTCAGCTTTGCCCTTTGCTGTTCAGGCTCAGGATGATCGCGCTGCCGATCGCGCCGCGATCAAGGCTCACATCGACAGCATCTTCCAGGCTTTCATCGATAAAGACTCAGCGGCATTGCGTGCAACGCACGCCGAGAATTGGCTGGGTTATCTGGAAGGCTATCTGGGAGGCTCGCCGATGATTAAGGGTATCGATGGTTACATGGACTGGAACCAGGTCGATCCGAAGAGCCCTTTCGGCATGAAGAGTTACAAGTTGCGCGAGTTCGATATGATCTTCAAAGGCGATGCGGCGTTTGTGTGCTTCATTCCGGAAATCGATTCCATGACGCCGAATGGTCCTTCCCATCGCGTGCTGCGCATCTGCGATTTTTACACAAAGAACAACGGTAAGTGGATTCAAAGCGGCAGCGACACCGCGCTTCATACTGAATCGATGGAAGAGCAGTTAGCTGCGCCTCATCCGTTGGACGAGCAAATGAAGAAGCGTCTGCTTGATGCGCGCGAAGCGGTGTGGCGTGCTTACTTCGCCGGCGATCGCGCGACGTTGGAGAAGTTGATCCCCGCGGAAACGATCGCGATCGATCCCGGCGGCGATCCAAATTGGTCCGGCCGTCAGAAGATTCTTGAAGGCTCGAGCGAGTTTGCCCAGAGCGGTGGCAAGCTAATCAGACTCGAGTTTCCGAAGACTGAGATTCAAATGTACGGCATGACGGCGATCATTTATTCCGATTATCTGTACGAACTGGATCAGGCAGGCAAACACAGCGGTCGCACCGGGCGCGTGACCGAGGTCTTCGTCTTACGCAAAGGCCAGTGGGTTAATCCCGGATGGCATATGGACAGCGGAAAATGAAGGGCACCGTCTCGTCGTTTTCCGTTAGGCTACAGAACCGATTTCGAATCGTTGTCAATTGTAAAGAGTTGTAAAACTTAAGACGCTACGATCCTCCAAACCTCGCGAGCGAAACCTCTGTGTTTGCGTGTTCGTATTCACAGAGTGATAATTTGTTGTCCCCGGCTTTATCTACAATTTAAAAAATATAATGAGTAACAATAGCTCTTGGAATCTACATCTTCTTGGCGTTGTCTTAGTCGCCTCTCTATTACTGTCGACGTTCACTGGTTGTACGAATAGGGCAGCACCGGCTGGATTTGAGCGGCCGCCCGCGCCGGTGACCGTCAGTGAAGCAGCAATGCAGGACGTTCCCGTGTACCTCGACGCCATCGGGAAAACGGTGGCTCGCGAAGTTGTCTCGATTCAACCGCAGGTTTCGGGGCGCATTACCAAAATACACTTCACCGACGGCGCGAATGTCAGAAAAGGCGACCTGCTTTTCACCATCGATACGCGTCCCTTTGAAGCGGCCTTAAACCAGGCGCAGGCTGCGGTCGCAAAAGATCTCGCTCTGAAGAAACAGGCCGAAGCTAATATGAATCGAGATCTGGCGCAGGCAAGGTGGGACGCGCTTCAGGTCAAGCGTTATGGCCAGTTAGTTTCCGCCGGCGTGGTTCCGCGTGAACAATACGAACAACTGTCGGCGACAGCCGAATCGTCAAAAGCGACCGTTGAAGCCGATCGCGCCGCAGTTCACAGTGCCGACGAATCAATGAAGGTGGACATAGCCGCGGTCGATCGAGCGAAAGTCGATCTCAGTTATTGCTACATCCGCGCGCCGATCGACGGCCGCGCTGGACAACGTCTGGTCGACGTCGGCAACGTGATTAACCCCGGCAGTTCGAACGGCAACAACGCGAGTGCATCAACGAACGGACCGCCGAGCAACGCACTGCTGGTGATTGAACGTTTGGATCCGATCTACGCCGACTTCACGATCTCGCAAAACGATCTGACCAGAGTTCAGGAGCAGATGCACGCGGGCACGCTTAAGACTGAGGTGCGTTTGCCTGATGCGACTGATCCGATCGCGGGCCAACTGACTTTTCTCGATAACTCAGTTCAGAATCAAACCGGGCAGGTGAGCTTGCGCGCGACCATTCCCAATTCTGATCGAAGGTTCTGGCCCGGACGGTTTGTGAATATCCGTCTGGTCTTGAACACGATCCATGGCGCGGTGTTGGTGCCCGCGACGGCGCCGCAGATGTCGGCGAAAGGACCGTACGTTTATGTCGTCAAGCAAGACATGACAGTAGATCAACGGCAGGTCACATTGGGTCAGCGCCAGGGCGATCAAATCGTCATCGACCAGGGCGTCCAACCCGGCGAGCGCGTCGTGACCAACGGGCAAACCGGCGTCACACCCGGCGGCAAAGTCCGCATCGAAACGCCAGCCAATAATCAGGGAACTCCAATTCAAGGAAATACCGGGACGAAGTAATGAATCTCTCCGAGCCATTCATCCGCCGTCCCGTGATGACCGCCGTCCTGACGCTGTCGGTGATCCTGTTTGGCGGTCTCGCTTACTGGCAACTTCCGGTCAACGATCTTCCGGCAGTGGACTATCCCGTCATCCAGGTTACGGTCGGTTATCCCGGCGCCAGTCCCGACACGATCGCCAACAACATCGCGACCCCGCTGGAACGCCAGTTCATGCAGATCAACGGCCTTGAGGTCGTTACTTCCAAGAGCACGCAAGGCGTTGCAACGTTCACACTTCAGTTCGCGCTCGAAAAAAACATCGACGCGGCCGCAACCGATGTGCAGACGGCAATCTCGCAGGCGGCCGGCAGTCTTCCCGCGGATCTGCCGTCGCCGCCGACTTACTCGAAGAGCAACCCCAACGATCAACCGATTATGTACATCGCGCTCACCAGCGATTCGGTTACATCGGGGCAACTTTACGATTACGCCAGCACGCAAGTGGGCCAACGCATCAGTATTCTGCCGGGCGTCTCGCGCGTGAACGTCTTTGGAACCAAGTCAGCGATTCGCATCAAGGCCGACCCCGCGGCGATGTGGGCGCGCGGAATTTCAATCGACGATCTGAGCAGTGCGATTCGCAGCGGCACCAGTTACACCGGAGCCGGTCAACTGGACAGTAGTTCCGGCACCGCGATTTTGCGTCCGCAGGGTCAGCTCGAAACAGCGGATCAATACAGCAACTTGATCGTTGGCGGCACCGGCAACGCTCCTGTCTATTTGCGCGACGTCGCCACGGTTAAGGATTCAGTGCAGGACGAGCGCATCAACATGCGTTTCTGGGTGCGCGGTTACGATGTGCCGTCGGCGACCACGATCGTTGCGGTTAATCGCCGGGCCGGCGCAAATGCCGTCGAAGTCTCGAAGAGCATTCGCGAGCTTCTGCCAATGATTAGTGCGGAGTTGCCGGGCTCGATTCGGATAACGCCGATTTACGATCGTTCTTTGAGCATCGTCCATTCAGTCGTCGATGTAGAGACAACTTTGGTCATCGCGTTTGTCCTGGTGGTCATGGTCATCTTCGCTTTTCTCGGCCGCGCCACCGACACATTGATTCCTACCGTCGCGCTGCCTTTGTCTCTGCTGATTACATTCGTTGCGATGCGAATGTTGGGTTACAGCCTCGACAACCTGTCGCTGATGGCGCTGACGTTGGCGATTGGATTTCTGGTTGACGATGCGATCGTCTTTTTAGAAAACACCGTGCGCCGAATGGAACACGGCGAGCAACCGTTCGAAGCCGCCATCAACAGCGCGAAAGAGATCAGCTTCACCATCATGTCGATGACGATCTCGCTCGCCGCCGTGTTCATTCCGCTGGTATTCATGACCGGACTGGTCGGCCGCATCTTTCGCGAGTTCGCGATCACCATCGTCATCGCGATTTTCGCGTCGGGCCTCGTTTCGCTGACACTGACGCCCCTGATGTGCGCGCGACTTTTGAAAGCGCGTGGCGAGGGCACAAAGAAGAACTGGGTCGAGCGCGTGATCGGCGGAATTGAAAAACGTGTGCTGAGCGTTTATGGCGGTTCGCTTTGGTGGTTTCTGCGGCATCGCTGGGTCTCGGCGGTGATTTGGGTGCTCTGCCTCGCGGGAACGATCGTGCTCTTCATGCTGGTGCCCAAAGCGTTTCTGCCGGCTGGCGACAGCAGCGTGATCTTCGGCGCCTTCATCGCGCGCGAAGGTTCTTCGCCGGAGCAGATGCATGCCTTACAGGATCGCGTCGATCAAATGCTGCATCAGGATCCCAACGTCATCACCGATTTCACTTTGACTGGCGCCACGGGATTTCTGTCGGCGAACCAGGGCATCACCTTTACGTTCATTCGTCCGCCGGAGCAGCGGCCGCCGATTCAACAAGTCGCCGGCGAGATGATGGGCAAGCTCAATTCAATACCGGGTGTCTTTACTTTTCTGCAACCGTTTCCGGTTTTGCAAATCAGCACCGGCGTCACGGCCCAGCAGCAAGGTCAGTACGCATACGCCGTTTCGGGTGTGAACGGCCCAGAGGTATACGACGTCGGACAGAAGTTGCTGGCGCGGATGCGGCAGTATCCGGGGTTTCTTTCCGTCTCGTCTGACTATTTCAACAACACGCCGAATCTCAACGTGGAATTGCGCCGCGATCAAGCCAAGACGTACGGAGTTTCGGAAGCCAGAATCTTGTCGCTGCTGCGAAATGCTTATTCGCAGAATTACGTCTACCTGGTTAAGAAACCGCAGGATCAATATCAGGTGATTCTCGAGATGGAAGATTCGGCGCGCGCGAATCCTGAAGATCTTTCAAAGCTCTATATTCGATCAGACAACGGGCAGAGACTGGTGCCGCTCGGCGAATTGGTCACCTGGAAGCAGACACTTGGACCACAAGCCGTCAATCACCTGAATCAATTCACCAGCATGACGATGTTCTTCAATCTGAAGCCGGGGGTGGCGCTGGGCGACGCGACTAACTTTATTCAGAAAGCCGCGGCTGAAATCGTGCCGTCGACGATTCGCGGAGAACTACAAGGCGAAGCGCAAACCTTCAGCAACACCGTCACCAGCATGACCATCCTGATGGGGCTCGCCGTCTTTGTGATGTACGTGATTCTCGCGATTCTTTACGAAAGTTACGTGCATCCTCTGACCGTGCTGTCGACTTTACCGACGGCTTTGGTGGGCGGACTCTTGACGCTCTTTGTCTTCGGACAGGAAGCGTCGCTGTACGCTTTCGTCGGCATGTTCATGTTGATGGGTATCGTTAAGAAGAACGGCATCATGATTGTCGACTTTGCGCGGGCGCGCGTCGATGCCGGCGAGAAGGCTGAGCAGGCAATTCATGACGCGAGTATGGATCGCTTTCGTCCGATTCTGATGACGACGTTGGCAGCGGTGTTTGGTGCGATGCCAATCGCGCTCGGCTATGGCGCGGACGGTTCTTCACGCAGGCCACTGGGCCTGGTCGTAGTCGGCGGCCTGGTGGTCTCGCAATTCATCACACTCTTCATCACACCGGTGATCTATCTTTATCTCGAAAGATTTCAGGAAAGTGTTCTCGACCGTTCGGCTTTCTGGGGCGCCCGCCATCATGAAAACCGGCCCATCACCAGCGATCCTGAAGAGGCAGAGCCGCTACCGTAGAGCGGTGAGTGATGGTGGGTGGCAATGCTATAATCGCACGCATGGGCACAGACATTCAGGAAATTATCGATCGAGCGTTGAGTCTCCCGCCTGCTGATAAAGCTCTGGTCGTTGATAAGCTTCTCTCTAGTCTTGATCAGCCTGACGAGGCGATGGACGCTTTGTGGCGAAGAGAAGTGGAAGATCGGATCAGGGCGTACAAGGAAGGGAAACTGAAGTCTGTGTCGCTCGAAGAAGTTCTCGCAAAATACCGCAGCTAGATAATGGAGATTCGTCTTCTCGACGTAGCTCAACAAGAACTCGACGAGGCGATCGAGTATTACAACGACAGATCGTTCGGCCTCGGTGATCAGTTCCTGCTTGAAGCACTCGCTGCCTCTGAGAGAATCAAGAAGTTTCAAAGAGCATGGCATCCTTACACCGAGAATACTCGCCGATGTCAGACGCATCGATTTCCCTACGGTGTGATCTACCAAATACTAGAACCGGAAATTCTAATCGTTGCCGTTGCTAACCTGCACAAACGGCCGGGATATTGGTCGGATCGAATAAGCAAAATGAGAAAATAATCGGTGAACATATCCAGACGCAGATTCATGGAACTCGCCGCCGCGTACGGCGCGGCGCTCGCCTTAACGTCGCGGCGCTTGCACGCTTCGTCAATTGATTGGCACGAGCGCGGGGATCTCTATCCGCAAGGCGTCGCTTCCGGCGATCCGCATTCAGACAGTGTGATCCTGTGGACAAGGCATCCGTCGACGAATGGCGAGATCGGTAAGCTCTCTGTCGAAGTCGCTGAGGACGTAAATTTCAAGCGCGTTGTCGCCTCCGCCAAAACGATAGTTTCGGCCAAAACCGATTGGACGAGTCGCGTTCTGGCCGCGGGCTTAAAGCCGCGCACCATCTACTGGTATCGCTTCACAAATGAACAGGGTCTCGGGAGTCCGATCGGCCGCACGATCACTGCGCCCTCGGAAAAAGATAATCGCCCAGTCAGCTTTGCATTTGTGAGTTGTCAGATGGTGCCGGCGGGAGCTTGCAACGCGTATCGCCGGATGATCTGGGAAGACGAGCGGAAGCCTGCGAGTGATCAACTTGGGTTCGTGCTTCATCTCGGTGACTTTGTTTATGAAGTTGTCTGGTACCCGGAAGATCGGCCGCAGGGCTACTACGCGCGCAAGCTGCGCGACGTCGTGCGTTATCCAACTGGAGAAAAGATTCGGGACTTTCACGTACCGGCCACAGTCGATGACTATCGCGCTCTCTATCGCGGCTATTTATCCGATCCCGATCTGCAGGAAGCGCGAGCCCGCTGGCCGTTCGTCTGCATGTGGGACAATCATGAATTCTCGTGGAAAGGTTGGCAGACTCAGCAGGACTTCAGCGGAGTGAGGCCGGCGCAGACTCGCAAAGTGGCCGCAAACCAGGCGTGGTTTGAATATCAGCCGGCGCGGGTGATCAAAAGGAATCCGGGTCTGGATAGTTACGAACCACCCGCGGTAGTTGACGCGCCGTTAAAGGACTTCGACGATCACGGCGTCGGATTAGAGCCGGGGAATCTCGCGGCCATCAACAGTCTCAAGCTGTATCGTTCGCTGCGTTATGGACGCAACGTTGATTTGATTCTTACCGACAATCGATCGTTTCGGTCTCAGCCAGTGATGCAGCGCGCGGAAGCCGCCGTCTTTCAGCCAAAGAATTTTCCTTATGCCAATTCTGATAACGTCGTCGAAATCCTCGACAGCGGACGCGCTTACAATCACGGAAAACCGCCCGCCACAATCCGATTCAATGGCGGCGAGATTCCCAATCCGCGCCAAAACGAATCGCCGCAATCGATGCTCGGTGGTGAGCAGCGCGCGTGGTTTCTTGAGCGGCTGCGGACTTCTTCGGCGGCCTGGAAGCTTTGGGGAAACTCGATTGGAATGCTCGAGTGGCGGATCGATTTTCAGAATCTGCCAAAGGATCTCGGGCCCAAGTGGCCGGACGATGGTTACGCAACGCTCGTCGATGAAGACTGGTCGGCGTATCGTCACGACCGTGCGGGCGTTTTGGATTTTATCCGCAAGCAACGGATCAACGGAGTCGCGGCACTCGGCGGCGATCGCCATGCGTTCGAAGCTGGTCTGGTTTCACCCTCGCTGCCGCCGAAGAGTTTTGATCCGGTGATGCTCGAGTTCATCACGGGATCGATCTCTGCGCCGGGCTTGTTCGAATCGGCTGAGTATTCACTGGCGAAGGATCACCCTCTGCGCGCAATCTATCTGCATCAACCATCGACGTCGGCTCAGGTGCAGCCGGCAATAAACTTTTCGCTGATGCACGGTGTCCGCGCGAGTCTCGCGCTGCAGCGCACGGGCAATCCGCAACAGGCGCTGGCGGAAAGCAATCCGCAAGTGTCGCCGCATTTGTCGTTCGTCGATCTCGGCGGACATGGCTATGCGGTTGTTCGTGCGAACGAAAAGAATCTGGAAGTAGAATTTGTTTGCCTGCCTCGGCCGCTCACTCGCAGCACTACCGAAGATGGCGGACCGTTGGTTTATCGCGTGACACACCGCGCCGGCCTTTGGGCCGCGGGCGCGAAACCGCGAATCGAGCGAACCAACGTTGAAGGAACTTTGCCGCTGTGACGCTCTCTTGAAGGTGAAGGACTTCAGTAATGGATTCAACGCGGCTAGGCCGCCGCACACTGCGGTAAGCCTCTGGCTTACCGGATGTCGCCGTTCCCAACATTAATTGCGACGAAGAGAGTTCGGAGACCACGGAAAGGCAAAGCCTTTCCGCAAGGTGCTGCGGCGTAGCCGCAGTTAGGATCGTTTCGCGTCGCGATGTATCTTCGAGGTTGATTCTGATCAGGCGAGGACCGAAAGAACAATGTGTCGTAACATCAAAACCCTGCACAACTTCAAACCACCGGCCACTGAAGAAGAGATTCGCGCGTCGGCAATTCAGTTTGTGAGAAAGCTGAGCGGATTTACCAAGCCATCAAAGGCAAACGAATCCGCGTTCAATCGCGCTGTTGATGAAGTAACCAGAGTCGCCACCGAACTGCTCGACTCGCTCGTCACGAACTCGCCGCCGCGCGACCGCGAAGTCGAGGCCGCGAAAGCCCGCGAGCGCACCGCGCTTCGGTTTCGCAGGGTGCCGGCGATGTAACTCTTAGAGTCGCAGTCTCGTTAATAGTTCCTCACCGTAACTTGTCAGGTTTTTCCGTAGCGCCTGAGCGTAATCGGAGGTTTACGCGAAGGCTTCCGGAAACGATAATGATTTGATGCGAAGAGTTTTTCCGATAGTTCTCGTGTTCATTGCAGTCTCGGCAGTACTTGTCGGCGGACAGAATCTTCCCTCGAAAAGGTCGAACTCGTTTTCAAAGACGGCGTCGCGTATGACCCGCACCTGCTGCGCGAGTCAGTGAAGGGATTGGTTGGTTGGCATTGAAGCGTCCAGTCACTAGCGCACCACTGGGACCGCGAAGTCGACCGACGAAGGCGCCTTTACGCTTTCGTGGCGAGCCACCCTGTGATTGCGCGTGTGTGTCGGCAATAGCCGCCCTGATGTCTTTGCAGTTCCAGCTATTGAAGAGGCTCTGATTTGGTGGCCGGGCCTATCCTTAAACCTACTTCTTTACAAGTCGCGAACGAAAGCCAATTTGTTTGCGGGCCGCAACCGGTGGCGACATCAATTGACGAATCGCGTCGAACACAACCTTGAACTGTCGATCATACTTGCTCTCAAGTTCGTCCAGATGGCGAGAGAGTTCGGAATTTGACGCGAGCATCTGTCGCAGCTTCACAAACGCACGCATGATTTCGATGTTGACTTGGATCGCACGCTCACTGTTCAAGACGCTCGACAACATCGCTACACCCTGTTCTGTGAATACGTAAGGGAGATACCGCCGTCCGCCTCGGCCTTTCTTTGAGGTGCCAAATTGGTACCTCAAACCGTCCGCCTCCTCCACCGTAAGTTGAAACATGAAATCTGAAGGAAATCGCTTGAGATTCCTCTTGACTGCGCGATTGAGGGTTTTGGTTTCAACGCAGTAAAGCGCGGCGAGATCGCGGTCCAGCATTACTCTCTCACCACGAATGAAATAGATTGAGCGCTCGATTTTCCCGATTGGGATAAGAGACGAATGCTTTGATGAAACTACTCGCGCTGTCATTTGTCAGCGCAGATTAGAGGAAAACGCAGAATTGCGAAAGTAAGCGTTTTTGCAAGCCTTGGTTCTATCAGATTTCGTAAGGTCACAAATTGTGACCTTATTGAAGGCGCACAGAAGAGTGACACCATCCGATCACAATCTGTGATCGGTTCATGTCGGTCAGTTTGGGAATGTCACAATTTGTGATTACCAGCCGTGGGATGTGATGCGGTCGCCCGCTAAAGCAGACTTGAGGTTGATCCCGGCGTGATCCGGGGGTGGCGTCCCGATAAATCGGGACTTGCCCCCGGCTAATATCTTTCGGCTACGCCGTGATCACCTTATCCCTACCAGTCCCTGCACACTCTGAATAAGTTTTTCTGACTCGTAGCCCACGCCGTCCTTGAAAACTATCTCGACGTTTTGGAGTGCGCCGGCAGAGCAAAGCGACGACGGCGCTTTGGATTCCCAACCGACGGATCCAAAGCGGTGTCGCGCTACGCTTGCCACCGCACTCCAAATTTTATCGAATCCCCACCAAACCCTGCACGCTCTGAATCAATTTCTCAGAGTCATATCCCACGCCGTCTTTTAATAGCGCTGACTAGTCGCCGCACTCCAAACCTAGCGAATCCCCTCACTTCAACTGCCTTAGGCTCAACCACACGAACAGATGAACGGGTAGCTCTTGTTGTCGATGATGGGCTCGATGCCAAAGAAATCATTCAGCACTGATTCGGCGGTGCAGTAGGCGCCTTCGACCCAGGCCTGGTCGTTCGAATACGTTTCGCCGACAATGAAAATATTGGCATCGGCTCCCGGAATTAATTGTGAGGGCTTGCGAATCTTCTGCTGCACATCACAGATATTGTAGTGAGCGGCATAAGCGTGATAGCCGGCGCTGAAAGGCGGCAGAGACCAATCCATATAGCTTGCTTCGAGCGGCTCGGGCACGGCGGTGTAGTCTGATTGCGGTCCGAAATGCACGGCAGCCAGTTGCTTGCGCAGCATCTTTACCATTCGTTCAGGCACTTTACGCGGGCCTTCGAGCGGCTGGTAATCCTCGGAGATTGGGGTGATACGCTGCTGACCGGGCTCGAGTTCCAGTTCCTGCCAGAAGCTGGTGAACTGCTCGTCGTCGTAACTGGCGAGAATTCCGTAGACCGGCGGTTGTTTTTGATCGAGAGAATTATTTCCGAAATACACAACTTGGCGGATCGGAGTGTCGGTGACACTTGGCCCGATCGTGTTGCGCACGGAAAGCGCTAACAGAAGGTCCTGCTGTTTTACAGTGAGCCTTTCCTGCACGCATTCTTCCACTGTTTGAATGAAAGCCGTCGCGGGTGTGAACGGCGATTCCACAATTGCGGGAGTCCCGTCGGGATTCTTCGCTTCCTTGATAGCCGCGACGTACTTTTTAGGGAAACCCTGCGCCGCCAACTCCTTGAGCACATCGTCGGTTATTTCGTAGGCGGTAATCTGCGCCGGGTACGGAGCTGGACTAGTAAATGAATCGGCCCACCACGGCTTGTCAAAGAACATGCCGACCTTGTACGAAGGTTGCATGATTGCCGACTCCAGGTACAACTGCACTTTCCGATGGTTGAGCACATCGAGCCCTTTGTGATCTTCGTAACGGGTGGCCTGGGCCACCAGCTCAATCGCATAACGCGGCATAGACAGCCACGCTGCATCGGTGATTCTCGAGGCGGATTTTTTGTTGGGGTTTTCGCGGGTGGCGATCGAGTAATGAACTTCATTGTCGCACTGCAAGATCGAATGGAGACGTGTGTTCGGATAGTACTTGAAGTTCACGCCTTTCTTCCTCGCGAGTTTCACAATCGCCTCGAACAGGGCATTGAACATGCTGGAATAGCCCGTAGTCAGCGTTCGGTACTCAGTGCCGGGTGTAAATTCATTGTTGGCCTGAATCGCATCGGCCGAGTTCCAGTTAATAATGTTTGAAGTGTAGCCGTTTCCATCGGCGGTGTAAGCGAAACCTTCCGGACCTAACTGATCGAACATCAGATCCCAATAGCCGATGTCCGTCATCAAATCACCTCTTTGGTAAACCGATGAATCGGGCATATCAACGCTGATCTCTCCCTTTTGATAAAACTTACACCAGTCAGCACGAGTCATCTTTCCGGCGGCGTCGGGCGTCACCGCCAGATCCTGAAGCACCGTAAAACCATTGTCAGGGGAAGTAGCGGCGCCGAAGTGGTCAACGCTATACGGCGCCGGATTGCTGGATGTGATGTCATTCAAATACATGTTCCTGGTGCGCAGATAAAACAAGGGATTGGTGGACTCGTTGAAGGGCACTGAATACTTCTTGAGACCAAGCTGATCAATCACGGTGGTCACCAGGCGATGTCCGCCTCCATTCGGAGTCCCGTCCCAGTCCGAGTAACGCATGCCGCCCAATTCCAGATAAGAATTTTTCTTGTCGTTCTTATAATGCCAGGTACAAACGCGAGCGCCGGCTGCACGCGTTCCCGCGTTCTCTTTTGAAAAGTCGTATTTGCCCCAGTCATACAATTCAAGAATATCGCCCTTTGACAACTGTTTTGCCTGAGCACTCTTGCTGTTCGGTGTACCATCCAGCAGACGCCATGCGGTATAGAGTCCGGCCGCGCCGGCGCCGAATATTGAGTAGGTTTTGTTTTTCATGAGTTGATCCTTAGTTGTGATTTGGTTGAACCGTCGCTGCGGATCCCTTTGGGCTTCGCGCGACTCTTCTGCAGGCATTTAGTTCACTACAGAGAACGACGCGGTGACTTCGGCCAGCGCCGAAATTGGATATGCACGACGAGTCAATTAGGCATAACCATCTAGTGTCCAGAGTCCACGCGCACGATGTTAATTGGAAAAGGTTTCAGTTGCTGCGGATTTTGCGAGAACAAAAATCCGGTGACGCCGATGACGTCATCGACGGTCGCCGAAGACCAGATAGCGCTGTTGCACATTGCGTCGGAGCCCGTACCCTTAACCACGACATAGTTCTTTGCGGCGGTCAACCTGCAATTGCAGTTGGCTTTGGTCGGATCTTGGTCAACCACACAGTGACTGTCCAGGCACATTGCAAATTTTCCCGGCGCCTCACAAACCGCCATGCTCTGAATAGGAGAATAGCGCGACGGAATCGGTTGACCGGCGCTGGGCGGCGCCTGGGGCACCGTACTGCATGGGTCCGTCCCTACGGAGAAATCCTGCTTAACATCGCATGCACATGGGATCGGTATTCCGATCTGATCAGTGGTGCTGCCGCCGCACGTGGCGGTGGTACACAATGCAAAAGTGCCCTTGCAAACGGTAAAGGGCTTGGCCGGTGAAGCGGCGGGCGTCGCAGCCGCCGGTGGTGATGCGATCGCTGACCTCTGCGAAGCATTTGAAGTCGAGTCCTGTTTTGAACAAGAAAAGACACATAACGAGCCGACCAGGATTGCGAGAACAGCGGCCTTTCTCATGAGTATTTCTCCTTTGCGCTAACGGTTGAGTTAACCCTCATAAAATCGCACTCAAGATTTAGAATTAGATTCAATCATCATTCACTTCCCAGCCGATACATCTGCTGAGGAAGATCTTTTTCCGGGACCACTACTTCGACTAACGCCGGCTGCTTAGTTAATTTCTTCAAATCGGACAAGGCCCACTTCAATTCCGCTATTGTTTTCACGCAGTACCCCTTAGCGCCAAATGCATTCGCGAGGGCCATGTAGTCCCACTTGGGCAGAATGTCGAACGCATCGAATTTATGTTGAGGACCGGGCTCAAACGAAGTGAGATCGACGTAGACCTGTTCGATCGAATAGACGCCGTTGCTGATTACGAAAATCACTGCGTTCAGCTTATTGCGGGCCAGGGTTGAGAGCGCTTGGCAAACCATCATGAATCCGCCATCACCCGCCACGCTCCACGCGCGTTTGCCACTCCCAAGCTGCGCGCCTAACGGGGCCCCGGTCTCAAATCCAATGCATTGCCAGGCTGCCGATCCAATGAAGCTGTTTTGGTAAAGGCCGTAGGCATTGGTGGCCACATAAAGCGAGTTGCTCACGCCAAAAGTCATGACAATGTCCTTCAGCATCTTGTTGTCCTTTAGAAACTTCATCGAGTGCTGGAAGAAACGGTTGTAAGTAATGAGGTCCGGTTGGTCGTTGTACTTTGGATCTGAATTGGACACCCAAGGTTCAGGGTAGGCTGGCTGAGGCGGCGCCATCGTGGAAAGCGGATAGCCCTTGGTTTTCTTAAAACGAAGCAGCAAGGCTTCCATGAAGTCTTTCATGGTGACGCCTTCGTAAGTAAAGTATCCGACCCGAATCTCATCCGCGGTAGCCAGCACCATGTCGGCATACTTGCTCTCAATGAAAACCAGGTAATCGTCCGTGATGATCGTGCCGAAGGTCAGGAAACAATCGGCCTGCGTTACGAGTTGACGCACGCTGTCGATCGAGGCAGCGTCAGAGTAAGTGCCGATGAACTTGTTGCCCTGCTCGTCGAGCACGGTCTTGCCCAAGCTGGTCGTCGTGTAAAGAAATCCACTTGCATCAATGATCTTTTGCAGCAGGTCAGACAATCCGTAACGCAGCACCTCAACCCCGGCGAAGATCATCGGATTTTTCGCCGCGGTAATTTGCGTCCAGGCTTGTTCCACTGCATTTTCGAGCGCCAACGGCTCGCTCTTTGCCGTCAAAGGTTGCAGCGGTTTGTTTGACGGTTTCGGACACGGTTCGCCCCAGACTTCTTTGTAGCAGGCGATGTAGACGGGTCTTTGGTGCGTGATGGCGGCGATTAGCAGGTTGTCTATTTTTTCGGGCGCGCCTACTGAGGTGCTCAGAGTTTCGGCGCCCACGGTGACGTGCTCATAAACTTCGCGATCGCAGTCAAGGTTGCCGGTCGAGTGGTGATAGAGCACGTTATACATTTTGGTGATCTGGCGCGCGTCTGCGCCGGGCGCCGCGCTGATAACCACGACCGGACTGCGCTCGACATAGGCGCCGGCAATTGCGTTGAGAGCACTGAAGGTGCTCACTCCGTATTGGAGCGACACTGCCCCTAATCCTCGCGTGCGCCCGTAGGCATCGGCGGCATAAGCGGCATCGAGCTCGTTGGTGGCGCCGATTGCTGTTACGCCATCGAAATGTTCCAGGGCCTGGGTGAAGTGCTTCACGTAATCGCCGGGAATCTGAAAGACTTCCGTTACGTTAAGCTGCTTCAAACGGGTCAGTAAGTAATCGGCTACGGTGAATGGGTTTTTTTGCATAACTGTGGGTTAGGTCTGAGGTCGCAAGTTCATGGTCCGTAAAGGGAATAAGGTTTCTAGTAGTAATCTTGCATCGAAGGCGAGAGACTATAACAACCTACGGAATATTACAAAGCGAACAGCACGGGGAGTGGGCCTGCGGCGCCGGCGTCTGAGCTAGCCGCGACATGATTGGCGCCAATCCGGGTTACGTCTTCGAATTCAGAAGAGCAAATGCAGCTATCGAATCCCCACCAAACCCTGCACGCTCTGATTAATTTTTTCAGAGTCATAACCCACTTCGTCGTTGAAAACGATCTCGACGCTTTCGATGTCCGAGATCTTCGCGGCAGGATTGCTTTTCACGATCATCAGGTGGGCTTGTTTGCCGAATGAGATCGCCCAGTGAAGCACTATGACGCGAGGCGGTAGATGGCACGGCGATACGTTGGTTCCGGGACTGGTCCTGCTCCTTCGTACCGTAATAGTTTGCCCGCCCCGCGATTGGATGATAACGTGACGGCGATCATCATCAGTTAATGACCGATGCTGTGACCAATGGTTTCAGCCGCATATCGTTTCCTGATCTCTATTGCGCAGCTCTACACGGTGCCGGAGTACGTCGGCTTCGTGACGATGTTCGCTGTGATGGTCATCGTGTCATCAAGACAGGGTCGCAATGCGAGACGGTTTTTTCAGAGGCCGTTCTTGACGGATTTAGCTTATACCGTCTGGCTTCCCGTTTATACAATCCTGATTGGCGTACCGGTCTCGCTAACTCTCGCTGCTTTTATTGCCGAGCATTTTCCTTTCCTAAGGCTGCACTTATTGGGCAGCGCGCCGCAATTGCTTTTGATGTCAGTTTGGTTAATCGTCAATGACTTTTTCCAATATTGGCTACATCGCTCGATGCATCGCAACCCCTGGTTATGGGCACTTCATAAAATTCATCATTCCCAGAGGGAACTTAACTCGCTAACGACGTGGCGACACCATTGGCTGGAACTCATTTACGTAAGTAGTGGTGCGTTGCTAACGAGCCTGTTGCTTGGCGATCCAAAGCAGCTCCACCCAATTTTGCTCGGCGTGCTGGCGGCTTCAAATATGTCCGGACATTCAGATCTTGATTGGACATATGGTCTTTTGGGAAAAATCATTATTAGCCCGCGCTTTCATGCGCGTCACCATTCCGCGGCCAGCGAGGATAAGAATGTTAACTTTGGCGGATTGTTAATGATTTGGGACGAGTTGTTTGGAACGGCGAGGAAGGTTGACCATCGGGTGACGTCCTATGGATTAGCAGCAACCGAGAGCGACGTGCCACGTTCATTCTTTCTCCAACTGTTTTATCCGATCTCGCTGCTGCTGACTAAACCGTACACTGCGCACACCAACATTGACCTCTACGATCAAGTCCCCGAAGACGATCTCAAGTGATCGGCTGTCATTTCGGCGCCTTTCATTTATCGAGCCGCGATGCGTGACGAGAACCGCCGAGAAGGGCAATGAGGTGACGATTGGATTCGCGAGTGGCCCGACTCCTACTTACCCTAATTAACATACGTCACGGCGACGCCGTGATCACCTTATCCCCACCAGTCCCTGCACACTCTGAATCAGTTTCTCTGAGTCATATCCGACGCCGTCTTTGAAAACGATTTCGACGTTTTCGATATCTGAGATCTTCGCAGCAGGGTTGCCTTTCACAATCATCAGGTCGGCTTGTTTGCCGACGGCTATTGAGCCAATGCGGGAATCCTCGCCGAGAAACTTTGCGCCATTCAACGTCGCGATCTTGATCGCTTCAAGCGGTGTGAACCCGGCTTCGACCAGCAGCTCGACTTCGCGCAGGTCGCCAAAGCCGGCGACGACTCCACCGTTGCCGGTCGGATCGAGGCCTGCAATTAACAAACCTCCGGCGGCTACGAAGGCGCGCTCGAAATCCATCGATTTGCGAACCAGTTCAGCTTGCGTGGAATTCACGGCAATACGCGAGCGCGCGGTCAGATAACGCACGCGAGCTTCGTTATTCATCACGTTCAGCATGCGCGGATTCAAGAGAGCGCTCGGTGCTCCAATTGCCGTTGGGCCAGCCTGCGAAGATGCGAGAGGAGAACTCGCTTCAAAAACCGGCAGCGTCGAAGTCAGCGCGACTTTCTTCGCCACTAAAGTTCTAATCGTTTCTTTCACTGCATCGCCGCTGATATCGAGAGTGCGCAGGCTCGCATTCACGGCAGCGCCCGGACACTTGTCCGGTTGTTTGTTCGGAACAAATTCGGAATCAGGCAGCAGGCCATGCTCAAGATTATCAATGCCAATCGCAGCCGCTTCGCGGAACCCAATCGAACAAAGATGTCCTGTCACTTTCAATCCGCGCTTGTGCGCTTCTTCCACGGCCGCGCGCAATTCGTCACGCGTGATGTTCATGTAGGCTTTGAAAGAAGTCGCGCCCTGGTCAGCCCAATAGTTGACCAGTTTGCGCGCGTCGTCCGCGCCCGTCAGCGTGTGCATCACCGGCGTGAATGAACCTTCGCCTTCGAGATAAGGCGCGGTGACATGAATCTTTGGACCAATCATGCGGCCGCTGTCGATCAGCTTCTTGATTTCGAGATCGAGATAAGGCTGCACGCTGCCGGTGGTGCGAATCGTGGTGACGCCGAGCGCGAGATAAAGCCTCGGAAAACTCGTGCCCATGTCTGAATACATCGGCGGGTTACCACCCATAGGAAAAAACATGTGATCGTGCATGCCGACGAGGCCGGGGAGAACGGTGTAGCCTTTAAGGTCGACCTGTTGGGCGCTGCCACTTGCATTTGAAGCCCATTCACCGACAGTACCAATCCATTGAATCTTTCCATCGCGAATGAGAATGGTTTGATCTTCACTCGCCGCGCCGCCGGTGCCGTCGATGACGCGCACGTGCATGAGCGCGATCTCTGGTGCTTCGACGCGAATGAATTGCTGGCGATCGGATTGCGGAGCCTGGGCGAGCGAAGTGAATGGCAGCGCGAACAGACATAGAAGAGCAATTCTGGTTTTCATGGGCGTGGATTATAGACGGCGAAGCGAACGTTTCCCCATAGAGACACCGGGGATTCACAAACGAACAGAACAGATCATCCGCAGATTAACGCAGATTTTCGCCGATCGATTTAACTGATCTGTGGCAACCGCGTTCATCTGTGGTTGCCCTTTCCGACGGTCGGACTACTGCACCGCTTCTCTTGAAACTCCCAAGTCTCTCAGCAGTCCATCGGCAATATCATAGATCCATCCGTGCACAGTCAGCGGCTGACCACGTGACCAGGCGTCGCGCACGATCGTTGTTTGGCTGACGCTCGCGACTTGCTCGATCACGTTCAGTTCACAAAGCCGCCGGTGTCTTTCTGTTTCGGTTTTTAACTTATCAATTTCCGCGCGATGTTTGCTTTGCACATCCTGAACGTGTCGCAGCCAATTGTCGATCAATCCGAGCCGGCTGTCCTGCAAAGCCGCGAGCACGCCGCCGCATCCATAATGTCCACAGATGATGATGTTCTCGACGCCCAACGCGTCGACTGCGAACTGAATCGCCGAAAGACAATTGAGGTCCGTGTGCACGACGACGTTTGCGACGTTGCGATGCACGAACATGTCGCCGGCCATCAGACCAACAATTTGATTCGCGGGCACGCGGCTGTCGGAACAGCCGATCCAGAGATAATGCGGCGATTGTTGAGCTGAAAGCCGCCGAAAGAAATCGGGATCCTGCCTCGTAATGCCGGCGGCCCAGGCGCGATTATTGTCGAACAGATGATCGAGTGAATTCATGTTTGTCGCAAGCGATTCTGCAGACGCTCCTTCACTTCGGGCCATTCAGAGTCGATGATGCTAAAGAATACTGAATCACGTACTCGCCCGTTCGGCAAGATCAAGTGCCGGCGAAGAATACCTTCCTGCTTGGCGCCGAGCCGCAGAATCGCGGCGCGCGATTGTTCATTGAGCACGTCGGTGATCAGCTCAACGCGCACGCACTGCCATGTTTCGAATGCATGGGTGAGCAGCAGCAACTTGCACTCAGTGTTTACGGGTGAGCGTTGAGCGCTCTTTGAGAGCCACGTGTAGCCGATCGCGCACTTGCGATCGTGGGGAGAGATTTCGTAGAAGCGAGTTGAGCCGACGATTTGATCGAAAGCGGGCGGCGCGCCCGCGTTACCACCTCGATCGACGATCTGTGCCTTTCGAATAATTGTGAAGGGAAGTTGAGTGCGTTGGGCCAGTCCGTCCAACGCGAATTGAATATAGTCATTCATTCCCTCGGGTTTGGGAATGATTGTTACTTGAGTATTCCAAAGCTCGCCGTCGGTGGCGGCGGCGATGAGAGGTTCTGCGTGCGCCTGTGTCAGTGGTTCCAGGCGCACGTATTTTCCTTCAAGAATGATTGGGCGAATCTCCAAAGGTTTTTGCTGATGCGGACAACATAATACTTCAGAAATTACCTACGCCTCAGCCTGCCGTTTGCGCTTCCACCTGAGCGCGAAGTCGCTCTTCCTGCTCTCGCAACTCGGGAGTGAATTCATCGCCAAAGTCTTCCGCTTCGAATACTTGCCGAATCTCAACTTCAGTTTCTTCAAACGGCGCGCGTTTCAGCCAATCAATCGCCTCATCGAGCGATTTGCACTTCCACAACCAGAAGCCGGCGACCAACTCCTTCGTTTCCGCGAATGGACCATCGATTACCGATTTCTGGCCGCCCGAAAACTTCACGCGCGCACCTTTGCTGCTGGGCTGAAGACCTTCGCCCGCCAGCATCACTCCTGCGTCCGCCAATTGTTGATTGAAATTTCCCATATCGGCGAGTAACTGCTGACTGGGCATGACTCCGGCTTCGGAATCTTTGCTCGCTTTAACAATCACCATGAATCTCATTTTTGTGTCTCCTCAGAACTTTTTGTATGAGGTCAGACCGGAGCTATGGAACATTGAGTCGACCATTCGACCCGGTTGCTACCGCTTCCGGTACCGACCATTCATAGGTGAGTCGAACGAGACTTCGCCCGATCGACAGTTGAAATCTCAGATTTGAAATTTCACATTTGATGTTTGGTTTGCCAAAGTCCCAGCGCGGCGCCGGTTGGATCCTGAATGATGCTGAGCCAACCCATGTCGGGTACTTCGATCGAGTCCTTTACGATCTTGGCGCCAAGCGATGCTGCCTTTTTAGTGGCGGCGCCGATGTCATCAACCAGCACATAAGCGAGCCAGAATGAAGGCACGCCGGGCATCGGATTTTTCAGCAGCCCGCCGCCGGTTCCTTCACCAACTTTGATTACGGTGTAGGTGCCGCTCGGGCCCATCTGCATGTCTTCCATCTCCCAGTCGAATAATTTCGCGTAGAAAGATTTTGCTTTATCGACATCAGTCGTATTCAGTTCGACGTGTATGAATTGATTTGCCATTGTGTTCTCCTCCAGATTCCTTTAATCAGTTTGACAGGATTTACAAGATTTACACGATAGAAGACAGCGAAAGCTTCGCCTTTCTAAATCATGTTCATCTTGTAAATCCTGTCTGATTTTGTGATTCCTAACGATCGGGCTTCTGACACGGTTAGTCCTCCGGCAACCCCGAGATTTCCATCACCGGTCGAATCTCGATTGTTCCGAACTTAACCGGCGGAACTCTCTCGGCGATTTCGATCGCTTCGTCGAGGTCCTTCGCTTCGATCACGTAATAACCGCCGAGCTGTTCGCGTGTTTCCGCGAATGGACCATCGGTCACGAGCCGCTTGCCGTCGCGCACGCGCACGCTGGTTGCAGTCGAAACTGAATGCAGCGGCCCGGCGCCGACATACTGGCCCTTTGCGTTCAGATCCTGCGTAAGCTGCGCGGATTCGACGTAGCAATGCGCGCGCTCTTCGTCAGTCATCGCTTGTTCGTCCATATAGACGAGTAGCATGTATTTCATCGTTGCTCTCTTTCGCGAGATTAGTTAACCACAGAGGACACCGAGAAGAACTGTGAATCAGTTAAGGCCTCCTTGTTTTCTAATTCTTCTCTGTGACCTCTGTGGTAAATCATCTGACTTCTCCACTAGTAAGTCGAACGGCGAGCCGCCGAATCGACAGTGGGGCGAAAACTTTTTACCATGCTTCATGCCTTCGAATGCGAACGCCGCCGCTGATGCGGTCTACGGCTCTGATTGGGGCCGGATCGTGGCCACTCTGATTCGTTCGTTCGGCGATTTCGATTTGGCGGAAGAAGCTGCGCAGGAAGCTTTCGCGGCCGCGGTCGATCAGTGGCGGATTCAAGGCGTTCCTGACTCGCCCGCTGCATGGATCATTCAAACCGCGCGGCACAAAGCCATCGATCGTCTTCGCCGGCAAAAGAATTTCCAGGAGAAGGTCGAATCTTATGCATACGAATTACCGGCGACAACCGAACAGCCTGAGATCGGCACGGATGAGATTCCCGATGATCGGCTGCGTCTAATCTTCACTTGCTGTCACCCGGCGCTGGCGCCTGAATCGCAGATCGCTTTGACGCTGCGTACGTTGTGCGGACTTGAAACAGACGAAATCGCGCGCGCGTTTCTGGTTCCCACTACGACGATGGCCCAGCGTCTCGTTCGCGCTAAGCGAAAGATTCGGGACGCGGGTATTCCTTACAAAGTTCCGGATGCCAACGAGCTGCCGGAGCGAATGGATGCGGTGCTGACCGTCATTTATCTGATCTTCAACGAGGGTTATGTGTCAACACGCGGAGAAGATTTGGTGCGCACCGATCTCTGTGCGGAAGCGATTCGCCTGGCGCGAATCGTGCGTGCGTTGATGGCGCCGTATCCGCCCGAAGAGGCGACCGCCTTGCTGGCGCTGATGTTGCTGCACGATTCGCGTCGTCATGCTCGCGTAGATAAAGCGGGGGATTTGATCACGCTCGAAGATCAGGATCGAACCATATGGGACCAGCGACAGATCGCGGAAGCGTTACCGCTGGTCGCAGAATCGATGCGGCGCGCTCCCGGGCCCTTGGCGTTGCAGGCCGCAATCGCCGCTGAACATTGTCGTACGGCGACTGCTGAAGAAACCGACTGGCGCAGGATCGTTTCTCTTTATGATTTGCTTGAGCGAGTGCAGCCTTCGCCAATCGTGACATTGAATCGCGCGGTGGCTGTCTCGATGGCTGATGGGCCAAAGAATGCTCTACCGATTATCGACGAGTTGGAATCATCGGGAAGCCTTGATCAATATCATCTTCTGCATGCAACCCGCGCGGATCTCTATCGTCGATTAGGAAATTCCACGGAAGCGATGAAGAGTTACGAACGCGCGCTGGTGTTGGCGACTAATGAAAGCGAGCGGCGGTTCCTCGATCGACGAATCGCGGAAATCCGCGGCTGAACACTTGCATTGGCGGCTCGACAAAGAGTATTTAACGTCGTGGCGATCACGAGTGAACGGCCACGAGTGAACGTCCGCTGGAAACGAGCAGAAGGTAAGCACCTGCTAGTAGAATATTCTCAACGTGAAGCAATCCATGGATTTACCGACAGGACCAACGGATCGGAAGGGCCTTTCGATCTGTCTCATCAATCCGCGCAGTAAACCTTCATACTGGACGTGGGATTTTGCGCTACCATTCTTCAATATCGGCCGCAAACCGAAATACTCGATGGCGAACGGCGCCATGGTCGGATTGGCGGCGCTGGTTCCGCCGGAGCATGAAGTCGTCATTCTCGACGAGAATATTGAGCCGCTGGACTTTGAAACTCTCAAACGCTTCGACGTTATCGGGGTGACCGGCATGATTGTCCAGGCCGATCGCATGCGCGAGATTTTGAGGCAGTTAAGATCATTGCCGGCGATCATCGCCGTGGGCGGTCCGTTCGTGACCCTGAGCGAAGCCGCTTTCGAGGGTCTCTGCGACGTGCGATTCATCGGTGAAGCGGAAGATACATGGCCGGCATTTCTGACCGCGATCGCAAAAGGGGATTCATTCGCGTCTCGTTATGAGCAGGCAGAAAAAACCGACATGACGCGCGTGCCAGTGCCACGGTTCGATCTCCTCAGACATGGTCGTTATTCATCAGCGCCGGTACAGTTTTCCCGTGGCTGTCCCTTTCTGTGCGAATTCTGCGACATCATAACCATCTACGGCCGCCGCCCGCGCGTGAAGCAGCCGGAGCAAATCATCGCTGAACTCGAGGCTTTGAAAAGGCAAGGCTTCACAGACTGTTTTCTGGTCGACGACAACTTCATCGGAAACAAGCTGGAAGCGAAGCGACTCTTGCGCGCGATTATCACGTGGCAAGAGCGTCAGGGCTATCCGCTCACCTTTACCACGGAAGCGAGCATCAATCTGGCGAACGACGCGGAACTTATAGAGTTGATGGTGAATGCCAACTTCCGTTCGGTCTTCATTGGAATTGAAACGCCTCGCCGCGAATCGTTAACCGAAACGCGAAAACATCAAAATGTGCATGGTGATTCACTGCTGGCGAAGGTGTGGCGAATCCGGGACGCGGGCCTGGGTGTGGTCGCCGGATTCATCGTGGGTTTTGACAATGACGATGACACAATTTTTGATGAGCAATTCGAATTCATTCAGGCGAGCGGCATCGCTAATTTGTCGATTAGTATCTTGACCCCGTTGCCGGGCACGCCGCTTTACGATCGCTTGATGGCAGAAGGTCGGCTGGATCATAAAGATTCGCAGGTTCCTTATGTGCCGAAGCAAATGTCGCGAGAGCAGTTGAAGAGTGGGTTCCGCGAATTGCTGCGCCGCGTCTTCGATCCTGATGCATATTTTGATCGTGCATTAGATCAAGCGGGAAAGATGAGCCGGCTGCGTCCGCGGGCTGCCACACCGGCGACCAGATTGCGCACTCGCGTAAGATCTACAGCTGGGGCTGCCGTTCGGGGCTTGAAGCTGGCTTATGTAATGACGCGAAACGGACAATTGCTCCGTCATGTCTCAGTGCTCAGAAGAGTTGTCCGTCGAAATTGGAGCTTACGGCCGAACTCGTTGGATATTGAGGCGCTGGTGAACCTTTGGATTTGGTACTGGCATTTCGCCAGCGTAACTCGTTACCTTAGCGGCACTGAGTTTGGGACGTTGAGCCCGCGATGGGAGGAGGCAGTTGCCGACTAGCCGGCTTTTCTCGGTGACGCCGCTCTTGATGGGTTGCGATAAAGTTAACGAAGCATTCCGCGATGTTCCGCTCGCTTGCTGAGATTCCGGCTGCCGGTGTTTCGAACGTAAGCAACAGTCTTCGTCTTTCGTCCAGCCTCCCGCACGTAAAAAGTAGATTGGCGTCACAGCGCTTCGCTAACTTGATCAGCGCGTCGGAGACAAACATCGGGCCGATGGCCGTGTTAAATTCGCTGGTGTGCGCAGAATCGGCGGGACTCTCATCGATCATCGCGCAAATGACGCCTCCGCGCCGCAAGATACTCCTTACACGAATAAACAAATTAGTCGCGGGCTGCAGAGCCACGACTGCTTTGCGTGTTCCATAAATGTGAACCAAAGGCGCCGCCGAAATGATCGACGGAGTGCGGCCAAGGTCATGGAGATATCGGATCAGAATGTAGGTAAGCAGGCTATGTGGGCAAACAATGATCGTTCCTTTTGTTTTGCTTAAGGCCTCGGCCACGTGTCGGCCGCCTTCCACTCGCATTTTCAAGTCGAATAAGGCGCCGCCATTGCTCATGATGTTGAGAGCGTGGTGAAGCGCGACTTCCGCCGGCGTATTGATGCCGCGCGATTCGTGCCGGGCATACCACGACGTTCGTTTTATGATCGGCGCCCACAGCAACGAGAGCCTTCGTGCAAACTCGAACCTGTACGCCGGCGGCACTATTCGAATTATGGAGGCAAAGGCCCGGCTCGCAATGTGCCAGTAAAGCGGAGGCCGGTCATCAGCCGTCGGCCGCTGCCACCATTGCTCCGGTGTGTACCGTGTGATCGTGGGCGCTGCAGTGCTCATTTCTTTCTGCGACTTAGCTTGAAACTTCGCCTCACACTCTCAGGATTGCAATTCGAGTAATGAAGTTGTCTCTTCGTTGAAGTCTGCCGGACGCATCATAAGAACTTTTTCGGTGCCTTCGGCCAACCGCGAAATGTTCCAACGTTCTTCAATTCGGCGGCGAGCGTGGACGCCGAGTGTGTTTCTATTCGCGTCGATGCAATTCGAGATCGTTGAAGCCAGCGCCTCGGGATTCCCGGACTCGCAAACAAATCCCGTATCCCCGACCATGTTGGCCGCGTCGCCGGCATCCGTAACCACACAAGGAACGCCACAGGCCATCGCTTCGCCGACAACATTCGGACAGCCTTCGCTGATTGAGGAAAGCACACTCACGTCCAGGGCGCTGTAAACGTCTGCCATGTCGCGACGCAATCCGGTCCAGATTATTTTTCCGGAGAATGAAAGGTCATGGACCAGCTTGAGCAATTTTTGTCGGTAGAATTCAGGGCCCGTGCCGACACAAACGAAACGTACCTCAGCCCGCGTTTCGCTCAACAGCTTCGCCGCCCGCAGAAAAGTCGGGTGGTCCTTGATCGGATCCAAGCGGGCGACCAGACCGATTAGAATCTGATCTTCGGCGATGCCTAACTCGGCTCTGACTTTGAGTCTCGCGGCGGCACTGGGACGAAAATGTTCAGTGTCGAAACCGTTCGGGATCATCGCCAGCTTGGCGGCGGGGAAGCCCCGGCTCAGCAGATAACTGTGGCCGGCTTGCGAATTGACGATGACGTGGCGCGCGAAGTATGCCAGCTTTCGCTCAAACGAAAAACCGAACCGGTGTAGCCAATCAGAATTGTTAAGGTCGAAGTTTGTTGAGCGAACACCCCACACGACGGCTGGGCTTGCGCAGAAAGGCTTTGCCAGCACCGCGACGATGTTGGGAATATCAAGATAACTATGGATGATATCCGGGCGAAATTTTCGCAGCTCGCGAACCAGCCTGATCGCAAATCCGATCGAATCCCATCTTCCGCGTTTGTTGAGTGATATTAGCCGGACTCCGGAATCCTGCAACTCTTTTTCGAAGACACCGCCGGAATAGAAAGTCAGAATGGCGATCTCGAATCGGCGCTTGTCCAGGGCGTTTGCCAGCGTAAGCAATTGCCTTTCGGAACCCCCGCAATCAAGAGATCGAATGATGAGTGCAACTTTGATCATGGACATTATAAACAGACCAACTACATGAGAAATCACCGGCGCTGCTAACGCGCACGTTCGAAGGTGAAGCTTCTATTACAAGTCACCGCTTACAAGCCACAAAATACAGTGATGCGCCCGGCCACGACATACCAAACCGAAGTAACGAATTCTTTACGACACAGACAGTTTTTGCTTTCCAATCCAAATAGTTCCATGCCGGCAGGAACTTCTGCTCCACCAGCTGCACGATGAACCGCTGCGATAGCAATCCTTGCAAACGTTTCGCGTCGAAACTCTGCAAGTGCCCCCAGCGATGAAAAACTTCACCGCAACACGGACAGACCGTCATTTGCTCGCTAAGTTTTTCGCTTGCGGGCACTGTACCAACCACAATTCCGTTTGCGGTAAGCACGCGATCCATTTCCCTCAGTGCGCGCGCGAGAGTTTCATCCGCCAGATGTTCCAACACCTCTGAAACGATCACAGCATCGAACGAATTTTCCGGAAAGGGAATCGATTCCAGCGAGCCGACTCGCGCTTGTCCATTCATTCCGGTGCGTTTCCCAAGACGCGCGATTGATTCCTCGTCCGGATCCAACGAATGGATCTTCATCCCTGCTTCGCTTATCAGTTTTTCGAACAAGCCATTGCCGATGCCAACGTTCAAAACTGTGGCGCCGGAATTTAGTCTCGAAGCAACTTGACGAACCAAAAAGCGAATCCGGCCGTCGGCTTGTTGAAACACTTCCGGCGATTCGTTCTGAAAATGACGCCAAATCAAATTCTGATTCATGCTGCCTGCTGTAACCGTGGTGAGAAGCGATTCTTAAGGGGAGGAAAATAACTTAGGGCTTGCCGGATACCGTCAATTCCCATTATTACGATTAGCATCACAAAGATATATCGCATTCGGTAAATCGCACCGACATTCGTCACGACTAGTCCCAGCGCGATGCATCCGATCAATGCCACCAGCATGAGCCACCATGCCAGCAGTTCGCGCCGGCGGCGCCAAAGTCCAATCATGGCCATCGCTTCGAAAAAGTATAACGCGAGCATCTCAGCGCCGGCGATCATTCGACCAAGTTTCCCATTTTGCGATCCCGTTTCAAACCACATATTCGGGAATGGGCTAAACAAACCGATAAGCGTGGCACGCGGTAGATATCGGATTACGTCGTAAGTGCTATGGAATTCCACTTCCGTATCGATATTCGAACCAGCCTCAGCATAACTGATAATGAAACGATGCCTTAGCATTGAGATGCGTGAAGCCAGAACCGATCGGGGCGCCACCTGGAGCGGTTGAAGTACCACACCGGCCGGTGGCGGCGGTTGTTTGTATAGAGAAGCGACGCCGCGACTTTGAGCCCACGTTACGGCAGGTCGATAAAGTAAAAGTGCAGCGCGTGGAATGACAACGCTCATGATGATGAGCACCAGCACGCCCAGAACATTTGCGATCAAGAACTTGCGCGCGCGGAACATCTTCACGAGCAGGAAGACCAAGCTCAAACTGGCGGCGACGATCATTACTTCCCACATGTCGCTTTTCACAACCCAGAGCAAAAACTCCGTCACACTTCCGCCCACAGCGACCAGTAATGCGCGTTCCCACGAACACTCCTTCACCAACGGCAACGCGCATAGCGCGAGGAAGAGCAAGCCAAGCACTATGAAGAGTGAATCTTTCAGGGGTTGAGTTGTGTGGGCAAGAAAAGAAGGCCACAGCCCGATCACGACAACCGACGCCATGGCCGCTCTCGCGCCAAACAGCCAACGACTAAAGGTGAATACCAAATACAGAATGCCTACGTAACATGGTGCGTTCAGCGGCTCGCACCATAAAATTGAAAAACTTGTCCCGTGTCCAAGTAACCCGAAACAGAATGCATACAGCTTTACGTGAAAGGGCAGCAGAGAAAAGAACCACGCACCCAAGCCTGATTGTCTGAGCACTTCCGCGGAGATCACGATCTGATCTTGAAATTTAACAGTGTCGGGAAAGAGGCGTGACAATGGCACGACCGCGCTAGCGAGATAAATCGCAACTGTCGCGACGATGTGAAATGCGGCCGCGCCCGCAATAACTGATTTTTTCATTTTCCAAACGCCATCACGATGAACGATTGCCCGGGCGCCGAAGGGATTCGAAGCCCGGGATTGCTCCGACGAATTCTTAGATCCGATTCGGTGGTGTTCACCTGATGTTACTAACACTAAGCGCTATTTACCGATGTTTCATCTGTCAGAGCAAGTTACGGCAGAGCGGGCTGAATACAAATGCTGAGATCTGGAAGGCTTAGCCAGAAACAAGTCACCGGCCTCGCAGGCAGAGATGATTGGGAATTGCTGGACACGTCCCGGATCGTCATTAAATTTTGGTCGGGAAGCTGGGGCTCGCCCCAGCCGGGATACCAGCCGAGCATCTCGGCTGGGGTGGAAGTCTTCATGCTGATGTCCGCTGCGCGGACTAAAACGGACGGCCGACTTATCCTGCAGTTGTCTCACCTCCCAATAAGGTGAGCACTTCGCCGGTGACGTAGCTGGAGTCCGCTTCGGATGCAAAGTAAACGAAGGCCGGCGCAATTTCCTCAGGTTGCGCGGGGCGCTCCATCGGAGTGTCGGCGCCAAACTTCGCGACGTCTTTGGCTTTCTTGTCTGAAGGATTCAGCGGTGTCCACACTGGCCCCGGGGCAACGCAATTAACGCGGATTCCTCGATCAATGAGGTTTTGAGCCAGCGCTTTGGTGAAAGCGTGAATCGCGCCCTTAGTGGTTGCGTAATCCAGAAGCTCTTTGCTGCCTTCGAGTCCGGTGATCGATCCGGTGTTGACGATCGCGCTGCCTTCGCGCAGATGGGGCAGGGCAGCCTTGGCCATATAGAAGTAACCGTAAATATTCGTCTTGAAGGTGTGGTCCCATTGCTCTTCAGTCAGGTCTTCCAATTTCTCCTGATGTTGTTGATAGGCTGCGTTGTTCACGAGGATGTCGAGCTTGCCGAATTCATTTACGGCTCGTTCGACGATCTTGCGACAGACTGCCGGCTTGGTGACATCGCCTTCAATGGTTAGCGCTTCGCGGCCCTCGGCTTGAATTGCTTGCGCCGTCTCATCGGCGTCGCTCTTTTCCTCCGGCAGGTACGTGATCGCCACATCGGCGCCTTCACGCGCAAACAAGACGGCCACTGCCCGGCCAATGCCGGAGTCGCCACCGGTGATCAGCGCAACTTTATCTTTCAGTTTGCCCGAGCCGTGATAGAGCGGCGCCTCATAACGCGGCCGAGGTTTTACTTTTGACTCGAGCCCGGGTTTCTCCTGATGCTGCGTCGGCATCGGGGACTTTGGCTGCTTAACTTTGCCCGACACATTTTTCTTGCGCGAGCGATTCTTTCTTTCGCTTGCTTTCCGGTTTCTGGTTGTCATCACTTGCGCCTCGATTCTTTATTCCTCGGCCTGGTCGCCGCGATCGCCCTGTCCTGGTGGCACTTTGGTTTTAGCGTGCTTGCGAACGTCCTGCGAGAGCGATCTGCCGACGTCCGCAACTTCGTCGAAACGTCCTTTCTCGTCTCGTCGAACAAATCGTTTGTCTCGACCAGTGTCGATCAATTCACGCTTGCTTGGTGCTTTCTTTTCCGCCATCGTCTCCTCCTTCTCCCGGTTCTGTTCGGTACGCAAATCAAACAAACATCTGTCACCTATCCGAACGCTTACGCAATTGGAATCGGGGCAACATGCATGTTTATTTCCTGAGCATTGCAATGAGAGTGCCGCATTGGAAGGCGCGTCTATTCACTTAAAAGTCGCCCTGCTAATTTATTCTTTAGAAAGGCGAGTGAACTGCGCGACCTTACCCGTCGGCGGCATCGACGTTGCATAGTTCAGGTTGTGGTGAAGTGCCCTTAAATTGTTTGGTGGTGGTGAGTAATGGAACCAACAAGAGTTACAGTCGAAGAATTGAAGGAGCGGATGGCTCGTGGCGAGGAGTTCGCTTTCGTCGATACGCGCAATCCGACAGCTTGGGGAGAGGCCGAAACGAAATTGCCTGGAGCGATTCGTGTTCCCGCGGACGAAGTCGACGAGCATCTCGAGCAGGTCCCCAAAGATCGAACCGCGATCACTTACTGCACATGACCGCACGAGGCTTCTAGCGCCCGTGTGGCGCAAGCATTAATCGACCACGGTTGGAAAAACGTTCACCCGCTCTACGGGGGATTCGATGCCTGGGTCACGGCCGGATTGCCAACTGATCGGAAATGATTGGTGATGAAATTGCCGTAGAACGTGAGTACGCGAAACGGTTCCATCCAGATGACGGTTGCTCGTCACCGGCAACTGATTCACGCCATGTCCACGTTATCGCGGGAGATGTCGCCGAGGCTCCAAGCTAACTGGGAGCGAAGTAATCGAGGATCGCCGCGAGTCGATCAAGATCGATTGGCTTCAGCAGAAAGTCATCGCAGCCGGCTTCGATCGCAGTGTCACGATATTGCTCCGGTTCATGGCCGGTCATGATGATGATTGGCAAGCACTCAAACCTTGAGTCTTCCCGCAGTTGTCTAATTACTGACAGACCATTAAGTCGTGGCAGTTGAAGATCGAGTAGCATTAGATCCAAATCCAGAGTCCTGACGATCTCCAGGGCTTGTTTGCCGTCCCATGCTGGAACAACGTCATACCCTCTCGATCCAAGTAAATTCTTTAGAAGGAATACCGTATTTTCGTCGTCCTCCACGACCAGCACGTTTCGTTTTCTAGCCTTGGCGGAGTATTCAGGTTCGAACTGCCCAAACCGAGGCCGGGACATGAGAGTTTGTGGTTGCCGAGGATAGCCAAGTGAGCCAGTATTAGTTGGGTAATAGAAGGCTGAACTCATAGCCTATTCACCTCCGACTGCAAATCGTTTCAAATGTGGCGAGGCGGGGAAGCGACTTTTCTCCGTAGCCAAGAGAGCCGGGAATCTCTATCGGGGGTATCAGTGTTTCCAGGGATCGAGCAGTCTTCTAAACGAAAAACATGACAATTGTTTGTCTGAAACTACACTTGATTATCTCTGCGGACGCATTCGCTGCCGGGGGCGGTCTTCTTATTGCGAACTTGGATCTAATGTTGATGTTCACTCTCAACAGGCAGTCCCTCATCAATCCAATCCTGCTTTCCTCCCGCATAGTCTTTGACGTTCGTATAACCCATCGCCGCCAGTTCACGGGCGGCGTTCTCGGAAGCATTTCAAGTGGGCTTAGCGCAGTAGACCACAATGTCCGCGGCCTTATCAGGCAGAAGCGTCGGAGCGAGTTGTGGCACCTGGTCTGGTGGTAGATTGATCGCACCAGGTAGATGCGCGTGTTGGTAAGCTGTCCGAGGCAAGGTCTCGACCAGCAGAAAGTTGTCTCGTCGTTCGATCTTAGTCTTCAGTTCATCTCGCGAAATTGTCGATATCATTAAGCCGCCTCCTTTTTGATCACCTATTCGGCTCCACTCAACCGCAAGTGGTTGTCACTCTATAACAGCCGGCCAGATATTCTACCGCTTACTACCAGATATTCTACCGCTTACTATTAGCGATCCGTCCAATTCCCAGGAGAGTTTGCATCGGATTAGGGGTCAATAATTAGAGAAGGACGAAGATTTATCTCAGGTTGCCCCGCGTCTTCGAATGACACAAATCTTTGATATTTCTCAGGCCAGGCGATGCTTTACATCCGCATTTTTACGGTTTAGCCTAAGGGCTGTTCCCTCAAATAAATAATTCCTTAAAGAAGCCCCTTGAAAGATAGGTTCGTTGACCAAAGCTCGACGAAGCTTATCCAAATAACTCGAGATTTTCTGCAGAACAAGAGGACTACCGCTGATTTCACCGTGGGTTGTTCTAACTGCGGCCTGATGCCGCTGGAGGATTGAGCATGGCGCTAAGTTTTGCAACTGATATTCGGCCACTGTTTCGCGACACGCCTGACGTGACGACGATGAAGCGTATGGGGCTCGATCTTTCGTCCTACGAAGCAGTGAAGGCGAACGCGGAAGGAATTTACTCGAGGCTGGAAAGCGGCAGCATGCCTTGCGACGGGGCTTGGCCGGCAGATCATGTGGCCAGGTTCAGACGCTGGATGGATGAAGGCATGGCGCCATGAAGAAAACGAGTTTCCAAATGGGGAATTATGACTAAATCAACTTACCTACTCGCGGGTTTCGTGCTAACGCTGCTTGCGGTGCCGGCGATGGCGCAGTCAGGAGCACAGGACCGCGCCGCGCAATTGCGCGCCCAATTGGCTGACGTGCAAGCACAGCAAACAGGTTTGCAAACACGTCTCGATCAAATCAGCGAAGACATCAAGCCGGAGAATATTGAGCGCAGCTTGGCGGGAGTGGGCAGCACACATCCGGAAGACTTGCGCGAAGCACGTCGCCGCCAATTGGAAACTCAACGGCAAGGGATACAAACCCAACTCGATAATCTCGCTGCGACTCGCGCTCGTCTGGAAGCGGCTATCGCTGCGGCCGACGCTCACGTTTACCGCGAAACGGTCGGACCAAACGCAAGTACGGAGACAACTGTAATTCCCAAATCAAACAAGGCAGTTGTTAGTAGCACCATTCCGCAAAAGCATCGTGTGAGAAGACGTGGACGACATCGCCGTCGCCGGGTCAGGTCATAAGAGCAAGCGAGACGAGAACGGATGCGGGAAAAGGAAACGCTTGAAAGGCGTAGCCCCGGCGTATCCGGCAGACTAACTTTTCCTATCGCATAACTTTTTGATTTCGGCAGACATCCCGCGTTTATCGGCATCGAACTTGCGCTCCAATACAGTGGTGGAAAAAACAGCCAGCCATTACGGCTGCCTGTGGCTGGTAAGCGAACAGAGGTTTGTACCCGACCGCTACATTTTCTTGTGAACCGGGTGAGGAAAGGTCATGAATCGAACTGCTGCACTATCGCTGATCGTCGCGATGATTTTTGGTGTTCTTGGAATGTCACGGCTTTCCTCAGCCAACCTGGCGACGCGGTCACAGCTTTATGAATCCCAGGAAACTCCGACGGCGACACCGACTCCGAAATCTACTCCGACGCCGAGTCCATCTCCGGGTGTTACGCCGACGCCGGTTCCTGAACCGGAACCTGTCCCCAGTCCCACCGCGACTCCCTTTAATCAACAATTTTGGAAACAGGAACTGAGGTGACCTATGGCTAAGTACGGAAAGAAAGCGCAAAAGAAAGTTAAGAAAGCAATGCATGAGCGCAAGGAAGGAACGCTGAAAAGTGGTAGGTCTGGCAAGAAAGTAACCAGTAAGAAACAAGCGATTGCTATCGGACTGTCCGAAGCACGCAAAGAAGGAGGCAAGGTGCCGAAGAAAAAATCTTCAAAGAAGAAATCATCCAAGAAGTCATCCAAGAAGTGAGGGCACGAGGCAGCTTCTAATGAAACATCGCGAAATTGCATATGGATTGTTACGAGTCACGATGGGTGTGATCTTCTTGTTCTTCGGCGTCGGCAAATTCATAGGCGGACTAACCAATTTTGTTGGCGGCATGAATCAACACTTCGCGGGAAAATTGCCGGCGGCGATGGTGATGCCGTTCGCTTACGTTTTGCCGTTTGGAGAGGTGACTGCTGGGCTACTCATTTTGATCGGATTGTTCACGAGGATCGGGCTCGTAATTTCCGGCTTATTGCTGATTGGTCTCACGTTTGGAACGGTCATGCTGGGTGATGCGCCCACGGTCGCTCACAATCTTCAATATGCGCTGGTGAATTTTGTTCTGCTTTGGCTGGTGGATTTGAATCGCTATTCAGCTGACGCGGTTTTCAACCGGCGATCCCCGGCTGGATTCGCACCGACAAAATGAGACGAGGTGATGATGAAGTTCTGGAAACTCATTTTGGTATTGATTTCGATCGTACTTATCATGGCTCTCGCCGCCGTATCGGTCGGCTACTTACGAAAGAACTCGGCCCTCACAGAGCCTGTCGGCCGCACCACAGTAACTGCAACTGAAAATGAGATTGACGCACAACGCTTCAGTCTCGACGCCTCACAGAGCAAGTTCATCGCCCATGCTATGGCTGGCGGCTTGCTCTGGTTCAAGGGACACGAGCATCTCGTTGCAGTCCGCAAGTTCAGCGGCGAGGCGCAACTCACACCCGATCAGATTAATCCTGCGTCTCTCGAAATAACCGCAAAGACCGATTCCATGGTGGAGACGAGCAGCGTATTCACCGACCAGCAGAAACAGATCATTGATAAAGAGCTGCGCGAGATTGTGCTCCAGCCCAATCAATACCCGGAAATCGTTTTCCGCAGTACTGAAGTCAGCGGAAAAAAACTTAGCGCCGATCAATATGATCTCAACATCAGCGGTAATTTGACTCTGCATGGAGTAACGCGGCGAATCACGATTCCGACGAAGGTCACCCTGGCAGGCCGCGACCTTCGGGCAGTTGGTGAATTCTCGATTGATCGCAGCGATTTCAACGTGAAGGCGACGTCAGCCGTGCACGGACTGGTGCGCGTGCGCGACAAGATTAAGTTTACCTTCGACATCGTTGGGCATCGTCTTTAGGTCGCCTGGAGGCATCATCAGATTGGGAAGTGCGAAATGACCACGCGCGCGGAATTGAGCGAGATCGCCGAAGATGTGAATGGCCCCACCAGACTCATGCGCGCGGCGCTCGAAGGAGATACGAAGACCGTTGCACGGCTGCTTGAGTGTGGTTCAGACGTAAATGCCAGAAATAATGAAGGGCGAACACCGCTGATGTTTGCGGTTGTAAATCGCCATGCGAAAACCGCCAGGAATTTAATTGAGCAAGGCGCGGATGTGAATGCGACCGCAAAAGATGGCAGCACGGCGCTAATGCTGGCCGCGACATCCGGCGACGCTGAGATCGTTAGAGATCTGTTGAGGGCGGGCGCAAACGTCTCTGCTAGTTACAAGCGAAGTGGGGAAACAGCGCTCATACTTGCCAGGCGTAACGGCCACGCTGAAATCGTGCGACTACTCGAACAGCGTCAACGCGCCTTCGACACTTCTTCTCGACCGGGACGAAGAGAAGAGCACCACAAAAAACTGGAAGCGTGACGGACTATCGCCCTCGACCTTCGGTCTCGAGAGTTGCCAAATTCGTTCTGGGAAGAAGAGCCTAAATGAGCTATGCGCTGATCTTGGAAATTTTCGCCGGCAACGCGCTGCACACATCGCATGCAGGCCTGAAGGCTTCAGAACTTTTTTGCGCGGTCGATCTTTAAGCATCATATCGGTCCTGAGTGCCAGTATCGATCTCCGTCTATAATCGCATTACAACAGACAAAACCTTTTGCCTCATTTGAGATTGGCTGCTGAAGAGGGTAGCGTAGGCAGTTAAGCGGTCTTGATTAATATGAAGTCATAACTTACTGGCAGGAGAAATTAATGACGGTTCACGTTTACGGGTTGTCGGAGAGCGCGCGCGAGAGCACGTCTGCCGCGTCCAGGATCGCAAACGAGGTGGCGTTGCCGAATTCAAACGAAGTTGACACGGCAGGCCGCTTTCCCGTTGAGAGCATGAACGCATTGGCGGCAGCGGGTCTCTATGGCCTTTGTCTTCCAAAATCTGTTGGCGGAAAAGGCGAGGGAATGCGGGCCTTTGCCAGTGTCGTAGAAGAGCTTGCCGCCGCCTGCGGATCCAGCGCGATGGTTTATGTCATGCATGTGAGTGCCGCGCAGGCCATTGCATCATCAGAGACCCTCGCCGATCGCGACTCGATACTCAAAGAGATTGCCGCCGGCAGGCATCTCACCACGCTCGCATTTTCTGAATCGGGATCGCGATCGCAATTCTGGGCGCCGGTTTCAAAACTGGAAGAGAGCAACGGCCACTTTGTCACTTCTGCTTTAAAGTCCTGGGTCACCGCGGCCGGACATGCGGATTCGTATGTTTCCACGGCGCAGAAACCAAGCGCGGTTTCGCCGCTTGAATCGACGGTCTATCTGGTGCGGAGTAAAGCGCCGGGAGTGGAAGTGACTTCAGCTTTCAATGGATTAGGTCTTCGAGGTAATGAATCCGCTCCCGTCACGTTAGACCAGATCACTGTATCGCGAAGCGAACTGATTTGCGGTTTAGGCGAAGGGCCCAAGGTCATTCTCGAAGTTGTCCTGCCGTGGTTTGCGGTGGGCACTGCGGCGATGGCGAACGGCTTGTGCCGCGCGGCGGTGCAGCGAACGACGGAGCACCTGGTGGGGACCGGGTTTGCTCATGATGGATCCAAGCTCCGCGATCTGCCGACACTACGTGCCCGCCTGGCCCAGATGAGCGTCCGCACCGAAGCGTCAAGAAGTTTGCTCGGTCATACGTTGGACCATCTGGAAGAACCTGACGAGTCGACGCCGTTATTGGTCTTGCAGAGCAGGTTGGCAGCGCTTGAAGCCGCCGTTGAAGTTACGGACCTGGCGATGAAAGCTTGTGGCGGTGCGGCATTCTCGCGCCACCTGGGGATTGAGCGTCTCTTTCGCGATGCGCGTGCAGGTTGGGTGATGGCGCCGACGGTGGACCATCTGAACGACTTCATTGGCAAAGCTCTAACCGGATTACCGTTGTTTTGATAACGTAAATTATTTCGCAGCAGAGAAGATTAGATGAGTAACGATAAGTCCATTCTGTTGGGCGCGGTCGCCTACGATCCAAAGGTGGTTACGATTTGGGAGGGAATTCGTGAGCATTTCCAAAGCGAGGGTGTGCCAATGGATTTTGCTCTGTTCTCGAACTACGAACGGCAGGTCCAAGAACTTCTAAAGGGCCACATCGACATTGCCTGGAATACGCCACTGGCGCATGTGCGGGTCAGGCAGCGAACAAATGGCGAGTCAATATCCCTCGGGATGCGCGACAGCGATCGAGACTTCCACGCGAAGGTAATCGTCAGGCAAGGCGCCGGAATCAGCTCGCTAAAAGACTTGGAAGGGAAGACAGTCGCGGTAGGCAGTTCGGACTCAACTCAGGCTCGCATCTTGCCGCTTTATTTTCTGGCGCAGGAAGGCGTCGATCTGAGCCGCGTCAATGTAGTCACATTCGACACAGATCCGGGTAAACACGGCGACACCGGCACCAGTGAAATCGATGTGCTGAGGGCGTTGCATGAAGGACAGGCGGACGCCGGCACGTTAGGCGATCTGGTCTGGGTAAATGAGCAGGCCGCCGGACATGTTGATTCCGCGCGCGTTGAAGTCTTATGGACCACACCAGGTTTTGATCACTGCATGTTCGACGCGCATCCGCAGCTTTCACCTGAGAAGATCGAGGCTTTTAAGCGCGCCCTGTTTGCGATGAGTTGGGAGAATCCGAAACATCGCCGGCTACTGGAGCTCGAAGGGTTGCGGGAATGGTTGCCGCCGCGCGAAGACGGTTATCGTAGCCTTGAGGCAGCCCTCAAAACAAAGTAAATCCGAAATGATTACGGAAGTTGCGGTGATCGCGGTTGACGGTGGAGAACTGCCGCTCGGAGGCGGACTTCTGGCACTCGTGCGTCCGGCGCTGGATCAGCTTCAACCGGGCGGCATTCTTGCGGTGCTTTCAAAATCGCGTGCTGTGCGCGAGGATCTTGCCAGTTGGTGCCGCGCCCAACGTCACGAATATCTGGGCGCCGAAGAAACTGCCGATGGTTCGGATCGTCACTTGATTAGCCGCGGCCGGTTTTCCGTTCCGTTAAATCCGCACGCCGAGAAGAGCGGGCTGGAGTCACACGAGGGAAGACTCACAGCCGCGGAGGTGCTCAAGGTGGCGCCCATGCCGTCATACGCCGATCCGATCAGCGGTTTTGCTCCGCGCGGCGCGCAAGTTGAACCAGGTGGTCCTTCATATCCTTTCACGCTTAACGAACGTGACCGCGTTGCGCCGGCGGAAGTAGCAGTGCTTTATGATCAAGCCGTTAGCGCACAATGGGACGCAACTGCCGACATCCCCTGGTCGAAGGTCAAACCGTTGCCGGCAGACTTGGAACGAGCACTCATCCAGGTCATGACGTTTCTTGCTGAGAACGAATTATCCGCTCTATATCTGCCTTCACGTTTCATCGCTAAAATTCACCCGGCATATGCAGAGGTCGCCATGTTCCTCGCCACACAGCTGGCGGACGAAGCCCGTCATATCGATGTTTTCTTAAAGCGAGCCAGGTTGTGCGGGCGCGGATTGGGGATTTCGTCGGTAACCACCTCGCGGTCGCTGTTATCGCTGCTGCAGATCGAGGATTTCACCGAAGCAGCTTTTCTATTATCGGTCCTGGGTGAAGGGACCTTTCTGGACTTATTAAGTTTCATCGAGCGCCATGCGCCTGACGAGGCTACGGCTGAACTGATTAGGCGCGCGAGAAATGATGAGTCGCGACACGTTCATTTCGGGCTGGCCCATGTGCGCGCGGGCTTGGCGGCTGATCCAAATCTTTATGGGAGACTCGAATCCGCGGTCCGAAAACGCGCTGCGACACTTCACGGTATTAATGGAGTGCCGGCCCCACTTCAAGACGCGCTTACAATCCTGGCCGCCGGAAGTACGCAAGCGCGCGCTGTCGCAAAAGGACATGATGCCTTTCGAGAATTGCTGGAAACGATGCATCTGAATCGCGTCAGAAGACTAGGCAACGCAGGCTTCACTCCAGCACAGGCCCAAATCATCTCAGAACTGCACACGCCGAACTTCATGTGATGACCGTGCCGCGCTAACTTGCCAACGCCTGGAGTGTTTGTTGGGCCTCGCGCAGTCTTTCAGCCCACTCAGGCTGATTTCATTAGACGCTTTAGGTTTGGAAAGAATCTCAACCGTCTCTTGATATTGCCATCGGTGTTTCCGATTCCGGACGGGACTCAGCAGATGATCGAGTACCCTTTTGTTTTTTATCATTGGTGCGCGCGCTACATGTCTTACAATGGCAACCACTACGAAAAGACAGGCGTGCATCTGGCAGTGCTTAACTAAGACGGTTCGAAGACGAGTTTGCGTAAAGAGAATCCGGCTCTCATTCATAATGGAAGCAGATCAGTCTTGCGTCGTTGACGCGCTAAGAGGATGCACTGGTTGAAGGAGCTCCCTGAAACATTATTGTCGGCGGTTATCAACCGAAGCTGGGACAAATGAAACTCTGTAATGACTGCGGACAAGTGTTCGATCACTCCGAATGGGTTTGCCCTTCGTGTTCCCGGCGGCCGGCTGAGATTGCGGGTCGTCTGGCTTTTGCGCCGGATCTGGCGGCCCAGAGCGAGGGTTTTGAACCTGAGTATTTTGAGAACCTGGCCAAACTCGAAGCGCACAGTTTCTGGTTTCGTTCTCGTAACCAGTTGCTTATCTGGGCGTTGCAAAAATATTTTCCGGACGCTCAAAGTTTTATGGAAGTTGGATGCGGCACTGGATTTGTTTTGTCAGGAATTCGGGAGGCGCTACCTCGGCTTAGCCTATGCGGCAGCGAAGTTTTTTCCATGGGTTTATCTTTCGCCGCAGAACGGCTGCCCGGCGCAGAGCTATTTCAGATGGATGCGCGGCACATTCCTTTTCAACAAGAGTTCGATGTCATTGGAGCATTCGATGTGCTCGAACACATTAAAGAGGATGAAGAAGTCCTGGCGCAAATGTATCAAGCAACCCGTCGGGGTGGCGGCATTCTGATCACAGTTCCGCGTCACCCGTTCTTATGGAGTCGGGCAGATGAATACGCCCGTCACGTTCGCCGTTACACGGCGCGCGAATTGGCGGCAAAAGTCAGACGCGCGGGTTTCGACGTTGTGCGGATCACGTCCTTCGTCTCGCTGCTGTTTCCCGGCCTTATCCTTTCCCGGTTTAAAGAATCATTGAGTCGATCGGAATTTGACCCGGAAGGAGAGTTCATTGCCAATCCGTTTCTGAACGTGTTTTTGGAAAGGACTCTGACCGCCGAACGTGCGCTGATTCGCGCCGGCGTCTCGTTTCCCGTCGGCGGTTCACTGCTCCTGGTGGCGCATCGAAACGAATCCAGCCATAGCTGAAGTCGCTTTGTCTCGCTTTCGTGCTAATGCGGATCACTGGTTCCGTTGCACACATTGCCCCCATTTCGTAAACTACAGCCCAACGGTGGGCTCGTGAGGACTAGCAACTGATCGGCACATTGTCTTTAGTGCAGAAGGAGATCTGACGCAGATACCCGCGGGTCACCACGACCGCCGTCCTTAATCACCCCGGGTTGCCGTCACAACAATCAGGCCAAGGTAATGGATCCGTATCCCAAGGAGAACCTCAATGGCGTCCCAAATCTCACGGTACTTAAAAACCGGGATGGTCTGGTCTGGAAGGATTTTCGTCGCCAGCTAAAGCCTAACTTTTCAGTTGTGATCGCGAACATTCTTTTGTCATGGTCGATGATCGCCCTCGCCGTATTGGCGTTCGTTGCTCTAAATGCATTGCCAACCTGGGTCGCCTACGCCTTCATTCCTCTCGGTGGGCTTTGGTACGCTTTCTGGGTTCAATCCTATTCGTCCCATTTTCACGAGGCAGCTCACTATAATTTCGCGCCTCGACATCTGAACGATCCGCTGGCGCGAATATTTCTCACGCCATTCATCGGGCTGGACGTCAAGAGCTACCGAGTCAGCCACTGGCAACACCATCGGTTCCTGGGAGACCCTCGCGACACGGAGATTTCCTATCACGAGCCCCTCACGTTAACGCGAATCCTCGAAGGCTTCAGCGGTCTTTACCTGGTTCGGTCATTGGCCAGATATCTCTGGAACTATCGCCGCATCAATCAACCTGTAGCCTCTGCCCGGCCCGAGACGTCGAAGCCATTTAGTTTCTTTGGTCCGGTCGCCTATGCATTAGTTGTTCAGTCCTTAATCCTCTTCCTGCTTTTCAGATTTGTTTCCCTGCCGGCCGCGATCGCCTGGGCCTTCGGTTTCTTTCTTGTGGGATCATTTCTTTCAATTCTTCGTCAGACTCTCGAACACCGATCTCTGGACGCGCCTGGCGGAGTAGATTTTAAGAAGGTTGCTCACGGTGCGGTGAACAGGTTATTCGGCGTCGACTTGCTCTCGAAGAATTTTGGTGGCGCCGGCTTCAACCGGCACCTTCTTCATCATTGGGATCCGACTATTTCCTACACCCGCTTCGATGAGTTGGAAGCTTTCCTGTTGCAAAGCGAGCTTCATGATGAACTCGAGCGTCAACGAACCACTTATTGGAAGACCTTTAGGGAGATGTTTCGATGGAGATAATCTGTCCTCTTTGCTCTTCACCGAAGACGGTTCTCCTAAATCAGGTTTGTGACGTCGAGCTTCGCACGAGTTCCGATGCTTTTGATTACCGGAACTGCAAAGCTTGTGACGCAATCTTCATCCATCCGTTTCCGGTTGACCGGTTGGCTGAGATTTATCCTGACTCTTATTATTCAATGGCCGGCCCCAACGAATCCATTCTGGAGAAGATAAAAAGTAAACTGGATCGGCGCCTTCTTTCCAGGATTCTAGCCACAATCCCCGGTTCTTCGTTGGGTGTGTTGGACGTAGGCGGTGGCTCGGGTTGGATGCTGAACCAGGCTCGCGCTGCTGAATCCCGCGTTCAATATACGGCCGTGGTTGACCTCAACGAAAAGGCGCGTGCTTCCGCGGAATCCAGCGGCCATGTTTTTCACCGCTCTCGGGTTGAGGACTTACAGACCGAAAAGAAGTTTGACCTTATCCTGCTTCTGAACGTGATTGAACACGTCGCGGATCCTGCGGGCGTTCTGAGGAATCTTGCAGCGCTGTTGACCCAGCATGGAAAAATCGTGGTGAAGACTCCGAATACGAAAACTTTAGATCGCTATCTATTTCAACATTCCTACTGGGGTGGTTATCACTGTCCCCGGCACTGGGTTCTCTTTAACAAGGACAATCTCGTCCTTACCGTCAGGGATTGCGGTTTGAAGGCCGCTTCGATTCGCTACACTCAAGGAGCCCCACAGTGGGCTGCGAGTGTTCTCGGCGTTCTTGCGAAACGAGGCTGGATCCGCATCGACCGTGAACGGCCCATGCACCATCACTTCCTGGTTTCTCCAATGCTTGCCTTTTTTGCCGTGGTCGACTATATCCGGGCCCCGTTCTTCCCGACCGCGCAAATGATTGCCATTCTGGAAAAGAGTTCCCGAACTTAACGCACAATGGTCTTGGTGATGACGGTGGATTCGAAGACTCCTCGGTGCGAACCTACGGGGTGGAAATCGTGAAAACCCGGAAGACTATTGTTGGTGCCGAGGGTGGGAGTCGAACCCACACGACCTTACGGTCAACGGATTTAATCAAGCCAACACTCCCCCTTTTTAAAAAAGCACGTCAAATCCGCCACTGAAGAATCGATGGTACGGAGCGAAGAACTGTCCGAAGGATGGATCGGCGATGTTTGCATGAACGTCGCGAGGATTGAAATGGTTCGTGAGGTTGAAGATCTTCAACGAGAGGCGGACGCCGTACTTCTTCGTAACCTGAAATTCTTTCGCAAACTCTGAATCAAGCGAAAGGAAGGCCGGAAAGCGCGTTTGATCTGAATTGCGGACGCCGATGAAGTCTTGTTGCGGATTGCGAACCGAGTAGGGGAAGCCACTGCGCAATTCGAAGATCGGGGCAATTGAAATCCGTCGTGGCAAGTTGATAGTGCCCCAGGCGATCAATCGATTCGGAACATCGAATGGCAAGTTCGAATACTGATTCTCTCGAATCACTGGCTCGCCAAAATCACCAAAATAACTATTGAAGTCATTCAAATCTCCGCGCGTTCGCGATCTGACGTAAGAGACAAAGAACTGGTCCGCTTTTCGCAGACGGAACCGCGCTGTTAACTCCAGCGCCCGATAGGTTGCTTCGCCTGCCGAGCGCAGCACGATACCGCTGCGCCCCCTAAAATCAAGTTCGGGATTGATGATGTAGATGTGTTCCGTGCGACTCCCGGTTAGATTCACGCGCAGGTTAAGCCGGCTCGTTACGATCTGATCCAACTGCACATTCCATCTCAAATTCTCAGGAACAAATCCTGCGTCCGCGCTCGCTTTCCTGCGAAAATTTAGAGGTTCAATCGGGGGCGTATCGACCAGCACATTGACGTAATGTCGACTGTCGAAAATCGTTACGCCGTCGGTATCGTACCGAGTGATGGTTCGTGACGGATAACGGCCGAAGCTGCGAATGTTTAGCGGCACTTTGTCATAGAAGACTCCGATACCGCCACGAATCACCGTGCGATCGTCCTTTCGCGGAGACCAGGCAAAGCCGAATCGCGGTGCCGCATTCGTCTCGCGCGCGATTCTTTGATCTTCGAAGCGAACGCCGACGTCAAAACTCAAGTTGGTGTGGACCAGGAGCCGGTCTTGAATGAAGCCGACGTACTCGCGATTACCGGCATCGATTGGTCTCAGCGCGTGAAAAACAATTCTTTCCGACAGCGTTCTGTCTTCGCGAATGATATTGACTGGGCGCGCAGAGTAATTCATCAGACCGCCGACACTATTGAAGTCGAAGCCACCTTTGATTTCATGGTTCGCGCCCCAAAACCTCTGTGAGGGCGCCGTGTACAACTCAAACATTTCGAACCGATGTGAGCGACGGCTTTGAGTGGCGAAGTAATTGCCCTGCTCAACGGTTGGCGTGATCGTCATTTCCTCGTCGCCCTGGCCCCAGACATTTGCGTCAAAGCGCTTGTAGGAAGCGGCCGATTCCAGCAGGCCTTCGTGCAGTTGATAACTGTCACGAACGGCGAAAACGAAATCTCTTTGCTTGTAATTCGGAGTTGTAGATTGCGGCCGGAAAAAATCGAGATTAACAAACTGATCGCGGCGCGGGAAAAATCCGAAAGTGAGACTCTCAGTGTGACGTTTGTTGAGAATGAGATCCAGCTGTGAAAAGTAGCTCTGGGCCTCAGTTTTCGTTTCGTTCGTTGGAAAAGAAAGTCCGCGCACCGGTTGTTTCGAAAGCAAGTACGACGCGGATTGGGATATGTAGAGACGATCTTTGATCAGTGGACCATTCAGGTTGAAATGAGGCGTGTCGTCAGAGATACCAACAACTTTACCCCTCACAAGACGAGGGTCGGGCAAGAAATCGTTTAGCTCGACGTGCCAACGATCGCCGCCGCGCCGCGTGCGAACTTCGGTTATCCCACCGGTTGAAGCGCCATATTCGCTCGCATAAGGATGCTGAAAGACCTGAACCGATTCGACCGCGTCGAGCGGCAGATTCAAACGAAAATTTCCACTGGCGGGATCGGCGGCATTCAGTCCGTTCACCAGGAGCGCACTTTGTTGTTCGGTGGCGCCAGCAATATTGATTTCCCCGATCGCCGATCGAATCACTCCCGGAACAAGCGGTAAGGCCTCGTCTACTCGGCCGGTTGCGAGCGGTAACCGCTGAAGTGTTGCACGTTGCAAGTTCGCTGACGGTGTCGCCGACCCGTTGTTGACCGTGGTGGCTTCGTCAGTTGGAACTGCGACCGTAACATTTGCAGAGACAGTCGCGACCTTCATCGACACCTCGATCGTGGCGACAACTTCGTCGCGAACCTCAAGGCGCGAGACATTGTTGTCGAACCCGTCCGCTTTCACTATCAGCGCGTACTCACCCGCACGAATCTGCGCCGAGAGTACCGCGGCGCCGTTTTCATCCGTACTTACGGACGCAATCGGTTTGTGTAAGTCAGACGCAGCAAACAACGAGCAGGCAGCGCCACGAATCGGGCGGGCGAGTTCATCGCGGACATTGATGATTAACTTTGTGGACGCCTTCTCCTGCGCGACTAGTACTGGCGATGTGGCATGAACAAAGCCCAGCGCTAAGGTTGCAAGGACTGCAAAGAGGCCGATATACGATCGCCTGCGCGAGGCGGCAATTGGCTTGCCTCGTCCTTCGACGTTGGAGGATAATCCTGCGCGCGATCGTGCAACTCGAAGTGAATTGAAGGGCATTGGGGGAAACTGTCAGCCGTTTTTGCGTTTGTATCACAGCCGTTGGCAAACACAAAACGTCCCGGCCATATTGCTAAATGAAAAAGCCGCTCCGTCTTAGTCTGCAATGGAAAGTCCTGCTGCTGATGGCCGGAATCCTCACAGCTATTATTGTTGCCTCAACTTATCTTCATGGCCTGATCACAGATCAACTGGGCGAAGAATATAGATACAATAACGCAGTCCGTCAGGTCGCTACCATCGCAAAACGTACATCCACGCTTCATTACTTCGACCGACCTGACGATCTCCTGCAGGAGACACAATTTCTCGTCAACTCTCGTCCGGACTTTGATCAAATAGACGTTTATGAGATCAGAGACGCCCAGGCGCATCTGTTAACCACGACAGCACCGGCCGGGCCCCGGCTGCCGTTCTTGAATGAGAATTCGGTTGACAACCAACTGCATGAGATGGAGAAGCAGCTTCCCGGAGTTGTGTCAATGGAAGTTGATCAAAATAACCGTCGCAACTGGATCATTACCGTCGAAGTCCGGGACGCCAATCGTCTCGGGTACGTGAGTGCACTGGTGCAGAAGGCTCCGCGTACGGATTTCATGAACCGTCTACAGTTTCGCCAGAATCTGATTCTTACCGGCGGTTCAATCGTAATGGTTGGATTACTCTATTTCTTTTTCGCAATTTTCTTTCAGCGTCCGACTCGCGAAGTTGCCGCGGCCATGGCGCGCGCACAAGCTGGCGATCTGAATGCCAAAGCGATGGTCCATCGTGATGACGAGTTGGGTCAAATTGCTGGAGCGTTCAATCGAATGATTGATGACATTCGCTCGCGCAACGAAGAACGCGAAAAACTTTTGATTCAAGTCAGAGATTTCAACGAGCAGTTACAGGCCGAAGTTGCCGAAGCCACCCGAGAATTACGGGCGTCAAATGAAGCGTTGCTCGATACTCAGCAGGGCCTGGCGCGATCTGAACGGCTCGCGGCCGTTGGTCAGATGGCCGCATCCCTGGCCCACGAAGTTGGCACTCCGCTCAACGCTATCTCCGGTCACCTGAGATTGCTTGCTCGTAATCATCCCGCAGACGCCGACACGCAACGTCGAGTGAATATAATCAATGCGCAGCTTGATTCGGTGGTAAGAAGCGTCAAAAGTCTGCTGGCGCGAACACAGCGTCCGCGGTTAAAATTTGAAAAGATAAATCTCAACGAGCTGGTCGAAGAGTTGTTGTGGTTGGTGCAGCCCACGCTTGAGCTTCACGCGATTGAAGCCAAGACATCGTTGGATCGATCGCTGCCGCTCCTCCCAGCTGATCGCGAGAGCCTCTTGCAACTGTTACTGAACCTCACCAACAACAGCATTGATGCAATGCCGAACGGCGGCACGATTGAAATTGCGACGAAACTCGATCGAGATTCACGAGAGGTGCGACTTGTGTTCACTGACAATGGAGCCGGCATTGATCCCTCGGTACTCGATCGTGTATTCGAGCCGCTCTGGACCACGAAGAGTGCAGGCAACGGTTTTGGATTGGCGATAGCGCGCCAGATAGCGACTGAACACGGCGGCAAAATCGAAGTGGTCAGCCGCGATCGTCAAGGCGCAAGGTTTCGATTGACGCTGCCCCTTGCCGAGGCTCGCTCAGGAGATCAGGAGGTGCTCACCAGTGCAGCCTGACGCCCCAAGTCTTATGGTCGTCGATGACGATCGGGTAACGTGCGAATTACTATGCGAGGTCTTCACGGCCGAGGGTTTCAATCCGCGCTTTGTGCAAAGCTGTAATGCCGCGCTGGAATCGCTGGCCAACGAGAACGCGGATGTCTTGATCAGCGACATTCGTATGGGTACGGTTGACGAAGGGCTGGCTTTGTTGAGCCAGGTGCGTCAGCGGTATCCGAAATTGCCGGTTGTGCTTATGACGGCATTTGGATCAGTCGATACCGCTGTGCGCGCTGTGAAGCAAGGCGCCTTTGATTACGTCAGCAAGCCTTTCGGAATGGATACGCTAGTCGAGACAGTGCGGCGCGCCTTGGACGGAAAGCGTCTGGCGACACAACCAATAGATACGGAAGAAGAAGAGCAACAGGCTTCCGGTCTCATCGGTCACGCGCCGGCAATGCTTGAGGTCTATAAAATGATCGCGCGAGTCGCAGACTCACCTGTGTCCGTGCTGATCACCGGCGAGTCCGGCACTGGCAAAGAATTGGTTGCGCGCGCAATTCATTCCCACGGCAAACGTGCGGGCAAGCCTTTCGTCGCCATTAACTGTGGTGCGATTACCGAGACATTGCTCGAAACAGAACTTTTCGGACACGTCAAAGGATCCTTCACGGGCGCAATAGCGAACAAGCAGGGAATCTTTGAACAGGCGGGGGAAGGCACAGTATTTCTCGATGAAGTCAGCGAGATGAGCACCGCCTTGCAAGTGAAGTTGCTTCGAGTTCTCCAGGAGAAAGAGATCGTGCCTGTGGGCGGCGACGCGGCAATCGCAGTTGATGCCCGCGTAATCGCTGCGACGAATCGGGACCCGGAAGAGTTGCTTAATAGCCGGAGTTTCCGTCAGGATCTTTTGTATCGGCTAAACGTGATCAATCTCCGTCTTCCGCCCTTACGCGAACGCCGGGAAGATATTCCGCTACTCGTTTCTCATTTCCTGCGCAAGCACGCGCCCGAAGGACGCATGCCACCGCGTGTAGCCGAACGCGCCTTGGCCGCGTTGATCGATCATTCCTGGGGTGGGAATGTTCGTGAGCTCGAGAACGTTATTGAACGTGCAGTAACTTTGAATCAGATTGGGCCGATTACGATTGGTGACTTGCCGATCAATTTAACAACGGTGACTCCGGATCATCGCGCGGATCATTTAATGGAGGCACCGAAAGGACTCTTCGAAAACCTTCCATCGCTGGATGAAATTGAGCGCCGCTATTTGAAGCACGTGCTCCAAGCAACCGCGGGAAACCGGAAACGCGCCGCGGAAATACTCGACGTCAATCGGAAGACGCTCTATCGCATGGCCGCACGTCTCGGCGTTGACCTCGACGGCCCGAATTCATGAGCCCAGAAAGCCACACCTGAAACAAAAAGCCACACGAAGCCGTTCCATCTTGATTTGCGATTAGCAAGAACCTCTTTGTTTGCGGCATTCGCAAATTTTTCCAGGCGCAAAGAGTTGAGGTACGCAGCTTGCTGAACAAGAATCCCTCGGAATCGTCTGCTGCTTTCTATGTCATGCCTCAAAAGCGGTTTGCGATTGAATGCGCGCGCCATTGGGGTCGCCTTAATCGCATCATTGGCAATTGCCTGTAGCTCGTGTGGACGTTTCAGCAACGTTCGTACTCCTGCTAACAGTTCGGTATCTACCCCGTCAACGGCTTCACGCGTTCAGCCTCCAATCACTTGGGACGACATCGCGATTAGTTACGATCGAATTCGCGCCTATCAGTGTCTCTATGAAAAGGAAGAGCGCGCAATTTCAAACGGCGAGCGACAAACGATCAAAGTCTCGTTCCGCAAACCGTTCGACGTGCGACTTGATTGGCTAAATGAAGGCGGGCGAGTTGATCAAAGCGCCGTTTACCGGCAGGGCCTCAACAATGGAAAAGTCCTGGCGCGCGGGTACGGGTTGCTTGGTTCACTGGCCGGCACGTTGGAACTCAACCCCACAGAGAAACTTGCGCTGTCGGATTCAAAACATCCGATAACTGAGCTGGGCCTGGGCAAGATAATCGAGCGAGCCAAACGGGACGCGGCTGACGCTCACATCAAAGTGAAGTTGGTAGGGCAGGAATCCCTGGATAGTCGGGCGACCTACCGATTCGAATTCGTTGCGACCGACAACGAGGCCGTCGCGGGCTTGCCCGAAGCGCGAAAGGCTTTGATTTGGGTCGATAGGGAATTGAAGCTTCCAGTCAAGTTGGAACTTTACGACGGATCCAGCGCTCTGCTTGAACGCCACTATTTCAAAAATTTGCGTCTGGACGTGGATCTGCCGGACAAGACGTTCACTTTATAGGTCGCCTGTGAAGAAGTCTCTGATGCTCAAGAACGCTCTGCGCCAGATCGCGCATCGTTTCAATCGTCCGTTCATGGTGATGTTTGAAACGACGCTCCACTGCAACATGAAGTGTGGGTACTGTGCGATTTGGCAAAACCAGCAGCCCGAGGATCGAGCGGTGCGCGAACGTGTGTTTGCGCGGATGGATGAGGCGGCAGAGTTTGGAGTTTTTGCGTGGAGCTTTTCCGGCGGCGAGCCTTTGATGAATCCGAATATGCCTGATTTCATCGACTACGCGTCACGCAAAGGCTTCTATACCTCGATGCCTACTAACGGTTTGGCATTGAAGAAATACGCCGAGAGTTGCGTGAAACTCGATCAATTGGAAGTGTCCATCGATACGCTTAATCAGGAGAAGTTCGCGAAACGCCGGGGTATCGATGGCCTACCGACTATTCTCGCCGCGCTCGATTACATCAAAGGCAATCTTCCATACAACACGATTCAAATCAACGCCGCCGTCGATCTGGAAAATCTCGATGACTTGCCTGCGCTGGCGAAGTACTGCGACGAGCGCGACTTTCTGCTTCACACTGAAGCCGTGCACAACGTAGTGCGCACGACCTGGAAAACTGAAGACGTGGAGATGCGCAATGACGAACTCGATCGCGTCGCGGCTTACCTGATGAGGCTGAAGAAAGAACACAAGTGCGTCCGCTTTTATCGCGACTACTACACGTTCTATCGCAACGATGGATTCACAAGAAAATTTCCCTGCCGTTCAGCGTCGCATCTCGTGAACATGCGCCCTGACGGCTCGATTCAATTTCCCTGTGCGTTCGTCAGCTTGCATCGCGGCGCACCCGAGATGAGCTTGCGCGAAATCTATACGTCCCCGGAAGTGCGGAAAATTATTCAGCAGTCTCCGCAGATGTGGGATTTCTGCAAAGGCTGCAAGATCGGTTGTCCTTATGAAGTGTCGGCGTATCGCAACAGCCCGCTGACGGCGATTCGCGGCGCCTTGGATTTTCTGCAGTTCAGTTGACAACGGAAATGGCTGCGCCTCTAAAAGCTCTGACAAGCGACAACGTCGATCCTCATCGGCGAATCGCCACTGCGTCACAGCCGGACGCGTTAGCGGTTTCTGTTTGCGATTTGGTCAAGACATATCGTGACGGCACGGAAGCGAATCGTGGAATAAGTCTGAGCGTTCGACCGGGTGAAATATGCGCGATTCTCGGGCCAAACGGCGCGGGCAAGACAACATTTCTCAGACAGTTGACGACGGAGCTGCGGCCGACGTCCGGTTCGATCAATGTGATGGGCGTCGATGTAATAGCCGACGCTTCGCGTGCGAAAAAACTAATGGGGATCACGCCGCAGGAAGCAGGATTGTTCGACAGATTAACCGTCCGCGAGCACTTTGAATACTTCGCCCGATTTAAAGGTCTGTCAAAGAACACAGCGCATTCGGCCAGCACTGAAATAATGTTGAAGCTGGGGCTGATTGCTGAAGGCAAGAAGCTGGTGCGTTCACTCTCTGGCGGCCAACGACGGCGAATTCTGATCGGGCTTGCTTTGCTGGGCCGTCCGCCTCTCTTGATCTTGGACGAGCCGACGACGGGTCTCGATCCGGCGACGCGTCGCCGAGTGTGGCAGGTGATTCGTAATGCCGTCGCAGACGGGGCGACGACGATCCTTTCAACGCATTACATGGAAGAGGCCCAACGTTTGAGCGATCGCATTGGGATCATTTCTGAAGGCGAGCTGATTGCATACGGAACTCTTAACGAGCTGCTCGCGCGAGTCGATCGAAGTTACCGGCTCAGCTACCAGGATCGCTCCGGCGAAGACTGCGTACGATTCTGCGAAAGTTTTGCGGCCGCGCAGCGTTGCGTCGAAAGGGAACTGCTATCGGAATACTCGATCGCCCGCGCTTCGCTTGAGGACGTTTATTTCCGGCTGACGGGTTCGCCATACAGAGACGAGACAGCGGAAGCTCATGAACCGCGTTAATGATATCGCCGGGGTTTTTCGGATTCAGCTCGCGAGCATGCGTCGCGAGATCGGTCCTTTTCTACTGGCAGCGATCGTTTTCCCGTCCGCGATGTACCTTTTTGCCAACGCTGTGAGCGGTGCCGAAGCCCCGCAAAACCGTTTGCGTTTTCTTGCCGGTTCGATTGTCTTTTCGCTCTCGCTGACGTCGATCAGCTGGCTGGGATACCTGCTGTTGGAAAATCGTTTCACCGGGCGGCTGAAGTTATTCGCGACCTTACCGATCGCACCTTCGAGCTACGTCTTTGGCGTGCTTATTTTTGCGCTGGCGCAAGCGGCGCTCGGCACGACGACCTTGATGCTCGTGGGCCGAGTTTTCGGCGCACAAGTGCGGCCGAACTTTTCGCTGCTGATCGTCGTGGTTTTTTTAACGATCCTTAGTCTCTGTGGTCTCGGGGTCATCATTGCAGCGCGCGCGCGCAGCTTCAGTGAAGGCTCTCTTTGGACGGACACGCTGGGCGCCGGCCTCGTGCTGCTCGCGCCGATTTATTACGCGCCCGAAATGATGCCGCGGGGGTTACGAGTTTTCGCGCAGCTTTTGCCAACGAGTTTTGCGGCGCGTGCACTGCAGACAACGCTCACCGGTGGGCATGCGATCGGTGTCGAGCTGTTTGGGTTGAGCGTGACGGCTGTGATTACGCTCGCGCTGGGCTTTCACTTGATGAAGTGGCGAGAAGAATGAACGTCCTGGTGCTGACACTCTCGTTTGGTTCCGGTCACGTGCGCGCATCGCAGGCGGTGGCGAAAGAAATTGCCGTGCAGGATTCAAACGCAAACGTACTTGTAGTAGACGTACTGACAGACGCTCATCCATTGTTTCGCATGTTCTATGAGTTGCCGTACTGGTTAATGCTGAGACACGCCCCCTCCGTTTGGAGTCGCTTGAATTCGGCCCGCCACATAAAGATGCACGAGAGCACAGCGCCAGCGTGGGCATTTCGTCTCGGATGCCAAAAGGTGTTTCAGGCCATCGAGAGTTTTCGACCAGATGTAATCCTGGCCATTGAAGTTGCTGCCTGCGAAATCTCGGCGATCGCTAGGCAAGCGAAGATCACGCGCGCGCCGATTCTTTCGGTGATCACTGACTATGAAGCGGAACCAATATGGATCAAACCTGAAGTCTCCGCGTTCACGGTGGCTGATGAAAACGGTAGAACAGAATTGATTGGTTGGGGCGCGCCAGCAGATAAGATTTTCGTGACCGGCATTCCAATCGATGCGTCGTTCGCAGCGCGGTATGACGACGAAGCAACACGATTGCGTTATGGGATCAAAGATGATTTGCCGATTGTCCTCCTGATGGGCGGCGGCATGGGCCCAACGCGAATGGATGAAGTGGCGCGGGCATTATCAGAGACGAACCATCCGCTGCATGTGATCGCAATCGCCGGCCGGGACCGTCGCGCCTTGGGACGGTTGCGCAAGTTGCGAGTCGAGCCGCCCGCGTCGCTTCGCGTTCTCGGCTGGACTGACGATGTGCCCGCACTGATGCAAGCTGCACAACTGTTAGTAACAAAACCCGGTGGGCTGACGACGCTTGAGGCTGCCGCTGCCTCTCTACCGGTAGTTCTTTTTGATCCGATTCCGGGCGCCGAATTCATTAACGCAAAACGAATGGTTGATGCCGGTGCGGCTCTGTTGATCCATGGCCGAGAACAAACAGTGTCCGCAGTCCTATCACTGTTGCAAGACAAACCTCGCCGCGATGCGATGGCGGCCAACGCAGGCAATTTTGCGCGACCGAATGCGCGCCGCGAGATTGCTGCAATTGCATTGGACCTGGCGAACTCAAGCGAAAATGCCGTCGCAGAGCGAGCCCGGCGAGTTGCCTGAGACATATATGCTGTTTGCGATTTCGGCGATTACTGGCACAGCCGCCGCCGCCGCGTCGGCTGCTTATTACGCGACGTGCGCCGTCCGTTCCCAGTGGCTCGGCAGGACGATTTGGCGTGGGCGCACGGACACAAATCAAGTCGCCCTTACTTTCGATGATGGGCCAGGTGAAGACACAGAAGCGCTACTTGATGTTCTTGAGGATCTCAAAGTGAATGCCACCTTCTTTATGGTCGGCCGTCAGGCCGAGCGGTACCCGGATATCGCTCGCCGCGTGGCGAGTTCTGGTCATGTGATTGGAAATCATTCCTACTCGCATCCCATGTTTCTTTCTCGTAGTGCGAATGAGACGCGGAAACAACTCGAACGCGCACAACAAACAATTACCAGAACGACGGGGATTCGTCCGCAGTTGGCACGGCCGCCATACGGAGTCCGCACCCGCTCATACTTTTCGGCCGCGCGTTCTTTGAATTTGCAAACGGTTCAATGGAGCGACACGGGGTTTGATTGGAAGCATCACGACGCCGAGCGAATCGCTCGTGACGCGGTCAGGCGCGCGAGCGCCGGTTCGATCATTCTGCTTCACGATGGAGACAGCGCTGGAAAAAGCAATCGCCGTCAGACGATCGCTGCGGTTCCGCTAATCGTTGCGGAACTAAAGACGCGCGGCCTTGAAATCGCGCCGCTCAACCGATTAATCGAAATGAAGGCAGAAGCTCGGTTGGCGACAGAGCAAACAAACGCATGAAGAAGACGGCACAAACACCGATCTTGTTTCTGGATTTCGATGGCACGATCTCGCAGCGCGACGTCACCGATGTCATTCTTGAGCAGTATGCGGACGGAAAGTGGCAAGCTGCAGAAACCGCCTGGCGCGGTGGGCGTATCGGCTCTCGCGCCTGTCTGAGCGAGCAAATGAGTTTGGTCCAGGCGACGCGGTCTCAACTGCATGCGCTGCTGGAGGCGATCGAACTAGATGAGGGGTTAGCGACTCTGCTCGACCTTTGCCAGACGCGCAACGTTACCGCGCACATCATTAGTGACGGCTTTGACTACTGCATCAAGCGCATTCTCGCGCGGCGCGTGAATGGCCGGCGCTCGGCGATCCACAGTGTCTGCGCCAGCCATCTCGATCTTAATAGGCGGCCGTGGCGAACCGAGTTTCCGTTCTTCCGTCAGTCCTGCGCGCACGGCTGTGCCACCTGCAAACCTGCGGTGATGCGACTGCTGAATCCAACCAACGCGCCGGCAATCTTTGTTGGCGACGGTCTTTCTGATCGTTACGCAGCCGAATGCGCTGATCTTGTTTTCGCAAAAAACGATCTGGCGAGTTACTGCCGCGACAATTCGATCGAACATATCGAGTACACAACGCTTTCAGAAGTTGAGAAGCAAATAGAGGCGTGGATGATCGCGCGGGTGTTTCGGCGAGATGAAGACGCGCGCGAGGACTTGTCGATTTCCGGGTGAACCGAGGAAACACTTATGAGCACAGTTATTGACGAGAAGGAAATCTCTGTCGGAATGAACAGTGAGCAAGATCTGCTCGCGCTCGAACAAAAGTATTGTTCGTGGGGCGACACTGTTCACTACCTCGATCCGCCAAAACTTTTCGAGCGCGCCGAAGGTCACTACCTCTACGATCGCGCCGGCACGCCATATCTCGACTTGCAGATGTGGTATTCGGCCGCGAGTTTCGGTTACGGCAATGAACGTCTGAACCAGGTGTTGAAGGATCAGATCGACAAACTGCCGCAGCTTGCTTGTCAATATCTGCATGAAGAAAAGATCGAATTAGCTGCGGCCATCGGACGATTGAATCAATCGAAGTTCGGTATCGATGGTCGGGTGCATTTCAACGTCGGAGGTGCGCAGGCGATCGAAGACAGCCTAAAGATCGTGCGCAACTCGACCGGCAAGAACTTGGTGTTCGCTTTCATGGGCGGCTATCACGGGCGCACGCTCGGCGCGTCGGCGATCACTTCGAGCTATCGCTATCGCCGGCGCTATGGCCACTTTTCTGATCGCGCGCACTTCGTGCCGTTTCCGTATTGCTTTCGCTGTCCGTATGGCAAAAAGCGAGAGGACTGCAATCTCTACTGCGTCGACCAGTTCGCCAAGAACTTCGAGACGGAATACAACTCGTTTTGGGACGCGAAGGCGAGCGAATCTGAATTCGCCGCGTTTTATGCTGAACCGATTCAGGCGACGGGCGGCTATGTAATTCCGCCTGCTGAATATTTTCCGGCGTTAAAGAAGATTTTGGACGAGCGCAACATCCTGCTGGTAGACGATGAAATTCAAATGGGTTTTTATCGCGCCGGCAAGTTCTGGGCGATCGAAAACTTCAATGTCGAGCCTGACATCATCGTCTTCGGCAAGGCTTTGACGAACGGCTTGAATCCTTTATCAGGAGTGTGGGCGCGCGAAGAGTTGATTGCGCCCGAAGTGTTTCCGCCCGGCTCCACGCACTCAACTTTTTCTTCGAACCCATTAGGAACGGCTGTGGGACTCGAAGCAGTGCGCATGATGGAAGAAGGAAACTATGGCGAGCTTACGCGTCGGAAAGGGGCTTACTTTCTCGATCAAATTCGCGAACTGCAAAGGCGATATCCAAAGGTAATTGGTAACACTGATGGAATTGGAATGGCTCTCCGCATTGAAATATGCCGCGAAGATGGTTACGAACCCGATCGCGATCTCACCGATCGTATGTTCGCTGAAGGAATGAAAGGCGATCTCGACGCGCGTGGCCGGCGCAGCGGTTTGGTGCTGGACATTGGCGGTTACTACAAGAACGTATTCACGCTCGCGCCGTGTTTCGATATGACTGAAACAGAAATCGACATCGCGGTTGAGTTGTTCGAACAACTGATCCGCTGCTGCGCGCCTGATCGATTGAGTCACTGAAAGATGATTGCAAATGCCATTGAGGCAATAGAACGCCGCGTGTTGCATTTAGAACCGCAACGCAGTGTTAGGTTTATTAATTCCTTACCGTCGTGGGCAGTCGAGAAACTGCGGCGTGAGCGTCTTCGCCGCACATTGCGGCTGGCTGCCGAGCGTTCGTCGTTCTATCGCGAAGCGTTCAAGCGACACAATATCGATGTCACGCGCGTTGAACACCCTGCGCAGCTTGGCGACTTTTATACGACGGGTGAAGACTTGCGCGCTTACGACCCTGAAGCGTTTCTGACCGGACGACCGGACACCGCGTTTGAGACGACCGGAACAACTTCGCCCGTTCCGAAACGCGTTTTCTTTTCAAATCGTGAACTTGAGGAGATGGGGCGGTGCTCGGCGTTGAGTCTCTATCGTTTGGGAATTCGCCCTGACGATCGAATTCTAAGCGCGTATGACTCCTCGTTTTGGGTCTCGCCGGTGGTTCTGAAAATGGCCGTTCAATTTCTGAAGTGTTTTCACGTGGAAGCGGGCAAGATTCCTCCGTCGGAATTCTACGAGCGTGCGCGAGATTATCGGCCAAATATAATTTTCGGTGAGCCTTCCTGGTTGATGCGGCTTTCAGAAATCGCTGAGCTGCGTGGCATCTGGCCAATGAAATTGTTGTTCGGCGGCGGCGAAAACATGACCGAAGAGGCCCGGGGTTTCGTCGAGAAGACTTGGCACGCACCGCTATATCTTAGCTACGGCCAGACCGAATCTTTCGGCACGCTCGGGGCAGAGTGCGAGCGCAAAGACGGCTATCACCGAAACGATCTCTTCTTTTGGTTTGAAACGCCCGAAGTTGATATCGACGGTTTCGGTGAGCTGGTTTACACGACACTCGTGCGCGATGTGATGCCCCTAATTCGATATCGGTCAACTGATCTTACGAAGCTCGTTGATGATACCTGTTCATGCGGATTCTTTGTGAAACGAATGGCCAAAGTTCGCGCGCGCTGCGACGAGATGGTCGTGTGCGGAATGGGCAACGTTGGGCCATGGGTCTTTGAGGAGCTGCTTCGCGGCGTCAACGGCATAACTGGAGACTGGCAGGCCGGCGTCAGGCACGAATCTGACTCCGACGTGATTGAATTGCGAGTTGAGTTGACTGATGGCCTCGGATCGAACGACGTCGAAAGTGTCGTGCGAGCAAACTTACGGCGGCACTTCTCTGATTTCGCAAAGAACCTCGACATGAGACTTTACGAACTGCGCGTTGTCGGCCACAAGCCTGGCGCTTTGCGCGGTGATGCAAGAAAGATCAAACGCGTAGTCGATGAGCGACGATTTATCGTCAATGCCGGGTAAGCAAATGCAGCGATGAGGCTGCATGCTCAACGAGTGATCGCAAAGCGAGCGACAATGGTTGAGTTCGAGATAATGAACGGCCAACGCCAGAGGCGGAAATCAAAACTGATCGTCGTTTCTAAGTTCGCCTTGCTAATAGCGGCGCTTTTAGCAGGTCTGATTCTCACCACAATTGGTGTTAAAGCATTGCTCGTGCCCTTAGTGGCAGCCACGTTCGGAATCGACATTGTTCAGAGCAGTCTCTTTTATCTCGCAGTAGTTACCCTTTCGCTTATCTTCTACCTTGTCTTACTTGTGTTTGTGGTGCTGACTTGGGAACGCTTCAGTGGTTTCCTGCGAACAAGATACCCACGTGCTTTCAAGAACTGAGGGCTTGATCCTCGCGAGCGACTAAAATATTTCACCGACAACAACTCCGACTGCCTTAGATGTTCCGGATAGAATCGGCAAAACCAATGTCGGTAATTCCAACCTGAAGTTCCTATGTGAATGGTGCCCACGACGCCCCGACGGAATGATTCTTAGCTAACAACGATTCTAGATCATACGCTGCCAGGCATGATGCCTGTCAGTTGGGCGCGTCTAAGCCTTTGAAGAGTCCCCATCTTGGCCCCAACTCGGAGTTACAGATGGGTCGAGCTATTCACGGCACTATCGAAATTGTTCCACGAATTGAGTTGTGGTGCTTCTGGCAGTTCAAATGAGCAACAAGCGTGCCTAGTACCTGCTCCGTTGCGGTCCATTTTAGACTTAGATAGGGTTGTGGTAACTAGTTGGGTTCTTGAACTTCCGGACATGCCTCACACAATTGAAAGCAAGAATTCGATCACCAATAAGTCCGTTGCTATTCATCGAGTGGGAGAGAAGATAAGCTGTAAAGTATTGAAATGATTGGTGCCGAGGGAGGGATTCGAACCCTCACGACCTTACGGTCAACGGATTTTAAGCAAGTTGGGAACGGCATCACGTGACCTGATGAAACGATATGAGCCAGTATTTACCGCGCATAGCGGTCGTCAAAGATAACTTCATCTGGCTACGTGTCAATATGAAGCTACACCAACTTTGCAGCAACACGCGCTCTTTTTGCGTGAAGCGACTCGCGGACAGATACGATCGCGAGAAGACTTACCAAGAAGTATGCTCAGACGCAATTCAGTCAGGTGTCTAAGACATCCAATTACCCGACATTGGGCTCGCCGGTTTGCCGGAGCGAAAAAATTTCAGGGCGGGCGCCTCGATGTTTACGCAGCATATCGCCACCCACGATTAGGGTTAATTGATCGTTCCGTAGTTCCTTCTCCTAATATATATCTGACTATCTGACCTATGCACTCTCGCCTGAGTTGGGACACGAAATCGTCCTATCGTTCGGGAACTGAGTTAGGATTGTCGAGCAATTGTTGAAGAATTTTCCTGGCCGTCTCTCGCGGATACTGATATCGCCCCGATTTGCGGAGATTTGGAAAATGTTGCCGCAAGTAGACTCTAAACCAGACTGGAATCGGTGTGCGATCTTCAATATCCCCGGGTGGTAAGGTGACAGCTTGCGCATTAAGGCTCTTGACCCGTGACTCAAGTTCGGTTCCTTTGGGTATTGCAACTTCCCATCCCTTCGGATACGCGCTCAGATTGGCCCCTTGAGAGAGCTTATTGGTTGTCAAATTGAAATTCGTGAGACTACCAAGACTGTCGGTGTCAGCAGTTTTGGATCTACTTACTGCGGACGTGAAGATCTGCTCTTTCGTTATAGGGTTGCTGGCGCGGCGATCTGTCCAACTGGGAAATGCAACATCTCGGAAAGCTACGATTCCGTTGTAGTCACCATACTGATTACCGTCGTCGGCGCCGCTGGCGGTCTCGTCTGTTTGTTCGGAAGTGACCTTTGTTTCGTCTCCCCAGGTAGCGCCGCCGTCAGTCGATGCCATGTAATACACGTGCGTTTTGCGTCTGGCTAAATCATCTCGGGTGTCATAGAACGCCACGTGAATATTTCCGTTCTCCGGGTCGACATCCATCCACTGATTAAACTGATCTCCCGTAAAGCGAGCCGCCGGATCTACTTGAATGATTCGTGGAGATGACCACGTATTGCCTCCATCGGTAGAGGCACTGAGGAAGACTCTGGAATGTAGCACTGACGTTGAACCTGCGCATCCCGGATCGCTTCCTACACCGTCCAGATCGGTCCAGGTAGCATAGACTGTCCCCTTTCTGGGGCCATTTGATCGGTCCACCCCGATCGAGAGGTAAAGTAGCGCGTTGCGTTGACACACGGCAGGAATAGACATCTCGTACGAACTATTCGTTTTGGCAACCACCTTTGCCGACTGGAACGTGGTCCCACCATCGGTTGATTTTGCTATGCGGATTTCCCTAGCATCGATTGCCGGCCAAGCAACATATACTTCTCCCAGAGGGCCGGTTGTAAGGTGAGAACCGATCGCCGGATCGGTTGATAGAACTGTTTCCGAGTCCCATGAAAGCCCACCGTTAGTGGAGCGCGTGAATCGCATTCCACGCCCAGGCACGTCCCAAGCCAGATAAATGAAATCCTTGAAAGGGCTGGTCGGATACGTGTCGATCCACATTAATTCCTTGTCGTTGTTCTTACCGGTCGAAGCAGTCGATACAAAGCTCCAGTTGGCGCCGTGGTCGGTCGACTTGAACACTTGCACCAGAATCTGCGTTCCGAAACTGTCGATTCCCAAGGTGGTCGCCCATGCCGTTCCGTCCGAAGAGAACGCCAGGGCGGGATCGGAATGAATCGCGATCCCTGCAGAAAATGGCAGTTCGGTCTTTCCCCACGTCACACCGCCGTCCGTTGAGAAAAATTGTCTCTGTCTTCCGGACTGCTTAAGGTTGTTCGAGGCGGCGATTAGAAACTGCGGATGATTATAGTCCTGAGCGATAAATGACTCGCTATTTCGTTCGTCAAGGTTGGTGAGGTTGATATTCCCGCCGACCTTCACGGTTTTTGCGAGTTGCGTGCTCCTTGATCGTAATCGTGCGGTTGCCGGGGCGGCTTCTAGATTAGGGTGGGCCAACATCCATTCGAGAATCTCTTGAGCGACTCTGGGGTATTGGTACTTGCCCGCGATAGGGATCGCCGGAAGATTGTCTCTGAGGTAAGCTCTGAACCAGGCAGGCAACGGAGAACGATCTTCAATATCGGTTGCCAGCATGCGGATTGGGCGGCGCTCATATACTTGCTTGATCGCCTCTAATTTGGTCTTCTCCTTCACCTGTACGTCCCATCCGGCAGGATAGGCAGTCGTCTGAATTTGCGTTGACGACGGTTGGGCCGACGGTATTTGGGCGTTCGACGGGACACACAGAAAAAGTGCAAACGCGATTAGGATTAGAGTACGTTTTCCGATCATGTTGAAACTCCTTTTCTGGATCCTTCGGTGCGATCTTCGAGCGAGCCGTGACCTTTGTCCGGCGTCGGCTCACTTAACTTTGTCTTCAAACTTGAATACCTTTGCGCCTCGAATCTTCTTCGGCTCAACATAGCCTTCATAGATCGAGAGTTTGTCGGAGTAAACAACGGCGCCGGAATTCTCGTAGAGGGCATATTCGATGATTACGCCGCCGCTATGGTCGAGCTTCGCACCAGTTAGAAACGTAAGCAGGTTCTTTCGGGTGCGGTTATTTCCTCCGGATGACACTGACTTGATCTCCAGCCAATAGCTCTCTGGACTAGCCATCGCGTGCTCGATGTCTTCGGCCTTGATGAAAAGAGCGAGCGCATTAATACCGCTGGCATCGACCTTGATGAAGTCATTTACAAAAGCGAGAAAGCTATCATTCAAATCCGTGAGCTTCTTCACGTCGGAATTAATCTGTTTAATCCTAGCTTCAAGGGGTGCGAGGATGATTTTCTGAGCATCGATCTTGGCGTTAAGTGAGCTTTCGGTCTCGCCAAGCTTCGCAAGCTCGACTCTTGCAGTGGCTATTTCGTCGTTAAGCTTTTTCCTAACTGCAGGGTTGCGCTCATGCTGGAGCGCCGCACTCAATGCGTCCAACTTCTTATTCAGGCCTTTGACCTGTGCCAACGTTTCTTCAAGTTTTGCTTTTTTGCCGGCCGGATCGGCCATCAGGACGACAGTCGCTTCCTTGTTCGCGTTCTTTGCCTTGATTACGGCGTCCGCTTCCTTCTTGTAAATAAAAAGATCTCCAATGACCGCCACCGTCTCTGACGAGTTCTTGACTCGCGGAGGAAATACTTTGGGGTAGTAAAGATTTATTGTTGCCGGTGAGTAGTCGTTCTTCAATGCCCTGAAGAGTTCTGCAACCATTGCGCTCTCGTCGATCGTAAATGCGACACCCTGAATTTTGGTGTCAGTGCGAAAGAGCGACGCGAGATCAATGAACGATTTAAGCAGAGTTGAGCCCGCCTCGAATGCGGCGTCGAATCCGCCCACAGCGGTCTTGACGTTACGGTGCGCAACCGTGCAGTAAATGCTTGATAGGAACGCAGGACGAGCGTCGGCCGAGATAGTCGGATCCGTACAAAGCAGAGACTGGTATTGATTCTTAATGTCTTCGACCTGTCCTTCAAAAGCCGGGAAGAGAGCGCGGTAAAGACGCCAGTCCTTGACTACTTGCGAATCATAAATTGCGATGTTCGTTGCGCTGCCTTTTTGACTCTTAATCTCCTTGCTGATGTGGTCCGCAGCTTCTGACATCGCTGCGTAGCCGATCATTTCCGCTTCCAGCTTCACGCTGTCGAGGGTGGTGTCGCCGGCGAGCGGCGTCGCCGAAGGTGCCGGTGGAGTGGGTTTCGCTGTGGGTTGCGGTTGCGCATCTCGGATAGCCTTTTTGGCTAATTCAATATCGCGTTGCAGTTCGATGAGACGCTTCTGCTCCTGCAGATCCAATTCCTGCTGTGTTGGCGTTGGTGATGCCGCTGCGTCTTGGGCTAGTAGGGGGAAGGATTGCGAAGCAACTCCCATGAAAAAAAACAAACCGATCAAGACCTTGAAGAATGATTTCGTAAAATTGTGTTTCATCCGTTCTCCTTGGTGGGCTCACCGTGAATGACCCTCCGCGATATGTTCGTGATTGAGGTTTTTGGTCATCAATCAACTTGAACTGACTCGGCCATACAACGCTCGGAAACTGCGAGCGAATGAGCTAATGAACAGCGATCCCTCCGTCTCCGCGACGCTATTGTTCTCTTTTTCAAACGATCTGAACGGCCCTAACTACTCTCTATGGCGGCGGCGACCGCAAATGTTTCAAGCCAAGGAAAAATTTTTGCGCAATGAGTCGGCATGACTGGCGAAATTCAGGTGAGAGCTGATAGGCACGAGTCGCTTGTTAACGACAATCGGACAGTCTGGTCAGATTAAGGACTCGATTACGGGCCGCCACCGCGACTCTTCGTCTGCAAATTCCTTGCTATTGATATCGGTCTAGGATAATTTCTCGCTGTTCTCACGGGACGACTCAAATTTGTATTAGTCTTGCCGGCAAACTACGAGCGGACCGCGCCTTTATCGACGAGGAATTAGTTGTCGGACACACCTTTTGACGACTTGCTAGCCTGGCTGGATTCTGACCGCGACAAGGCGGCGCAGAAATACGAAACCATCCGCGCGGGCCTGATCAGAACCTTCGTGGCCAAGGGGTTTAGCGGCGCTGAGGACATGGCGGATGAGGCAATCACGCGAGTAACGAGGAGATTGCCTGAGATTAGAGACGGTTACGTCGGTGAACCGGCGCGTTACTTTCACGGTGTCGCACGCAATATCATTCGGGAAGCTTATCGGCCAAAGGAAATCGCGACCGATACAATCCCGGTGTCGTGGATGCAGGTAACGAATCGGAGTGACCTGTATGAATGTCTGCTGCAATGCCTCAAGTTCCTGCCTCCGGAAAAACGTGACATAGCGCTCGATTATCACGTTTACGAAGGGCACGACAAAGTCGAACAACACAAAGCCATGGCCGAGGAGCTCGGTATTTCCGAAAACGCTCTGCGTGGCCGGGCACATCGCATCAGGAATGAACTGGAAAAATGCGTGATGCAATGTGTGGGAACTCTCAGAAAGGAAACAAAACCTGTCCCGGGAAGCATAGTAGATGGCGGTGCCTTCCCCAGGAGTGTCAGCGATGGCCCAGGCACAAGAACATAGGTTAAGAGAGTATTTGCTGGGCCAACTTAGCGAGGCCGAGGATGAGCAGGTCGAATTGCGCCTCCTCACCGATCCCGTATTCGCCGAGGAGTACGACATTGTCGTAAATGAAGTAATCGACGATTACGTCGCGGGCAAATTCGAAGGGGCGGAGTTGCTACAAGTGGAAGAGCATTTTTTCAAATCCGGCGAACGGCGTGACAAGTTGAATTTCGCGCTGGCGCTGCGACAACGAAAATCTGATCTGAGCAAGAATACTAAGGGACTCAGGAAAAGCTGGTTCAGGCCTTATCTCGCAATAGCCGCAGCACTGCTGTTAGCGGTTGGCGGCGGTATTTACCTCTGGCGAACACTCTCGCACAACGCCGAGGTAAATAACGGACTGACTGCATTGCAAGCTGCCTTTCGTAACGAGCGCCCTTTCGAATCACGCATTTCCAGTCTGAATTATGCACCTTACGTCTCTGCGCGCGGACCCTCGGACAATGCCAACATTGATCAGGATGAATTACGCCGAGCTGAACTAACCCTGCTCGAAGCAAAAAAGAAGAACCCGACGCCATCTGTTCGTTACGCGCTGGGAAAGGTCTATTTGGCGAAGAAAGAGTTCGATAAAGCCATCGAAGAATTTGACGAAGTTCTCACAGTTGAACGAAATAACGCACAACTCTTCAGCGATCTCGGCGCGGCGTGGTTGGAGAAAGGGAAGATCGATCGCGACGGGAAAGAGCCAGGCAAAGCCATGGAAGAACTGGGCCGCAGTCTTGAGAACATCAGCAAGGCGCTGGAATTAAATCCCGCCGCACTCGAAGCCCTCTTCAACCGTGGATTGTCTCATCAATACCTGACGTTACCCCACGAGGCGGAAGCTGACTGGCGGGAATACCTCAAGAAAGATTCAACCTCCCAATGGGCCGATGAGGCGCGACGTAATCTGAAGTTACTCGAAGAGCAAAACACTCTGTCCCCGCGAAGCAAGTTGGAATTGTTGAATGAATTCCATAAGGCGTATGCAGCGAGAAGCGACGACCGATGTTGGCAGCTGCTGGGATTCAGTCGAGATGACTTATCTGGAACAAACATTTTCCAGCAGCTGGTGGACGCATACCTCGATGATACTGCAAGCGGTAGGTTAGAAGACGCCGCAAGTGACCTTGAGCAGATTGATTATGTCGGCCGACTCGCAATTCGAAAGGGCAACGAACACTACGACAGCGAGGTGGGCCGGGTCTTGAAGTCTTTGGCGCGAAGGCACCTAGCTGAGGTGACTGCTGCGCGGCAACAGATGAAGCTCGGATTTGAAGCATACGCCCAATCGAGTCCGGCCGCCGTGAGCACGTTTGAAGAGGCTGCCCGTATGTTCGGTCAGTCGGGTGATCACGTCGAGGTCGCGCACGCCAGATTCTGGATTGCTTATTGCACGCTCGAAGGTTTGGGTACGAAGCGCGGGCTGGCTATGTTGACCGATCTGGCACAGGAGTGTGGGCAACGTAACTTTCGCTGGTTGATGATGAAGATACTTCAGAAAATATCGAGTGCCAGATACAACCTGAAAGAGTATTCCGCTGCCGTCGATTACGCGAGTCACGCACTGGACTTGGCTGGCCAACTGCACGATCAAATCGGGGAATTTGACGCGCTCGATGTGTTAACTGAGCTTTACCGGGCAATTAACAATCATCCCCAGGCGTTGAACTCGTTATCTCGTTCGCAACCGTTAGTTGATTGTTGCGCGTTTAATCCTATCAAGCTTCAACGACACTACGGCATTGCGGCGTTCACCCTGTATTCAGCGGGATTGCAGGCGGCGGCGATTGATTCCGAACAAGAGGCGCTCAGACGGGCACTTGAAACAGGGGAAACCTCCATGATCTGTGTCTCATACGCGAACCTTGGATTGATGTTGGGCAAGGCTGGTAAATATGATGATGGATTAAAAGATATTGAGCTGGCTTATGACGTGGCTACCACGCATTCAAGCGAACCGCGGGGTAAGGAGATGATGGCTTACTCGATGTTGCAACGCGGCCACCTTTATCGGGATGCCGGGCAATACTCGAACGCGGTTCAAAGTTATGATGATTCGATCAAAATGTATGAGAGCCTGAGATTCCCGCTCCAACTCTACCAGGCACATAAAGGGCGATTGTTCTGTTATATCAAACAGGCTCAAAACGACCTCGCCAGCGAGGAATTGGATCGAGTCTTGTCGCTGATCGACGCCAACCGCTCAACGATTTTTGAGGGTGATAATCGAAATAAGTTTTTTGACCTGGAGCAGAGCGTTTACGATCTCGGAATCGCGTTCACCTTCGAACAAATGGCTGACGAGCAAAAGGCGTTTGCAATTGCAGAGGACTCGCGCGCGCGCTCGCTTCTGGACTTGATGTTGCGGGGCGCTCAGAAAACAAGCCTGACCGAAGACAGCGTTTCGCGTCCGTTGCTTTGGACTGACATCAAAGACAGGTTACCTGTCAATACCCAAATCGTTGAATACAGCGTGCTGCCGGACAGAGTCGTGATGTGGGTGCTAAACCAGGCTGGTCTCAGGGCCCGCCAGTCGAAGATCGGGCAGACGGAGCTCGCTGAAAAAATTCGCCGATATACAGACTCGATAACCGATCCAACAAACTCGCCGGACTCTGAGGTCGCGAAGGAACTCTTTTCGTACTTAATCCAACCGGTTGAAGACCTGTTGGATAAGCAAAAACAGATGGTGATTGTTCCCGACAAATCGCTCAGCGGACTCCCATTCGGCGCGCTCGTTTCCCCGACAAACCAATATCTGATTCAGGACTATTGCATTAGTTACTCGCCCAGCGCGACCGTTTACATCCTGAAATCCACGCAGGCCCGAGAGATGAATTCAGGCCGGGCAGAGACATTGTTGAGCGTAGGCAATCCAACCTTTGATCATGGTGAATTCCCGACTCTTGTCGATCTGCCCGCCGCGGAAAGAGAGGCGCGTCAAGTTGCCGCCGATTACGATCATGCTCGGCTGCTGCTGGGCCCAAATGCCACCAAGCGAAATTTGACGACTGCGATGCCGGATTCGACTGTGGTGCACCTTGCTCTACATGCGCTCGAAGACGAAAACTCCGAAAGTTATTCCAGAATGGTCTTGGCTCGGGAGTCCTCGGCCGCGGCTAGCGATGAGTCGGGCACGCTGACCGCCGATGAGATTTATGGATTGCGGCTACAGCACACGCGGCTTGTCGTACTTAGCGCCTGTCAAACCGGCACTGGGCGCTATTATCGTGGAGAGGGAACATTCAGTCTTGCGCGCGCTTTTCTGGTTAGCGGTGTGCCGTTAGTCGTCGCCAGTCTTTGGGCAGTGGAGTCCGAATCTACTGCAGGTCTCATGATCAAGTTTCACGGGTATCGCACTCAGGATCATTATTCCAGCTCGCGCGCGCTGCAGAAGGCGCAGCTAGATATGATCGATTCGACCGATCAGCGATTCCGTCACCCTTACTTTTGGGCGCCGTTCGTAATCCAGGGCGGGTATGCCGCGTTATAAGTGTCTGGGCTGACGGCGAGCGAAACAAATTTGCGGTAATTCTGCATATCACTCAGAGGACAAGATAGGGTCGAAAATAGTGGCCGAGGCTAACTCGAGCTCACGAGATCGGGAACAACGATTAACGGAGGAAAATAAGATGAACCGTCGTCAATTTGGGGCAGGCCTATTGGGAACCGCCGGCGCCATTGGCCTTGATCGACTGGCGCTGGCGATGGCACCACCACGGCGCCTAAACGCCACAGGCCCGACATCCGTAAAGTTCACGTTTGCCGGTCTGCTCGTGTTTCATCCCATGAACGACATATTTGAGCTAGGTATTCTGAGAGCGCGTGGCCTAGCCAGCGTATCGGATCACATTTTTCGCATCAACATCGTTCCTGATCCGAACAGCGGCGAGAAGCCTCGGCAATTGAACGATGTCCTCGAAGGCTATGTGCAAGATGGCGACGTTATATGGAGTCTTGACGTACAAAACAACATTGGGAATGCCGACATCGGAGTTCAAGCAACACTTCAGGAACCAGCTAATCGTCACCAATCAAATCAACGCCCCAAAGATTTGGGATGGATGGTTAATGTCGAGAGTCGCAAGTTTCATAGCCGTCGGCTAACTAGACTGCCAAATAAACTGAAACCCATAATTACGTTGAATTACGGACAGCTAAATACGGCCTGCAAGACTGAGTCGGTTGATGTATATAAGGGCGGCAACATAAAGTATGACAACTTCGGGTTCATCGCCGGCGCCACTGAGCTTTCCATAGACACTTCACACGGTGAAAAAGTGGTTCTGAAGACCCAGAAACAAGCAGACATCTTGGGTTTAACGCCTGGCGTTTCCTATGATATCGAGGTATTAAATGCGCCAATTCCTCCCAACCCCGCGCGTGATCCCAATCAGGTGCCCCCAGAGGAACACTTCCATCTTTATTACGCACTTCTGTTCTCCGGTGTGGGTGACAGCAATCGCTTCTCGTTCATGTCACATCCCAAACCCGAGATTCCGGATGATCACTGCGATCCCGTCGTCCATAAATTCGATCCCGCCCGGATGTTTGAGCCCGATCCTTACAAGTGCGGTGGAATTACGCTAAACCCAGGAGGCGACGCCTTGGGTTAGTGTGTTTTCGCCGGCGCAGAATGGTAACGAGCAATACGTCATGTAACCAACAGGAGACGGACATGCCAAACGTAATTGTAACCTTTGAAGGTCTAATGCTCTTTCGGAGAGATCGCCAGGCTGATGTTTTCGATGTTGGCCTTCTGGACGTCAAGGGCCTGCCTGGCATTCCGGATCACTTGCGGCGGATCACGGCGGTGCCGAACCCAATAGCAGGTCTGCCCAGTCGCGACGACGCGGCGATTGCCGCCCTTCTCAGCAATGGAAACGTTTGGAATCTCGACGTTGTAGACGCCAGCGGAAACGTTCGTAAAGGCATAAAGGCAAGGACTACGGCGGCGACCATAAATCGTCTTGATACGGATTCGAACCAACACGATTTCGCCTGGCTTATGAATATGGACGAATTACACCGTACCAGGTTGCCTATTACGCCAGGTCACTTGAAACCAATTATCCGCCTGAGTAATGGGTTGCTAACTACGATCTTTAAGACGGACGGCATAAATCTCCTCCAAGGCGCTCCAGGCAGTATCACGACCACCCGATTCGGTTTTGTTGGCGAGACAGCGGGTTTGGAAATCAATCTTCAGGCGAATGAGGCATTGGTTCTTCGGGTTGGATCCACCACGATCTTCGAGATTACGGTGAATTCTTCAATCGCCATTGAGAACGTCATGCCCCCGATGACTCATCCGATGCCGGGCGCGACCGATCACTTTCAGGCATATTACAGCTTGCTGTTCCCCTCGCCCGCCGTTGCTCTTAATGATCGATTTAGACTTGAGTTACACCAGCCAACAGAGCCTTCACCCAATCATCCAGCCGTCACTCCAAGGACGATAGAGCCCTTCAAATGCGGTGGAATCACCACCAGCGACGGTGATGGGCCACTCGGATAATCGGCCACGAGGGTAAGCGGCTTTTTGGAATTTGAAGGGAGAGCTCCAGGTGAAGAAAGCTCTCAGCTTCGTAGCGTTTGCTTAGCAGCCGCGTGGATCCCGTTTTATCTACGCCACACGGAGGGGTTCCCGACGAAGCGATCGGAGAACGGAACGAGCCCATTGCGATCTCCTCAGTATGACGGTTGGTTTGCGATGATCTGAAGGAGTTGTCTCCATGCCGCAACGGAAGCTCGTTCCACGAAAGAGGAGGGCGAAGAACGCTGGGTCAAAGAAGCCACGACTTAAGCCTCTCTCGCTACAGAGACTCCTCATGCAAATCCAGTCATGGCAGCACGACTAAGGGGAATAAAAAAGAACCGCGCTAACTCCGTTATACCTTCCACCCCGCAAAGCTGTAAATCAGAGGGCCTAAGCGTTTTCGACTGTCGCGGTACAAAGTTACTACGGCAACTTGCGAATTCTAAGAAAAGGGAGCATCTGACGTAATCCTTCCATTTGTTGTTCTGTGAGATCAAAACTAACGCTGCCGACTTCGCCTGATATTTTCTTCGCCAACGCGATCTTTTGGAATGCTTCAGGACGCATCCATACTGACACTGTTTCGCTTATAGACCCGTCTGCCAATGATGAGGCACTACCGTCACCACTAACTTCAACGGCTTGCCCGTCGACTTTAATTACGAAATGGCATTTGTCTGCACAAACTCGTTTGTTTGGATTCATGCCAAACGCGATCGACACCTCATTTAAGCGAGCGATTTGCCACCAGTAGTCGTCGTAGACGTAACGAACATACATCTTTACGAGTGGCGCACCTTTAGCGTTGGCGACAGAAGACCATGGCAAAACAACTCGGTTAGGACTATTGCCCGCAGAAGCTTGATATTCCGGAACTAGCGGTGGCTCAGGAGTCTTAACAGTAGCAGGCGGTTTGTTTGGATTGCGACGACTAGGAGTCCCTTTTTGTCCCCACGCTGAACTCGAAGAAAAAAATAGCACAGAGGTGAGGCCAGCGATACGTATGCGAGCCAGATAGGATTCTTGAGACATTCCGTCCTCTTGAAGCGTGTGCGAAACGCTACCTGCGAGCTCTCGTTTAGATCTCTTGTGGCGAAGTCGAAGAGATCGAAAGGGACGATTTCATCGGAGCGAATCTCGCCCAATTTGGACCTTCGATCACTGAATATACAACAACTAGATTGAGTAGGACACATCGAGAGGGTGTCGGATTGCCATTTTACGGATGAGTCCATCCCACAAGCCTCACCCAATTGGCTACGTGTCCTCACCGCACGTAACCGCTTAGCCCATGTTATGGATTTCTCCAGGAACTGGGTGTGGCGCTACGGTTCTCGGGCTGCCCTGTCGGAAGCAATGGAGGGTCGGTCAGCAGACGGACTCGTTTTTGATGCCAATCACAACGGCGTAAACGAACACTCGCTCAGATGGAGCTTTGAAGAAGCATGCACGAAAGCGGGAATCGTTTATGGTGAAACCAAAGCCGGAGGAATTATCTGGCACGATCTGCGACGAACCTTTGCGACTCGTCTTCGCGCAAACGGAGTACATGAGTATGACATTCAAGATCTCCTGGGCCATGCGAAGCCAGGAGTCACGAAGGTCTATGCTCGTGCGACTCTGGCGGTTCTTGAAGATGCCGTGGCAAAGCTCACACAGCCTTGGGGCGAAGTGCTTCGCTTCGAGCGAAAGGCAAGTTGAATGTCCCTCATCTTCCCCTCATCTTCGCGCTACTGTCGAGATGAGGAACTCACGATGGCGGATCTTAACTTTATGCAAAGCGTAGTAGCAAAAAGAATTGAAGGTTGGTGCCGAGGGAGGGATTCGAACCCTCACGGGATTACTCCCAACGGATTTTAAGTCCGTAGCGTCTGCCATTTCGCCACCCCGGCGTTGTGCAACAAGATATCACGGCGCTTCACGTGTCAGAAGTCCGATGTGGGAGAGCCGAGTTGCTCAAAAAGGTGCTTTCCCGAGGGCTGTCATGTCTCGTCCACAACATAGCTTGCGCTCGGACTTCTGACACCTCTCGTTAGGATGTTAGAATGCAACCGCTTTCTCCGAAACCACCGTCCAACGATATCGATGACTGAAGAGCAGGAAGTCTTTCACGATCACATTCAGAAACAAGGTCTCAAGCGCACAGCGCAGCGCGACCTGATTCTGGATGTGTTTTTGCGGACCGAAGGCCACCTGTCTGGAGAGGATCTTTATCGCCTCGTGCATGACGAGGATCCGAGCGTGGGCCAGACGACGGTGTATCGCACGCTGAGGCTCTTGACGGATTCGGGCCTGGCGCGCGAAGTGCGATTCGGCGACGGCCGCGCGCACTACGAACACAATTACAAACACCAGCATCACGATCACATGATCTGTTCTGATTGCGGAAAGATCATCGAATTCTACTCGCCTGAGTTAGAAGCGATTCAGGACGCGATGGCTGCGAAATACAAATTCCAGCTAACGGAACATCTGCTGCGCATGATCGGAATATGCAGCGACTGTCGGCGGAAAAAAGCAGGCTCTGAGAAAAGAGTTGCGCGCGCTGCAAACTCAGCACATCGATAGCCGAATCGGGGTCGCGCTCATTAACATGACAATCATCAATACGCCGCTAAAACAACTGGTGAGGACTTCGTTTCAATCCCTCAGTCGAAGCATCGTGCTCGCGTTTCCGTTGCTGCTGCTCGGTTGCCCGAGCAGTACGAACAAACCATCGGAAGCAAACTCAGCGACGCCAGTTACCAATGTGGCGAAGTCCGATTTCGATGGCGACCGCGCGTTTGAGCACGTTCGCAAACAAGTTGAGTTTGGACCCCGGCCGGCGGGCTCGGCTGAGTTAGAGAAGACGCGCGGCTACATCATCGATCAGTTGAAGTCGTACGGATTGAAAGTTACGAGCGATGAATTTCACGCGACGACTCCGCTGGGCGATCGGCGAATGGTGAACGTCATAGCTGAGTTGCCGGGAGAAGCGAGCGACGTAGTCATCATCGGCAGTCACTACGACACCAAGTATTTCAAGGAATTCAAATTCGTCGGCGCGAACGACGCCGGCGCATCGACCGGCGCGCTGTTGGAAGTCGCGCGGGTGATGGCGGCGAAAGGAAAACCGAAACTGACTTACTGGTTTGTGTTCTTCGACGGCGAGGAAGCGTTCTGCAAAGACTGGGATGATTGCCACAACCCGAATCCGGCCGATCCAAAAAATCCTCTGCCGGACAATCTCTACGGCAGCCGGCATTTCGTCGCGCAGCTGGTTGAGAAGAACGATTTGAAACGGGTGCGCGCCATGATTCTGTTCGACATGATGGGTTACAAGAACCTGCGCCTTGGTCGTGATGAGCTAAGCACGACGTGGTTGCAAGACATCGTGTGGCAAACCGCGAAGCAGATCGGTTACGGTCAGCAGTTCATCGATGGACGTGAAGGCGTCGGCGACGACGATCACGCGCCGTTCCTGCGCGCCGGCATCCCATCGCTCGATATCATTCAGTTGAGCACGTACGAACCCTGGCATACAAAGGACGACACGCTCGATAAAGTTTCCGCGAAGAGTCTGAAGGCTGTCGGCGATACAGTCATTGTGAGCCTGCCGAAGATTGAAGATTGGGTGCTGAGCCGAGCGAAGTAGCAGCTCATATGATTTCTGATTCGTTTAGAGGCGGGCTACTGTCCGCCTTATTTTTAATCCGTCAGATTGGCGGGCGAGGAAGTGATTGCGGCTTTGCCGCTTGATGTGCGGAAGGCCTGCGGCTTTCCGAATCGTCTGAAGATTATTATTGCGCCTTGACGAGGCTGAGCCTCGTCAAGGCGCTAAGTGGATTTGAGTGTTGCCGCGGAAAGGCAAAGCCTTTCCGCACATCAGGCGGCCAAGCCGCCCAATCAAACAAGCCCGCGCAGCTTCTCTTCCACCGCCCTTCCCACTTCGCTGCAACGCGACGCCTTCTCCTCGCCAATCAAATCATAGGTAAGCGTTTTACCTTCGCTGAGAAGTTGTGCGACTGCGTCCTCAACTTTCTCGGCGGCCCTCAGCAATCGCTCATCTTCATGTCGATTGCCGAGCCAATCCAGCATCATCTGCACCGAGAGAATCGCGGCCAACGGATTCGCTTTATCTTTCCCGGCGTGTTTTGGCGCGCTGCCGTGAATCGGTTCGAACATCGCGTGTTCGTCGCCGATGTTGCCGCCGACCGCGAGACCCAATCCGCCGGCCGTAGTCGCGCCGTTGTCGCTGATGATATCGCCCGCGAGATTCGGCGCGACCACCACGTCGTACCATTCGGGATTGCGAATTTGCCACTGACAGAACGCGTCGACGTAAGCGTAATCGAGTTTGAGATCGGGAAACTCGCTTTGGCCGATCTCGCGAAACACTTCGCGAAAGAAACGATGCGCCCCGATGATGTTTGATTTGTCGACGCAGGTTACTTTCATCTGCTTGTTCCGCCTTCGCGCCAGGTTGAAAGCGTACCGCACGACCCTTTCAGTCGCACGGCGCGTGATGCGGATCGGCGTGATTCGACCATCAGCGATTTCATTTGTCTCGCCTGTATACGCGTCTTCGGTGTTCTCGCGAATCACCACGTAATCAACTTTGCCTGGTTCCCAAACCTGCTTCAATTCACCGTGAATCTTATGCTTCACACCGGGATATAACTTCACCGGTCGCACGTTCGCGTAGAGATCAAGCTTCTGCCGATTCGCGATCACTTGCGCAAATCCGGCGAGCTGCGGTTCGGGATAAGGCTTGCCGGGTTTGGTGAAGACGGTCTTCCCGTCAACTTCATGTCCAACGGCGCCGAGAATGACAGCATCAGCGGCTTCGCATTTTTCGAACGAACCCTCGGGCCATTCGATCTCGTGCGCCGCATAATAATGACCACCGCATTCGATCTCTTCGATGCGAAAATCGATTTGAAAGAGTTCGCCCGCGGCGCGCAGGACGCGCAGACCTTGCGCCAAAACTTCGGGCCCGATGCCGTCGCCGGGCAGAGCTACGATTGAATAGGATTGTTTCATGTTGTGTTTGAAAGAGACTGAATATAAGCGACCCGCGGAAGAATCGACAAACGCCGTTCGTTTTCCTTCTCCCTCTGGGAGAGGGCCAGGTGAGGGCGCGAAGCCTAGCGAAAAAGAAAAAAGAAGCGGACAAGAATTGCTTGCTGCGTTAGTTAGTCCCTCACCCAACCCTCTCCCATCGGGAGGGGCGTTTGGAGGACCAACACTTCACTCTAGCTTTTCTTCCTCTGTGTCCTCTGTGGTAATAATCCTTCATGCTTACCGCGGAAATCATCGCCATTGGTTCAGAGCTGTTGTCTCCGAATCGCACCGACACGAACAGCCTCTGGCTCACGGATCAACTCAATCGCATCGGCATCGACGTAAAACTAAAAACGATCGTAGGCGATGATGACGCGCGGCTCGAAGAAGTTATCAAAGACGCGGTCAAACGTTCGCGTGTGGTGATCACCACTGGCGGTCTGGGTCCAACCGAAGACGACATCACCCGCAAAATCGTAGCGCGCGCGTTAGGGCGGCGTTTGTCGCTTGATGAGAAAGTCCTCGACGAAATTCGCGAGCGCTTCCAGAGCTTCGGCATGAAGATGCCTGAGCGAAATTCGCGGCAAGCGATGGTGATCGCGGGCGCTGAAGTGCTTTCGAATCCGAATGGCAGTGCACCTGGCCTTTATCTGGAACACGAAGGCTGTGCAATCGCTTTATTCCCAGGACCGCCGCGGGAGATGAAGCCAATGTTTGAGAATCACGTGCTGCCGCGCATCGAAAAGCTCGCCGGAGACACCCGGTTCGCGACTCGCGTGCTACGTGTGGCGGGCATGGGCGAATCCGCGGTCGATGAAAAGATCGCGCCAATCTATACGAAATACGAGAACCCGCAAACGACGATTCTTTTCAACAGCAGTGAGATCGAAATTCACCTGCGCGCGCACGGAAGGACCGAAGCGGATGCCGAAAGCTTGCTCGACGATCTTTCTCTGAAGATTGAAAAGGAACTCGGCAACGCGGCGTTTTCGTTTCGCGGTGAAACGATGGAAGAAGTTGTCGGCCGTCGTCTGGCGATGACGGAATTCACGCTCGCAGTCGCCGAGAGTTGCACCGGTGGCCTGGTTGCTCAACGGCTGACAAACGTGCCCGGCTCTTCGAAATATTTTATCGAAGGCTTTGTTACTTATTCGAATGAATCGAAAGTGCGTCTACTCGGCGTCGACAAGAAACTCATCAAGGAGTTCGGCGCTGTGAGCCAGCAAGTTGCGCGCGACATGGCGCGCGGCGTTCGTCATCGCGCGAAGACCGATTTTGGATTAGCAGTTACAGGAATCGCCGGTCCCGGCGGCGGAAGTGAAGAGAAGCCCGTCGGCTTGGTTTACATCGCGCTCGCTGACGACGCGCACACCGAACACAAGAAGTTGATGATTCCGGGCGATCGAGAGTTGGTTCGCTGGCGCGCGTCACAGGCGGCGCTGGACATGTTGAGGCGAAGGTTGATTTGATTCAGCGCCACACGCAACGAATGGTCGGGCTATTGCCCCGATGCGGCTCGTGGAATCCGGCGATAGACATGAATATCCGTCCAAAGAAATTCGGCATGCGCATGCATGGCTGATTCGTAATTCCCAATCGGCTCGTTGTAACCAGAATCGCGGAAAAGTCCGAAAGGCGTCGAGCGCTCTGTCTCTACAACTATCAAATAGACGACGTGACGATCGCTGAGAAACTTTAAGAACGCTTCGCGATCGCGCGGCGCATCCGCGGAAGACAGGAATCTCTCTTCCGGTATTCCAGATAACACTCGCACCGTTGCTTCATCGCAGAAGATCTTTGCGTTTGAGTTTCGATCGAAATGATCGCGCAGATAATCCGCGCCGGCGCGTTGGGCTCGGTAGCGATTGATCTCGCCAGCGGCGCCGACCAGTTCGACACTCGCATCCAAAACGCAAATGACGACGATGCCGATGAAAACGCGGCGCGCGATCTGCGGCTTATTTCTTCGAATCCAGAGATACGTCCACGCCAGAATCGGAAGACCCAGCGTGAAGAGAATCAAACCATAGCGCGGGAAAATGATCGGCTGCTGATGCGTGACATACGCGCCAATCAGAAGCGCCAGAAAGGCAAAGAAGAAGAGCAGTGGCGGGATGATCGATTCAAACTGGCCAACTTGAGTAGCGGCATCTTTCACGCGAAGGCGCAAAGACGCAAAGGCTCCGCGCTCGCCAATGACTGAGTTTGAGAGGCTTCGGATCACCAACCACACCGCGACACAGCAAGCAACCAAAACTGCGATATCTGTCGACACGAGCAAGGTCGCGGTGTCGCTCGTTATTTGTTTCAGCGAGAAGCGCGCGATCGAGGGGTTCATCATCAGCAACCAATCGTGATAATCCTGACGTTGCTTGAAACAGGCGAGCGCATCGCCTGTGGCTTTCCATGAAATGTAAAACCAAAACAACGGCGGCAGGATCAAAATTAGAATCGCGACGAGCGAGATGCGGCGTTCGCGGGTGAGTTGAAGAAAGGGAATCAGCGCCACCAGCATCCAGCTTTCGACTCTCGTCAGACCCGCCAGCGCGCCAAAGATTGCGGCGACAATCCAGTTGCGACTCAAAACAAAATACAGCGCGGCGACGACGAAGAACGCGTGCGGCACATCTGTCATCGCCGACGCCGAATAGAAGACCTGCAGCGGGTTCAGCGCAATCAGCAGAAACATCACGAGCGCGGCGCGACGATCGGCTGTCAATCGAAATGTAATGGCATAAACAAACAGGCAAGTTCCCGCGCCAAAGACCGCAGAGACTATTTTGCCGGAATAAAAGCCGTTCTTAATAAGGACATTAACAATCGCTGATAAAAACTGGTAGAGCGGCAACCAGAAACCAAATAGATCAGTCAGTCGCAGACTTCCCGTCGAAATCTTTGTGCTGAACGTTCCGATGTCGCGAATGTAGACGTACGCATCGCCGAAAGCGTTCGGCAGAAAGAAGGCACCGACAAGACGAGGCAGACCCGCGACGATCAGCAGTGCGGGCCAAAGAATCCAGCGATTCCAAAATTGAATCATCTTCGCGGAAAACGAGTCTTGCGAGGATACCAGCAACCTGTGCCACCGCAGTAGTTGCATGCTTGTTCTGCGCGTAGCGGCTTGTTATAGTCACCGTTCAATCGAGTATGCGTAATGGCGGTAGCAACTGAAGAGAAGGTCCTGGCGACGAACCGCGCGGCGTTTCACAATTATCACATCTCCGCCAAATACGAAGCCGGCGCCGCGTTGACCGGGACGGAAGTGAAGAGTGTTCTCGACGGTCGCATTCAGTTGAAAGAATCATATGTGGCCGTGAGAGATGGTGAAGCATGGCTCTTCAACGCACACATCTCGCCGTACGCGCACGGCAATCGCGCGAACCACGATCCGCTGCGGACACGCAAGCTGCTGCTACATCGACGCGAGATCGAAAAACTCGATCAGGCCAGCGCTATCCAGGGCATGACACTCGTCATTACGCGAGTTTATGTTAGGACTCGAAAGATCAAATTCGAAGTTGGTGTTGCCAAGGGAAAGAAACTGTACGACAAGCGCGAGACTGAGCTACGCCGCATCGTCGATCGCGAAACGCGCGCGCAATTAAAACAAAGAAATCGATAACCAATACAGACTCATAGTCTACGATTGAAGCGAGAAGCGAGGTTGATAATGGACGCATTCGGAAGCTCGAAACCTGTTAACGAAATTGACGCCGAGGGTTTGGCAGTTGCTGTTTTCAAAGACGAGAAAGCAGACGGCGGTTTGCTAAAGAGTTTAGATAAGGCCGTCGGCGGATTGATCAGCGACGTTACCAAGTCGGAAGAATTCACCGGCAAAGAAGGCGAGACTGCTTACTTTCAAGTTTCCGGCAACGGCTTGAAGGCGCGTCGGCTGCTGCTGATCGGTTGCGGCGATCGTGCTTCTTACAAGTCCGCGCAAATTACGCAGATGGGCGGCACCGCGGCGCGATTTCTGCGCAGCAAGAATGTTAAGACGATCGCCGTCGTTCCGCGCGCCGAGGTTGACGCTGAACGCGCGGCGCAGACGGTCGTCGTTGGCGCGATCATGGGAATGTTCGAGTTGGACAAATATCGCACGAAAGATAAAGAGATTCGCGAGCTCAAATCCATCACGGTGTTTGTCGAAGGCGCTGATAAGAAGGCTGTGCAGCGCGGGGCCGAACGCGGCCGCATCATCGGCGAGTCGATCAATTTCACACGCGATCTCGCGAACGAACCGGGCGCGTACATGACGCCGACGATCATGGCTGATCGCGCGAGGAAGGTTGCGAAGGAATTCGGATTGAGCTTTGACGTGCTCGATCAAAAGCAGATGGAAAAGCTCGGCATGGGATCGCTGCTGGGCGTCTCGCGCGGATCCGACGAGCCTCCGAAGCTCATCGTGATGAAATACAAACCGGCGAAATCCACCTCAAAGGAATTGCTGGCATTGGTCGGGAAGGGAATCACATTCGATTCGGGCGGCATTTCACTCAAGCCCGGCGAGAATATGGAGCTGATGAAATACGACATGACGGGTGCCGCAACTGTGATCGGCACGATGCTCGCGATTGCGCAACTTAAACCGTCGGTACCAGTGCTGGGAGTTGCGCCTTGTTCTGAAAATCTTCCATCCGGCAAAGCCACAAAGCCTGGCGACGTGCTCCGCGCGATGACCGGCAAGACGATTGAAGTCATTAACACTGATGCGGAGGGCCGTCTTGTTTTGGCGGACGCGATTGCTTACGCAAAGAAGCTCGGCGCGACGAAAATCATCGACATGGCGACGTTGACAGGCGCAGTGTCGATCGCGCTCGGAGACGTGCACACGGCGATCCTCGGAACTGATCAAGAACTGATCGGCGAAGTGATCGCTTCGGGCGTCGAAGTCGGCGAAAAGTTCTGGCAGCTGCCGCTTGATGCCGAATACACGAAACAGATCAAGAGCGATATCGCCGACATCAAAAATGTTGGCGGCAAGAAGGCTGGAACCATTACCGCGGCGGCTTTCTTGAAAGAGTTCGCCGAAGAGACGCCGTGGGCGCACCTTGATATTGCCGGCACCGCCTGGGGCGATCCGGCAACCCCATATCGTTCTAAAGGCCCAACCGGTGTGGCCGTGCGGACCTTGGTCGAATTCATCGAGCGTTCAGCCAGATGAGCGACGTTATTAGTTCGCCCGAACAATTCAGTCAATGATAAAATCCGGCTCGTAGGCTGAAACTACGCGGTACTTTCCTGAGACCGTCCCCTTACGATGACCGATTACTATCAGGTCCTGGGCATTAATCGATCGGCAACCGCCACTGAGATCAAATCCGCCTATCGCAAGCTCGCCCGCAAACAACATCCAGACGTCAATCGAGGTTCCGAGAAAGCTGCGCGCGAGTTTGCAATGCTCTCGCTTGCCTATCACACGCTGATCGATCCGCAAGAGCGCGCGTTTCACGATCAGCAACTTACCAGGCAACGAAGCGGCACGTCGATTCTTGACTCCGACAATCCCCACGCGCAGCGCGCCCGCAATATCGCCACGCAGGCCCGATGGGATCGAGTCGTCAATCAAATCCTGGAGAATGATCGGCGCGAGAACACCGCGCGGCAGCGAGCCGTCTTCACGACAGTTTCGTTGTTTCTGTCGACGTTTTTTGTCGCCATGATCAAGCCGCCTTTGTGGCAATCGTTCGGTCTAATCGGACGTGCGATTCTCGCAATGCTGTTCATCACCGGCATCTTGCACTTGATTGTGCGCCTGCGCGAATACTTCCGGCATTACACTTACAAACCCGAGCCGATTCATTTTTCGATCACCCAGGAAGACAAATTGCCCTCTCAGCCATTCACGCGATTTTCAGCATACGCGTTCTTGGTTGGCGGATACGGTGTTAGCCTGGGCCTCGGATTGTTGATTGGCTGGCAAGCGCAGGATTTCTTTGCCGATCTGACGATGCTGTTCCGGCATCACGTTACGGCTGGTGCAGCCACAGGCTTTTCACCCACGGCGATGATCATTTCGGATTTGATCTTTTATCCGCCGATTGCGGTTTTGATTATTGATACAATGCACGCGCTGGCATCGCGCATCGATGCGGGCTGAGGTCTGGAAATGATTTCGACGCGGAAAAACATTTTGTCCGGCTTATCTTTAATTGTCTGCGCATTGACGCTGGTCCCGGCAATTTCAGGGCAGGACAATCTCACGCCGCTTCAGCGCCAGATCGAACAGCAGCGACAGAGACTAAGTTCATCGGATGTTGAAGAAAGGCGCGATGCGCTGATGAAGCTTACGCTGATGAGGAAACCTGAGGCTTCGCGCGCGGCGGCTTCGGCCTTGAATGATCAAGAGGCAATCGTTCGGGTGGCGGCAGCGCACGCGATTGTCTCACTTCCTTCCGATGAAGCTGCAACGCTCTTGATTCCGCTTTTGAAAGACAAGATGGAATTTGTGCGACGAGAGTCCGCGTCCGCTTTGGGCAAAACGCACAGCCACTTCGCGGCGGCGCCGTTAATCGAATTGCTGTCGTCCGACAGAGAAGCGAGCGTTCGCGCGGCGACAGCGATTGCTCTTGGTCAAATCAAAGACGACTCGGCGGTAACTCCGCTGGTTCAGATACTATCCGGAACTTCCGATAAGAAAAAGTCGAAATCACGCGAGAACGAGTTCGTTCTGCGCGCCGCCGCTCAAGCGCTCGGTGAGATTCGCAATCGTGCCGCCGTTAGCATCTTGATCGCGACTCTCGGCAGCGATTCGCAATCATCAGACGTCCGTCGCGCAGCAGCCACTGCGCTCGGCACGATCGGCGATGCTCAAGCAATGCCGGCGTTGAAGTCCGCGGTTGAATCAGACGATCCTTACCTTGCCGAAGCCGCGCGCTCCGCGATTCGGAAACTCGAAGCAACCAAAAACTAAAGGCGCCGAAGCTTATCGCTCCGGCGCCTTGCCTTTGAGGGGCTGAATTTCAAGGTTAGCCTTCAGTCTTTTCGCCGCGGCCCTGTCCTTTCTTCGCGGCCTTGCTTTCCTTCGCTTGCGGAATCGGCAGGCCCACGCTGCCCGAACGGCTTGCCAGCGGCTCAACCTCGGCGCGTGGCGAAATCATATCCTGAATCAACGCGCCGCCTGACTTCTTGAAGAATGTCAGTTTGCGGTCCTTCTTATTGAGACCAACCTGGACCAGGTCGCCGAGGCCGATTTGACCGGTCGCAACCAAATTCGACAACGGATAAACCAGGAACCGCTCGACCGCGCGTTTCAGGTGACGTGCGCCATATTTGTAATCGATGCCTTCTTCCAAGAGCATGTCCTTGGCATCTTCCGAGCACTGGAACACGAACTTTGTGCCAGCTGATTGCATAATTCGATCCTGCACTGCCTGCAATTCGAGATCGAGAATCGCGCGCAGGTGATGCTCTTTCAAAGATCGAAATACCACGACTTTGTCGATGCGGTTCATGAACTCAGGCGAGAACTTGCGCCGAGCCGCTTCGACCGCGGTACGATAAATCTTCTGATCGACTTCGGTGTCATGGGGATTCTTGACGCCTTTGCCGGGCGCGAATCCGATGCCGCCCGTAATCAATTCAGCCATCTCACGAGCGCCGAGGTTCGAAGTCATGATGACCATGCACTTCGAGAAATCTACGCGGCGGTTGTCGCCCAATGTCAGCGTGGCTTTATCGAGAATGCCGAGCAGCAGTTGCCACAAGGCGTCCGACGCTTTTTCAATCTCGTCGAACAGCACCAACGTCACTTTCATCTCGTCAGTGTGCATCCGGTCGAGATTTTCCTGCGTCAACATAGGCGATGTCTCGCGATGTCCGAGATATCCCGGAGGCGAGCCAATCAGCTTGGCAATTTCATGTGAATGCTGAAATTCGGCACAGTCGATTTTCACGACACCGTTGACGTCGCCATAAAGAACCTCAGAAGCCGCCTCGATGACCCGGGTTTTGCCCGAACCAGTCGGTCCCAGAAACAGCATCGTGCCGATTGGGCGCGCGGGCGGATTCATTCCGGCGAGAAAAATCTGATACAGCCCGCTCATTCTGCGAACGGCTCGTTCTTGACCAACGATTCGCGCACCAAGCCTCTCTTCGAAATCCTGCGCGCGCGGACTCTTTTGATCCGGGTCGAGAAATACTGTTTCGTCAATCTGTTTCTCTGGGGCACTCATATCTTTTTTTAATTCGGCAATCACGATTTTCTATCTGCCGGCAACGTCGCCATTGGCTGTTTGTCGTTGCTGCGGATCCTCCGTCCCCTAGCTATGCAAAGAACGATCCGCTGCGTAAATTGATGCGCGACGAGCCTTTCGCGTTTACCTTTTGGCAGAGGTTGACGAATGTCGTGCACCGACTGACGCACACGGTATATATACGACTTGGCCGGAATTGTCACCGAAAATTTTGGCGGCCCCGCGTTAACCTGACGTGATTATCGACACATCGAATTTACATACGTGACACTTATCGGCAGAAAAGACATGACATTTCGCGGGAGTTATTTGGCGAGAATTCTGCGGCTATACGTAAAGGGATTACGCGCAGACCTAAGGTTGGAATCTAGCGAATTCCACCGCTCAGTCGTAGTACTCGAGCCCGAGGTGAGTAATCAGATCCTCGCCGCGCAGGTGACGCAGGGTATTCTTTAACTTCATCAACTGGATAAAGATATCGTGTTCCGGATACAGGCCCGGCGCGGTCATTGGCGATTTGAAATAGAAAGATAACCATTCCTGCACGCCCTTCATACCGGTGCGCTGCGCCAGATCGAGAAACAGGGCTAGATCAAGCACGATCGGCGCCGCCAGAATCGAATCGCGGCAAAGAAAATCGATCTTGATCTGCATCTTGTAGCCGAGCCAGCCGAAGATATCGATGTTGTCCCAGCCTTCCTTGTTGTCGCCGCGCGGTGGGTAATAGTTGATGCGCACGACGTGCGAAAAGTTCTTGTAAAGCTGTGGGTAGACGTCAGGTTGCAGGATGTACTCGAGCACCGATAGCTTTGATTCTTCTTTGGTCTTGAAGGAATCGGGATCGTCGAGCACCTCGCCATCGCGATTGCCGAGAATGTTAGTCGAGTACCAGCCGTGAAGTCCCAGCATCCGGGACTTCAAGCCCGGCGCGAGGATCGTCTTCATCAAAGTCTGGCCTGTCTTGAAATCCTTACCGCAAACCGCGACGCCTTTCTTGTTCGCTAAATCCATCAGTGCCGGTACATCAACGGTGAGATTCGGCGCTCCGTTCGCGAAGGGAATTCCGGATTTCAAAGCCGCATACGCGTAGACCATAGACGGAGGAATCGCCTTATGATTCTCGCGCATCGCTTTCTCGAACGTGTCGAGGTTGCGATGTACAGCGTGCTGCTTCATGAAAATCTCTGTCGAAGCCGCCCAAATCATTACCAGCCGATCGCATTTGTTCCGGCGCTTGAATTCGGCAATATCGTCGATTAACTGGTTCGCTAAATCCAGCTTGTTCTTGCCCGACTTCACGTTCGTTCCGCTGAGGCGCTTCACGTACGTCTGATCGAAGACGGCCTTCATCGGCTTGATCTTCTGGAGCGGCTTCTTCAACTTCGCGAGCAGATCCTTTTCCAGAACGCCGGCGTGCATCGCCGCATCATAAGCAGAGTCCGGAAAAATATCCCACGCGCCAAAAACCAGATCGTTTAAGTTAGCCAGCGGCACCAACTGTTTGATCTTAGGCACGCGATTGTCCGTGCGTTTCCCGAGACGAATCGTGCCCATCTGTGTGAGGCTGCCGATCGGTTCGGCCAAACCTTCTTTGATTGCTTCGACACCTGCAATAAAGGTCGTGCTGACGGCGCCGAGTCCTACCAGCAAAACACCGAGCTTCCCTTTAGCCGGCGCGATTTCCGCGCCCTTCTTGACCGGCATTCCGATAGTTTCCTCCGAATGAAAACAGATAGATTGAGAAGACGGACGATGATACATGAGACGTGATTGATTCGCGAGTGAGCCTGCCAAGTTCAGAGTCGGGCTGCTCTCTAACAAGGCGTAGTCTGCTTCAAGATCGTATTTTCGCGTTGAGTACTCATCTTCGCTGGATGGTTCGTCATGATTGCATGAATTCCATAGGTTTGAGCACGTTCGATCCACTTCGGATCGTCGACAGTCCAAACCACTGGAAAAAGGTTCGCTTCTGAGGTGGCGTCAATCTTGCGATGCGTTGCTAACAGTCGATGAAACAGAATCTCACTCGCGCCGCAATCAAGGGCGGCCTTGATCATCGGATGCCTGCGCACGACACGATGAGCATTGCGGCGAGGTTCGAACAGTGCGCCGGTGCGAATCGACGGGTTCACTTCGTGCACAAACGCGACCGCTTTTAGGTTGAAGCTGATAACGACGGTTTGCCCGAACAATTTCTGATTTGAAATCAGTTCGGCGACTGATTCGACAAGAAGGGAATACTCCTGACCTTTGTCGATTTTTAATTCGATGTAAACGGTGGGCTTTCTTGCTTTGGCTGGGTTGAGGATGGTGAAGACCTGCGCGAGCGTCGGCACGGACTCTTTCGAATATTCGCGCCGGGCCAAATGAGGATGCGTTCGACTGAACCAACTGCCCACGTCCGTTCGCGCGAGTTCAGCAGAACTCATCTCCGCCACAACACGTGCCTCGCCGCCCGTTCGCTTCAAAGTTGCATCGTGAATGACGACCGGAACGCCATCGCGCGAAAGCCGCACGTCCAACTCAATTCCGTCCGCGCCGTCTTCTAAAGCTCGCGTGAACGCGGCGAGAGTGTTCTCAGGCGCGACAGCCGACGCGCCGCGATGGCCGATGATTAGCGGTGAATGTGCGGAGGTGGACAAATAAGGATAAGAATGTGAGCTGGGTTACTGTGGTTGCAGATAGCTGACACTCTTCAGTTTGATATCGAATGTGCCGATGTCGACTTTCAGTTGGGCTCTGACGGGCAGACGGCGCTCATCGTCAGTGATCCAAATCGAAAGCGCGCCCCGCGCACGCACGAGCGCGGTGTCGCCGAATAGCGCAGGTTCGACCCGAATGGTCTTGACTTTGCCGAGAACCGTGGTCAGCTCTTTTTGCTCGACGGCTTTCACCGACAGACGGAAGACCCGACCGGCATCGCTCACCGGCACATCAAACGAATCTCCTACAGCCAACCTCCGTGTTCGCAGGAAATAAATGACCGTCAGGACATCCTGAATCGGATCGGAAAAGTCGATCGAGATGCTTCCGGGATTGGGATTGTGCTCAGTCCAGAGTGCTTTGTGGGTGTCGTGATTGAAGACTGCTTCGAGTACGCGCGAGCGCTTGCCTTGCTCTTCAATCTTGTTGGTGTGCAGCACGGTGAACGGTTCGACATCGGCGACTGATTCGACGTGCTGATGAAATTTGAAACCGGCAATCTTCGGAAATAAGCCTTTGCTGAAGACATCCCCGGTGAGGTGAAGCACCACCGGATCGTCATTCCCGCGACTGATGTGTTCACTGGTCGACTTGAAGCGAAACTCGGCAACGTCAACTCCACGTAACAATGCCCGACTAAACTCTGCCTGGTAAACCAGTTCTTCGCCACGCTCGAACGGCAGCGGCGTACGTTGTGGCGGTGGCTGTTGGGCAAGCGCGAAACTGACAGCGCCGATCAAGACCAGCAGCGCTGCAACGGGACAACAGAATCTGATTAACCGCTTGCGAATCATCCCTGCTTGAAATAAATCATCTTCAGCGCCAGCAGCGCCCAGGCGATTACAACCCCCAACGCCGCGCGATATTCTCGATAACGAAAATACAGGTCGCGATCGAATCTCGCCGAGGTAACCGCGCTTCGATACGGCGACAGCCTTGGCAAGAACAGGGGCACCTCTTTCGAATATCGCTCATATTTCTTTCCAAATAATCGCGTAAGTGTCGCCGATTCGACGCGCATGACCGGCAGATAGATGCCCACCAACATCACGATTGGAATGATCGCGAGCAGCCATTGGCCCGCGGCGATCGTAAAGCCAAGGCCGATCAGAAAACTTCCGAGGTAAAGCGGATTACGAGTGAAAGCATAGGGCCCGCTCATTGCCAAACTTTCATTCTTTCGTAGATGTCCCGAAGCCCACGCGCGCAATGCCAATCCAGGTAACGCGACGAGCCCGCCAATCAACAGCAGCCCCAGCATCGGCTTTGCAAAAAACAAAAAGAGCGCGCCGCTTGCAAATCCCAGCGGCACGCGCCAGCGCTGCATCCATGTTCCGCCTTTAGCCAATCGATTTGACTTCCGTTTAGAGTACGCACTTGTGCGTGCCAAGCTCGGGCACAAATGCCCGCTCTAAACGATTTCCAAGGAACGCGTTCGCGCGCCGCAGACGCTCCTCGACTGCGTTTAGCACGCGCTCGACTTCGATGTCCATGCAGATCCATTGCGAGCAAGATCGTCGATGGCAATTTTCGCGACAGCCGATGTCCGTGCGCTCGACGCAAACATCATCAGAGTAGGGGCTGCCGTTTCGCCACCACTCAGTCGGGCCGAGCAAGCCTACCACCGGAGTGCGCATCGCGATGGCCAGATGTGTGGGGCCCGTCTCGCCGCCGACGTAAACTTGAGCGCGCTTTGCCAACGCGGTGAAACCCTTCAACGATACCGACACCGCTTTGGCTTTGCCTGATTTAGACGATGAGAGAGCGCGCCGTGTTAACTCATCTTCACCGGGGCCGGACGTTACCAGGGAAGATAAGCCGAAGTGATTCCAAAGCTCATCTGCTAAGGTCCCGAACTTCTCCGCGCTCCATAGTTTGGTCGGCCAGCCACCACCGGGATTTAGAATCGCGTAGCGACCTCCCGTACCTGATGCCGCGCTGTCCGCTTCGACCTCGTGCACCTGATCAATCGCTATCGGGAACTCCAACTCAGCTTCGCCGGCCGGGATTGGAATCTTCAGAGCTCCTTCGACCAGCGCCAGATTTTTCCGGATCACATGGAGACCGTTAGGGATTGAAACAGAATCGTGAAGGAGAATTCGACTCGGTGGCTCGCGCAGCTGTTCGCGGGCAAAGCCCACGATTCGGCGAGCGCCGGATAGCCGCGCAATCATCGCTGATTTGATTAAACCCTGGAAATCTAAGGCGAGATCGAAGGCCGAGGCGCGTAGCAGACGTAACTGCTGGCGCGGTGCCCGCAGCGTCTCCCCAGACATCAGCCCGCGCCTCAGGGCCTTCGTGTCGATTTCGATGAGGCGATCAAGAAGCGGGTTGTCTAGTAATATTTCAGATGAGCGACGTTCGACGACCCAGGAAATTTCCGCATCCGGCAGCGCGCGACGGATCGCTGCGAGGGACGGCAGAGTGTGGACGATGTCGCCGATGCTGCCGAGTCTTACTATTAGAATTCGCATTTGCGGAATGAAAAGCCCAGGAGATCGCCTGTCGTGCGCCGATCGTATCACACGTCGATGGTTGGAAGCGGCCAGTCTCGACAGTTCTTCGGACATTTATCCAGATAGCTGAACGGTCCGCCGCTCGATCATTATCATTGCCTCTTGGAAAACGCGTTCCGCCGAAATCGCGGTCATACAGCGGTGATCGATTGGACAATCGCGCAGCATGCACGGGGCGCAATCGGGCGGCTCGCGAATCATCTGCGCATGCGCGGAGAACGGATAAGTCGTCAGCGGATTGGTCGGGCCAAAGATGACCAGAGTCGGCGTGCCCAGGGCTGCACCAATATGCGCCGGCCCAGTGTCATTTGTGACCAGGACATCTGCGATGCTGATCAGCGCGACGGCTTGCGCGACTGAAGTCTTGCCGGTTAGGAGGATCGGTTGGTGTTTGGCTTTACTGACGACCTGCTGTGAAACTTCCACTTCGCCCGGCGATCCGATCAGCGCGACATTCATGCCGGAGTCGATCAACCTATCTGACAATTCTGCATAACGTTCCGCGGGCCACCGCTTGGCGCGGCTGTTGACCGAGCCGGGACAGAGAATCGCCAGCGGCTTATCAACTGATGATCCGTTGTCGGTGAGAAATTGTCGCGCCGCCTCCATTCGGTTCTCCGAGACGGAAAGGTCGAAACGCGGCTCTGCGCTCGCGATCTTGTCAGAGCGAAAGAGCATTCGCTCCAACTCCGATATGATGTTGAGGTAATAGAAGCTCTCATGCCGCTCGTTTTTCCAGGCAGGTACAGGAATGGCAGTCGTCAGAAGCCTTCCGCGACGATCAGTATCGTAACCAATTCGAAAATGAACCCTGGCCGCGAATGAAGTCAGCGCCGAGGCGAAGGAGTTTTGAAACAACAGCGCGAGATCGAATTTTCCGGCGCGCAATTGGCGAACGTTCGGTAGAAACTTTGATTCGCTTACTATTACGTCCCCGACAAAATCAGCATCGGCGAATATGTCCGACGTGCCCGGCGGCGCAATGACAGTGAGGTGCGCGGCAGGTAGCAGCCGCTGCAACTCTCTGAGTGCCGGCACACTCATCACCGCGTCGCCGACCCAGCTTGGCGATCGAACGACGATTCGTCCTACTTCGTAAGTACTTAACTTGTTCAAATGATTTCTAACCGCGTCGTAGGTGCTGAATTCCCCTCTGTGAATTCTTCACAGCAAACTCTTCAAGCCTTCTTCGATTCCGATCTCCGGGCGCCAGTTTAATTCCTGCTGAACGCGCGTTAAATCCGAGATGTAATTCAGTGGCACCGGCGCGGGTAGCGAATTATTTTCATCAATCACCGGCGGGCATTGAATCATCTCGCCAACTTTGTCGATGATTTCGCGCAGCGATAATGCGTTTTCACGTCCGCCTCCAAGATTGTACAGACCGCGGGTGATTGATGAATCGATAAATGCGCGACATGCGCGCGAGAAATCGTCGACGTGCAGAATATCGCGCACCGGTTTGCCGCCGAGCGGTAAACGAATCGGCCAGCCGCGCTTCACCGACTCTACATAATGGGTCACGAACCCGTTCTGATTTCCTTCGGAAGGCCGCGCATAAACGGTCGAGAGGCGAAAGATACATGAGCGAAAGTTTCGCTGCGCAGCGTAATATTCGACGTACTTTTCGGCGATGAGTTTGGACCACTCCAGGGCGGACTGATTCGCGTAGTCAGTGACGCAGGTCTCCGGCACTTCATTGAAATCATCCGCGTGTGTTCCATAGACGTCTTTGGTCGAAGCGAAAATGAAAACTGAATTAGGTTCGACTGAACGAAGCAGATTTACCGTGCCTTCGACGTTGGTGCGAAAACTTTGCTCAGCTTCAGCCGCATCTTTGCTGAGATGGGCAGCGAGATGAATGACGACTTCGTAGGCGCCGGCGCGCGCGGCATCGAGCGGGCTCAAGATGTCGAGGTGAGATCGCCGCGAGAGGTCCTCGCCGTTAAAGAACCGGCGGACGTGATTGCCGAGATAACCGCTGCCGCCTGTGACTAAAACCCTCAAAATAAAAGTTTCGAGTTTCGAGTTTGAAGTTTCGAGTTCGAGGTGCTGACCTTCTGAGCAACTCGAAACCCAAAACTCGTAACGCGAAACTCATTGTATTCCGCGCGCCATCCGACTCAACTTAGTCAACGATTCAGATCTGCCAATCGCAATCAGAATGTCGCCGCTTTCAATCTTACAATTGGCCGCTGGGTTGAAGATTATCTTTCCATCCTGACGACGAATGCTGATGATCACCACGTCCAGTTCAGAACGAATCGGCGTTGCTTGCAATTCTTGTCCGACCAAATGCGAAGCCGTGTCGACTTCGACTTGTTCAAATCCCAAACCGAGTTCGTTCGCCGTGATCGAATCCATGAATTCGCCGACCGCCGGTTTCGTCAGTGCGACCGCAATGCGGTGTCCTCCGATAATCGTCGGTGCGACCACGTGATTCGCTCCCGCGCGCAACAATTTTGCTTCCGCCTGCTCTTCTGCCGCGCGCGCAACGATGCGCAGATTAGGATTCAGATCGCGCGCGGTTAACACAACGTAGACATTATCAGCATCGTTCGGCAGGCATGCCGCGAGTCCGCGCGCGCGTTCGACGCCAACTTCGCGCAAAGTCTCTTCGAGCGTCGCATCGGCAACCAAAACGGTGATACCTCGTTGACTGAATTCAGCCGCTCGCTGCGGATCGTTTTCGATGACGACAAAGTTGTGATTCGCTCCGGAGAGATCTCGAATCAAGTGCGAGCCAACGCGGCCTGATCCACAGACGATGTAGTGATCGTGCATCTTGCTCATCTTGCGCGTCAGCCGCCGCTCACCAAAAGTCGCCACCAGCTCGGACTGAACAACAGATTGAACTATGGTCGAGACCGCCAGCGCAACTCCGCCTGCGCCGATCAGCATAATGAAAACCGCGAACGCGCGGCCCGCCGGATTGTGCGGTGGAATGTCGCCGTAGCCAACGGTCGTCAGAGTTTGGACGGTCACATAGAGGCTATCGGCGACGGTCCAATGTTCAATGTAGGTGAAACCAATCGTCCCGATTAGAATTGCTGCCACGAGAGCAATCAGCGCGTAACGAATTCGGAAGACGGTGCGCGATCGATTTCGAGAGGGGAAACGCATTGTTGGTCGGAACGTAACAGGACGGGCGATCGTGCAATTATTTTCGTTTCCAGCGCACGCCGTCTTTCGTGTCTTCGAGAACGATGCCGCGCTCGACGAGTTCGTCGCGAATCTCGTCCCCGCGTTTGAAGTCGCGGCGATGACGAGCCTCCTGGCGTTCGTCGATCAGCTTTTGAATTTCATCGTCAAGCATTTGCGAACGCGAATCGCCGAAGACATTCAGCACACTGTCGAAGCGCTTGATGGCCTCGAGCACTTCGCGCTGATCGTCAGCGCGCAGCGCACCCTTTGCCAGAGCCGTGTTCACTTCGCGCGTTAAGTCGTGAATGGCGGCAAGGGCGACCGACGTATTTAGATCGTCGTCCATGCCGGCTTCGAAATCCTTCAGTGCCTGCTGCGTCGCCGCAGAAAGCTGTTCGTTGCCGCCAGGTTCGGTCTTTGCTTCTTCGACGCGGGCGCGAAAATCGCGCAAACTCGCCACCGTTTTCTCCGCGCCACGCAACGCGTCGAAAGTGAAGTTGAGTTGCTTGCGCGGCGGCACGCTCAGCAGGAAATACCGAATCGCCGGCGCAGTGAATCCTTTCTCGATCAGATCGCGATATGTGTAGTAGTTGCCCTTGGACTTCGACATCGTTTCGCCTTCGACCTTCAGATGCTCGAAGTGAAACCAATAGCGCGCGAACTGCTTGCCAGTCGCGCCTTCGCTTTGCGCGATTTCGTTTTCGTGATGCGGAAAGACGAGATCGATTCCACCAAGATGCAGGTCGAACGTCTCGCCGAGATACTTCATCGACATCGCCGAACATTCGATGTGCCAGCCGGGACGACCGCGGCCGATGGTTGTTTCCCAAGCGGGTTCGTCCTCTTTCGTCGGTGCTTTCCAAAGAGCGAAATCCCGCGCGTCTTCCTTTTCATACTTGTCTGTGTCGACGCGTTGACTGCCGCCGGCGATGTTGCCGGCAAAATTAATCTTCGAAAGCTTGCCGTAATTCGGAAACGAAGTGATTCGATAGTAAATCGAATCGTCGGATCGATAGGCGTGGTGGTTTTGCTCGAGTCTCGCGATCAGATCAGCCATCTCAGGGATGTGACGCGTGGCGCGCGGCGCCACATCGGGACGCTCGCAACCGAGCGCATCAAAGTCTTCCCAAAACGCTTCGATGTAACGCGCGGTATACTCGTCCAGACTCTTTCCGGCCTCGGCTGCCTTGGCGATGATTCGATCGTCGATGTCCGTGATGTTCATCACCGACGTTACGCGCAGGCCTTTTAGCTTCAGATAACGGCGAATGAGATCTGTAGCAATCGCGGAGCGAAAATTTCCGATGTGCCCGAAATCCCAAACTGTCGGCCCGCAGTAATAAAACTTCGCCTCGCCTTCAATCATCGGGCGGAATTCTTCGAGCTGACCAGACAGCGTGTTGTAGATGCGGAGCATTGAGGCTGAGTCTAGGGAAGGGAATTCAGTGAGTCAACAGCATCAGCCGAATCTGGCGAATGGCCCGCGAAGTGTTCGAAGCCCTTTGCTTGCAAATCCCAAACACGGTCTTTTTCGCGGATGGAAATTTGTCCGAGCGCATCTGTGATTTCGCCGATGCGAATGATTGCGACACCATCGACGCGTTTCGGTAGCCGCGAAACATTTTCCGGGCTTACGGTAAACAGCAATTCGAAATCTTCGCCACCATGCAACGCCAGTGCGAGCGGATCGAGTGCGCGCCGTCCGCAAAGATGTTTCACGTCTTCGTCGAGAGGTATGGAAGCTGAATCGATCAACGCGCCAACGCGGCTCTCTTCGCACACGTGTCTGAGATCTGACGAAAGGCCGTCGCTGAGATCAATCATCGCCGAGGCGAGACGCTCTTCACCGAGCACGATGCCCCAGCCGACGCGAGGCGATGGGCGAAGTTGGCGGAGAAGGAGAGATTGAATGGCGTCGTCATCGGTTTGGGTTTTTGCCATGGGAGCTTCATTCGATCCGGTCGCTACCGTTCCCGGTTCTGACACAGAGTCCTCCCTGACGGTCGGGCTAGTGCTCCGCGACTCCGTAGGTGGTACTGACCTCTGATCTCTGACCTCTGATCTCTGATCGACACGCGCGCCTTTCTCAATCAACTTCAATCCCGCGGCCGCACCGCCTAGCGTTCCACTGATAAAAATTTGATCACCGGGTTTCGCGCCGGAGCGCAAGACTGCGGCGCCCGACGCGACCTCACCGAGAACGATTGAATCGATCACAACGTCTTGCTTCGTTTCTGAAACATCGCCGCCGGCGAGCGTCACCCCAAATTGATCGGCGAGCGCAAAAAAGCCTTCGAAGAATTCGTCTTTGAATTTGTCATTCCAGGTTTCGCGCGGCATCCCAATCGAAAGAAAAGACCAAAACGGGCGCGCGCCCATCGAGGCGATGTCCGACAAAGAAACGGCCAGGGCTTTGTGACCAAGCAAGCGCGGCGGCGTTGCGCTGCGAATAAAGTCGATGTCCTCGACCAGCAGATCGGTCGTGACGATGAGGTCGCGATTGCCGGCTTCAGCGATCACCGAAGCATCGTCGCCGATGCCCTTGATTACCCGAGTCGAATGTTTGCGCGATTCAGTTTGGCGGCGAAGCTGATCGATGAAAGCGAATTCGTTCATAGCAAGGCGCGTACAAATCAACCACAGAGGAACACAGATGGCACAGATGAGGAGATAATAAATCTGCGTCGATCCCTGTTAATCCGCGGTTAATTCCTTAACGCGATCTGTCTGTCGCGAAACTTCACAAATTTCGACGCATAGATTCAAGGCCGCCTTCAATCATTTCAGGCGAAGTGGAAAACGAGAAGCGCACGCGGCCTTCACCTTGAGGTCCAAAGACGACGCCAGGCACAGTCGCTACTTTCGCCTTTGTCAGCAGGATTTCGGACGCCTTGCGACTGTCGCTGTCGATGCTGGTCACATCGGGAAACACATAGAACGCGCCGGCCGGCCGCGTGCAGGTCAATCCGAGTTCGTTCAAACCGGCCACTAACAAATCACGGCGCTCACGATAGGCGGCGCGCGACGTTTCCAAAAAGTCTGATTCGGTGGTGAACGCGGCGCGCGCGGCCCACTGCGTCGGCGTCGACACGCCATTCGACGAATAGAGTACGGCTTTTGCGAGACCGGTCATCCACGGTTCCGATGCGACAGCGTATCCAATGCGCCAACCGGTCATCGCGTATGATTTGGAAAGCGTGAAAGAAGTAATTGTTCGTTCGAACATTCCCGGAAGAGAAGCGATCGAAACATGCTCGCCTTCATAGACAATGTCTTCGTAAGCTTCATCGGCAATTACAACTAAGTCGTGATCGATTGCGAACTGCGCGACAGCTTCGGTTTCTTGACGAGTAAACACGACGCCTGAAGGATTGGTCGGGGTGTTGAAATAAATCGCCCGCGTGCGGCCGGTGAGGTGACGCGCGAGCGTTTCGCGAACGCCTTCAGATCGCGCTTCACTCTGCGGCACCAGCACCAGACGACCGCCGCAATGCGCAACCAGATCTTTTATTGGCGTCCAATAAGGCGAAAAGATCAGCACGTCGTCTTCCGGATCGACAACGGATTGAAAAGCCCCGAAAAGTCCCTGCATTCCACCGTTGACGACAATTACATTTTCGTGTGACGCATCGATGTTGTTGCGCTCCTGAAGCTTGTAGGCGATCGCGTGCCGTAACTCTGAAATTCCCGAAGACGGCGCGTAGCGCGTTTTGTTTTCAGCGAGCGCGGAACTGATCGCCTGTTTGATGTAATCAGGTGTCTGGCGATAGGGCTCGCCGCCTTCGAATTGAAAGACGGTTTCGCCGCGCGCGCGCAAACCGATCACGCGATTGCGAATTTGCACGATGTCAGAAAAGCCAACTTCGTCGAAACGCTTTGCCAGTCGAAAAGAAGCAACAGCAGATGTGGACACGTTTGGTGCGGACCTCCAGAGCTGAAACGCGGGTTATGATTTGATAACGCGCGATTATAGCCGCCATCACGGCAGTCGTCTATTTTGCCGCGCGGAAAAAACTCGATAGAGTCACCTTAAGAGAATACCTTTAATGCCTCAGCTTAACTCGCGCCTGCTAAATGTAACCATTGACACTGCCTTCGCGTGCACAGTAACATGCGCCTGCGTTCGCTTTGTCCAACATCAGTCGGCTCGGCGACGGCATCGCGTTCCCGGTTCGATTCAACTCGATGAGCCAAGCCTCGGTTGCCATCCCCCAAAAGCTCTTCTTTAAGATTGGAGAGGTTTGCGAACTCGCCGGGGTGCAAGCGCACGTACTGCGATATTGGGAGACGGAATTCCCGATGCTGGCGCCGCAAAAGAATCGCGCGGGGCAGCGCACGTACCGACGACGCGACGTTGAGATGGCTTTGCGGATCAAAGCATTGCTTTACGACGAGCAGTACACAATCGCCGGAGCGAAGAAGAAATTGGCCAGCGAACTCAGAGCCCCTGGCCGCGAGAATCTAACGTCAACGCAAACAAAAACACCGATGCGCAGTTTACAACCTCCGCCGTCGTTAGCAGCAAAATTATCGTCACCGCAACCTGCTCCGGCCCCGGCTACGGGTAGCCAACAAGGTTCGTTGAAGCAACTTGCGGCTGAGTTGCAGGAAGTTCTGGACTTGCTCGACAAGGATGATGCCGAACTCGAAAAGCTTCGCAGCAAAGCCAAGTGATCATCTCCATTTGCGTTTGACAAAGCAGATTTTGCGGCGATACTGAAAATAGTTTGACGGGACGTGGCGCAGCCTGGTAGCGCGCACGCTTGGGGTGCGTGAGGTCGCGAGTTCGAATCTCGCCGTCCCGACCACTACAATCGAGCACTTTACGGCTGTCGCTTGCGGCAGCCGTTCTTGCGTTGTGGCAGAATTGTGGCAGACCGGAAAGCGCAACACTCGGGTGGCTTCAACCGCAATTCGTTTAGCCTTGTCCGTCGCGTGCGTGTACCGGCGCGTGGTCGCCGGATCGGTATGTCCCATTAAAGACGCGATCGTAGTCTTATTACAGTCTACCGATCCGCAATCGATCTTTTGAAGGGTTCGTAAGACCCGGAAACGGGCACACGCTTGATTAACTGCGCGGATGAGCTTCTCGAGACTCTGGGACGTTTAGAGCCTCAGGATGAGACATCCGAAGAACAAACATGGGAAGGCTTCTCCTTCAAGCAGCATATAAAGGAGAGCGAGCGAACAGTAATCGAACGTGCGTTGCGAGATGCGGACGGCTCAGTGACCAAAGCCGCGCGCCTACTTGGATTCAAACATCATCAGAGCCTGATTTCATTAATTAATACTCGCCACAAGGATCTACTGAAAACCAGAACGAAAGTTCGCAAACGACGGCGGCATCTCTTCTCTGGGGAAAAAGTCGGGCGCAATATAAGAGGCGAATACCGCGACAAGTCTCATCTCAACATCCTTCACGTCGAAGACAATGAGCCGGTAAAGAAATTGGTGCAAGAAATCTAGGTCGCCGAAGGCATGCACGTTGAGTCTTGCATGACCGGCACAGCAGCTTTCGAATTACTCAAGGGTCGCACCCGATACGATCTTCTGATCGTCGACAACGAATTGCCCGGAATAAACAATTTGGAATTGGTGCTGCGGGTGCGCAGCTTGGCGAACCGTCGAGGCATTCTAATTATTGTGCTTTCAGGTGATGACATCGAAAGAGAAGCCTGGCGTGCCGGTGTTGATGACTTCATACACAAACCGGACGCTGTTAATGAACTGGTTCCGCGCATTAAACGCGTTCTGCAAAAGCGAAAGAGAGAGAAAAGTTCCACAAAATAGATCCGGCAAAGGCAAACGGACCGGTTCAGATAAAATTTGTGTAGATGGTCATCGATAGTCAAGTAAAGTAAGTGCGCTTTCCTTAAAGGAGTCCCCCAATGAGACGTACTCACCGTCGGTCCGCGCGATCGCGTCGCTGGACAAGTCTTGTCGTCTGCTTTGTCTTAATTT
>Ga0075425_100000011_pt1 | contig 206565 bp, 167 predicted proteins | sample SoiMethybrSBSTD4_FD_75300 | JGI IMG/M metagenome (GOLD analysis project Ga0075425, IMG submission 75300) | Bulk soil microbial communities from a Populus tree surrounding site in Tennessee, USA - Soil MetaG P. TD hybrid SBSTD4 | ecosystem: Environmental > Terrestrial > Soil > Tree plantation...
AGGCTCTGCCTTTCCGAGACGTAATCTTTCAGCTGCGGGGCTATGCCCCACGATCCTGGGGCGGAGCCCTAAAAATTGGTTGAAGCCGATCCGGTGAGGCGCAGCCTCACCGCACATCGGACGGCAGAGCCGTGGAGATGGGTAGTCATGAATGATGAATCGAACATGCAAGTCAAAGAGAGGCGGGATGCCGGGCAACCTGCGACTCAACCGCGCCGCCGTTCTCGTCGCTCAATTCCAATCATCGTTGCCTTGGTCGCAATCCTGGCAATCGTAGCGATTGTCGCTGCCTGGCTTCTCTGGCCCAAGCAAGCTGGCAAACCTGTGCCCGCGCCTCGGACTGTTTCGTTCGGCGAATCTTCCGAAATGCCACCGACTGCGGCGGAGCAGCGACTAACCCTAACGCCCGAACAAGCGCGCAACGTGCAATTGAAAATCGAAACTGTCGGCGAGTCGCCGTCAACGGAAGCAGCAGGGTTGATGGCGACGGGAGTAGTTCAAGCGAACAGCTACAAAGAGACGCCGGTCGTTTCGGTGGTCGGCGGAATTGTTCGCAGTATCAGTGCAGAACTTGGGCAAAATGTGAGACGTGGCCAGCGCGTCGCGGTCGTCTTCAGCAATGAATTGGCAGACACGCAGTCGCGTTATCTGACTGCGGTGGCGACCCTGGATGAGCATCACCGACATCACATGCGAACGATTAAGCTGGTCGAGATTGGCGCTGCCAGTCGTCAGGAGTTGGAAATGGCTACTTCGCAACTTCGTGAAGCAGAATCAAACCTTGCGAACTTACGCCAGAAGCTTCTGCTGCTGGGGATGTCTGCGCAACGTGTGGATTCGCTCAACTCAACGTCTCAAATCAGCTCGGAAGTCAGCGTGCCGTCCCCTTCCTCAGGAACCGTGACGAGCCGAAGCGTTAACCCCGGCGAGGTCATTGAAGCGAACAAAGAACTGATGCGCGTAACGGATCTCTCGACGGTCTGGGTTGTTGGTCAAGTTTACGAGAAAGATCTGGCGACGGTGCGAGTCGGCAGCGGTGCGAATGTGACTTCCGATGCTTATCCCGGACAAGTGTTCCGTGGTCGCGTGACATACGTCGATCCAAAAATCGATCAGGCGACGCGCAGTGCGCAGGTTCGAATTGAACTTGCGAATCCTCGACAGATGTTCAAGATTGGCATGTACGTGAATGTAGGGTTCGGGGCGCTTGGCACCGCTGAGAAAACGACAGCTGCGGTGTCGAAGGATGCAGTTCAGATTATTAATAATCAGCAGGTCGTTTTCATCGCGACCGACAAACCGACGGAGTTCATCATGCGCCCCGTTCGGATCGGACCGGAAAATAACGGTTTTTATCTAGTGCTCGATGGATTGACTGTGGGCGATCGCGTCGTGACTATAGGAAGTTTTCTATTAAGGGCCGAATGGCTGAAGACGCACGCATCCGGCTGATGCAGTGAGGGCGGCAGCGTAGGGCACGCGGCTTGACCGGAGTCTTCCGGCTACTAAAAACTCAACTTCATCCCACACTGAAACTCTCGCGGATCGAATGCCTGAGTCGGTTGGCCGAACGTCGGCAGCTCTTAACCGGTCAAAGCCCGCGCACAAACTCGACCTAGTAGTGGAACCGATACCTAACTTCGACATAAATCTGTCGCGGCTCAGCGAAGTGAGTGCCGCCAAACGTGTTGGCGCTGTCCAGCAGGAATCGCTGGTTGGTTAAATTCACCGTCTGCAGCGCGAGCCGCCAGTTGTCACCAAAGCTCTTTCCACAAGCCAAGCCGAATGTCGTATGGCCCGGCAGATGATTCGGTCCATCGCCATCGAGAAAGCCCGAACCGTAGCTTACGTTTGCCGAAAGATAAGCGCGTGCCGGTAGATTTACCGTCAAGCCGGTGCTCAGCGTATGACGCTGATCGTGATCGAGAAAGAAAAAATCCGCCGGTGCCGAAAAGTCTGTGAGCCCTCCAGTCACTCCGCCCTGGCCTTGCAGTCGCTGATTCGAGTAAGCCAGATAGAATTGTCCGCGCCGAACTACTTGCGGCGACCGGACTGTTACTTCGAATGCGCGCATTCGTCCGCGCTCGATTGTAAGTGGCAAGAAGATATTCGAGTTGCCAAGGGCGTCGTGATCGAAAAGGTTCTTTACACCGGTGCGGAAGTAGTCCGCATCAATGGCCCAGCCCTTGATCGGAATCGTCACTCCGAACTGATGTTCTTCGTCGCGCTCACCGCGCAAAGGAATGAAATCAACGCCCTGGGCTAACGCAAATTGCAGCAATGGTCCGGAGATAGTCGAGAGCGGTGGGGCTTGATAGAACCGGCCGTAGAAACCGTGTAGGACAATGTCGACGCCCGGAATTCGAATAGCTACGCCGACCCGTGGATCGGTTGCGTTTTCAGTCAAGGTGCCGTGAAAGCGCGTAAACCGCACTCCGGCTGAGAACGTCAGCCACGACGTCGGTTTGTATTGATCTCCGACGAAGAACGCCGCTAGATTCCCACGCGGACCTTGCCGCTGCTGCAAGTTGACCGGGTTGCCGTTGCCGTCATCACCTCTCAAGCTGAAGAAAGCAGAGTCTCGCTGGAAGAATCCATAAAAGCCAACCTTTGCATTGTGCTGGCGCGTGAGTGCGGCCAGGACAACCTGGGCGCCACCGTACTGTGAGGTGCGTTCATTGATTGCGATCGCCGGAGTGTCGTTTGGCCCTCCCGCAAAAGCCGCGCGGTTGTAGTGGAAAAAAGGGGAGCCCGTCAAAAGCACTTTGTCATTCAGTGTGCGCACCCAGGAGAAGTTGATGAACGCATCGCGCTCGCGCTCGGCATCGCGAATACCGGAGTCTTGTGCGATTGCGTCATTGGGCACTTGATAGAAGTCCCGGCGCATTGAGGTCACCAATCGAAATTGATCTTTGGGATTAGGCTTGAAGATCAAAGAGGAAAAGCCTCCGAGGCCGTCGCTCTGATCGTGCAACACCTGTGGAACCGGAGTCTCCAAGCCATAATCGCTGCGATTGCCATTGATGCTCGCATAGTAAGCAAAGCGCTTGGTGTGATCGCCAAAGCTCAACTGATCGTTCGTCTGATTGAAGTTGCCGTAAGAAACAAGTAACTCAGCCTCGCGATCGCGCTCGAACCCGCTGCGAGGAACGGCATTGAATACTCCGTACGTCCGGTCGCCGTACTCGGCCGTGTAACTGCCCCGTTGAACTTCCAGATAGTCTATGTCTTTTGGATCGAATTGCGGCCCGACCGTATCCGCGATATTCGTGTTTGGCACGGGCACGCCATCCACCAGCCACGTCACCTGATGGCCCCCGCGAATGTGCAGTTGATTGTGCGTGACGTACGATCCGGGCACGTAGTTCGTGATCATCGAAAGACTGTTCGTGCGACTGGCGCCGGGAGTGTCCTCAATCTGTTGGCGGCTGACGAGCGTGACTGGTGTGGCTGACTCAGAGTCTACCCGTCCAGGTCCGGCCCTCACTTCGACCTGTTGTGAGACGGGCGCAATCTTCAGTTGGACGCGCAAAACAGTGGTTCGGTCGGAGAGGATGGTTAGCGCGAAGGTGGATTTACTAAAACCGCCTGACTCGATCGCGATTGTGTACTCGCCGATCGGCACGGCGCGAAAAGAAAACTGACCTTCCCCATTCGTTTGACTGGTTTGGGAGAATGAGGACGAATGAGCCCGCAGCGTAATATTGGCGGAGGCAATGGGACGCTGTTGCGGATCAACAACTGTTCCGCTGATGTCCCCGAATGCCGATGCCGAAACCCTCGACGTCAGAAGCAAAAGGACAACCAGGCACAAGACAATATGACGACGATTCATGGCTGACTCCTTGGTGTAAACGCTACGAGTCTCGCGTGAATGCGAGGGTCGTACAGAAACGCGCGTGCCCGCACAGCTCGCGAATTCACGTGTCCGGCGAAACACCTCTTCTGCTACCCAGCGCACTTAGCGCTCAGCTAGCTGTGTCACTTACTCGCGGACGAAATGAAAATTAGGAAAAAAGAATCGGCGGTGCGCGAGGACTAGCTTGCGAACGAAGCAGAAGGCATAGCTCTGCGAAAGTATTTTGGGTCGTGAGCGAGGGAAGCGCGGATGGCGGCCGGGCTCGATTCGCAAAAGAGAGTTCGGCTGTTTCGCGAGACCGTCGCTGACTTGCCGAAGGCAACGTCGCAGCGCCACAATCAGGTTGGCACGGCCGGACCAACATCGACACTTGCAGGAATGACGGTTGAGATTCACGTCTCCCTGTCTGCGATGGAACGATCGTTCTCGCTTTGAAAGTTTTGAGGCCGCAGAGTTTTTCAGTCGGCTCAGTTGGGAAACGGTTCGTTCTTTTGCGAAGCCGGATTGCTGCATGACAAGTTCCGTTCATGCATGACCCGGCGGCGTGCGGCGCGCGTCCAGCACAGCAAGCCAGTGTGCAGATGTTGCCCGCTGAAACCGCCGCAATCGAAACCAATGAGGAAAAGAATCCCGCGGCCAGCAGCAGCGCGAACAAGACTCCGCCCGTCCGACGAACGCGCATTCGGTTGAATTGCAAATGATTCATTTCAGAGGGCGCTCATTCTATCACTGCGGTCCTCCATTGTAATCTTCGCGCATGAACTTGGCCGCTGGCGAATCATTCGCGAAAAACCCTTGACAGACTCCGCCCTCAGGCGTAGTTTGCCGTCATCGCAAATTCTTTGGCTTGGGTGCTCAAACTAAACATAGGCTCACTCGATTCCACACAAGCTTCACAACTTTCAGACAAATTCTTCTTTCGGAGGCTACCCACATGGCAAACGAATCAGGAGACAGCAAACTCCTCGGCAACTTCAGTAAGCTTATCGAATTAGTCTCAGTCAATGCGGACTACAATCCCGCAAATCCTGCTCTCAAAGTGCCGTCGTTGAATACTAAAAAGGCGACAGGCTATGCGGCGGTTTCAGACGTCGGCACGACCCAAGCACCGCACAAAGCGGCAGTCAATGATCGTCAGGGAGTGTTTGAAGACCTGCGTCCAGTGGTCAGGCGCTCGGGTAACATGCTGCGGGCGTCGAGCGCTGATCAACGCATCCAGGGCGATGTGCGGACACTTCAGCGCAAGATTTCGGGCAGCCGAAAGTCGCCCAAGGTAAAGAACTATCCCAACACGCCGCAGAACGAAGCAGCGGCCAGCCAATCGGCATCGCAGCAGGGTTACGACAACTTGGCCGGAAACTTTGACAACATCGTCGCGCTGCTGGCCACGGTTCCCGCTTACGCGCCGAATGAGCCGGCCAGTCTGCGGGCGCGGGCCGGTACCTTGAGAGCCAAGAATGACGCCGTAAATAGCACTTTCGCGCCGCTGAGCGCCGCGCGTGGAGTCCGCGACGGACTACTCTACACGAACGACGATTGCATAGTGAACACCGCGCTACAGGTGAAAGCCTACGTGCGCGCCGCTTTCGGACCCTACCAGCCAACTTTTTAAGAGCATCAAGGGTTTGCAGTTCGACCGCCAGGGCAAGAAGGCCGGTAGTTAGCGGGCGAAGCGCCGGATACAGCGACTAAAGCGCCGGGTACGATGGCCGAAGTTCAATAATGAACAACCGAGCTGCCATATGTGCCAGCCGCATTGCCATATGTGTTGGCTGACGCGTCATATGTGATAACTGAAGCGGTAGATATGTCGGCTGAAGTGCGACATATGCTGAAGGCGGTGCCGCATATAACGGCGCGGGGGTCATATGTGACAGCGCGGGTCTCATACGCGACGGCGCGGAAATATATGGCGTCGAGGGGCTGGGGTAGCCCGACCGTTTGATTACGCGCCTTCAGCGCTTGGACGTCTATGGGGCCGTTGATCCGTGGGCGTCGCCCACGGCTATTACATTTCACGCCGTCAGCGTGAAGAAAAGGACCTGAAAATGAACGGCGAGGATAAGCTCAAAGCGGCGCGGGAGATGTTTGATAAAGGCGAATTTTCAGAGGCCGCCCAAGCCTACAAGGCAATCCTGTATTCGGGCACAACCACGCCGGAAGTGCGTCTAGGCCTGGCTAAGTCCCTGTGCGGCGCGGCGGATTATGAGAAGGCCGCCAAAGCCTACCAGGCAATCCTGAATTGGGGCACAACCACGGAGGAAGTGCGTCTAGGCCTGGCTAAGTCCCTGTGCGGCGCGGCGGAGTATGAGAAGGCCACCAAAGCCTACCAGGCAATCCTCGACTCAGGCACCACCACCACGGAAGTACGTCTAGGTCTGGCTAAGTCCCTTTACGGTATGGAGAAAGATGAGGAGGCGGCCAATGCCTATCAGGTAATTCCTGATTCAGAGAAGACAACAGAAGTTCGTTTAGACCTAGCTAAATTTCTGTGTGGCGCGGGGAAATACGATAAGGCCGCCAAAGTCTACCAAACAATCCTCGATTCAGGCACCACCACAACGGAAGTACGTCTAGGCCTGACTAAATCCCTTTACGGTGCGGAGAAATATCACGACGCCGCCAACGCCTATCAGGCAATCCCTGATTCAAACAAAACACTGGAAGTACGTCTAGAGCTGGTTAAGTTTCTGTACGGTGCGGAGAAAGATGAGGCGGCGGCCAAGGCCTATCACGCAATCCCTGAGTCAGACAAGACACCGGAAGTTTGTTTAGACCTGGCTGAATTCCTGTACGGCGCGGGGAAATACGATAAGGCCGCCGAAGCCTACCAAACAATCCTCGATTCAGGCACCCCCACAACGGAAGTACGTCTCGGCCTGGCTAAGTCCCTGTGCGGTGCGGCGAAATATGACGAGTCGGTCAAAGCTTACCGGGCAATTCCTGAAGCAGACATAAGCGCGGAAATATGGCAAGCCCTGGGTTATTCATTGTACTGCTTATGGAGCTATGACGAAGCTATCGCTGCCTATCGGAACGCGATCGCTAAGGATCCTAACGCAGCAACTTATGATGACCTGGGCGAGAGTCTTTACCAACTGCGAAGATTTCGAGAGGCTATTGCGAACTATCAGGAGGCAGCAAAGCGGGCCCTCGCTAACAAAGCAACTGCGGAAGCGGACGCCGCCAGTTCTTCCGTCCCAGAAAAGAAGGAGGAGGCCGCTCAGAAGCGCCAAGAGGCGATGGTAGAGTATGCGGATCGATGTATCGATCTTGCGTACTGCTTTCTCGGCCTCAAAGATTACGATGAAGCGCTGGAACAACTTAAGCGCGCCACAGATAACGCAAAACAGTATCCGCTGGCATATCACGCGCGGGCTTCGGTGTTCTGTTTGCAGGGTAATTACGAAGATGCCATGACGGAATGGAGGAAAGCCAAAGAATGCTACCAAAATTGCGAAGATGAAATTCAACAAAAAGGATGGGTGGGATACCTGATCTACTATGGCACGTTGTTACATGAAGTCTTTGGTGATTTGGATGAAGCTGAGTCTGTTTACAACCGGGCCTTGAAGATATTTCCGATTTATGCCAAGGCACGGATCGGTCTTGCGGCGTTGTATGTAGAAAGACAGGAGAATGATCCGAAACAGAGGAACAAGGCCGCGATTGAGGCGCAAGGCGCCTACCAAAAGGCGAGAGAGATAATCAAATCGAAGAAGTATTCCGATGTCGAAAGTCTGCTGATGATTGGAGAAATGGAGCTTTTGATGGCCGATTACGATTCGGCCAGAACGTCCCTAACCATGGCGCTGCAGAAAGATGAGGAGCAAAAAGAAGACGACCATTATATGAGAACGGCAAAGCCTAATACTGACTTAGGCATACTTTGCATGCGCACGAACCAATGCAGAGAAGCAATACGACATTTTGAGAAGGCAATGAAAATCGATATAACTGACTTGGCACTAAGGAGCAACCTGGCCGAGGCCTACCTAAGAGATGAACGGCTGGACGATGCCCAGAGGGAATTCTTACGCGTGTTGAAGACTGCACCCGATCATATCGAGTCAAGAATCGGACTGGGTGCTGTCTATTCCGCTCTGGGAGATGGCGGAGATACGGACATGTATGACGCCGCCGTTACGCAATACAGTACGGCGCTACTGCTAGCAAAGAGAAAAGCCGGATCGAAGAGACTTAAGGATGCCGAGTTGGCCAAGGTGCGTTATTCAAGAGGATATGCTTACGTTAAGGCTTTCGAGGCGGCCGCGTCGCCCAAAGACCGGCGCCGCTTGTATGACGCGCGCGTTGATTTCCGTGAATGCTTGAGGCTGGACGGAGAACAACACAAAGCACAGCGCGCGATTGAGAAAATAGACAAGGTGCTGCCGCGCCGCTCTCCCCAAAGAATTATGGAAGACTGGATTCCCTCCCTTATTTTTGTCCTATCGCTGGGCTTGTTTCTGGCATTCCAGCTGATTCTACTCGGCTCTCTGGTGGACAAGTTGAATCTTCCTTCATATTTGAATTTTCTTGCTCAGACAAAGCCTCTACCGTCGAGTGAATATCTAACGGTGACTCTAGGATCGTTTCTGTTTATGGTGGCCAGTTGTTACTTGCCGCAACTCTTAAAGCTGAAAGTGCCGGGCATCGAACTGGAAAAGACCGCGGTGGATCAAATAACAACGCTAGGGCCGGTTGGCATAAGCAAACCGACATAGAATGACGGCATAGCAGCGCCCACTCGTGGAACACGTCAATCAATCGCACCGTGAAGCGGCTTGTGCCCCTTCAGCGCACAAATCAATCCCAAACATGATCCAAGGGGCGTCCCGATAATTCGGGACTTACCGCTGGCTATTTTCTCTTGCGCTTTCAGGGCATTGCCCCGCTTTCCATTTGCGAGCATCAATCACGCTACAATGTCTCCTGCATGTCAGAAAGTGATTCAGGGTTCGGCAAGAGTTCGCTCGCCATCGATCCCGTGTGCGGGATGACGGTCGATCCGCAGCGCGCTGCGGGATCGTTCGAATACAAAGGACAGACTTACTACTTTTGCGCGCTCGGTTGTCGAGAAAAGTTCAAAGCCGATCCTGGAAGGTATTTGGCTCCTAAGCCGGTAACCCTCGTCGGCATTCAACGCACGAAACACCTCCCCGACTCCCCCGAGACAGTCGCTACCTCGAACGACGCTGAGAAGAGCGGCCAGGGGTGGCCGCGTTCCGATTACACCTGTCCGATGCATCCGGAAATTGTTCGCGACGCGCCGGGTAGTTGTCCCATCTGCGGCATGGCGCTAGAGCCGCGCACGGTCACGCTCGTAGAAGAGAAGAATCCTGAACTCATCGACATGACGCGGCGATTTTGGGTAAGCCTCGCGCTTTCGATTCCGCTGCTGCTGATCGCAATGAGTGAAATGCTGCCCTCGAATCCAATCGAGCGGATCGCGACCATGCATACGATCGTTTGGATTCAATTCGCATTAGCAACACCGGTGGTACTTTGGGGCGGCTGGCCGTTCTTCGCGCGGTGTTGGCAATCGATCGTGAATCGCAGTCTGAATATGTTCACTCTGATCGGACTCGGCGTGGCCGTCGCGTATCTCTACAGTTTGATCGCCGCGCTCGCCCCGCAAATTTTTCCCGCATCCCTTCGCGACGCAATGGGCAACGTGCCCGTCTACTTCGAAGCCGCAGCGGTGATCGCCACGCTGGTTCTGCTAGGCCAGGTGTTGGAATTGAAAGCGCGCAGCGCCACGAGCACGGCGATAAAGGCACTGCTTGGTTTGGCTCCCAAGACTGCGCGCAGAATTAATGAGGATGGAGCCGAACGGGATGTTCCGCTCGATCAAGTTCAGGTTGGCGATCGTCTGCGTGTGCGTCCCGGTGAGAAAGTTCCGGTCGACGGCGTGGTCATCGAAGGCGCAAGCTCGGTCGATGAATCGATGGTCACTGGCGAGCCTATTCCGGTTGCCAAGTATGCCGCTGATCGCGTGATCGGCGCCACGATAAACGGCACTGGCTCGTTTGTGATGCGCGCCGAACGGGTTGGAGATGAGACTCTGCTTGCGCAGATCGTGCAGATGGTCGCGGAAGCGCAACGGAGTCGCGCGCCGATTCAAAGACTCGCTGATGTAGTCTCGGCCTATTTCGTTCCGCTGGTGATTGTGATCTCGATCGTCACCTTCATCGTCTGGGCTTTGGCTGGACCGGAGCCGCGCCTGGCTTACGCGATTATCAATGCTGTGGCCGTACTAATCATCGCCTGTCCGTGCGCGCTCGGCCTGGCGACTCCGATGTCAATCATGGTCGCGACGGGCAAAGGCGCGCAGGCGGGCGTGTTATTCAAAAACGCTGAAGCGATTGAAGTACTTCGACAGATCGACACGCTGGTGGTTGATAAGACTGGAACTTTGACTGAGGGCAAATCAAAGCTGATCTCAATCATAGCTTTTGATGGACTCGATGAACGTGAACTGCTGCGAGTGGCTGCTAGTTTGGAGCGCGGTAGCGAACATCCTCTGGCGGCCGCAATTGTTTCCGCTGCAGAGGTCCGCGGAATTGAATTGGCGAAAGCGGAATCGTTTGAGTCGCTGACCGGCAAAGGTGTGAAAGGAGGAATCGATGGACGATCAGCCGGCCTAGGGAATCGCGCTTTGCTGGATGAAATGAAAATTGAGGCCAATGCGTTTGCCGATCAAGCCGAGCATCTTCGCGGTGACGGCCAAACGGTGATGTTCGTCGTCATCGATGGCCGCCCGGCGGGATTGTTGGGCGTCGCGGATCCAATCAAGCAGAGCACTCCTGAAGCGATCAAAACCTTGCACGCGAACGGCATCCGGATCGTGATGCTCACCGGAGACAGTTGCACAACCGCACAAGTCGTCGCTAACAAATTGAACATCGACGAAGTCATCGCGGAAATCCTGCCGAATGAAAAGGCCGAAGCCGTGAAAAGATTTCAACGCGAGGGCCACAGAGTCGCGATGGCCGGCGACGGCATCAACGATGCGCCAGCGCTGGCGCAAGCCGACGTGGGCATCGCGATGGGCACCGGAACTGACATCGCAATGCAAAGCGCGGATGTGACTTTGGTAAAGGGCGATCTGGGTGGAACGGTGCGCGCGATCAAACTGAGCCAGGCAACGATGCGGAACATCAAACAGAATCTGTTCTTCGCTTTTGTTTACAACTCGATTGGCGTTCCCGTGGCTGCTGGAGTTTTGTATCCAGTCTTTGGCTTGCTGCTGAGTCCAATGATCGCAGCGGCAGCCATGAGCTTCAGTTCAGTTTCAGTGATTGGCAATGCTCTGCGTTTGCGGCGCGCGAAGTTGTGAAGTTCAGAGACGCTCAGCCACCGCGACAACCTTCTGCAACGTACGCCACTGTCGTGTCGTAGCCGCGACGCCAAATTGTTTTTCGATGAAGTTATTTGGAAACCCAAACCAGCCGGTCTTCTTCCGACGCGCCACCGTGAAGACCGCGCGATCCTGAATTGCAAACACCTCGAGATTTTCCGTTTTCGATTCAAGCGGCAGCTTAACTTGTGGAGCTTTGTGCTTTAGGAACGTGACTATCAACATCACGTCAGAGCTCGATTTGATTCGCCGAAATGGATCGCGCTCGATCAGCGCTTGTAACCCAGCTACGGAAAAAATAAATACGGCAATTTGATGCCCGAAGGTTTCGAGAAGCTTTCGTTCCGCCTTCTTCTCTAGTCCGTCCAGCTTTTTAGCTCGACTGTCGAAGATTACGTTTCCGCTTGCGATGTAAGTCTTAACATTACGAAAGCCGGCGGACGTTAACGCGCTAGCCAGCGCATCCATCTTGATGAGCTTGTTGCCGCCGACATTGATGCCGCGCAGGAAAGCAATGTGTCTCAGACGGTTCGGCATAAGGCCGATTCTCCAACTGCTCAACCTCGGTTTAAGTATCCTCGCTCAAATTGCGCGGAAACAGACGAGAAGTTCGAAAGATCGTGAGAATCTTCACAACTTCCCCGCTTCGATAAACGATTCGATATGGCGGCTTAATGAGTTCACGGAGATCGTCGCGGGTACTCTCTGGCACGTGCCGGCCCAGCAGCGGAAATCTTTGAAGATGACCAATCGCCGCGAGAATTCCTTCAACGGTTAGCTGTGCATAATGAGGAGAGTCTCGCGCGATGAAATCGTGTATCGCTTGCAGATCATCGGTTGCCTGGGGTGTCCAGCGGACTTTCGTCACTTTAGAAATCGCGCTTTGATTTCGTCATGAGAAATCGTTTCGCCGTCCGACTGTTCCAATCCCCGCTCGATTTTTGCGAGGAAGTAGAGACGCTCCATGGCATCTTCCACAGTAGCATCGTCGGGTAATTCTTGAATCACTCGAACGATCTCGGTTTTCGCCTGCGGTGCTTCCATGACACAAGCCTATCACAATCGCTAAGACTGTGGTGAGAGCGTCGTTACTTCGTTCCGCCTTTCAGTCCTCGCTCTTCGAGCAACGGCTCAACAATCGGATCGCGGCCGCGGAAGTTACGAAACGTCTTAGCCACATCCTGCGTCCCGCCCTTTGACAGAACTAGATCGCGAAAGCGCTGTCCGTTCGCGCGCGTCAATCCGCCGTGCTCTTTGAACCAATAGAACGCGTCGTCATCCAACACCTCGCTCCAAAGATAAGCGTAGTAACCGGCCGAGTATCCACCATCCCAGATATGCGAAAAGTAAGTGGTGTGATAGCGCGGCGGCACCTGTGCGAGATCGACGTGAAAACGTTTGAGCGCGTCAGCTTCGAATTTGTTCACATCCTGAAGCGGCGCGTCCGGAGGTTGTGAATGCCACGCCATATCTAAGAGCGCGGCCGAAACATATTCGGTCACCGCGTAACCCTGATTGAAAGTTCGCGAACGCTTGATCTTATCGACCAAAGCCGCCGGCATCGGTTTGCCGGTTTGATAATGCTTCGCGTAGTTCGCGAATACTGTCGGGTCGAGCGCCCAGTGCTCGTTGAACTGCGACGGGAACTCGACGAAGTCGCGCGACACGCCGCCCAGCATCGGATAACGGATGTTTGAAAACATCGCATGCAATGCATGGCCAAACTCGTGGAACATCGTCGTCACGTCATCGAAACTGAGCAGCGCCGGCTGGCCCGGACTCGGCTTAGTGAAGTTCGTCACGTTGATAACGACCGGCTTTGTCCCCAACAGGTTACTTTGATCGACGAAGCTGTCCTGCCACGCGCCGCCATCTTTGTTCGGCCGCTGAAAATAATCCGCATAAAACAGCGCCAGCGATTTTCCGTTCGCGTCGAAAACTTCAAAGACGCGCACGTCGGGCTGATACACCGGAAGGTCTTTCCGCTCTTTGAAAGTTACTCCGTAGAGTTTGTTGGCGGCGAAGAACACCCCGTCATGCAGCACGTGCTCAAGTTCGAAGTAAGGCTTGATCTGCGATCCGTCGAGATCGTATTCAGCCTTGCGAACCTTTTCGGCGTAGTACTCCCAGTCCTGTGGCCCGAGGGTGAAGCCGCCCTTCTCGGCATCGATAATCTTCTGCATGCGCGCGGCTTCGTCGCGAGCTTTGGCGGTCGCCGCCGGAACAATTCCGGTTAACAGTTGCTCAGCGGCTTGCGGCGTCTTCGCCATTTGATCGTCCAGCGTGAACGTCGCGTGATCCGGATAGCCGAGCAGCTTAGCTCGCTGGGCGCGCAATTGGGCTAACCGCGCGACGATCGCTTTCGTGTCGTTTTCACCGCCGTGATTGCCGCGACTAACCGACGCACTGAAGAGCCGCTCGCGTACCGCGCGATTTTTTAAGAACGTCATCGCCGGCTGTTGGGTCGTGTTCTGTAATGCCAGCACCCACTTTCCATCGAGCTTGAGTTCTTTTGCGCGGTCAGCCGCAGCGGCAATATCGGCTTCGCTCAAACCGTCGAGGTCGGCTTTGTTATCAATGACCACCGCGCCATTGTTCGTTTCAGCCAGCACGTCGTCTTCAAACTTCGTCGTCAGCTTCGCTTCTTCCTGATTCAGCCCGCGCAACGTTTCCTTGTCGGCTTCCGACAGTTGCGCGCCGGCGCGAACAAAAGTTTTGTAGTAACGCTCAACCAGATAATGCGATTCCGGATCGAGCTTTAGCGCATCGCGCTGGCCGTAAAGCGCCTTCACGCGCGCAAACAATTTTGAGTTAAGAAAGATCTCGTCGGAGTGCGCGGCGAGTTTCGGCGCTTCATCAGACTTGATTTTCTGTAACGTGTCGTTCGTATTCGATTGGCTGAGATTGAAAAAGACTTTGGTTACGCGCGTCAGCAGCGCACCCGAGCGCTCCATCGCTTCAAACGTGTTCGCGAAGGTGGGCGGCGCCGGATCGTTGGCGATCTTCTCGATCTCGGCCAACTGATCCTTCATGCCCTCTTCAATCGCGGGCGCGTAATCGCTGTCCTTGATCTTGTCGAACGGCGGCGCGTGATACGGCAAGTTGCTTTCAACAAAAAATGGGTTCGCGGGCTCACCCGGCGCGCCGAGTGAAGGCGCTGGGCTGTCAACTATCAAAAGACTCATCACCAAAAAAAGCAAAATACTCGCGGCAAGATTGAATTTCATTAGTACCAGACTCCTCCGGGAGATCCTTCTGATGATTCAGGAAACGGTTCAGGTTGCAATCTGGTTCAACGAGAGAATGTTAGCAACCAAACTCCCCAGCCGGCCAATGCCACCCCGGCAACTCTGCTAACCCACGGACTGATTTGCGACGGCGCGACCTTTTCGAGTAACACAAAGCCGGCGATGATCGCAATCCACAGCACGTTCATTACACCGGTGACAAACAACAAAGTCATCAACACCCAACAACAGCCGACGCAATACGCACCATGTCGCACACCCATCAGTAATGCTCCTGATCCACCGTCACGCCAGCCACTGGTTATGAAATCGAGCGGGGATCGACAGTGAGACAGACACGCTTTTTTTATCGGAGTGAATTGGAAAATTCCGGCGGCAATTAACAATACCCCGCCGAGCACGACACTCGTGCTAACCATCATCGGCGAGAGCAGCGCCGCAGCATGCAGTTTTGCCTGAGCCAATGCGGCCAGGGCGGCGAAGATCGACCAGACTATTAAATATCCGGCAACAAATATTCCCGTTGAGACGAACGGTTGCCGCTGCTCACGGCGCTTGCGATTGACGGTAGCGAACAAGAGGATCATGGGTGCCGCGGTGGGGAGCATCATCGCTACCATCATCACGGCCCACATCACGAAGAGAAGCCCGAGTTGCGCCGGCTGCCACGGCTGCATCTGCGGCATGCTCATTTCCATGGGCATAGGCATGTTCATGGGCATATCCATCATGGGCCCGGCCATCTTCATAGAAGTCATCCCGCGCTCCTGGTAAAGAAGGTAAACCCACGCCAGCAGCGTCAGCAGAACCAGTGCGCAGACCACCATGATGCGATCTCGTTTTATCGCAGTTTCTAACTTAGTCGACATTGCCAGCGTTAGGCGCGAACGCGCCTGAGATTAGGATTATCGATGACTGCCGAAGGTCTGTTGCTCGACCAGCGAGGTGTGGCTTCCGGAATAATCAAAACCGATCTCGTCAGTTGAGCGCATCACCTGGGATTGCAGGATCTCGGCCTCGCCTTCGCCCGAATATTCCATGCCGCCGGGAATGCGTACTTGTACCGAGGCGTCATCGCCGGTGACGGGGTTTTTGATTGGCGCGAACTGGTTTTCGATCGCGTCGCCAATCTTGATCTTTCCGCGCTTGCCGGCAAATTCAAAATCGATCGGCACCACGGCCGGAGACTTAACTTCAGTTATGATCGAAGCCAACACTTCAAACCAACTGCCTCCGGCTTTGCCGGTCAGAATCTGTCCGAGCGCATCTAACTGATCAGATTTCGTTGCCGGATCGAAGTAAGGTTTAACTGTGCCATTGCCTTCATGCAGCGGCCCAGGCCAGTGATAAGCGACGGCCCACTTCACTCCGTCAAGAGAGACATCCCCGAAATGTCCTTTGTCAACTTTCATTCCGAGCACGCCTTCGCATTTGTGATGCGTTGGCTCGCTCATAAAGTCGCAGGGACAACCCGGATCGCAGTTGCAGCTCTTGAAATAGGTACCGGTCATGCGCCATTCGCTCATCTTTGATCCTCCGTTAATGATGGCCGATTATACCCGCAATCACACTCAATCAACCATCTCGCCTCCTGATGCAAACTCTCTTGCGCCCGCCGGGAAATCTTATTATCCCCGGCGGTGAATCCTCACGCGCTCTTTCTCGTTCGGATCACTCCGATGTGTCGGCGAGATTCGATTTGTACTTCGTGTTGGTTTGCCGATCGTTCAGCTCGATGTACACATAGCTTGGCGGCACCACGCCGTCCTCAAGCGCAAACCAAAGTTGATTTAGGTCGGCAGGTTTACTTATGGCGCAGAAACCGTAGAGACGTTTTCCACGCGAGTCGAAAAAATCTACCCAGGTACGCGAAGACTTGGTGTTCGCTCCGCACGGCGGAAGATTGGGCGCAGCCGCAAACATGGCAGCCGGGTAATCGGTCTTGTTGAAGACGTCATACTTGTAGCGGATGAAGGTTTTTCCGCCCTGCTGAAACGCCTCAGTACCGGTCAGGTAAAGAATAGGGTTCGGTATTACGGGCGCGGGTGCAGACGCTACACTTTGAGTCGCGAACGAGAGCGCGATCAGAGCGGGCAGGAAGAGAAACGACTTCATTCTAGATCTGGAGATCATCTGGGGAGCCTCCTTCGGGTGGTGAATGGTTATCGAAGCTTCGATTTGCCTCGCAATTCTATTCTCAGAAGCGCAAAAGTCAATTAAAAACTATCGCTTCGGGCGCACGCCCCAGGTCGGCGGCGGCGGTTCCTTGGTCGCTCGGTCGACGGGATGCAGCTTTAACTGACGCATTCCTTCTTCAACTGCACGCTCGAGTTGTGGATCGTGACCGGCGATGACGTCCTTCGGCCAATTCTCGACATCAACGTCCGGCGCGACGCCTTCGTTCTCGACGGCCCAGCGATTGTCGCGTGCAAAAAAGCCTCCGCGCGGCGCGATCGCGGATCCGCCATCGACAAAAGTGGGCGTGTCAGCAGTGTGCACAAGTCCACCCCAGGTGCGCTTGCCGACCAGAACGCCAAGCTTCCGATAATGAAACATGTAAGGCATGAGGTCGCCGCCTGAGCCGGCCATCTCGTTGATGATCATTACCTTCGGTCCCCAAATTCCGGCGGACGGACTCGTGAATGGATAACGATCGCCGGCGACATTGTTGAAGTAACCGTCAAAGTCACGTTGCAACACATCGATGATGTAATCGGCTGCTGAACCGCCGCCATTGTAGCGCTCGTCGATGATCGCGCCCTTCTTGTCCTGTTGCGAAAAGTAATAACGGTTGAAGCTCGAGTAACCGGGCTGTCCGGTGTTCGGCAAGTAAACATAGGCGAGTTGCCCGTCAGAAAGTTTTTCAACCATTCGACGATTCGATTCGACCCAAGCGCGTGTGCGCAGACCCTGTTCGTTGGCAACCGGAATAACGACGACATGACGCGCGCCGTCCATCGTCGGTTTGTCGTTCACGGTCAAAGATGTCTGCCGATTCGCCGTTCCATCAAGCAGACGATAGATGTTGTCCGGCGCTTTCAACTCCACGCCATTGATCGCGAGAACGTAATCGCCGACGTTCACGTTCGCGCCTGGTACGGCCAGCGGCGAGCGCAATTCGGGATTCCAATTCTCGTTGTCGTAAATCCGCGTGACTTTGTAGCGGCCGTTTTCGATTGCGAAGTCAGCGCCAAGCAGTCCTCCCTGCACTTGCGGCACGTCGGGCATGTCGCCGCCACGCACGTACGAGTGACCGATAGAGATCTCGGCGCCCATCATGTCCATTAAGTAATTCAGATCGGCTCGATGCATTACGTAAGGCAGCATCGCGCCGTACATCTCTTTGTCCTTGGGCCAATCAGTTCCGTGCAGGTTCGGCACATAGAGATAATCGCGTTGATTGCGCCAGTCTTCATTGAAGATCTGTTTGAACTCTTCCTTCGGATCGAGATACATCCGCAGCGTATAGTTAACGCGGCCGGCGCCCGGTTGCGGCGGAGTTCGATCCGCATCGACGATGAAAAGCGAAGGATTCGGAGCCCGTCCACCGAATGCGCCTGGCCCACCCGCGCCTCCACCGCCACCGCCCGCGCGATAGACCAGCTTGCGACCGTCGGCGCTGACTTCGAATGCAGCCACGCCGCTGACGAAATTTGCCGCGCGTCGATCGCACAGACGATATCGAACCAGCTCGTTGCTCGCGCCGCCGCCGAAACCGCCGCCACCGCCCGCGCCCTGCGCGCGCGTAGCTTCGAGGTAATAAACGATTCCATCTGCGCCGGATTCCAGCGATGAATATTGACGTTCCGGCACGCCGGGAACGGAAATAATCCGCTGTCGCAAGCCATCGAAATCGATCTGCACACTGACCGGTTGTCGCGGGCCGCGCGGCGTCTGAGGTTGCTCGCCGCCCGCTACGTCCGCTCCGCCACCGCCCGCCGGCGTATCGCCCACGCATTGCCCGGGGATCGTGCGACGGCCGGTCCCGACGCCTCGATCTTCGTCGCTCTCAGGCAGCAGCGGGCTCGCATCGCTTTTTTTGAGCACGACGAAATACAATCCGAAGTTCTCGTCGTGATCGTACGAAGTCATGTCGAGCCATTGTGAACGCAAACCAAAATCGGTCGAAGCGAGGAACCAGAGATACTTTCCGCTCGCATCCCAAGCGGGCCAGACTGCATCGGCGAGGCCGTCAGTGACTTGCTTGCTCTCGCCTGTCTCGGCATTCGCGACAAAGATCGCGTGATAGAGCGATCGCAAACGGCTGGAATACGCAACCCATTTCGAATCCGGACTCCAGACAGGATTCAGTGTGCGTGACGGCACCATCCATGGATCGTTGCCGACGATCTTCGCTTTGCCACTCGCCACATCCAACACCCAAACGTGCAAGCCCGTGTCGGTGAAAACTAACTTCTTCGAGTCAGGCGACCATGACGGCGTGTAGTAATGCGTCGGATGATCGAGCACGATCTCACGCGCCGGCGTCAGGCCGTCCTGCGCTTCGAGGTAGAGACGATACTCGCCTGAGCGATCGCTGAAGTACGAAATCCATTTACCGTCAGGCGACCACGCCGGATCGCGATCGGCGGCGCCGGTCGAGTTCGTCAGGTTGCGCACGTCGCCTTTCTCAGCCGGGATCGTAAAGATTTCGCCGCGCGCTTCAACTACGACGCGCTTGCCTGTCGGCGACAGCGCCATGTTCGCGATTCGGTTGCCGACGTCTTCCCAATGCGGCATCATCCATGGAAAATCCCCAGTCGCCGTGATGCTCACCACGTGTTCTTTTCCGCTTCTGGGATCGAGTTCGTGAATGTAACCGGCCTGTTCGAAAACAACTGAACCGGCGCCGGAATCCATCGTCTTAACGTCAAAGTCGGTGAACTTCGTTACCTGCGCCAGCTTCTTACCTTTCGTGTCATAGCTCCAGACGTTCGCCACGCCGTCTCGATCCGAGATGAAGTAGACAGAATCGCCGGACCAAACCGGATCGACATCTTTTGAATCAGTCCAGGGCGGAGAAACCAGATCGTAACTTTTTAGATCGACGATCCAGATGGGCCGATTCTGGCCGCCGCGATAGTTGCGGCGCTCATCATCCCAGGAATTGTTCATGCGGTAAGCGATGTGCGATCCATCAGCCGAGATTTTTCCCTGGTAGCCGCGCGGCAAAGCCATCGGCTCTTCGACGCCGCCTTCGACGGGCACAGTCCAGAAGCGCGGCGCGCCGCTCGGCGACCATGTCGCGCGCGTCGTCGAAAACATGATCGACTTGCCGTCAGGCGTCCAACCCTGCACCGTGTCCGCACCCGGATGCCAGGTCAGACGCTTCGGCTCGCCACCCTCGGCAGGCACCACATACACGTCTAGATTGCCGGCGTACTCGCCGCTGAACGCGATCCATTTTCCATCCGGCGAAAAATGCGGATTCGAAGTCTGCCCCTGAAAACTCGTGATGCGCCGCGCCATGCCTCCCGCGCGCGGCACGGTCCAAATGTTCTCCGCGTAGGCGAACGCGATCTGCGTCGCGCTCACTGTCGGATTTCGCAGCAGCCGCGTGCCGCCTTCGGCATGGGTGTTCTGATTGATGAATCTAAAGCTGACGAATATCAGCGCGAGAAATGCGATCAAGAAAACCGGAAAACGGCGTATAGACTTCGCCCTATGGATGCGGTGCAACATGAATTGTCCTCCAGAAAAAATCAGCAAGGTTTGCGGGAGCATCTTTTAGCATGAAGCAGGAAGTAGCGCAAACTGTCACTTTGCGCACGCAAGCTAACAGCTTGCGCTACAGTTCGAGCATCGCAGCAAACGAATCGACCTCGCCGATAACGCGCGACGCGTGACCCCTGCCGTCGGTGTCTTCGGCCATCAAAATGCTGCCGGCCGCAAACCTCCGCGTCTCTCTATCGCTCGCGGTGACTTCCCATTCGCCACTCAACACAAAGAACATCGTGCGCACGGCAGTAGGATGCCAATCGCTCGACCACCCGGCTGGAGCCTGCATGAAACCAAATTGCCTGGCGGGCGTAAAAGCAGAGAGCGCCAAAGGGGCGGCCGGCGGAGCGTAGTCCATCAGCGCAAGATCGACTTGCGCGTCTTCAAAATGAGACTCACCGTTTTCGTCAGAGTAAAGTCGCGTGTAAATAAACATCAAATTGCCTGCCACAGATAAACACAGATTGCCACAGATTTAGTTCTCAAATCCGTGAAAATCCGTGTCCATCTGTGGCTTTAATTTCCTTTCTCTCGATTTGTCGCGGCTAACGCGCGCTGTATAATTCAACGCCGTTCCAAATTCAACTTTCGAAATAAATATTTGGAGTTCTAAACATGCCGAATCCAAATCAAATCAACGTGAACTCAGGCGACAACCTGCTGCTTGTCGGCACAATGAAAGGCGCGTTTCTGTTTCGCGCGGATTCATCTCGCGACGGATGGGAAGAGGCTGGGCCGTACTTTCCCGGTCGCAGTGTTTACGCCCTGTCGTATGACGGCCGCAACGGTAGACAAAAGCTGTGGGCCGCCGTGAACAGCCCTTACTGGGGATCGTTTTTGAGTTCGTCGAATGATTTCGGCAAGACGTGGAGCGACCCGGAGACTTATAACATCAAGTTTCCCGAGGGCAGTGACGTTTCGCTCAAACAGATTTGGCAAATCGTGAATGATCCGCACAACGCGGATGCGCTGTACTGCGGAGTTGAGCCTGCGGCACTCTTCAAATCAACGGACGGCGGCGAGACTTGGGATCTGAATCGCGGCTTGTTCGATCATCCGCATCGCACGCAGTGGCAGCCGGGCGGCGGCGGACTTTGCTTGCATACCATCCTCCCCGATCCATCGAATGAAAAAAGAATCTTTGTGGCTATCTCAACCGGCGGCGTTTATCGAAGTGACGACGGCGGCGAGAGTTGGGCGCCGCGCAACAAAGGAATCTGCGCGCGATTTCTGCCGCCCGACCAGCAATATCCCGAGTGGGGCCAGTGCGTCCACAAAGTCGTGAGCCATCCTTCGAATCCGGATCGCATGTTCCTGCAACATCACTGGGGCGTGTATCGATCGGACGACGCCGGCGATTCGTGGCAAGACATCGGCAAAGGCTTGCCGTCTGATTTTGGTTTCGCGATGGAGATCGATCCGCACGACGCAAATACGGTTTACATTATACCGATCGAATCAGACGAGTTCCGTTGCACTCCGGAAGCGAAGCTTCGTGTCTACAAAACAAATAATGGCGGTGAATCATGGGAAGCGCTCACGGACGGATTGCCACAGGCAGATGCACTCGAGACCATTCTGCGCGACAACATGCAAGCCGATAAAAACGATCCGACCGGCCTTTATTTCGGCACGCGCAGCGGCAAAGTTTTCGGATCGAAAGACGGGGGCGATTCGTGGACGATGATTCGCGAGGGACTGCCGCCCATCACTTGCGTCAAGACCACGGTCGTAAATTAACAACGGTGTCGTGAGCCCGAGCGTAAGCGAGGGCAACTCACGCGAATTGTTTCTTGAGTGATTACCAATGTTGCCCTTCCTCCGTCCCACCCCAGCCGGGCTGCCCGGCCGGGGACCCCGGGGTCGGGCTTCTGACACGGAGTTTCCAGCGATGAAAAGTATTCTAAAGATAATCACTACATTCGTTGTCGTTTTGATCTCAGCGGTCAGCTTGCTTAGCTCGAGCCTCGCCCAACAGCACAAGCTGGTTCAGTTCCAAATGGCCATTATGAAAAAGGGGCCGGCGTTGAGCACGACGAAACCTGAAGATCGCAAAGTAGTCGTTCAACAGCATCTCGCGAACGTTGCGTCGCTGCTCGATTCCGGCAAGGCGGTCATCGCCGGGCCGTTCGGCGACGACACCGATCTCGCTGGCATTTTCATTCTGCGCGCGGCTTCAATCGACGAAGCAAGGTCGTGGATCGATGCCGATCCGGCAGTGAAGGCCGGATTCATGACGGGTGAAATACATCCGTGGTGGTCCGAAGACATTTTTAAAAAGGGTAGCACTGCGCCGTTGAAGTTTGAACAGACCTATTTCGGTTTTTTGAAGCGCGGTCCGAATCGCAAACCCGGCGATGACCACACTCCGGAAATTAAGGAGTTGCAAAAGGCGCACATAGCCAACATCGTTCGTCTCGCAGACATGAAGAAGCTAATCGTTGCGGGTCCGTTTGGTGACGATGGCGACCTGCGCGGTATCTTTGTCTTCCGCGTCGCTTCACTGAAGGAAGCTCAGGATCTGGCCGCAACTGATCCGATGATCAAGATCGACCGGCTCAGAATTGAATTGCATCCGTGGAATGTGCCGGTGGGATTTCTGCCTTAGTAACGCCTTGTGAGCGCACGCATCCTGCGTGCGGTTCGCGAGCATCTTGCTCGCTTTTTGAGTTCGTTGAAAGCACCGGCAAGGATGCCGGTGAACCGCACGCAGGATGCGTGCGCTCCTATCTCTGATACGTCCCCATCAATTGCCCTTGCGCGAGGATGTGGCCTTCCATCGCTTTCTCTACAAAAGCTTTCGTCGCGCCAACTTTCAGGGACAAGTAGTTATCGAGCGCATAAATCTTGAAGAAGTAACGATGCGTTCCCGATGGGGGACACGGCCCGCCGTAGCCAATCTTGTCAAAGTCGTTCGCGCCTTGAAACCCACCTGCTTTTAGATTCTCAGTCGCGGGCAGGTTCTCAACTAATCCAATGTTTTCAGCAGGCAAATCATAGACGACCCAATGCACCCAGGTGCCCGACGCGTCCGGATCGTCGGCGATGATCGCAATGGTCTTTGCTGTTTTCGGCACGCCCGTCCATTCGAGCGGCGGCGAAACGTTCACACCATCACAAGTGTATTGACGCGGAATCGGCTGGCCTTCCTTGAACGCGGCGCTGGTGAGTTTGATCTCCAATTTGTTTTCTTTCGGCGCAGCCGGAGTTGGTGATTGAGAAGGCGCCGGCGGGACACGCGCGCACGCCATCAGCAACAGCATCGAGAGCGACAGCGTGATCTGTTTGAGCATCGTTAGATTATCCCGGCGTGACGGTTGGCGTCGCGATCGCCATCCCCTTCTTCACGATATCGACCACGTCCTGATGGGCCATTGTCAGTTTGAAGATCACTTTGTTTTTGTCAGCGGAGACTTTCGTGCTCTTCATCAGAACTTCTTCATCGTGTCCTTTGCGCGAAGCGGCGCCCGCAATCAGCATCACACCAAAACCGCGCGCAAGTTTGTCGGCGCTGTCGGCTGAGGCGACCTCTGATTCGACTGTGGCGACGACGTCTTTGCCGTCTTGTTTGATCGTAAAGGTGACCTTCGTGCCGGGTTTGTCCTCGTTAATTTTTTTCAGATAGAACAGCACCCCGCTGTCATTCATCGCCGCGACCAGACGCTTACCGAGATCGACCAGATTTTCATCGCCGGCTTTGCGCAGGACGGTTGGATTAACCAGCTTCCCATCTTTATCCAGCGTCGTGTCGATCGCGATCTCGAATGGCTTATCAAAATCCAACTTGCCTTGATCGCGTAAGCCCGTCGCATACGTAGCGAGATCCTTGAATGGCGCTTTGTTGATCTCGCCTTCTTCCGGCAAATCGATTCCGGTTTTCTTCGACGCTGCTTCCAATTCCTTCTGCGCTTGTTCTGTAGACTTTTCGTCAGGGCTCTTTGCCGGAGATGGTTTCGCGTCTGGCTTTTTGGGATCAGTGCCATTCGCGGCAATCAACGGCGACGGCGAAGCATTTGGCGCCGGCGCTGGAGTAGGCGTCGGCGTCGCCGCCGGCGTCACCGTCGCGGGTTTCGGATTAAAAGGCAGCGGCGTCGGAAACTGAACCGGCGGCAAGCCCGTCTGGTCCATCAGGAAGTAACCTTCGGGATAATGAAATTTCTCGGTCGTGAAATCGATGATGTCGACGTCGTCGCCAATCTCGGTATGCTTGTAAGGTCGATCGACAAAACCTGCGCCGGTGAACAGTGCAGTAATACTAAAAGCGTCGCGCACTGGCGGAATTAAGATCACCAGTGTGATTACGACCAAATGCCACGCGCCCGACCCGGCTACCAGCCACAGAATGCGCGGCCAGAACGGTTCGCGGTTCACTTCAAAATGATCGAAAAGCCCGCCAGTATCGCCAAAATCAAAGGTCTTCATATCAGGTCCGCAGCAGTTTGACGCCAAGCCCGCCGAATTAGTTGCGAAGGCACTCACGTCGTCGTGTGCGGTAATAAAGATAGTAAGTCAGCCATAGATTCGTCGCAACCGCTTCACCAAATCGCAAAAAAGGTGTCCGCGCCCGCAGAGGCTGTACGCGTGTAAGTTCCCGGTTTGTTGCCATACAATGAGCGCATGCGACGATCGCGCAGATTTCATGAACGGAGCGAAAAACGCCCACGCAAGCGCTCTCGATCGCGCGATGAACGCAACGAGCAGACGCCGGTCCGTGAGAAGCCGCGGGAAATTTCCGGGAGCCACAGCCGCGAATTGCGCGAGTTGCTTTCCGGCATCGGCGCGCCAAAGCCTGAGCCGTTTAAGCCCGATCCCTTTCAGTTGGAAGCGCTGACCGCGTTGGAATTCGAAGACGTCCTGGTGACGGCGCCGACCGGCAGCGGCAAAACCTGGATCGCCCGCGAAGAGATTCGGCGTTTGCTCGGCGAGGGAAAGCGCGCGTGGTACACGACGCCGCTCAAGGCACTGACGAATTCGAAGTATTACGAGTTCGGCGAGGAGTTTGGCGCCGAGCGCGTGGGCATTCTCACTGGAGATCGAAAAGAGAATTCCGATGCGCCTCTGATCGTCGGTACGACTGAAATTTTTCGCAATCAATTGTTCGACGCGCTGCGCGGCGGCGAAGAAGTCCGCGCGGACCTGGTCGTGTTCGACGAAGCGCACTATCTCGCCGATGAAGATCGCGGGCATGTCTGGGAAGAAGCGATCATTCTGACTCCAGCGCGCATTCGCATGCTTTTGCTGTCGGCGACGGTCGGCAACGCGCGCGAGTTTGCAAGATGGATCGAGGAAGTGCGCGGCGTGCGCTGCGGCGTAGTGACGCGACCAGGCAACCGGCCGGTGCCGCTGCGCGCGGCCTTCATGATGCCGGACAAGAAATTGATTCCGTTGCTTGATCAGAATGGAAAATTGAATCGAGAGATCGCTGGAATGATCGAACAGCGGGACGAAACGCGGCGCTCGCGTCGAGATTCGTATCGACGAAGGTGAGACGGAGCGCCGACATCCTTGTCGGCGGACCGCGAGCATCCTGCTCGCATCTTCTGTAGGGATAAGCACCGGCAGGATGCCGGTGAACCGCAGGCAAAAGATGCCTGCGCTCCAATCATGAAACTTCGGATGCCGGAAATACCGCCCGCGAATCTTTTGGCGGCGCTTGGTTCATACAATCTGCTGCCGGCGATCGTGTTTCTGCCGACGCGCCGGCGCTGCGATGAAGCCGCGTCCGAAGCCGCCTTGAGCCGACGGGGTTCGTCCGATGACAGGCGCGAAACTCGCCGCGATTTCATGCTCAGTTTGGTCGAGTCGAATCCTGAGATTCGCAATCATCGTCATTGGGACACGATCGTGCGCGGCGGCATCGCGTCGCATCACGCGGGACACATGCCGGCGTGGAAATTAGTGATTGAGAAAATGATGAGCGCAGGTCTGCTGGACGCGATCTTCGCTACCGCAACCGTCGCCGCTGGTGTCGATTTTCCTGCACGCACGGTGGTAATCACAGTCGCGGATCGACGTAGCGCGCGTGGCTGGCAAAGCCTCACAGCTTCTGAGTTGCAGCAGATGACCGGACGCGCCGGCCGTCGGGGAAAGGATCGCGTCGGGTTCATCATCGCGGCGCCGGGACCCCATCAAAACCCGGAACGTATCGCGGAATTGCTCAGCGCCAAGCCGGACGATCTGGAAAGTCAGTTTCGCGCCACCTACACGTCGCTGCTTAACCTGCTCGATGCTTTTAAGAGTTTTGCGCAGGTGCGCGCGATTGCCGAGCGCAGCTTTGCTTACCGAAATCTGCTGCCGCAAGTCCACGAACTGGAGCGGCAACGTGAGGAAAACGAAACGCGAATTCGCGCAGCGCTCGAGAGTTCATCGCTCAATTTGTCTGTTGAAGCCGTGCTCGCGCTTGAGCGTTTGGCGAGTGCGCGGTCACGTCTGCTCGAAGGCGCGCCGCACACGCGGCGTGAAATGCGCCAACGCTGGCTCAACAAAGTCGCGCAACCAGGTCGAGTGATCGCCGTCGGCCGCAGTGGCAAACGCCTCGCGTTGGTCATAACCCGCACGCATGATGGCGTGACGGCTATGCGCGAAGACGGACGCTACGCTTCGTTTCCGCTGCAACGCGTAGGCCGCGTCTTCGCGCCAACGTTTTCCACGCGACCTGAAAAGGCGGAAGAAGCTTTCAATCAGATTCATGATCACGGCAACGAACTCGCTTTGCCGGAACCGCGTCTGCGTGATGCGCAATCGGGTGAGCAGGACGCTATCAAGACTATCAATGATGCGATTGATTCACTGGCGCCGGCAGAGTTGTCGGAAGCAAATCGTGAAGCCGTGCTGCAAACGCTGTGGTCGCTGCAATCGGAAGCGGCAGCGATTGAGAAAACTGATCGTCAGATCGAACGGCTGCGTGGCGAAGTCTGGGAACCGTTTGAGCAATGCGCGCGCGTGCTGGATCATTTCGGCTATTTGGATTTTCCAAACGAGCAGGTCACGGATCGCGGCAAGTGGCTCGCCGACTTGCGGGTGGATCGCCCGCTGCTGATTGGCGAAGCATTGCAGCGCAACCTGTTTGGATCGCTCGACACGACTCAGGCCGCGGCGTTGGTTGCCGCGCTCGCCGCGGACGAGGATCGTGATTATGGCGAACTGGAACTCGACGACTCAATTGTCAGCTTGCTGATAAAATTCGAGGAGATTTCTTTCGAAGTATCGACCGAAGAATGGCGCCAGGGAATCGAAGCCGCGCCCGAAATCAACTTCTCTGCCGCGGCCACGGCAGCGCGCTGGGCCAGCGGCGCTGAATGGTCCGAACTGGTGCGTGAAACACGCGCCGAAGAAGGCGATCTGGTGCGTTTGCTTTCGCGGACCGGCGAGGCGCTTTTGCAAATTGCGGGATTGCGCGAAACGCATTCTAATGCGGCTAATATCGCGGCCAGCGCCGCCGAGATAATTCTGCGGGAACCAGTGAGGTAGTCGGATGTTCCAGTTTGAAGACGGACCGCATGCGTATCTATGAGCCATCTTTAGATCGCCCCAGCCGTAAACGGGCTGGTCTAAGAGTCTCGCGGGCAAGCCACCTGAAGGCGGCCAAAGAACGGCGTTTTGCGGACTGTGCGTTACATTGATTGATCGCGCATTGAGTCAAACTGGGCCAGTACCTCATCAGAACTTCTTGTGCGCCAATTCGCATGCTAAGATTCACTCGAACCAACATGGAAGTCCTTCTAGCTAACGAATACGGATTTTGTTTTGGCGTCGAACGCGCCGTCGAAATGGTCGAAGACGCGCTGGGCGTCGGCGCGCCGGTGCGCACCCTGGGCCCGCTGATTCACAACACGCAGGAAATGCAGCGGCTGGAATGCGAAGGCGTGGCAACGGTGCAGGAGCCATCGCAGGTTTCCAAAAACGAAATCGCGGTGATTCGCGCGCACGGCGTGACGCCGCAGGTGCAAGCCGAATTGGAAAAGCGCGCCGCGCAAGTTGTCGACGCGACCTGCCCATTCGTTACGCGCGTTCAGCGTTTGGCCGAGCGAGCCGCAACCGAAGGCCGCCACGTCGTCGTCGCCGGCAATCCCGATCATCCGGAAATGATCGGTGTGGTGGGCTACGCGCCAAACAACACATTCGTCGTCAGAGATGCTAACGAAGTCGCGAACCTTCCCTCGCTTCATGCGCCGCTGGTGGTATCGCAGACGACGCTGAAGCTGCAAACTTTTTTGGAAGTTGCCGAAGCTGTTAAAGCCAAAGCCGACGCTGAACCCCAAGTCGTCAACACGATCTGTTCAGCGACCCGCGATCGCCAGGATGCGGCCCGCGCTCTCGCCGGATTGGTTGACGTCTTCTATATCATCGGCGGCAAGCATTCTTCGAACAGCATCAAGCTGCTCGCGGTTTGTCAGGAGCAATGCGCGAAGAGTTTCCTAATCGAAACTCCACAGGAAATCAATCCCGCTGATCTCATGGGAGCAAAGCGCGTTGGGGTAACCGCCGGAGCCTCGACTCCAAACTGGTTGATCGAGCAAGTGGTCAAACGCTTACGCGACATCGGCAATAAAAGCAACGGCAACAACGGTGCGCGTGTGAACTAGTCGGCGCAGCCAGAGCTCGCCGTCAACTCCCCACCTAATTTTCGAATTTCAGGAAAATCTATGCGACGTCTTCTTGTTAAATCCTCGTTCGTAGTCCTTCTCTCGCTGGTCCTGATTGCCCCGCTGGCGGCCAAGCCGCGAACGTTTGCGCAGCTGGTCGATGCGTATTTCGATGATTACTTCAAAGCGAATCCATCGCAGGCCACGAACGCCGGAATTCACCAATACGATTCTCAATTCGAAGATTTTTCGCTCTCTGCTCATCAAAAGAATCGCCGCCGCTTATTGGAATATCTAGCGGCGTTTCAGGCGGTTAACCCGCGCGCGCTGTCGCAAAACGATCGCGACGATCGCGAGATCATGATCGCCACGATTCACAGTGCGTTGCTGGAAGAAGATCGCGTGCAGATGTGGCGCAAGAACCCGGACGCTTATTCAGGCGCAATCACCGGAAGCGTCTTCTCTCTGATCAAACGGAATTTCGCGCCGCCTGAGGAGCGCTTGCGCTCAGTCATCGCCCGCGAGAGAGAGATCGAACGGGCGTTGATGCAGGCACGCGCGGTGCTGATCAATCCACCGAAGATTTACACGGACATCGCCATCGAGCAGATGCCCGGCAACATAGATTTCTTTGAAACGACAGCTCCGGACGCCTTCAAAGACGTGAAGGACGCATCGCTGCTCGCAGCTTTCAAGCAAAGTAACGACGCCGCGATTGCGGCACTTAAGGATTATCAATCGTGGCTGCAAAAAGATCTCTTGCCGCGCTCGCATGGAACGTTCGCGATCGGCGCTGCTAATTACCGGCTGAAACTTTTATACGATGAGATGGTCGACGTGCCCGTGCCGCAACTGTTGAAGATCGGTTACGCGCAACTGAGGAAAGATCAGCGGATGTTCGTCGAGACAGCGCGCCGGATCGATCCAAACAAGAAGCCCGAAGACGTTCTGATAGAAGTCGAGAAAGATCATCCTACGGCAGATAAGTTACTCTCGTCAGCGCAAGAGCAACTCGATGGGCTGCGTCAATTCCTGATCGATCACAAGATCATCACCGTGCCGGGTGGGGCGCAGGCAAAAGTCGTCGAGACGCCATCGTTCTCGCGCGCAACGACGTTTGCCTCGATGGACACGCCCGGACCATACGAGACGAAGGCGACTGAGGCCTACTACAACATCACACTTCCCGATCCGGCCTGGCCGAAAGAAAAGCAGGAAGAGTATCTCGAAGGCTACAACTTTCCTTTGCTCAGCAACGTTTCGGTTCACGAAGTCTGGCCCGGCCACTACACGCAGTTCCTTTGGGTCAAGAATAATCCCGAGCTTTCGAAAGTGCGCAAACTAACGAGCGCCGGATCGAACGCGGAAGGCTGGGCGCATTATTCCGAAGAGATGGTGCTGGACGAAGGTCTCTACAACAACGATCCGAAGTATCGTCTGGCACAACTCGTCGACGCGCTGTTGCGGGATTCGCGTTACATCGTCGGCATCAGGATGCACACGCAGGGTATGACGATGGCGCAGGCGCGAGAATTTTTCGTTAAAGAAGGTCACCAAGTGCCGGTCGTCGGCGAGATGGAAACGAAACGCGGCACCGGCGATCCAACGTACCTGATGTACACGCTCGGCAAACTGGAAATTCTGAAGCTGCGCGAAGATTACAGACGGAAACTCGGCGCACAGTTTTCATTGCAGGATTTTCACGATCGATTCATCAAAGCCGGCAGCCCGCCCGTCAAGATCGTGCGACGCGAGTTGATGGGCCGCGACGGGCCGCTGCTGTGATCTTGCGCCAATGGTCGTTTAGAGGCCGGACTCGTCCGGCTGAATCGGAAGGCGGACAAGTCCGCCGGCTAAACGAGACTCGAGATGCTCGCTCCCCTGGTCAAAGACTTAGACGAACGCATTCTCAACGATCCAAGTCTTGTCCCGTGTCTCTTCGCTGAATTGATTGCCGCGCAACGCGAACTGGGTCTCGTCTTCGGCGATCGGCCCACCTGCCCTTTCCTTCGCCCGCACATCATCGCGCGATCGCAATACGACGAAGTGATCCGCGCTTCCAACATAATCGCGCTCGCACTGGAAAAAGTTGCGGACCGAGCGTTGCGCGACGATGAAATTATTGCCGTGCTCGGCGTGACAGAGCGCGAGATGAAGATGGCGCGAATCGATCCGGGCTATTCGCGACTATGTGTTTCGAGCCGGCTCGATGCGTATCTCTCAGATTCAGGTTTTCAATTTCTCGAATACAACGCCGAGACCCCCGCCGGAGTGGGAGACCAGATGCAGCTTGAGAAAGCGCTGTTTGGTTTGACTCATTTGAAGAAGTTGCTGGCGGAACATTCGCATTGGCGGCCCGCGCCTCATCGACGTTTGTTGCAGTCGCTGCTCGATGCTTATCGCGAGTGGGGCGGCGCCGAAGACTTTCCGCAAATCGCGATTGTTGATTGGAAAGGCGTCGCAACCGAAAGTGAATTTCGCGTGCTGCAAGATTATTTCGTCAGTGAAGGATACCGGACGATCATTACTGATCCGCGCGACTTGAGTTACGACAATCAACATCTGAATGCCGGCAACTTCAGAATCGACATCGTTTACAAGCGCGTCGTGATTCATGAGTTCCTCGAGCGTTGCGACGAAGATCATCCGCTTGTGCGCGCTTACGCCGACCGGCGCATCTGCATGGCCAATTCGTTTCGCACCAAGCTGGCGCACAAGAAAGCGAGCTTCGCGATCCTTAGTGATCCGGCGTATGTCGATCTGTTCACTTCAGCAGAGCTTGAAGTTTTGCGCCGACACATTCCCTGGACGCGTCGCGTCGAGCAGTGCACGACCGTTTTCGAAGACGCTGAGCACGATTTAATTGAATTGATTCGTCGCGAGCGCGAGCGTTTGGTATTGAAGCCGAACGACGATTACGGAGGCCATGGCGTGTTCATCGGCTGGGAAACTTCAACCGAAGAATGGGAGCGCGCGATCGAGTTGGCCCTGCAGCGGCCTTATGTCGTGCAGCAGCGCGTGCCGTTGAAGAAAATTCCCATCACAACCTTCAGCGATCGCGTACGGCTCGAAGAAATGTTTGTTGACTTCAATCCTTTTCTATTTCATAACGAAGTGGAAGGCGCACTCATCCGTCTGTCGAATTCGTCGCTCTTGAATGTCACGTCCGGCGGCGGACAAACAGCGCTGCTGGTTTTGGAGGATATGTAGCGGCTCTGCCGCCTGATGTGCGGTAAGGCTCTGCCTTACCGCTATGGTTATTATTTGTTTTTGGCGCGAGGCGTAGCCTCGATGTTCTTTAATCTGGATCGCCCGGAAAGGCATAGCCTTTCCGCACATCAAGCGGCGCAGCCGCGAAGGACTATGGATATCGAATCAGCACGCGAGTATTGCTTATCGTTTCCGCACGCAACGGAAAATGTTCAGTGGGGCAATGATCTGGTTTTCAAGATCGCGGGCAAAATGTTCGCGGTCACCGTGCTGGAAGGCGCTTCGAAGTACTGCATGTCGTTCAAGTGCACAGAAGAGAAATTCGCTGAGTTGATCGAACAGGATGGAATCGATCCAGCGCCCTATTCGGCGCGTTATCATTGGGTCGCACTGCAATCGTTCGATGTTTTGAGCGACAAGGAATTGAAGGCGCTCTTGCGTAATTCGTACGATCTTGTCTTTGGTAAATTGCCGAAGAAGGTGAAAGCGCAACTTGGCTGATTAATTCTTCTCTGTGCCCCCGTGGTGAAGTTCACCTCGCGTCTTCCCGCTCTCGCTTCTGTTCTTTCCTAAACGCACTGGGCTCGACCGGATCCGCATCCGCCCACAAACCTCTGCGCGCATTACGCGCCTCGTCTTCGGCATGCGCATAGAGGTCGCGATCCGTCGGTGATTGCTCGCGCTGATATTCTTTGTAATGCCACGCCATGCCCGCTTTGATCTGTTCGAGATTTACATCTTTTCCATCAAGCAAAATCTTTCCGACGATGCGTCCGTACTGATCAATCTTGTCGTATTCGACTGTTACTTCTCGATCGAAGATCATGTCCGAGAGACTATTTTTTGACTGCGTTCCGAACGCCTGATGCGATTCCGGCGCGTCGATGCCTTGCAGGCGAATCCGATGCTGCGCGTTAGCTCCATCGAGAACCGTAATCGTGTCTCCATCGGCGATGCGCACCACCCGGCCCATAAATACCTGGCTGATTGCGTGCACACTCGTTGCCGGCGAGTTGCGTTGCGTTTGTTTGGAGCAGGAGCCGGCGAAGACCAAAGCCACAGCGATCAGCCAGGCTGGAAAGCTTCGTCGCGAACGATTGAATGTCTTGAGCTGAAGCATCTGGTGAAAAATGCCTAATAAGGACAAAAGACGTTCGTTCAATAATCTCTGTCCACTTTGGAATGTAAGCCCTTGTGATACTTATCGAAAGCGACTCAGGCGAAAAAGCACCTGTCCACTCGGTTTCGTCCACTTTCAATTCGGGCTGGTTTTGTCCGTTATTCACGAGGTTTCTATGAGAACTTATATCCGCATTAAAGGTCATTGTATTGACTTTGGATTTATATTCTCCCCGCCGCTTCTGTCCATCGTCCATGGAGTGAATTTTATCTTCTGGAGTGGGTCGCGTTTTCACGACCTAATTCAGTTGACGGATTCCCGCGTTTGGAATATTTTCTGCGTGTACATAACAGGCTAGTCCTCGGAGCCTGCACCTAAAGCATTCTCTCAGTACTAGCCCAAACTTACTCGCTGCTAGTTCCGTCTGTTCGATCGCAGAACAATAAATGCGGCGGAACTAAAGCGCCGGAACGCCTGCGACCCAGAGAGACAACATGAGACTTCTATTCCTCCTTCCGATACTCATAGCAGTGTATGGGACTTTCCATTTCGTTCTACGCGAGCTCCTCAAAAGGAAAAAGGGTGGAGATGCGCTTAGGAAGGTTGCTCTGGCCGGCGTTACTAGTGGAATTAAGATTGTACGAGACGCCGCATTGAACGCAGCTGTCGTGTATCTAATTTTGGCGGTACTCCTCTATTTATATGGCCATCTGTTTGGCGCGAATGCAAACGTTCTACTGCGGTTTGTGCAGGTTGGGCAGGTAACTGCTTCAGTTTTGAAACGCTCAGGAAGCGTGATCCAAAGTGCTACGTTTATTTTATTGACGGCGGGTCTCGTCTCTCTTTGCCTAGTCCATCACCGCAGATACTTCATCTCATTCTTTCGGCGCAGGTACGATCAAGACATCCTGCGTGCCCACAGCGATGGAAAGCGCAAAACTGAATTCTCGGAATCTGATGAAGCCAGACGAATCAGAGCGAAGATTCAGGAAGCGCAAGCCGCGTTCGATCGACTAAGTGACTCGAAAGAACCGGTGAACTGGCGAGCTCGACAAGACTGGTTGAGTAACATAAAGAACCTCAATAACCAACTGGCAGCTGAGGAGCAGCGTTGCCGTCTTGCGGCAGATAAGACCACGGTCGGGCAGCAACCGAATCGATGGTGGCGAATTGCTCAATTCTTCGTTAGCAAAGGTCTATATGCGGATTTGAAACTGTCATCCAAAATTATATCGTCGCTGACGGCTGCGGCTGTGGCGCTCGGCCTCGTCAGCATTTCCGGCCCCGCACTGGCAGATTCTGTATGGCAACGCATGCTGCGGTTCGATGACCTTCGCGTAGCCGCAGTCAAGGCAGATGTCAACAAACAAATCGAAATGACGAAGGGCCCGCAGCCAACTGCCCTGACTGCAGATGACGTCAAGGCCGTTCGATATTTCAACTCCCAGTTTGTGAGGGCCTTGGTCAATAACGGCTACTGGAACTCCACTATCTCACCAGAGACGCCGAATGCTGCTCTGCGTCGAGAGACCACGGCTCGTGCGATCGTGGACCGGGCGCAGGTGCCCGGAAATGATCCGATTGTCGCAAATGCCAAGCCACTTTCAGAATCCGACGCGACGATTGTTCAGGAAGTATCAGCGGGCAAAGAGTCAGGTCTTACTGGAAAAGTTGGCTCTGAATCCGACGCCGAAGTCGTTTCCTGGTTCGGCGAGCAGTGGGGGAAAGTTCGCGCAAACCTGCTGGCTCATGCTGAAAAGTATGGACAACCGGTGGAGTTCAGCGATGTTCGTGGTGCGATGATCGATAAGATCGTTGGCGTGGCATTTGATCAGGCTCCGGGCAGCGACAATGTGCTTTCGAAGACGGCACATGACGTTCTCAAATCCGTGGCAAAGAATTCGATTAAGGAGGCCGTCGAAATCGAATTCAGAGAGGCCGCCATTGACCTGAAGCAAGGCTCAAGTTTGGACGATGTGCTGGTGCACGTGAGGATCAAAGTGCTCAACGTCCCCCTGCGGCAAACTGAGCGCATCGCCTTGTTTGGCCGAATCATTGATGAACACGGCCTCCTCGCCAGACTGCAGCGAGCTGGTTTTGGCTTGCGTATGCGACCTGAAGCCGGCGTGGATCCACAGCAAGCAAACGCAGTGGCAGACGAAATTGCCAACGCTGCAGCCTCGAATTCGAAGGAGCCCGTGCCCAGCGAAGTCGTTGACGCGTTGGACGACTACGATCACCACTTTCCGGCGAGCGAATCAAGGCCGCCGGATTCAGAACCTCCCCCAACTGCGCCTTCCACATCGGCTCCGAAGCCGCCCTTTAAAGGAGGGCCGAGCTCCTTCAGTTCGACCGAAGTAGTGCAAAGAGTGAATACGCAGCTCGGACGGGTATTAAACCAAGCGCTTGAAGCACCGCCGCAATTTCAAGTCGCTCGAGCACATAGCTTCGAAATGTTAACCGGATATTCGCGAGTGGGCGGTGTACTCATTGGGCGCGAGCCAAAATCTCTGTCGATAGGTAACTTCCAAGATCTGCGTTGGGATGTATCGGGACGACAAATCACCCTCAACTTTGTGCGTGACGATAAGACCGAGTTCACGTTTGGGCCATACGACAAGACGCTTGTGCATCAGGCCCTCATTTATGCGGCGGACGGACGTCCATTGGCGGTGACGATGACAAATGCCAGGCCTCTGCCGGAATTGAAGATCCTGGTTCATCCAGCCCTCTTAGATACGCCGCTTGGCGCCCAGATAATCAACCTCGACAGGTGGGTCGATACATATGCAAGAGGAAACCAGGATGTTAAGGGGCCCACTGCGCAAGTCTACAACCAAGTGTATCTATATCGAATTGCCTGGACTGAGCGTTTCAAAGCTCTCATCTCAAAGATGCGATCAACGCGAGGCGTAAGTCGTGATGATATCGCTCAACTCGATCGAATCGGCAGGGCCGTCGAAGAAGGAACCGCGGAGCTCAAGAATGAATTAGGTAGTGAGTTGTTAAGCAAGTTTCCAACATCCGAAGAGATTTCTGACAAACGAGAAAGTTTGTTGGCTGTCAAGTATCAGTTTTACGATCCGAATCTGGTCGAGTGGGTTGCCGACTGCGTTACAACCGCAACGCTTGAAAAATTTGAAAAATGCATTGACGAAAAAGCCGAAACTGGAATGTCCGGCCGACTATCGGACTACGCTGATCGATGGGCGGTCAGGCCGCCGAGTTTTATGCCGTGGAGCGGTGTTCGCGAGATCGGATACGATTCATGCAAGGATCTTTCGTGCATCGGTAAGCCGACCGCGGCCGACGAAACAGAATTGTGGCCTTTCGATTTCATGCTGCAGGCCGCATTTACCTCTCCTCCCTTCTTCTTAAGCGAGCCGGAAGACAAAGGGACACCCTCAAACCAGTATGTAGACGCCCAACCGTTCGAATTCCCTCAGGTGCACAAACAGATCTCCGAACACATTAGAGAGGCGATAAGAAAAGATCAGAAGCTGCAGAAGGAACTTGCCGGGATTCGCGACTTCACGATCTTACAACGGCTTTTTCGAATCGCTTTAAGCGGACGTCTGGGGCCCGACTTTCCCCTCGAAAAGCTGGTCTCCCTTACGACAGTTGCAGCTGAAGACATCAGTGCTTGCCGAACGCCCAGATGGAATGCAGCCTCTTTGGAACTAGAGTTTTCGGGAATGCTCAGTGACTTTCAGAACGGGGTCGACCATATGCGCAAGACTGAGCCGCAGTTTCAACCAAGTGAAGTGCTCGAAAAGTTAATGGGAAGAATTCGAATCTGCCAGGACGTAATCTCTGCGAAGGCCGGAATAAATATGTCTTTGATGAGTTGGCTGGATGCCCTAGGGAAAGACAGCTCCCTCACCGATGCCCAGAAATCTGATTCAATTGGCTCGTTGGAAAAATCTCTCGCCAACATCTCCGACCAAAACTGGAAGAATGCGTGCGGCTATGGTGACTTAGCATCGCGACTTGAAGTGGAGTGTCGCGACCAGGGCGATGTGGTGCGCTGTCGAGCTTGGGACATTGCCGCCGGCAGCGACGAAATGGCGCGTGCACGCCGTCTCAGCAAGGCGTTGGGTGTTGATCTTGATTTGAACCGAAGTGACTCATGCCAAGCCTCAGCCGGTTTCACCGCTCAGCCCGGCAGGTGAGCGAGCCCTTTTGTTTTCGTTACGTGAGTCCTGAGTGGAGTTAATGCGATTCAGTTGCTCTGTCATAGTGGGAAGGCGATGGCGAATTCGATAACGAAAATATCCGACGCCAGCCAGCATACACCAGGTGATCACCGCTGCTCCGGTTGCCCCCGTCCAAAACATCCAAAAGAAAATTCCGGAGCCTAGCGCACCTAAAATCGGCAACCACCAAATCATAAGGCGCCGGTCAAGGGTCTTGCTAAATCTTTCTGCGGTCTTAACGGAGATCCCCCACAGCCGACACATCAAGAGAATTTTCCCGATGTTTCGCGTCTTCATCAGCGAGTCGAATATTCGTTCTTCAACCTGCAATGAAAGTTGAATACGGGAGCTGCGGCGCTTCACGTCGACGACCCATAGTTGTTGAACGGTGGGTAGCGGAATCGCAGGCATGTACAAGAACCGTTGAATTGTGCGAACGTTGCCGCTCCTAGTCTCTTTCTTCGTGCAGTATGGGAAGAGCAATCGCAACGTAGTTAGGACGATTGCGCCGGACTGAAATATTCCTTCGTGGACTGTGCCGGAAGGTGCGTTCCGTATTGGCAGGGTCTCTACAATTTGCTCGGATAAATCCGAGATCAGATTGCCCCGCACAGCGTCCGCCAACGCCTGTTCCAATTGTTGCAACGACCGATCTGAAAAGGCATGCTCCTGGGTTTGGATCGCCATCAGGATTTCGCGTAAAGAAATTGGGTCTTCGACTTCATCGTCTTCTAACTCGATACCGCGCGCCAGCGCCTGATCGTAACGACGCCGCCTCGTGGGGTCTGACAAGGTTTGATAAGCACTCGCTACCTTTTGGAAAATAGCAGCCGCCCGAGCGTGGAAACGTTCCTCGTGCCGATCGGGGTGATAAAGGAGCGCGCAGCGTCGATATGCGAGCTTGATTTCTTCGGTGCTGGCGGACGGCAAGATACCGAGTATCTCGTACTTGTTTGAAGACGTAGTGAAGCCTTCCAGAATTGATGATGACGCATCGTCAAAGACAGACATGATTATCTCGCCAGGTAATCGACCATCATTTCTTTAGCCTGTATCAAGCGGAAGAGCTCGGTAACTTGTAAAACGTCTCGAGTGCTCAGAGTCCTGGTTTCCAGATTGCTTGAAAGCCTAAAGCAGAGTTTCATGCAGTCCGGATCCTCATCAACAATCTTTAAATGCGTAACGTCCGACCATGGCAGAGAGAAAGAGATGGCGCAATCGTGATCGTCAATCCAATGTAAGTGATTCCAACCAACAGCAATCGCTTCGTGGTCGCCCGTGACGCACGCGACAATAGGGCCATATTCGTTAGCAATTCGTTCCAGTAAATGACCCCTTCTTCGCATTGAGTATGTCCGGATCCACAAAATAAATTGGGTCACGCAGAACCATGCTGCGATCAGTCCAAATGCAATAAATAAAAGACTGGAACTGTTAAGCGGCCAGTGGAAGTCGAAGAAATCGGCCATCACCACGATCCTCTGTAAGTAAGCGAAAGTCGCTTGGGGAAATTAGCCTAGGGAACGGATTTCGCTATTCGCAGGAGCCTGCCCGTGAATTATTGAATCGCTGAAGTAATATGTCAAACATTTTTCGGAAGAGCGACTTTTCAACTATGCGGTGCGCGGCAACGAGTGAGCGATCGGTCTTTCTGATCCTTCAAGCATGAAGATTGAATTCCTGTTAGCGGCCACTGCTGTAAGAGAGCCCTTTAGGCATCACCATCTGTCGGGAATCGAGGTTCAACTGACGGTGTGAGAAACAGACCGCCTGAGTTCGTGCAATCAGACTGCATAACAATGAGCTAGAGATTAGGTTTCCGGCGTGATCGACTTGGCGAACTAGGTGTGCCCGATCGTTGAGGACTCGGAAGCGGAGCGAAGATTTCATTAGGATCGATCCCTAACATCCGCACATTGTATTCAATCGCAGCCCAACGCTCGATCCATCCATCGAGTTTTTGTCTCAGGTCTTTGTTTTCCCCTTCCAAGTCGGCGATTCGTTGTTCAGAGGACTTTTGGTTTGGCCCCGATCGTTCAATATCAAAGTCTTTCCGTTGAGCATCCTTATAGCGACTGATTTCCTTGTCGAGCTTATTGTCGTATAGAGCCTGCCTTGAGACATTGAGCTCTTTCGACAACGTCGAAATGTTTATTGGATGAATCTTAGGGGACAGGTTACTCCAGGCCAGAAGCACCTGATGTGCTTTTTGTACGAGGACATTCCGCCGGAGCGGTCTTGGCTTACCCTTACCGCCGCGTGACGTTATTGCCGGTTTCGATTCATCGCCCTTGTTAGCCATTCACAGCGTCTGGGCCACGTTAGGATCGATCAGTTATGAGACCCGTGAATTCGACTGATACTTTCGTGGTACCGATCTCGTGTTTGGGATCAAATGGGCACCATTTGCATCGTGTACCGCAGCAATGACCTCGCTTAATGTGATAGTTGGCGGTCATCACGATTAGACCATTTTCGAAATAGTAATCTTCGTTTAGTACGAAAGGTTGCGGTTCAGATTGTTCTTCCTTCATCGAGACGAATAGCCTTACCGACTCTTTTTCCATTTGGAAAGACTTTGATGAGTTGACCGTTGCTCACCTTGGTCTTGTCAACCGCCAGCGCCGATTCAGCTCCTGCAACCATGCGTTCGCAATGCTGCTGATAGTTTCTGATTTTGCCCTCTCCATTAGTAATCGTGTTCTTTACTCGTTGCAACTGAACGAGATGAAAATCGCGTACCTCACTTATATTTTTTTGTTCTTCTTTATCGCCTTTTGTTCTCAGATACTCAGAGCAGCCACCTAAGCAGTTCAAAGGTACGGGCACGGATCAATGGCGTAGTCATGGATGCAAACACCGTACGGTGTGAAAAGGGCCACGCTTACAAACGTTACGAGGAACTCTTCTTTCTCAACCGGATCACTTATTGAATGATAGGTCTCGGCAGCCGGTCCCTGAAGGACTCCTGTTCGTATCATTTCTCGAGCCCAGGTAACGCGTTGTTCGACGGTACCATGCTTATAAGCCGCGTTCTGGTTGGTGTTACGTCTGCCACTCCATCTGGCGAGTTCAACATCGGACAGTCCTCCGTGAGCAAGTAAAGTATTTAGCCAGTGACGAAATGCACTTGTTTTTATTCTCATTCGCGAACCACCGGGTTCCGTGAAATCTCGCACTGAAAAAACGGAGACTTGATCTATGTCATTTCCCAAAGCATCGTTGAGTTGACCTTCGCCAATAAGTTCAGGCAGAAATTTGAGCGTGGGCCACGAAGCATGAAACTGGTTGCGAAACATCACGCATAGGGATTCGGAAAGCATCTGGGTCTTCCCGCCAGAGTTCCTCACGATGACCGTAGCAGGTCGTCGTTTGACCAGTGCTCTTTCGATTTCGCCTGCCCTATACAGAAATGCGTACCGGCCATTGGGTCTATTTTTAGAAAATGGCTTTACTCCAATGCCCTTCAAAAAAGTATTGACCGTTCGGACGGTCTTCAGATTCAACACTGGAATTAAGTCTTGATGATCGACGAGATCATTTTCTTTGCAAGCCCAGGGTAGTGGAACGCGATCATCGAAACTCTCTATAGTTTTAGCGACATCCCGAGCAGCTTTGCAGAGTCGTTTTAAGTCTTCCACCGCACGTTGCGCTAAAGGAACGGCGGTATCTGCCAGCCACTTCACATAAGGGTCACCTCCTTTTTCGGGCCAATATCTAATTCCATAACGCTTTAAAGGCTCTCCGGAAACTGGGTCTGTTTTGAATTTTCCTTCGTTGTCAGTTGCTTGAGTCTCAACCCAACAATCATCGGGAAGAGATAAGACTTCGCCGATTCGAAAACCACCAACTGCGAGTAAGTCAATAATACGCATCAGGGTTCGTTCATCATCGTCCAATGGGTTATTGGATATGTCGGCTAGGGCATCAAGAGCCGATTTTGAAGGCAGCCTTAATAGGCCCCTCGCTTGTGATTCTGGATCGAGTCCATCGCAGTGTCCGAGATTTGCAATTGGATTTCTAAAGCGCGTAGGAGCGAATGTTAACTGATGTTCGTCTACCCACTCGGAGATCTGTTGAAGCGCCCTTCCTATGTGATAGACAGTCCATCCCTTTGCGTTGCTTCTAGCGGCGGACATTGCCAAAGCGAAGTACTTTCGCTTGAGATGTGTCGGATCCGCGATGCCAGCTTGGCGCAAGGCATCATACAAATAACGGAGGGCAATCATCATGTGAGTATGGCCATCAAAGGTAAGATTTCTTTCACTGGCCCTGATGCGAATTAGAGTCTTCGCAAAGTCCGAAAACGGCTGTTCATACGGTTCGTGATTGTCGCTCCGATTCGATCGACGTGCCGAGAAGAGGAGCACCAGGCGCTTTTTTTTGTGGGCGTGGGGTTTTTGATATTTGGTTACATCCCAGTTGAAATCGTCCCAGTTGACATCCGGATATGTGCCAAGCAACTTAGCTTGGTCTACCAGCGTCTTCAGACGCAACTGTTCAGGCGAGCTGAGTTTGTTTACTTTTTTTACCACGCTTGATTTGCCTAATTCTCGTCAGTAGCTCTCGCAAGGACGCTATTACGTCGGCTAATTGATGAGGAATTCGGTCTGAAGGATTGGAACTCTTTCCAATGAGATCTGTTACAAACGTTTCTAGCTCTTGCAGTAATTGTTCGTGAGGGCCATCAATCCAGGCTTGAAACTTTGGACATACGTAACATGACAATGGTGGATAAAGGTCACAAAGAGAATTGGCGCCACACACACCGATCCCTCCGAGATTCTTTAGGGTGGGTGTGGAGCCATAAATAACTTCCCCAGTATCTCTCCCCTGAATGTCAGTCACCCGACCGAGAAAGCGGGAGATCGTGGCAGAGTAATGGCGATCTTTTCCCAACGCGGCATTGAGTCGATCGACGACGTTGCTCGTACTACCGCAATAAATGACGATGCTTCGATCATTTGAATGATCGGCCAGTTCGGCTAGGTACTGTGTTGCCGCGCCCTGCTCTGCGAGCCTGGTAAAGTAGGTGTAGCGCAGTCTAAGTGAATGAAGCTTAAGGTGCTTGCCCGTCCGGGGGGACACCACTCCTGACAAGCGAGAATAAGCACGCACTCTTTGGCCAAGTCCAACCACTTTCATGTGAAACTTGAATCGTGCGCTTAACTCTCGAGTTAGCTTCTTATCTTTTAGTCGCCTAACGCACAGAATCGGCATTTGTCGTCCTTGATCCCCATATTTTGCGTGATTCTGTGCAATCAATTCCTGAATAGCATTCGCTAACTCTTTTGATATTCGGCGGCGCTTCTTTGCAGGTTCACCAACGTTTCGCTTTTTTGCGCGAGGCACATTCAGTGAATAGAACGAATGGTTCGATGGGGCGGAGTTGAGGATGAGATCCCGCTCTTCGAGTTGCACGAGTTGGATCGGGCGCGCGCCCGTTTCCAGATGCAGCATTATGATCACTCGATCATCGAGTTTTCCCTTTTCCTGTTTCACTGCTTCTCTTACCAAGAAGTGTTCGTCGTGTGAAAGAGGGCCGTCCTGGATGTCCTGAGAAATGACTTTTACACCGTGAGAATTTGCTTTGAGCCTCAATTGAGACAGTCGGCTGGCGATATCCCCTGTGAAGCCTGGGATGCCTTGCTCTTCGCACCATTGATACCACCTTCGTATGTAATGAAAATGCCAATCTTTGCGTTCGACACGTGATGCTGCGACAGCAGCTTCGATTTGCTCGTAACTTATTTCGAATGTTGTACAGAAGGAAGGCAGTCTAGCGAAACAATACTTGAGTTGTTTAAATACTTGGTGTGCGGTTCTGGGTGCGTATTTTTCGATAATATACGCTAAGAAACATCGGATTGCGTCCTTAGTATCGGGAGCAACCAGCAAGGTGTCCCAGTTAAGGTCAATATTGTCCGTAGGGTCCTGAAGTTCCCATACTTTGCCCGTAGTTGTGACAGGACGTCCATTGCGATCGATTACACGTCCCGGGTTTTTCCATCGAAACAGACGCTTACGAGCAACGGACTTGGGCTTTTTTTGCGGTTGCACTGGTAAATAAGAAGCGTTGTTCAAAAGGCATAAAGTTCGTCTTGATACTTTGCCGCGATTTCCATGGCACGTTCTTCTATTTTTCTTCGTGTGTAATGTGCAGGCATTTGGGAGCTTTCCGACCAACCATTTAGATAGCGCTGCAGTTCTTCGACTTGTTGTTGGGTGAAGCCCATCGTGTCTGCAACGGTCACGACGCGTTCGTTGAAGGTATGCCTCATTACATGCGGACAAAGTCGTCCTCCAAGTTCAGATGAATTCACAGCGACAATCGAGCTGAAAATCCAATTGACGGCGCCTAAGCTAAGCGGTTCACCACGAGTTCCGGTAAATAGGTACGAGTGCTCTTTGTTGTTAACACGGCGGTGCTGATGAACATATATCCACAGTAATCTCGCGAGCCGTTTGTGCAGCGGGATTTCTCTAATCCTGGTTTTGACTTGAGGCTCATTGCGACGAGGGTCCATGGCATCGTCGGGACAACGTATGATGCTCAGCGTTGTTTTCGCTCCGATGGGCAAATGTTCTAACTTTAGTTTGAGTAATTCACCCCTCCTGATGCCGGTTGCCAGCATGAGCTCAAAGATGAGCGAGTTTCGAAAACGAACCGTCTTCTTGAACGGGTTGTTTGGCGCCTGCAGCTGAACAATTCCTCGAATCGTTTCAATTTCCGTAGTCGATAATCCGGAACGATCCGAAACCATTTTTCCCGCTTTCGCGTTGCTACGAAAAGCGCGGTTCAGCCGGTCGATGGCATTTCTCAAGGTATCGCGAACGGTGCCTGCTGGTGTCGTAGTCGGAATGAACTCATAGGCAGCCCACAACAGAAAATCTTGAATGACTCCAAGATATGAGTTGAAAGTTTGAGGCGAGAGAATTGGCAGCGTCTTATCACTTGTGTGGTTAAGATCAATTGAGCCAGCCACTGATGAATTACGTTTCGCTCGCAGGTAGCGGCAAAAACTGGTGACCTCGGCGGTGGCTAGCAGTTTGCCCTCTCGGAGCCTCCTCTCGATTTGGATATTGGTCCGATCACACCACTCGTAGAACCATCGCAAGACGCGCACATCACGCGCGATTGTGCTCGCCTGTTTATTCTCACGTCGTTCGTCAATGATATAACGAGTGACTAGAGCAACTGGTTGATATGACGCTTCAAGCAGTAAAACTGGGAAGCGCTCACCAGTTGAAAACAGAGCCGTATGACAACGATACTTTCGTCCTGGACGGAATCCGTAGAGATCGGGCCCTCACCGCTTTGGTATTATTCGAGGTCTGAGTCGTCATCTCGAATCATCGACGTTATTTGATTAGAAGGGCTTAATACTTCCTTTAGAGGTTCATGTAAAGATTACGACGCCATAAACCTGTTTTTCTTGCACGTTTGGAGAGAAGTTCTCTAGTTGGTAGGGTCAGCTGTCAATGCCAATAACCATAGACTTCTTACAACGTCACGCGTTCGAGATGGTTGGATTTGCGCCGGAGTTGATCCCGCTTTTTCATCTTAATGAATTTGCGCTTTGGTCTTGTTACGTTCAATCTTGGTGAGATATTCGGTTATATGTCCCTCGCCGATGATTCGTCTTTTCCCTGACTGGTAATAGCCCAACTTCTTGTTATCGAGAAGCATTCTTACACCCGATGGACTAATGCCAATAATCTCTGCCGCCTCTTCAATTCTAAATTTCTTTTCCGTGATCTTATTCGACATACCCCGCTCCTTGCGCTTCGCTTTTACAGAACTTTCTTCTTCCGCAGGTAGTAGCTCCGCGAAAACCTTTTCCCAAAAACGTTCGCGAGCAGACATCATTTCTGCTGTTGGCTCTTCATGAACCAACTCAATAACTACTTCTTGATTGACCAACCCAAACGCATTTGGCAGGTGCTTGCGACGAGGAAGAGCTGCCTTTTGCGAAGCCAAACTGGGGTCCGATTTCAGAAACGGTTTTCACTGACCCACATGCCACGGAAGCCATTCTTAAGGCGATCCGTAACGTTGAGTCTCATAGAGCCGCCCCTGCATTACTTCTCATTGGACGTTAACTTTCGCGTGTCTGTCACGCCCTTTCTGTGCTTGTCGTTCCTGGCGTTCAACAAGCGCGATTACTTCTTCTAAAATGAAACGTACTTGACGCCGGCCGTTGCGGACGCGAGTAAGTTCGCCGGTGCCGGCGCCACCGTTATAAACAGTCTTCTCCGAGCAGCCAACTATTTCTGCGACACGTCGAGCACTGATTCGTGTTTTGTTTCTTGTTGATGTCATCTGTCACCGCAATAGCGCGACTAGAGTTCCGATTGTGCCCTTCGCTCAACCTGCGATAAGTAATCTTTTAAATGTTGTCGGCCGATTAATCTTCGACGTCCCACCTGGAAGTAGCCAAGTTTCCGACTTTGCAACAATCTCTCAATTGTTGAGCGATGCACGCTCATAAGCTCCGCAACACCGTCAATCGTGAAGGTTCCTTCGCTAACCGCGTGATGTTTGTTTTCGGTTTTGCTCATTTCTGCCAAAATTGATTTACTCCAGCTTGATACCGTACATCCGTTTTGCGCCCTCGCTGTGAAAGAACCACCAGCTGTAGACACCAGCCGGCCAGAAGATAATTATCAATACGGCTGCAGCCATTAATCCCAATCTTCGACCAACCGGTTTTTGGCGCCGCATTGCAATGGCCGTCGAGAACATAAGAGCCGCGACCAGGAACACTATTCCAAAGACGAGTATTGCCTGAGGAATCATCCCCACGTCCCTGAAATTTCGTGCGATGATCCAGGGCGAACCAATGAGGCCAAGCGTAAAGACACTGCCAACGAACAAATGAATTCCAACTAATGTCTCGTTATGGTCCTTAGTAGACACCGCTTTCGACTGTGCTCTATCGATGTGATTGATCTTTTGATATCTTTACAGCCAGTCTTCTTTGAAAACTGGTCTGAAACCGATGCCATACGGCCCCACGTCAACCGATGGAGGCTGCCGGTAAGAGCTTTAAGCTCAACGATCCGGCACAGCGTTATTACGGGCGTATTTTAGAGACGTACATCTCTAAAGGCAAGAATTTAGGCCAGCCAAATCAACACTGCTTTCTCAGGAGGGAGTCCTGAGATGGCAGGTAAACAAAAAAGTCGCCAGAGTTCGAAGTCTAAGCGTTTAAGACCAGCCAGACTTGCTGAGAAGCTGCTACTAATCCGGAATGAGTTAGGTCTTTCACAGGGAGGGCTAGTGAGGCACCTGGGTTTAGAAAACCAAATTGGTCGTGATTATGTTTCTAAGTTCGAGAACGACCTTTTGGAACCAACTCTCGATGTTTTACTCGCCTACGCACGCGCGATATCTCGTAGCAAGAGCGGTGAAGTCCTAGAAGCAATTATCGACGACCAAAAAGACATCCCATTTCGGTCTCTCAAAAAGTGACGAGGAAAAGAGTTTCTTTCACACCCTCGGCATGAGGAAGATCTGCCAGCCCGTGTGAATCTTTCATTGGCTCACAATTTCTCGCCTTCAAGCACGTTGTAGTGAGAATGTTGAGCCGCGGATATACTCCTTTGGTAGCCCTCGCCGAACCATATGTCCAAACTCACCGACAAAGAGATCGAAGCCAAGCTCATAGCGCTTCGTCGTAGCCTCACCCAATGGCTGAAACGAAATGAGCTCGATCACGATGTCGTTTTCAAGACATACGTCGAACACTTCGATGACAATCCCGGCATTATCCCCTTGGTGATGTGCATCACGGATGCCGTTGCCGATGCCCTTGATTCTGAGCTGCAAGCACAGTTTATAGACCTCATCCAATCTTTCGGTTTTTGGTATGAACAGGAAACGGCAAGCGTCATCTCATTCTTTCCGGATGATGAAACAGAAGTTGAGCAGTTCAGTGACTATCTTGCTTTTCGGTACTTCATGGACTTGCTTGCACCGGACTTCACAGACATCTACACAGAAATATTTCATTACTTCAGCCGGCAGCCGTCTCGACTTGAAGGTCTCACCTGGCGTGGTTTTGAAGAATTGGTGGCGAGTGTTTTCAAGAATCAAGGATACAGGACAGAGCTCGGCAGAGGCTGGGCAGACCAAGGCATAGATATCCGCTTGCTGGAGCACTCCGTTCACGGCGAACTGTCCACATTGGTTCAGGTTAAGAAGTACCGTAAGGATAGACCAATTCGACTTGAATCGATTGCGGCGCTGAGCGGACATCTGTATGACCGTGGAGCAGACAAGGGCATTTTCATCACTACTTCGCGGTACTTGCCAGGTGCACGGCGTTTTGCTGCCCGCCAAGAGAAGTCGATCGTCCTCGCCGATAGCGGTGACCTAGCTGAATGGTGTTGTGAAATCTCAAAACGAATTGGTGGAGCATCAATCGAAGGCGAATTCCGCAGCATTCTCTCCGGAATAATTCGTGGAACTAAGTTCCCTTTTCCTGTGGGTCAGATCGTCCACGCTTCCGTTGGCGTTAATTGCATTATGATTAGGTTTGCTGTTGTCGTAAGGGCCACTCCTCGAGCGGCTCTGCTGGTTGAGTTGCCAGCAATCAAGACTCCTGCAGGCCAGGACACCTCCATCGGTTCCGAGGTTCCCGATCTGACGAATGTGAAGTCCGAAGTTCACGTAATTAAAGCGAAGAGAAAGGACGTTGATAGCATTTCGTTCTGGGGGGAACGGCAACTCTATACACTCTGGGACGGCAAACCTACGTGGTACGACTGGAACGACTAGGCCCTTAACAGAGCCAAGCACGCATGCTCACGCGCAGTATCAAGTCAAAAGAAATGAGCGAGCGTAGCCCGGCTGCTGATCTTCCATTATCTGAATTTCTCGACAAACGGCGTTCAGTCTATGACCGATGAAGCAGGCTCCGCTTAAAGGTCCAAAATAGAATAGCAGTAGCTTTTCCGCGCCCCATTTCTTCACAAAGTTGCGAGTCAAGGTTTTGACTCCATCAGCTAGTGCCACTACGTCGTGCTCGCTTCGCAGACATTCTCGTCCCAATTCACGTTCTGGCCGAAGCAGCAGCAACGCCGCGACCTGTTCATTTGTACCCGAGAGATATCTGTGCACGTCCTCGTTTAGTTGCCCTGTTACGCTGACGCCAACGGCCACGGTTTTGCCACTATTATGAGTAGCCGCTTCATCCGTCGAAGCGTCGTTGTCGATGATTACCCGAAAGTCATTGCTAGGAGAGGCGTCAGTTCGCCACAATTTGCCATTCTGATCTACCTCGATGGTATAACGAGCAACGTCGGAGAAGGTGAAACCGAATGCGAACCACGCAGAGAGTCGCGCCAGCCCGCGGACACGAAGTAATCTAGACTCGGTCTCTTCGTTGATCCTGGCCTCAAGCCGTCTCACTTCGGGAAGAAGTACACCGTTCCAATCCGCAGGATTTATGAGTTCGTGTCCTTTCGAGTTCGAGGCTCCGGCAAAGTGATTGCGCCAGTCGAGACCGTAGTCGGGGACGAGATCAAATTTCTGAGCTTTGACGGTCGTTAAGTATACGGTCGCGCCTTGCTCCATCTCGTCGGGCAGAATCAAAGTATGTTCCCGCAAAACTCGCTCAATATCGTCCTGGGAAAGTTCCTGCTTACCACCCTTAATCCAGTTCCTGACAATTCCGGCGGCGACGAAAAGAGCGGTTTCGTCGGATTTCAGCCCTAGGTTTTCCATCCTCTCAGCGACTCGTTTCTCCAGTTCATCGCTGCAGTCGAAGCCCAGTCTGAACCGCAGGCATTCAAGGAAGGCGCGGAACGATGCGTCATCGGCCTTTAAAGCGACCTGCCACTTTCTCCTGATTTTCCCAAGTTTGCTATTCGGACTCGCTTTGAAAAAGTCGCCCTTAATGCTGTTGTCACGACCGTCGATGCAGGATTTGAATTTGTCCTTCGCATCCCAAGTCCAGTTACTCCATAAGTACAGGCTAATCTCGCGGTCGCGGTCTCGCTCGCGCAAAAGGCGCCACGTCCGCCAGAACTTTTCAAGCAAGCTAGACTCGTTCGGCTTATGTTCAATTAGAGAGTCAGATGAGTATTCGCCGCGGTGGTCGACGTGGTACTTATACTGATAAAACTCATCCGGAATTGACGTGCCAGTTTCGTGCTGCACGGTGACATCATCAACAGAGCCGGCGAGTGCATCTTCAATGGTGACACACGACACACGGCGCTTCGGCATTAACAACTCGAGCGCGGCCAGCCAGCCCAGAAGATGTTGATAATCGTCGCCGCTTAATCTCGCGGCCACCTGATTTGCCATCGCACTTCAAACTTTCAAGAAAGATGAAACGATTTTGTCGTCCCGCGTTGATGAAATTAAGACCATCCAGTTCACGTCCGCCTTACACGAATATTGGTGCTAGAAAACATGCGTCGAATAGAATCCGAGGTCAATTCAAACCGACTGAGGTCCGACTTGTAAGCCGAAAGCCAAGCCTCGAAAAAAGCCCGCGCATCACCATAGACCTCGTCCCGGTTAGCAGCGCGATGGCAGTCCTCATAATTCTTCCCCGAACCGCAGTAGCACGGCTGGGTCGGTTGGATGGTCTTAAGAAGAAACTCCGCGCGGTGCTGCATCTCAGATCCGAGCCAGTGTTTAGATTGCGAATAGACCGTCTGCTTGAATAGCCAAATCAACGAGTGGTCCACAAAATCGACGATCTGGGAAACATCTGGATCCCACGGGTGCTCCCAAGGGGCGAAGGCGCAGATACCGTCCGCGCCGATGCTATGCCGACGCTCATCCTTCGGAATTGGTGGTTCAAGAACGCGCGCGTACGGAACCCGCCTGTCGCCAAAGTCCTCGACCCGTATCCTGAACGACCTGATCGGCTCTTTGATCTCGCTTGTCAATCTATGTTTGGCGTGCACGACCTGACACTCGGGATTATGCTTAAGCTCGTAAAGTTCGCCGCGCACGATGTCGACAGGGCGATCGTGGTCCAGGTCGTCCAGGAGAGCATCCAGTTCGTCCGTTGACCTTATTGGCTGAAGCCATCCATCCCAGACTAGGGATCCGAAATCTTCGGCACTAATAACACGAAGCGACGGGTAAGCCCGTCGCATCGATTCGATTTTGTCCTTTCGCAACTCCGCTTGCACTATTCGTCCGTCCCGAAGTTTGCGCGCGGCGTCACGCGCGATCGTTCTGTGATTATGGCCGGCGCTGCGATCACCGCTGACGGTGTCGCTCGATTCGCTGCCACCGCCGCCGTCACGAACTTCGTGTCAAAAAGAATTTCCGCATCTTGACTCCCGTCGAATGAACGCAACCTAGCCAAGAAAATGTCGCGCGCGCCCAGGATCGCCGCGCGCTCCGAAGCTGTCAGCTCGTCAACATAGGCGTCGATGTTTCGTGTTGCGTCAGCCCTGTCAGGTATCTGAGAACGACTGATCCACTGCGGCAGTTCGACAAAGAACTGAGTGACCGCTTCCAGGATATCAATCGTGACCTTGCCCCGAAAGTATGAGGTTATGATCTGTTCGATATGGAAGGATTTCAGCTTAAATTCATCATTGCTTTCCTTTGCAAGTTGCTTCCATTTTTTAGGTAGTTTCACCGATTTACGGAAATCCGCATTTGCATCGTTCAGACGGGCTGCCACGCTGATATAGCCCTTCGGATCGGTCAGAATGTAGTTGAGGTGGCCGCCTTGCTCAGCCATTCGCTTGTAGGTCTTAACACGGCCACGATGACCTTTGAGCATGATTTCTGGCACTCGATAAATATCGTCGCCGAACTCATTCTTAGAGCCCGTAGTCCAAGCCGGAACAACGTCAACCGCGAATACTTCTTCACCGTCGCGAGTAAACGAGACGGTGACGGAGTGCGTCTGCAATACCACAGTAAATGAAAGGCCCTGCGGGGGGACAAGTTCTTTCTCAAGCCGTCCTTTGAGGTCTGCGACGACGCGCGCGGCGTTAGGTTCGACTCCTGGCCATTTGTCGGCGCTGTACAAAACGTCGAGGTCGTGAGGCGGACGAATGGCGGTGTATCGCGGATACGACCCGATTTGGTAGCATCGGTCTCGGCCAAGAACCGAGCAAACCGCGGCATAGACGGCCGCAACCATCTTTCGTTCCTCTGGCGTAGGTGTCAGATTGTTTTGCACGTATTTGCGCAGTGCGGCGCTTACCTGTTCATGTTTCATAGCTGGTTGCTTGCTCGCAGTGGCCAGGTCTAATTTGCCACCTCGGCAAAATCCTATTGAGAAATAGAAGAACGATTGCTATAATGCAATCAAACAGATTATTGCAGATTCGGCGGGCAATTGCAACTTCGCAATCGGAGAAAAAACCAACAATAAATGAAAAAAGGATACTTTGATGCGGAGGCGTTCTTCGCGGCGCTTGACGCGGAGCGATTGTCCCGTGGACTGACGTGGAAACAGGTTTCAAACGAAACCGGCGTTAGCGCGTCAACCCTTACCCGTATGGCACAGGGGCGTCGCCCAGATGTCGATGGTTTGGCCGCTTTGTGTTTGTGGTCGGGTTTGAAAGCCGACGATTTTATTCTTGACGAAAAAGGACAACGAGGTGAGGCTATGCCGCTCGCCATGATATCAACTTATCTTCGGGCTGATCCCAACTTAACCAAAGACGGTGCGATAGCTTTAGAGCATGTAATAAAGGCAACATATGAGCGAATGACTAAAGGACAGCTTCGCCATGACTCTAAGAAGGGGATTCAAAAAAGAGGCAAATGAAATAGCTTGCGAAACGCGTAAGGAACTCCACCTACCAAAGACGGCAGCTCTCAATCCGTGGAAATTGGCTGAACACCTTGAAATTCCCGTGGTCACCCTTTCCTCCATGACTGACGTTATCCCAGACGCGGTTCGTTATTTCATGTGCAGTACCAACCGTTCCGAGTTCTCAGCCGTGACGGTGTTCCGCGGTCTTGAGCGGACGATTCTTCACAATGACTCCCACTCCCCCGGAAGGCAGTCGAGTAATTTGGCGCACGAACTTTCGCACGCCCTGCTCTTGCATCCATCCACGCCACCCATTGACGCGTGCGGATGCCGAAATTGGGATCCGGTTTTAGAAGACGAGGCTGAATGGCTTTCAGGCGCTCTGTTAATTTCCGACGACGCAGCTCTTCATATTGTGCGCACCAACATGACAGCCGAAACGGCCCAAACCTTATATGGTGTAAGTAGTAAGATGCTAACTTTTCGTCTAAATGTGACCGGCGCGCGTGTGCGAGTCGCGCGGTCGCGAAACTTTAGGATGAGAAATTCGAAAGCCGGTCGTTGGTCTCGTCGCTGAAATTAACCGCAAGAATTGGCTTTAACCTGCAAAGTAGCGAGCTCGCGTCTCTACCCTTGTCGTGGACCATTGCTGATAATCCTGGCAGGAAAGCCGGCAAACGACTGGAAGGTTCGGGTCCATTATTGTTCAACGCAGCAGAAACGCGTGCATCAAAATGTTATGACGTTCAGGATATCTTCAGAGTCGTATGAGTGTCGCATCGAATTAGCAGCGATAATCTTGAACTTGCGGATTGGATAGTGATATGAAAACTCAATTAGCAGAAATGCTTTTGGACATCAAGTTTCATGGTGCGGCCGATCGCTTCCGCAGAAGTCATCCATTTTCCGAGGACATAGCATCGACCCACGCAATCTTATTCAATCCGCGCTACGACAAATGGAGAAAGCTTAGTGCCTATAGGAGATGGCTTGCGGCCGGCCAGCCTTGCTTGTTTGGCAAAGCGGCAGCCAAGAGCAAGGCGGTTTTCGTTTGCTTGCTTGAGGAGCACGAGATCCTTCGCATGAAGAGAGGCGACGAAGATCTTAGGGATACGATCAAGGACCATCGTCAGGCATGGAAGCGGTGCGCATTAGAAGGATCATATTCATCCTTCATGGTACTTCTGACAAGCAGAAGTCTCGTCGAAAAGGAGCCCGACGATAAGCTTAAGGAAATATGTCGTCGGCTACTGGAACTGTATATGGATGTTGCGAAAATTGACGACGACACGATTGTGCCACAGCGCGAATACGTCTTTCTGCGCACCGGATCCAAGGCGGCGCCTGGGAATATCCTGAAGTTCGCGACCCTCCCCAATGTTTTCTGCGCCCAAGGTGATGGTCGCTGGTGGCATGATCATCGAACACCCGGCGGCATCATGATCACATCGAACGCTTTGGGCCACTTTGTTTTGTCGCGCATCCCCGGACCTGAAGTGAAAGAAGAAATGCAGGAGAAAGACAAGACGCATGCTCTCGATAATGCGATGCGAACGATTTTCAGTGCTTATGGCAACGACAAGAAAAAGCGCGGGTTGCCTCACTGTCCAGCAACTCGACTTGTGTCACTGGAAGCAGGGGAGACATCGCCAATTCGGGCAAGCTCAGAGCTTAGCAAATACTCACCCAGCCGTTATGAGGGGTTCTTTCATACCGATCATCTGATCCCATCCGTGTTTTTTAACAAGGAACGAGATCCAAAAGATCTAAAGTTATACGAGGACCTCTCATTCAAATACATCTTTGATCCTGCCGGCGATCCAGAAGATCATCGGGAGCTAATGACCGGCACGCTCGCTACTCCATACGAGGTTAAGCAAGCCATGGATCGCCTGCCCGACTTTCTTGACCCAGAGATACCAATCACGTTGTCTAGCAAGTTGGACGGCCGAATCGGTGGCTGGTTGTCTGATCGGCTCAGCCAGCGACTTGAAGTCTAGGTCGCGAGAGGTAGACCGTAATGACTTGGGCAAGACGAAGCGCTGAAAACCTGCTTCCGCTGAGCGAAGAAAAGGAGAGCTTCAAGGATGCTCTGCGCGAATGGATCTACTCTGGGGACATGTACGACCTAGAGGAACCGCGAGAGGTTTGCGAACTCTGTGAACACCCGGACATTCGTTACCAATTCAAAATTACCAACACGTTGAATATGAATGAGCTGTTGGTAGGATCTGAATGCATCAACAAGTTCGGAATATTGGCGGTCGACGACGCGGGCATTGTTCTTGATCAAGGACAATCACGTCGAAGGGTTCAACAGGACCGTCGATATCTCATCGCGGAAGCACGGAAGAAGAGGCTAATTACAAGCTTGGTAGAACTGTCCAACCGCGACCAAGAGTTTCAGATAGCGTCGTTCATTGATTACGTCCAGGATCGGGGAGCATTTACGCCTCATCAGTTGGCATTCTTGTTGTGGAGGCTTGATCGGCATGGAGTCGACTACTCCCCTACCGATTTCAAACTAACGATTCGGCGAAATAGGGAGAAAGCCCAACTTGTTGCAATGCCGGATTGGAAATTGAGAAAGGTTTGGCGCGCGATGTCTACTTCCCAGAAAGAGTGGTACACAGAGAATAAGCGGTAGAACTATTGCATTTGCTTTCCCGGTAGCATGCTTAATTCAATGATTTTCTTAAACACTCTAGTCGCCTCTGTGGATGCTATTGTTTGCCAAAACCCTAACCAACTTTGTACGCGGGTAATCGTACTTAACTCCGACCGACTCCGCCGGCAAACCGATAGGGTCGCCCGTGCAAGATCAAGAAAGGCCGGTTGGCAGGTTGCGACTCGATGCGCACGTGACTTTCGCTGTAAAATAAACACTCAGTCAGGAATACTCACGCAACGCGAAAATTGAGTCCCCATGTTGAAACGTATCCTTCTCGGTGCTTTTGTAACCGCCCTGATAATGGCGGGAACAAAGTATGTCGACTCCACTCCCACCGGCAAAGACATTGAGAGAGTCATCTTCGCCGGTCTCCAAAGACTTTTTCCAGCGTTTAGTAGTGACTTGCCAATCATCGTTGTTGACATGAGCAAGATTCCTCGTGGCAAGGATCAAGTGACGTCACGTGAGGCACTCAAGCAGACACTTACCGCGATCGTTGCGCAAAAACCTGCCGCAGTAGGTGTTGACCTCGATTTTTCTCCAAGCACGAATGACTGGCAGTCGCCTGACGATCCCAAGTTTTTCAAATACTGCTTACAACTCCGCGAAGAAAGTAAAGTGCCGATCTATTTGGGTGTTGGTCGCGGCATGGGGTCGCCTGCCAGAGACTGGTTAGGACTTGAGGAATACAAGACGATGGCAGCGGCTTTGCGGGCTGAAGAAGACACAATGCGATTGCCGCAATGGATTCAGTCGAAAGACACAAATGACAGGTTGCCTTTGATGAGTGCGGCGCTAGCTAGCAACATAGGGCGTGCACACAAAGACCTGGCTACACGGATGAGTCATACGGTTCCAGTATTTACCAGTCGCGAAGACCATGTTGAAGTGCGTGGTGAAAACGATGTGCCTTTTGGTTCGTCGCTAGTTAACTACAGTCGGTTACCGCAAATTCAGCGTGAAGCGTCGTTCATGCTCGACCCCAAAGCAATTGCAGAATCGGGGCAAATCTTTCGCGACAAGGTTGTTTTAATTGGAGACGTCACTGACTCCGAATCTCACGATCATTTTAACGTACCCGGGCATAATGAGACGATCCCCGGCGTATTCTTAATCGCGTCTGCTACATACACGCTGGCGATCGAACCACTCTATGAGCCAAATCCGATCACACGACTGGTTGTTGATCTCTTGATTTCAATATTGATCTTCGGAGGCATTGAATTTCTGCGCTTCCATTATGTCAACAAAGTTGAAGGCACTCGTTTTGAGAAAAAGAAAGGTCAGTTCATCGTTATTCTCATCGCGTTGATTTGGGCCTTTGGCCTATTTCTGGTCATTGGCTTAAATATATTCTGGTTTGACTTCCCATTTGTGACACTGGCCATTGTGCTCCATCCAAAAGCCGAAGAACTCTTTCACGGCCTGTGGAAGAATCTTCGCGGCAAAACCGTCAGCAAGGGCAAAGCACATTCAACGGAGTAAGAGATGTACAAAAGAAACTTAAGCGCCGCCATCATTCTCAGTCTCACATATTCCCTCTGTGTTATCGGCCAGCAGGAACAGTCGAACACCGCGACGCAATCCGTGGCAACTGTTCGTGAAGTAAAAGGCAGATGTCTTGTTAGGGACAACGAATCGACAAAAGCAAAAGAGCTGAAGGTTGGCGATCAAATAAAAGCAGGACAGGAGGTGCAATGCGCAACTCAAGCGCATGTCAAGATTCGCTTTGCTGCGAGTGGCGGCGAAAAAGATATCGGTACCGTTCGACCCGATTGGTATGTTGTGCCTAATGTGCCCGCGAGTATTCCGAGATCCGCAGCGAAGATAGCCGGCAGAATCAAAGGCCGCGGCGACCCGACAAGACCAGAACCAACGCCAATTATTGCGGCAAGGCCGACTGTCGTTCCAACGGCTGCGCCGGCTGGCTTTGACGCAGCAGACATGTACTGGAAGGCGCGTCCGAAAAGTTATCTGCTCGTGGCCGCTTCAAAAACCAATGCAGCGCAGACGGACTTACCATTTACTAAAGTTGACGCCCAGGGCGTTGCCAAAGCATTGGTCCGACTTGGCTACGAACCGCTTGGCGTTGGTTTGTTGGAAGGTACGAACGCGACAGAAGAAAACTTTGTCGCTGAGCTGCAGAAAATCCGCTCACTTCCGAAGAACGCGCTCGTGATCGTCTATTACAGTGGACATGCTTTTGTGGATCCTTCAGGCAAAGACTTATGGCTGCAGCTCTACGGTCAAAAGAAGTTTGGTGATCATTTTGGGTTGTCTATTGACAATCTTCTGGGCGCGGCAAGAGGCCAGACTTACAAAGGTGAGCTCTCGTTGATTCTCGACACCTGCTTCAGCGGCGCCGCCGGGAACTCGGCGCAACTCAAGGAAAGCGATAACACGGTCATCGTTGCGTCCAGCAGTTATCAACAACCTTCCGTTTCCATGGTTAACGCGGACACACCTGAAATGAGTGCGTTCACGTTCTACTTCATCAAGGCGCTGACGGAAGATTGGTCGCGCGTAGACGACAATCAGGACGGAATAATCATGTATGCGGATTTAGGCGTCTACATCGGCAATCGGTTGAAAGAGAGGTTCTACGATCGAACTTTGCTTGGAGAAATGCAGCCACAACTCTTCGGTGGTTTCAAGAAGAACTGGCTTGGCTACGATACGGCTCGAGCGATCAATCGCGACACCGAACCGAGACGAGCCGTGCTGCTCGAGCGCGCTAGCCAGTTACAGGATCCAGACATTACGAAGGAGATGTTGAGTCAAATAGCGGTCGGAACCGATTCGTATTTACGCGCTTTACACGCGCTTGATGACAAGAACTTTGATGAGGCAATGGAGTTGCTCGAAGCAGCTGAAAAAGATGGTCGTGTCTCCCTTGCCCAGATTGACTGGGCACGTGCCAACGTGAAGATGGAACAAAACCAGTTCGGCGCTTCTCGCGAGTGGCTAGATAAGGCCATCGATCTAACCCGCGATAATCCTAACTTCGAACTTATTAGTTACGCTGCGGGACTCCATTTCATGATCGGCAGTTGGCCCCGTGCCGAAGAGCTGTTTAAGCAAGCGTTGATACTTGTTCCCGATCATTCGCCAAAGCCAGGCTCAGACGAGTTTAGTGGGCCCATGATTTTGTTTGCCTTGTCAATGATCAATATGTTCCAGGGGGACAAGACCGAAGCAGATTTGTATCTCAAAAGATTGAAGGAAATTGATCCCAAGACATGGGCTGAGGATGAGGAACAAGGCGCCGAGTTGGCGATTCCGATGCTGGAAATAATGTCTGACCTGTTCCAGGACAAGGTTGACGATGCGCGTCGCAAACTCAAGGCCTTACGCCAATCGGCAACCTTTGCAAATGCTTCTGCTGAGTGGAAGGGGATCTTTGATCGACTCGCCACTATTTTTGAAAATTCGTTGAATGGGGGCGAGTCGAGTGCGGCTAATCCGTCAGCAACCGCGGAGCATTTTCACAAATGGGACACCGCACTAAAAAACCGTGATGTTCAAGGACTTCTGTTTTTGCTGAGTCAAACACAGCTTATCGCTGCCAACGATAACTCGCTACTCAAGTCAAAAGAGAGCGACGGGTTGTTGGCCCGAACAGTTGCGTTCGCCCACGAACGCAAGAATGAACACCCAACATATCAGACGCGGAATGCGGAAGGTATGCTCGTCACAGTTGTAAATGACCAAAAAGACTTTGCGATCGAAGCTGCAACTCTATTGGTTGCAACTGGTCAGCTCTATGCGATGAAAGGCGACACGGCGAATGCCGAGAAAGTTTTGAAAGAAGGAATTGCGCTCGAAATGCGAGAACCAGGAGGGGCTGCGTTAAGTTTTGGAGCCGTAGTGCAGGTTGCCAATATTTATCAAGAAGCGCAACGCTATGCCGAAGCTGAAAGTCAGCTGAAAAATCTGTTGAAGAACCTGCGCGGGCCTTTAGGTGACGAAAGCCTCTACGGCGCCATGGCGCAAAGTATGTTGGGGAAAGTATACGAGGCTTGGAACCGGCCTGAAGACGCGGAGCCGGCTTATCGCGAAGCTCTGCGACTTGCATTAACTCTCGGAAAAGAGAGTTTCTTTGCAATTGAAGCTCGCCAAACACTTGGTGATTTCTTGCAAGCCCGTGGCAACAATGAAGAGGCGTCGCAGTTATACGAGACGGCGATTCGAAATATTGAAAGCGATTCGGGTCGCACGCAGATGCTTTCCGAGGAGCGCAACACGCTCTATTTTTCCTTAAGTAAGACCTATTACCAAACAAGAAACTTTCAAGTTGCGGAGACTCTGCTCAAGAAGACCTATGACTTGTTCTCGAATGTTTCGGAACCTGATATTTCAAACCTGTTGGATTGTTTGGAGTGGCAATGGGCCACAGCAATTGTTTTGAAAAAACAAACTGACGCGGATGTGTTCTATAGGAAAATGTCGGACCTCATTGAACCGGAAATGGCAAAACCGCAGCCTGATGCGACCTTCGGTGACGAGTTAAAACAACTGGGCGATTGGTTCAAGGATTGGGACATCGACAAGTCCGAACACATGGTTCAACTTGCGTTGAAAGCTCAGGAGAAGATTTTCGGTGCGGAATCGTGGCAGGTAGGTGACGCTTATTCCAGTTGGGCCTCAATTAAGGAATACCGGGAGCAGACAACTGCTGCGATGAATTTTCAGGACACGGCGTTGAGAATTTATGAGAAACAAACTCCATCCCAGCTGCCGCGAATTTCTTACATCAAATACTCTCAAGGCTACACCCGCTACCTGCGTGGCGAGTTCTCGCAGGCGAGAACTTACTTCCAGGAGTCTGCCGATATGGTGGCTAAGTTAGAGCCAATTAATGAAGACTTTTTCCGCCAACAGTGGTCGAAGTACATGTTGGGGGTGATTGATCGGCATTTGCAAAACTACGAACGGGCGCAATCCACCATGGAGTCGGTGCTCACACTGAATCAGAATCTGCAGCCGCTGGATAAAAATGAGTTGGTTGCGGACACTCTGGAACTAGCGGCAATCTTTCGTCTGCGCGGGAACACTGAGGGGGCGCAGGAATTATTAACGCGGGCAGCAAGTTACATTGAAAATATTCCGGCGGACAGGCGCTTGCGCCGTCAGGCGCGCCTTTCGCATGAACGCGGCATGCTAATGCTCGGCGCCCGAAACATGAAAGAGGCTGAGAGCTTGCTGCGGGATGCGATTATTACTGGCTCACAGGACCGCGACATGGATCGTTACATGTTGTCGGAATGGATGGACGACCTGGCGCAATTGCTTCGGCAAAGGAAGAAAGACAAAGAGGCAGTGGAATTTGAAAAGAACGCAAAACAAATCCGCGGGCGCATGCGAAATTGAAGTGGAGTTAACAGGCACGTCGCGCGTGGCTTGTGACCATATTGTGACCGCAATTCAGATGAAGCTATCGGGAGTGCGTAAAGATTCGTATAGAAGCAAATTGAATCTCTAAAAACCACAGTGACTGCAACCGCAAAGTTTGTTTTGAGTTACCAAAACGCAGGGTTGGGATTCATAACCCCAAGGTCGGCGGTTCGATCCCGCCCGCTACCAACTTTCCTTCCTTCCCGGATACAAAATCGCAAGATCTCTGACCTCGTTGTGCTTTGCCATAAAATCGCGAACTAGGTCAGAGTCGCAACCGTTCCAAAACTCTCGTTATGGCTTAAATTTTTTGGAATAGCGCGATCTCTTCGTTTCGAGCTGAGGTCGTTTGGGTTCTTGCGGTTGTCGAGCTCCCATTAATTATTGATTTTCCGACGTGGGGTTGCGATACTCTGCGCACTTTCACTTGCCGCGGTTTCCAGGAAGAATGCGCTCATGGCAAACGAATCGTGTCCGATTTTGAACAGGACGAATTAGAAATACCTTTTGTAATCCGCTCGTGGTGCTATCTCACTGATGAAAGTCCTCAATCCCTTGTCGGCTTCCCTAACGTGTAGACACTGCGTCATCGTGTTAGTGATTCTGGTTTGCGCTACTCATGTCATCAACGGCCAAGATCTGCCCGAATTGAAGCGTCTTGATGAGAATGACCAACAGCTTCGTTTCGAAGCGAGCAAGGACCTAGCATCCTTGGGTTCTTCAATTATTCCAGCGCTTATCGAAAAGCTTAAGCATGGCAGCACAGCCGGCAAAGCGGGTGCCGCCGACACACTAAGGTTAATGGGATTGACGGCCACACCGGCTGTTCCATACCTAGTTGAAGCCCTATCGGACCCCGATTGGGTCGTCGGCAATTCTGCTTCCTACGCCCTTGCCGGTATCGGGCCCCCGGCGATTCCGGCGCTTATCCAGCCGTTGAGTAGTACTAACTTCGATACACGTAGGGGTGCGTTGCAAGCCATATGGTCGATGGCGGCTGGGATCGAGCATAAACCAAACCCAGCATTAAATCAGAGTTCATTTAGTCCAGTAGTGCCAGAGCTGATTCGTCTTCTAAAAGATCCCGAAAGCCAGATTCGAGGCCAGGCCGCGCAAGTACTGGGGATGTTGGGCGAAGTTGCAACGCCTGCGATTCCGAACCTCGTGGAGTTGATGAAGGATCATAGAATGAGAGGCGTTGGCACTGCCGTCCCGGAGGCGCTTTCGGGAATTGGAATGCCGGCCCTCCCCTACTTAATTGCTGCTTTGAACGATCCTGACGAATCTTTCCGGTTCGACGTTGCAATCGCTTTAAGCAAGATCGGTCCGTCCATAATCCCAGCTGTCGGAAATGCTCTTAAGAGCGATGATCCACACGTTCGGCAAGGCGCCGCGCAAGCGCTAGGATCACTGAGAGGGTCAGCTGACGAAGCTATTCCGCTCTTAATAAATGCTCTGAAAGATCCTCAAGAAGTTGTTCGCAACACTGCAGCGTATTCCCTCGGAAACATTGAGGTGTCGAGTAAAGCCACCGCGGCGGCAAACTTAGTTGAAGCGCTCGACGATCCCTCTCCCAGTGTTCGCTCGGCAGTGGCTTACGCGCTGTCGAAGGTACATGGTGATCCAAGAACAGTTGTTCCCGCCTTACGCTTAAAGGCGCACGATTCGAATACTAATGTTCGATCCAATGTTATTGCCGCGATTTGTCGAAACAGATCGGCCCGATTTAATGCTATAGGTGTCGTCCTTGAAGCACTGAATGATCATGATGAAGAAGTTCGTAATAGCGCCGCGTACGGCCTGATTCAATTTGGCAGTGATGGCAGGATTGCGATTCCGTTCCTGGTAAAAGCTCTCACAGATCCCAATATTAACGTGCGAGCGAACTCCGTAGCTTCTATCGCAGGTATCGCCATTAGCTTAGCTGACGCGCGCCAAACCGACGCGATAACTGATCTGGAAAGCGCCTACGAATACCTCACCCAAAATGACATCGGGGTTCGAAGGGATATTGTGGACAAGCTGGAGGACATTAGGAGGTCGATTGAGTTCTTGAAATATGCTCGTGCGGCGACTATAGAATTTCGGTTGAGACAGTTTGTCGCCTCACATCCGTACCTCACTCTGGTTACCACATTTTACGTGCTGCTCTTTTCTTTCAATCTTCTACTGCTGTGGAAATCACCCATTCAACTACTCAACATTGGTACTTACTTTTCTAGTCGCGGTTCGTACAAGCTGCCGGAGTGGGCGGGTGGGATAACAATCCCGATTAGCTATATTTTGCTTTTCGAATTCTTTCATTTCCACCGCCGCGTGATTGATAGTTGGATTAACAATCATATCGAGGTAGCCAAAGCGAACTTTGCCGATCGGCCTGCGGTGAAAGCGCGAAACATCTACATCGATGTGCCGGTTGAAGTGAACGGTCAGACGGAGACAACCGTTAATAAGAGTACCGCGGGAAGGATATTTTCAAACAAACTCTCATACCTCCTGATTTGGGGTGAGGGCGGATCTGGTAAAACGAGCCTGGCGTGTCGGTTCTCACAATGGGGAATGCTAGGTGGAAATGTGGACGGACAAACTAATAGTCTTATGCTCCCAGTGATAATAGACGCTGATATTACATCTCGTACTCGTTCAGGCACAGTGCTGGCGTCAATTAGCGAGCAGTTGCGTGCGCTGATTAATTCGACTTCTACGATCGATGAGAATTTTGTCAGGTATTTACTCAAGTCCAAACGTCTCCTTGTCGTAATTGATGGCCTATCCGAAATGAGCGAAGAGTCGCGTGAGCAAATCGTGACGGAAATTCATACCGTGCCGATAAACACGTGTATCATCACCTCCCGTGTTGAAGACGACTTAGATGGGTTATCTAGAGAAACGATCAAACCGTTACGGCTAAAGGCTAATAGATTGGCGAGCTTCATTGAAGCTTATCTCGCTTCCGTTAGAAAGAGGGATTTGTTTGATGACAACATGTTGTTTGACGCGTGCCGGAATTTGTCGAGCATTGTCGGACAACGAGAAATAACACCACTTCTTGTTAGATCTTATATCGACCAGGTAATAGCTCAACGCGAAGGAGTGGTAGACGCAAACTTACCCGCCAATATCCCGGAGTTGATGCTTAACTACATAAATGTACTGGATCGTAAACGGATGCCGGGCGCACCTGATATAAGAAGTGTCCATCAAGCAGCTGAAACAGTGGCTTGGCAGTGCTTAAAGACTCGATTACAACCAATGCCCGCCAACCGCAACGATGTTTTGACAGCTTTGGGCGGAAATGAAAGCGCTTCCATGCTTCTGGATTACCTAGAGAAAAACTTGCGAATAATTCAACATGTCGGCTCTGCCAAGAATCAGATACGGTTTACGCTGGATCCCTTATCAGAATACCTCGCTGCAATTCACATTGTTAATGAGTACCGTGGAAATAGTAATCAGTGGCGTCGATTATTTGAGCTTTCAGATCATATTTCCGGTTCGGCGAACACAACTAAAGAATTCTTGTTAGCACTCCTAGATTGTTGCGTGTCCGGTTTCCCTCAAACTAATATCCCCAAGTCCGTTGTTTCGGAGATCAGTAAACGAATAGGGGTAATTTGAGACTTGCGATTACTCTTGTTAGCGCCCGTTAACTATGAAAGATTCCTTGAGAATATCCAGCGGGAGCGGTCGCTTTTTTTGACCGTATTGTGACCGCAATTCGGATAAGACGAACAGATTGCGTTAAAGTTCATAAAGAAACACGTAAAACTCCTGAAAAACCTTAGCGACTGCAACGCTTTATTTATTTGAGTTAACGAAATCGAGGGGAGGGCATTCATCACCCAAGGTCGGCGGTTCCACCCATCCCGCGTCCATACTTTCACAAGTCATCAATGAATTCCTGTTAACGCCGGTGAGTTTCTTCTGCCAGAAGAAGGCCAAATACAAAACCTAAATCTCATAGCAGACAAAAACAGTTTATCTCTGTACGGAGTGCCGGAGGGAGGCCAGGAAGACAAAAGGGCAGAGCCAATAGCCCTGCCCCTCCGTATACTCACCTACTGCGGCGCTCAGGTCGCTCTCCAGCGTTGCCCTATCCTCCGAGCAGGTGCCGCCACTCTACCACAAGAAGCGCGTTTTGCGCGCGATGATTTCGCCAAAACAAATTGTATATCAACGAACTCTGATCTTCTTAAGAAGTCGCTCTCGACAGAACTGAGTTTATCGCTTTGTGGAGTTCCGGAGGGGCAGGACAGAGGATGCAATCGGATTAGAAAAAGGGGCTAGAAACATGCCCTTAGTGGACACGTTTGGTTATTGAATATAAATGACGGCAGCCACTGCCGCAGCAGTAGCCGCGACGCTGCAGATAACTCGACGTGAACACGATCGCTTCGCCGTCGCGGTAGTAATCTCGCTCCTCAGTAAACGATCCTCGCAACAGATCGAGATCGACTTTCAAGTAAGCATCGGGCGGACCATTCCATGAAAAGTGCTCAGGGTGAAACAGGTGGGTGAGCAATTCAGTCCCCTCGACGACTCGTGGGCCGGGCCGCGCAAAATATGAATTGGCATCGACTGCGAAAACGCGATCCTGCTGCACTGCCGGTAGATTAAAGAAGGCGTCAGAATTTTCGGACGCGAAGGAAGAATACGGACCAAAGTGTTGCCAGACTTGTTTCATCGTCTGCTGAAGATTGAAACCGCACGGCATCATCACCAGAACTTCCGGCGCCCACTCAGCCAACTTCTGCCATGAGACGCGAACTGATTCGCCGCCATCCGATCCGATCTCGTCCGCGCCTCCGGCAATCTTCACCATCTCAGGCACCCAATGGCCGCAAGCGTAAACCGGATCGAGCCACTCCATGCAAAAGACTCGCGGGCGATGCTCCAGTCGAGATGTTTCCGATTTCAACTTTTCCAGACGTGCTCGACGTTCAGCGATGAGCGCTTCGGCTTTCGCCGCCTGCCCGACAGCCGCGCCCAGGTCGCGCAGGTTATCGAAAATCTCGGAAAGCGATTGCGGCGTCATCCAGAGAATCTCGGGCTTATGCGGCAGAGACTTCAACACTTGCGAAACTTCATTGCCGGACGGCGCGCACACCTGACAGAGATTTTGAGTGAGAATCAAATCAGGAGCGAGTGAAGCTAAAAGCTTTTCATCGATTTGATAAAGACTTTGGCCTTCGTGAAGACGCTGTGCTACCGCTCGGTCAATCTCGCCCTGCGTCATGGTTTCGAGCGGGAGGACGTTGCGCACGACGACAGTTTTGCTCTTGACCAATTCAGGGTAATCGCATTCATGGGTGACGCCCACGAGAGAATCTTCCAGCCCGAGCGCGCAAACCATCTCGCTGGCTGAAGGAAGAAAGGAAACGATTCGTGGCATTGGTGATCAGTCTAGCACGGGAGACGAGCACCACAGGTTAAGAGAACTGAGATGCTGGTCATTTGGTGATCGTAACTAATCGATTGTCGTAATTGATGACGAGCGTAGCACCATCAAACATCTCTGTGCCGACAAGCGCGTCATCTCCGTCGCTTAAGATCACTTCGACAGTGTGACGTTGACCAAGCCATTCAATCTCGCCCAAAGCAACGTCGGCCGTCATTCGTGCTCCGCCAACCAACTCAAAGGCCAATCGCGCGACTGTTGGAAGATTAAGACTCTGAGCGACAGAAGCAGGAAGTATGAGTGCGCCATCAAAGCCTGTATCGACTACGCACTCAAATGTCTCGCCTTCGACAAAGCGTATCTCAATGACGGCTTCAAGATGAGTGTTTACGTTACCGGATTCTTGTGGCATGTCCGCCGACGGTGTGCGCGGTCTCGCGACCCACGCGCGTGAGGTAGAACAAGTTTTTTGGCATCGCGGCGTGTGCAGCAATAAGCGCTGCACTCGCCGTGCTGCCGAGGAAGTAACGTCCGGAGTCGGGCTCGACAGCAACAAACTCGCCGATGTGTGAAGGTTCAAGTATGAATGCGAGCGTTGCGCGATAAGTCTCTTGCCCGCGACTGACCAAGTCGTTGCTCGCGTTTTCCTGATTTGATTCAAGCATTGAACTCATAAAATCTCACGCGACATTCTAACACCAAAGAAACTAGATCTTTTCGATTATCGCGTCGGCAAACTCATTCGTCGTCGCGGTACCGCCGATGTCACGCGTGCGTACTCTGCCTTCCTCGAAAACTCGCAGCATTGCGGTTTCGATCTTTTCCGCCGCGGCGCGTTCTTCGATGTGACTGAGCATTAGGATCGCGGACTGTAGCAGCGCCGTCGGATTCGCGATTCCCTTCCCGGCGATGTCTGGCGCCGATCCATGGACCGCTTCGAATACCGCGCCCTTCTCGCCGATGTTCGCGCCTGGAACCAGGCCCAGTCCACCAATCAATCCTGCGCACAGATCGGAAACGATGTCGCCGTAAAGATTCTCGCAAAGCAAAATATCGAATTGCTCCGGACGCATGACCAGTTGCATCGACGCGTTGTCGACAATCATGCTTTGCTTTTCGATCTCGGGATAAAGTTTCGCGATGGCTTCAAAGCATTTCAGGAACAGGCCGTCGGACAGCTTCATGATGTTCGCCTTATGAATGGCGGTAATCTTTTTTCGCTTTTCATTACGAGCGTAAGCGAAGGCAAACCGCGCGATACGCGTCGAGGCTTTCTCAGTAATAATCTTCAGGCTCTCGACCACGCCGGGCACGACTTCGTGCTCGATGCCGGAATAGAGGCTTTCAGTGTTCTCGCGCACGACGACCAAATCGAGGTTTGGATTGCGACAGGGAATGTTCGGCAGGGCGCGAATTGGTCGCAGATTCGCAAACAGATCCAGCGTTTTGCGCAGTCCCACATTCACCGACGTGAAGCCTTTGCCAACCGGCGTGGTGATCGGACCTTTCAAGCCAACCTTGTTTCGTTGGATCGATTCGATGAGTTCATCCGGCAGCGTCTTTCCGTATTTGTCGAGCGCGGCCTGGCCGGCGATGTGCTCTTCCCATTCGACTTCAACGCCCGAAGCTTCGATGATGCGCACGACGGCGGAAGCGACCTCGGGTCCAATGCCGTCGCCAGGAATCAGTGTGATACGATGCGTCATAATCAGTAGGCAGTAGTCTTTAATTAGTCCGCACAGCGGACGAACGAAAATAGCCCAGCGATTTATCGCTGGGGCCAGGGTTCTAATTCTTGAATCGAGTCCGCGAAGGGGACGGCAGAAATTCCTTCTGATTCGTTTACCATGTTTTCTGTCGCCCGCTTTGCGGGCTTCAATTATTTTGTTTACCGTCACCCAGCACTAGAGTGCTGGGCTATTCTCAAGCGTCCGCTGCGCGGACTTCATTAGCTGACCAACCAAGGATAAGGGCTCATCTTGCGTGTGACAACCTGCCGATAGCTTTCATGTCTTCCTTAGGCTCATTAGGTCGAAACAACAGCGCCGTCGTAGCGATTATCGGTGGCGGCGTGATTGGGTTGACCATCGCACGGGCATTGGCACGCCAAGGTGTTCGCGACATCGTTGTGATCGAGAAAAGCGAGTTCGGACGCGAAGCTTCGTGGGCCGCGGGCGGGATTCTGGCGCCGCAAGTTGAAGCGGACGCGGCGGACGATTTTTTCCGGCTCGCTTGCAAGAGTCGCGATCTGTATCCGCAATTCGCAGCTGAACTGAAGGCCGAGACAGGCGTCGATGTCGAGTTAGATACTACCGGCACACTGTATGTCGGCTTCTCTGATCATGAAGAGACGGAGTTTCGCGAACGTTTTGAATGGCAACGCAGCGAGGGATTCACCGTCGAGTGGCTGGATAGCAATGAGGTGCGGCGGTTGGAACCATGCCTGTCTGACAAAGTGCGTTGCGCTTTGCGGTTTCCCAAAGACTATCAGGTCGATAATCGCAAGTTGGTTCAGGCTCTGTTGATTGCGAACGAAAGACTCGGCGTGCGTTTGCTCTCAGGTTGCGAAGCGCGCGGTTTGAAGATTGAAAACGACAAAGTCGCGGGCATCGAGACTTCGCAAGGGTTGATCGAAACGAACATGGTTGTCATCGCGGCCGGGGCGTGGAGTTCGCGAATCGTCTCGTCAAAACAATTGGCAGAGATCGATGTCGAGCCAGTGCGCGGTCAGATGCTTTGCTTTGAAGCAAAGCCGCAACTCATGCGGCACGTCATCTACAGTTCGCGCGGATATCTGATTCCGCGCCACGACGCTCGTTTGCTCGCAGGTTCGACGACAGAACATGTTGGCTTCAATAAACGCGTTACCGATGAAGCGATCGCGGCAATCAAAGACATGGCCGTTGAGATATCTCCGGCGGTCCAAAGTCTGCCGCTGATCGATTCATGGGCCGGCTTTCGGCCGAGGGCGAAGGACGGTCTGCCCGTGCTCGGATCCTCAAGCGAGATTCACGGCTTGTTTTACGCGACTGGTCACTATCGCAACGGCGTTTTGCTGGCGCCGATTACCGGAGATTTGATTGCCGATGTCATGATTAAGGCGGCGCAGCCTGATTCGCTCAACGCCTTCTCCCCTAATCGTTTCGGTCAGCACAGCCTGAGCGGCTTCCGGTCTTTCGCTCACGCGCGAGCTTCTGAGGCAAAGAGTGAATTTTGACAGCGTGGTGACGGTGTCCTACGATCTGAAAGTCTCGAACCCAGCGGACCGTACTAATTCCGATGAAAAGTCTCGTCATAATCGTGCTCGCACTTTTCGCCTGCGCTATCGTCCGGCCGGCATCCGCGCAATCCGGTCAAATGAAAGACTCGCTTAACGTCACGAATTCTGAAGCAACCAAGACTCACTCCGGATCAGCTGAATCAAGCGAATCAAGATCAGCCGTTGATCTCTATGATGAAGCGAACAACTACACCCAGAAGAAATTTGCAGAATTCGAAAAGCTGAAGATGCCCTACGACGAGCGGCTTGAAGAAAAGATCAAGCGCGAGCAGCGTGATCTCGCCAAGCGATATGCGACGGTGCTAACCAATCGAAAGCTGCAACCCGACGACGTTTATTATCTGGGACTGCTCTACAACCTGGCGCACGATTTCGATCACGCGATGGAGTCGATGCAGCGTTACCTAAAAGAAAAACCGGACGCATCTGGTGAGCCCGCACAAAATGCGCGCGCCATCATCGTCGTCCAGGCGGCAAAGAAAGGCTTGCTGCCCGAGGCCGAAGCGCGTTTGGCTGATTACGCGAACAACAAACCACAGATTGCAGAGGATCGTTACACGCTCGAGAATTGGGTCGCAACGGGCTACTTCAAAATACGCGAGTACGAGCACGCATTGCCGCACGCGAATCAGATGTGGATTGCTGCGAAGCAAACGGCGAAGGACAAGCCGCCCTTCACGCGCGACGATATTTTGAACGACGCTGCGGTGACGCTTTCCGAAATCGATCTTAAATTGAAGAAGAAGGACGATGCGTTCGCGATCCTGCGCGAGCTTCGCGGATTAGCCTTGTCGCTTCCGTCAGGCAACTTGTACAAGCTGGCACTCCTGCGTCAAATCGAAATCGATCCGGACGCCGATCCATTCAAGGTTGAGGACGATTCAGCATCAGCAACACTACCGCCGGAGATCTCGGCCAACGAGTGGATTGATCAGGCGCCGACGAAGCTGGCTGACTTGCGAGGTCACGTGGTGCTGCTTGATTTTTGGGCGACGTGGTGTGGGCCATGCCGCACGACTCTGCCGCGACTGCAGAAATGGCATGAAGCTTACAAGGATAGAGGTTTAGTTATTCTCGGTTTGACCAGCCTGGAAGGAGAAGCCGAAGGGCGCCGCCTGACGCGCGCGCAAGAATTGGATTACGTGCTGCAGTTCAAAAAGAAATTCAATTTGTCTTACGGCTTTGCGGTATCGGACGTGAAGAATAACGACAGGAACTATTCCGTCTCGAGCATCCCTACGACTTTTCTGATTGATCGGCGCGGCGTGGTGCGCTTCATCAGCGTCGGCGCCAGCGAGTTCGAGAGCGCAGCGTTGAGCAAAATGATCAAGAAGCTGATCGACGAGCCGCCGCCAAAGGTCGCCAGGACATTCACAAAGTAACCTTATGCGATCCTTTATCTATCGCGCGCACATCTGGCTTGGATTAATCGTTGCGATTCCCGTTTTTGCGTGGTCATCAAGCGGACTGCTCTACGCCTGGCCGAGCGCAGTTGAAGGCGGGAAAATTGAAAGCATCAATGCCACGCGGGTCCGTGTCCAGCCGTCCGAAGCGTTGAATCGAGCCAGCGAATTCGCGGGTAGACAATTGCCGACCACGGCGCTGACGCTGCTGATGCGAGATGGGCGTCCGGTTTATCAGGCGGTGGGCGGAATGGGCGCAGAGTCGCTTCTCGTCGATGCAGAGACTGGAAACGTAATCAAGACGCCCGCGCCGGGCGCGCTCACAAGATACTTTCGGCAGGCCCACTTCTATTTCTTTGCCGGCTCGGGACAGGTGCCATTGCTGATTCTCTTCTCGGCGCTGGCCTGCTTGTCGGCAGTCTCGGGCCTGTATTTGAGTTTGACGCTCTGGTTTGGGAAACTGTTGAGGCGAAGTTAGTCCATGCACATATCTTTCATCAACATCCTGATTGCGTTTGCCGGTGGATTGCTGTCGTTTCTTTCGCCATGCGTCCTCCCTCTGGTGCCTGGATATATCTCGCTGATGTCGGGCGTCAGCATAGACAACTTGAAGGGCGAGGGCGCCGGTAATTCGAGGCGCGCGGTCATCGCCAATTCGTTAGCATTTAATGCCGGCCTGTCGGTGATCTTTCTGGCGCTCGGCGGAACCGCCGGCCTGGTGGGCGCGGCGATCATCAACAACGTTTGGGTGCGGGTGATCGGCGGACTCGTGATCATCATCTTCGGCTTGCACCTGATCGGGTTGCTGAAGATTAAGTATCTCTACAAAGACACGCGCCAGTTTTCGAACGAGAAACCGCGCGGCATGTTGGGCTCGCTGACGCTGGGAATTGCATTCGCCGCGGGCTGGACGCCATGCATAGGACCAATCCTCGGAGGCATCATCGGTTTGGCCGCGACGAGTGGTGGATGGAAGGGCGGCTTGCTGCTCTCTGCTTTCTATTCCGCGGGTTTGGCGGTGCCTTTCCTGGTGACCGGGCTGGCCATCAACCAGTTCCTGGGCTTTTATTCAAAGTTCCGCCGGCACTTGCACAAGGTTGAAGTTGTTTCCGGCATCATCTTGATTCTGATCGGGATCTTGGTGATGAGCAATCGCGTGACGCTGCTGGCGAGTTCGCGCTTGGCCGCTGTGATTCCGAATCTTGAATCACTTTTGCATTTGCGAGGCGCAGAGCCGCCACCGCCGCCGACAAACGCTAGCGCGAATTTCCCGTCAGCGCCAGACGTGCAATTCAGCAAGCTGGACGGGAGTCCCCTCAGGCTGAAAGATTTGCGTGGTCGCGTGGTTATGCTGAACTTCTGGGCGACGTGGTGCATTCCGTGTCGATCGGAAATTCCATCGCTGAGTGCGATGCAAAAAGATTTCGACTCGCGCGGCCTGAGCATCATCGGAGTTTCGTATGACGACACCGCCGATCTCATCCAACAGTTTCAGAAAGATATTCCGCAAAGTTATCAGATCGTCTTAGGCGGCCGCGAAGTTGGTTCGCAGCTTCCCGCATCGCCTTTGCCGACGACTTACATCATCGATCGCCAGGGCCGGATTCGCGAAAAATTAATCGGCGAGCGAACCCGCGAAGCGTTCGAGGCGTCGATCAAACCGCTACTCGACGAGGCGCAGACAACCGCGCAGAAGTAATTTGTATTGGAGTAAATAGATGAAGAAGTTAATGCTGCTTTTGCTGGTTCTGGTTTTAGCGCCCGCGACGCTGCGCGCGCAGAGCCATGAATACTCGCCGCTAGTCGAGAAGACGGTCAATTACAAGAACTGGGCACTCAACGATCTCGCAAATAACAAACCGGTCGAGCTTCGCTCGCTCATGCAAGGAAAGAAACTTGTGATGGTGCTTTACTTCGCACCGTGGTGTCCGAACTGGCGCAACGAAGCGCCGGTTGCAGCTTCGCTTTACGACAAGTACAAGTCGCAGGGTTTTGAAATCGTCGGCGTCAGCGAGTACGGCCCGCGCGATGATGTGAAGAATTTCTTCGGACCGAATGGCCCGCCGTATCCAGTCGTGACCGAATCGGAAACGCGCGAAGATCGCGACAAGACTCCGCATTATGGCTATCGGCAGTTGACCGGCGATACGCGCAAATGGGGCTCGCCCTGGAATATTTTCCTCGAGCCGGTGAAGTGCAGCGCAACCGGTGATGTGCTGACGGAAAAAGCATGGGTCGTCAACGGCGAATTGATCGAAGCCGACGTCGACAAATTCATTCATGATCGTTTGGCTGCGAATGCCGTCATCACTCCATGTAAGCAGTGAGACGGGTATGAAGCCTGTGCGTCAGGGGCGGGTCACCCGCGCGAGCATCTCGCTTGGGATGCCGTCAAGGGCCAACTTGCCCTGCCTCACGGTCGGGCTTCCGACACATGCCCACCTTTGAGCGACATTGGATAATTCCCCATCCGAAATAATCGTTACCGAAGCCGAGGTTGGTGAACGTCTCGACGCCTTTTTAGCTGCGCGCATCGACGGCTGGAGCCGAGCACGCCTGCAACGCCTGATCGAGGACGGCGATGTGTTAGTGAACGAGCGCGAGGTTAAGCCTTCCTACAAGCTTCGCGCGGACGATCAAATCGAAGTCGAACTCACTGCCACGCCGTCGGCTGAATTTCTTCCCGACAATATTCCGATCACCATAGTTCATGAAGATGACGATCTGATAGTAGTCAACAAACCCGCGGGCATGGTCGTGCATCCGGCGGCGGGAGTCTCAGGCGGAACGTTAGCCAATGCGCTGGCGTTTCATTTTCAGCAGCTATCTACTGCCGGAGGCGTAGCGCGTCCGGGCATCGTGCATCGGCTCGATAAGGGAACCTCAGGCCTCTTAGTCGTCGCGAAAACGGAAATCGCCCATGAAAACCTGGCCGATCAGTTTCGCGACCGGGAGGTCTTCAAATCCTACCTGGCCCTGGTTCACGGTCAGGTCGAGCACCGTCGAGGGGAAATCGATCAGCCGATCGCCCGCGATCCGCGCAACCGGACGCGTATGGCCATCGTCCGCGCCGGAAGACCGTCGTTGTCTTTGTACCGAATTCGAGAAAGGTTCGACCGGTTCACGCTGCTTGATGTCGAGTTGAAAACCGGACGCACTCATCAAATTCGTGTGCACCTTGCCTGGCTCAAGCACCCGGTCGTCGGCGATGAAGTCTACGGCGGCGGACGCGACAAAACCGTTTCTGATCCCAGGATTCGCGGCGCGATTGCAAAGTTGAATCGACAGTTTCTGCATGCGGCACAGCTCGGCTTTCGTCATCCGCGAACGGCTGAGCGAATGGTTTTTAATGCCGCGCTTCCGGAGGCGCTTCAGGATTTGCTCGATCTAATTCGCTCGAAAAATGGTCCGCAAGATAATCGTATTATCTAATTCGCGCTTCGCTGCAATGTCCGTTTGACACTCTCGATTGAATGCCGCAAGATACGAACACCCCCTAAAATCCCGGCGAAGTTATCGGCAAATCTGCGTTCTCGATTTGCCATCCCCCGTTATTACGCTTTCTGAAAACAAATGACGGAGGAAGTATGTCGAAGACTTTCGTTACAGGTCTCTTCAAAACGCGGGCCGCGGCTGAGGCAGCGGTCGACGCAATCATCAAGCGCGGCTACACGCGCGACGACGTCAGCGTGCTGATGTCCGATTCAACCAAGAACAAAGAGTTCGCAGTCCAGACTCGATCGCACGCGGCTGACGGACTTGGCATTGGTGGAGCAATTGGTGGAACGGTAGGCGCGGTGCTCGCAACTATCGTTGCCGTCGCGACAGCACTCACAATTCCCGGCGTCGGTCTTGTCGTGGCGGGGCCGATTGCCGCAGCACTCGCCGGCGCGGGCGCGGGTGGCGCGACCGGTGGCTTAATCGGATTGCTGATCGGTACTGGAATCCCGGAGCATCGCGCAAAGGTCTATGAGACTGGTGTACGCGGCGGAGGAATTCTTCTCGGTGTAGAAGCTAAAGACAGCGAGGAAGTGGACAAGCTCGAGACGCTGCTTGAAGACATTGGAGCTGAGTACGTGCGCGCTGAATGAGACGGCCGCGGACTTCACTTCAAATTACGTCGGGTCAGGAACATAGATGTTCCCGGCCCGACGCCCTCACCGCACACATACCATCCCTACATCGTCTTTTGCTTGTCCGTCAGCGCGATGCCCATCTTCTCAAGCGTGATCTTGTTTAAGGTACCGGTCACCTTCAGGCTCTCTGCTTTCTGATACTCCTTCAAGCCCGCGCGCGTGCCCGTGTCGAGCTTTCCAGTCTGCTCACCCGTGTAGAGGTTGCGTTGCTTCAGAAGCGCCTGCGCTTGTTTGATCTGATCCGCGGTGGCGCGGAAGATCGGCCGGCGATTCGCGTTAGAATTCTTGTTCGCGTTTGCTTTGCTGGTTTTCGAGCTTGTGTTCGAGTTCTGAGCAAATCCAGCCATCGAAAACACGAGTAAGAGAGAAAGTGCTACCCAAGGGAGTTTCCTCATTTCATTCTCCAGTTTCTTTTGACGCGCCTGTCTAGCGCCGAATGTATAGAGCCGGCTTGAGAAAAATGATGGCGGCATCATATCGCCATCGTCAAGCTCGTTTTCTCGGAAGCGTCCTAGACTGAACAATTAGCGGACAGTTAGCCGGCCTTATGAGCTATCTTGCAAGATAATTTGCGAGCGGAAACAAATTGGTTGGCAATCATTAAACACGTCTGTTATTATCAAGACCGCCGCAGATGCCTCACGCCATCTGCCACTCGAACCTACCGAAAGACGCACCCGCAAAACGATTCATGACCAAAATTCTCTTAACGGCTCTCGTGATGGCACTCGCGTCCCTACCCGCGTTTGCCCAAAGCACCAACTATTCGATCGATAATTTCGACATGCGAGCCGGCGTCCAAGTTCAGCAACCGCAGGCGACTCCCCGGGTCACAGCGTCCAAATCCAGCCGGACGAGAAAAAGCTCTGCCTCTAAACAAGTCGCTACCGGGGCGACTCGTCTTGTCGATGAAGGTGCATCACTCGTTAGGCCCACCGTAATGTTGACCGGCCCGATTGCAAATCCCGTTGCCAGCGTCGGTCTGTCGTCGCTTCGGGGTTACACGACTGGCAACGGCCAAGTCGACGGGTATTTAATTCAATCAGGAACGAATAACGGCGTCGATCCTTTGCTGCTTTATTCAGTCATGCATCAGGAATCTAGTTTCAAGTCGGGTGCGATTTCGCCGAAGGGCGCGCGCGGCTTGATGCAATTGATGCCGGGCACTGCGGCGCGCTACGGAGTAACGAATATTTTTGATCCTAAGCAGAACATTGAAGGCGGAGCGCGTTATCTTCGTTTCCTGCTCGATCGTTTTGATGGTGATCTGAGTCTGGCGCTGGCGGGTTACAATGCCGGCGAAGGCGCAGTCGAAAAATACGGATGGCGGATTCCTCCTTACTCGGAAACGCAGGAGTACGTCCGCAGGATCTCACGCCGTTATTCACTGCTTCAGGATCCGAACGCCGCGTTGTATGCGCCCAGATTGAGTCGCGCTCAAGTGGCCCGTCTGCAATCGCAAGCACCAACGCCGCTCTCGCTTTACGAACGAACTGTTTCGACTGTGCGACTGCCGGATGGACGGTTGCAGTTGATGAGTCAGTAAGAGCCTTCAGCAGCTTTGAAAACGAACGAGGCGATTCATGATGAGTCGCCTCGTTTTGTGTTTGGCCGCGATCCGTCTTCTTGTATGATGACGGGAAAATTTGCGCATCTCGAACGCTGATTTCAGCGTAAGGATTAGAAGAGGTCACCAACCATGCGATGTGCTAACTGCGGCTCGACGCTAAATCCAAATAGCCGCTTCTGCGATCAATGCGGAGCTGCTGCCAACGATGTTGAGGAAACCAGGATTGCGCGTCAGCAAACTTCGGCACCGGCACGTTACGACGACGATGATATTGAGAGCGTGCTCTTCACCGTAAGGCCGACGATGTTGTTCATCAAGATTGGCTATGCGGCGGCGGTCATCGGCGCGATCCTACTCACCATTTTGCTGGCCATGATCAAATTCATCGACATTCCCTGGTTCGTGTCCGTTCCGATCGCACTGGCCTTGTTGCTAATTCCTGCCTATTACCACCTGAAGCGAAACATGCTTCGATACACCTTGACCGATTCGAAGATTGAAATAGATTACGGATTGATCGCGAGAACCACGCGAAACATTCCACTAGCCAAGATTCAAGACGTTACGGTTTCAGCCTCGATCCTGCAACGCATCTTGGGATTCGGCGACGTTGTGGTCGATAACGCTAGCGAAATTGGCGGAACAACGGTACTTCACAACATCAATAACCCTCGTCAGTATGCCGATCTGATTTTGCGCGAGTTGCGGCGCTGGCATTAGACTGATCGTAGCTACCGAGGTTTTGAGAGGAACCTTCAGGGTGTTTTGGGTTCTAATTTGTTAGTGCTACTAAAAAGAGAGGCTGCCGCCAAGCGTCTTACCGTCACGCTCGCAATTATTGCCGGAGTTTTGTGTCCAATTTGGCCGCGGGTGACCAAAGCAAACACGCCAGACCCGCAATCACAGCTCAAGTTGCTTCCCGACCGAATCGGTAGTTTCAAAGCCACCGCACCCGCGATCGGTGTAATGGATAACACCGTACCTCAGCTCTTTCGCGGACATAATCAGCGAACGTACGCAGCCGAAAATGGATCGCGCTACGAAGTGTCACTAGCGTCAACAGAAAGTGACTCACAAGCATTTGCCATGTTGACGCACGCTAAGATGATGGTCACTTCGGCTCCGTTGCGGTTGAATGACATTGGAACTGCAAGCTTCACGACAAGTCAAAGTATCTTTTTCTTCAAGGGAACGACCTTCGTCGAAGTAGGTGAGATTGAAAAGGCTTCGCTTGATGATTTGAAAACGCTCGCACATCAGTTCGCTCAGACACTCGACGCTGGCGAAGGTGAGATCCCGGTTTTGGTAAAGCATCTGCCCGACTGGCAAACCGCAAGTCAGCAAGCGGTTTATTGCGTGAGCCTCGAATGTGTGCAAGAAGCGTCTCACCTTTCAGACAACCCGCCAATCGGCCTTGATATCAACAAAGAAGCCTCGCCGCCCGCCACGCGGCAACCACAGCCTGTCCTCGACGCATTAAGTTTCGATGGCGGTACCGAGGCCGTCGTCGCCAACTACGGACAATCGCAACTGGTCATCGTCGAATTCACCACACCGCAATTCTCAATCGACAACGACTCGCGAATTTGGACGAAGATCGCTGAGCTGAAAAGTAAAGGCCAGCCGATCCCAACCGCATATCGGCGCGTCGGCAACTATTCAGTTTTCGTTTTCAATGCGCCGGATGAAAAGACGGCTAATGCATTAGTCGAGCAGGTGAAGTACGAGCAGGTCGTGCAATGGCTGGGCGACGACCCGCATCTGGCCGAACGTCTGCAAAGGTATTTCACGCAAACCTCGGCTGGTGTTCTGGTCGCCGTGCTGAAGAGTTCAGGTCTATCACTGCTTCTTTGTCTCGCCGCGGGCGCATTGATCGGCACCATGTTGTTTCGCCATCGTCGCGCTCAAAGAGCGGCGCTCTATTCCGATGCCGGCGGTTCGATTCGTCTTAATCTCGACGAACTGACGGGACCTGCAAACACACGTCGCCTGCTGAAGAGCGGGAGTTCTTCAGATCAGACGTCTTCCAATTCTTAACTGCTACTTTTGCGGTGTCGTCACGTTGATATCTACTTTGGTGTTCTTGCCGCCGAACAGGCCGCCGCGCCAGGCGAAGAACGCCGCCACAATTACGATTAGAAATATCACGAGCACCGCTACAACTCCGGTGCTGCCGCCACCACCGTTGTCACCCATTGTTCTGACCTCCCGTGTAAGTTCCTCGTGTTGGAATCAATCACGGCGAACTCTGCGGCGCGGCCGGTTTGGGTTGTGAAGACTGAGGTACGGCCACATTGACGTTGACCTTGGTAGTCTTTCCGCCAAACAAACCGCCCCGCCATGCGAGCACGGCCAGCACAACCACAATTATGAAAATCACGAGCACTGCCACGACACCAGTGCTGCCGCCGCCATTACCATTGTCAGCCATTCCGGATCCCTTCAGAGGAAAATGATCTTAAGATTCAAGTTCAGGGGGCTTGAAAGAATTTACTGCCGAGGGATAACGAGGGAAGTTTTGAGGAACATCCAAATTCTTGCACAGTGCCGAAGATGAGGTCAAACGCGAAATAAAAAGCAAGTGACAACATTTGGAGGCGTTGTGACCTGCCAGCAAACTGTCGAGAGTCTCATCGTGAGACTGAGAAGAATACGTCCCAAGCCCAGCGACCTACATGAGAATGCTTCGAGTCATCTACTTTTGCGCGATAACGAAAGTGGTTGCCGTGCTCGTCGGTGCGTTTTGACTCCTTGTACTGTAGAGAAATTGATTCGACGCTTAACGACGAAAGCGTGTGGAGTTCATTCTGCTCCGATACGCCATTGTGGTTTAAATCTTGCCACAAACGTAGACTGGAGAAGATTGCATCCTGGCGATCGATCACGCCGTCGGCGTTGCCACCATTTTCGGACTTGTCATACTCAGCCAGCGCTCGAAACCCGTTCTTGATTTCTCTCGGCGGCGGTTGTGATTGCGGCGCAACACTGCTGAATAACTCAGTCCCGTTATCTATCGCACCATTACCGTTCCGGTCGAGGACAAGAAAAGCATCGTCGGAGTTGGCCGACGTCCAGGCAGTACGGATTGTTTCGCCGTCTCCAAAGCCGTTAAAGTCGACGCCATCGGCGGCGCTCGTCAGGCTAAACCCATCACCGAGCACGTCGATCAATATCGGCGTCCAGCAATAGCCATTCTGGCACAGCTGGCCGCCATCCATATAACACCAGTAGCACTCTTCGCTAGCGCACCCTCCGTGGCCCGCGCCCGGATCCTCTATGCACGGATAACATGTCCCGGTTACCTCACCGCAAACGTATCCAATGCAACAACTCGCGCCATAGCAGTAGTCTCCATCAATGCCGCAAGGAGTTGGTGTTGGACTGGGCGTCGGACAATCGATGAATACCGAGACGATTTGGGAGTAATTCGGGCCACAATAAAACCATGCGTCATAATAATCGTCATAATAAACGCAAAAGCGCTCATCAGCCTCAGTGTCATAGTCTCCTTCCGAAAATGGATCAACCCTATCGGCAAACACCCCGCACTGACAGTCTGTATCATCGCAACAAATCGGTAGCGGAGTGTCCTGTTGACCGCACTCGCTCGACTGCACAGAACTAGCAGACCAAGAGGAGCCTTTCGTCAGAGTCTCAGATTTATGGCTTGTTGTACGACTCTTCAACGTGCGGCTGTGATGGTGTTGCGGATTGGCCGCTTTAATCTTATCGGCTCGTATCTTTTTTGTGGGATCGTTAGGATTGTTAGGATCTTGAACCCACAGCGTCCCACTATGTAGTGCGCTTCCATCTTGAAATCCAACTTCTCTTATTACGAGTTCGACGCGAGTTGTGCCGTTAAGATAACCGCGTTGCTGGAGGCTTTCCGTCAAGATCCTGTAGTTATAAGAATTCAATGTAAGGTCAACACTCTCCCCCATAGCTATAACCTTGCGTGGATCGCGCAAGCGATACTCTGCGCTCATTGGGCAAGGTCCATAACCTAGGGGTGCGGCTACGGGCGGCCTAGTATCTCCTGGCTCTCTCCGGAAAATCATGTCAACGGACACGGCAGTCACGGCCTGATCGGCATTGTTTTTGATAGTCACGGTGAAACCATCGAGCCAATCATCATCGTCGTCGAACGGCTTGCCGATCTCGATGTTCGGTTTCTTCTTATTTTTTACAGCGACGATCTGAACTGGCTCTACGCGCCAAGGCTTTCTTGTCACCGTTCGTGCGCGCGCTGAAAGTATCTGTGTCTGAGAAGCGCCCGGGTTCGTCGCCACATATAAGCCAGCGAGCGCGAGACTGACGTAAACCAATGACCAAATTATTCTTTTCAATGAAGACTTGGTTTTCATTCCGGAACCTCCTTAGTCCCGCCGATCATCATTGACTGATCTGGGCTATAACGGTTGCCGCTGTACTGTCAGGTAGCTTGCCTGCCCACGAAGCGGTGAGCCTGCCGTTATTGTCAACGAGCAAGATTGTTGGAGTGCCCGATACGCCAATCGCACCCAGCGAACTCTGAATAACATCACTCGTCTTTAGACCCAGCTTGCTTAGGTAATCTCTGCTCTCTTCTACTTCTTGGGGAAGAACGGCAATGAGTCCGACGTCGCTTGGCTTTTGCTGCTCGAGACTCTGGTAGAACGGTCCGCTCTCTGAGCAGAAGTGACAAGTCATCGACAAAGCCAGTACTACAGTTCGAGAATTCTTGCTCCAATCAACACCCGGCAGCGAAATCTTAGTCCTTGGGTTGAAGCCCGCTCGTCTTAGCTACACTCGCTGATGGAGAAGATGGCGCGGCGGCAGCCACTGTTTGTTTAGGAGTGAAAAAGTATTTCTTAACCAGAACTGAACACAGAACGACGGAAGTAACTATTACCGCGATGTTGGCGAGAACTTCGACTTTCTTGATCACGGCTCTCTCCTTTCATGGGATTCAAGTCTCGAGCCGCTGGGATTTAACGAAGCTTATATCAGCCTGCTTGGACCCTGTCAAACAATTGGTTTGATCGGATTGCTATTGATGCGATGATGCGAGTAAGGAGACGTTGATATGTTTCGTGCAAACAAAAAAAGCAGGTGACAACATTTGGGGCGTTGTCACCTGCTTTCGTTTCAGGCCCACGTTCAAGGGGCTTATTCTTCACCGCGCCGTCTTGGCTTTCTCGGCCGCGTGCGTTCCTGAGCAGGTCGCACGTCGCCTTCTTGCACAGTCGGCGATGGCTGCGGAGGCTTGGCTCCCGGCGGACAAATCCAAATTTCAATGAAGTCCGCGTCGCGATAGCCGCCATTGAAGATGACGATTCGGCGCGCATCAACTCCACGCGCAGTCGTCAGGTAATCCATCGTGCGGCGGCCAAGCATGTCTGCCTGTCCGGTCCGACTGGTGCGGCCGGCATAGATGATGACGTAAGCCGTCGCGTCAGGTGAGTTCTGCAACTCGATTGCGAGATTGTCGAGACGCGCCTTGTCGTCATCGAAAGCAACCGACGGAAACTGATCGAATGGCTTGCATTCAACCGGCGGCGGCGTCTTCGGAACGATGTTGGTTGAGGCTTGCGCTCGCTGACGACAGACCGGATCGCCTGAGCCGTCATCGACGACCAGCGTTGCCGTGACACGTTGACTGCCGAGACCGGTCGAGTCGACGGTAATCGTTTGCGTACCGGCGCCGCTGACTAATCGAGCTTCAGCAGGCGAAATGGTCCAGGTGTAAGTCAACGGCGCTGATCCGTTGTACGCCACATCGGATGTGAACGTAATCAGATCGCCATCGTTAACGGTTACCGGCGCGGAGATATTCACCGGATAGGGGCATGGAGACTTAGTGACGGTGTATTCCTTAGGACGATAATTGAGATTGACGCAAACTTTCCGGCCGCGCTCGATATCGAAATCGCGAACCCAGCGTCCGCCGTTCGGCAGCAGGATTTCGATGTTGTGATGTCCCGGCTGAAGTTCGATCACGCGCACAGTAGACGATGTATCGCCTTGCGGCTGGCCATCGATGCGCAGGGGGAACCCGCCTGGATTTGTCGAGATTTCAATCTGGCCGTACCTGACTCTTTTTTTCTTGGCGCCAGCGTACGCGGTACTGGAAGTGCAAACCAGAGCGAACGAGGCGGCGATCAAAAGCGTGATCGCAACTTTGATGAGATTCGAATTTGGGCGCATGGCAACCACGAAAGTTTTTCTATTCATGATTAGGCCTCCTTCATGGCTGCTGCCTGTTTGTCGGCGCGCATTTTAGCGTAACGACGACGCGCGCCCGCACTCAACGCGACGATGCCACTGCCGAACAACAATAATGAAGTCGGTTCAGGAATTGACGGTGTCGGTGTATTCACTGGCGGCGGCGGAATCTTGTGATGATGACTGCAAATGCCGGTGACGCAAATGAGCGGGATGAGCGCCAGAAACGGCCACTTCGGAAATCCGCCGCCGACCGGAGGTATCTCGCCGCAGTCACAGATGGTGCCATCGACAGTGTCCTGCTGGAACACTTGAACGTCGCCTTGGGGTCTTTGCGCGGCGACTTCGGTTCCGGCCGTCAACGTCGGCGCGGTAGCGTCAGACGTCGCTGCGACAGTAGCACCCGGCAGTTGTGGATCAATCGCGGTCGCGGGGGCAACTGAAGTGGACTGTGATGTGGTAGTTGGGGCAACGGCCGGATCCTGCAGCGAGGCTCGCAGTCGAAGCTGCTGAAGCTGACCACCGTTTTGCAGGTCGCCCATTACGTTAATAACGTCTACGAACTTGATCGGGCTCGCCTGCGTCGGTACCGCAACCAACAGCAAGAGGCTTAACGCCGTCGATAAGGTTCGGATAATCCGAGTTCTCATTTGATTAGGAACTCCTCCCTCTGAATCTTTCAAAGCAATAATCCCGCGCTTATTCCCGTGTTTCACCGGTTGCGTCGCGATTTTGCAGACAAAACTAGATAGCTTGCGTGGGTACAAGCATTCATTACCCATTTGGCTATTTTATCTGTAAGGGAAACAGACCTAATCCGTTGGTTATTCCAGTTTCAGAGAAGGATTTAGAGAGGTTCCTGGCGAGCAAAAAGAATGGGCGGCAGAAGCCGCCCACTCGAGTTTCGAAATCATTCTTGGCCGGTCGCAGCTTCAGCCTGCTGGCCCTCGTCGCGCAGCACGGCTTTCCGGGAAAGCTTGATTTTGTTTCCCTCTTTGCCGATGCATTTGACGAGAATCTGCTGGCCTTCCTTCAATTCGTCGCGCACGTCGCGAATGCGGCGGTCGGCGATTTCGGAAATGTGAAGCAGACCATCGGTGCCCGGAAAGATTTCGACGAACGCGCCGAAATCAACGATGCGGCTAACCGTGCCAACATAAGTTTGTCCGATTTCGGCTTCCGCAGTCAGCCCGCGAATCCGCGCGACTGCTGCTTCCGCTGCCGCCCCGTCGGCCGTGGCGATCGAAACCGTCCCGTCGTCTTCAACATCGATCTTCGCTCCCGTCTCTTCAACCAGGGCGCGGATAACTTTGCCGCCTGGTCCAATGACGTCGCGAATCTTATCCGGGTTAATCTTGATCTTGATGATTCGCGGAGCATGGGGCGAGATAGCTTCGCGCGCGCTCGGCAGAGTTTGCTCCATCGTATCGAGAATGAACAGTCTGCCTTTCTTTGCCTGCTCCAACGCCTCTGCCATGATCTGAGCGTTGACGCCTGCGATCTTGATATCCATCTGCAACGCGGTGATGCCCTCGCGCGTTCCTGCTACTTTGAAATCCATGTCGCCGTAATGATCTTCGGCGCCGGCAATGTCGGTCAGAATCGCGTACTTGTTTCCTTCCATCACCAGGCCCATCGCTACTCCTGCGACGGCAGACTTCATCGGCACGCCCGCATCCATCATCGCGAGCGTCCCGCCGCACACGCTGGCCATCGAAGACGATCCATTTGATTCAGTGATGTCCGATACGATGCGAATCGTGTACGGGAATTCAGTGTCATCAGGCAACGCACCTTCCAGCGCGCGTCGCGCCAAAGCACCGTGGCCAATCTCACGTCGTGAAGAAGATCCAAAGCGGCCAACTTCGCCGACCGAGTACTGCGGAAAGTTGTAGTGAAGCAGAAACTTGCGCTTGACTTCGCCTTTCTCGAGATCGTCCATAAACTGCTCGTCTTCCTTTGTGCCGAGCGTCGCAGTGACCATGGCTTGCGTTTCACCACGCGTGAACAGCGCCGAGCCGTGGGTCCGTGGCAACCAGCCAACCTCGCAATTGATCGCTCGAATCTCTGAGAAGCGCCGGCCATCCGGACGTCGCCGGCGATTCAAAATATCGTCGCGAAAAATCTTCTCTTTCAGATGATTGAAAACCGTCTTCGCCATCGCCCGCCGCTCGGGCTGATCTTCGGGATAGCCTTCGACGACTTCCTTCTTCAAAGCATCGATGGCCGCGTAGCTCGCCCGTTTTTCCTGGCCGGTCGTATCGAGCGCAGCACGCAATCTTTCCGCGTAATTGCGTTCGATTTCGCCAACGATCTCTTCGTTCAAAATCGGCGGTTCAACTGGCCGTTTTTCAATTTCGAGAGCCTTGTAAAGTTCTTTCTGCCAGCGACACAGGCGATTGATTTCCTTGTGCGCCAGCATCAAGGCCTCAACCATAATTGCTTCGGTCACGCCTTGCGCGCCGGCCTCGACCATGACGATGGCCTCTTCCGTTCCGGCAACGATCAGATTGAGCTGCGACTCACGGACCTCATCGTAGGTTGGATTCACGACATAGCGCCCATCAATTAGGCCGATACGAACTCCCGCAATCGGAGTCGAGAACGGAATGTCCGAAAGGTAGAGCGCGCATGATGCGCCGGTAATCGCAACCACGTCCGGATTGTTGTCCGGATCCGCCGAGATTACTGTCGCGATCACTTGAGTTTCATTGCGATATCCTTCGGTGAACAGCGGCCGGCACGGTCGATCGATTAAGCGGCTGGTCAGAACTTCCTTTTCGTTCGGCCGGCCTTCGCGGCGAAAATAATTCCCCGGGATTCGACCAGCAGCGTAGTTCGCTTCGCGATATTCAACTGTGAGCGGGAAGAAATCTATTCCTTCTCTCGGCGATGCCGCGCCAACTGCGGCGCACAAGACCATCGTGTCCCCATAACGAATAATGCAAGATCCGTCTGCCTGCTTTGCCACGCGCCCGACTTCGACTGTCAGGTCGCGGTCCCCCACCCTGATTGATTCTTTCAAAAACTTCTTGACTGTCATCTTTGTTCGTCTCCTTTTGACGATGCCGGACATTCGCGCCGGCACGCAGCGTCTCATCCGCTGCGATTTTGGGTAACGCAAGATGTCATCTTGCGCTACATGAAAAAAGAAGGCGGCAGAGCCTGGCCGTGAAGCTCTTGCCGCCTTCAAATTTGTAGGCGCGCGTCGCTTGGTTACCTGTATCGCCGTCACGTTCGGCTCGGCTCAAGCTCTTCGATAACGCGTGCTTTTTAATTTCGAGATTCGAAGATTCTCTCGCTTTATTTATCGAGATTCGTTTTGCTAACGTCGCAATCCCAGCCGCCCCACGACTTCGTGATAGCGCTGAATGTCCGTCTTTTTCAAATAATCGAGCAGACTACGACGCTGCGAGACCATCTTTAGCAGTCCCCGCCGGGAGTGATTATCCTTTTTATGCGTCTTGAAATGCTCTGTGAGTTCGTTGATTCGCTGACTCAACAGTGCGACCTGGACGGGAGCCGAACCTGTGTCAGACTCGTGGGCTCGAAAGTCAGTAACGATCTTTTCTTTTGCTTCTCTTGCTAATGCCAACTAAAGATGGCCCTCCTAAACTGCAGTAAGCAGCGTGAAACTGGCCGCAAACCGCAAAGAGTTGAATTACGCAACAGAAGTTAACATCTAGGTTGCGCCGCTGTCCAGCCGACACGAAATGACCACTTCCGCGCCGTGCGACACAACAGGTTGTCTGATAACATCTCGCGCTAAATCGGAAAAGCCGGCGAAAATGACTGAGAAAAACCCGAAAATTGTGATTGTTGGTGGCGGCTTCGGCGGATTGTTTACCGCTCTGGATTCGCACGGAGTCGGCGAAGTCACGCTGATTAACGATCAGGATCACTTCCTTTTCAAGCCGATGCTCTATGAATACTTGAGCGGCGAAGTCGAAGCCTGGCACATCGCGCCGGACTGCAAAGAGCTGCTCAACGACCAGGCAAAGTTCATCAGAGACGCCGTGGTTAACATCGATCTCAACTCGCAAACCGTTAGCCTGGAGACGCACAAACAACCGCTAAGCTACGACATCCTGGTCTTCGCTCCGGGCGCAGTCACGAACTACGCTGGAGTTCCGGGCGCCGAGCAGTTTGCCTTGCCGTTTCGCACTTTGGATGACGCCAGCCATTTGCGGAAACGAATGACCGAAGCGCTCGATCACATCCAGCCGGATGCCGCTCCGCAAGACACACGCAGCGCTTTGACGTTTGCTGTGGTCGGCGGCGGCGCCAGTGGTGTCGAGCTGTCCACCAAGATGGCCGACCTGCTGCGCGATGCGGTAAAGCGGCGCGCGTTGCGTGGTGAGCCGCGCGTGGTGATCATCGAAATGGCCGATCGGCTCGTGCCCGGCATGGGCGAAGAGATTCGCAAGTTCGTCGAAGACGCGCTCGAGAAGTGTCGCGTTGAAGCCTATACCGACACGCGAGTTGTGAACGTCGCCAAAGACACCATCACGCTTGAACATCATGAGCAACGGACAGAGCTAAATGCATCAGCCGTCGTCTGGGTCGCCGGCGTGCAGCCCAATCCACTGATTCAGAAGCTCAAGTTCGAGACCGATCGCCGCGGATTGCTTTTGGTCGAGCCAACTCTGCAAGTGAAAGGACATGCGAACGTCTTTGCGCTCGGCGACGTTGCGTTTTATCCGGACGTCGTGCCCACGCTAGCGGGCACAGCCCAGCTCGCTTATCAACAGTCACATCTCAGCGCACAGAACATTCGCGCGTTTATCGAAGGGCGCGAGTTGAAGTCCCGTCACTTCGCCGAATTGGGCGAAGCAGTCAGCCTGGGAACAGAACACGCGGCGGTGCTCACTGCCGGCAAAGTGATTGGTGGTCCATTAGCGCGCCAGGCGCGGTTCGCACTGTACACCGCGCGGCTGCCGACGTGGCATCATCGTCTGCGCGTCAGCGCGAGCTGGTTCTTCGAAGGTACACAGCCACGGCCGCTGCAGCCGCTGGGATTCTAAAGTACCCACTAACGCGATTTTCTTTGCGTTCCTTTGCGCCTTGGCGACTTTGCGTGATGTCTGAACCTGTCATGACTGAGAACGATATTGCCAAGCAGATCGTAGACGTCGCGTTTCACATCCACACGACGTACGGCCCGGGACTACTTGAATCCGTCTACGAAGCCATCATGGCGTACGAGCTCGACAAACGCGGACTAAGGGTTACTCGCCAGCAGCCCATTCCACTTATTCACGAGTCGATTCGAATGAATGTCGGCTTTCGGGCGGACTTAATCGTGGGCTCAAAGGTCGTTGTTGAAATCAAGTCTACTGAGGCCATATCGCCTGTGCACAGGAAGCAACTGCTGACCTATCTTAAACTGGCCGACAAGCGTCTTGGCCTGCTGATCAATTTCAATGTCGAACTTATCAAGAATGGTATTTCGCGTGTCGTAAACGGGCTGAAGGAGTAGACTCACGCAAAGGCGCCAAGACGCAAAGAAGCGCCAAGAGAAATCCAGGTGCCTGACATCGTCAAGACAACCGAACCTATGCCCCGACTCGGCGACATGTCGGCCGAAGAGTTCCGCCGCCTAGGTCATGAAGTCATCGATTGGATCGCGAATTACTTCGAACACATCGAAGACCTTCCGGTGCTGGCGCAAGTTGAGCCGGGCGACCTGAAAGCTCAATTACCTTCAATTCCTCCGCAACATGGAGAGTCGATGGAGACGATTCTCGCCGATGTCGATCGCCTGATCGTTCCCGCGCTCACGCACTGGAATCATCCTTCGTTCTTCGCATACTTCGCCACGTCGACATCGGCCCCGGGAATCTTTGGTGAGCTGTTGAGCGCGGCCTTCGACGTGAAATCGATGCTCTGGCGAACATCTCCGGCATCGACTGAACTGGAAGAAGTAACGCTCGATTGGCTGAGACAGATGCTGGGCCTTGATGCAGGCATGAGTGGATTCATCTATGACACTGCTTCGGTTTCCAGCATGCACGCGATCGCCGCCGCGCGCGAAGGCGTCGAGATGCGCATTCGCGAAGAAGGCATGAGCGGGAGAAAACATTTGCCGCTGCTGCGGGTTTATGCCTCCGAACAAGCTCACTCTTCGATCGATAAAGGCATCATCACGCTTGGGCTGGGACAAAAGAGTTTGCGAAAGATTCCTACCGACGATCGATTTCGGATGAATCCAAAAGCCCTGGCGGACGCAATCGATGAAGATAAGCGCAACGGAATTGTTCCGTTCTGCGTCGTCGCTACAGTCGGAACAACTTCCACTTCGAGCATCGATCCGGTCCCGGCAATTGTCGAAATCTGCGAACCGCATGCGCTGTGGGTGCACGTTGACGCGGCGTATGGAGGTTCAGCCGCGATCGTTCCCGAAATGGGTTACATCTTCGACGGTTGTGATCGTGCGGATTCGCTGGTGCTGAATCCGCACAAGTGGCTGTTCACGCCGTTCGATTGCTCGGTTCTTTATTGCCGGCACCTTGATTTACTGCGCCGAGCCTTTTCGCTCGTGCCGGAATATCTGCGCACGCCTGAGCAGGAAAAAGTTCGCAGCGGATCAGATTATGGCGTACAGCTCGGGCGTCGTTTTCGTGCGCTGAAGCTTTGGATGATCATTCGTTACTTCGGTCACCAGGGATTGGTCGCACGAATTCGCGAGCACTGCCGCCTGGCCCAACTGTTCGCGTCGTGGGTTAATGAATCGCCGCAGTGGGAATTGATGGCGCCGACGCCGTTTGCGCTGGTTTGTTTCCGCGCGTGTCCACATGTAGATCGCGGCTCGGACGCCGAGCTTGACGAGTTGAACGAGGCAATCATGCACGGCGTCAACGCGACAGGAAAGGCTTTTCTTTCGCACACGAAATTGAATGACAAGCTGACGCTGCGACTCTCGATCGGAAACATCCGCACTACCGAAAAACACGTGAAGCAAGTCTGGGATCTGCTAAACAAACAACTGGAGCAACACACATAACCGATGCTGACTCATATCGTCGTCTGGAAATATCGAGCGGACATTTCTGAAGAAACGCGCGAAGATCACCGCAGGCGGCTCCGATCGCTGTCGAATATCGTTCCCGGAATCGAACGTTTCTCAGTTGGGTTCGACATTCTGCATTCACCTCGTTCGTACGACACCGGCCTCGTGGCTCTCTTTCGCGACCGGGCGGTGCTGGACGCCTACACCGTTCATCCTGATCACGTCGCCGTGGTCAAATTCGGCGACACCATAATCGAAACCATGGCGAAAGTGGATTTCGAGGATTGAAGGATCGCAGAGATGGTCGGCGGTTCGCGAGCATGCTACCCGCTATTTTTGTTTGGATGAGAATAAGACCGGTAGGATGCCGGTGAACCGCAGGTAAAGATGCCCGCGCTCCAGTATATGAAACGGCGCATATTCATCGCCATCCTCGCTCTCATAATTATTTCGCAGATTCCGTTCGCGTACCGTCGCTATCGTCTGCGACGACTTCAAAACACGATTCAGCAACTGGCAAACGGGCGCATCTCATCGTCCAGTGCGACGGGATACGTCGATTACAAAGGCGCGATTCACGTGCACTCTTTCTTAGGCGGACATAGCACGGGAAGTTTCAGCGAGTTGATCGCAGGCGCGAAAGCAAACCAGCTCGACTTTGTAATTATGACTGAGCATCCACAAGCCGAGTTTGACACTTCTGCCATGACGTTGAGCGGTTCGCACGCGGGCATTCTGTTTATCGATGGCAATGAAGTAGCGACCGCTAACGGAGATCGTTTACTCCTGATTCCGGGCGCATCGAACGCCTCGACCATGAACTCTCAATCGACGCAACAGATCATCGATCAGCAGAAAGCGAGCGGCGGATTGGTATTCGCTGCGTATCCATCTGAATCTCAGAACTGGCAATCAACAAAGGTCGACGGCGTCGAGGTCTATAACCTTTTTACAAACGCGCGCGCGATTAATCGCTTCGTCACATTCTTCGACGGCCTGTGGTCCTATCGCGCGTATCCCGATCTAATGTTTGCGAACTTCTTCACGCGACCGGCTGACAATTTGAACCGTTGGGACCAGACAATCGCGAACACGAATCGCAAGCTCGTCGCGATATCCGGTAACGATGCTCACTCGAACGTGGGCGTAAGTCTGAACGATTCTTCCGGCAATCAATTGATTGGGATCAAGCTCGATCCTTACGAACGAAGTTTTCGCGCCGTTCGGACTCACGTGCTGATCAAGCAAGGCCAGGGACTCACGCGCGAATCGCTGATCGAAGCTTTGTCGCTGGGCCATTGCTACATCTCCTTCGATCTGTTTAGCGACGCGAGCGGCTTCAACTTCACGGTTGCGAATTCCGATAAGACGATGGGCGACGAAGTCGTACTGAGTACTCAACCTCGCTTGATCGTTCGCATGCCGCTTGCAAGTCGCGTCGTACTCATCAAGAACGGAAGCGCCGTCGATCAGAAATCAGGGACGACCGTTGAGTTCTCGCCTGATGGCGCAGGCGTTTATCGCGTCGAAGCTTATCTGGATGCGCTTCCGGCGCCGGCCACCGGACAGCCTTGGATTTTCTCAAATCCCATCTATGTGAAGTAAACTGAACCCCTCGGACCGCGAGAATCTCAATGAAAATCGTGTATTGATGGCGCTCTATGCATGTGTTAATCTGTGTTTGGCCAGGTTGGCCGCGACCACGCCCCTCTTCACCTCTCGGGAAATGGCAACAACCAAACTCAACCACTTCGACATCGACTGGTGGATCATTCAAAAGCGCGCCGTCTACATTGGCGCGCTCATGGTTGCGCTGTGCGCGATTGCCGGCGGCGCCGCGCTCTATGTTTGGAAATACGGCAATCCCCTGAAGAACGTCGCCGATAAATCTGAAAATCTTCCTGGCGCGCGCTTCATGTCATTCGAAGGTGACGTCCGCGTGGTTCGCGCGGCGACGCGACAGGTTCTAATCGCGAACAGCGACATTCAACTTTATCCAGGCGACACGGTTCAGACACAGGCCGACGGCCGCGCGCGTATCACGATGGCCGATGGATCGACCGTCGTCGTGCGACCTAACAGCACGATCATAATTCGCGACAACGAGAGCGCGGACAACGGCAAGCGATCCAATGTTCACGTTGTGGTCGACAGCGGGCAGATGTTGGTGCGCACACCGCAGCAGAGTGAAGACAACAAGAACGTGATTGAGACGCCCAAGACTCAGAATCGGATTGGCAGCGAGACTAATGCGAGCTTTGGTGTTAACCCGGAAGGCACGGAAGAGATTCGCGTGAACAGCGGCGCGGTGCAAAGCGCGAACCGGCTGGGCGAGCAGGAATCGTTGAAGAGCGGCGAATATATTTCAGTCAATCAGTCGGGAACAATTTCCAAGCCGCAGAGGTTGCTCGATGTGCCGTTACCGCTGCAGCCACGCGATCTGGAAAAATTTTCCGCGATGAACGGATCCGCTACCGTGACTCTGCGTTGGCAGAAACCGCAATCCGGCGTGCCTGCTTATTATCGAATTGAAGTAGCCACCTCACCCTTCTTTGTGCCGGAAGGAAAAGTCATGGAGCGCGATCAACTATCGGTAATGCAATTCGACGCGAGCGACCTCAGACCCGGCGCATATTTTTGGCGGGTCAGGGCAACTGCGGCATCGGGTCAAACCAGTGATTGGACCGAGCCGCTGAAATTCATTGTGACGGCGTCTGGCGCAAACTCTGTCGCAGTCCGCATGTCTAACTTGATCGCCGAACATCTCGGCGGCGGCGTATACATCATTCGTGGCGTGACGAGTCCTGGCGCCAATATTAGGGTTGCAAATCGCGAAGCGACTGCGGCGGGAAACGGATCCTTCCAGATTCAAATCAGCGCGCCACCGAACACTCGCGAAGTGACGATCCAGATTCTTGATTCACAGGGAAACTCTGGGCAGTATCATTTGAGCTTGGCCGGATCGGGCTGACGCCTCAAGAGGCCATTTGGGCAAAGAGTGCGGGCTCGCTTTTGAAGCGATTATTTTTTTTCTTGAACCCAGACTTTCTCGGCGTGAACTTCATTTCTTAATAGCGTTACTGCACGAATCGTTGTATCTTTGTTCGTTCGGTTACTGCTCCGGTGAGTCGTTTTACTAATTTGTCAGGCCGCTCGCGCCCGTCGCGCCTTCTAGCCTGCGCTCGGATTAACCACTCACTTCCGAAAAACTCAATTTCAGTCAGGGAAATCTAGCTCAGATGGCTCTTAAATCGATCTTTAGTTTATTTTCCAGCGACCTTGCGATCGATCTCGGTACCGCGAACACTCTCGTTTACGCGAAAGGTCGCGGCATCGTGGTTTCGGAGCCGTCGATCGTCGCAATCAACAAGGTCACCAACGCCGTCGAAGCGGTCGGCCGCGACGCCAAAGAAATGTTGGGCCGCACACCGGGAAACATCGTTGCGATTCGCCCAATGAAAGACGGAGTGATCGCGAACTTCGAAGTTACCGAGAAGATGTTGCAGCACTTCATTCGCAAGGCGCACAACGGCAAGACCTGGGTGAGCCCGCGAGTTGTGATCGGAATCCCGTCCGAGATCACTCAGGTTGAGCGACGCGCAGTCGAAGATTCCGCCTATCGCGCTAAAGCGTCCGAAGTTTATCTGGTCGAGGAGGCAATGGCCGCGGCAATCGGAGCGGGACTTCCCATCACCGAGCCGCATGGCAACATGGTTGTGGACATCGGCGGCGGAACTACGGACATCGCGGTGATCAGTCTCAGCGGTATTGTCTATTCACGATCGGTGCGGGTCGCGGGTAACGAAATGGACGAAGCGATCACTCAATACATCAAACGCAAATATAACTTGCTGATCGGCGAACGAACTGCAGAAGCGATCAAGATCGAATTGGGTTCGGCGTTTCCTCTCGACGAAGAACTTTCCTTTGAAGTTCGCGGCCGCAACTTGATCGAAGGCATTCCGAAAACGATCACGATTAGCGACGAAGAAATTCGCGAAGCCCTTGCCGATTCAGTGTCAACCATCATCAACGCGGTGCGCGTGGCGCTCGAACGAACTCCACCGGAACTCTCTGCCGACATCGTCGAGCGCGGCATCGTGTTAACCGGTGGCGGCGCCCTGCTCAAAAATCTCGACAAGCGACTCTCGATCGAAACGGGTCTGCCGGTTTCTCTGGCCGAAGATCCGCTCGCCTCAGTCGTACTCGGCACGGGCAAGATGCTTTCTGACTTTGACTTGCTCAAGCGCGTGAAGTGGGACAACAGTTTGACTACAGGAACCTAAACACATTGCCGATTGCCGATTGCCGATTTGGGATTGGAATAAATTGGCAATTGGCAAATGGCAATTGGCAATGAGCCAATGGCCGCAATTCGCACCCAAAGAGAAATTCGTCAACGGGCGCCGTGGTATTTGTTCGGTTTGCTGGTGCTGAATTTCGCTTTGATGAGTTACGACGCGCGCGATCCAAACACGAAACAACGCAAGGTCCGTTCGATTGCGCAAACGATTATGTATCCGGTTCAGCGCGGCGCTTCCGGAGCCGTCAATTGGGTGGGTGGATTGTTTGGAAATGTGGGCGAGTTGCGGCGCGCGGCTTCTGAGAATCAACAACTCCACCAGCAAGTCGATCAGATGCAGGCCGAGCTGCGCACAACCCGCGAGCGCGCCGCGCAAGCTGAGCGGCTCGAACAACTATTCAAACTAACCTCCGCCAGCGATTACAAGTCGGTGGTCGCCCAGGTAATCGCGCGCGATCCGTCGATGTGGTTTGACAGCGTTACAATCGATAAAGGCCGGCTCGCGGGCATCGAGGTGAACATGCCCGTCGTGACGGTTGGTGGAATTGTCGGGCGGGTAATTGCAACCAGCCCGTTGAGCGCGCAAGTCATGCTGATCACTGACGAGAAGTCCGGCGCGGGCGCGGTTATCGGTCAATTGGGATCCAACGCCCTTGGATCGATTAAAGGAATGGGCGAGAACGGGTTGCTGGACATGCGTTACGTTTCAGCGCTTGAGAAAGTGCAGCCCGGCGATCCAGTGATTACGACGGGACAGGATGCGATTTATCCCCAGGGCTATAAAGTCGGTGATATTGTGGAAGTGCGGCCCGGCTCAGCGACACAGGCACAGGTAATTCACATTCGACCCAGCGCGGGATTAGATCGGTTGAAAGAGGTCGCGGTGTTGATTTATCGACCGCCTGAAAGAGTAGAATCGGATCAATCTCTCCCCAATGTTGAGAAGAAAACCAGTAAGCAGTGAGCGGTCAGCAGTGAGCAGTTTAAGACCGAGCCTGCCACTAACTCGATCGAACGTGCCTGCTCGAGTACTGATTGAAGGCGCCTCGAGCGCTTTTATTTCTGCTCACTGCTAACAACTCACTGCTGAGTCATGCGTCAGGTCACAATCGCGATTCTCCTGATCGTCGCTATCGCGCTGCAATCGGCGCTGCGCGCAATCTGGCAACCGCTCGCGTTTGTCGACCTTACGCTTATCCTCGTAGTTTACTTCGCCTTGCAACGCGAGCCGCTGCAAGCACTGATCGTGGCTGCGATTGCTGGTCTGGCAATGGACTTGATCAGCGGACCACCGGCGCTGCTGGGCGCGGGTGGATTCGCCAAAGTGCTGACGGCTTACGCAGTTTATTTTGTCGCGTCCCGGGTGATGTTGGATACTACACTGTTGCGGATTCCGGTTTTGTTCGGCGCCAGCATCGTTGACAATTTAGTTTACGTGGGCATGCATCGGTTGTTGGGTCAGACGCCACCAGTGCCTTTTATTCAATCGCTGTCCTCCAAGGTACTCGCAACCACCATTGCTGGAACGCTTTTGCTTTATTTTTATGATTCGTACTTCAGCGGCAAGGCGCGTCAGCGTCGTCAGTTCACGGTGCGCCGGCGGGTCGCGCGTAGACCATCAGGGGCAATGAGAAGAAGATAAATCGTCTTTGAACTTTGAGCGTCAAACAAAGGATGCAAGTTTCCCGAGCCGAAAAACAAAGAACGAAGACCAAAGTACAGAGTACGTCTTAACCTTATGAAATTCGTCGACGATTCCCAAAACTTGCGAGTTCGGTTGCGCCTGATCCAGGCCTTGGTGCTGGTGATCCTTGGCGTTCTTTGCGTTCGCCTCTACCTCCTGCAAATCATCGACGGGAAGCGTTACGCGGAAGTAGCCGAGAACCAGCGCATCCGCCTGCTCCCGATTCCCGCACCGCGTGGCGTCATCTTCGATCGCAACGGCAATCTGCTCGTCGATTCGCGACCGATCTATAGCGTTCTGCTTTCACGCGAAGACACGAAAGGGATCGATCGGTCTACTTTGATCAAGCCTCTGTCCGAAGGGCTGAAGCTCGATCCGGAAATCCTGCGCGAGCGGTTCGACGAAGTTAAGAACCAGCCCGCATTTGAATCGATTCTGATTAAAGACGGCGCGACACCGGCAGACATCGCATGGGTCGATGCGCACCAACTCGAACTTCCGGCGCTGCGCATCGAGGAAATCCCGCAGAGGCGGTATCCCGCGAACGGACAACTCGCGCACGTGCTCGGTTACGTCGGCGAGATCAGTCCGGAACAGTTAAAACAAGAGGAATATCGCGAAAAAGGCTACAAGCCTGGCGACGTCATCGGACAGGAAGGCCTCGAGAAAGTTTACGACGAGTATCTGCGCGGCCGCGACGGTTATCGGAAAGTGATCGTCGACAGTCGCGGCCACATCCAAAACGAAGTCGAACGCATTGAGCCACAATCAGGCCAGGACATCGTTACCACCATCGATCTCGATTTGCAGGAAGCCGCCGAAGATCAGCTTCGCAAGTCGCCGCAGGGACGCGGCGTGATCATCGCGATGGATCCCAACAACGGCGAAATTTTTGCGCTCGCGTCGGCCCCAACCTTCGATCCCAATCTCTTCTCTCAACGCATTACGTCGAAAGAGGGCCGCGCGGAATATCAAAAGTTGCTCAACGATCCTGATCACCCGCTAATCAACCGCGCAATCCAGGGAAAGTATCCGCCGGGCTCGACGTGGAAACCTTTGATGGCCACGGCCGGTCTTAAGCAAGGCGCAATTTCGATCGATGACTCGAATCTTGTCTGCGGCGGCGGCATCACAATCGGCAACAAATTCACCCGCTGCATGGGCGGCAATCACGGCTCGCCGAACGTTCACACCGCGATCGAGAAATCGTGCGACGGCTATTTTTATCGCCTGGGTTTGAAGATGAAGCTCGAAGGCATTCAGTCAATGGTCAACTTGTTCGATCTCGACAAGCGTACGGGGATCGACTTGCCGCATGAAGTGATCAGCACTACACCTTCGCGCGAGCTGAAAGCGAAACTCTACCCCAAAGATCCCGATTGGAAAGACATCGACACGGTTTACTCGTCGTTCGGTCAAGGCGAAGATGTGCTCACGCCTATCGCTTTGCTGCGCGCGCATTCGGCCATCGGCATGAAAGGCAAGATGTTCGTTCCGCATCTGCTGAAAGAGGCTCATGCAATCGCCGCGGTCGGTTTTGATCCGATCAAGGGCGCGCCGATTTTTCCGGATCGGCCAGCTCGTACGTTCGAACATCCGGAGGCCAGGAGCCTCGGCATTCCAACGGATCAGAGCGACCTCGTCGTGCACGCCATGTGGTCGGTCGTTAACGAAGCCGGCACGGCCACGGGCATCAAGTTGGTCGGTTTCGATATTGCCGGTAAGACAGGCACTGCGCAGGTCGTCAGCCTCGGCAAGGAAGGAAGCGAGCACAAGGACCATTCATGGTTCGTCTCGTACGCGCCGGCATTCAAACCTGAGATTTCATGTGTCGCTTTGATTGAAAACGCCGGGCTGGGATCGCGCTTCGGCGCGCCGGCGGTGCGCGCCATCTACGACGTCTACTACAACAAAACGCACAACACGAAATCGACGGCCGACAACAACGTCGCGCTGAAGATTCGTTAGTTGCTCTCTGCAGACTCTCACTGATTTATGGTTGCCATCCTGCAAAAACGTAAGCTCCGGGATTTTGATTGGCTGGTCGCACTGCTGGCGATCGCGATTGTCTGTTTTGGCTCCTGGGAAATTCATAACGCGCAACCAACCGAGACGTTTTGGCAAAAACAACTGATCGGTTTGGCGATCGCATTCGTCTTTATGCTGGCGATCGCATTCAGCGATTACCGCCGGCTCGTCGAGATGGCGCCTTTTCTCTATGTCTTCGGTCTGATTTTGCTCGTGATTGTTTTGGTTCCGGGAATCGGTATGAAGATCAACGGGCAGCGGTGTTGGATCAAGTTACCCGGCGTCGGGCAGTTTCAGCCATCTGAGTTCGTGAAGATTCCAGTCGTGCTGATGCTCGCAAAATATTTCGGCAAGCATCGCAGCGGAATGTTGACCTGGAAGGAATTATTCATCGGCTGCGCGATTCTCGGTTTGCCGATGGGCTTGATTCTCCTTGAACCTGACGTCGGGCAATCGATCACCTATCTGCCGCTGCTCGCCGTAGTTCTGTTTCTCTCGTCAGTGCGCATGTGGATTGTCGCCGCTGCCCTCGTAGCCTGCGTGGCCGGCGCGCCGCTGGCTTATACGGTCGGAGTAAAAACGGGATTGCTGCACGGATATAAACTCGAACGCATCAACGTCATTCTCGATCCCGAGAACGCCGACAAACGCGGCTTTGGTTATCACACGTGGCAATCGATGGTGACGGTCGGTGAGGGCGGACTGGCAGGCGCGCGCGGCAGCGAATACTCGCAGAGCAGTTTGAAGTTTCTGCCCGAACCGCACACCGACTTTATTTTTGCCGTGACGGCGGAAACCACAGGATTCGTGGGATGCATCCTGTTGCTGGCCTCTTATGCGTTGTTACTGACGCGATTGATAACCGACGCCCGGCGCTCGCGCGATCGGACCGGCATGCTGGTCATCATGGCGATCGTCGGCGGATTGATCTTTCAAATCTTCATCAATGTCGGAATGGCATTGGGCATGTTGCCGGTGATCGGCGTGCCGCTGCCTTTGATGAGTTCGGGCTTGTCATCCGTGCTCGCCACCTTCATCGCAATCGGTTTTGCGATCAGCGTGCAACTGCGCCGGTTTGTGAACTAAGAATCCTGGAAAGCATCAGGCGGGCGTGTGAAGTTCTGCTTCTCACGCCCGCCTTATCTTCCTTGCGGAAACTACTTAATTGCGGTGTCGCCGCGGTGAGTGACGTAATCTCGTGATCTCCTTCTTCAGTTCGGCAATCTCTTTCTGCTGCTCTTTTATCGCATTCAGCATGGTCCAAAGAATCGGATCGTTGTTTACCATTAAGTAGCCACTCTCACTCGTGGTTACTGCCTCAGGAATGATCTGCTTCACTGCCTGAGCAGAAAAGCCAACGTGCTCTCCTTCCGATTTGAGTCCCAGCGCGTTGTCTCGCTTGTACTCGTACCGCAGCGGCTGCAATTGCATGACTGCCTTCAGCCCACTGTTGAAGCGCCCGTGAATGTTCTTCAAGCGTTCATCAGAGAAACTCTGCCATGATCCGCCGCCAACTTTGCTGGCGTCACCGTTGACCGACAAGAGTTGATCCGGCACGGCAGTACCGATACCGACGCGGCCATTGGCGTTTAGAATTCGCAACCGCTCTGCAAAGCCGGTTCCGACCACGCGGTCTGTTACTCCTGTACCGATTCGGAAATCACCCGCACCGGACCAAAGGGTAAAAGGATTTGAGGCTAGCGTGTTTGAATAGAGGCCACCTGATATGCCCCCAGCCGTGTCGTCAAAAATGAGCACTGCACCTTTTGTGTGCAAAATGCCCTGCGGACTCGCCGTCCCAACACCGACGTTACCGGAAGCAGAGATGTCGATGCTGCTGGTCGGTGCGCCAGGTCTGACGCGGAAGGGCAACCGCGAACCACCGGTCACGTCGCGAACAAAGAAGTTCGCTTCATTAGCGCCGATATCCCAGGTCTGTGCGGTGAAGCCTCCTGAGGCGTTCTGTTCAAAACGAACTGCCGGCGTGTCGCTGGTGTTCATGTGAATGTCGAGCACGGGTGCGGCGGTTCTGAGTCCGACCTTGCTGTTGCTGCCGACTCTGAGCGCATTCGCAGCGGCGCCCGCATCAACCCGAAACACGATCGTGCCGCTTTCATCACCACTCTCGCTAGTCCCTCGATCGACGAACGCGAGAAAATTCCCGCCGCCACTGGCAGAATCGTTGGCCCTGATGGTCCAGTCGTTAGTCGGAAAACCTGCCGATGTGCTGGTGTCGTTGAAACTAATGCGAGTGTTGTTTTCCTTTACTCTGATTGTGTCAAAGCTAAAGCTCTCGTTGTTGACGCAATCAAGCCCAACGCAGAGGCTGCCCTGAATTATCTCATCGTCCGCGGTCACCACATCGGGTGCTGAAAAAAGTGATAGACGATGGTTGCGGAGTCTAGTCACAGTGTTACCGGAAAGAATTGCTGTTTGCTTTGTTTTCGCCGCCCCGGTACGCTGCGCCTCGACGCCTCCAGCAACGATGATCGCGCCGTTAACAATAGCGAACGATCCCGATTGCACCATCTCTGGCACGCTGGGGCGTTTGCGGGCCGCCCGCTCGTTTTCGGGATCATCGTCATTGCCGCGCGCCTTCAGCAACGCTTCTTTGGCAGAGGCCGACAAGGTTGGGTTTAGCCGCAACTCATACGCGTATGTCCCATCCGGCAAGCCCTCGAGTTGTTTATCGCTGAGGGAAATATCCGGCGAAGCGCCAGCCCGAAAGTTTCGGCGAAATGCCCGTCCATCCGGGGCCGTAATCATCAAGCTACCGCCCGAATTCGTAACCATCACTTCCCACCTGACGCTTGATCCTCCGCCGATGACGTTGGCTAACTTGCCATCGTTCGATTGGGCCACTGCTGTCGTCTCAAAGCACGCCAAGATAACCGTAGCAAATACCACTAACGCAAAACACATTCGTATTCTCATGGGTACCCTCCATTGGTTGTGTGTCAGTGCCACTGAAACGAGGGGGGGCAAGAATTCGAACTTACTCAGCAGCCAATGACAAGTTGACTTTGGATAGTTTAGCGAGGCTAGCCGCGACTTTTATCAAACGGATTGAGCACTGTCAAGATTTCCGGGGAGAGAGCTAGATGAGGTTAGTGAGACACCATGATGGATCCAGAGGAAATAATCCAATAGCCGCAGCCGCAAGGCAGGATCAGAACGAGAATTTGCGGTCGTTTACACCCTCGATGACTATTCCGCCGTCACGCCGCACCTGGATAATTCGCGCCGAGTTTTGCCGCGTCGCCTTCAGCCAACATGTTCACCAACTCCTGGTGAAAGTAGTCATGACGCGCGGCGACTGGCGGCGCTACGCGCCTGTCGTACATTTGGCGTGAGCGATCGATGTCTTCACGCAAACGATCGTAAAGGTCGCCGACGCTACGGCCTTCCTTCACTTTCGGTTCGTTGTAGAGCTTGATCTCCGAAACTAACAGACGCGCATAACGACGCGCATCGTTGTGCAAGCGCCGCTCTTCTTCACTGACATCGATCGGCAACTCAGGCTCGCTGACACCAAATCGCCGCGCGCCTCCCAAGGGTGTCGCATATTCAGAAAGAAACGGCGAGGACGCTGGTTCCGCTGCCGGCGGTGGCAAGGGAGCGGTTACTGTTTCGGGTGATGGAGCAACTGTACTCTCGGTTGATGCTGTTTGAATCTCCGGCGCAGCACCGGGCATTTCCGAAACTGTCTGCTCTTCCGCGACCGTCGTTGCCGGCTCTTCGGCAGCGGCAACGCTCTCCGATGGGGCTGTTTCTGAAACCGCCTCAACCGGAGGCGGCGCGATCGCTTCAGGCACGGTCGCTGGCTCTTCAGCCGCAGCTTGTGTCGCTGATGCTACGGTCTGCGGTTCAACATGAGGCGTGTACGTTGATTCAGGCTCGGGCGCGGAAGCGGCTTCAGCTTCTTTGGAAACTGCCGGTGATTCTGGCACCGCTGGAGCTGCGCGATGCAAGGCCGCGAGCCCGACAGCCATCGAGGCGACGCGCGCCAAAACCTCCAATGCGTCCGAATGGATCGCGTTCGCATCTGTCGAAGTCGAATCAGCGTAAAGCACGGCAACGACTTTGCCTCGCACAATCAATGGGACTGCCGAAGCAAAGTGTGGCTCGCCGCGAAGTTGATCGATTAGCAACTGGTCGTTGGGATTCGATCGAATCTCTTCCGACTTCGATGATTTTGCCTGAGCCGCGCGCGTCACGATCGTTTCCGACGATAAAGGCAAAGAGACGCCGCCGATCATTTCCAGGTTGGCCGTGTCGCTCGCGCGGCATGCGCGCCACCCGATCGCCTGATCGTTTTTGATGACAAACAGCGCGACGCGTTCGGCGAATTGAGACGAGCAGATCAGCAACGACCTGAGAATGTCGGCTTGCGAACTCTGCTTTTCGATCTCTTCCGTGGCGCGACGAATCGTTCTTGATTCCTGCACCGCCGGCGGCGAGAGCGTGACGCCGCTCAACTTTTGTCCGCGAGCCGTTTGCAGATGCGCAAATATCGACGCGGACAGGGCTGAGCCATCGAGACTCTCTGCGCCCGATTTCTCGCGCAGGTGACTCAACGCTTCGTTAACGTCGCTCTGCAACTTTGAAAGTTGTTCGTCGATTATGCGCAGACGCTCGTTGACATAAGTCTCAACGGCTTGCTGTAGGCTGTGTTCTAATTCTTCGCTCACGCTGGATTTGCCCCTTGAACCGAAAGCTGGCTACGGACTTTCGTCTGATCGATGAAAAGACGCTCGCAGACTGAAGTCTCTACTACAGAATTCGATTATGGAGGGCGGTAGGAAGAAGCGTCAAGAACCTTTTTCGGGAGAGATCGTCAAGTCAGTACCACTTGCGGTAACGGGCGGGTTGATCGCCGCGCCTCCGGCGCAGCTCATGGCGGTAAAGCCTTTTGCTTACCGGCGTAATTCTCAAAAATGTTCAGAGGCTCGGCCTCCGTCTGATCCGATCGTGCGCATGTCGTTCTCCGAGGCTGAGCCTCGCACGGGAATCACTGCGAGAGTTTACCGGAAAGCCCGAGGCTTTCCGCCATGTACTGCGGCAGAGCCGCAACCGCTAGTCGCTACTCACAACCGGCTACCGCTCTATTTCGTCGCCATCTCGCCGTTCAGCTTCATGATTTCCAGAGTCATCTCAGCCGCCGCGTACATGTCTTTCACGTCCAGCCATTCTTTGACCGTGTGAATCGCGCGCATGCCGGTCCCGAGGTTGGCGCACTCGATTCCGCGCCGATTGAAAACGTTCGCGTCGCAGCCGCCACCCGAAGCCATTGTCTTCACATCCAGGCCCATGCGCTTCGCGGCTTGAATCACCAACTGCACGACGTGCGAACTATCGGGCACGTCCATCGAAGAGTAGTCACGCTCGACATGCGATTCGACGGACGCCTTTGTTGTTTTGCCGGCGACGGTGACTTCGTATTTTGCGGCGGCGTCTTCCAGGCATTTCTTCATGTGCTCAGTCTGCGCTTCGAGTTTCTCTTCACTGTGCGAGCGCGCTTCGCCGTTGAGTACGACCAGATTCGGAATGATGTTGGTCGCCATCCCTCCGTTAATCAATCCGATATTCGCGGTGGTTTCCTGATCGATGCGGCCGAGCTTCATCGCCGAGATTCCTTCAGCGGCAATCTTAATCGCCGAGATTCCTTCTTCGGGCGCAACGCCGGCGTGAGACTCGAGTCCGTGAATCTTGAATTCCATATGATTCGACGAAGGGCCTTTGGTGAAAAGAAATCCCGGATCGTCGGAATCGAAAACAATTCCGTACTTTGCCTTAAGCTTCGACACATCGACGTTCTTTGCTCCGAGCAAACCAACCTCTTCGCAGATTGAAAAGATTGCTTCGATCGGAGTGTGCGGAATGTTCTGCTCCTGAAGACAGCGAATGACTTCGATGATCACGGCGCAGCCGCTCTTGTCGTCGCCGCCGAGCACCGTCGTGCCATCCGTGCGAATGATGTCGCCTTCGACGATAGGCTTGACGCCTTCGCCGGGAACGACCGTGTCCATGTGCGCGCTCATCATGATCGGTTGCGCGTCGCCAATCGTCCCCGCGAATCGCGCAATGACGTTGCCACTGTTCCCGCCCACCGCTTCGCCGGCGTCGTCAATTTCGCATTGCGCGCCCATTTCTTCACAGTACTTCTTGATGCGCTCGGCGATGTCGCGTTCTTTGCGCGAGTGACTGTCTATCTGCACGAATTCAAGCAGAAGATTCTTGATACGCTCCTGATTAATCATCGGACCTCCCGAAGGATTGCTGCCTATTAAAATGGATGAGATTACTGCTCTTATTTATCATCCGCGCCTGTTAATAACAAGCTGACGAAGGCGCGTGGTTCGGCATACCAGCCGCGACAAACATTCCGCAAAATCGTGAAATGTGCTATAGACGATCCAGCTAACTAAGGCCCCTAAAACTAAATTTCCCCCGGATTGCTCGTGCAGTTCGCAAAGGAACTGTTTTCTCGTGACGAAACGAAAATCATTTCGCAGATTGAGAGCGAGCGCGATCCTGATGACGCTGCTTGTGCTCATGGTCGCGAATGCTTGTCTGCCAAAACCTCTTTCCGAAACCGGCGGCGGCGTGAATATCACGCTGTATGGCTTTTCGATTATGAAAGAGCCGCTCGAGAAAGCGATCTTCCCCGCATTCGTCGCCAAAGCAAAAGCGGAACACAACATCGACATTCGCTTCACTTCATCGTTTGCCGGATCAGAAACGATCACGAACCAAATCCTGCAAGGCGTTAAAGCGCAGATTGCGATTCTTTCGATTGAACGCGACGCCCAACGCCTGAAGCAAGGCGGCTTCGTCACTTCCGACTGGCACAACTTGCCGCAGAAAGGCATCGTCAACAAAACACCGTTCGTGATTTTGGTGCGCAAGGGAAATCCGAAAGGCATTCACGATTTTTCCGACCTCGGCAAGCCTGGGATCAAGTTGATTCATCCCGACCCGATCAGTTCGGGCGGAGCGCAGTGGTCGTTGCTGGCGATGTACGGATCGGAGCTGGTGAAGTCTGAAAAGCAAACCGGCGTCGCCGATCGAACCCGCGCGCTGCAAACTCTGCAAGCGATTTGGCGCAACGTAATCTCGACGCCGGCATCGGCGCGTGAAGCGCGCACAACTTTTGAACTCGGCAACGGCGACGCGCTGGTGACTTATGAACTTGACGGCCTGCTGATGAGACAGTCGAACAATAACGCTGATGCAGAGATCGTGATTCCGGAAGCGACCATCTTTAGCGAGCATCCGGCGGTCGTAATCGATCGAAATGTTTCGGCCGTCGATCGGCAAGTCATCGACGCGTTCATGCAGTATTTATGGAGCGATGACGCGCAACGCGACTTCGTCAAATTCAATTTTCGTTCAGCGACCAAGGATGCACTGAGCCAGGAAAACAAGGAACTTGCAACCATCAAGTATCCCTTTACAGTCGACTATTTCGGAGGCTGGGATAAGGCATTTCCGGAAATCATCGAAGGCGTCTTTCGCGATCAGGTGCAAAAGCGAAAATAAACTTCAAGAGAGATTAGCCGCAGATGAACACGGATTACGCGGATTTGAAAAATCAAAAAAGGGGGTTTCGTACTGTGCTCTTTTTCATCTGCGTTATCCGCGTGCATCCGCGGCTGGTTATATCTTTTCCCCTGTGACGCTATGTTGATGGCAACTTAACTGAATGAAGATCACTTCCATCCGACACGTTCGCGGTTTCGACGTCGCCCGTCCGCTAAGCATCGGCATGATGCTCGGCATCATGCTGCCGCTCATCTTGTTGCCGTTGCTGTCGATCTTTGTTTATGGATTCGGCAAGGGGCCTGGAGTGTTTTGGTCATCGCTCATCGCGCCCGAAGCCATTTTCGCGCTCAAGCTTTCAATAGCAACCAGCTTTTGGGCTACCGCCTTCAATGTCGTTTTCGGTTTGTTTGCGGCGTACGTCCTGTCACGCTATGACTTTTGGGGACGCAACGCAGTGATCGTCACGATCTCTCTGCCGACGGCGATTCCGACGGCCGTCGCTGGATTCGCGCTGCTGCTTTTGTGGGGCAAGTACGGAATGATTGGGCAGTTCCTCTCTGAGGATCAGCAGATCATGTTCACGCCGTACGCGATCATTCTGGCAAATATCTTCGTGACCTTTCCGTTGGCTTTCGGCGTGATCAAACCGGTCTTCGACACGATGAGCCGTTCGCTGGAAGAAGCATCGGCCACGATTGGCGCGACTCGCTGGCAGACTTTCTGGCATGTGACGCTGCCGAGTCTGCGCGGCGCGATCGTGTCGGGAGCGCTCTTAACTTTTGCGCGCGCGGTGGGCGAATTTGGCTCGACGATTTTAGTATCGGGAAATCTCGCCGGCCGCACGCAAACGGCTCCGCTTTATATCTTCGCGAAATTCAACGAAGGCCAGATCGAAGCAGCTAATGCAATTGCGATCGTGCTGGCTTTGCTCTCATTCGTGATCTTCAGCGTGCTGTTCTTTGCGCGCGATTGGCTGGAAGTAGGAGTCGAAGTATGATCGCCAAGATGGCGTTAGCGCCCGACAGAGATCCGCACGTGTCATGGGCTCCCGACCGCGAATCGCCGGGAGTGGCCGCCAGTGTGCAAAGCATTAGCAAGCGCTTCAAGAAATCGCGCGTGCTGGAAGACGTCACTTTCGACGTTGCGGAAGGCGAATCGCTCGTGCTGCTCGGCGCGTCAGGCAGCGGCAAGACCACGATCCTGCGCATCATGGCCGGACTTGAACAACCTGATAATGGCTATGTGATTCTGCACGGCAAAGACGTGACCGATTTACCAGCGCGCGAACGCGGCGTCGGAGTGATCTTCCAATCGTACGCGTTGTTTCCGCGCATGACCGTCGAAAAGAATATCGGTTACGGATTGAAGATTCGGCATCGGCCGCGCAAGGAAAGAAAAGAAACGGTCAATCGTTTACTTAAGCTGGTTCAGCTGGAAGAGCACCGGAAAAAATACCCCTGGCAGCTTTCAGGGGGACAACAACAGCGCGTGGCGATCGCGCGGACGCTGGCTTACAAACCGCAAGTACTGCTGTTCGACGAACCTTTCGGCGCGCTGGATGCGCAAACTCGCATTCACCTGCGCCGGGAGATTCGCGCGCTGCTCCGGCAAGTGCGTGTGCCTTCGGTTTTCATCACGCACGATCAGGAAGAAGCTTTAGAGCTGGGCGATCGCATCGCGGTTCTGAACCAGGGCAAGCTGGAGCAGATTGGAACGCCTGACGATGTTTACAACCATCCAGCGACTGAGTATGTCGCTACATTTCTGGGCGCGGCGAATCTCCTGCTCGGCGTAGCAACCGGAGGCTTTGTCGAAATCGGCACCGCAAAACTTCCGGCCGAGAAAGAGACAACCCGATTTCGCGACGGACAATCGGTCAAGCTTGTCTTTAGGCCTGAGGATGTCTGCGTCAGTCAGGACGCAAACCTCCCCGAAGGATGTCGCCGGCTGGCCAACGGCGTGATCGAAGAAGTCAATTTCGTCGGCGCTTACGAACGGCTGACAGTGCGTCTTGATCTCACGCATCGCAAAGGCGACACCGATGCCCTCTACGAAGTGACAATCAACACCCCTCAACGAATGACCGGCGTTCCGATCATGGTGACGCGTTTGAAACCCGAAGCCGCGGCCATGAAATATCGCTCCGGCGATCGCGTCGCCATTGGATTAAAGTCATTCAGCGTCTTGCCGAACTACACTCTAGCGCGACAAAGATGAGAATTCATACTCCGGTGTTGGCGAGCGCGCTAATCGCGTGCGTGTTTCTTAGCGCACACGGGCAAAGCCGCGTGCCGAAGTCTGATAACCAAAGTTGGAATGACGTTCAAGTCACGGTTCCGCTAACAAAAGTTGTCGATTTTACGATGCAAGGCACAATCAGGCTTGGCGATAACGTGACCCAGACCGTGGACCAGCGTTGGGGCGTTGGCTTTGTGATTAAGGTTAACAAATACCTCTCATTCAATCCGTTTTACTTTCATCGCGAAGCTCGGCCGCCGAACGGTGGACACGAGCGCGAAGATCGCGCGACGCTCGGAGCAACAGTGAAGCTCCCGGCGGGCAAATTCACAATCTCCGATCGAAACTATTTCGAGCGGCGCTGGCGCGAACCGCAAGTCGATGCGTGGCGGTATCGTAATCGATTACAGCTGGAACATCCGTTTAAGATCGGCACTAAGAAGTTTAGCTGGCTTGTATCAGATGAAGTTTTCTATGATTGGAGTTTGCATGTGTGGCCACGCAACCGGGCCAGCGCCGGCGTCACGCACACCTTTAACAAGCACCTGACGCTGGAGTTGTACTACACGCGGCAAAACGATTCCCACACACGTCCCGGCGATCTCAACATCATCTGGTCTGCGTGGCGAATCAAGCTGTAGTTCAGTGAGGCTAAGAAAACAAAACCACCGGCGATTTTGCGATCCACCGGTGGTTCGTTTGTGCTGAGGTGAGCGAACAATCTCACGGATAAGTCATCGAGCAGAAACCGCCCGAAGCATTCACCCAGTTGCGCTGAATCAGATAATTCCGCGTTCCTAACGTCACGTTGTAAAGCGACCCGTTCCCAGCCGTTTGCGTCGTGCCAAAGGTCCAGGCGCATTTGTCGGCGTTCTCCTGCCCCCGCGTATCGTACCAGGCATTCAAATCGGGATCGGTAACCGCCTCTTCCAGTTCATGCGAGATGATTGAAGCCATACCGTCCGCGCCGGCGTTCCCGTTTGGTCCAGTCGTCTGAGCTTCGCATGCCGACGGACAGCGATCGGGATTGCCTATGAAGGCATACTTAATATCAAAGCCGTTGATTGTCCCATGCGTGTGCCAGCCACAATACTGCGTGCAGAAACCACTACTGGCAGTTACGTCGGCTGAAGTCAGAACGAAGTACACGGCGTTCGTGTCATAAGGTAACCGGCCGCTGGTGACCGCGTCAGAGACCACACCTTGAATCGCAGCATCGCTCAACGAAGTCCCACGCGAATAACTATCGTTGGTGCTGGTCACATAGTTCACCGAATTACTGACGTGAACATTGCTGCCGTTGTAGTACGTGGTATTGATGTTGAAGTACGACGAACCGCCGATGTTCCGCGCGAGATCGGTCAGGATGGTCGTTGCGGTATTGCCGCTCCAGTTACCGTACCAAATGTAATAAACGTTGGTTGTGTTCAGAATCACTGGACCGCCGTGATACGAAATGCCGTTGCCGCCGGGCCGCGGTCTGGCTTTTGCCTCACCGGGATGGGCGTCCTTGTTTTTCTCCTCGTCATTGTCCTGACGCAGGCGATGAACGATCTTTTCCTGATTCGCAAGCTCTGATCGGCCCTGCGAAAAAACGATCGTGAACGCGGAAATCAGCATAAGCAGGCTGAGTCCCGCGAACGCGGCGATAAATCTCTTCATTGCGTTTGGCTCCTCCTAGGAAATGGCGAACGTTAGACCGAGTGATATCGGGAGCAAGGACAGAGACTATAGCATTTAATTTTCACACTGGAAATAGATTTCTACTCTGCCATCTATTGTATTTTAGTTACGATGACGCTCGCGCCAGCGGCGAATCATCTGCGGCAGCAGCAATGCGGTTTGGAAGAGCGAACCTGAAGAAAATCGACGAGCAAATCCGCGGAAGAGTTGGCCGGCATCTTCGCTGTAGTTGAACCACCAAAGGTCCGGAATAAACGGGAGCCGGTTCACGTGAATGTGTTGAGCGTTCACGAGTTCGAGCAAGCCGGCGCGTCCATGCGTGCGGCCCAGTCCGCTCTGCTTCACGCCCCCCCATGGTGCTTGCGCGATGCCGTGGCTATAGAGAACTTCATTGACCATGACCGTGCCGGCATCGATGCGGGCCGCGATTTGTTGGCCGCGCGCGATGTTGTTGGTCCAGACGCTGGCGGTCAATCCAAACTGACTGTCGTTCGCAAGTCGCACTGCTTCATCCTCAGTTCTGAAAGTCATGATTGGCAGTACCGGGCCGAACGTTTCTTCGCGCATCACGTCCATCTCGTGGTCGACGTTGGTCAGAACAGTCGGCGGATAAAACGCGCCGGCCACATCACGCAAGCGTTCGCCGCCGGTCAAGACTACCGCGCCATGATCAACGGCCTGGTTGATGTGTCGTTCGACCGTGCGCAACTGGCGCTCGCTCGACATCGATCCGACGTCGATCGCTTTGTCCGTTCCGTTTCCCTGGTGCAGGCGCTGCGTCTCTTTTACAACTTCAGCGATGAACAGTTCGGCGATACTTTCGTGAACGTAGCAGCGTTCAACCGAAGAACATGATTGGCCGCAGTTCGCGAACGCGCCCCAGACAGCGCCGCGCGCAGCATTTTCAATGTTCGCATCGTCGAGCACGACCATCGGATCTTTGCCACCGAGTTCCAGCACGACCGGGATCAAATATTTCGCGGCAGCTTCGGCCACGCGCTTGCCCGTCGCAACGCTGCCGGTAAACATGATCTTGTCCGTGCCTGCGGCTACCAGTGCCGCTCCCGTTGATCCATCGCCGGTTACAACCTGCAAAACTCCGTCAGGTAAACCGGCGCGAGTCAATACTTCCTGAATTTTCAAGCCAGTCAACGGCGTCAATTCACTCGGCTTCAAAACGGCCGTGTTCCCCGCCATCAAGGACATCACAACTTCACCCAGCGGCGTCGAGAACGGAAAGTTCCAGGGCGAAATAATTCCGATCACTCCGCGCGGTTTGTAGATTTCATAAGACGAGCGACCCATCGACCAATATTGGCCGATGCCGATGCGCCGCGGCGCCAGCAGGTTCGCTGTCTTGCGCGCGAAGTACTGCATGAGGTCGAGCACTGGAACCAACTCTAATGAAATCGCTTCGGCAACAACTTTTCCGGTTTCGAGCGAAATCAAAAAAGCGATCTCTTCCAACTCTTTCAAGATAACGTCGCGGGCAGCCAGCATCACGCGGCCGCGCTCGCGATAAGACTTCGCGGCCCACGCCGGTTGCGCGTCGCGTGCGCGTCCGACTGCGCGAGCCACTTCTTCCGGCATGAAGAGCGGCGCGCGGCCGATTTCTTCGCCGGTAGCCGGATCGTGACAGATGATTTCGGCGCCGGGTGATTTGGCTGGAATGCTCTGAGCCATTGCCAGAGATTATCGCCCAGAAGTTAAAACTTGTCAGTCATTTCTTTGCAAAGGAACAACTGCCCGCTAACGCAGGCGGTTCTGACTCGGATACAATATCGCTTCAATTTCGTCCCTGAGGAGAATCGAATGACCAAACCGCAGCTCGCTGAGTTCATGCGTCGCATCGACAAGAATTCAGTCGCCATCATTCCGGCCGCGCGCGAAGCAATTCGTTCGCACGACACGAATTATCGTTACCGTCAGAACTCGGATTTCTTTTATTTGACTGGCTTTGAAGAACCGGAAGCGATTGCCGTCATCACGCCGTCAAGAGAAAAGAAGTTCACGCTGTTTGTGCGGCCGCGCGATTTGGATCAGGAGATTTGGTATGGCTACCGTGCCGGCGTCGAAGGCGCTATGCGTGATTACGGCGCGGACGAAGCCTTTACCATCGATCAGTTCGACGAAAAGTTGCCGGAAATTGTAGACGGGCCGGAGGTGCTTTATTACGCCTTCGGCCATACGACGCCGGAAATGGATCAAAAGATTATCCGGCAGCTGGCCCAAATGCGTGAGACTAATCGCAAACCACTCGAGCCGCCACGCTCGATTGTCGATCCGTCTTCCATTCTGCACGAGATGCGCGTGATTAAGTCCGCGGAAGAGATCGAGATCATGCAGCGGGCCGCCGACATTGCTGCTGAAGCTCACGTTGAAGCAATGAAGACTGTCCATCCCGGCATGATGGAATACGAAGTCGAAGCGATGTTGGAAGCGTATTTTCGCAAGCACGGTGCGTCGGGATCGTCCTACACATCGATCGTCGGCGCCGGCGGAAACGCCACTGTGCTGCACTACATCGACAACAAAGACAAGTTGAAAGACGACGACCTGCTTCTGGTTGACGCCGGAGCCGAGTACCAGGGTTACGCTTCAGACATCACCCGGACTTTTCCGATCAACGGAAAGTTCACGCAGGCCCAGCGCGAAATCTACGACCTGGTGCTGAAAGCGCAAATGTCCTGCGTCGACATGGTTCGTCCGGGTGTGCGCCTGGAGGATTTGAAGACGCACTCGATTGAAATTTTGACTGAAGGCATGGTCGAGCTGGGACTGTTGAAAGGCGATCCAGCAAAGTTGATCGAAGGAAAGAAGTACATGCAGTTCTACATGCATAACCTCGGTCACTACCTTGGAATCGATGTGCATGACGCGGGCCGCTACTACTTCAACGGCGAATCGAGACCGGCAGAAGTCGGCATGGTGATGACCATCGAGCCTGGTCTCTACATCTCGCCCGACACCAGTCGCATTCCCGAAGGTTTCAATAAAGATATTCCGGCGAAATATCTCGGCATCGGCGTGCGCATCGAAGACGATGTGCTGGTGACGGAAAAAGGCGCGCGCGTGCTGACTCACAAAGTGCCGAAGGATGCTGATGAAATAGAAACGCTGATGAGAAATAAACGCGATGAATAAAGGTGCGGCTGCCATATTTGCTCTGGTTATTTGCGCCCAGTCAGTCCTCGGGCTAGTGACTGCGGCCGTTCCTCAATCGTCTATCGATCAGCTTCAGGCTGAACTCAAAAGGCAATACGCAAAAATCGAGAAAGTTATTTCGTCGCCACCGGCGCATGCGCAATATCCGGTCGACTACAAGCGACGATTGCGCGAGTGGCAGGACGATTTGGCGCAGAGCTTTGTTGCCGCCGCGAAGACGATCGAAGAGATATTGAAGTTGAATCCACCGAACGCGGATTTTTGGCGGGAACGGCTCGAGACGCTGCAACTCTATTCGCAACCGGTTAGTAGTCCAGACGAACGCAACGTCTTCGGGTCAAGTGAAGTGCAGCAATCGGCACGAATCATCGAGACGCCGGCGGCGGAATATACCGCCGAGGCGCAGTCGGCGAAAGCGAAGGGCGAGGTTCGTTTGCGAATGGTGCTCGCCGCTGACGGCACCGTGAAATATATTTTTCCGATTAAGTCGCTCGGCCACGGCCTCACCGAGTCCGCGATGAATGCTGCCCGGCAAATCAAATTCGAACCGGCCATTCGCAATGGCGCGCCAGCCTCGCAATTCATCACCTTTGTCTACGAATTCAGCAACGGTAAATCGCGTCCGCCTTATATTCCACGAACGGTATTTTAGCGTCACACTCAATGGCATCGGAACCTACATCAGCCAATCCCGTTGTCCGATCGATCGTCTCCGGGAATGCTCCGCCCGCTGCGCGTTCCGCGGCCGCACGCGGTTTATTGCCGCTGCCGCAAGCCGATCTGCTGGAAGCTCTGGTGCACTTGACCGCCGACAACGATCCGGCCATTGCGCGCGCCGCGCAAGAAACTCTCAGTTCGCAATCGTCTGCTGAACTTTTGGAAGCGGCGCGAAGTGAATCCATTGCGCCTGCGGTACTCGGTCATTTCGTATCGCTCGCAAACGTCGATCACGGAATCTATGAAGCCGTCGCCGCCAACGCAAATACGCCCAGCGAGGCAATCGCGCTGCTCGCACGCACCACGTCTGACGCTTCGCTGATCGACCTAATCACGCTCAATCAGCAGCGTCTGATCCGTTCACCGGAAATCATCGATGCGGTGCTCGCTAATCCGGCGCGGTCCTCGGACGCAGAGCGGCGCGTGAAAGAGATCCGCCGCGAGTTTTTTGAAAAGGAGCGCGGGGCGCGTCAGGTTGCGCAAGAGCTGCGCGCCCGAGGGAATGCGGCCGCCGCCGAGTTCTTTGAAAACGCCGATTTGCAGGGCGACTTTTCACTCGACGACGCCTGGGCAATCGCGCAGCACATCGAAGTCTCGGATGTAGACATCGATGATTCGTGGCTCGTGCGGGAATTTGTCGAAGAGCTGTTAATCGAAAGTCCCGAGCAGCTCGCGGCCAACGTGCAAGCAGTCATCAATGCCGAACGCATGGAAGGCGACATCTCGCCCGAACGAATCTCGATGATCCGCCGCATTATGTTCATGACTGTGAAGGATCGCGTGAAGCTGGCGATGAAAGGCGATCGTGAAGCCCGCGGCATTTTGGTTCGCGACTCAAACAAGATCGTGGCGACGGGAGTTATTCATAATCCGAGGATCACCGATCAGGAAGTCGAAAAGATCGCGGCGATGCGAACCGTGTCAGATGAAGTGCTGCGGTTGATCGGGTCGAGTCGAGCCTGGGCCAGGTCGTATCCAATCATTCACAATCTGGCGCGAAATCCTCGCACGCCCATGGCCACCGCCGTTCAAGTCCTGCCTCGCATTCGCACCAAAGATCTGAAATCAATTTCGCAAAATCGTAACGTATCCGAAGCGGTCCGCCGCCAGGCTTATCGCCTCACCGAGATGCGCGGCCCGGTCGCATAACCTCGCGCGATCACCGGACGCCTGTCACAGAGCTGTCACATTTCTCTTATTTTCCCTTGACGGGAGGTTGAGGCGGGTGTACTTTGCAGGTTACGAACAACTAATCAGGTGTTTGAAAGTAGTGCTAATGAGGCTAGTGCTTCAAAGACGGAAGGTAGTCAGAACTTGAAGCGGGGAGTTTTTGTTATTTCAGCCCGCCGACTTTATACCGCCGTCAATAATTACCACCTTTGAAGTACAGGATCGCACATAAGCGACGATTCTCAAGTCTGGCCTAGCCACCCTGTTTACCCGAACCTACCCCTGATGTTATCGCCCCGTTGATTTTGGATCAGCGGGGCGTATCTCTTGCCTTGCCGATTTTCGATTGCCAATTTCCGATTGCTCTGTTTAAGACGGGAATCGCCGTTAACAAACATGAACTCTGGAGGAAGAAGCTCTGAAAATACGCAATTGAAAATGACTCACATCGCTAATCCGCCATCAACCTGAACAACTTGCCCGGTGATATACCGCGCATCGTTCGAAAGAAGGAAGCACGCAATGCGCCCAACTTCATCCGGCTCAGCGAATCGGGCCAGCGGAATCTGCTCGAGCAGCTTCGCGCGATAGTTTTCATCAAGGGCGCTGGACATGTCCGTCGATACCATACCGAGCGCCAACGCATTCACCGTAACTTTGCGACTGGCAACTTCGCGCGCAAGCGCTTTCGTCAATCCAATCATCCCGGCTTTCGAAGCCGAATAATTCGACTGCCCCGCCATGCCGACGACGCCGCTGATCGAAGTGATGTTCAGAATCGATCCGCCCTCGTCCTGACGCAGCATCACGCGCAGCGCAGCCTTCGCGAAATTCCACGCGCCTTTCAGATTGGTATCGATCACCGCATCCCAATCTTCCTCTTTCATACGCAGAATCAAGGTATCGCGCACGATGCCGGCGTTATTGACGAGAAAGTCTATACGACCGAATGAGTCTTTGACGTGCTTCACCATCTCAGCCGCGGCATCCGTGTTCGCGACGTCGCCCTGCGATGCCCATGCGCGCACGCCGAAGCGTTCGATTTCTGATTTCAGTTCGTCCGCTGCGGCCGTGCTCTTGGCGTAGTTGAATGCCACATCAGCGCCGCGTTGTGCCAGTTCCAGGGCGATGGCGCGGCCGATACCGCGCGTGGCGCCGGTGACGATCGCGACGCGACCTGAAAACTGTTTCTCTTCAGAGCCCAAAACTTTCCTCCTCGAAGGTAAAATGCGACCGCGAAATCGGACGGACTATAACAGAGGTTCGATCGCACGCGAAAGTTGCATTGACGAGTACTGTCGGAAAGTTGTGTTGCCGGGGAATTAGCCCGACCGTCAGGAAGGGCTCGGCATTGAATCGTTGCCAAATGAGCCCTCCCTCATGGTCGGGCTAGTGCCCCGACTTTGTAGCAACACAAACTCTCGGACACTACCCATTGACGCCGCCGTTTGCCCACCGTCTGTTTTTTTGCAAAGATTCACATTCATCCTCGAAACGATGGAACCGCGCGGGTCTTTGCTGTTCGTCCAACGAAATCCACGGAGGAGATGTGAAGTTAATAGTTCTCGGCGCTGGCTATGCCACGCGTCTTTATCCGCTGACCTTGAATCAGCCGAAGCCGTTGCTCGCGGTCGCGGGGAAACCCATGATCGAGCACGTGCTGGATAATGCGATGCCGATACGCGAGATCGATCAGGTCTTCGTTGTTACCAACGAAAAGTTCGCGCCGCATTTTCAACGTTGGGCTGACGCATACGTTTCAAAACACACAAGCGCGCCGATTACGATTATCAACGATCACTCGACGGATGATGTGAATAAGTTGGGCGCCATTGGCGATATGAATCTGGTGCTCAATCAGGCTCAGATTGATGACGACATTATCGTCGTCGGTGGCGATAATCTTTTCAGTCAAAGTCTCGAAGCGTTTGGCGACTTCTGTCGGGAACGCCAGGCGCCGGTGCTCGGCGTTTACGATGTTGGCGACCTCGACGAAATCAAAAAGTACAACGCGATCGAAATCAACGATCAGGATCGAATCACCTTTTTTGAAGAGAAACCCGCGAACCCGAAATCGACACTCACGGGCATTGCGTTGTATTACTATCCGCGTACGGCTCTGCCTTTAATTCGTCAATACATCGCCGAAGGCAACAACCCGGATCAGCCTGGGCGGCTCGTGCAATGGATGTATCGACGGACACCTTTTTACGTGTGGCGCGTGCCCGGCATTTGGTTTGATGTAGGAGCGAAAGAGACGCTGGAAGAAGCGAACCGGATCTTTTCGCAACCAAACATTCGAGAGATAACGAGAGAACAGATTAATGCTTGATCTCAATTACGTCAGAGACAACCTTGATTCAGTGCGCGCTGCGTTGGAGAAACGCTGCATGTCCACCGACCCGCTCGACGACTTCTCGCGCGCCGACGAAGAGCGGCGTAGGGTGATCGCCGAATCCGATCGCCTGAATGCCGAGCGCAACGCCGCCAGCCGCGAGATCGGCTCGTTGATGAAAGAGGGTAAGCGTGACGAAGCGGATGCGCGCCGCAAAGCCGTCAATGAGTTGAAGGATCGAATCGCCGGGTTGGACGCGCAGCGCGAAGCGGCCGAACAAACGGTGCGCGAGCTGCTCTCGACGCTGCCGAACATCCCGCACGAAAGCGTCCCGGTTGGCAGAGACGAATCAGCGAACCGCGTCGAACGAGTGGTCGGCACGAAACCGGAATTCAATTTTGAGCCGAAGGATCACGTCGATCTTGCAACAGCGCTCGGCATTCTGGATCTTGAGCGCGCGACGAAAATTGCCGGCGCACGCTTTGCGATTCTCAACGGCGCGGGAGCAAGGCTCGAGCGCGCGCTGATCGGTTTCATGCTCGACCTTCACGCGCGAGAACATGGCTACCTCGAAACTCTGCCACCGTTCATCGTCAACCGCGACGCGCTTTTTGGCACGGGACAGTTGCCTAAATTCGAGCAGGATCTTTTCAAATTGGACGACGACCGCGGGTTCTACCTCGTGCCTACCGCTGAAGTGCCGGTCACAAACTATTATCGTGACGAGATTCTTGATGCGTCACAGCTGCCGATGAAATGGGCGGCATACACTCCCTGTTTTCGATCGGAGGCGGGCAGCTATGGCAAAGACACACGCGGCGTAATTCGTCAGCATCAATTCGAAAAAGTTGAGTTAGTCAAGTATTCGCTGCCGGAAAATTCCTACGATGAGCTCGAAGCGTTGACTCGCGACGCAGAGAAAGTTTTGCAACTGCTCGGTATTCATTATCGTGTGGTAGCGCTTTCGACAGGCGATCTCGGATTCAGCAACGCGAAAACTTACGATATCGAAGTCTGGCTACCGTCGCAAAATACTTTTCGCGAAATTTCTTCCTGCTCGAACTACGAAGCGTTCCAGGCGCGCCGCGCGAACATTCGTTTTCGCCGCGCGGGCGGAGCGAAACCCGAATACGTGCACACCCTCAACGGCTCAGGCCTCGCTGTGGGTCGCACATGGATTGCTGTGCTGGAGAATTTTCAACAAGCGGATGGCTCGATCATAGTTCCTGAGGTGCTCCGCCCTTACCTGAGTGGTCGCGATGTGATTGATAGAAGGTGAATTAGCCATCCCGGCAAAAATTTCTGTTGACAGTATCCACCAAAAGCTAATAGAGTGCGCCGCGTCCCAATCCCCTTGCAGCACTCTGAGCTTTTAAACCTACTTTGAGGTGGCAACAGATATGGTAACCAAAGCAACCACAATTAAGGTCGCTGACCTCGCGAAAGCAATCGACGCGGCAGTCAAAGAACAAACCGGCGTGAAGATCCCAGGAGGCATCATCATGGGAATTATTCTGCGGCCGGGAACAAAGATTGACGCGAACGCCGTCGCCAAGAATATTACGAAGCAAGTCGGCAGATCAGTGCCGGGCGTTACGTTGACCCCGAAGGTCGTCATCGACGGCGGTATCACGACGATGGGCTTCATCTTTAAGCCGGCCGAATTCGAGCTATAAACGAAGTCATGAGCGAGACGGTAAGTCCGTGCGCTGACCAGAAACGGTTGATGTGCCCTAGCGCCCAGCCGGAGATGGACGACAGCGTAGTGCTGGGCGTGTTGCAGGACACGCCCGATGGGCGGCGGCTTGCCTGGATCGAGCAGGCCCAGCCAGTCACTCCCGAACTGCTCTCGATCACGCGCGAAGTTGATCCGCGCAACGTCTTGAGGTTTGCTGCTCGGTGCGAAGAGAAGAAGTGCGTTCACTTTGATGGCAAGGACTGCCAATTGGCGACGCGCATTGTGCAGATTTTGCCGAGGGCCGTTGAGGTCTTACCGCCTTGCAGCATTCGTCCGGAATGCCGTTGGTACCAACAGGAAGGAAAAGCGGCGTGCTATCGTTGCCCTGAAGTGATCACACACCTGGAAAATCCCTCCGCGCAAATGCTCGAAGCCGCTACACCGGCCTAGTCGCACGCTCGTATGACGCTACGAAATTTGGATCCCGCCGTTTCAGGGTGTCATGTGCGAGGCGGCCGCTGCGCGTCATCAACGAGTAAGCAAGTTCAATCGGCGATAGATTCATGTAGTCTCGCGCAGTTTCAAACCACAACATGCTCTCGTACGCAGCGGCTTGATAGTCATCAATAACAGGCTTGCGCAGCTCTTCAAATTGCGTTAACGCGGCGCCGACACGCGAAGCTCGATCGAAACAGGTCTTCAAAGCGATCGCATCTTCCATCGCCAGCTTTGTTCCAGAGCCAATCGAGAAATGCGCGGTGTGCAAAGCGTCGCCCAGAAGCGCTACGTTTTCGAACTGCCACGGCGCGTTCTTCACCAGGACAAAGTTGATCCACTTTGAGTTGTTCGAGAGCAATTCATGTCCATGTAAATCCTGAGCAAATGCCTTCTCCAGAAATTCGCGCGTGTTCCCATCCGACATCTCCGCGAACCCGGCGCGCGACCAGGTTTCCCGATCGCATTCGACGATGAACGTGCTGGTTGTTTGATTGAACTTGTATGAATGCGCGGCGAAAACTCCGGCCGGCGTTTCGCGAAACGTCAGCGTAAGCCCGTGAAACAACTGATTCGTTCCGTACCAAATGTATTTGTTGGGGCGAGTGCTGAGGTTGGGATGAAAGTGGTCGGCATATCTCTGCCGAACTGTGCTGTTGACGCCATCAGCGCCAATCAACAGATCACTCGCCCGTTTCAGAGCGTCGATGTCGTTGACTTCACTTTGAAAATGAATGCGAATCCCGAGTTGTTCGCAGCGTGCCTGGAGAATCTTGAGCAGCCTGATTCGCGCGATTCCCGAAAAGCTGTTGCCATGAATTGAAATCTTCTGGTCGCCACGAACGACATCGACGTTGTCCCAGGCTTCGAACTCACGCGTGATTTCGACATGTGAGATCGGATCAGCGTTGCGCAGATTCGCAAGCGTCTTTCCCGAAAAAACTACGCCCCAACCAAACGTGTCGTCCGGGCCGTTGCGTTCATAGATTGTAATGTCATGCGCGGCGTCGGCTTGCTTCATCAGGATGGCGAAATACATACCCGCCGGCCCGCCGCCGATGATGTGAATTCTCATGCCGGAAGTTCGTCGAGCGCTTTCCCAAGGCGTTCGACTCCTATCTTGAACAACTCCGGCTCAGCGCACATACCGATCCGAAAGTGCTGCGGTGATTCAAAGAAACGGCCGGGCACGATCGCCGCATCGTATTTTTCGTGAAGCAGATCCGACAGATCGTCGACGCGGCCCTTCATCAGCATCGGAAAACACGTCGTGCCTTGCGCTGGTCGAATCACTTTCAATTCCTCACGCGAATCGAGAAAGTCATTCAGCACGACGCGATTCGTTTCCAAAATGTTTCTCGCACGCGTGATGAATTGCGGCAGTTTCTGGAGCGCAACGACGCTCAATCTTTCGGCTGGATGCGGAGCGAGCGCACCGAAGATGTCGTGCAAAAGCCGCATCCGTTCGGCCAATTCCGGTTCAGCGAGAATCCAGCCGCAGCGCAGACCGCTCAAGCCGTAACCTTTCGTCAAACTGCTGGTTGAGATGAATTGCGGTCCAAGATGCAAGGCCGATCTTGGCGCGGATTCGAACATGGCTTCGAGATAAACCTCGTCGACCATAACGCGCGCGCCGACGGTATCCGCGATTTCGCCGATGCGGCGTAACGTCTCTTCATCGATCAACGTGCTACTGGGATTGTGCAGGTTCGTCAGCACGATAAGCCTGGTGCTCTTGCTGACTTGCGATTGCAAATCATTGAGATCGACTCGAAACTGGACATCAAACGATCGCGCAAAACGTTTGACCCTCGCGCCAAAATATTTCGCCAGTGCCAAAAGTGGTTCGTAAGTCGGCTGCTCGATCAAGACTTCATCGCCATGCTCGATCGCCGCGGCCATTGCCAGGTGGTTGGCCATCGAAGTGCCGCCGGAGATCGTCACTACACTTTCGCGTGGCACGTCGCAGTGCTCAGCCAAAGCATCGACCAGCGGCGCGTAGCCGTATGAATTGTCGCCGTTCAGATCGATGTCATCGATCGTCGCTTCGAGTTCGGGAAACGGCAGATTAAGAATCCCGCTCAAAGCCAGATCGTACTTAACCTTCGGGCGCTTCTTGGCCCATTGCATGTAGGTTGATTGAGTGTTCATCGATATGACCGCGCGCCGTCAAGTCAGTACCATCCGCGTAAGCGGATGGGTTAATGTCGCACTTTAGCTTTATCCCACCCGCTTACGCGGGCGGTACTGACTTTCGCGCCCAAACAAAATACGCAGGAATGCCCAACAGCATGATGCTAAGACTGATCGCGCTGTTCATCGGAAACTTATAGAGCAGACTGAAAGTTATCACGGCGCACGCAGCGATGAAGAACAGCGTCGTCAGCGGATGGCCAGGGATCCGAAACGTGTCAGTCGTCGATGCGCGGCGCTTGCGAAAGACAAACACGCACGCTGCGGACAGCGCGAAGAAAACCACATCGACCGACACGACGTAGTTCAGGATCTGTTCGTACTTGCTGGCGACCAGCGCGATCAGTATCGCGAGTGCTCCTTGCAGCGCGATCGCGAATGCCGGCACGCGCGCGCTATTCAACCAGGCCAGTTTCTTGAAAAACAATCCGTCATCGGCCATTGCGAAATAAACTCGCGGGGCCGTCAACATGCTCTGGCTCAAAAATCCAATGGTCGAAATTGCGATCCCTGCGGCGATCAATCGTCCGCCTTTGTTCCCAAGAGCGAGACGCATCACCGCAGACGCCGGCGTCTTTGTTTGCGCCAAACCATCTGCGCCCAGCACGTGAACACAAACGTAATTGACTGATAGATAAACCACGATCACGCCGATCACGCCCAACAACAATCCGCGCGGCAGGGTCTTCTTCGGCTCGCGCACTTCACCGGCAACGAAACACGCGGTCTGCCACCCGCCGTACGCAAACTGCGCGGGAATCAATGCCGCGCCAAAGGCAATCAATGCTTGCCAGGTTGTTGAAGAGTGAACGATCGATGCCGTGGTAACGCTGGCTGAAGATCGACCGAGTGCTAACCCGATTATCACCAGCGCGGCGATCGCCACCAGCTTGAGAATCATGAACACATTCTGCGTGACGGTGCCCGCACGGACGCCGATGCAATTGACGATCGTCAACACCGCTAACGCGGCTGAACCAAGCAACGCCGCGCTAAATTCGCTGGCTGTCGCACCGGCCAATTCGAAGACATGATTTGCGAAGATGAGCGCGACTGCGGCCATGCCTCCGGTTTGAATCACGAACAGCAGACTCCAACCGTAGACGAACGCCACCAAAGGATGCATTGCATCGCGAAGATAGACGTACTGACCGCCGGATTCGGTGACCTGGGACGAAAGCTCCGCGTAGATGAACGCGCCCGCGAGCGCAATCAATCCCCCGACGACCCACGCGCCGAGAATCAAAACAGGAGTGTGGACCTGCTGCGCGACAACGTAAGGATTGGTGAAGATGCCGGCGCCGATTATTCCGCCCATCACGATCATCGTCGCGTCGAAGAGATTGAGGCGACGAGCAAGATGAGCTTCGGATGGCGTTTGATTTGAAGTTGCCGTGGCGATCACTCTTTCAAGAGCTGATTAGCAATCACGAGCTTTTGAATTTCTGACGTGCCTTCGTAAATCCGCAGTGCCCGCACGTCGCGATAAAGACGCTCGACGACGGTACCGCGCACGAGACCGGCGCCGCCGTGAATCTGCACGGCTTGATCGATGATGCGGCCGGCGGCTTCGGTGGCGAAGAGTTTCGCTTCGCTGGCTTCGCGGGTCGACGTTGCGCCGGCATCTTTCAAGTAGGCAGCGCGATAAACCAGCAGACGCGCCGCATCTAATTCAGTCGCCATGTCGGCGAGCTTTTCCTGGATCAATTGATGCCCGGATAACGTTTTGCCGAATTGCTCGCGCGACTTTGCATGCAGCAGGCTCTCGTCCAGCGCACGGCGCGCCATGCCGCAGGCTGCCGCCCCGACACTGGCGCGAAACAAGTCGAGCGTTTGCAGACTCAAACGCAAACCATCGCCTTGATTTCCGATCATGTCTTCTGCAGGCACGCGGCAGTCTTTGAACTCGAGTTCACCGATCGGATGCGGCGCGATCATTTCCGTCTTCTCCGCGACGCTAAATCCGGGCATGCGCGCGCTGACGATAAATGCGGAAAGTTCCGCGCGGCCATCTTCACGTGTGCCCGTGCGCGCAAAAACCGTATAGAAATCTGCGACTCCCGCATTCGAGATGAATCGCTTGCGGCCATTAATGACGTAGGTATCGTCTTCACAGCGCGCGGTTGTTTTCAATCCGGCGACATCGGAACCTGCGTCAGGTTCCGTCAGAGCGAAAGCCGCGATCGCTTGGCCGTTTCGCGCGCGCGCCAACCAAAAATCGCGTACGTGTTCAGTCGCCGCCACGCCGATCGCATACGTCCCGAGCCCTTGCATCACGAATGCGAGGTCGGCCAACGAAGATGAATACGACAGCGTTTCGCGAACGATGCAGAAGCTTCTGAGATCGAACGGCTGGCCCGGCTCAGGAACGGCGTAGCGGAGAAAACCATTTTCCGCGAGGAGGATGACGTAGCCACGCAGCGCCTCGTCCGCGTCGCCCTCATCATCGCCGGCGCGCACTTCGATTTCGCGCTCAGCAAATTCCGCCACATGGGACCCCAACGAACGATGTTCTTTGGTAAAGAACGGAGTTGTTTGAATAAATGCGTCCATTTGGAGTGCGCCGGCAGAGCGAAGCGTCGACGGCGCTTTGGATCAAGATCAACTTAGCGAAACTTCATAATCATCGAGCACTTTTAATCTGTCTATCTGAAAACCATAAACCGTTTTTACCTGCGCCGGTCTTGCGGTTCTCTCGACCATCCTGCTGAGCACCAGCGATATTGATTTGCGACGTAAACCAAGCCGTGCGTCACCGGATTTTGATGCACATAGTTCAGCCTGCCAAGGTACGAGTTTCTATGCGTAAGCCTCGTGTCCCAGAAATTATGCCAAACCTCACGACCTGCTGCGTTGTCCAATTTGTTTACCCATTTCGCTGTCTTCTCGTGGAGAAGTCCGAGCATTCGCGCCAGATTATCGGCACCTTCATCCGGTGAGTGCCCGACAAAGTGATAGTGGTTCGAGAAGACTGCCCAAGCCTCGAGGTGCCAGCCAAATTCTTGCGCGACTGAGAGCAGTCCACGATGAACAACATCAAGACGTTCGCGCGTACGGAAGTGATGGGTTTTCTTATAGGTTCCCGCGGTTACGAGATACGCGCCATTGGCTGATAGTTCGTGAAGCGGCGCGTGAGGCCAGCAAATTCTTTGCGGTGCACTCATGTTGGATAATCCAAAGCGCCGTCGCCGCTGCGCTCTGCCGGCGCACTCCAAATCACTCGAACTTCGCCGCGCGCTTCTCAACAAACGCCGCGTGCGCTTCTTTGAAATCGGGTGTTTGCATGCACAAGGCTTGCGCGACGGCTTCAGCTTCAAGCGCAGACTCAAATCCCATATGCATCTCGCGATTCAACATCTCTTTGGTCTTAGCGATTCCGAGCGATGGTCCGTGCGCAAGCTTCTCTGCGAATTCTCGAGTCGTGCTCTCCAACTGATCGCGCGGCACGACGCGATTGTAGAGGCCGATCTTTTCTGCCTCTGCTGCTGAAACAAAATCGCCAGTCATCAACAGCTCCGTCGCTTTCGACAAACCAACGATGCGCGGCAAAAGGTACGTTGCTCCCATGTCCGTCCCCGCCAGTCCGACTTTCACAAAGATAAAAGCAATCTTTGCCTGGTCGGCAGCGATCCGAATGTCAGATGCCAGAGCAATGCACGCGCCCGCACCGGCAACGGTGCCATTCAGACTGGCAATGATCGGTTTCGGCAGCGCGCGCATGTTGCGAATCAGCGCGCACGTCAGCCGCGTGAATTCAAGCAAGCCTTCCGCGTCGCGGCCCTGGAGTTCGCCGATGATGTCGATGACGTCGCCACCTGAACAGAACGCGCGACCTGCACCGGTGATCACCACGACGCGAACGTCTTTTTCATCGCGCAGCTGCGCCATGAAATTCGTCAACTCGTGATAGACCTCGAACGTGATCGCGTTCAGACGCTCGGGACGATTCAAAGTGATCGTGCCGATTCCGTTTTGTTGGTCGTATAGAAACGACTTGGGTTTTTGCATTGAACTGATCTTACTTTTGCTCAGAAGTTGACTCACTAACGATTTTCACCGGAAAGGGAAGACTCCCAGACTTCAATATTAATGCGAGATCTTCGGCCGACTGTTTAGTGAAACGCCCGCTAATTTCGCCCTGGTCGAAAATCTGCGACTTAATAAAAGCGATCGATTTTACTTCGTCGTTGAGCACTACGCCGAGGTACTCGTTGATGTGGGCCGTAGTCCAGGCGCCAAATCTTTCGGCGCCAGGCTTCTTTAATGAAAACACTATTTGATAGTCATCCTGACGTCCGGTGCGATTAACGGCTGAGGCAGTTCGAAGATCTGTGCCATCAATAATCGCCGGCGATTCCACGACCACCCACAAGTTGGGAGCGGTTGTCTCCGATCCGCTGCGAGTGGCCTCGCTTCGATCAGAGTACGGCAGCACGCGGCGATTCGCCGGTAAGTTTCCACTCTTATCTACTGATTCAGCAGCTTCTTTTTTGTTGGCGTAAGTTTTGACGGGCGCTGGACTTGGATCGCTGATGACGTGAGTAAGCTCAAGCTTGCCGCGCGAGGTAATAATTTGCTTCAGCCGATCAATGTCCGAAACGCCCCAGAGATTAATGACTATGCGGCCATTTGCTGAAACACCTTGCGGGTAGACGTCAGCAACTACGCCTAGTGCATTAAGCCTGCTGTAAATGATTGCGCAGGTTTCGTTCGCGGCTGCGTCGCGATTTTCAGGTGGAGCGACGAGTTCGAGAATCAGCTTCCTGTCCGGCTCGCGTGAGGCCTTCGTTAGTCTCGAACACCCGGTCAATACAATCAATGAAATTCCGACTAGTGTGATCAATCGCCGCTGAATCATAGCTAAACTCCTCCGAGGTTCAGGACCGCAGTTCCCTCAATCTCGATCTTCGCCCGATCCTCTAACAAACCAGCTACTTCCACCAGCACCATCGCCGGAAAATGTTTTCCCATGCGGGCGCGATAACGTTGGCCTATCTCTTTCATGCGCTCCCGATACTCGTTCTTGTCAGTAACGTAGAGAATCAGACGAGCGATCTGCTCAGGCTTGCCGCCGGCCTCGGTGACGACGGTGATGACGTTTGTTAGAGCACGATCGAATTGTTCGACCAGGTCATCGCCAACAATCTGTTGTTGCTGATCCCACGCGACTTGACCTGCAATGAAGAGCAGCCGGCCGCCAGCTTCAGTCAACACGCCGTTCGAATAGCCGCGCGGCGCGCCGAGCGATTCGGGATTGATGAATTCAAAGCTCATTGGTTCTTTTCTGTGTCCTCTGTGGTGAAAAACTACTCTAACCACAGAGGACACAGAGGAAAACTAATCAGACGACTGCACGATCTCCAACTGATTCCCGCCAGGATCGCGCACATAAAATCTAGCCGAGGCTGGAGCCGGTCGTGGATCAGGAATTATTTCCACGCCCGCATCACGAAATTTCCTTTCAGCTTCACCCAAGTCTGAAACTGTGAAACAGACGTGACGCGAACTCAAAGCGCTCTCAGTTTCAACTTCAACCGACAGGTGCAATTGGTTAGCGCCGATTTGATACCACGCGCCGCTTTGGCGTGACGCTGAGGGCTTTGGAATTTGTTTCAAGCCCAGCACCGAGCCGTAAAACTCCTTCGTCGCTGCCTCGAGTTCTGCAGGAACGGTTACGTTCACATGATGGAGTGCGTTGACCATTACGCCAATTTGAAATTTGGATTCTCGATAATCCCGACCACATTACCAAATGGATCTTTGACGGTGGCTACTTTGATTCCTTCACCGACATCCTGCACGGCTTCATGAATAGTTGCGCCAATTTCGATTAGCCGCTCGACAGCCGCCGCCGCACTTTGTACGCCCCAATATGCGACCGCGCCATCGGCTTTCCCGGCAGCAGTCCCTTCATCAGGTTGCAGGCCGAGTTCATATCCGCCAACGTTGAAACCAACGTAGAACGGCTGGTCGAAATACGGTTTTGCGCCAAGCACTTCGGTGTACCAGGCTTTGCCTTTTTCGATGTCGTCGACGTGGTAGATTGCTGTTCTGAGACCGAGAAACATTTTGCCTCCTGTGGCAGACAATTTGAAATCGCTACCGCTCACGGTTTTCTAAACCGCGCATTGAACTCAGCCGATTTATTCTTTGGCACGCTCAAAGATTGCCAGTCGCTCGCCTTGAAATGCTTTGCGAGAAAAACAATCTGGCCGACGTGATAAGCGTAATGGGCAAGTTGCCGATTGATCGCCTGCACGACTGTGTGGTCCTGTCCGCGAATTCGAATGGTGCGCATCAGATCATCCGGCGTTAGCGGTCCGATTGCGTCAAAGGTCACCTGCCAACCTTTCTCCCAGTACGCCAGCATTTCATCTTTGGTCGTTCCGGGAAGAATGACAAATTCGATGTCGCGATTGCGCTCCGGCTTTTCACCGTCGCTGGTCAGGAAATCGGTCCATCGCGAGATCATGTTGCCGGCCATGTGCTTAATGTTGACGGCGATGCTGTTCGATTCTTCGTCGATCGTGCGAAAGAAATCTTCGTCGCTGATTTGCGCAAAGGCCCGCTCCGCCAGTTGCTTGTAATAATGAAACCATTTCACCGCGTCGTCGAGATAATATTGACCAATTGATTGAGTGCTCATCCTGGTTGTCGTCTCGTGGCTCTGCCACAGCACAGTGCGGTGAGGCTCTGCCTCACCGGCACACCAAACAAGATCATTGAGGCTCCGCCTCACCGCGTCGAGGCATAGCCTCGACGGCAAATAATTAAGAGAATCGGATCCGGTAAGCCAAAGGCTTACCGCACTGTGCTGCGGCGAAGCCGCGTTCGTCGTCAAACCGATCCCGAGTGAATCACTTCTGCTGTGGTACCGCGCGCGACACTCCGCTGCTCGCCGCTGCGCATATCTTTGATCGCTACTTCATCGCTCGCGCGTTCGTCGTCCCCAACGATTGCGACGAACGGGATGCCGCGCGACGACGCGTACTTGAACTGTTTGCCCATCTTGTCAGCTTCCGGATAGACGTCGACGCGCAAGCCTTTGCTGCGCAGTTCAGTCGCCAAGGCAATCGCATCGCTGATCGAATCTTCATTCCAAATCGTCACCATCACATCTGCCGGTGACGACACGAGCGCAGGCGGAAACATTTCGCGCTCGCTCATCACCACGATGATGCGTTCCAGCCCGAGCGAGAATCCGCACGCGGGAATATCGCGGCCCAGAAACATCCCGACGAGATTGTCGTAACGGCCGCCGCCGCCCAGACTGCCGGCGAGATCGGCGACATTGATTTCAATAATCGCGCCGGTGTAATACGCGAGTCCGCGCGCCAGTGTCGGATCGAGTTTGATTCGCTGGACGGCTCGACTTGTCTTTGCGAATTGAAGAATCTGGCGCAGATCGTCAACACCGCTGGCTCCAACTTCGTGCGCGCCGATGAATTCGACCAAGCGGCCAAGAACGTCGGCGTTATAAGCGAGACGCGCGTCACCCGCCTCTTTCCAATCAGCCATCTCAACAGCATTTTGAACACCGGCGAGACCTTCGAAGAATCGCATCAACCTTACGGCAGATTCATCAAGAATACCGCGCTCATTTAACTCTTTCGCGACGCCTTCCGGTCCTGCCTTGTCCATTTTGTCGAGCGAAATCAGCGCGTCGTTATGTTTGTCGCGCGGCACCCCCGCCTGATCCAAAATGCCAGTCAAGACTTGTCGATGATTAACCCGAATCGTGAAGTCATTGAATCCCAACTCAGCGAGCGCGTCGCTCGCGGCAGCGATCAGTTCAGCCTCGACCACCATCGATTTCGATCCCAGCACGTCGACATCGCATTGATAGAACTCGCGAAAGCGTCCGCGAGCCGGACGATCGGCGCGCCAGACGGGCTGAATCTGGTAACGCTTGAAAAATTTCGGCAGCTCGTTTTGATATTGCGCGACGACGCGCGCGAGCGGCACTGTCAGATCGTAACGCAGCGCGAGATCCGCTTCGCCCGTCTTTTCATGCTCACCGCGTCTCAGAATTTTGAAGATGAGCTGATTGCCTTCTTCACCGTACTTGCCCATCAACGTTTCGATATTTTCGACGGCGGGTGTTTCCAGTGGCTCGAATCCGTAGCGCTCGTAGACTGACTTAATCACGCCGATGACGTATTCGCGTTTGCGCACGTCGACCGGCAGAAAATCGCGCATGCCGCGCGCTGGCTGTGTTTTTGGTGAAGGCATTAGTGCGGAATAATAACCTGAAATAACTCCTGTCTGAAAAGTTCATGGCCTTGTGACGCCGATAAAATAATTGTGGTCTCAGCGCATCAGTGATATAAGACTCATCAGCTCAATCCCAAGACTCTCGGTAAAGGATCTATTACTATGGCTACCAAAACCTCAGCCAAGAAAAAAACTGGCAAAAAGACAGGCAAGAGAACCGCCGCGGCCATCAAGGTTCCCAGTTGCGCACAAAAGTGTATCAACGCTTACGTTGTGTGCTTGAGGCGCGGAGGGCTGAGAGCAAAGTGCTTCAAGGAACTGATCGCATGCCTTGATGATTGCTTGCCGGGCTGAACCTGGCGGCTGACCTTGACGGCAAGTTGACGGCGACGTCTGCTGTTTAGTTGTGTTTCCAAAAGACGCCTTGGCGATGTGCTAGGCTCGTCGCAACGTTTTAGTTTGTCTGCGACGAGACCGAGATCTACCGAAGTCTCTCGCTTGATTCCCTGTAACTTTCCGAGTATAAGCAACGTCAATTCAGTCAAACGTTCGCCGCCTTTGTTTCAAAGGCAATTGAACCAACAATCGAAGTCAATTCTTGAAGGAGTCCAACTATGATTCGACGCCAATTCGCCGCTTTAATTCTGCTTTTTGCACTGCTCGTGCCGACCATCGCGCTCGCGCAGCAGCCGCAAGGACCGCAACCACCGCAACTCGATCCGAACGATCCCATCGCGAAGATTCGCGACGAAGGATTGAATCGATCGCAAGTCATGCAGACGCTTTCTTATTTGAGCGACGTGATCGGACCGCGCCTGACCGCGTCGCCGAACATGAAGCGAGCCTGCGAGTGGACGCGCGACACGATGGCAAAGTGGGGATTGCAGAACGCTCACCTCGAGCCCTGGCCGTTCGGTCGCGGCTGGTCTTTGAAGAGATTCAGCGCGCAGGTCACAGATCCGCAGGACTTTCCGCTGATCGCTTATCCGAAAGCCTGGTCGCCGGGTACCAATGGTCCAATCACTGCGGACGTCGTTTACTTTGACGCCAAAGACGAAGCCGACATGGCGCGTTTCAAAGGACAACTGAAAGGCAAGATCGTTTTGACTCAGCCGATGCGCGAGGTGAAGGCGCACTTCGAAACCCAAGGCACGCGTCGCGACGAAAAGAACTTGCTGGCGCTGGCGAACTCGCCGATGCCGCGACCGGCGGGCCGTGGCGGATTAGGCGGCGGCAATCGCAACGCGGATTTCATCGCGCAGGCGCAATTCGCGGCGAAGAAGAACCAATTCTTTCTCGATGAAGGCGCAGCCATGCTGGTTGATGCCAGCCGCGGAGATGGGGGAACGATCTTCGTACAGTCGGCAACCGTGCCTCAGGCCTTCAATCCGAATGCCTTCGCCCCTGGCGGCGGTGGACCGAACGCGCCGCGTCGCATCAACCCCTGGGACAAAGACGCCAAAATGGTTCCGCAGATGGTCATCGCGGTTGAGCACTACAACCGCATCGTGCGGATGATCCAGGCGGGCGAAAAAGTGAAGATGGAAGTTAACCTCGCAACCGAATATCAGGATCAGGACCTGAACGGCTACAACACGGTCGCGGAAATCCCCGGAAGCGATCCTACTTTGAAAGACGAGTTAGTGATGCTCGGCGGCCACATGGACTCCTGGCATTCAGGCACCGGCGCGACCGACAACGGCGCAGGCGTCGCGGTGGGAATGGAAGCCGTACGCATCATTCAAGCTCTCGGGTTGAAACCGAAGCGCACGATTCGCATCGCTCTGTGGACCGGTGAAGAAGAAGGACTGCTCGGCTCGCGTGCTTATGTCGCACAGCATTTTGGCAAGATGGAAACGCCGGCGACGGCGGCCGCGGCTACGTCACCCGGTGGCGGCGATGGCGCGACTGCAACGCCTCCGGCGCCGGTGCTGGTGAAAGGACCCGAGTACGATCGACTGGCAGGCTATTTCAATCTCGATAACGGCACCGGAAAGATCCGCGGCGTCTATTTACAAGGCAATGATAACGTCTCAGGATTATTCCGACAGTGGCTCGCGCCATTCCGCGATCTCGGGGCCGAGACGCTTTCGCTCTCGAACACTGGCGGAACGGATCATCTTTCGTTCGACGGCATCGGCTTGCCGGGATTTCAATTCATTCAGGACGAGATTGAATACGACACGCGCACCCACCATTCGAATATGGACGTGTTCGATCGCATTCAAGGCGATGACATGAAGCAAGCGGCGACGATCATGGCCGCTTTCGTTTACAACACCGCAATGCGGGATGACAAGCTGCCGAAGAAAACGATGAAGTAGGAAAAGCTACTGGAGCGCAAGCGTCCTCGCTTGCGATTTGGGCGTCCTCGGTCCGATAGAGCAACCGGGGACGGTTGCGCTCCAGTCCGCCTCCTTGGTCTGCTAAATCCTCACTAGCGACGCCGGACGCAAATTAACAATTTGCGCTACTTCACCGAATGATCGCGACTTGCAACCAATACTTTTTCAATTTGTCTCGATTCGCTGCGCGGTAGGCTGGGTAGTCGCGCGCGATTCCCTCATCGGGACGCGCAAACAAAATAAAAGCCTCCAACAACCCCGCATCGTTGAGTTGCACCAGTGAATCCAGCGAGGCTTCCAGCGCTTTTACTTTCCCTGATTTCAAGTCTTTCGACGCGGCTTCGGCGACCATGCGCAAAGCCGCAGCTTCTTCTTTCAAACTGTGGCGGTACTCTTTTTCGTTCGGATAATTCTTGAAGAAATCACCCTTCTGCCAGGCCATCTTCGTCAAGTCGTACATCAACCAGTTGTTCGATCCGTCGTTGCTGTTCAGCATCCGCGGGTCGATGTTGAGCGTCGTCGTTTGTCCCTGCGTCGTGGTCGAATTGGGCGGCACGATGCGCGGATGACCCACGGGAACTTTGTGCGCCTGGGCCCATTGCTGAAGACCGACGTACGGGCTCCGATTGTAAGGCTCAGCCACGATGGCTTCGACGAATTTTTCGCACGCTTCGTTTGTTTTGCCTTGAGCGTTCAACGCGTCGCCCCAGTAGCGATAAGCGGTTTCGCGATTTGGGTTGATCGCGATCGCTTTCGAAAACCACACTCCGGCCGCATCAAAATGCGCACCGCGAAATTGCGGGTCCGTTGAGTTGTATCCCTTCTTGAATTCAGCATCGCCGGCGTAAAGCGCTGCATCGTAGAGATTCGGATCAGATTCCAGCGCCCGCTTGTAAGCAGCGATCGCTCCGTCCATGTCACCGCGCACAAACGCGGCTTCGCCTTCCCTAATCGCAGCTTCCGCGGCCTGAATTTGTGAGAAAGGAATCTGGCTCGCGTCCGGAACTGACAAACCATCCAACACCAGCTTAGTCAGGTTGCCGTCGTCGCCGAGCGATTGCGACTTCAACAGCACTGCACGTGCACGGCCCCGCATCTTCTGTCGCGCGGCCGGGTCCTTCTGGTCCATCGAGTTCGCGTAGAGGGCAAAACCGAGACGCGAAAGAATCGCCGGATCGTTCGGGTAAGCGACCGCGGCCTTTTCCAACAACGGCAAAGCCGCAATCATGTTCTGCGACTCGTAAACGTCGATCGCGCGCTGACGCTCGGCTGGATCCTGAGTTTGCGCGGCCACACTCGAGACAAACGCAACTGTCGTCACGCATGCGAGCGCAAGAACGAGCGGGAATCTTTTGGCGATTAGAGCGGAATTGAACATAATGACCTCAGGTGATTGCAGGATTGCCGGGCGACTGCGTCAGTCTATGGTTGTCTGCGGAATGCTGTCAACGCAGTTCTTTAGACTCGATTTTGATTGCTGAGTTCCACCGTGTCGCATCTACTTGAAATAGGAAATCTCAAGACGCATTTTCAAACTCGCGACGGATTGGTGCGCGCGGTAGACGGTGTAAGTTTTTATCTCGATCGCGGCGAATTGCTCGGCCTGGTCGGCGAGAGCGGTTGCGGGAAATCGATCACCGCGCTTTCGATCATGCGCCTGGTCGCTCCGCTGGGAAAAATCGTGAGCGGCGAGATTGTTTTCGAAGGCCGCGATTTGCTAAAGCTCTCTAATGCCGAGATACGCGCAGTGCGCGGCAACGACGTCGCGATGATTTTTCAGGATCCGATGTCGTCCCTGAACCCCGTGTTCACAATCGGCGAACAAATCGCCGAAGCGTTGCGTCTGCATCGGAAGCTTTCGCGGAAAGATGCGCGCAACGCGGCGGTCGATGCGATGCGCGAAGTTTCGATCCCCGATCCGGAACTGCGCACCAACGATTATCCGCATCAACTGTCGGGCGGCATGCGACAGCGCGTGATGATCGCGATGGCCTTGGCTTGCGACCCTAAGCTTTTGATCGCTGATGAGCCAACTACTGCGCTCGATGTGACGATTCAGGCGCAGATACTCGAGCTACTCGACAATCTAAGAAAGACACGCGAGCTGGCAGTGCTGCTGATTACTCACGATCTCGGCGTTGTCGCCGAGGTCGCGGATCGAGTCGCGGTGATGTATACGGGAAAGATCGTTGAAGAGTCGCCCGTCGATGAATTGTTCGCACGGCCGAAACATCCGTACACGGAAGGGCTGCTGCGTTCAGTGCCAAAGCTAACCAAGAAAGATGTCGTGAAGGCCGAACGCCTGCAAACGATCGAAGGCACGGTGCCAAGAACTACCGCGTTGCCGCCGGGTTGTCACTTCGAGCCGCGATGTCCTTATCGCATGCCGCGCTGCAAGGAAGGCGAGATCCCTTTGTATCCGGTAGGCGAGACGGTTATGGTGCGATGCGTTCTGTTTGATCCGGCAGCTGTTGCGGCTTCGCCGCAGCACAGTGCGGAAAGGCTTCGCCTTTCCGGCTCTGAGCCTGACGGGAATTGAGAGGCTACGCCTCGACTCGGAGGCGCAGCCTCCGACTCGTTTCATGACTGAACTCGGTAAGGCAGAGCCTTACCGCACTGTGCGGCGGCATAGCCGCGAAGCTGAATCGATGGATTCTCTAAGTCAAAATCACAAGGCGCTCGTCGAGGTTCGCGACCTTGTCAAGCACTTCCCCGTCGAAGGGACTGGTGATGTCTGGCGCGCGCTCGATGGCGTGACGTTCGACATCATACGCGGCGAAACGCTAGGGTTGGTAGGAGAATCGGGATGCGGAAAATCGACCACGGGCCGGTGCATTCTGCGCTTGATCGAGCCGACGCGTGGCGAGGTCCAATTTGAAGGACGCGACGTGACCGCCATGGGCAAACGCGAGCTGCGCGAGTTGCGTCGAGAGATGCAGATCATCTTTCAGGATCCCAATGCGTCGCTGAATCCGCGCATGAAGATCGGCGATATCATCGCTGAGCCACTGGTTATCCATGGCATCGGAAACAAAAAAGAGCAGCGCGATCGGGTCGCCTGGCTGCTCGGCAAAGTCGGTCTCGATCCCGATTACATGAAGCGCTATAGCCACGAATTTTCGGGCGGACAGTTGCAGCGCATCGGCGTCGCGCGCGCACTCGCGCTCAATCCGAAACTGATTGTGGCGGACGAGCCGGTTTCGGCACTTGATGTGTCAGTGCAAGCGCAGGTCGTTAATCTGCTTCAGGATCTGCAGAAAGAATTTGGACTAACTTACCTGTTCATCTCGCATGGACTCGCGGTGGTCGAACACATTTCGACGCGCGTCGCGGTGATGTATCTGGGCCGGATTGTCGAAATTGCGGACGCCAAAGAGCTCTACTTCAATCCGCTGCATCCGTACACGCTGGCGCTGCTCTCTGCGATTCCAGTTCCCGATCCCAAAGAGAAGCGCGATCGAATCATCTTGAAGGGCGACGTGCCGACATCGCGCAATCCGCCGTCCGGCTGCCGCTTTCGCACCCGCTGCCCAATCGCGATTGACGAATGCCGTTCGATCGATCCAGAGTTACGCGAAATTTCGCCGATGCATAGCGTCGCGTGTATCCGCGTGGACGGTTATGCAAACGCGCCGAGTTCAGAGCAGCCGGTTTCAGAAGCCCGACCGTAAGGGCGGGCAATGAGATCTTGGGTATTGAAACCTAAACGGGCGATCATTCGTATCACGTGTCTTATCGAACTGCCTCGCTAACGGCCGGGCTTCTGACGCGAAAACTAAACCGAGCAACCACAGGACGGAACGCAGTCTCCCCGTCCTCTAACACCTTCGAGAGGATAAGAACTCATGAGCGATCCAAATCAGGAATTTCAACCGCCGCCACCACCCGCGCTTCAAACTGAACCCGAGCGCCGCCGTCCGACGAATCTGATGTTCGCCGGCATCGCGCTGGTGGTTATCGGAATCGTCGTTGTCGTGCTCGGTCTACCAATGATCAATCTTGTCGTTGGCGGAATTGGAACCGGTCTCGCAGTTTGCGCGCTGGGCATACTTCTCTTCGGGTTCAGTTTCATGCGCATGCCCGCAGTAGACAATCCGCCACCGAAGATGTCCGCAGTCGCAACGCTGACGGGAATTTTCTTCGAACCAAGCAACGTCTTCCGCAACCTGCGTGCGCACCCGCAGTTCCTCGCGGCGATTTTGATCGCCGGAGCCATGACCGGTGCTTACAGCGTCGCCTTCAACCACCACCTGACTCCCGAGCGGATCATCAACTTTACGATGGACAAGCTCGAGGACAGCCCGATCAAGCCACCGCCGGAAGCGATGGCCAAGGCGCGAACTGAGGGCGTCGAGCAGGCGAAGGCAACAACGTTTCAGGTTGGCGACTTTGTAAAGAAAGTCGTGAGCGCATTTTTCGGCGTCGCGATTATCGCTGGAATCGCGCTCCTGGGCGTGCTGGTATTCGGTGGACGCATGCATTACTGGCAGACTTTTGCGGTCGTGGCATACGTCAGTTTTCCGGTGACGCTAATCCAAAAAGCGATCAGCTTCGTTATTCTTTACATCAAGTCACCCGAAGATATTCATCCGCTGCTCGGGCAGGAAACGCTGGTCTACGACAACCTCGGTTTGTTGGTCGCCGCAAAGGACCATCCCATCTTGTTTGTTATCGCGACCTCGATTGGCGTGCTCTCGTTTTATCGCTTGTGGTTAACCGCGACCGGATTGCGCGAAGGCGGCTACAAGGTTAGCTCCGGCGCCGCATGGGGTACGACGATCACTATCTTCGTCCTGTTCCTGTTGCTGGGAATCGCGGCCGCGGCTGTATTTGGAAGTATGTTTGGGTGAGTAGCGCAAGCTGATAGCTTGCGCAAAAAAAGTGGCACGGACTTCAGTCTGTGCCACTTTCACTTTTCTACAAGATCGCAAGTTAACAACTTGCGCTACAACTCATTCGTATCGCAACGATTCGATTGGATCGAGGCGCGCAGCTTTCCACGCCGGCCACAATCCAAAGATCATTCCGATGCCGACGCTGGCGAGGAATCCCGCTGCCGGCGCCCAAAAAGGCACATACGAAGGCATGATCAATTTAACCAGCAGCGAACCTAGCCAACCAATAATCAAGCCGACGAGTCCGCCGAAACCTGTGAGCGTCATTGCCTCAATCAAAAACTGCCACATGATGTCTCGGCGCCGAGCGCCAATCGCTTTGCGCACGCCAATTTCGCGCGTGCGCTCAGTCACGGACACCAGCATGATGTTCATAACGCCGATGCCGCCCACCATCAAACCAACCGAAGAAATCACGATCATGCCGATGGCGATGCCCGCTGTGATCGCATGAAAAGAACTGATCAAAGACTCAGTGGTCTGAATGCCGAAGTTGTCGGGTTGCCCGAAGGGTACATTCCGGCGAATGCGCAATCTGTCGGTGACCTGATCCATCGCCTCCTGCATCAAGCCGGGCTTGGCCACCGCGAGCAGATAGATGTCGTCGGAGTTGGGTTTGAGTTTGCGCGCGACGTTGTAAGGCAAGTAAATGACGTTGTTTTGATCGTCGTTGCCGCCGCTGAACAGAAACTGCTCGCGCTTTTGCAGCACGCCGACAACGCGATATTCTTCGGCGCCGATTTTGATTGTTTGATCGACAGGTGAACCAAACTTGAAGAAATCGTCGGCGACCTTTGAACCGACCACACAGACGTTCTCGTTCGAATCGTTTTCGAACTGAGAAAAGAAACGGCCCTCGGCGACCACCTGCGTGCCCGCCTTTTCGAAATCGGGCAGCGTCCCTTGCAACCCAACGGAAGCCGACGTTTTGCCGCCGCCGCTAACCTGGATTTTCTGGCCAAAAAAGTTACTGCCGACATCGAGGAATGGCACCGCAATCTCAACCGCCGGCAGCTTCGCCAGCTCAATCGCATCATCGTAGGTGAGTGGTTTGCGCATGCGTTCTTCGCGGGACAATCGTCCGATGTGAATGCCCGGGTTGAATTTGCTGATATACATCGAGCGGGTGCCGAACGATTCCACTTCTCTTGTGATTGCCACATCGATGCCCGCGATGGCCGACGCGATCAGCATCACCGTAACCACGCCGATGATCACGCCGATGACAGTGAGAAACGAGCGCAGCTTATTGGCACGCAGAGTCGCCAGTGCCATCCAGAGGTTTTCTAGAATATCGCTACGGAATAACTTCATACGCCACCTCGCACCAACCGCATTGAAAAATGAAAATTGAGAAGTGCAAATTTCAAATTTTCATTTTTCACTTTTCAATTTGCAATTATGTCTCTGCACGTAAGGCTTCAATCGGATCCAACCGCGCGGCTTTCCACGCCGGGAACAGCCCGGACACTGTACCCGCGACGGCCGACACCGCAATAGCACCGGCGATCGCCCCAATGGAAAGATACGTCTGCATGAAAATTATCGTCATAATCTTTCCCACTATCCACGCGAGAAAGACGCCCACGGCGCCGCCGATAGTCGCCAAAGTAATGGACTCAGTCAGGAACTGTTTGAGAATATCTCGCTGGCGCGCGCCCAGCGACTTGCGAAGTCCGATCTCCTTCGTCCGCTCGGTGACTGAAACGAGCATAATGTTCATGATGACGATAGCGCCGACGACGAGGGCTATCCCGGGAACGACCATGGCTACGATGAAGAACGTGCCAAAGATGCGATCGCGAATTCCCAAAATAGCGTCGGGCGTAACGATGCCAAAACTGTCTTTCTCGTTAGGTCCGAGTTTCCGCCGCGCGCGCATTAGAAATCTCGCTTCTTCAACGGCATCGCTAAAACCTTGATCAGTTTTTGAAGTGGCGATGAAGTAAAGCGATCGCTGCCGAATCAACGGACCGAAATCAAGCTGATAAGTCCGCAAAGGAATCACCACGAAACTGTCCTGCGGGATTCCAAACACAGTTCCCTTCACCGCTTCAACTCCAATGACTCGATAGGGCAAGCCGCGAATTTCAATCTCCCCCCCGATCGGATTGCCGGCCGGAAAAAGTTTCGTCGCAATGTCCGCGCCAATGTAGGCCACACGTGCTGCGCCATCGGCTTCAGTGTCAGAAAAGAAGCGGCCGTTCTCGACGTTGCGATTCTCGATGTCAGCCGTGTTGGCGGTCGCGCCGATTACAAAAACATCGTCAAGGAGTTGATCGTTGCGCTTGATTTGCGACGGAGTACCGCGCGCTTTCGCGCCCAACTTAGCGATTAAACTCGAGCGTTCTTTCAGATAATCGTAATCTTCGAGCGTCAGCTCTTTGTTGCGACGTTGGGCGGCGGCAATCGTGTCAGTGTCTTTGAAGTCTTCAAACGGATTGAAACGCTGAATCGAAAATGACTTGGCGCCGATGCCGGCAATCTTCTCTTCGATGTAAACATTGAAACCCTGAATGAGCGAGACGACCGTCACGAACGCCGTGACACCGACGATCATGCCGAGCAGAGTCAGCGCCGAACGCAGCTTGTGCGCCCAGATCGCGGCGATGGCAACTTTCAGAATTTCGACTAGCTTCACTGGATTAATTATACGGGCGCGAAAGGGTTTTAGTTACCGGTGTGTCAGTACCCGGAGCGGTAGCGACGGGATCATTGAGGTTCTTAAGAGATAATTTACAACTCTTTACATCTTCCAGAGTGCATCAATTGATCCGGTCGCTACCGCTCCCGGTACTGACACCTTTTACCCGGTCGCTACCGCTCCCGGTACTGACACTCTTGACGCGCTCGCTATCGCTCCCCGTACGGACACCTACTCCCAACGCAACGATTCAATAGGGTCCATCCGCGCGGCTTTCCAGGCAGGCCACAATCCAAAGATGATCCCCACTCCGGCCGAGATCCCGATGCCGACGCCGATTGCCCAGGCGGGCACGTATGCGGGCAGGGGAGAATACTTGTTCATCAACACGCTGCAAAGTTCACCGACCAATAATCCGAGCAAGCCGCCAATCGCCGTTAGCACCATCGCCTCGATCAAAAACTGCGAGAGGATGTTTGTGCGCGTCGCACCTACGGCTTTTCGCAAACCGATTTCTTTCGTTCGTTCAGTTACCGAAACCAGCATGATGTTCATCACGCCGATACCGCCGATCATCAGCGCGACGCAAGAAATCGCCGTGAGCACGAGATAGGTCGCGCCGGTCAGTTGATTGTAAACGTCGAGCAACGCGTCCTGTGACGAGATGCCGAAATTGTTCGGCGCACCCTGCGGCACGCGTCGCTGTCGCCGCAATATGTCAGTCATCTCGTCGATGGCCGACTTAACGTAAGCGCGAGACACGGGGCGAACAATAATAGCCGAGATGATCTCCGGGAATTCGATGTCGGGGTAATACTTCTCGAATGTCGTGATTGGTATGTAGATCGTGTTGTCGCGCGATTGACCAAGAATGCTGCCCAGAGGTTCCATCACTCCGACCACGTAATAGACCCGTCCGGCAATTTTTAATTCCTTGCCAATCGGATCTTCCGTGCCGTAAAGCGCCTTCACCAAATCCTGGCCCAACACGGCTATGTTGGTTCGTTGCTCGACATCCAAATCGGTAACATAGCGTCCCCGCGCAACATAACTTGAAGTGGTGAACTCGTGATACGGAGTGACTCCGATCAGAATCGGCGTGTCGCTCTGCTTGTCTCCATAACGAGCAGTTTCGTTGATCTTTCGATAAAACGGCGAGACGCCGACGATCGAAGGCGCTTCGCGACGAATCGCGTCCGCGTCTTCAATAGTCAATTCCTTGCGATGTATTTCTTCTGAAGTTGGTTGATGGCCGATGCTCGGATCGAACTTCGTGGCCCAAATCGTGTTCGACCCAAGCGATTCGATCTGCGCCGCAAAAGCTTTGTTCAAGCCCTGAATGATCGACACCATGAAGACGATCGTGATCACGCCGACACTGACGCCAAGGATCGTCAAAGACGAGCGCAGCTTGTTTGAGCGCACCGTGTCGAACGCCATGTAAGCCGATTCACGGATGTCAGCGAAAGTCATCTTATTGGAGCGCGGGCATCCGTGCCCGCATGAGCGCGAAGCGCGAAAATCATTTCTCAAGTCCCCGCCGAACGGACTCTCCGTCTTCGATATGATGCGCTGCTGAAATGCCAATCTTCCGAGGATCGACAAAGGCCCGCTCTCACCGGATTCCTTTCTATATAAGCAACCGCATTTTCAAAATGCTTTGCGTTTCGAATATAGCGATCAAAATAGTCTTCAAACCAAAAGCTCCCTTTTCTTTTTAGTATCCTATTTGCTTGTTGAGCAGTGTAAGATTTCAATGAGTGCATGATACTTGACAGGGTGTGAGCGAAACACGGCGCCGCCAGAAGATGCACATGGTTTGGCATGACGACCCACGCTGCCAGTCGATAACGTTCGCCATCAAAATGCAGCAAAGCAGACTGCACCGTGTGAGCTATTCGCTCGTTCGAAAGATAGCAACCGCCAACACCGCGATCCAAATATGATTCAATCCTGTAACGCAACTCGTCCTCGAAGTCTTCAGACTCATACGTCAGTTCCTCGCGCCACTGCTTCAGCACATTTTGCGGCATCGAATCATAGAGACGGAATGTGATCGACTGGAACACTTCCCCCGCATCGAAATGCGGAAGATAGCCACGGCTGTGCCAGCCGATGGGTTCGTGATCGCCGTTCATTCTTTTCGCGCTTCGCGCTCATGCGGGCAAGGATGCCCGCGCTCCCTTCTGGCGCCCTTGATCCCTTCCGTTATTCCGCCCTCAACGCTTCTATAGGATCCAGTCTCGCCGCACGCCACGCCGGCCATAATCCGCTGACGACGCCGACGATCGATGATACGCCCACCCCGAGGACTGCCGACCAGACGCTGAACAACAAAGGGAAGCCGATGGCTAAGGCGATCAACCAGGCTGTTCCAAATCCGGTAAGCACTCCGAACGCGCCGCCGATCGCGGTGACCATCACTGCCTCGATCAGGAATTGCGTCAGGATGTCTTTGCGGCGCGCCCCCACGGCTTTGCGAATGCCGATCTCTTTGGTTCGCTCAGTCACCGACACCAGCATGATATTCATCACCACGATGCCTCCAACGACCAGTGAGATCGCGGCGACCCCGATCGTCACCAGATAAATGTTCGAAGTCGCGCTGGAATATAAATTCAGGAAAACATCTTCCGTCTCGAGCGCAAAACCGTCATCGTCATCCTTGAAGGTCTTGCCGCGCCGATTACGCATGACCGCGCGGACTTGATCTTCGGCAGCTTCCAATTGGCCGGCCGACTGCGTCTGAATGAAGACCACGAGCGAACCGGTGGTGTTGAAAGCGCCGCGCGCGACATTCAGACCGAAATCTTTCTTGTAAGTCGCGAACGGAATCAAGATTCGCTCGTCGCGCGACACGCCAAATATTTTTCCCAGCGGCTGCAGCACACCAACGATCCGGTATACATGACCACCAGCCCAAACTTGTTGGCCTATGGTCTGCTCGGCCGATTCATTCGGAAAGAAGTTTGTGACGATGTCGGATCCAACGACACAAACCTCGTGCGCCGAATTCCCTTCCGTCTCGCTCCAGAATCTTCCGGCATCGATCGTCACGCCATCGATGTCGAACATGGCTGTCGGTGTAATCGCCCGCAGCTGCACCGAGTCAGCCTTTTGATTGCCGTGCTTCATCGCCACGACGTCGTTCGCGGCGATACCCGTGCGCCAGCACGACGTGCACAAACGGAAGATCGCCTGCGCGTCGTCTTCGGTGATGTCTTTCCGCTTGTTGTACTTGATGAATTCTTCGCGCGAAGTAATCACGCGCGGGCGTTTGGAAATCGTGAAGACGGTCGAGCCCTGCGAAGAAAACGTTTGCGCGACGGTCTGATCGAGACCCTTGATGATCGTGACGACCGCAATCACCGCGGTGACACCGACGATGATTCCGATCAACGTCAACGCCGTGCGCAACTTGTTTTGACGAAGGCTGGCGAGCGCCACAAAGAACGCCTCCCAGATCGCCGCCAGACGAAAGAAACGAAACGAGCGAATTCTGGCAGGAAGCGAAAGACGAGGGCCAAGCGCGTAGCGGGGGGATGGTTCTGTGTCGGATACGCTGCCGGGGAACATCGCAGGCGATCCTACTTGATCTGTTCGTCTTTTTCGATCAAACCATCGCGGATCGAAATAACGCGGCGCGCGCGCGCGGCAATGTCGTGTTCGTGCGTCACCAGAATGATGGTGTTGCCGCCTTCGTAGAGTTTCTCGAAGAGGTTCATGATGTCGTAACTCGTCGCCGTGTCGAGTGCGCCTGTTGGTTCATCGGCGAGAAGGATCGACGGATGATTCACCAGGGCGCGCGCAATCGCGACACGTTGTCGCTGACCGCCGGAGAGTTCATTCGGACGGTGCATCATGCGATCGGTAAGGTCAACTGCTCCCAGGGCTTGCTTGGCCATTTCATGTCGCTTCGCGCTGGGAATGCCTCCGTAGATCAGCGGCAATTCGACGTTGTGCAAAGCCGTGGCGCGAGCGAGCAGATTGAAGGTCTGAAAAACGAAACCGACTTCCTGATTGCGAATGCGAGCCAGCTCGTCGTCGTCCATCTCGGAAACATTCTTGTTGTTCAGCCAGTAATCGCCCTGCGAAGGTGTATCGAGACAGCCGATCAGATTCATCAGCGTCGACTTGCCCGAACCCGAAGGCCCGGTGATCGCAACGTATTCGCCCCGCTTCACTTCAAACGAGACGCCATGCAGCGCGTGCACCTTCTCTGCGCCCATGTCATACGTCTTCCAAATGTTCTGCATCGCGATCAGCACCTGAACCTTGCCATCCGCTGACACAAGGTTCGGCTTCGCTACTACACCGGCAGAAGTTTGCGATGTCGCGATCGTAGCTTCCGTCATTTAGCTTCCTCCGGCGTTCGCATTCGCGGCCGCCGCTTTCGATTGTTTCTTCACCTTGTCACCGGGTTTGAGGGTCTTCAACACGCGACTCGGCCCGGTGATGACTTCAGCTCCTGATGATAAGCCGCTGGTCACCTCGATATCCGATTCACCGGTGATGCCGGTTGTGACTTCGATGAACTTCACCTTGTTGTCTTTGTCGAGGACGTAGACGCCCTTCTGTGCCTTCGCCTTTTCACCGGAAGGCGTGGGCGCACTGCTAGCGAGCGTCGGCCCGGGCACGGGCGTAGGCGCTGCCTTTTCAACGATGGCCTGAAGCGGGACTGCAATCACGTTGTTCTTGGTCTTGGTCGTGATCGTCGCGGTGGCATTCATGCTGGGACGCAGCTTGGCTTTGACATCATCGCTCAAATCAGTTAGCTGAATCGTCACCTTGAATTCTTTTGCTTCCTGCACGTTGACGCGATTGGAAAGCCCACCCTGGGTGTCGGACTTGGCGATACCCAGCGGATTTTTCTGGGTCACCACGCCTTTAAGTTCGGTCTCGCCCAACGCGTCAACTTTTACCTTCGACTGCTGGCCAACTTCGACGCTGGCAATTTCAGTTTCATCAACATTGACTTCGACATTGATCGTCGTCATGTCGGCGATCGTCATCAGCGGCGTAGTTGAAAGTTGCGAGACAGCAAATTCGCCGACGCGGGTCGGAATATCGGCGACGACACCGTTCAAAGGCGAGTACTGCGTCGCCTTTTCACGCTGGCTCGATTGGCCGCGCAAGAAAGCCTGCTGTTGACTGGCGCGCATCTCACTCGACTTGATGCCCGTTTGAGCTTCTTTAATGGCGGTACGTTGCTGGTTAGCACGTTCCTGGGCTTCCTTGACGGCGAGCTTTTGCGATTCCAGATTCGATTTCGCCGTTTCCAGCGCAATCTTTGTCTGTTCGTAGCGATCGTGCGCCGCGTCATAATCGAAGCGAGACGCAACGCCCTTCTCGATCAGCTCGGTAGTGCGCTTTAGTTCGCGCTGAGCAGCATTCAAATCGACAGATGCGCGATCGACCGCGGTCTGCTGCGCGATTACCTGCTGACGTGCGGAAGCAACGGAAGCTTCGGTGACGGCCAGACCCTGCTGTGCGGAAGCGACCGCATTGCGCGCATTGGCGACGTCGTTAAGCGAGGCCTGCGTCGCGGCCCATTGAGCTTCCTGACTGGATTGCAATTGCGTCGGATCGACGCGAACCAGCGCCTGGCCCTTCTTCACGATGTCGCCCGGGTTGACGTAGATTTCGAGGATGCGACCGGGAACTTCGCTGGTCAGCTTAATATATTGAATCGGTCGGACCTCGCCGGAAGCCGTGACCGTCGATTTCAGCTCCTGACGAACGTCGATCTTGACGGTGGTCACTTCCGGCTCGTCTTTTCGCGTCGCGATCACGCTGATAATAATAATCAGCGAGAGCAGGACGAGCGCTGACACACCGATAATGATTTTCTTTTTTCTACTGAGGGCCATTGAGTTTCAATTCCTTAATGTTAAATTGGGCCGGGTTGAATCTTTAGATGCCAGCCACGTTAAATAGTTCACGGCTAGAGTTGGTTTTACGAAGAATTTCAGTGGCTGGTTTCAACGAAATCTCACAACCTCAACTAATTATGAACAACTTGCGGGGTTGATGCACCCGCCGACCGAACGGCAATCTGGCCGCGCGGGTTTCCGCGCTTTTGCGGCGAATATCGCGCAATGAAGCCGTTGGCGCGCTCAACGCTTTCGCGATAAGATGATCTGGCGCAGAACAATACTCGCGCGGCCTGCGTTCGCTAATGTTAGTTTGCGAAAGGTGTAGCACCGAAAATCCCGACGAATCGCGATTCTGCGATGCGTGCGGGGCCGCCCTTTGGATGGCGGGACGATCGGACGGCAACATGCAGAATCCCCAGAATACGGGTTCGAACGGCAACAGCCGCAAGGAAACGCCGGCGCTGGCGCAGAGCGGCTCACTATTGGCCGAAGAGGTCACGGCTATTCCGAATTTCGATCGCCACGGCCGCGTCCACGCGACGCTGGTGATCGAGCGCGGGATTTCTGCCGGTAAGAAGTTCCCGCTCAGTAGCTCGGACGCCAGCATCGGTCGTTGGGACGCGGACGGCGGCGTCTTCCCGGATGTCGATTTGGACTCCGACGATCCGGAAGCCAAGGTGTCGCGCCGGCATGCGCGAATTTCTCTGCGAGACGGAAATTATTTAATTGAAGATTTGGGCTCAACCAACGGAACTTTCGTCAACCGCGGCCGGCGGTTGGCGCCGGGTGATCGCCAACCGCTGAAAGACGGAGATGAAATCATCGTCGGCAAAACATTTCTGCGGTTTCGAGTCGCGAAGTAAGAACGCAAACTGCCGATTTGCGATCGACCGCAAGCGACCAGCTTGCGCTACAAACCGATGACCGTGTGCATTAACTGCGGCGCCAACCTTGGGCCGGAAGAAAATTTTTGCGGCGTTTGTGGAGCGCGCCAAACACGCGAGGACAGCCTGCTGTCCTCAACTGGCGGCGTCCCGGCGGGCGATCGCCAGGGCATGGTTTCTCACTATTCAGAAAAGCTTGCGGACGGCAACAGCACGATTGCGCCTCCCGAAGAAGAGTCGGCAATCACTGACAAAGGCACCGGCTCGTTGGCCGTAGCCGAAAGCTTGCAGTTTCCCGGCGAGACCTCGCGCGCCGGTGAAGTCCCCGAGCGACGTTCAAAACCGAAAGCTCTTACGGCCGGAAAGGTCCTGAACAATCGTTACGAGATCGTTCGGCGTATCGGCGGCGGCGGCATGGGCGCGGTCTATCTGGCGAAAGATCGCAACCTCGGCGAAGCGCCTCGCGCCGTCAAGGAAATGATCGAGTCGCACATCGATGACGCGCAGCACGAGAAAGCCATCGCCGACTTCAAACGCGAATCGTTGTTGCTCACAGAACTCGAGCACCCATCGATTCCGACCGTTTACGATTATTTCTACGACGATGCTTCCGAGCGATTCTATCTCGTGATGAAGTTCATTCCCGGGAGCGATCTCGCGTCGCGGCTGCGAGCGTCGCCGGGCGGGCGCATCGACGAGTTGTCGGTGACCGAGTGGGGAATTCAAGTTGCGGATGTGCTCCATTATCTGCACACGCGGCCGCAGGCGATCATCTATCGCGATTTGAAGCCGGCGAATCTGATGCTCGACAGCAATGTCAACCGCATCATGTTGATCGATTTCGGCATTGCGCGCTGGGTCAACAAAAAAGAAAAAGGCGTGACGGCGGTTGGCACGATGGGTTATGCGCCGCCGGAATTATTCAGCGGCCAGGCCGATGCTCGCGTGGACATCTACAGCCTGGGCGCGACGATGTTTCACCTGTTGACCGGATCTGATCCACAGGACAATCCGCTTTTGATTTTCGACTTCACCAAGAACCCACGGCCGCGCCAAATCAATCCGGCGCTTTCAAGCGAGATGGAACGGTTGCTCGTTCGCGCCGTCGAGTACAAACCTGAGCATCGCTTTCAAACCGGCGCCGAGATGCGTGACTCGCTGGCGTCGCACCTGGAAAAGCTGCGCACGGGCCAGGTCAGCTTTGGCATGCCGGCTCAGGAACTTGGCGGCGAGACGATGCAGGTCGCGATGGTCTTCTGCGGTTTCTGCGGAGGACGGATCGCGGCGGATGATGTGTTCTGCGCGCATTGCGGATCGCGGCAACCGATGGCCGGAACTGATTCAAGTCCGCGGTTGGCGGCGCGAGCGACGGCAAAACTTATCGTCGCGGGAACCACGGAACTCGACGCCTCTTTCAATTTGCAGAAGGACAGCAACCTGGTGGGACGCACCGATCCGCTTTCAAACATTTTCCCGGAAATCGATCTGTCGCGCTTCGATCCAAACACCAAAGTTTCGCGGCGTCACGCACGCATCTGGCGCGAAGGCGACGCGTTTCTGGTGGAAGACCTCGGTTCAGTCAACGGGACCGTAATCAATGATATTATTCGCCTGCAACCAAGACAGCCGCGCACGCTCGACAGCGGCGATCGAATTAAGCTCGGCGAGACGACGCTGCATTTCCTGGTCGGCTAGTTAAAGTTTTTGATTTCAGACCTGGTCTGCTACGCTCGCGCGCAATTGCAAATCACAAATCGAATTTATCGCTGATGACTGCAAACATTGACGCTCCGCGACTGCCTTCCATGACCACGGCTCCCCGTCACGAGTCACATCGCCGCGTACGCTATCGTGCGCCTTTCGCTTTGCGCTGCGGCGCGTTGCTAATCGACTACATTATGCTGGTGCTGATTCTCGTTTTCAGCACGATGATTGCGCGGTTGATGGGCGGCGGCGCGCGCATGGCCGGAGGCACCGCGGAAAAGGTCGGAATAATTCTGATGTTGATTGCGGCCGTGCTCGATCTGGGAATCTTAGCCGGTATCACCGGAAAATCAGTCGGAAAGTTCACGACGGGTTTGCGTATCGAGCGCACCGGCGGCGGCCCGCCTGGTATTCCGAGGGCGCTGCTGCGCCACTTCATCGGATATCCGCTGTCGCTGCTGATCTTTGGCTTGGGATTTCTAATGGCCACGATCGGCACCAGCGGAAGAGCGCTGCACGATATCATTTCGGGAACAGTGGTCGTGCGCAGATACGTTGCGCATGGTGCGGTCCCGGCTAAAACCACTCGGACAAGTTAACGGCCCATGGCTGAGTTAATCGTCAAATATCCGGATCGCGCGGCTGAACATTTTCCGATCAATCGTCTGCGGGTGACGATTGGCCGCTCGGCGCGCAACGATCTCTGTATCCCCGATCCCTTTGCTTCGCGCGTGCACGCCGAAGTCCGCAGCGAAGGCGACGAATACTTTCTGCAAGATTTGGGATCGGCCAACGGCACTCTTTACAACGGCTCGGTCGTGGAGGCCCCGATAACCCTTTCGCGCGGCGGACGCATTCAGATTGGCGAAACCGAAATCGTCTTCAACGACAGTCCGTTTCCGCTCAGCAGCGGCGCGACGATGATCACCGACAATTCGTCGTCGATTCCCGAAGCGACTATTGCGCTGTCTTCCGCGGATCGCACCACCTCGGGTTTGTTTGAAGCGATCGAGGGTGCACGCACGAAGGATGATTCGGCGCCCCGACCAGCGAAGCAAAGCGACCTGCTCGCATTGATCAGCAAAGTGGGCGTCGCGCTGTTGGCTTCGGTGACGCTTAACGAAACGCTGGAACAAATCGTCTCTCTCGTCTTCGAGGCAGTGCCCGCCGATCGCGGCATGATCATGATGCGCGACGCGAAAAGTCCGGAACTGAAAGTCGCCGTGGCGCGCCTGCGGGATCGGGTGGGTGAAGTCGGCGAGATTCGCATCAGTCGTTCGGTCATCGATGAAGTTGTGGCGAACGGCAAGTCAGTTTTGACTTCCGATGCGCAGGCCGATCCTCGTTTCATGGGCGGCACGGTGATGCTGCAAGGCGTGCGCTCAGTGCTCGCGGTGCCTCTTGGCGTCGGGGCAAATGTTTTCGGAATTATCTACGCCGACTCGCCTTTGTCAGACAATCGCTTTACGGAAGATCATCTGAAAGTTCTGACGACGCTGGCCTCTGTCGCCGCGATTCGCGTCGAGAATGCGCGCCTGACCGAAGAGCAGATGGAACGTGAACGGCTCGAGCGCGAACAACAAGTCGCCAGTGAAATTCAGCAACGCTTTTTGCCGGCGACAGCGCCACTGGTTGATGGTTACGAACTGCAGGGCATCAGTTTTCCCTGTTATGAAATCGGCGGCGATTACTACGACTTTATCCAACGTGACAACGGCAATCTCGTGGTTGCGCTGGGCGACGTGTCCGGCAAGGGCACTGCCGCAGCGTTGTTGATGTCGTCGTTGCACGCGGCCGTGCACGCGCAAGCAGACACGCATGACTCGATCGTGAAGACGATTAGCGCCGTCAATCGTTACCTGGTTGAGAGCATTCCACCGAATCGCTTCGTCACGTTGTTTTATGCCGAACTCAATCCAAAAGCCGGCTCGCTCACTTTTCTGAATGCCGGACACAATCCGCCGCTGATCGTTCACACGGGTGGCACGATGGAGCAACTCGCAGCCGGCGGTCTGCCCCTCGGCATCATGAGCGACGCCGAGTTTCGCGAAGGTCGCACGCAACTTCGTCCCGGCGACGTGCTGGTGATTTATTCAGATGGCGTGTCGGAAGCGGTGAATCCGAACGGCGAAGAGTTTGGCCCGACGCGTCTCTACGAAGTCGTCGCGCGCAACCTGGATGCGTCGGCCGGCGGCATCCGCGATCGCATCGAATCGGCACTCACCAAATTCTGCCAGGGCACGCCCGCCGCCGACGACATCACCCTCGTGATCGTCAAACGCAACGCGGAATCCGCGGAAGTTTTGGCCGCAGCGGGTTAACCAGGATCACTTAGCTACACCGCGCGCATTTTAGACATACTCTTCCTGATAAAAAGCCTGACGATTATCCCCGCAGGGGATGAATTCAATAGCCGTGGGCATCGCCCACGGATCGATGAGGAACATGAAATCCGACCCTGAAAGGGTCGAACAAATTCCGAGATGCGAGATTCGACCCTTACAGGGTCGCGAATGACTTATTCAATGCGATCCGGTGGCGTTGCCACCGGCTATTCAATTTGTCCGCTACGCGGACGCTGCTCAGACACAACTGCGCGCGCGCGCTCTTTCATTAATTATTCAGTGCTAGTAAACCGCTCTTCTCTGCTCGCTCGCTTTGCTCTCCAAACTAAATCTCGGTTCGATTCCCTCTTTGCAGCCATCGAATCGCGCCGCGACATACTCACCGACGAATGGGCCGTGCTTGAATCCATGGCCTGAGCCGCCGCCAACCAGCCAGACGTTTTCGATCTCGGGATGACGATCGATCAGAAAGTCACCGTTGGACGCGTTCTCCGAAAATCTGCGAAGTTAGAAATTTGGTAAGATTCCTGTCCGATGTGGTAGGATTCGCTGGCTCTTAACGAGGCGAGCTTCGCGATTTGTTTCGTCCTCGATCGAGCGGTGCGCCATGCTTTCCTATCCCATCAATAAATCCTCGAGCTACACCCATGGACAAAGCCGGAATCTTCATTAGTCACATCGCGGAAGAACGCGCCCTAGCTGAAATCCTTAAGCGGCACTTGAGAACCGACTTTCTTGAACTCGTCGACGTTTTCGTGTCATCGGACATCAATAGCATTGGAGCCGGTGAACGATGGTTACGAGCGATTGATAGTGCGTTGGAAAGAGCGAAGGTGGAGTTAGTGCTCTGCAGCCACGCATCAATTCGTGAGCCTTGGATTAATTTTGAAACCGGTGCCGGCTGGACCCGTCGAATTCCTACAGTTCCAATTTGCCACAGTGGACTTCGTCTCGGAGACTTACCGATGCCAATGAACGTGCTTGAGGCGATAGAGGCGGGCCAGCTCGACGGAATTAGAAAACTCTATGGGCTAATAGCGCGCGTGATCGGCAGTCAAATTCCAAATATCGATTACCATAAAATCGAGTTAGAGGTACGTGATTTTGAGGCGAGTTATCGACCTGTTGTTGGTGCAAAAGACCAGCTAATCCACCGACGAATACCTGACGCTGACGTTTTGACGCGAGGAAGCACAAAATATCTGCACGCCATTGCGGACGGCGCTTTGTCTGTAGTCGACCAACGCCACCGATACATGCAAGAGTTGCGACGACTAGTCACAAACAGAGAGATTATTCCAACGAAGTACTGGTATTGGACCGAGTTAGGCAGTCGGAGGTGGTTGGAGATCTGCGAGCGAGAATCGTATCGGTACTACCGCAATTCTTTGGCGTTTCTAAGCAAAAATATAACAAAAATTATTAAAGCCACCATTGATGCTTTAGGAACTGCTGAGATAGATCTAATCAGCCTTGGCAGCGGAGATGGTAAGAAGGACAATCTGATACTTCGCAGCGTCGGCAAAAATCTAAGTGACGGACAGCATGCCTACTATTACCCAATTGATATTAGTGATTCAATGATCGTTCAAGCGATTCGGACATCTGTGAGTCAATTGCCTAGAGAAAAGATCAAATTAAAGGCGATGATTGCCGATTTTACCCAGATGCGAGAATTGCAAAGGGTGATCGAAGATCGTCCAAACCCGAATTTGTTCAGTATCTTGGGCAATACTGTCGGCAATAATGATGAGATCCTTATGATGGATGCTATTACTGACGGAATGCTGCCGGGAGATTTGGTTCTGATAGAGATTAACGTTGATAAGACGGAAGCTGGGGAGCAGTTCCTTTATGATGACATCACGATGCGAACGGATTTCGTGCCATTGGAAGTATTGGGTGTCTCCTACGATCCAACGCTAATGGTGCACTTTGGTTTGTCAGAGCAAAGCATAGTTCCTAATACGCATACTTCGGTAAGCTCATACAAAAGAGCCGTAATAGAGGGCGTTGAAATTGAAAATCTTCAATTGGCGTTGGTGCATCACTATGAACTCGAAGAGTTCAGGAGCGTGATGGAAAGAAAGATGAACGTAAAGACCCTTCTGGCGATTGAGAGAGATGGCGTCGGATTGTTGTTGGCCCAGCGAGAGGTGTAGGCTTAAAGTCCGCCAACATTTCTTGAAACCTTCATAAACATTTCCTAGCCTTGGTGCACACGAAGAGTGGGGCGAGATCCTGTTTGATGATCAAAATCGAAATGATCAATCTTATTAAAGACCGGGACCATAGGCATCGATGAGCGCAACGCGCTTACCGGATTGCCGAAGCTGATATGCCGCCCAGGCGCCGAACACTCCGGCGCCGATCACGGCGACGTCGTAGGTGCTCTTTGTTTTGGCGACGCGCACTTGATGGCTGCGAGCAATTGTCTGTGTTCGCCAGAGAAGGCGTCGGCTTGGAAGCCTTCTTACGTCAAGGGTTGCTCGGTTTGAGTATCGCCTTGCGTCTTTCCATTCTGTTTCGGCTCCGTTGGTGAAGTGGCGCTGCCCTTGGTGACGGTTTGGGTATTGTCTTGGGTCTTTCCATTCTGGTTCGGGTCCGTGGGTGGCGTCGTGCTGCTCTTGGTTCCGGCTCTGCCGAGAATATAGCCTGATAGACCTCCAAGGAGAGCGGAGAGTTCTTTCCCTTCAAGTGTCCCCATAATTCCAAAGAGAATAATCGCGATCACGATCAAGAACAGCGTAATGAACTGCATGCCCAACTCGCCCGCAAAGATCGTCGTGGCGACTCCCTGCTTGTACCAGGCAATAACATAAAACCCGCCCACAACGATAAAGACGAGGATGCCAAATGTATATGTAGCGTTTGATCTGAATTGATTAACATCGCGTGACGCATCAAAAAGCGAAGCAATCTTTTGCTCGACGGCGAAGAGCCTGCGGCGCTTGTCTTCCTTGTCCTTCTGCCACACAGCAAATGTTTGCTTGGAAGTATTTGTTGTCACAATGTCTTCATTAAGCTCCTGCTTCAAGTTCTCTTCGAGCTTGATATCATTGATCAGCTTCTCGTCAGTCGGCGTCGCCGTCAGTTGCTTATTCAAAGTCGCCAGGACAGCATCGGCGTCCACGATCTTTTTCTTCAGCACAGAAATGGGTTTCAGGGTAAGTACTTCCGATTGCAGGCTGTCAATATCCCTGTCTAACTTGCTGATTTCTCCAATGAGCCTCTCTCGCTCTTCAAACAGAGGTCTGAAGTCTTTCACATTAGACAGGTCGGTCTTGACATCTGGTGAATCAGCCGCCGTCGGCTCGGGCGTCTGAGCCGCCACGGCAATTGAGCAAGCAAAGCAGAAGAGTATTGTGCTGATGACTGTCAGCGCGTATCGGAGATTCTTGTGAGCCGATACTGTGGTAACCGCTTTTACGTCGAAGCTCTGATTCTGAGGGTGAGACAGTGAGGGCGATAGCGTGTTGATTCGATCCTTTTCCATGATGGGAAGCCTCCTAGGCTGAAACAGAATTGGAGTGTTGGGACCGGCGAATCTTATGCCAAGCACACTCTATGCGCAAGCACGTGTCCGTGAGCGCGCGGATTCCTGCGACCCTACGGGGCCCGCACTTCCGAACCTTCAGACAAGCCGCTCGCTCAAATGCCTTCGAGGTATGCTGCTTCGCCGTGAATCGCCACGTCGAGGCCGGCCGTCTCTCCGGCTTCATCGACCTTCACGGCTGTAATCCGATCTATGATCCACAGCATCGCGTAAGTGAAGACAAACGCCCACAGCGAAGAGAGCAGCACCGCCCCAAGTTGGACCAGGAAGAAACGCGAGTTGCCGCGCAGCAGGCCATCCGCCCCAGCCGGATTGAATAGCGTCGTCGCGAAGACGCCGCAAAGGACGATGCCGATGAATCCACCGACGCCGTGTACGCCCCAGACATCCAGCGCGTCGTCCCACTTCATCCTGTTCTTCAACGCCACCGCGTAGAAGCACACAACGCCGGAGATGGTCCCAATCAGACAAGCCGTCGCTGGAGAGACGTAACCCGCGGCCGGCGTAATCGTCGCCAGACCTGCCACGGCGCCGGTTAATAAACCTAAAAACTTTGGTTTCTTAGTTGTCATCCAATCCATGCACAGCCAGGCGATCGCGGCAAAACTGGCCGCGAGATCGGTGTTGAGAAAAGCCACCGCGGTGACCGAATCGACGCGGAACTCACTGCCCGCGTTGAATCCGTACCAGCCGAACCAGAGCAGACCTGTGCCCAAAGCGACGAGGGGAATTGAGTGTGGGCCATGGTCAGCAACTCTGCGCTTGCCGACGTACAGCACCGATGCCAGCGCTGCGATGCCGGCGATGTTGTGAACAACGATGCCACCCGCAAAATCCAGCACGCCCCAACTCGCCATGATGCCGCCGCCCCAAACCATGTGCACAAACGGAAAGTAAACCAGCGTGAGCCAGCCGGTCAGAAAAAGCATGTACGCTTTGAACGTCACGCGATTCGCAAACGCTCCCGTGATCAGCGCGGGCGTGATGATCGCAAACATCATCTGATAGGCGCAGAACACGATCATCGGGATCGAAGGATTAATCAGAGATGGTGTGTCCAACGTAATCCCGCGCAGAAACGCCCAATGGAAATTTCCGAGGATGCCGAAGAAGTCGGTTCCGCTTTTCATATCGCCGCTAAAGCAGACAGAGAAACCAAACGCCCACCAAAGCACCGTGGTCCATCCCATGGACACAAAGCTTTGAATCATGATCGCCAGCACATTCTTGCGTCCGACCAGACCGCCGTAGAAGAAGGCCAGCCCCGGCGTCATCAGCATGACGAGGCTGGAGCAGAGCAACATGAAAGCCGTGTTTCCGGTGTCGATGGTTAGAGACGGCATGGTGGTTTCTCCTTTGAAGATTTCGCGCCGACTGGATCAAGTAGTTGACGCATAATACGCTTTTCAAGCGAGTGATCAAGATTCTTCATTGTATTACCACGCTGGTATCCGGCGACACGCGTGTCTTGCCAGCATGGTCCATCCTTGAACGCCGCTTCACTGTGTTAGCCGTCTTCAGACGGCTTCCCCGAAGGGTTACTAGACCAGCCGTTTTACGGCTGGTTCACCCAGCGGTAACGAATGGTGAGCCCGTTTCAACGGGCTTATCAAACGGCTTGAGCCAACCAGTCTAAAAGCGAGGAATTGATAAGGACGCTAAAGCGCCCTACGAATGATCTTGGCGACTGTGTTACCAGCCCTAAAAAAGCTGGCCTAGTAACCGCGTGGCAAGCCGCATGAATGCGGCTTAGACCTTCCGCACAACGAGCGGCGGAGCCGCATCAAGGAAATCGCGGCGGCACCGGCTATGCACAGGACGATCTTGACACTGCTCGGCGCGCTCACTTAGGCTTGCCTTCAACATCTGATATCGTTTCCTTCCTATGATTCACACAATTTCCAGGCGCGGAGTTTCATGATCAAGAACGATCTAATTAGTCTCATTAAAGACAAGAGCGCGCGCGTCGGCGTGATTGGACTCGGTTATGTTGGCTTGCCTTTGGCGACTGAGTTTGCGTCGCAAGGGTTCAACGCGATCGGCTTCGAAGTCGACTCGAACAAGGTCGAGCAAATCAATTCCGGCCAGTCTTACATCGGCGATGTCGCCTCAAACTCTATAAAAGAAACAGTCGATGCCGGTCGATTGAAAGCAACCACGGATTTCGATCATCTCAAAGATTGCGATGCGATCATCATCTGCGTCCCCACACCGCTGAGAAAGACGAAGGAACCGGATGTCTCGTTCATTCTCGCCGCAGCCGAAGAGATCAAAAAACGTTTGCGTCGTGGTCAGCTAATTATTCTCGAGTCGACGACATATCCGGGCACGACCGATGAAGTCCTGCTGCCGATGTTTGCCGAGACTGGACTGAAACTCGACGAAGATTTTCTGCTCGCGTTTTCACCGGAACGCGTCGATCCGGGCAATCCGCAATTTAAAACTCATAACATTCCGAAAGTCGTCGGCGGCGTAACCGACGATTCAACCGCAGCCGCCGCATCTTTGTATTCGCAAATCGTCAACGACGTGCATGCCGTGACTTCAGCGCGCGTCGCCGAAGCCGCGAAGCTGCTGGAAAACACTTTTCGCGCAGTAAACATCGGCATGGCGAACGAGATGGCGCGACTTTGCTACGCGCTGAATATCGACACGTGGGAAGTTATTCGCGCGGCGGCGACAAAGCCGTTTGGGTTCATGGCCTTTTATCCCGGCCCGGGAATCGGCGGTCACTGCATTCCGCTCGATCCGCATTACCTCTCGTGGAAAGCGCGGCAGCACGGATTCGATTCGCGCTTCATCGGCCTGGCGGAAGAAGTAAATTCGCGCATGCCTGAGCACGTCGTGCAACTCGTCGCCGACGGATTGAATGATGATCGCAAAGCGATGAACGGCGCCCGGGTCTTGCTGCTCGGCGTGGCTTACAAAAAAGACGTCGACGATGTGCGTGAAAGTCCGGCGCTGTCGATTATCGATCGGCTGCGCGAGAAGGGCTGCGAGGTTAGCTATCACGATCCATTTGTCCGTGAAGTGAGCTTTGACGACTCGCACACGGAAGGCAGCGGCGAGCCTTTGTCATCGGTTGAGTTGACTGATGATGAAATCAGGTCGGCCGACTGTATCGTAATTGTTACCGACCACACTGAAATCGATTATGGGCGCGTGACTAAATTTGCGCCGCTAGTGGTCGACACACGGAATGCGTTGAATGGCGACATGCGCAGTAAGAGCGCGGCAAGGATAATTCGGCTGTAGGAGAAAACTATGGAAGAGATGATTTTCATGGTCGAGAACGCACCTGAGGGAGGATATACGGCAAAGGCTCTGGGTGCATCCATCTTCACCGAGGCGGAGAGCCTGGAACAACTACGCCAACAAGTTCGCGATGCAGTTAAGTGCCACTTTGAAGAGGGCCAAGGTCCTAAGGTAATTCGACTTCATTTCGTGCATGAAGAAGTCATTGCTGCATGAGACTGCCCCGTGACATTTCTCGTGAGCAATTAGCGAGGAATCTGAAGGCCCTTGGATATTCTATTACACGACAACGGGAAGCCATATGCGCCTCACGACAACCCAACGCGGTGAGCATCACGTCACAATTCCCAATCACGATCCGCTGCGAATTGGCACCCTGGCAGGAATCATTGCCGATGTTGCAGGACATTTCGCGATTACTCGCGATGAACTAATCGTAAGAGTTTTCAAGAGTTGAGCGCGGCGCATCAATAAACGCTCGCATCCACAATTCCAAATTCAGCAGCTGAAAAACCTGCAGGTTAAAGTCTTCCCGGCCGGACAAATTCGCATCAATAATCCGGCGCACTTCTTCCGGACGAAACAGCCCGCGCCGCTTGATTGTCTCTTCAGACAACAGATCATTCACCATCGGACGAAGCGCGCCGCGCAGCCACGAGCGGATCGGCGCTCCGAAACCGGCTTTCTTGCGCCAGACAACATCGTGCGGCAGAAGTTTCTCCGCGGCTTTCTTCAGAATGTATTTCCGTTTCAAACCTTTCAGTTTGAATTCGGGCGGCATGTGCGCGGTGAGCTTCAACATTTCCTGATTCAGAAACGGCGCGCGCACTTCCAGATTCGCGGCCATCGAAGTCTTGTCCGTCGTCATCAGGTTCAAGCACGGCAGAAAAGTTTTCATATCGACGTATAGCAGTTGATTGAGCGGCGCCGCGTTCCTGGCTTTAGCAAAACACGATCGGTGCTGATGATAAGCATCAAGCCCGCGCGTGCGCTCGCGCAATTCATCCGTGTAAATCCGCTGCTTCGCTTCATCAGTGAAATAAGTTTCAAAACCCAAATACCGATTCTCGAAATCCAGCGCCGCGCTGCGCGCAAATTTTTTCGCGTTGCGCAGCGGCGCGGTTAACTTGCCTGGAATACCACCCGGCAATGCTGCTGCCAAAGCCTTCATCACCGGCCGACGCAAAAGTTGCGGCACCGGATCAAATGCGCCGGCAATCTGCATCGCCATCTGCCGCGGATAACCGGCGAACACTTCGTCACCACCCATACCGCTCAGCATCACCCGCATCGTCTCGCGCGCGGCCTGCGAAACCAGATAAGTCGGAATGGCCATGTCGATCGCCGGTTCATCCATGTGATAGACGAGCTTCGGAAGCAATTCCGTCACATCAGGCTTCAGCATGATCTCGTGATAATCGGTGTCGAGCTGCTGGTTAACTTTGCGCGCCCACTGGACGTCATCGGGGATGATGTCGAAGCGCAAATCTTCAGCTTCCAATCCAATTGTGTAAGTCTCGATCCGTCGCCCTTGGCTGTGATTCTTCATCATCGCGACGATCGCAGAGGAATCGATTCCGCCGGAAAGAAACGATCCCAACGGCACGTCAGCAACCATCTCGAGTTTCACCACGCGGTCGAGTGTTTCGAGCACGCGCTCCTGCCACCACTGTTCGCTCTTTCCGGTTTCAATCTCGTCGAACGAAATGTCCCACCATTCATGAATTGAGAGTTCGCCCTCGTGCCACTTCACGAAATGACCCGGCGGCACAGTCCTGATTCCTTTGAACAATGTGTTTGGATCGGGTGCCCAAAGAAAAGTCAGAAACTGATGGAGCGATTCGTGATCGAGTTCAGGCCGTATTAATCGGCCGGCGAGGATTGATTTGATCTCGGAGGCGAAAGCCAAGGATCGCAAGCATCCTGCCTGCGGTTCGCCGGCACCTCTGCCGGCTGCCAAAGAATCCTGAAACGCATAATAGAGCGGCTTAATGCCCACGTGATCGCGAACCAGAAACAACGCGCGCTCTTTATCGTCCCAAAGCGCGAACGCGAACATGCCGTTCAGCTTCGCCAGACAATCGCTACTCCACTCTGCCCAGGCGGCCAGCAAAACTTCGGTATCCGTTTGAGTTCGAAAGACGTGGCCCTTGCCGATGAGTTGTTCGCGCAACTCGCGATAGTTGTAAATCTCGCCATTGAGGATTATCGCGAAGCGTCCATCGGGTGACAGCATCGGCTGATGCCCGGCACTGCTGGTGTCGATAATTGAGAGGCGACGATGACCGAAGCAGACTCGCTGATCTTCGCCATTGATCGGCCGCGAGTGCCAGACACCTTCGTCATCGCGCCCGCGATGCTCGATAGTCTTCAACATCGCGCCGATGCGTGTCTCAGGATCTTGAGTGATTAATCCGGCAATGCCACACATGACAATTCGGTCAATCGATGCAATTCATGGCCTATAATAAACTCTCAACCGTTTAGGGGCGGGCTACTGCCCGCCCTTGCTCCGAATCGAGAATTGGCGGGCGGTAGCCCGCCTCTAAACAAAACAGTCTAATGAAAACTCGCGACCAATGAGCCTTGGTAAGTATTTCAACACCGGTATCTTGAGAAGCCGCGTCGCGCTCGCGGTCGCAATTTTCCTACTCGCTTTCGGCGTGCGCGTGCTCAGTTGGCATGATACACGTCTGGAAGTCGGAAAAATACAAACCGCGGTCACCGCTGATTACAAGCGAGTCGCTCAACTATTAAGCGAAGGCGGCATCCGATCGTTTCTCAGTTCCTCATCACCGCTGGCTGATTTGAACAACCTCGGACATCCGCCGGGCTATTCAATCCTCCTCGCATTGACTTACAAACTGTTCGGCCAATCCGACACCGCGGTTCAGTTCGTGCAGATCTTCGCAGATGCGTTGGCTGCCGTCTTCATTTTTCTAATCATCGCGGAACTATTGCCGTTCAGCGCCGGGGCGATCGCCGGCTTGCTTGCCGCGCTGTCGCCTCAATTTGCGTGGAACTCAGTCCTGCTTTTGCCCGATTCGATTTGCGTGCTTCCGATCCTCATCGCGATTTATTTACTGGCGCGGGCAGCAAAGAATCCGCGGCTGATGACCTTCATTTTTATCGGTGCGTTGATTGGCGTCTCATGTTGGCTGAGAGCGAACGCCATGCTGCTAACGTTCTTTGTTGCCGCGGCGGTGCCCTTAATCATAAAGAAACACAAGGAAGACAAAGGCAAGGTGCCCGCGACTCCCGACTTGTCGGGACGGGATGCGGGCGCTCCGATGCTCGCTCCGGAGTGGCGTTTCGCGCTAGCGGTTGTGTTCGGAACTCTGCTCATAGTTCTACCGCTGACGATCCGGAACGCGATCGTCTTTCATCGCTTCATTCCGCTTTCGTTGGGCGCGGGACAAACATTGCTCGAAGGCATCGCCGATTACGACAAAGATGGGCGATTCGGAGTTCCCTCCACCGACATGGGCATCATGAAGCAGGAAGCCGAAATCTATCAGCGCCCGGATTATTACGGCACCCTCTTCAATCCCGACGGCGTTGAGCGCGAACGGGCTCGCCTGTCGCGCGGCTTCGCGATCATTCGCTCACATCCTTTTTGGTTTGCCGGAGTGATGACGAGACGTGCTTCGTCGATGATGCGTTTGGAAAGATCGCGTTTGGTTTCGAGCGAGTCTGCGATCACACATCCGATTCCGGATCCCGACTTAATGCAACCGGATTCCTGCCAAACACCTACGCGGTTGCTTACTGAAGGCAGCCTTTTGTCTCTGCAGGCACGGGCTTCTTTGACGCCCGATGCTCAATGGTTATCAGTGACCGGTGACCAATCCACATACGCTGACCAATTTTCGGCGCCGGTGGGGACAGTGCGTGGGAAAACCGATTATGTGGTTGTTGTCCCGGTCAAAATGCTCAGCGGCCGCGTAAGGATCAGCGCCCAAACCGCTGCCGGAGAAGTTTACTCGTCAGCAATTGTTGAAGCGCTGGAAAGTCTGGCGCCCGAGGAACAGCCAGAACAACAAATCAGGTTAACTTTCGTTGGGAAAGTACGTGAGCCGCTGAACATTTTTATCAGTAACGAAGCATCGAATCCGCCACATCCGACAGCTCTCGTTGGCGCAATCAGTCTTTTTCCGCTCGGTCCGGCGCGATTTCTTTGGACGCGCTATCCACGATTCGTTATTCATGCGATCCAGAAATTATTTATTACCGCGGTCATTTTACCGCTGGCGATTATCGGATTACTGATTGTGATCTTTAGGAAGCAGAGCGCAGCGCTGGTGATTCTGTCGTTAGTGCCGGTTTACTTCTTCGTGGTGCAATCGATCGTGCACACTGAATATCGGTACCTGCTGGCGTTTGATTATTTTCTGTTTGCGTTTGCCGGAGTGGCGCTAATGAACGCAGGCCACGTAACGGCAAAAGCCCTCAAAAAGAGATCATGAACCACAGAGGGCACAGAGGAATACAATTTAAAAAGGAAGAAGCTATGAACCGTGCGCTCAATATACCATTCCTTCCTTTATTCTTCCTCTGTGTCCTCTGTGGTTAATCCGTCCGCCTGGTGATCGCCTTCTCAATCTTCTCACTGACCCACTCGGCCCGCGCGTCCCACGTCCCGTCGCGCACCGCTTGCTGCCGTGCCGTTGCCTTTTCCGATCCCGATTCTTGCAACGCGTCTTCAACCATCTCAATAAATTGATCGCGGTCCCGCGCGATGCGCAGCACGTCGCTCATCGATTCGTATTCCGGCAGAGGCGAAATCACCACAGGTTTGCCTGACGCGAGATACTCGCGCACTTTGATCGCCGATCCGTAACTCGTAAATTCCACTTCGGTGTTCCAGGGCAACACGCAAACATCGAAGCCCGCGGCGTAACCAGGCAACTCTTGATACGAAACAGGCGGCAAGAAATGAACATTCGCAAGATCCTCGATCTCCAATCCGCGCGACTTGTTACCGATGAAAATCCAGTTCCAATCCGGCCGCTCGCGCGAAGCGCGCTTGATCAGATCCTGATCGACTAGCCACGGTTCGATCGCCCCAAAGTATCCGATGCGCGGATGCGGGATTCGCTCGATTGCGTCAGCCACCCTAACTTCGCCACGGCTTATTCGTGACCAATGATCGAAATCGACTGCCTGCTCAAGCAGAAAAGATTTTTCGCGCCCGCGCGTTGCCTCTGAAAGCAGTTTCCGGCTCGAATAGAAGATCAAATCCGCCACGTCGACGGCCCGATCGTGAAGCTTGCGAATGAATTCAGGATCGGTTGCATGATCCATCGTGTTCGCATCGTATTTGTCGGAAACGTGATAGATGACAAGCGATTCTTTCAGGTGACCGACAACGTCTATAGCCGTGGGGATCGCAATCCAAAGGATCGAGTTCGTTAATCCGCGACGTTTGGCCAACGTGGAGATCTGGGTCGTCAACAGACGCCGATTCGCAGCCGTGGCGGCGCGACTGCCAAAGAAAGGCACAACCGCGGGTGAAACGACCGTAATACCTTCCTCAGTCGTGCGCGCCAGCTTTGCATAACTTTTCAATTTTCGGGTGACGCGTGGCCACAACTCGCCGCTCTTGATCGGCGCCAATCCCATCGAGATCGAATTCACGAAGATCACTTTGTTTCCGGCGCGCACGAACCGTCGCATCAAATGATTCTTCGAATGCGGATGGTGATACCACCAGTCCTCGCCACCAAAACAGATGATCGATTTGCCGTGCAGCATCGTGGGTGATAGTACAATACGCTTCGCTTTGGTCGTAACAGTTGCCACAGAGACATGGAGACTCAGAGAGATCAAAATGGAAGATCGTGGGACGGCCCGCCTCGTACCCGGTCAATGCCGCTTTTCTCGGTGACTCTGTGTCTCTGTGGCCGATTTTGGTGATATGAAACCAACAATCCATCTAGCCTTAACACACGACTGGGAACTCCGTGGCAACGGCTCGGGCGACATCGAAGAGATCCAGTTCGCGCCGCTGCGACGCCTGCTTGAGATTTACAAGAAGTTTGAGGCGCGAACAACGTTCATGCCCGACGTGATGCAGCAGATCAAGTTCCGAGGTTTCGAAAATGATCGGCCGGAATTGAAGACGGCCGCGGATTCCTGGGACGAGCACGCGCGCGAAGCTTTCGATCAAGGCCACGACATTCAACTGCATCTGCACTCGCAATGGTCGGATGCGAAGTATGAAAACGGAAAGTGGGAACTGCGCGGCGAATGGTCTCTGCTGAAGTACGATCCGGACGACGCGAAAGCGATGATTTCAGAGAGTAAACTTTATCTCGAGACTCTTTTGCGACCGCTCGACTCTAACTATCGCTGCATCGCCTTTCGCGGCAGCGCCCTGGCCATCGCCCCGTCGACGCACTTGTTAACCTCGCTCGCTGACTTGGGAATTGAGATCGACGTCAGCGTTGCGCCAGGCTTCTACCTCAACAATCAAACACTGCAATTGGATTATCGTGAGTGCGAAGAGACGTTCCTTCCTTACAGTCCACGGATGGATGATGCACGACGAGTTTCGACGCGGCGCGAACGAATCATCTGCGTGCCCTTGAATCATTTTTATGGATCGCGGATTGAGGTAACGAAGCAGAATCTCGCGCTCGCAGGAAATCGTTTGCGGAAATCAACCTCCGCCGCTTCCGCAACACCGCGATTGGATTCCGAACGGCGCGGCCTCGGCCGTGTCTACGAAAAACTGATCGAACCCACATTAAAACGCAAGTATTTCGTCTCGGACACGGGCCGTCTGAACTATCCGCTGATGCGCGAGATGATGCGGTCCATTCGCCGCCGGGCAAGCGAAACTGACCTGCCGCAACTACCCGTCGTGATTACAAATCACCCGAAAGACATTCGCGACTGGACCGGACTCGAGAGATTTGTTGGCGAAGTTGCCGAGGCTCGAGATATCGAGTTCATCACGCTTAGCGAGGTTGAGGAGAAACTGCGGAGCGGCGAGTTCCCGATAAGAACGGCAGAGACTGGCCACAGATAAACACAGATTTGCACGGATAATAAGGAAGCTAGGAGCCGACATCTTATCGTTCGGTTCTTATCTGTGTCCATCTGTGTAATCTGTGGTTTCGTTCCTCTACTTCCAAACCGATCGTGGATACGCGACGATTCCCTGCTTTGCTAATTCCATCATCTCGGTAAACAGTCTCGGCGCGCTCGCTCGAAAGAATTTCATCCCACGCAAATTCAAATCACGGCAAGCTTCTGTGGAAACATGCTTTCGCATCCACTGCGGCATGTCGGGATGTACGGTTGTCGTCATGTCGTGCGCGTACGTGTTCACCGTCACGCGTTGACCTTCGTAGTCAATGCAAGGCGCTGCAAATATTTCGTCGTGATAGACGCGCACCGGAAATTTTTCTTTGAAAGCGTCATCGACGCAATAGCCAAACGAGATGTAATTCGTCGTGGCGCCGAGTCCGACGATCTTTCCGCCACCTTCGATCAGTTTGTAGTAAGGGCTGTTCGTGTCGTACGGATAAGGCGACAAGTGATGCTCCGCGGTAAGCTCCTTCGCTGATGGACCAATCGCGCAGACGGATTTGGTTGGATGCAAACTGCGAATCGACTTACGTTGCCGGCGCGCAAACTCAGTCAGAATTCCCGTGTACGAGAGAGTGCGGCGCACGTCGAAAACGTTTCCCTGTTTCAACCATTCGTAAGAAGAGATGCGATGATTGGGATAAGTGGGAAAGACAACCGTGCCGCCCGCGCCAATCACTTCCTGAATCAGAAACAGAATCCGGTAAAACGGAAAGTCGAGATTCAGCCCATCCATCCCGCTGTGAACGTAGACGAGATCGCCATCGCGGAGGTTCAAATCGTTAGACAGAATTTCGCGAAAATCTTTTTCGGTTAGTGGTGGTAGCGCAGCAACGCGACGGCGCTCGCGCTCCCACTTCGCATGGCGTAGAGAAGCAAACGCCGCGGTTGGGAGAATTGTCTTGGCGAGTTTGCGCAGTTCCATTTTTGTCGCGGCTCTGCCGCCGCACAGTGCGGTAAGCCTTCGGCTTACCGGCGAACACCCTTCAGCGAACTGTTTCCGGCCTGAGGCTCAGCCTCAGCCCGGAGGTAATTAAGAGACAGCAGGCCGGAAAGGCGGAGCCTTTGCGCAATGTGCTGCGGCGAAGCCGCGACAAACAGTCAGTACCATCCGCATGAGCGGATGGGTTAAAGCGCTCCCTGATCCCGCCTGCTGACGAAGGCGGTACTGATCTCAACGCTTACGGCTCAACCAACCTTGATCATCGTCGCGCCCCATGAATAACCAACGCCGAAACCGACCAACGCGACGCGATCGCCGGTCTTAACGCGGCCTTGCTGCAGCGCGCTCTCGAGCGCAATCGGGATCGTAGACGAAACGGTGTTGCCGCAATTCTCCATATCGATCCAAAACTTGTCGGCCGGAAACTTCAGCTTCGCGCGCAGCCTTTCCAGGACGAACTTGTTTGCCTGGTGCGGAATCAGAAAATCGATTTGGTCGAGCGTCAAGCCGGATTTTTCCAGCAGCTGTTGCAGCGTCGGCGGCACAGTTCGCAAAGCAAAGCTGAACACGTCGCCGCCATCCATGTACAAGTTTTCCTCCGAACGCCAGTTGCCGCTGCTGTCTTCTTTCTCAACCGCAGTTTCTGCTGTCGGCCGGCAACGCAGCCCGCCGGCCTTAACGATGATTTGATTTGCGCCGCGCCCGTCAGTGCCGAGCACGAACGGTCCCAGCAATTCTTCTTCGGACTCAACCGATCGAATCAAGGTAGCCGCCGCTCCATCGCCGAACAGAGTCAGCAACGATCGATCGCGGCGGTTGATGAACTTCATGTAAGTGTCCGCGGTCACCAGCAGCACCGTCGACGCCGTTCCCGCCTCGACCAAACTCTTTGCCAGCGCCAGGCCATAGATGTATCCGGAACATCCCTGATTGATATCGACCGCGCCGCAACTAGTGGACAGGCCCAGACTGTTCTGCATAAGACAGGCCGTCGTTGGCGTGAAATAGTCCGGGCTCTGGGTGCAGAAGATCAGAAAATCGATTTCATCAGGCGAGCAAGTCCCTTCATCAAACAGCCGTTTAGCCGCGGCAATTCCCAAATCTGACGCGCATTCGTCGTCGGCCGCGACACCGCGCAGTGCCACGCCGGTCTTCGAGAAGATCTGGCTGGCATGCCAGCCGCCGAACTGCTCGGCAAGTTGTTCGTTGGTTAATTTCTTTTCAGGTAAGAAAGATCTGATTGCCTTGATGGCCGCGCGCTGGGTCATGATTGAGGGATACTATAACAAAGGTCAGTACCATCCGCGTCAGCAAGTCAGTACCATCCGCGTGAGCGGATGGGATCAACAACCTCTTCGGTTTTTGTGACCCCGGACTATCGGACAATCACTCAAACTTTGGTAAGTCAACGCCTTGTCCATTGATAACGTAATCGACCGCGGCAGCAATGCTTTTTTCATTCCACAGGTGTATCTTGCTTCCTCGATCAGCCCAGGGGCTACGCTCATTTCTCCAATTGCCGTCTGTACGCATACGTCGCGTCGCATATCCTTTGAAAGCATTCAATGCCCGCTCTGGTTTCAGCTTGCCAATTGAGACGACAACGTGCACATGATTGGTCCGAACGTTAAGTGTGTGCAAGAGCCATCGACGGTGATCACAAACTTCACGGATGGCTGCATCGACACTTTGACGTTGACCGGCATCGAGCGTAACTGGTTGGGATTTCATTTTTCCGGCGCTTACGTCCTTGCGACGATCACTGCGTGGCAGGTACGGAGACTTGTATCGATTGTGGAAGCGATCGATCGATCCGCGTTCATCACCATGCAACCATGTTCCGTAGGATCTGAACGTGATTAGGTATCCGAGCGGGATATCGGTGTCGTTCCACATGGCTGTCACTCGATCCCATCCGCTCACGCGGATGGTACTGACTGGTTCACCTTGATCCCATCCGCTCACGCGGACCGTAGCGACCGCATAAGCTCTCCCCACCTCACATCCTCTCCCAATGCGCTGAGATTTGGATCGTGCTCAAACAACATTTTGTTTTCATTTCCCAACGCGACCGATCGATTGAGCCAGTCGAATGCTTCGTCACTTTCATTCAGCAGCGCGTGAACGCCGGCGACCGCGTAGGCAATGTCCGGATCGACTGAGGCTGTGCGTTTGACCTCATCATTCAATTCAACGCGCGCGGCTTCGGGATGTCCCTGTTTGATCAAGCACATCGCCAGCGTCGGGCGAATGCCGTAAAGATTCGGATTGGCGGACAGAACTTCGCGCAACAAATTGGTGGCCGCGTCAATCTCGCCGCGGTAATACATCAAGAGCGCTCGCACCCCACGCAGGAGAGGATTATTAGGCTCGACTGAGGCGGCGCGGTCCAATTCGCGCTGTGCTTCGTCGCGCTTGTGCTCGTAAAGAAAGATCAGCGCGCGGTTGTAACTAACAACTACGAACGCGGCCGGGTCGAGATGCACCAGACGATCGTAGCTCCGCAGCGCCCGATCGTATTCACCGTCCAAACGATGCAGCGTGGCTTTCACGAAATGTACGACGGCTTCGTTAGGGGCCTCGCGCCGCATGCGCGCAACTTCTTCGCGCGCTTTTTGTTTTTGCCCGCGCCAAAGCAGCACAAACACCATCAGCATGCGCGCTTCGATTATGTTTGGATCGTTGGCCAGCGCATGCTTGAAAGCCGCTTCGGCTTTCTCGAAATCGTCCACGCCGCCCAGGCCTTTGAACACTCGATTCACGTGACACGCGCCCAGGCCGTCATACGCCAGACCAAATTCCGGATCCAATTCGATCGCCCGCGAAAAGTGTGCGATCGCCGCGTCGCAATCTTCTTCGGCAACCGTGCGGAAGATGAAGCGCGCAAATCGATCGCGGCCGCGCAAGTATTCTTCATACGCTTCAGCGTTGACGGTCGTCGGTTGCGCCAACCCCGCCTGCTCGTCCGGACTCAATTCCAGCCGCAATCCGTCGACGATTCGTTTCGTGATCTCATCCTGAACCGCAATGATGTCTTCAGCGGAAGCATCGACGCGATCACTCCAGATGATCTCGCCGCTCTTTACATCCAACAGTTGCGCGTTTACGCGAAAACGCTCGCCGACGGCCAGAAAACCAGCGGACAAAACCGCATCGGCGCTCAGTTCACGGCCCACGTCGGCCGGATCGACCACTTGACCCTGGTACTTCGACATTACCGATGACGGGCGCACCACGAGAGATCGGATGCGCGCGAGTTCGGTAATCACCGCATCGGCCAGGGCGAACTCGTAAAAACTGGTCGCCGGATCGTTGTTGAGATTCTTGAAAGGCAGCACCGCGAGACTCTTCTTCTCGCGATCAGTCACGGTGATCGAAGTTGCATCCGGAGCTTCGGTGAGCGGCTTTGAACTAAATTGCGGCGAGCTGGTGGGCGTCTCTTTACCGCCGCCTAACTTTTTCAACCAACGCATTGCGCGGCCGACGGGCGTCGCGCCACCGAGATGTTTCGGCGCTGCGGCAACGTCCATTGGCGCGCCCGACGAAACATCGTGCAGAACTTTGCGCAACTCGTCGCCCATCTCGCCAATCTTCTGATAACGATCGCGCGGATTTTTCTGCAAAGCCTTGTCGAGAATTTGTTGCAGTCGCGTCGGCGTTGCGCCGGGCCGCATCTCTGCCAAAGTTTTCGGCTGATCGTGAATCACTGCATGGCGCACATCGACAGTTGACTTGCCGCGAAACGGCCAGGTGCCCGTCAGCATTTCGTAAAGCAACACGCCCGTTGAAAAAATATCGGCGCGTGCGTCGACATGGGTGCCCATCGCCTGCTCGGGCGCGGCGTAGGTCGCCGTTCCATAGGGCACGCCGATTTCGGTTAACTGAGTTCGGTCGATACCGCCCTGCGTTTCGTCGTCATCCAGTAGCTTCGCCAGACCGAAATCCAAAATCTTCGCCTGACCGCTGTCAGTAACCATCACGTTGCCGGATTTGATGTCGCGGTGAATGATGCCGCGCGCATGCGCCGCCGCCAAAGCGTCAGTCACTTGAATCCCGATGCGCAGCGCGCTGTCGAGTTCAAGCGGCCGGCCATTGCAAAGCTGCCGCACGTTCTTGCCTTCGACGTACTGCATCGCGATGTAATGCAGCCCGTTCGTCTCGTCCATGTCGAAGATCGTGCAGATGTTCGGATGGTCCAGCGCCGACGCAAGCTGTGCTTCGCGTTCGAAACGTTTCAGGTTTGTATCTTTAACGGTGAGTTCGGCCGGCAGGACCTTGATGACGACGGTCCGGCCAAGTTTCTGATCGACAGCTTTATAAACTGTACCCTGCCCACCCGCGCCGAGTTTATGAGTGATTTTGTAATTGCCGAACAGCTGCCCGATCATCGCGGGCGTATTCTAGTGCGCAAACCGAAAACGTGAAAGAGCGGAGCGGCAGGACTACGCTCTTTCATCGATGCGGAGAAGGGTCTGACCGTTGAGGCTGGCTCAAGGAGTTCCAAAGCGTTGGCGATATTCAGTTGAACTCAAGAACGCTTTCACCAACTCAGCATTAATGTAGTTACCGCCGAATTGGTTCAGTTTGGTTAGCCAGAAATCATAGCCGGTGTAATCGCGTGTGCTTTCGGGCGCATCATCCGGATTGCGCCGCAGGTAACCAAAATATTCCATCAAAACGAACGCGCGATTAAATTCGGCGCTCGCCAGGTTCGGATGCTCGGCGATTTGTCTAAGCACCGTTGCCCGAGTCGTACCGTTCAATCCAGTTGCCAGATTCGCGGCCAGGGTAGCTTCCTCCGAAGCCGACAAAGGGCTGCCCGCATTCTGGTTCAAAGTATGAACGAACGTCGTCGGCAACATCGTGGAAGGATAAGCGGTCGTAAACCGCGCCGTCTGCACAAAGGCATTGAAGTAAGCGACCTTGTTATTCTCCAAAGTTGTCTGCCAATCGCCCTGACCGACAATCACTCCGTTCGCTACCTGACGCGTGTCGGCGAGGAATTGGCTGAAGCGAACGATCGGCACTTTCAGACTGTGAGTTCCCTGGAAGGTCGAAGACTTGGTGTCATCTCCGTAAGCAGTTTTGTAAGTCCGCTCGACAAGATAACCGGTGGTCTGAAATTCAATCGAGAGAAAGAATGACGCGGAGACGTTAATGCGGCGCACTTCGATGCATTGCTTGTCGCTTCCGCAATCAGTGATTTGCTTCGTCCAGAAATCCAGGCCCGATTGGTCCGGACTGCGTCCCAGGAAATCCGCGTAATGCTGGCGCACGAAAAAGTCAGGTTGATCGATCGGATTGACGATCGCCGGACTACTCAAACAACTCGAATTTGCATTAACAAAGTTGGTGATCTCGTTCACGGAAAACGCGCAGAAGGTCGATGTGTTTGATTGAGTCTGCGTGGCCACCATGATCGTGTTGTCACATCCCGTTTGGCCGTCACAGTGGCTGGCGTTGAAGTTGTGCCCAATTTCGTGGGCGGGAATGGTAACGCGGAACGGCGCTACTGTTTCCAGATCAGAAATTCCATAAGCGTGGGAAGGATCAAGACAGACAACGCCGGTCCAGGCGACGCCATTGGGTCCCCCCAAATTCTTGCCGGTCCACAGGTGCGCAACGTCGCGCGGTGTGGTTGTGAAGTTCGCATTCCAGTAATCCGTGAATGCGGTGAGAACAGCTACCGCGCCGGTGCCGCCGGCGCCGTAGGGATCCGCGGTGGTCCACGTATGCTGAAAAGTCACCGTGAAAGTGAGTCCGATGTCGCGCTGATAAATACCCTGGACCGAGTTCATGATACTCAGGATATCGCTGTTTGCGTTGGCCGATCCGCCAAGCGCGTTTGTGTATTCGAAATCAGCATCGGTTGCGATCTCGACCACCTTGAAAGGCGAAAAGACGGCGGGCGTGATGCCGGTGGTCGCGCTCGACATGAATTGTTTGGCGCCTGCCGTTACCTGCTCTTCGAGCGTAGTGCCGCAGGTGCGTACAATGTCTGGCCGAACATCCGTAGACTTGTAGAGCACGTAATCACTTGACTGCGCCACCGGAGAATACTTTTGAGCGGGTTCAAGAAAGTATGAATCATCCGAAGTAACGATCATGCCCTCGACCTGGTTGTCGTTGACCGTAAAGCGGGCATCGCTTCCCCACACATCCGGCAGATTGCCCTTGTAAGTCGACGGAGCCGGCATCGCAACTGCGCGCGTAGCACCGTTCGGACCCGCTTCTTCGGCGCGATAGTTTGGCGCCCGCAAATCGTTTGGCTGAAGCTGCACCTCGAAATCATGCGCTGGCGTCACCAGCGAGATGCGGCCACTCGCTCGGACTTGTTGAGCGATGACGCGCGGATCGAGACTGATTTCTTCGTGCGCCGAAAAGACCTGACCCAGATCCTGTTGGACGCGTACCCGGAGGTCCTGAGCGACGACCTGCCGCGAGCATAGATTTGCAATTGATAAGCACCCGAGCACTAGCGCCGCTAATGCGAAGGTCAGAAAGATGCGAGTGTTACGTAATTGCTTTGTTCGGGGTGACGATTCGCGCGGACGTGATTGCTTCATACTTCATCCTTTGGCTGTCAACTTGTCGGCCGGGAATTTCGCTGACCTCAATGATTTTGGACACGCCCGATGAGAGGTCGCTAACGAGGTAAAGAAAATACTAACGACTCGCAATGAATCACGTCAACAAGTTTCCACGAAAGATCGTGGCCTGCAGAAATTAGTAGCATCTCAACGCAACTTATGCGCAACAAGCTCATGCCGCAACAGAATTAACCAACCTGTCCGCCGCAACTAGTGTTTGCATCAATCGCTAGTTGCGACGCACCGGACTTTGGTACTAAAGTCACGAAGCAAAAGCGAAACTGAAACTTTTTTGGAACGTAGATGAAAATCTCTTTGTCTGATACGGCACTCGCCGGCGCGATCAAACCCCTGGCTTCTTCCAACGCCGATTTCACCGCGCGCTATCCGGGCGAAACGGGCCGACGACAGCCGGTGCACACCGTCTATGGCGGGGCGCATTTGTTCCGCGCGGACTCAGCCTCGCGTCTGGGCCACGTGGCTGAACGCGCTTTATCGGAAAACGCTTCCGACTTTGTGGTCTTCGCGCGCGCGATTGGATTGCCGTTGTCCGAAGATTTGCCTGACGTGCTGGATTATGCGACCGGATTGAAACATCGTTTGGAAGCTAAACCCGAAGCCGTGCGGGAAGAAAACAAAGCCGCGTGGCTCGCGTACACTATTCATTCCCGCGTGCAGGAGAAGCTGAAGCGCGAGCCGGTCGAAGACTTCCGGATCGATTTTGAAGACGGCTACGGCAATCGACCCGACGCCGAGGAAGATGGCCATGCCGAATCAGCCGCGACGGAAGTTGTCAAAGGAATGAAAGGCCAAATGTTGCCGCCCTTTATCGGCATTCGTATCAAGCCTTTTAATGAAGAGCTGCGCGCTCGCAGCATGCGCACGCTGGATATTTTTGTCTCGACTGTTTTAGAAAAGAGTGGCGGCAAACTACCGGCTAATTTCGTTGTTACGCTGCCAAAGATTACGACCCCCGAGCAAGTCAAAGCGCTGGCTGACATTTTCGATCTGCTGGAAAGACAAACCGGACTCGCTGCAGGTTCATTGAAAATGGAGATGATGATCGAAACAACGCAATCGATCATCAATAGTGAAGGACGAATCAATCTTCCGTTGCTCCTGGATGCAGCGCGCGGGCGTTGCGTCGCCGCACACTTCGGCACTTACGATTACACGGCGAGCTGCAGCATCACCGCCGCGCACCAACACATGATGCATCCGGCGTGCGACTTTGCGAAGCACATGATGCAGGTTTCGTTCGCCGGCACCGGTATCTGGTTATCAGATGGCGCAACGAACATCATGCCGGTCGGGCCGCATCGCGAGCGTGAAGGCGTGCCACTGATGCAGGATCAGATCGACGAGAACCGCGCCGTCGTTCATCGAGCGTGGAAGCTGCACTACGATCACATTCAGCATTCGCTGGTCGGCGGGTTTTATCAGGGCTGGGACTTGCATCCGGCACAACTGCCGACGCGCTATGCGGCCGTGTACGCATTCTTCCTTGAGAGTCTCGATGCTGCGTCGGAACGTCTGCGCAACTTTGTCGAGAAGGCTGCGAAAGCCACACTGGTTGGTGATGTGTTCGACGATGCGGCGACTGGCCAGGGCCTGCTGAATTATTTTCTCCGCGCGATTAACTGCGGCGCGGTGACCGAGGAAGAAGCAACGAAGCTGACGAGCCTGACACACGACGATTTTGTGTCCGCATCTTTCGTCAAGATTTTGAAGAACAGACAAAATCTCTGACACTGTTGCCGGGCTTGCGCATCATCCTCTATAGAACCCGCTCAAACATTTATGAAACTCACCTCAGGAGATCAAATGACCACCACAACCAAAATATCAGTAAGGGCTCTGGCCTTCGGTGGTAAGTTCATCGGCCAGCACGTCGGCTTTGCGAAGATTGATATTTACGGACCTGAAAATCCCGACAAGCCTTTGGCGTCCGGTCTGACCGATCAAGGTCTGGTGGCGAACACCGATGGCTCTGGCGTTACAGCTCTAATCATGGGCGAGCCGTATCCCTGGGGCTACCCGGCACGCGCCGATCAGGCGACGGAGTTCACCGCTGAAATTCCCTTGGCCGAACCCACCGTACTAACTTTCGTTGCGACTTCTATGGAGGATTCCCGATTTTCGGCGTCGTGCGATCGTATGGTGCTGCCCGACTTGCCGCTGACCGGAGCCATGGCTGTGGTTATGGTTATACCGGGTCTGTTGACGGAATTGACTGAGCCCGCGACCGGAGCCTCAATCACTGAAGGAGCATCCACGACTATCACGGCCCAGGTGCGCATGATGTGCGGTTGTCTGATAGATAACCTGTTCTGGCCCGCCGCCAATTTCAACGTGCAGGCTATCATCAACAATGGCAGAGAAGCCCGGACTCTAACCTTGAACTATACCGGCGTGCCCAGCTTGTTTTCGGCGGCGTATGCTTTTCCGAGCCCTGGAAACTATGAAATCAGTATTGTTGCTACGGAGATGAATGGAAACTTGGGCAGCACGGCGCCGGTCACCGTTACGGTGAAGCCGAGCTGACTCAGGCTCGTAAGACTACGTGCGGAGTTGCACAGTTACTAACTGTACCGGGCTTCGAGACTCAATAATCGGAAAAGAGAGAGCTAAATAATGAACCTCTGGAAAATTCTTTGGGTGATCATGGCACTTAACATGGCGACTCTGGTCCTTGGTCAAAACGCTCGGCGCCAGGGAGAGGACGATGCACTCGCCGCAAAGATTGCTCGCTTTGCGCCGACCGTAATGACCGCGAATAACGCGCGGCTCTCGCCGAACGATCGCAAAGCGCTGCAGAAGATCATCACCGCGGCCAAACTCTACGATGCGCTGTATCTACGTCAGCTTTGGAATGGCAACGAATCGCTTTTGAAAAAACTGCAAGCTGACAAAACGGCGCTCGGTCGTCTGCGTCTTCATTACTTCATGATCAATAAAGGACCATGGTCCCAGCTCGACGACAACGCTCCATTCATCGAAGGCGTCCCGCCGCGCCCGCCTTACGCGAACTTTTATCCAGCTGACATCACCAAAGAAGAATTCAACACGTGGCTGAGTACGCTCTCGCCAGAAGATAAAGAGAAAGCCACCGGATATTTCTACGTCATTCGGCGCGATACGAATGGCAAGCTGAAAACTGTTCCTTACAGTGAAGAGTATCGTGAGTTTCTCGAGCCCGCGGCCAAGCTCTTACGCGAAGCCGCGGCGCTGACGACGAATGCGACGCTGCGCGATTTTCTCAACAAGCGCGCGGCAGCCTTTCTCTCAAACGATTATTACGACAGCGATGTCGCCTGGATGGATCTCGATTCGCCAATCGATCTCACCATGGGGCCGTATGAAACTTACGAAGATGAGTTGTTCGGCTACAAGGCAGCGTTCGAAGCTTACGTCACGCTGCGCGACGATGCTGAGTCAGCGAAGCTGAAAAAGTTCAGCGGCTATTTGCAGGAACTCGAAAACAATCTGCCGATCGATCCGAAGTATCGCAATCCAAAACTCGGTGCAGCGTCGCCGATTCGCGTTGTGAACGAAGTGTTCAGTTCGGGCGAAGGTAACAGCGGCGTACAAACCGCAGCGTTCAATCTGCCGAACGACGAGCGCGTCGTGAAAGAAAAAGGTTCGAAGCGCATCATGCTGAAGAACGTGCAGGATGCGAAGTTCAATAAGACCCTGATCCCGATTTCGCGCGTCGTGCTCGAGCCGGCCCAGCTGCCGAACCTTTCGTTCGAGGCTTTCTTCACGCACATCCTGACGCACGAGCTGATGCACGGACTCGGGCCGCACAACATCAAGGTCAACGGCGAGCAGACGACCGTTCGCAAACAATTGAAGGAACTCTATTCAGCGATCGAAGAGGCGAAAGCCGACGTGACCGGACTGTGGGCGTTGCAGTATCTGATCGATAAAGGCGTCGTGCCAAAGACAATGCAGGGCACGCTCTATACGACTTATCTGGCGAGCATGTTTCGATCTGTTCGCTTCGGCATCAATGAAGCGCATGGCCGCGGCGTGGCGATGCAGTTCAACTATCTGACCGATGAGGGCGCGATCCGTTACGATGAAAAGACCGGCAGGTTCAGCGTCGATCAAGCGAAGTTCAGAGAAGGCGTGCGCAAGCTGACGCACGAATTGCTGACCATCGAAGCGGAAGGTTCGTACGACAAAGCGCGCGCGATCCTGGTCAAGTACGCGGTGATTCGTCTGCCGATGAAGAATGCGTTCGACAAGTTGAAAGACGTGCCGGTGGATATTGAACCGCTGTTTCCGCTGGCGCGTTAAGCGACGGCCGAGTGTCAGTACCGGGAGCGGTAGCGACCGGATCATTAAGCTGCTGCCCAGTTAATGAACCACCCTTTTGATCCGGTCGCTACCGCTCCCGGTACTGACACCCGGCGCACTCCAAATCAAAACAACCTTCCCTGCTCGTCCTCATCATCCGCTTCAACCGATTCACTCAACCGCGGATACGTCTCGATCAACTTTGCCGGTCCGGGCACGCGTTCTTCTTCCAACTCAGCCAGGATCTCAAACGCATTCACCAGGCTTTGTCCACGCGCGTGGTTATTGGTGATCACGAAAGTCTGTTTCGCTTTATCAGAAACTTCCCTGATTCGATCAATCCACGGCCCAAGCTCGTCCGGCGAATAAAGATAGTCGTAGCGCTCGACGACGTTCGCTTCTTCACGAAACCAGTTCTGGTAATTGCGACCGTGCAACCTCACGTAACCGATCTCTGAGGTCACTTCTGCCGAAGGCTTAATTGAATTTGAGAACAACGGCTGATCGATATCGCACAACCCCACACCAAGATCCTCCAGCGTTTGCAGCACGCGCGGATTGTTCCATGATTCGTGACGCAGCTCGACCACCAGCGGATAGTCTTTAAAGCGCGTGACTAGTTGATCAAGATACACACGTTCGTCGCGATCATTCTTGAATGACCAGGGAAACTGAATCAACACCGCGCCCAGCTTCCCTGCCTCCATCAACGGATCGATTCCTTCGCGAAAAGCTCCTTCGTCTTTGTCCGTAAGCCGTTCGCGCTTATGAGTGAAGACCTTGTGCAGTTTCGCGGTGAAAATAAAGTTGGGATTGTGCGCGGTTCGCTCCAACCAGGCGCGAGCTGTCTCGGGTTTGGGCGGGTAATAGAAGCTGCTGTTGACTTCCGCGGTGTCGAAGTATTTGGCGACTAGTGATAGCGTGTCGAATTTTGAGCCGGCGCCTTCGGGATAGACACGACCGCGCCAGTCTGCATAAGACCAACCGGCGGGGCCGACCCGAATGTCGCGAAGCGCGCGCATGAACGGATTGTGTCGGACAAATCTTAGTTCTTCAAATATGGTTTGCGCGCGATCAAATGCGCAGCGTCGTGGCGGTGTCCGTCCTCGGCCGCGCGTTCGTCGTAGTGTTCGATTTTCCAGTCGCCAAAAATCTCACGAAGTTCGCCGCGTTCCAGCAGAAACCGAGGATTGGCCGGATTCACGTTCGGCTTGCCGTCATTCAAATGAATCTCGGCGACCACGATTCCGCCGGGCTTCACACCAGCGCGAATTGCCGGGATCAAATCTCTCTGAAGATATTGGAAGTCACAAACCAGATCGTACGCGTCGGGCTCGATCTGAAACTCACCTGCTTCAAGATTAGCGACGCGAGAATCGACAGTTACAGCACGTTCAAGTGCTCGGGCCGCTAGCATCTCAATGGCCACCCGCGAACCATCAACTGCCGTCACTTCCCATCCAGATTCAGCCAAATAGATCGCGTGACGTCCGGCGCCGCAAGCAAGATCGAGTGCTCGTCCCGGAGGCCGTCCGGCGATTGCGGTGCGGAGTAGCGGCGAAGGTTCAGCAGTCGTGTGCTCACCGCCGCGATAGCGCTCGTCCCAGTCACGCATGAGAAGCGTCCGCTGCGCGAAGGTTACTTAATGTCTGCTGCAACTGTTTTGCTACGGCGTCGGGTGTGAGTCTTGAAGCAGCCAGACGGTTCTCGGCATCCGAGAACTTCAGCGCTGAGGACAATTCGCTCGTATCAACTCGCCAATCACCGTGATTGTTCTGTTCGAGTTCATTCAAGTGCGCGACGAGCGAAGTGAAATCCCGTCGCTTAATTTTTGGCCGCACCACCGTCTCAGCCCACGAGTAATAGGGATAATCTATGCGATAGGTCCATCCCTTCTCAAGGGGTGTCGCGATCAGGAAAAGTTCGCCATGCGCGTGATGAGAGATCGCGGTGAACGGCGCCGAGTGTTTCATCGGATCGAATCCGGACGGACCAAAGATGGTTGGCGCCAGCGTCACGAGTGACAGCTTTGCATCGTCGAACTCTTCTACTTGCGATTCACTTTTCGCGAAACTGTCGAGTGCAGTTTCAACTCTCTTCCACTGCTCGCGCCACAGTGGTTCGTATCGATCGGTGTGTTTGATGACGTGCTCGATGTGCGGCAGCACGAGAACGTACGCCTCGGCTTCGTCATTGACGGGTCGATCTGCAATCTGTTCCGCCAAAGGCGAGCCCGATTTATCGATCGGCGAGTCGGATCCTTGAATAACAATGCTGGCACGCACTCCGTCCGTCGAACTGAACTCAGAAAAGTCGCCTGCTTCAGCCCCAGCAACTAATCGATCGCGCAAATCCAGAGCGCGTTCGCCCGTCAACATCGCCCAGACGGAAAGGACACCATCCGTGTCGAAGTGATTGTTGGTTACGAGATCGATACTGCGCGTGAGTTCATTACGATTGGGCGCGGCCACAACGTTCAAAACAGTCTCGGTGGAAGTATCCGCCTTGACCGACTCGGGCGTCTGGTTTCCATTCCAGTGCGAAAAGTGAATGGCGTTATCAACCGTGCCGTCGACCGAGAGCTTCGGTAGATCGGCAATCGCGTCGCTGTAGAATTCAAATCTCATACTTCGATTGCTGCTGAGCTCTCTAGAATTTTAGTTTGTTATCATCTTGGTAATCTTTGAGTTTCCTTGCGCGGCGATAGAATGCAAGCATCATCTTCAGGGCGGCAAGTTTATTGGGCGCCAAACTGTTCAATTCGTCCAGGTTCTCAAATCCCATAATTCTGGCGAAGGTCTTGGATGATTCTTCAACGAAAGCAAGATGTTCGCGGTCGAGTCGAAGCTCTGCTGACTTGGACTCCAGACTGAGCAGTCGTCGGCGTTGCAAACCCCTTATAGATCTCGTTATAGGTTTCGTTTACCTTCAGCGCAGCATCACAAATGTTATTTATTACTCTCTTAAGAGCGAGGCCTACGGCCAAGACCAAGCTTAACTCGATCCAACCCGGCGAGGAATATTGAATTGAGATTACGTTTGGACGTTCAGTCGCAGGAATCAATTCATAGAGATAGTGGAAAAAGTTCACCGCGCTAAACCCACCTCTCCAGGGATGCGCAGCAAATGTGATAATCAGTTTTTCGTCGTCGATAACTTCATCTACCATTAATGAATACAAAAAGGAGTACGCTTGAGTATAAGCGTACGGAAATCCGTAGAGATCATTAAGTGTCCACTCTCCATCAATTTCAATTCTGTAAGGATTAGTTTCTGGCATGAGTGAATTTTTGAGGATGATCCGTGTGCCGAATACGGAATTAACGGCGACTGTTTACAAAGCGACCGAAGCTCGCTCCCACTAAGCGGCAATTGGTCGTAACTTCGCGTATTGATTCTTGTTCGCCTGAGCAGCGTCCCACAAATCGACCGCCTTCTGCAGATTCATCCAGATGTCCGGCGTCGTTTTAAAGACTCGCGACAAGCGGATCGCTATGTCCGCGGTCACTGCGCGACGCTGGTGAATCAAATCATTGACGACACGCGCCGATACGCCAAGACGCTTTGCCAATTCCTTCTGCGTCAGCGCGGCGAATGGATCATTTCCCTCGTCAGCTAATTCTTCAAGCATGTTTCTCAAGATCGCCCCGGGATGAGTCGGCCGTACCTTGCGTTGAATCTTTGCTTCCTGCATATATGAACTCTCTCAGTGATAGTCCTCGAAGTTTACATCGCTCGCATCGCCGTTCGCAAAACGAAACGTAATTCGCCAATTCTTGTTGACCTTCACGGCCCAGCTTCCGGCTCGGTCGCCCTTCAATTCATGTAACGCAAAGTGTGGCAAGGCAATGTCTTGCAATGTACTCGCCGCGTCAATTACGTCTAAGCGATCGCGTAAGCGAGTTGATAGTTCTGCAGGAATCCCGCGCTTGCTATTAGCTCCAAAGAAGTCGCGCAGTCCCTTATGTTTGAAAGAAATGATCACGCTGAGATGACGATTCGTTACTGCTCGTTAAAGCCCGAGAAGGAGCCTCGGCACTTCGGCAATCACGTCGCTGTAAAACTCAAACTCATTCGCTTTTTCCCATCTAAAATCTGGTCATCGGCATTACATCAAGTTTAAAAAGCGCTGCACTATCGCGCACGCTTGAAGTTGCTGATCAAGACAACATCGCTCGTCTCTGTGCCGCGCGACAGCGCCACCTGTTTTCCGTCGCGCGAGAAGTCAAAACTGAAAATCCGTTCCGAAGCAAAGTTCGTCAACTGCTTTGGCGGTGAACCGTCAGTCGGTTGAGCCCAAAGATTTGTGACGCCATTTCTCGTCATCCCATAAACCAGCGCGCGTCCGTCAACTGTCCAGCGCAGGTTTGTGATGGGGCCGGTGAACGGTAATGTCTTGATGGGCTCACCTCCCTCGCTCGGAAGTATGGCAAGTGTCTGGGACCCCGCAGGTTGCGCCAGATACAAGCAAGCGATCTGCTTTCCGTCAGGCGAGAAGACCGGCTTCTCCGAATATTTATCCGTTATCTCCATTGGCTGGCCACCGTCGATTCCAACTTTCCAGATAGTAGATTTGTTCAAATACATCTCGTACACCACCCACTGGCTGTCAGGTGAGATGTCCGGAACCTCCTCGTCATGGTGATCCGTTAACTGCTTTAAATTTCCTCCATCGATATCCATTCGCCAAATGTGAAGCGTGCCCGTGCGGTCGGACATGAATACAATGTAGCGCCCATCTGCCGACACCGAAGGCCAGAAATTGTCGCCCGCATTAGCCGTAAGCTGCTTCCTGGTACCGTTCGCAAGGTCGAGTAAGTAAAGATCGCCACCCACCGGTTGCTTGAGTGGATAGATAAGTTTCCCGTCAGACGTGAATGCTGGATTACCAACGAGATTTCGGCCTTGCGTCACCTGCTTCGCGCGCGCTACATCGAATGCCGGCATCACCCAAATGTTGTTATTCAATTCCGTCATGACCGCGGCGATCGAAGCAGAGTCTGAGGTGAGACTGATCGTGGGATAAGAATTCAGGTCGTTCGTGAGTTTCGCCACCGCACCTGACGGATAAGACACTTGCCAGATGCTGAAAGCCTCGCCCGCACGCTCCGCAGCGGTCGTCAGAATCGTGTCGGCATTAAACCATACTGCCTGTCTCACCAGGTTCCAACGGCGCGGCGTCAAAAATTTTACTTCGCCGGTGGCGACTGAAACCGTCGCGACGCTCATGAAGTTTTGGCTGGTGAGCGCAACCGGAGTCGCGATCGTCCTCCCGTCGGGTGACCATGAGACAGCGCTGAAGTCACCCTGAAAGAAGTATTCGTCGCCGTGCCGCATGGCCAGCTGTCGCTGCCCGCTGCCATCGGCATTTCCGATCATCAGCCGATCTTCATCTTCGTAAAAATCGAAGTAGGCAATCTGCTTGCCGTCAGGAGAAAAGCTTATGCAACTCTTAATTCCGGTGAACAGCTTTCGTGGCGTACCTCCAAGCACCGGCACTTGATAGAGAGTTCCCGTGTCCTGATTTCCTTCCCTCACAGCGTAGTAAACGTAATTGCCGTCAGGCGAGAACGCCACGCCAAAAAATCGCACCGGCGCCGGCGGCACGATTTGCGTATTACTATTGGCGACGGCTACTTGTCGCAGCCAAAGGCTCTTCTGTTCGCCATCATCCTGGACGTGCACGAGCCATTTGCCATCGGGCGAGATGGCGGCGCCCGTCGCATTGCCGGTCGTTGTTAGGCGAGTGAATTCTGCCGCCTCGAGCGAAATCACGTTTGTTCGATTGCGAGTGACAAATTTGTAGATAGCAAAGCCAATTCCGGCCAGCACAACCACCGAAACCACTGCCGTCAGCGCGAAGGCTTTCTTGTGACTCTTGATTTGATTGACGACATATTCGGCGCTGGAAGCTGAAGGCGCCGTCGATACTTCCGCGGTAGACATGGCCGGCGAAATGCCTGTCTGTTGCAGGATGCCGGACATTTGCGCCGCCGAATAATTCACAGTTTCTTTACCGGTTAGCTCTGGTGGCGGTACGGATCGTTCGAGGCTCGAGGCCACGTCAGTTTCGCGCTTCAGGTCCTTCAGATCGATCAGCAAATCATGAATCGTTTGATAACGCTCTTCGCGTTCCTTGCGCAGCGCCTTCTTCACGATGATTTCCAATTCCGCGGGAACGTCGTAGTTCAAACGAGCGATGGCCTGCGGTTGCGCATGCGTGATTCGATCGATCGTCTCAGTGACCGTGTTGCCGGTGAAAGGCAACTGTCCGGTGGCCATCTCGTAAAGCACGACGCCGAACGAAAAGATGTCGCTGCGATGATCGACCTCACGGCCCAGCGCCTGCTCTGGCGACATGTAATTGACTGTGCCCATGACGACACCCGGGCTTGTCTTCACTCGCGTGGCCATCTCGCTGTCAGACGTGTGGGTGGCGGAACTCGGACCAGCCAGCTTGGCGAGTCCAAAGTCGAGCACCTTCACGCGACCGCGCGACGTAATCATCACGTTCGCGGATTTGATATCGCGATGGGTGATGCCTTTCGCATGAGCTTCATCCAGCGCATCGGCGATTTGAATCGCGATCTCGAGTAGTTGAGTCATCGCCAGCGGTTGCGTGGCGATCCTTCGATCGAGCTGCTCACCTTCGATGTATTCCATGGCGATGAAGTGCGTGCCGCCTGCTTCGCCAATCTCATAAATGTGGGCCACGTTGGGATGAGAAAGCGCTGAGGCAGCACGCGCTTCCTGCAGAAAGCGATGCAGCCGCTGCGGATCGCGAGCGACCTCAGCGGTGAGCACCTTCAGCGCGATGTCGCGATCGAGTTGCGTGTCGCGGGAGAGATAGACTTCGCCCATTCCGCCCTCACCGAGTTTTGAGCGGATTTCGTAACGGCCGAGCTTTGTGCCAGGAGCAAGGGACATAGATAAAAAGCTTCGCTATATTACTCAGGAAAGCAATTTAGTAGTAGTGCCAGTCTCCAGCCGAACTCCGTGATTCGTTGAGCCAATGATCCATTGATTCAATTGTTATGCAGATTCGCGAAAAGATTCTTCAAGTTCTTTGGTGGCACTCTCGACCGTGCGCTTCGCGTCGTCCAACGTCTTAGTTGCTTTGGTCAATTCAACGGTGACGCTTTGTGCCCGCAGAGCTGCATCCGTCGATGCGGCGCTCGCTTTTTTGAAACGCTCCTCCGCTTCGCGCTTTTGCTGCGCGGCTTCCTTCGCGGTCGCTTCGGCTTTTTTCTGCGCGCCCTCCAAACTCTTGACTGCGGCCCGAGCATCATTGAGCGATTTCCTCGCCTGCTGTAGTGAAACTTTCGCGCTATTTATCCGAGCCTGTCGCTCTTTCTGCCGGCTTGTCTCGGCCGTGGCCCTTTGGGCCTTCCTCGATATAGTGACTGCCTTCTTTGCAGGACTGAGGGGCGACGGTTTCGCAGCGCGCTTTGTGGCGCTCGCGATCGGAGTGAATGAACCGAATGAATCAAAGCCCGGAGGATCGATATCTTCAGTCAATCGGCCCAGAGTTGCGCCATCTGAGTGTGAAGTGGCGACGGACAACGCCTCGAGTGTAGTGCCAATGCGCCGCAGCGTATCCAGCGAAGGGTTGTGGCCGGCATCACGCAATACTTCGGTCGCCAGATCGGACAGGTGCGAGAGTGCGTCACGCCGCGCGTCGAGAGCTTCCCGCATGTTCACCATCTTCCCGGTGACTTGCGCCTTGCGAAATCGCTGGCCCGTTGCGATTAGCTCATCGAATGATTCACGATGCCGCCAATAAAGTTGATTTACCGTCCAGGCCGAAACTGATGGCTTGGCCAGAGCCGTAACGGCTTCTGATTCACTGACCAAACCATTCTTCTTCAGTCGGGCTGCCAGTGCTTTGCGGGCAGAAACGAACTCTGTCAGCGGCAGTTTGAATAGCGCATCAATATCATCGTCGAGTTTAGGCATCGAATCTAACTTATCCGCAGATTACACAGATTACGCAGATTAGGAAGAAGCGATGAGCAGATCAGCGGTTCAATTCGCTGAATTCTTATCTGCGTAATCTGTGTAATCTGCGGATAATCTCTTTAAGGATCAAGCGGATCTTTCGCGTCAAAAAACAAGGAAGCAACCGCGGGCTTGAACTCTGCTTCAACCGGCGAGATTTGCTTAATGAATTCTACCGGGAAGTATCCAAGTTCGTTTAGATTTCGAGTGCGAAATTCCTCGCTCGCGCTGGAAGCGATATGATCCTCGCTTGAAGTGACCAGCGCGGTGCGATCAACCGGTATGCGATAGCGAAAGGCGAGTCGCGCTGCGTTGCGAAAATTGGTGGTGGTATGACGCGCGTGCGGCTCAATCAAGATATTCGTCTCGGGTATCTTGTACTTCTCCATCAGATACTTTTTCATCTCGATGGCTTCGCAGTAAGGCGTCTGCATTGGATGAACGAAGCCGCCGGAAACAATAATCAGAGGCGCTTTATGCTGTGCAAACAACTGCGCCGCGACATCTGTGCGCCGCGCTCCTATCGGACTAATCCTCGTGGTTAAATCGCGCCCCCCGGAACCCAGGACCAAAATGAATGTGTATGGGTAATCACTCCACTTAATCTTGCTTAGGTTCTGAATGGCCGCTTTATTTTCACCTTGCTCAAGCGGTTCGTAACGACCGGCTTCGTCACGGCGGTTGATCTCCAAGAGTCCAAGAGCGAAGTTCAGTGTTGGCTCAAAAAATAAAGAGTCCCTGGAAGGTTTGATTTCCGCGATCTTCGCTTTCAGAAGGTTTCGGTAAGCTTCCGTGGTGACGTCGAAGCTAACTCGATCAATGTCCTTGTAGCGCGGATCTTTGCCGAGGCAATAGACACTCAGTATCCGATTCAGACCCGCGGCCGCATCCCTCCACGCCGCCACAAACATTTGAGCATCGGATTGATCGCTGTATTTGATAAAGACACCTGACGGGCGCAGATCCTTTTTCGCGAGCAGTTTGAATTCAGTCCTGTTCGCCAATGTCTGAAGTTCGGTCGCCACTGCTTCAATGGTTGGACTATCGAAGCGAATCATCTGATCGAAGCAACTGACGTCGTGGCAGCTCGCGGCTTTCTTGAGAGCCAAAACTTTGTCGTTGGCCAACTGCTTCAGGACTTTGTTCTGACTTAAGAGTCTGCGCGCCGGTGCGTTCCTTTGAAACAAACTAAGTAAATAAAAATTCTTGTCCTGGACCGGCTTGAGAAGTGACAGCTTGTAATTGCCGTCAAAGCCTGACGTGTCGAGCGCGGTCGTGTGCGCAAACGCGCCGCTTATCTTCAGCTCGCGAATGGCATAAAAACTTGATGAGCTAAGCGCCGCATTCTGCGCGAATGCGCTGGTGAATAGGACGACGGAAAGAACGAGTTTTCGCAGCATCATGTGGTCCGCCTTTGCGGAGACTCAGGGAATTTCATAGCAACCAGGTCTTGTTCCCAAAGCCAAGCACGTTGGACAAAGAGCCTCGCCATATTACTCATGAAAAGAATTTAGTAGTAGGGCAAATGTGCGAGGCGCCAAGCGCTGGCGATTTGACTGAAAGCTCTGGAACAGTCCACTTCGCATTCCTCCCGTTGATGATTTGGGCTTGGCAGTCTAAATTGTCGGGGCGAAAGGTGGACCACAGTTCACGATGATGGAGTATCCGAATCGACGTCACGACATCAGCCAGGGTCAGGGCACAACCAGGCACTTGTTTGAGCTGCTGACGAATTATCTCGAGATGAATCTGCCAGCCGGAGGACGTTAGAAACCGGATCATGCAGTCCGCGGAGCGGACGGCAGCATAAAGCCTGGGGCGTAAGCCCCAGGATTCGATCAAATAAGGAGGCGTGAGCCCGCGGAGCGGGCGACAGCGAAATCGGCATCGATTGCGGCATTGTATATAACGTCGGTCGCCCGCTTCGCGGGCTACACAGATTTCTGGTTGAGCTTCCCTGGGGCTTACGCCCCAGGCGTTATGCTTACGCCTGCTCCGCAGGCTAAGATTCATGACCAAAATGAATACATCCACCTATGATCAACTCGAACAACTCGCGCATGACTTCTGGACATGGCGCGCCGCGAATCAACCCATCTCCAGCGATGACATTCCGCGCATTGAGCGTCCGGATGATTGGGTGCCCGATTGGTCGCGAGATGCGATTGAACGAAGACAAACGGAATTATCGGAATTCAAGAAATGCCACGAAGGCATCGATGCGCGCTCATGGCCCGTGGCGCAGCAAGTCGATTACCGCTTGATTGGCTCGGCGATCGCGCGCGTGCATTGGGAGTTGAACGTCACCGCGGGACAGGAACGCAATCCGGGGTTCTATATCGATCAGACTTTGGGCCTCCTCTTTCTCTCAGTGCTGCAACCGCCGCCGTTCACTGAGAAGCGCAGCCACACAATCGTCCGCTACCTGCAAAGCTTCCCTGCGACAGTCGCTAACGCAAGAGAAAATCTCGCCGGTCACGCAATCAAGCCTTTTGCGATCGCGGCGCTCGAGAAGTTGGTCGCAGTGAAGTCTCGTCTGACTAAAGTCGGCACCGAACTCGGTCCATTGCTGTCTGGTGTGAGTCCGAATGAATTTAATCAATCGGTTACCGACGCGATCACCGCGCTCGAATCATTTCATGACTGGTTGAATGGTGAACTTGATGAAATGACGGAAGAGACCGCCGTCGGTCGTGAGGCATACGTTTACTTCCTCAAGCATGTCGCTCTCATGCCCTTCACACCTGAACAGTTGCTGGTGATGGGCGCGCACGAGTGGGAGCGTTCCGTCGCGTTTGAGAGCTGCGAACAAACTCGCAACCAGGCACTGCCGGAACTTGAACTGTTTCCCGATCAGGCGACGCAGATGGCCCAGGAAGAATTTTGGGAAGGCGCGGCGCGGCGTTTTCTCGAAGCGAAGAATATTCTCACGGTTCCCGGTTCGATGAAGCACTATCGCAACCTGCCTTTGCCGGCGTACGTCGAGCCACTTTCATTCATGGGTGTGACCGACGATCTCACTTCCGACACCAGGCTCGATGAAGACGGCGTCAGCTATATAAAACAACCGGCGCCTGATCTCGATTACTTCTCGCTTTCGATTGCCAAAGATCCGCGGCCGCTGATTGTGCACGAAGGCGTGCCCGGCCATTACTTTCAGATGACGCTGTCCTGGGCCCACGAAAACAAGATCCGCCGGCGCTATTACGATTCAGGCGCGAATGAAGGCATCGGCTTTTATGCTGAAGAGCTGATGCTGCAATTTGGTTTCTTCGACGATCGTCCCAAGCTGCGCGAGATCATGTACAACTTCATGCGCCTGCGCGCGCTGCGTGTCGAGGTCGACGTAAAGCTGGCCACCGGTGAATTCACCATCGATCAAGCCGCGGATTATCTGGAGAAAATCGTTCCCGTCGATCGCGGCACCGCGCGACAAGAGGCGGTCTTCTTTGCCTCTTCACCGGGCCAGGCGATTACTTATCAGATCGGAAAGTTACAAATCGTGAAATTCCTCGCCGACGCGCGGCTTAACCAGAAAGAGAAATTCAACCTCCGCGCCTTTCACGACTACTTGTGGCTAAACGGCAACGTGCCGATTGCGTTGTTGCGTTGGGAGTATCTCGGGTTGAGTGATGAGATTGAGTTGCTCGATGCGTCCTAAGTTTCGTCGATTATATCTTACGCGGCGTTCGCTCCACCGAGGTCGTGGAAGCAAGGCGGCTAGATTCTATGACGCAACGTCAAGATTGAATCTGCTGAGAAGGGCAGTGGCTTTGGCGCGCAAGGCTCAGTCGTCCATTCTGCGCTTATGTTCGGCAGGGCAGACCCCGTATGTGCAGTCATAGAACCCTTCGTCACGTTCCTCCCATATTTTCCAGTGCTCCTTGCAGTAAAAGCAGTCGCACCGTGGGCAGTAGAGCGGCACATATTCGTCGTTGAGCTTATATAAGGCGCGGGCATCACTATTATTTATTGCCTCGAACGCTTTGGAATTCGCGCTCTCAGTCCGATCGTAAAGACCGTGCAGCCGGACGTGATCATTGTCGATGACTGCAATTGACCCGGCCTCTTTGCCACAGAGTTGGCAGGTAAAACTCGCTTGGCGATCCATTACACTCTAAACCTCCCTCGTCGTTTTGAGTGATCCAAACCCTTTCTTTGGCCGTTGTAACTTTTCTGCATAAATCTCCAGTAGTGTCTGAATCGTGCGTTGCTGGCCTTGATCGACCGGGGCACTAGCCCGACCGTAAGGGAGGGCTCACAGGGAAGCGCGAAATCGAGCCCTCCCTGACGGTCGGGCTAATGCCTCGTACGCCAGCACCTCACAATTCAGACATCACCTAAATTTCCAGTGTCAAAACCCAGCTCGAATCTCACCTGCGAGTGAAGTTGTTGTAGGTCACGCATCCACGTTCGTAGTGTCAGCATGAAGTTGGGAACGTGCTCGGCTTATCGTTTTGTCGAACAACTGTTCCAGCCCTTCGTTGCACCCACGTAGACCGTTAACCACCCTATCGGCCCAAGTCAGGTAATCAATTCTTCTTTGGTAAGGCCAATCAGCCGGTGGCGCGAACGCGACATCATGAATATTCGAAATCTTGTCAGCAAGCTTAATCTGCTTCGCGCCCGTTGACAGGTGTGGAGCGTGTTCGATCTGAAGACGCTTTCGTTCAGGCTTCGGCAAGCTCTTATCGTCTGTGACCTCTTGAACCAGCGACCGTACTGCTGGGCCGAAGTGCTCTTCAATCTCTGCAGGTGTGGTCCTGGTGTCTTCAACTGTGTCGTGAAGAATTGCGGCGACGATTACATGAATGTCGCGCACGCCGCCTGCATTCCAAAGCATTTCTGCCACGTCAATCGGGTGATTAATGTAAGGCGAACCTTCGGCGCCTTTGCGGCGCTGCGTTTTATGCTTCTCGGCTGAGAATTTCACTGCCTTGAGAAGTAGAGAGATATCCTCCTGTTTGAATTCCTGGATCCAACTCTCTGCCATGGAGCCACTCGACTGTATCATTGCCAAGCTGCCTTCTTTCGCCGGTAGTGGTCAGTTTGAGGTGGCAGGCAGCTTGCGCGTAATTCACGGGTGGGCCGCCCGTGCCACTTTCTCAAACTGCATCACTACGCTTTTCGCCGCTCACTGCAAGAAAGAATAAAAATAGTTTACTGTGAAACGCTGCCCGCGTGTGAGTATCGAGTGATTCGAAAAACGCTAGTTTCATGAGCCGGGTGGCGGCGTGTATGCCGCTGACCAGACATAGTTGCTCCCGAGAACACACTGATCTTTGTCGATCGCTGTGCCTACTTGATATGGGCCCCTGTAAGTTGGACACCCGCACTGCACCAGCGGGAGGCGGGTCTTCGGATCGATCTTGCCTGTCCTCTTGCACGGCGCCGTCATGCAGCCGGCGTAGTCTGCTTGCTGACAGTCTGTCGGACTTATGTTGAACTCCGGATTCTTTTTCTGTTCAAGGTAGAGGCTGAAGGTCGAGATCAGATCCGCGCCCGGAATCAAGCTGTTGTTGTTGATAGCGTCGCAGACCGGGGCTCGTTTGTTTCCCGTTGGGAGGCAGTTCTCGCCTTGTTTCCCGCACGTGGCCACAGTTCTGAGGTACACGTCAAGATTCAAGATCGCATTAATGTCTACATAGTAAGTCTGTCCGGCGGGAATCTCGTAACAGGTGCAGTTGGCGATGCCAAGTCCGTCACGAACGCAGGGCGTAGTCGGCCCTGGTCCGGAGTAGTAGCAAAGCGCGATCGGAGCAGTGTTACCTTTACATTCCAGCATGTTCATCTTCGGCTTCTCCAAAACGTCAGCCCAGGGAGGCCCGTAACGAGTTGTCGGAAGCGTGTTGAGTCTGAAAGGTTTGTTTCCGGTGTACCGGCCGAAATCAAAGGTCGCGCCAGACCGTTGGGCTGCGGCCGGTGTTTGGTTCGCGCTGTAAACCAACCCTCCAAGCGCGAGCAGGCAAAGCAAGCCAACCAACGTGAAACTCGGATACCATCGATTGATTGTCCTCATCGTTTTGCTCCTTGGCGATTAGCGTTTATTCGTCGCCCAGCAAACGCGAGGCTGGGCGCGCAGCAGAGAATCCCAAGCGGGAGTCATGGCCGCGATTTTGCGATTTTCAAACGTCAATGTCCAGATTTTTTTGCGAGGATCTCTCAGTAATTTTTCGCGGTTGATAAACGCAAATGCAGGTCGAGGAGATCTGATCGCGGCGGCTTTATATTGGCACCGCTTCCGGGTTGGTTAGTTTCACGGCGCGATTAGAATCGCGCCAGCTGGAGTTTTCAGTCAACAGTTGGCGGAGCCAACGAAATACTTGCGGCCCACAGCGATGAGGGTACGCCGCATGCCTTCCGTGAGCGTTCGCCCCACTGACGTCGTGGAAGCAAGCGACTCGATTTGTTCGTTATGTCATTTTGTTCGCTGCAGGACGCTTCCCACACGAAACGATTTGTTCCCTGGCAGCATCCAGGTGGACTCTTCGTTGTGATGATTTGCATCCACGAGCGTAAACGAGACGCGGTTCATGAAACCTCTTTCAGTATTACCAGTTATGTCCAAGAGGGTGAATTCCACACTGTTACCGTCCGGTGAGATCTTCCCTTCCATGCGGGGCCGGTTCCCAGAGTCACAATAATGCGTCAAGAGCAGCCGATCTCCATCCACATAAATCATGGTGATCGGATTATCCGGCATGGCGCTCGAGGTCATCTCATGAAGAATGGCGTTACCGCGGGATGTCACGCGAATGGTCGCTTGTATGGACATGCCCATAACGCTTCCCTGCCACGAACCGGCTAGAGTCTTCAGTTTCTCAAAAGTCTTTTGTGCTTCGGACTGCGAGCCAGCCGTCTTCTGCGTCGGCATCGGCATCTCCTGCGCTGACACGAGGGTGGCCGCAGCAATGAGGATGATTAGAATTGTAAGTTTACGCATTGATTCTCCTTTGTTAGTGACTAATACGCTCAGCGTATCTGTGGCGGAAACCAATGCCCATGCTTTGGCGTATCAAAAGCATGTTCGGATGTTGCAGGGAGCAGTTAGCAAATGCCTAATCCCACCATCGCCGCCGGCTACCCAAAAGCGTTCCTGGAATTTGCCGTGTCCAGAGGGGCCAGTCGCGCGGCGCTCCATGAGCGATCGCATATACGTCCCGACGATCTTGAAAATTCAGTGGGCCGGATCCCGCTAACCACCTACATCGCGCTGATGAAGGCGGGGATTGAATTTTGCGATGAACCTGCTCTTGCCCTGTTGTTCGGCGAAGCGGTCAAACTTCAGGACATCTCGATCGTCGGATTCCTCGGCGAGACATTGAGTAACGTTGACTCGGGACCGGCGATGATGAATCGTTACGCGCGCCTGGCGCTCGATCCTGATGATGGCGGAAATTCAGGCGCAATTGAACTGGTCCGCGAAGGTGGCGATCTTTGGTTGAAATCCAGGATCGAAGCCTACATCGATCACCCGCTGCTGGCAGAGTCCGCCTTCGCCCGCACTGTGTGCGGCGTGCGGCCGATGTTCGCATCCTTACCTGGTTTCGCGAATATTCCGTTCCCCAAGGCAATTCGTTTCACGCATAAAGAGCCAGACTATCGCGCTGAATATGATCGGATCTTTGGAGTGCCACTTTTCTTCGATAGCAACATGAACGCGTTAGCGGTGGATGAAGAGTTCCTGAAAGTAAGTCTGCCCCGCGCCAACCCCCACCTCGCGCAGGTTTTGATAGCGCGAGCGGAAGAACTGCTCCAGGGCCTGGAGAGTTCGAAAAGCACCAGAGGCGAGGTTGAGAAATTATTGACGGCTAACCTCCAAAGCGGCGCCGTGAGTGTGGATGTAATCGCGCGTCAACTAGGCGTGAGCCGTCAAACGCTTTTTCGTAGATTAAAGGCGGAGGGCGTAACTTTTGAGAAAGTGCTCGACGAATTGCGTCACCGGATGGCCTTGAATTATTTAGAAGACAGAAAACTTTCGGTAAACGAAACTGCTTATCTGGTTGGGTTTTCGGATCCGGCCGCCTTCTCTCACGCATTTAAACGGTGGACCGGACACAGCCCCACCATGATTCTCAAGCGCAAAGAGTAAAGGCTTCAAGAGTCAGAACCGGGAGGGGTAAGACCGGTATTGACACCCGGTCGCGACCGCTCCCGGTTTTGACCCGCGCTATCATTAACCCAATGACCACTCTGCCTATCCCCGAAGAGATCGAACTCCATCGCGACCGCATGTGGCGGCGCGATGAAGAGCTTCGCGTTGAATCAGCTCTTGACGCGGAACGTTTCATCGAAGAGGTGGGCTTTGCCAATACGCTGACAGATACTCGTCGCAGTGGTCCATCGCTCTACATCGCCGTGTGCGGTCGAAGGGATGTGAGTCTCCCGCGCAATGTCCAAAAGGACGAAGAGACGCGCCTCACTTGGTACCTCAAGGACGAAGTCATGCGCCGCGGCCGGGTTTACTATGCGAAGCTCGCGGGTGGCCGTTCAATGTTTGTCGCGCCGCGCCTGATAAGCCATTTTGCCGCCGTCTGGATGCCCCAAAAGAAGGACGAACCCCGAACTCTGTCCACGGCAGCGCAGCGTGTTCTCAAAGTGCTCCGGCGCGAACATGAACTGGCCACGAGCGACCTGCGCGCGGAAAGCGGAGTCACCGAACGGGCGGCATTTACACGAGCCCTTGATGAGCTACAGCGCGCGATGAAAGTGATCCCGCAAGACGTTATCTATCAACCGACGTTTTCATACATCTGGATGCTGGCCGAAGATCGTTGGCCGGTCGAGCTGAGAAAGCGTGTGGCGCGGAAAGCCGCCCTGCGAGAGATCGCAAGAGCGTATCTGGCTGGTGCAGGGATGTCTTTACTGGGCGAGACCGCGCGCGCTTCGGGTTTGAGCCGCGTTGAAGCCGGTTCCGGAAACCATCAACTGGTAGATGAAGGATATGCGATCCGAATCAAGCGAGGGATCTACGCGCTTCGCTCCAATTGATCCATTGTTCCTTTGGGTTCAATGATTCAATGATTTTGATTGCTATAATGACGCGATGCCTTATAAATATCTTTTCTTTGACGACTACTCGGAAGGTGCGCATCCCCGAATTCTGGAGTCGCTGGCGCGCAGCAACCTACAACAGGAACCTGGATATGTAATGGACTCGTTTGCGATCCAGGCGGCGGGATTGATTCGCGAGAGGTTCGGCTGTCCCCAAGCCGACGTGCACTTTGTCGCGAGCGGCACGCAGGCAAACCTGGCAGTCTTATCAGCAATCCTGAAACCCTGGGAGTCCGTGATCGCGGCAGAGACGGGCCACATCAATACGCATGAAGCCGGCTCTGTCGAAGCAACCGGCCACAAAGTCAATACAGTTAAAGGACAGGAGGGAAAAGTTCGGCCGGCTGAAATCGAAGGCATGGTCGAGATGCACAACTTCGATCAGATGGTCGTGCCGAGGGCCGTGTACATCTCGCAATCCACCGAGCTGGGGACTGTTTATACCGAAGCCGAGTTAACCGCCCTTTCCGAGAAGTGTAAGGAGCATGGCCTTTATCTTTATCTGGATGGGGCGCGACTGGGCGCGGCCCTGGCTTCGCGGGTCTGTGATGTTAGTCCGGAGAGGCTCGCCAAACTCGTCGACGTGTTTTATATCGGCGGGACGAAGAATGGCGCTCTGATTGGAGAGGCGATCGTGGTCGTGAATCCGAAGCTCCAGGATCACTTTCGCTACAACCTGCGACAGCGCGGCGGACTGCTGGCCAAGGGACGAGCGGTGAGTCTACAGTTCCTTGAGTTGTTTCGTGACGATTTGTATTTCGAGATCGCGAGACATGCGAATGACCTGGCGGCACAACTGGAGGCCGGCATCAGAGAATGCGGTTACAAAATGCTGGTCGATGCCCCGACAAATCAAGTTTTCCCGATTTTCCCGAACGCGATCATCGAGCGCCTGCAGCCGGAGTATGGGTTTCATGTGTGGGAGAAATTCGACGCACAACACTCCGTCGTTCGTCTGGTGACTTCGTGGGCCACCGAAGAGAATGCTGTCGCTGAGTTTTTGAGTACGCTTAGAAGTTGCGAGCGATAGACGCGAGGGCATTCGTCAAATAGATGAGGCCCCGAAGGGCCGACATGCTCATGCCGGTCCTTCGGACCTCGCGATCATTTCTCAGCTGTCTACGACGCTCCTCTAGAGCGAGAGCCCACCTTCTCGATTGCCGGCCGGGCTCAGTTCATTCCATGCGCTTCAGGAATAGCGGACGGCGCACCGACAGGCATCGTCAGCAGTTGTTGCTCCGGCACGCCGCTGCGGTACTGGGCCAGGAGAATCTCCGGATCAATTTCCACGCCGGCTGGGTTCGCAGCGAAGGCCTCCGTTCGCATGTAGGCATTGGCGTCTTCCACGCTACAGGCATCAACCTGGAACTCCATGCGATTGCCGTCTGGGTCCCGGTAATAGAGCGACACGGTGATCCCGTGGTGAATGCGCCAATAGGGATGAATGCCCATCTCTTTGAGCCGCTCGTAGGTCGCCAACAGATCTCCCAGATTAGAGTAGGTGTAAGCGACATGGTTTACGCCTTCCTTCCCGCGCGTCTCTCCTCCGCTCGACGGACTCAGAAGGTCCAGGTTAGCGAAAGCGAAACGATGATGCTCGTCATCGTAGGTGAGAAAAGCGAACGCCGGATTTTGATAGGCGACCGTTGCCTCGAAGACTCTTTGATACCAATCAACCATTTCCTCGTACCGCCGCGTGCTGTAAACAACGTGCGCGAATTTCGAAGGCTTTGCCATTTAGTTCCTCCCTGTGTTCATTGATCCTTCCACTCCGGAATTCTTCCCGGCGTCCAGGGCGCACCGGCGGCTTCCATCTGCTTCTCTAACTTCGCCAGATCAACTTCGATCAATTGACGCAGTTGATTGAGCGTGCCTTCGAACTCGGCCGCCGCCGCTGCGTACTGATCAATTTGAGTTTGCGTCGGACGCGCCGTGGACATTCGCTGTCCGCCGACGATTTCGCCAACGCGTTCATTAATCGAAGGCGGCAGGTTGATGTTGCGCGCGCGCAAAGCAGAATCGCCGCTCAACGCTCGCAGAATCTCATTCTTGCGTTTCTCCAAAGCTACTGCTTCGCTGAGTAAGCTTTCCGGAGCGTTCGGCGTATCGATTAGTGCGCGACGAATCGCCACGAACCGCGGCGTCAAAGCATTCGCTGCTTGCGTCGCGCCTTGCAGCGCTCTTTGCAGTCGCACGACCTTGGTTTGGAATTCGACGAGCGCAATCCGATCTGCCGGGTTCATCCGATCCTGGCCGTCGACTATGACTTGAAATTCCTGCTCATGTCCGATTGGCGTCATCACGCCGTTGACGCGCTTGGCAGCGGTAACCTTGTAAGCTCCCGGCATCACCAATGGTCCAGCCGGTCCTTCGTTGAAAGGATCTTCACCTTCGGGATTCGGCGGTGGCGGCAGTGACGGCGGCGGATAACGCAGGTCCCAGGTAACGCGCTGCATTCCCGCGGTGGTCGGGCCAGTGAAACGCCGCACGATTTTTCCGGATGAATCGCTAATGGTGAAAATCACCGCCGGCGCTTCTTCTTCCTCTTCGGCGCTTAAGGTCGCGGCGTTCGGCAAATTAATCTGCGCGCCGCTTCTCGCCGCCGCGCGTTCAGCTTCCTGTCGCCGGGTCTTTTTCGTTTTCAATTCTTCTTTCAAGTAGTAAGTGAACGTCGCGCCGTAAGCAGGGTTCTCTGCGGTAAAGAATGATTCGCCCTGAAAACTCTTGCCGCGACCGCCAAGCGGTTGCGCCTGGATGTACATCAGCGCGTCCTTCACCGGAAACAGCGCGTCGGCTTTCAGCATCTCGGGCGTGACCGACCGCAGCGGCGTATAGTTATCGAGAATGTAAATGCCGCGGCCAAAAGTTCCGACGACCAGATCGTTCTCGCGTTTCTGAATGACGAGATCGCGAATCTGAATCGTCGGCAGACCGCCGCGCATCTGAATCCATTTCTGTCCGCCGTCGATCGTGAAGAACAAACCAAACTCAGTTCCGACAAAAAGTAGATTCGGATTCACGTGATCTTCGGCGATGGACCAGACCGGCCAGTTCGCCGGCAAGTTGGCTTTGATCGAAGTCCAGGTGCGGCCCGCGTCGGTGCTCTTGAAAAGATAAGGTTTGAAGTCCGCATTCTGATGATTCTCAAACGCGACATAGACGGTGTTGGCGTCATGGTTGGACGTGACGATGCGGCTGACGTAAGCGAGTTCAGGCACGTCACCAACCTTTTCAACCTTGCGCCAGTTCTTGCCGCCATCTTCGGTGATTTGCAGCAACCCGTCGTCAGTGCCGACGTAGATCAATCCTTCTTTCTTCTGCGACTCAGCCAGTGCCGACGCATTTCCAAAGAATGCCGTCGATTGATTCTTGGCGACCGCGTCCATGCTCCAAACTTTGCCCATGACCGGCAGCTTGTCTCGATCGAGCCCACGCGAAAGTTGACCCGAGATTACTTTCCAGGTGTCGCCGCGATCGTCGCTGCGGAAAAGTTTGTCGGCCGCAAAGTAAAGCCGCGTGTGCGAATGCGGACTGATGATGAAGGGCGAATCCCAATTCCAGCGCAGCGGATCTTCGTTGCGCCCGATTTGCGGCTGAATGCCCATGCGCTCGCCGGTGCGTTTGTCATCGCGCACGATATTGCCGGTCTGCAACTCGGCATAGATCGTGTTCGGATCTTCTGGATCGACTTGCGTGCGGAATCCGTCACCGCCCTGCGTCACAAACCAATCAGCATTGATAATGCCCGACGCGTTGCGCGTGCGCGACGGACCACCGAACGCATAATTGTCCTGCGCACCGCCGAAAACGTTGTAGAAAGGCGTCGCGTTATCGGTGGTGATATCATAGAACTGCGTGACCGGAAGATTGGCTTTGAAAGTCCAATTCGATCCGCGATCGTAGCTTTCGTAGACTCCGCCGTCGCATCCGACCAGATAGTGATCGTTGTTGTTTGGATCGATCCAGATCTCGTGATTGTCGACGTGCTTCGATCTCTCGCCCAGCCGTCGTAACGTCCGTCCACCATCGTCCGAGACCATTAGAAAGACGTTCATCACATAAATGCGGTCGACCTCTTTCGGATCGGCGACGACGTGCGCGTAGTACATGGCGCCGGCGTCAAATTCGTTGCGCTTTTCCCAACTGCCCCCGCGATCGCTCGAACGAAAGATGCCGCCCTTGCGATCGGTCGATTCGATCGTGGCGTAGATCACATTCGAATCGACGGGCGAAACCGCCAAACCGATTCGGCCCATGTCGTTCGTCGGCAGACCCGCGCGCGATTTATTCCAGGTGGCGCCCGCGTCGATCGATTTATAGATGGCGCTCTCTGGCCCACCGTCGATCAAGGTAAACATGTGTCGCCGTCGCTGATACGACGCTGCATAAATCGTTTCCGGATTGTTTGGATCGATTGCGACATCGGTGACGCCGGTGTTCTCGCTGATGTTGAGAATGTTCTTCCAGGTTTTGCCGCCGTCGGTTGTCTTGAACAAACCGCGATCGCCACCGGGTCCCCACAACGGTCCCTGCGCTGCAACGTAAACAATGTTCGAATCCTTTGGATCGATCGCTATGCGGCCGATGTGCTCTGAGGTTTTCAGACCCACGTTTCGCCACGTCTTGCCGCCATCGTCTGAACGATAGAGGCCGTTGCCGTACGAGACGCTGCGCTGGCTGTTGTTCTCGCCCGTGCCGACCCAAACCGTTAGCGGGTTCTTTGGATCCAGCGCGATGCAACCAATTGAATACGATCCTTCCCGATCGAATACGGGCGTCCAGGTCGTGCCGTTGTTGATCGTCTTCCAGACTCCGCCTGATGCCGATGCAACGAAATACTTCGCGGCATTGTTCGGATCGACGGCAAATCCAATGACGCGTCCCGAAGTAAACGCCGGGCCGAGCGAACGAAATCGCAATCCGTTAAATGTCGGCGTCGACATCGGATCGCGCGAGCGATTTTCGTCTTCGCCTTGCGGCTGATCTGGCCGTCTCGTCGGCTCCGGTGACGCCTGTGGTGTCGGAGCCGGACGCGACTCGGGCTGCGATAGGGCAATCGATGTGAACGTCAGAAGCATGCAAACGGTAAGCGTTACGATGCTCAAGCTACGGGGCAACATTCGAGAGTCTCCTCTTAAATTGTTTCGGTTATCAGAAAATACGATGAGGCAAGCGAGCACGGCGATCCGCTAAGCCACAGCGCAACCGCGCTCAGTCAGAAACTTGTGAACTGTTTCGATCAGGCTTTCAACATCAGGCTTCGAGATATAAGCATGCGCGCCAGCTGCGGCGGCCTCTTGCCGGTGAATTTCGTAAGCGTCGCCCGTATAAAAAATGCAGGGCACGCCCGGAGTCAACACGTTTAGTTTCTTGCACAGCTCGATGCCTGACCCGTCCGGCAATCTTTTATCCAGCACGTACAAATCAAATGATTCCGTGCGCGCGATCTGTAACGCTTCTTCGATCGTGCGAGCCGAGTGCACTTCGTAGTTCATCGGCGCCAGCAGGAGCTTCATCATCTCCGCGCTATCGTCATGATCATCGACATACAGGATTCGACAGTTGGGGTCTGACATAAGTCACTCCGGTCTGTAGGGAAACTATTTTAGCTCGGCGTCGAACTGAAACTCAGAGTCTGGGCGGGGACGATTATAGTTCAGCACTGGTTACCGCGCCAGAAGAGCGTGCAGCGGACACAGTTTGGCAGCCGCATCGATGTTGGCGAAACACTCTCAGTCGCAAACGTGACCGTCGAGGTAATGGTCGCCTGGGTGATCGACGCTCTCCGGCAAGTCTTACTTTGACCAGTGCGTACTAGTTACTGTGCTCCACCCGAACCCCCATACGGGCACGCGTACGGAACACAACAGCCGCCACAATCAAAGTAACCGTCGGGACAGTTGACGGCGCGCGTTAAATTGCGCAAGTCCTCCGCCGACGCCGCAATTGAACCGGGCGCAGTGTGAGATGAAGCATGCAGCTTCACAGGTTGAGGGTTGCCAGTAGCATGCGAATACGAATACGTTTTGGCTGCCGGCCCTACGCTCCAAATGGCGGCCACGACAAGCAGGCAAAGAATCGCAAGACTCTTCTTCATAGACGGGATGTCTCCTTTAGCAAAGATCCTTGAGAACTGTGCGACGCTACTTATCGTAAGATGATTGCCCTGTCAAGGTTTTCCCTCCAAGCTTTCCGCTGTTGAGACTTCCTCCAGCGTGCGGATGTCAAAAACTCCCAACGTGCGCGAGGAAACCGTGCATGGGCCCGGCTCAAACCCAGCGCGGCAAATTTTCCAAGACTCGTCAAAGAAAAAGCGCGAAGACCCGCGCATCGCTTCGTTGAACGAACGCGGCGCTTACCTTATATTGCGACCTTGCAAGAAGTACGGGCACAAAAAGGAGAACGAACCTGATGAAGCATTTCATAAAGGCGACGATTGTTCTGGTAATCGCCGCGCTTCCGGTGATCGCGCAGTCAAACGAAACACCGCGCGCACTTACCACGGCCGATTATCAACGCGCGGAAAAGTGGATGGGCTACAACACGAACCCGCTGGTCTATCGCGCGGGCGTGCGCGCTAACTGGCAAGGCGACGATCGTTTTTGGTATCGCGTCACCACCGCGGAAGGCAGTGAGTTTGTGATGGTCGATGCCGCAACCGGAACGAAGACTCCCGCTTTCGATCACGCGAAACTCGCGGCGGCGTTATCGACTTCTGCTGGAGCGAAGTTCGATGCCCATCGTTTGCCCTTCACGGATTTCGAAATGTCAGCGGATGGAAAATCGATCTCCTTTTTGGCCCAGCGCCGTCGTTGGAAATGCGACATCACAACTTACCAATGCCTGGCAGACACAAACGCGGGGACCGCGCAACGTCCACAAAACGGCGGGCGCGGTAATGCCCCCGCGGACGTTCTTTCACCTGACAAGAAACGAGCCGCCTTTATTCGTGATTACAACCTTTGGATACGCGACGTGGCCACCGGCAAAGAAACGCAGCTGACGACCGATGGCGTAAAGGATTTCGGTTACGCCACCGATAACGCCGGATGGACTCATAGCGATCGGCCAGTGCTCGCGTGGTCAGCGGATTCGAAAAAGATCGCGACGTTCCAACAGGACCAGCGTGGCGTCGGCGAGATGTACCTCGTCGATACTCGCGTGGGCCATCCGCAACTACAAGCGTGGAAATACCCGCTCCCCGGCGACGAAAAAGTGACCACCATCCAGCGAGTGATCATCGAAGTCGATCAGCCGCGCGTCATCCGTCTCAAGCTCGAACCAGATCAGCATCGCTCGACTTTGTGTGACGACCTGCAATGTCGGGGCGGCGAGTGGGCCGACGTCGAATGGACTTCGGACGCAAAGCAGCTCGCCTTCGTATCCACGTCACGCGATCACAAACGCGCGCAACTGCGCATCGCCGACACGGCGACAGGAGACATTCGCGACGTGATGGAAGAAACGGTCGCGACCCAATACGAATCGGGCCAGGGCCGATTTAACTGGCGCTACCTGCCCGCGACAAACGAAGTGATCTGGTATTCCGAGCGCGACTACTGGGGGCAGCTTTATCTCTACGACGCGACCACGGGCAAGTTAAAAAACCAGATTACGACCGGCGAAGGAGTCGTAACTCAGCTGCTAAAGGTCGATGAGAAGAACCGCCAGCTTTACTTTCTGGCCGATGGAAAAGAGAAAGGACGCGATCCATACTTTGCGCATTTTTATCGCATCGGATTCGATGGCCGGAACCTGACGCTGCTGACTCCGGAAGACGCCAGTCACGAAATTACTCTGTCGCCTTCAGGACAATCATTTGTCGATAGTTATTCGAAGCCCGATGTACCGCCGGTGGCCGTCTTGCGAACCGCGAACGGCAAGACAACCGCGACCATCGAAACGGCGGACATCTCGCAATTGCTGGCCGCTGGTTGGAAGCCGCCGCAGCCAATCACCGTCAAAGCTCGCGACGGTGTCACCGATCTATATGGATTGATGTACAAGCCAACAAACCTTGATGAAAAGAAAAAGTATCCGATCATCAATCACATCTACCCCGGGCCGCAGGGTGGCAGTGTTGGTAACCGTTCATTCTCGGCCGGGCGAGGCGACGCACAGGCGCTGGCCGAGCTTGGCTTCATCGTCGTAGAGATTGACGGCATGGGAAATCCGCTGCGCTCAAAGAAGTTTCACGACTTCTATTACGGCAACATGGGCGACAACACTCTGCCGGATCAAATCGCGGCGATGAAACAGCTCGCGCAAAAATATCCATGGATCGACCTCGATCGAGCCGGCATCTACGGTCACTCAGGCGGCGGCTTCGCGACGGCCGACGCAATGTTCCGCTATCCGGATTTCTTCAAAGTCGGAATTTCTGAATCGGGCAATCATGATAATCGTGTTTACGAAGACGATTGGGGTGAGCGATATCAGGGATTGCTTACGAAAGATGCAAACGGCAAAACGAACTATGACGATCAAGCTAATCAAAACATCGCGAAGAATCTGAAAGGCCACTTGCTGCTCGCGCACGGCACGATGGATGACAATGTGCCGCCTAACAACACATTGCTGGTGGTTGATGCTTTGATCAAAGCGAACAAAGATTTCGACCTGCTGATGTTGCCGAACCAACGACACGGCTACGGTACCGCCGTCAATTACATGGCGCGGCGGCGTTGGGATTACTTTGTACGATATCTGATGGGTGCAGAGCCGCCGAAGAACTATGAACTGAAGCCGCCACCAACACCGGCCCAGTAGGGTCAGAGTTCGATAGCTTTACTACTTGTGCGTTCTGCCCGTCTCTGTGAATTTTTCACAGGAGCAAGAGCAGTATTTCGCATTACTTTCTCCCACCAAACTAATTCTCCCAATTTGGTTTCGTAGAAGCGGAAGGAATCCTCAGCGCAGTATGGCGTGCAGCTTGCTCACGGTTTCCGAGGCTCGCTTTTAAGCGAGCAGGATTTCAGATCCGAAAGTGTCCAACGCACTCAACTATCGCCGCTTTCATGAAGGCATCAATTACCGTCTGCGCACCATCGCAAGCGGTCGGTTTGCCGGGTTCTGCCGGCCGGCATCGATCGCGCTGCTGATGACTGAGCGCTGCAATGCTCGCTGCATTCACTGCGACATCTGGAAGAATCGCGGTCACGAAGAACGCCCGACGTTCGACGAATGGAAAGTTGTATTGCGTGATCTGCGCCGCTGGCTCGGGCCGGTGCACGTAGTTCTGACCGGCGGCGAAGCGTTATTGAATCGCGACACGCTTTCGCTGGCCGGCTACGGCAGTTCGATCGGCTTATTCGTCGAATTACTCACGCACGGCTTCTGGGAAGATCAAACGAAGATTGAAAGCCTCGCGTTATCGCGGCCGGGGCGCGTCACCATTTCGTTTGACGGAGTTGGCGAAACGCACAGCCTGATTCGCGGGCGCGAAGATTTCGCCATCAAGACTCAACGAACGATTCAGACGTTGAAGCGCGTGCGGACAGAGCACTCACTAAAAATCGCAATTCGTCTGAAGACCGTCATCATGCGTCAGAACCTTGATGACGTTGCGAACGTCGCGCGATTCGCGAACGAGAACAATCTTGAAGTTTTCTATCAGCCAATCGAGCAGAACTACAACACCGATGAAGATGCCGGCTGGTTCCAACACAGCGATACCTGGCCCAACGATCCTGAGACAGCGATCGGCGCAGTGCGAGAGTTATGCGAGCTAAAGCAGCAAGGCCTCCCAATCGCCAACTCGCTTCATCAACTGGAACTGATGATTCCGTACTTTCTGAATCCGGCTGGATCGCGTGTCGCCGTGCAATCGCATTCAGCGCACGAAGCGCAAACGCTTTGTGCGTCAACGACCAATTTGCAGATTCAAGCAAACGGCGACGTCCGTCCGTGCACCTCACGCCCGGCGATCGGCAACATCAGGTCACAATCGATCCGCGAAATCTGGCAATCGCGACCCCGTTGGTGGCAGGAGAACTGTTGCCTGCACGAGCGCGCGAACGATTCAGTCCGAACTTGACACGGACAGACTCGGCGTCAATCCGAACACAACCTTCGCATCATCCGGCGACACAATTGGATGATAGGTCTTGCCGTAGTTCGCGACGATCTTCTTCACATAGTTTTCAGTTTCGTGATAGGGCGGGATGCCGTTGTATTTGTCGACTGAGCCTTCGCCGGCGTTGTAGCCTGCCAAGGCGAGCGAAACGTCACCATTAAATCGCTTCAGCAGCCATGCGAGGTACTTCGTTCCGGCTTCGACATTGCACGCTTCGTCTTTCAAATCCTTGCAGGCGAATCGCTTCCCCGTATCCGGCATCAACTGCATCAAGCCCTTCGCGCCGGCAGCCGAGGTTGCTTTCGGATCGTATTTGGATTCCTGCTGAATCACCGCGTGAATCAAGCGCGGATCGACTCCCTGGCGTTCACCGGCGTGAAAGATGATCAGGTCAAGATCGCAATCGCCTGACTGTGGAATGTCGAGCGGAATGAAATTGTCACTTGTGATCGCTTGCACGGTCGGCGCAAGCGCCGGACTGAAATAGAAACCAGTTAAATTAAAGAAGAAGAAAAGGAAAAAGACAGCGACGGGCGCGAACTTCACAGTCCGCAAGTGAGGCATTCGAGGAAACTTCATTCGGTACTCTCCATGTGAGCGATGACCCAGGGTCATCTGTGATAACGCTTAGCTGCGCATGGCCGAACCGATTTACAAAGAACTTGAAAAGCATTTGCAATCGAGGAGCCGATAGTCAGATGGAAAGGGTTGACGATCGGTTGCTCTTTTTGTGTCGAATCTGAGGCGTCAATGTGATGTACGAAAGCGTTTCGGTCAGCGGTGAAACGTGATGGGACAGTAGAAGATTCGCGAAAGCCAATCAATGCAAACCGAGAATTGTCTCAACCTGTTGCCGCAGCAGCCAGGCAGTTGCGGGATCGCGAAAGGTAGCGTGCTCAGTGCCGCCGGGAACATGCAACGTGAACACCCGCGCCAATCTTCGAGCGGATCCCATAGCGGCCGAGTTTTGTGCCTGCCGGAATCATTATTCGATTGTCATCTGGCCACCGCAGTCAAAGTCTTAACGACGAAGTAGGATCAATACCCCCGCCGCGATGCCCAGGACAGCCAAACCAGTTGTGAATGTCGGCGAAACTCTGATGCTGAGCAGCGGCAACAGCCCGGTGAGAATCAGCCAGAGGCCAAGCAAGATCATCCCCAGATTTCTGCCTGCTAAACCACTTGTTAGTGCCATGCCTTCCTCCTTCTCGATACATGTGATGAAAACTAATAACTCAATTCTTCATTGCGACCAGCCGGTAATCAGGATCTGGACGGACTTTCTCATGCGGAGAATTAATCCGGAAACGTTGAACCGATTAAGCCCTGCCCGCGACTTCGCCCGTCTGCGTGTTCACGCGCACGACCTCGCCTTCTTTAATGAACAGGGGAACCCGCACGGCGAGACCGGTTTCGAGCGTTGCTTGTTTGCTTGCGCCACCAGCGGCCGTGTCGCCGCGAAGGCCGAGTTCAGTTGACGTGACTGCCAGTTCGACATACTGGGGGAGTTGCAGCGAAACCGGCGCGCCATTGTATTTCAAAACCTGAAGCGACACACCGTCCTTGAGATAACCGCGATCACTGCCGACTTCTTCATTTGAGAAGACGAACTGCTCGAAACTTTTCTCATCCATGAAATGACACCCTTCGGCGTCCTGGTAAAGAAAGGATGCCGGCACCAGTTCAATATCCGGCTCTTCAAACTTCTCGCTCGAACGGAAGCTCTTCTCCATGACTGCACCTGTCAACACGTGACGCAGACGTGTGCGCACCATCGTCGCCCCGCCTCGCGCCGTCGGCGAAGCAAAGAAGACGTCGAGGACCAGATAGGGTTGCCCTTCAAAGGCGATCAGCAACTTACGTTTAAGTTCATTCGCTCCAATAAGCGCCATAGTTGTTCACTTTTTATCAGTACCTGGATTTTGAGTGTTTCACTACTGAAAGAATCTCGTGCTTTCTACTATCAAGGCCCAACGCCAACCCGCGGGCGACGTTCGCAAATAAGCTATTGACGAGTTTCCGCTCGCCCATGCCGTCCGCGTTGGCGATCATCAGCGCGAATTCTTTGCCCGACTCAGACCGCACGAACGCGAACTGCTTGCCGTCGGGCGAAAAACTGATGGTGTTACTACTTTCCAGATTCACCAACACCTTTTTCGGCGCGCCGCCGAGCGTCGGCACCTGGAAGAGTTCGCTCTGCGGGATGTCCTGCGAGGAAACGCCGTAGTAGATATAGTCGCCGTCGGGCGAGAAGGTCAGGCTGTCGTAAGCGACGGCGGCGGGCGCGACGATCTCGACGTTGCTCTGCGTGGCGACCTGTCTCGTCCAGAGGCTTTGCTGCCCGCCGTCGTCCTGTACATGAACAACATACTTGCCGTCGGGCGAGATGGCGACGCGCGTAGCCTTGCCCGTCGTCGTCAGCCGCTGAAGCTTCGCCGACGCGAACGAGATCGCCTCCTGTTTGAAGCGCCGCATCTGATCGCTATTTGCGCTGACTTCCGCCGGCAGGATTTTCAAAGCAACTTTGCGATGAAGCTGCGTGTCTTCGGCCAGATACACCTCGCCTATTCCGCCCGCCCCAATTTTCGAGCGGATTTCGTAACGACCGAGTTTTGTGCCTGCGGCAAGGGTCGTCACAACTTTGTTTTCGCTACTGTCTGTCTTTCATCACGACGTTCTTCGCCGATTCGATGCACATCAACTGCATCTCACGCGGCCGTGGGCGAGTGAACGGGCAAACCAGAAAGTCGCCGTAGATGTTCTTCTCGCCGTCCAGTCGCTTAGCGAGGTCTTCAGGGATGTTGCGATATCCGGGCAGGCTAAAACGCTGATCCGAAACCCCGAGCATTCGCTTCGTGCGCAGGTTCCAAAGCCGCACCGCTGGATTCCCATTATAGGTCGATAGCCGCCCGTGCACGTTAAAGCACTTGCCGACCAGTTGAGGATGTTCGCGACAGGACTTTTCAACCGGGACAGACGGAGACATGGCCGAGACACTTCCGCAGAGAATTAGCAGCAGCGATGTCGTTATGCGAGTGAACACAAACTCACCTGTTTGAACTTCAGCCCGGCCAGAGAGCTTATTTTTTTAAGCCGGCAGTCCAGTTGAGCACTACGTTGATCGGAGTATAGGCCCCTTCTTCAGCTACCGTGTTGACGAGAAAACGTTGGCCATCCGAGGTAACCACATACTGGTTGCCGGGGCGGTCCTCTCCCTTACTGATGCGGGTCTCAAAGAGCGCTTTGGGCGTGCCGTGGGCGAAAGCAGCGGCTTCGGTATTAACATCAACGGCGGTAATTTTGCGATCGCCGCCAAGGTAGAACAACTCCTTTCCATCGCGCCGCCAACGCGCCTGAGATCCATCGCGATTTAACTTCTCGTCACGCGCGCGATACACTTCGCCCATTCCGCCCTCGCCGATCTTCGAGCGGATTTCGTAGCGGCCGAGTTTTGTGCCGGCTCCAAGCAAACCGTTTACGGTCTCAGCCCCACGCGCCGCTGCAAGTCTGTGTAGCGTGGGTCGTCCCGAAGGGGGTCTAACGGAAAAGCATTAATGTAACTCAACAGGCTCGATCGAGCCTGAAAGTCCTTTTCGAGCCAGGCGAACGCTTGATCCTTCTCTCCGAGGCCGGCGCAAACCTCTGCAAGGTACAACCCGGGCGACTCACGTCTGGCATACTTTTCCTCCAATTCTCGCAACACTGCCATTGCCTCAGCACGCTTACCCATGACACCGTAACCGTATCCGAGCATGCCGAGTTCCTGGCTCGCTCTCCCGGTCACCTCCACGGCCTTCTCTAACTCGACTCTGGCTTCCTGCTCTCGCCTTTGTTTCAGATAGGTCAGACCGAGGAAGCTATGGGCTAAACCAAGGTTGGGATTAAGCTCGATGGCCTTCTTATACTCATCGGCGGCCGCATTGAGATCGCCTCTCCAAGAGTAATGATTCCCAACGTTGGCGGCGATTACGGCCGAGAGAGGATCGAGCTGCTGTGCCCGCTTGACCTCTGCCATTGCGTCATCAGGCCGCCCAGTCATGGCAAGTAAGAGAGCATACCACTGGTGCACGGTTGGATAATTCGGATTAAGCTCGATCGCGCGTTTGTACTCTTTTTCAGCGTCAGCAAACTGCCACGCGTGCTCATTGATAAGCCCGAGGGACGCGTGCGCTTCCGCCAGCGAGTCGTCAATCTGGAGGGCTCGCAATACGGCGGCTCTCCCTTTCGGCAGCGCCTCGCTCGATGGGACGCCGGCGTATTGTTCGCTCACAGAGTAGCAGTCGGACAATCCGACGTAAGCAAGAGCAAAACTCGGATCCTTATCCACGGCCCGCTGAAACTGTTCACTCGCTTTCTTGAAACCGTCCGCAGATCGCTTGTTCCAATAGAATCGGCCTTTCAAATAAAGCTGGTAAGCTTCCGGATTATCGGTGTAATGCTTGGCG